>Ga0209368_1000010_pt1 | contig 423734 bp, 385 predicted proteins | sample EBPBio242008_DNA_FD_185862 | JGI IMG/M metagenome (GOLD analysis project Ga0209368, IMG submission 185862) | Wastewater treatment Type I Accumulibacter community from EBPR Bioreactor in Madison, WI, USA - Reactor 1_4/24/2008_ DNA (SPAdes)... | ecosystem: Engineered > Bioreactor > EBPR >... | reverse complement strand
GTCCACATTGACGGTAGTTTCGTAGTAAATTGAATAGCTGTTTCAATGCATTTATCAAGGTTCGACACCCTATTTGTACCCTTTCCCATTTCTTGCTCTATTTGTATTCGTTCTGCCGTGAATTTTTCCTTGTATTTGATAAACATCTCCTTGTCGATTTCTTCCATTATAAAGCGCTCTTCCAGCCTGTCCAACTGCGTATTTATTTTTTTGATTTGTTGTGTTTGTTCGGCTTTGTTTTGTTCTGTTTCTTCTGTCATTTGATGGTAAACGGCTATCATTTCCTTCTTGATCAGAAAGGCAATATCTGCATTCGGGTGGATACTATATTGACCCATTAATTGTAAAAAAGTATCGTGCAGGTCGTCTGCTCGCTTGTTACTATTGCAGCCAAGTGTGTTGCATTTGTAATAGTATTTTTTGTTTTTATAGGCTTGATAAGCTCGTAAGTATTGTCCACAATTGTCACATTTGATAAAACGCTTAAGCGGTACTTCATCATTAATTTCATTAATCTTGTAGCCTTGCTTTCTTTGGCTAACAATACCATTTACTTTCAAGAAAAGCTCTTTGCTTATCAACTTTTCTTGAGTGCCTTGTACTATTTCTCCGTTAAGGGCTTTGTGTGTAATTAAACCACAATAAAATGGATTAATGAACAGATCACAAACGCGCTGGTGTGATATTTTGATACCTTTCGCTACAAGTCTTTTATGTATTTCTATGTTGTTTAGTTGGTCATTTGCTTTCCAGAGAAAGGCTTGCTTGATATGAGGTGCAATGGAATTGCAAACTATCTTCTTTTGCCCATTACTGCGAACTATATCATAACCTATGGGTGGGCTGCAACACCACACTCCTGACAATAGTTTTTCTCTGACACCCGCCATACATTTTTCTCTTCGTAGTTGGTTATCATACTCCGAAAAAATAAATTGAATGTTTTGTTGCAAACTTCCGCTTGCTGTAGTGGCGTCGGTGGGCTGAAATGTGCGGCAGCCCTGTGCGCGAGCCGTCGGCCACGTTGTCTCTTTTTTTCAGGTTTAGCTTAGCCAGAAAAGGACACGTGGCGCCATTGTCTTTTTTCCACAAAATTTACTCCTCTCAAAGAACTAACTCAAGATAAACACTTACACTTTATTTCAAAAATAAATTACGTTTAAATATGCCACGAGTCCCCTTCGGGAGACTACGTGGCGGACATCAACCCCAAAAATAAATCCGTAAACAAGCAGTCAAAACAGCAACACTTCTACTAAAACAAATTGTTCTTATGTTCAGGCGTTTTAAATGTGTACGAAGGGTAAGATTTTTCCTTTCAATATGATTTGTGCCTCTTATCGCTGTCCGATGTATTGGCTTGCTTATCAAAATTTTGTAAGAAGGTAATTTGTCTGTATAAATTCGTTTTGCTTCTGAAAATTGTAATGTCTTTAAAACAACATTTATAGTTCTGTTGGTTCTAGCTCCCACATTAAAACTTACTACCGATTTTGTACTGCGCTCAAGTGCATAAACTATCCATATCAATCTGCTTTTCTTCTTTACAAAAGTGCGCATCTCATCTACTTCGTATGTTTTATTATTGACAATAGGTGGATTAGGTATTGAAACTGCAATGACTAATATTCTTCTCAACAATGTAGTTGCTGAGATTTTTAATATCCTTGATACGCTTCTGATACCAACTCCTTCATTATTCAATTGAACAATCGCTTTATTGATTTGAGGGTGATAGGCTTGATAAGTATAATAATCCAAAAATCTTTTATTGCAACTTTTGCAATGATATTGTTGTTTTCCAGTTTTTTTAGTGCCATTTTTGAAATTTTTGATGCCAAACAATTGGGGTATTTTTGGCTATCACAAACTCTGGAACACGAGCTTAGGATGTTCATATTTTAAGGCTGTTTTTAGCTGTAAAATAAACAGGGTAAGCATTACGCTCACCCTGTTTTTGTCCTATTGAACTTTTAAAAATTCAAAAAACGCTCAAAAATAAAAAATTAGAAACTCATCACTAACTCTGAAACATTACCTCAAGAAATATAATTGTTGATTTTATCCTATTTGACACAGGTAAGGGTGAGGGCCCAAAAGATAGACCGAAAGGACATTTACCAATGATTGTCCATTTGTTATTTAGTAATAATATCGTAGGTCTTGTAAAAGATTTGTTCCTCGCAGGGGTACATCTCATTTTCAACGCCAATAATTAAAAAATCACCCGCTTTGCCATGAAAAATACCTTCTAAAGTTTCCACTTCAAATGGTTCGTTTATTTGAACACAACGAACGGGCAATGGCTTTTTTACTGCTAAGGCAAAGGGCAAATCTGGTAAAATTCCTTTTTTAAACTGCTTCATAAAAACTATATTTTAGTTGTCTTTAAGTTCTGTAGCTGCCAAAAGCGCATTCTGCTTTTTGTACCCCGAACGTACAATAAATATTCCTAAAATAATCATGATAAACGCTATTACCGTAAACTCGTTTAAGGGTTCTTTGAGCATCCAACTGCCCAACAATACAGCCACAAGTGGATTTATATAAGCATAAGAGGTAACAAAGCCCACAGGCAAGACCTTCAAGGCATACATGTAAGCAGCATAAGCCAAAACAGAACCAAAAATTACCAAATAAATGAAGGCCAAAAACCCTTCATCATGCCACAAAACCAAATGGTCATAATTATCGACAAAAGGGCTGATGAACAACATTATAGCTCCACCAATCACTATTTGCAAACCCGCATTGAATACGCTATTCTTGGCATTGGCATTGCGCTTGTTAAACAAACTGCCCAGTGCCCAGCTAAAAGTTGCCACAAAAAGGGCAATAATTCCAATGACAAACATTTGTTGGTCACCACTTGGATGCTGACTTAAACTATCATGAAAAATCAGTGCCACACCAGCAAATCCCATCAACATACCCAATATGACACGCAGGTTCATTTTTTCTTTACCACTAACCACATTGATTAAGACTGCCGAAATAGGCATCGTAGAGCAAATCAATGCGGCTACCCCACTTTGTATGTATTGCTCGGCCCAGGTAACCAAACCATTACCCATTGTAATGAGCAAAAAACCGATAATAGATTGCTGAATAATGTTCTTTTTGCTTAAATCTACTTGACGATTAATCATCAAAGCAACTGCAATCAAAATTGCGCCAGAAAGCAACTGCCTTGTACCTGCCATCAAATACGGTGGATAATGCAAAACAGCCAACCGAATGGCTAAATAGGTAGTACCCCAAATGATACAAATAAACGCGTAGGCCAGATAGGCTTTGGTTTGGTCTTTCATAATTTCGGCTGCAATTTGCAACATTACGCCGCTTTTAAAAAGTTTTATTCTTTTTTGGCAGCCCCTACTATCAATTTTGCTTATCTTGTCCTTAACATCCTCGCATTTTGAAGCTCAACCGTAAAAAAATAACCAATATCGTAATTGTCCTCATAGCCACGATTGCTATGGGCATTGCAGGCATGTACCTATATGTGCATACGCACAAAAAAGAAATCCTTGCCTTTGTGCAGCAAGAGTTTAGTGAATCTTATAATGGCACCTTAACCATACGCGATATTGAACCAGATATGTGGGAACAATTCCCCAATATCAGCTTGGCGCTCCGAGATGTGGTAGTGAGAGACCGTCATTGGCAACAACATCACATCGACGTTCTCAATGCCAAAAACATTTACTTCAAATTACAATTGCTACCCTTGCTAATAGGCAAAGTAAACTTAAGTAAGCTCATCATCAAAGATGCTGTGTTGACTATTTATGAAGGAGAAAACCACCTCTCCAATAAAGACATTTTCAAGAAAAAAACTATCAACTTAAAAAAGACTGGAAACAACAAACTAAAAATAAAACATTTTGAGCTAAAGGAGGTTATTTTTCGTTCGACAAACATCCCCAACAAAAAGAATTTTGACATCAGGATACCCCACTTACATGGTTGTGTCAAAAAAGAAAACGGGAAAAATCTGTTTGAAACCAACGGAAATGTATCCATCCATCAATTTTGTTTTAACACAGCCAAGGGCTCGTATTTTAAAAACAAAACAATCAAATTCAACATTGCCTTTTCTTTTGACGAAACAAATAAAATATTGACCTTAAAAAACCAAACTTTCAACATCAATGGATATAAAATAAAAACAACTGGGGATTTTTACTTGGATTCAACAGACCAAAAATTTGACCTAGTTTTAGACACTGACAAAGTAGATTATAAAGAAGGTTTGAGCTGGTTGCCAAAAACAGTAAAGTCAAGTTTAGACAGTTTTGTGTTTGAAAAACCTATTAATTTTTCAATGCACATCCAAGGAAAATTAAAGAATCAGCGAATACCGTTTATATCGATAGCAAGCAATATTGTGCAGAACAATTTAAATTCGAAAATGGGGAAATTTGATTCCTGTAATTTCAAATTATTGTTTGTCAATGGCCATAAAAAGCAGCAATTATTTGGCGACCAGTATAGTTTTATTAGATTAGAAAATGTGAGACTTAATTATCACTGTATTCCCCTTCAGGCAGACACTATTCAAATATACAATCTCAAGAAGACATATATAAAAGCACATGTAAAGTCTGTGTTCAGTCTCGAAAAATTGAATAATTTATTCCAAGGGAAAAGTTTTTTATTTGGCAAGGGAGAAGCACAAATAGATATCCGCTACGCGGGAGCTTTGAAAAAAGAAGATCATTATGCCACCAATATCAACGGAACTATTGGTATCACTAAAGGCGAATTAAGCTATCTACCACGTCAATTAAAATTTCATGATGGCAACGTTTTACTTCAAATTACCAACAACGAAATAAAGGTTGTTGAAAGCATCCTTCACTCAGAAAAAAGCGAAATAAAGGTGTCAGCAGAATCAAAAAATTTCATCTCACTCTACCGCAACAATCCAGGGGATATTGTGATTAACGCTACAGTATGGAGCAATAAAATTGACTTGAACGAATTCCAAACCTTCTTAAAAAAAAGAACAAAGGTGTCAACGCAAAAAAAAGAAAGCAGAGGCTATGCATTGCCAGACTTAATAGACGAAGCCCTTGATGTATCAAAAACTAACTTAGACATTAAAGTAAAAGAGCTTTTTTACAAAAATTTTGTAGCCAAAGACATTGACGCCAACATCACACTTTTGCAAAATGGGATCAATTTTAATAGAGTCGGGCTACGACAGTCTGGTGGGCTGATCAGTATGCAAGGAAACTTTACAGGAAGTGATTCCGACAAACCGAGTTTTCAAATTGATGCGACTATTCGGCAAGCAGCCATTGACCAATTGTTTTACAGCTTTGACAATTTCGGCCAAAAATCTTTTAATCACGAAAACCTAAAAGGCACAATTGACATCAAAACGAAATTGAGTGGACTTTTCAACAGCAATGCAAAACTCATTCCTCATACTATTAAAGGAAGTACCTCCTTTGAAATCAATAAAGGTGCTTTAGTGAATTTCAATCCTTTGATGAGAATGGGTAAATTAATTTTCAAAAAAGAAAGATTGACTAATATCAACTTTGAACACATCGACAACACGCTCACTATCGAAGGCAATAAAATCCAAATACCACCTATGTGGGTAAATTCCGACCTTATCGATTTTAAAGTTCAGGGTGTTTATAATTTAAACATTGGCACCGATGTGATGATAGAAATTCCATTGTTTAAGTTTACTAAAAAAGATATTGCCGAAGACCCTGGACTACAGAATAATCCAGGCTATCGCCTTTATATCAGAGGAAAAGACAATGAAAATGGGGAACTGAAATTTTCGCTTAAAATGCGCAATGCAGATATCAGTGCAGCGCGCGAAGAAAGAAGAAAAAATAAAGCACTCAGAAAACAAAGGCTGAAAGAAAAAGCAAGAAACACTTAGTCTTAAAACCTGAAGGCTTTTAGCAAGTACAGGTCAAAGACAACAAATAAAAACAGAAAGCTTGTATATACTTTAAAATCCGCTATTACCTATATATGGCACTTCATATATTCTGTGTTGAAAAAAGAGCAGAAAAAATCCTGCTACTAACAACATCGTCCGCAGCAGGATTCTTCCTATTTTCTTTACAACTCTCTTCAATTTTTAATTACCTGGTTTTAAATAAAGGTCAAAATAATCAGTAATTTTTTGCATCAGATGCACTCGATCTTTACCACGTACATTGTGCGGATGACCAGGGTACATAAAGTAATCAACCGGAATATTATTGTCCACACATTTCTTGACAAAATTGATAGAATGCTGCCATACCACCACATCATCATCAGCGCCATGAATCAGCAATAACTTGCCTTTCAGGTTTTTAGTTTTGGTCAGCAAATTAGATGCTTCATAACCTTTAGGATTATCTTGAGGCGTATTCATATAACGCTCGGTGTACATAATTTCGTACATACTCCAATCCATTACGGGGCCACCAGCTACACCTACCTTAAAGACATCAGGAAAACGCAACATCATACTTGTGGTCATAAAACCACCATAGCTCCATCCGTGTATTCCCATTCTGCTGGCATCTACGTAAGGCAAAGATTTGAGGTAATCAACACCTAGCAGTTGGTCTTGCAATTCTACTGTTCCTAATTTTCCGAAAGTGGCTTGTTCAAATTTCACCCCACGATTGCTACTGCCTCGGCCATCCATCGTGAATACTACATAACCCCTTTGCGCCAAGTATTCGTACCACAGGTTTCCACTAGCCGGAAAGCTATTGTGTAGCAATTGAACATTAGGGCCATTGTACAAATAAACTATAACCGGGTATTTTTTACCAGCATCAAAATTGGTTGGCAAAATCAATTTGCCATACAAAGGGGTACCATCATCTGCATTAAGGGTGACGTTTTTTACTTCTGGCCTGTTGTAATCTACCAGCGTATTGGGGGACTCCATCAACAACTTCGACCATTGACCATCTGTGTGTCTGACGATAGTTTGCTTGGGTACATCGGCCGAGCTATAAATGTCCACTAAATAATCGCCTTTTGAATTGGCGATAAAATTATGAAAACCCTTTTCGGAATCGATGCGGCGCATTTTACCATTGGTCCAGTTGACAGCATAAGCGTTTTTCTCCATCGGTGATTCTTTCGAAGAAGTGAAGATAACCTCGTTGGTGGTTTCGTTTAATGCCAGAATTTCATTCACCAACCATTCGCCTTTGGTCAATTGACGAATCAACTTACCATCAGTGTTGTAAAGATATAAATGCATAAAACCATCACGCTGACTCCACCAAATAAACTGATCGTTAGAACCGGGCAAAAACTTCATGGGATGAAGCGGTTGAACATATTTATCATCACTTTCTTCAAAAAGCGTACTGATTTTTTCGCCTGAATGAGCATCATATTTATTGAGTCTAAGATGATCTTGCTCCCTATTGAGCGTGGCTAAATAAATATGTTTTTCGTCGGGGCTCCAGCTCACACAAGTCAGATATTTATCGAGTGGGGTACCTGTTTTTATGCGCACCGACTGCTTGGTTTTGGGGTTATAAACAAGCACAGAAACGTGGTGAGAAGCACCTCCGGCCATTGGATATTTTATGATATTGGCTTTGGCAGGCGTCACACTCCAATCGACGATAGGATAATCGTTGACCATAGTTTGATCCATACGGTAATAGGCCAGCAGATTGCCTTTGGGCGAAAAGAAAATTCCACGATCGATACCAAACTCATCTCTGTGTACTGCTTTACCGCTAATGATATTGGGATTTGATTCGTTGGTCACTTTGTTGTCGTTAAGCCAAAGATTATTGCCTACGGTAAAAGCAATGTAATTTGTTTCGGGCGCGATAAAAATATTTTCAGCACCTTTGGGAAGAGCCTTTGACATCCAAGTATTCTTGCCCACGAAGGAGCTGTTTAATTGGTCGCCAGAATTAAAATAAAATTGTTCCTTGTCTATCCAATTCAAAAAAGGCATTGCTTTCAGGCTGTCCTTTCCGAACAAGAGTTCATTAAGCTGTGCCAGACGCAAGACTGTATCTACAGCTCCATTGGCTACATTGGTACGTACCCAAGCATTGTTAGCCACCTGAAAAAGATTGCTGGTACCGGGCTGCCAACTTAATTGCTTCAAACCTTTGGTGGCAAGGCTTGTACTCATGCCATTTGTAGCCTCAGCCATTGTGAAATTTTTCTTTTGCGCCAAGGCTAGGTTTGGCAACATCAAAGTAACCAAAGCCAATTTAGGAATCCATTGCATAGAATAGTTTTTGTAAAGATTTTGGACAAAAGTAAGCTCCACAAGCTTCTTGAACAAGGGAATAAAAAGGGGGATTTTGAAGCTAAAAAAGCGAGTAAATAAAAAAAGCCTCTATAGTAAAAACTATAAAGGCTTTCCATAAAAAGGATTGATGACTTGTTTAAATTGTCTGCAAATAAGCCTGCCTTAGAACCACTAATTTTTGTAATAGTGGCTCTAGTAAATCAAGATGCAACATATTAGCACCATCAGATTTTGCATTCTTTGGATCGGGGTGCGTTTCTATAAACAACCCATCAGCACCCACCGCTATTGCTGCGCGAGCAATAGTTTCAATCATAGCAGGATTGCCTCCAGTAACCCCACTACTTTGATTGGGTTGTTGCAAAGAATGGGTACAATCCATCACAGCAGGTACACCCATCGCTTTAATGGTAGGAAAAGAACGATAATCGACAACCAAATCTTGGTAACCAAATGTGGTTCCACGGTCGGTAAGCAGTACTTGAGAATTACTAGTTTGTTGAATTTTATCAACGGCAAACTGCATTGCTTCGGGAGAAAGAAATTGACCTTTTTTCACATTCACTACTTTGCCTGTTTGAGCAGCCGCCACCAAGATATCTGTTTGCCTGCACAAGAAGGCAGGTATCTGCAGCACATCTACAAACTCGGCAGCCATAGCTGCTTCATTGGCCGCATGGATGTCGGTAACAACAGGAACGCCAAATGTATCACGAACTTTTTGAAGAATTCGGAGTGCTTTTTCGTCGCCAATGCCAGTAAAACTATCAAGGCGTGTACGGTTGGCTTTGCGATAAGAACCTTTGAAGATAAGCGGTATCTCTAAACGTTGGCAAATGCCCACTACTTTTTCAGCAATGTTCAAAGCAATTTCTTCGCCCTCAATAGCACAAGGACCAGCCATAATGAAGAAATTATTTTTGCCTGTTTTTTGTTTGGAAAGAATGTCCATTGAAAAATTTTTATAAGGAAATTTGGTGTGAAGTAAAAAGCCCTAAACCCTCCCAAAAAGGCAATTCTGAGCAGTTAATCATTATACCACCACCAGTTCTAAAAAGTCTTTTTTATTAAAATATTGTTGGGCTAATTGTTGCAGTTTTTCGGCGCTAATATTTTTGTACGTTTCAATATTTTCGTTAAAACGATCGATGGTAAAACCATTCAAAATAATAGAGCGCCAGCGCTGCATGATAGAAAATGGCCCATCAAGATCACCGAGGATGTTGCCTAATAAATAATTTTTGACGAGCAGCAATTCCTCTTCATCTACCTTTTCGGCGCAAAGCAAATCCATTTCTATATAAATTTCAGTAAGCGCTTGCTCAATCACATCGCGCCCTACCTCGGTATGTATCGTCAAAGAAGCATCATTGACAAAAGCGCCAATAGAACTATAAATACCATAAGTAAAACCTTTGTCTTCTCGGATATTACTCATCAATCGCGAACCAAAATAACCGCCAAAAATCGTGTTGAGCACTACTAGTCCGGCAAAATCAGGATGTTTTCGGGTAACGAATCGACGACCAATTCGGATAGCCCCCTGCACACCATTGGGGTCATTATCGATGCGGTGTTTTTGTGTGGTGGCAGGTTTTAATGGAAATACGAGATCGTCTTGGGAAGCAAAAGTGACAGGTGCTGTGCCAAAAATGGTATTGAGTAAAGTAACTTCTTTGTCGGACACTTTGCCTGACATAAATATTTTCACTTCCGACAAGCGGTAATGTTTTTGGTGAAAAGATTTCAAATCGTCAACTTTCAAATCTGCAATCATATCTTGCCTGGTATACCTGCCATAAGGATGATCCGCACCAAAAAGTGCAGCATCAATTTGCTGATTCGCCACAAATTCACATTCGCGCAGGCTTACCAATAAACGCTGAATAGAATTTTGTTTATAAATCTCCAATTCCTTTTCTGGGAAAATGGGATTTATAATCACATCCAATACAATAGGCAAAAGAGAAGGTAAATGTCGGGTAAGAGAATGCAGTGTGAGGGTGGTATGGTCATTGCCGGCATTTACTTTGAGACTGGCACCATAAAACTCTAATGATTCATTGATTTGCTGAGCTGTCCTAGAAATCGTACCATTTTTTAATTGGCCTGCTGTAGCCTGAGCGACGGCCCTCTTTTCTTCATACCAAATCCCCGCAGGGAAAACCCAATTGATTTCGACTACATCCTGAACTCCAGCATTAAGCCAATATACTGCCAAATTGTTGTCAAGCAAATTGGTATGAAGTGGCGGCAAAATATAGTCGAATGCGACGGGGTCTTGGATGTTTGGGGTAATGCTTCGGTCTAGCGTCATTAATATTTTTTAATTGAAAACTGAATATTGTTACGGTTTAATGTACTAACTCAATCTTGAAGATTGAATGCGCAGAATTTTTCTTTTCTTGGTTTGTGCACGCATCTTTTCGGGCACTAATAACAACACCTCGTCTATTAGGCTTTGCAACAAACTAATTTTTACAAATTGATTGTTGGTCACCAAACTGATTTCGCGCACTGGCTCTGGATCTTCGAAATAACGGACTCTGTCTTGCTGATCTTCGGTAAAATCGTTGACAGCAAGCTCGGGCAAAACGGTCATTCCTTTTTGACGGTCTACCAATTTCCGTAAAGTATCTACGCTGCTACTATCGTACTGAAAGCTCTTGTTAGCTTGCAATTCGTGGATATGGTCGCTACACAAATCTAAAACCTGGTTGCGCATACAATGACCTTCGTTGAGCAGCAACAAACGCTCCATATCGATATCTGTTGTGGCAATCATTTTCTTTTTCAGCGCTTTTTCCCCTTCAGAAAAATAACCTACAAAGGGTTCGTAAAACAAAGGGTATTCTTGGATTCCACTATTTTCTAGTGGTGTGCTGACAATTGCCGCATCAATTTCATTATTCTTCAAAGCTGCAATTATCTGTTCGGTTTCCATTTCTTTTACCTGCAAGCGCACATCAGGATAATCTTTGGAATAACGATCCAAAAGACCTGGCATTAAATACGGTGCTACCGAAGGGATAACCGCCAATTTGAATAAACCAGCAACGATACCCTGATTACTTTTTACCAATTCAAAAACTTTTTCACATTCCGAGAGTATGACTTTGGCCTGTTCAATAATAGGCGCACCAATAGCCGTAACGGTGTTGGGTCTATTATTTCGATCAAACAATTTAATACCCAACTCATCTTCCAACTTTTGAATTTGCATTGAAAGTGTTGGTTGGGTTACAAAACATTTTTCGGCTGCGGCCACGAAGCTATGGTAGGTGGCAACAGCTACTGCATATTCTAATTGTGTTATGGTCATTTTGATATGAAGTTTTATGTTTAACGTTTTTGCTAAAACTATTTACAAATATAGGAGTATTCGCCCATTCAAAGTCCTAATGAAAGCCCTTTCCAAAACTAATAAATTGACTACTTTCGCAGGGAATTTAACTACTCTTTATGCACAAAGTTTTCGATAATATCCTTCAAACCATTGGTGACACCCCCCTTGTGAGGCTCAATAAGGTAATCGGTGATTTTCCTTGTCCAGTATATGCAAAAATAGAATATGGCAATCCTGGCAACAGTATCAAAGACCGTATGGCACTCAAAATGATTGAAGTAGCCGAACAAGATGGCAGATTAAAACCTGGCGGAACCATTATTGAAGGCACCTCTGGCAATACAGGAATGGGACTTGCCATAGCAGCAATCATCAAAGGTTACAAGTGTATTTTCACTACTACCGACAAACAATCAAAAGAAAAAGTAGATATATTGAAAGCAATGGGCGCCGAGGTTATTGTTTGCCCCACCAATGTTGAGCCCGAAGACCCAAGATCTTATTACTCCGTTTCAAAGAGATTGGCGACCGAAGTTCCCAACTCTTGGTATGTAAACCAATACGACAATCTTGCCAATAGATTGGCGCACTACGAAACTACAGCACCCGAAATCTGGAATCAAACCGACGGCAAAGTCACCCACGTTGTGGTGGCGTCGGGTACAGGAGGTACCATAACAGGTATCGGAAAGTACATGAAGGAAAAGAATCCCAACATCAAAATGTGGGCCATTGATAGCTATGGTTCACTGTTGAAAAAGTGGTTCGAAACGGGAGAGATTGACATGAAAGAAGTGCATCCATACATTTCCGAAGGTTTTGGAGAAGATTTTGTTCCTGAAAATTATGACAAAACGGTAATTGACCATTTTGAAAAAGTAACAGACAAAGACGGAGCTGTAATGGCGCGCCGAATTGCCAAAGAAGAAGGAATATTTGTTGGATATTCGGCAGGTTCGGTAGTGGCAGGTTTGCTACAAATGAAAGACCAATTAAAACCAACAGATTTTGTAGTGTTGATTTTCCACGATCACGGTAGCCGCTATGTAGGAAAAATCTTCAATGACGAATGGATGTTAGAGAGAGGGTTTCTAGATGTACATACCGTAAAAGATTTAATTGGTGGTTTGGGAAGAAGAAGATTAGTAACCATAGATGCAGAAAGCCCAGTGGCAGATGCTATGGCAGCAATGAAAAAATATGACATCGAGCAAATACCCGTAATGAGCAATGGCGAAATGACTGGCAGCATTACCCAAAATGGCTTGTTCAAAAGATTGATGGAGGACGCCGAGCTTAAAGATAAAAAAGTGAGTGACGTATTAGAAGCACCAATGCCTGTGGTATCGATGGACACGCGTGTTGACAGATTAACACAATTTATCAATAAAGATAATGGTGGCGTATTGGCCAAGGACGATAGTGGCGATTTCCACATCCTTACCAAATATGACATCATCAACGCATTCTCGAAATAAGCAAATGGAAGATTCCAAATTAAAACAATTGTTGACAAGGCCGCCAATCTTATTTCCTTTGGCGGCTTTGTTTCATATCATCATTTCACTTTCAGCCATTTTTACTCTGCACCCAACCCCTTTTAGTCAGCGCGACTGGCTAAGACCGTTTGGAATGATTGCTTTCACTATCTTATCAGTATTATTATGTACCATGCGCAAATGGACAGCTATGGCCTATGTAGCTTTTAGCATCCTTAGCTTGGCCTTGTTATACTTTAGCAAAGCGGACAGTCCTGAATTCATTTTCGGCAACTCGTTTTTTCCCTTCAATATAATACTATCCTTTTTTATCCTGCTTTTATTCAAACGCTTTAAATAAACAATGAACTGGCACAGTGTGAAAGACATGTTGGGCAGGGAAATAAATGTTCCCAAGCTACCCCATCGAATCATTTCATTAGTGCCTTCGCAAACCGAATTACTTTTTGATTTGGGCCTGAATCAAGAAGTAGTTGGCATTACAAAATTTTGTGTCCATCCCAAAAATTGGCATCAAAGCAAAACAAGAGTAGGCGGCACAAAAAAGCTAAATATTGAGGCCATTAAAGCCCTTGAACCCGACCTAATTATTGCCAACAAAGAAGAAAATACCCAATCAGAAATAGAATTATTGGCCAAGCTATTCCCGGTATGGATTAGTAACATCAAAACAATTGATGAAGCTTTGGAAATGATAGTAAAAATAGGATTGCTAACAGGGAAAGAGCAAAATGCTCAAAGCATCAAAAAGGAAATAGAACAGAGCTTCACTCAAATACCCAAAGCGCCTTCACTGATACGTGTTGCTTATTTTATTTGGCGAGAACCTTGGATGAGTGTAGGAAACGACACTTTTATCAACGATATAATGTCACGAATGGGTTGGCTGAATGTCTATGCCCATCAATATCGTTATCCCGAAACAAGCATCACAGAATTAAGCAACTTGAAGCCTGATGTTATTTTTCTTTCCTCGGAACCGTACCCATTTAATGAGCAGCACATTTCGGAAATCCAACAACAACTACCCACAGCAAAGGTAAAGCTAGTAGATGGAGAGATGTTTAGCTGGTATGGCAGTAGAATGAAATATGCTGCAGAATATCTGCTTGAATTAAGCACAAAACTCTAGCCGTATCGGTCACTCCAAGTCTACACTTTGGGCTTTAATTAGTCTCAATTACAGCTGCCTCAAAAAACAAATCAAACAAAAACGGGCTAATCGTCGTACCTTCGATAAAATTCCACCTTTTTTAATTAGTTCAATTTCTAAAGGGAAAAATGGAAATAGTATTAGTTAAGTATGGGAAGATCTCAAGAAACTTTTGGTAAAAAAGAAAAAGAAAAAAAGAAAATTGAAAAGCGTAAGCTGAAAGAAGAAAAAAAAGAAGAGCGCAAAGCCAATTCTAATTCAGGAAAAGGCTTAGATGAAATGATGGCCTATGTAGATGAAAATGGAAATCTAGTGGACGCGCCACCTGATCCTAAAAAGAAAAAAGTAATTAACGTAGAAGACATTCAAGTCAGCACTTTGAAAGAAGAAGACAGAGAGCCTGTAGAGGTAGTGCGTACTGGTATTGTAGCCTTTTTTAATGATGCTAAAGGATATGGATTTATCAAAGATTTAAAAACACAGGAAAGCTTTTTTGTTCACATCAACAACCTCACCGAGCCTTTGAAAGAAAACAACAAAGTGACTTTTGAATTGGAAATGGGGGTAAAAGGCTCTAATGCCGTAAGGGTAAAAAAAGCAATTGATAAAGTACCTGAAAAAGCAGTAAAGACAGAAGCAAAAACGAACGAAAAAACGCAAGAGGCTTCTGAACCCAACGACGAAAAAAACGAGAGTAACTCAAAATAAAATCATTATAAAATGAACGATAGAACCCACAGCAAATTGTTGTGGGTTTTTTTATTAATACAAAGACCAAACATTGACTTATTAGGGTGAATATCCAGACAATACCCAGCTATTAGTAAAGCAGGTAATTGAAGCCTATTGGGCGACACTGAAATAAGCTATTGCATTCTTCGGGATGCACTTTGTTCTCGGAGCATTTCGCTGTACGAAAGTCCACGCTCTAGGGCGGTAATCATCAGCACAATGCGTTTTTCCTTCGTAGGCTCTGTTTTGGCGCTATCCACCCATTTGCTGTAATAATTTTGATGAGAGCGTGTCATTTTAGCAAAAGCTTCTTTTGCTTTTGGTGATTCTTCCAAACACTCCATCATTAAGGGATTCAATTCATACTCCTGAGTATCCAACTCAAAACTGACATCAATCATCGCACCCTCCTTTTTAGCAATTGCTTTTCGCATGGCTGCATTAATAGGAACAATAAATATTCCGCCACCCGAAGGAATCAAAGCAACACCTTTAACGTAATATTTGTCCAAATATCCTTTAACACGATAAGACTTCCGGACACCTGGATTCAGTTCTTCAGCAATATCGACAGGCATCTCAATATAGGTCCAGCCAGTCTTTTCACCTTGCTCGCCATATTTGCCTATTACTGCTTTAAATGAAACCATACCTGTAACTAATAATAAAAATAAAATTTACCAGCGCAATATTATTAAATTAAACACGAATCAGTGGGTCAATATTTTGATAATCAAGACAGCCATTCTACCTTTCGGGCTAAATAAAAAAGTACTTTTGCTCATGATTCAAATAGACGATTGTTTCCTCAGCCAACTAATTTTGCACCATATCCGCAGCGCCGACAAACGTTCGGCATTCAGCCAGCAACCCTTGGCACTAAACGAGGAATTAGAGCAAAGTTTGTTAAAGAAAATATTACTCAAACCATTCACCAATCAAACAACCACTTTCGAGTTTCAGCACAAAATCAATCTGGATTACAATGTGCTTTTCAGTCTGGCCAAAAGTATCTATGAAGACGCTGACTTTACCGAACAAAGCATCAAAATAGCGGAACATCTCATCGAAAACTCCAAACATCCCAACATCAAAGAGGGCGACCTTTTTATTGCCAAATTTGAAGACCTACAACTCAACAACAAACACTATCAAGGACTTGGCATTTATAAATTTGAGGAGAAAGAAAGCTTCCTTGAAACCTCAATACACGCCTCCGAAATAGACCTCATTTTGCGCAAAGGCATTGGCAGCAAAAAACCTGATAAAGCATGTTTAATTATTTTTACCGAAGAGCCTTATACCTTGCTGATTATTGACAATAACAGCAATGAAACGGAATATTGGCAGGAAGATTTTATTCATCATAAAGCCAAAAACGACTTTGTTAACAATACCACTAATTTTCTCACACTTACAAAGGAATTTATTACAGAACAAATTCCACAAGAATATGAAGTGAGCAAAGCCGACCAAATCGACTTGCTCAATCGCTCAGTTGACTATTTCAAATCGCACGACACCTTTGACAAAAACGAATTTGAAGAAACTGTTTTTCAAGACAAAGGGATCATTAAATCCTTCCGCAGTTTCGACCAAAATTTTCAACAGCAACACGAACTAGATTTGTCTGAATCTTTCGAAATTTCAACTCAGGCAGTGAAGAAACAATCTCGCGCCTTTAAAAGTGTTTTGAAACTCGATAAAAACTTCCATATTTATATCCACGGCGATCGAGAATTAATTGAACAGGGTGTTGATAAAGATGGCAGAAAATTTTATAAAATCTATTACGAAGATGAAGCCTAAAAAATCGCGCTTCAAGGCCTTCATCCTGCTTTCAAATGAGTAAAGCTTTCATTTTCAAGCTATCATTGTTTATTGCCGAATTAACTAATTGGCTTAATTTAGCAGTTCAAACACAAAAATTATGAGCATAGCAGATCGTTTATTTCAAGCGAAACAAGAATTATCCAACAAAAATCTTCAAGAAGGTCAAGCATTTCTTGAAAACAATAAAGCAAACCCCGAAGTAGTATGCTTGCCTAGCGGTGCGCAATACCTTATCCTAAAAGATGCTGAAGGACCAAAGCCATCGCCAACAGACAAAGTAACTTGTCATTATCACGGCACCTTAATCAATGGTACTGTATTTGATAGCTCAGTACAGCGCGGACAGCCAGCTACTTTCCCGCTAAATATGGTCATCAAAGGCTGGACAGAAGTGTTACAATTGATGTCGGTAGGCAGCAAATGGCGTTTGTTTTTACCAGCAGATTTAGCCTATGGCGACCGTCACGTGAGTGCAGAAATTGGTCCAAATTCTACATTAATTTTCGAGGTGGAACTGTTGGGCATCAACTAAACATAATTGACTTTTGAGATTTTATCTACTTATAAACACATTACATTTCTATGGCGCAACTCATCCGAAAAGAAGACGCACTTGAGTATCACGAAAAAGGACGACCTGGCAAAATAGAAGTCATACCCTCAAAAGAAACCAAAACGCAAAGAGATTTATCCTTAGCCTATTCGCCAGGGGTTGCAGAGCCTTGTAAAGAAATCTTCAACAACCCGGATGATGTGTATCGCTACACCGCAAAAGGCAATCTGGTAGCCGTTATCAGCAATGGCACTGCAGTATTGGGCTTGGGAAATATAGGGCCCGAAGCCAGCAAGCCAGTGATGGAAGGGAAAGGATTGTTATTCAAAATCTTTGCAGACATTGATGTGTTTGACATTGAATTGAACACCAATGACGTGGATCATTTTGTATCCGTTGTCAAAGCTTTAGAGCCTACGTTTGGAGGTATTAATTTAGAGGATATTAAAGCGCCCGAGTGTTTTGAAATTGAGGCACGACTAAAAAAGGAAATGAATATTCCTTTGATGCACGACGACCAACACGGCACCGCTATTATATCTGCGGCAGCACTATTGAATGCTTTGGAATTAGTGGGTAAAAATATTTCGGAAGTAAAATTTGTAGTGAGTGGAGCTGGTGCCGCTGCCATCGCTTGCTGTAATATTTATGTGGCTTTGGGTGCCAAAACAGAAAACATCTTTATGTTTGACGTCAATGGCATGGTAGTCAAAAGCCGTTCAGACATCAGTGAGCAAATGAAACTTTTTGCTCAAAACACAACGGCCATTTCTGTGACAGAGGCATTGAAGGGTGCGGATGTATTTTTAGGGCTTTCGGTCGGGAATATCATTAGTGGCGAAATGATTAAAGGAATGGGAACAAAACCAATCATTTTTGCTTTGGCCAATCCCGAACCAGAAATACACTACGACGAGGCTATTGCTGCGCGTCCGGACGCTATTATCGCCACAGGTCGTAGTGATTATCCCAACCAAGTAAATAACGTATTGGGGTTTCCCTACATTTTTCGAGGAGCCTTGGATGTGCGTGCCACCGCTATCAACGAAGCGATGAAACTAGCGGCTGTAAAGGCTTTGGCAGCCTTGGCCAAAGAACCCGTACCAGACATGGTTAATGTCGTGTACAGTCAAAAAAATCTACGTTTTGATGCCAATTATATTATTCCAAAACCCATAGATCCAAGATTACTAACCACAGTTTCGCCAGCAGTAGCCCGTGCGGCAATGGAAAGTGGAGTTGCCCGCAAACCGATTACAGATTGGGACAAATATGAATCTGAATTATACAGCAGACTTGGTGAAAACGAAAACATTCTACGGTTTATTATCAATAAAGCCAAGCAAAATCCAAAACGAGTTGTCTTTGCCGAAGCTGAAAATCTTAAAATTCTAAAAGCTGCGCAGCAAGTAAAAGACGAAGGAATTGCAATTCCAATTTTACTCGGTCGACCACAAAAAATCAACGCTCTGATTGCCGACAACCAATTGTCGCTAGACGATGTCTTGATTATTGACCCCAAAAGTGAAGACCAAGAACCCACCAGAGAGCGCTATGGCGCTTATTATTTTGAGAAAAGACAAAGGAAAGGCGTCAATTTTTACGAAGCAAAAAAACTCATGCGCGACCGAACTCATTTTGGTTGTATGATGGTAGAAAAAGGCGAAGCAGATATCTTGATTTCAGGACTGACACGCCAATACCCAAATACCTTGCGCCCTGCCCTTGAAATTATTGGTGTCAAAAAAGGCATTTGCAGGGTATCAGGAATGTATATGATGCTCACCAAACGCGGACCACTATTTTTTGCAGACACTACCGTTAATGCCAATCCGAGCGAAGATGAACTGATTGACATTACCATACAGGCAGCCAATTTTGTTCATTCCTTGAATATAAAGCCTGTTGTTGCGATGCTTTCATTCTCCAATTTTGGTAGCAGTATTTTACCCGAAACAGAAAAAGTGCGCAATGCCGTAGCCAGAATTAAAGAGTTGAAGCCAGAATTGACTATAGATGGAGAAATACAAGCAGGTGTTGCTTTTAATAAAGAATTGCTGCGCGAAAATTATCCTTTCTCAAGTCTTGTCCATGAGAGCCCCAACATCCTTATTTTCCCCAATTTGGCATCAGGCAATATCGCTTATCATCTGCTACAAGAAGTTGGTGGCGCCGAAGCAGTGGGTCCTATTTTGATAGGGATGAATAAACCAGTTCAAGTATTACAATTGGGGAGCACGGTAAGGCAAATCGTGAATATGGTTTCAATTGCAGTTTTGGACGCTCAGGCAAAGGTTAACACATAATTCAATTTCTTAAAATTCATCATTTTTTTAAGAGCACCTACCGGGTGCTCTTTTTTTTGCACATACTACTTATTCGTTTGTTTCGTATTATTATAGGAAGATATCGGAGCGTAAGCAATTTAAACCTTTATCATCATTTGTTTATGCTCATCAAACGAGCAAGCACAGCAGAGGAATTTACTCAAGTCTATCAAATCAGGTATCAATGCCTGACGATAGAATTGGGAGACCTAAGCCATGCCCAGCATCAAGAAAAAACTTATCAGGATGAGGATGATATCAATTGTGAAAGAGTGTTTGTGGCTTATGTCGATGAAAAAATAGTAGGCACTGCGAGATTATTACTGCGCAAAGAGAAAGCATTTATAGCAGATGATTTTTATAGCTACGAACATTTAGCAACACAAATCGGAATAGATACCGAGTTACTCAAAGAAAAAATCGGACTAATAGACAGGGTCTGTATTCTAAAAGAATATCGTGGTCACAAAATTTTTCACAGCCTTTACGAGGCCATAACAGCAGAAATGCAACATCAGCATTGTCATTATCTATTGGCTGCAATCCACGCCGACAACAGAAAAAGCGATGTTGTTTTTGGACATTTTGGTTTTAAGAAAATTCCTGAATTGAGGTTTTGGGATGAGTGGAAAGGTTATTTGTACTACAAAAACTTATAGCATTTTAAGGAGTACAAAGTAAATGTTAGTAGGCGCTATTAAAGCCGAGAAATAAATATCGAAATAAAACCCCAGAAATAAATAGAACTAAACGACAGAAATAGTCATCACCCTATCTTCCTCATTGACAACTTCAATTTCAATTTTGAGAAAAGTTTTTTGAAGTAGTTCGATAGCATTGGACGCCCATTCTATGAAGGCATAAGCATTGTGCTGGTATAAGATTTCTTCCATACCCGCATTTCGAGCTTCTTTGGCGTCTTTCAGGCGGTACCAATCGGCATGGTAAATAATATTTTTTTGTCCATGCCCCCCCAAATGATATTCGTTGACCAAAGCATAAGTGGGACTACTTATAGCATCTTGTACCCCGACATGCTCGCAAAGCGCTGCAATTAAGGTGGTTTTGCCGGCACCCATTTCGCCTACAAAAGACCACACCGAGATTTCTTCACCGATAGCCCACAATGCCTTGGCAGCATCATTAAGCGTGGCTAAAGAGTAAGTGAATTTTTGTGCTTGCATTAAGGTTATTATTTTTTGGGTGCACGTTTGATAGGCTTACCATATTTGGCCTTCATTTTGTCTTTGTAACTCACTTTTACATTGCGCTTCTGATTCTTCAAAGATTTTTCGTGAAATGCAGCCCCTACATTTTCGCGTTTAGGTTGTTTAATAACAATGTTAGGAACAAACTTTTTGGGTTGTTCATCTTCCGTCAATACATCAGAGATGACTAAATTTTCGGGCAAGTCGAGCATTTGAATCTTACGTTTCATCAGGGCTTCAATTTGCTCCTGCAAAGGCTTTTCCTTTTCTGTAATAAAGCTGATCGCAATCCCCTTTTTATCGGCTCGACCTGTGCGCCCAATTCTATGAATATAATTCTCGGGCTCATCGGGCAGATCAAAATTAATAACATGCGACACCTCCGAAATATCAATACCACGTGCAACGATATCGGTAGCAATGATGAAGCGAAAAGTGCCATTCTGAAATTGATTGACCGTATTAAAACGATGATTCTGTTCTTTATTAGAATGAATAACACCCACTACATCTGGGAAACCTTTTATCATCTCCTCATACACATCATCGGCCAGTTTTTTGGTGGCCACAAAGACCAACACTTTACTCATCTCTGGATGTTCGGTAAGCAATAGTTCCAACAAATAAATCTTGGTATAAAAGTTGGGAACATTGTAGGCCGTCTGCTCAATTCCTTCGAGCGGGGTACCCGTTGGCGCAGCTTCAATCCGCACTGGGTTGGTAAAATAATCTTGCATCAGTATTTCAACATCGGCCGCAATGGTAGCTGAAAACAAGAGATTTTGACGACGCTCGGGCAAAAGCTCGAGCACATTTTTAATTTGGGTACGGAAACCCAAATTGAGCATTTCGTCCATTTCATCAATCACCAATTTTTTGATGGATTTTAACTTTAGCGAACCGCTAAGGGCCAAATCCATTAGCCTACCTGGTGTAGCAACAATTACATCACAACCCTGCTCTACAGCAGCCATTTGCGGGCGAGTGTTGACACCACCATAAATACCAAGCGTTACCACATTCATGTAAGTAGTCAATTTCTTGACTTCATTAACCACCTGTATCACTAGCTCGCGCGTGGGCACTAAAATCAATATTTGTGGATATGGTTCTTTACTAAATTTCCACTGACGCAAGCAAGGCAACAGATAAGCAAAAGTTTTACCTGTACCTGTTTGGGCAATACCACAAACGTCAACCCCAGACATCGCGACCGAAAAAACTTTTTCTTGAATGGTAGTGGGCTGCATAAAACCCATGTCATCAAGCGCTTTGAGCAATGAACTATTGAGGTTAAGTTGTTGAAAAGAAGTCATAAGCAGTATATTGGAAACGTGCGAAGATACGACAATAAAAAAGCCCAAATGAACCAGGCTTTAATACTGGCAAAATTCGCTTTTCGGAAATTGAAATATATGAGATGAAACTTTAGCTACAGCCCTTTCTATCCAATACCTATTTCCTGATGTTGAGAGGGAATATCTACATCCCGAAAGCCTTTACGAATAAGCTTGGCTTTAAAATTTTGCTGCACATCATATTCGCCGTGCACAAGGAACACCTTTTCAACTTCATTGATATTTTGGCAAGAAAGCCATTGGCTCATATCGTCATAATCTCCGTGGGCACTCATGCTCTTAATCACACCAACTTCTGCATTAACCATAAATTTTTTACCAAAAATTGACACCTCAGAATTACCCGACATCAGCCTAGCTCCAAGAGATTGTGGTTCACAATATCCGACGATAAGTATGGTGCTTCTGCTATTTTCTACATTGTGCAAAATATGGTGCTTTACCCTGCCTGCTTCTGCCATTCCCGAGGCAGAAATAATCACACAAGGATCTTTACTGTCATTTAACGCCATTGATTCTTGTGCAGTTTCAATAAAATGTAAACCTTTAAAATCAAAGACATCCTCATCGCGCTTAAGCATTTTTTGTACGGCGGGATTAAAGCACTCTGGATGAGCTTTAATAATGTTGGTAGCTTTGATGGACAAAGGACTGTCTACATAATAATTGAGCTTAGGTAATCGATTCTCCAAATCCAGTCGGTTAAGCGCATAAAGCAATTCTTGGGTGCGCCCTACACTAAAAGCAGGTATGATAAGCTTGCCTTTTTTCTCGATGCAAGTGTGCTGAATATAACGAAGCAAATCGTCTGTCATTGGCTTGGTGTCTTCGTGGATTTTATCACCATAGGTACTTTCCAAAATAATAATATCTGCCTGAGGAAATGGCTGGGGAGAACGAAGAATCACATCTCGATAACGTCCTAAATCTCCGCTGAAGGTAATTCTCTTTTCTTTGCCCTCCTCTTTGATGGTAAGGTTTACACAGGCACTCCCCAATATATGACCAGAATCAGTGTACAACAATTCAATGTCCTTATCAATTTGCGTGGCTTGATTGTAAGGAATAGACTTCAGGTAGGGAAAAACGTTATTAGCATCCTCTATTGTATACAAGGGTTCTACTAGTTCCCTACCCTCTCTGGCCCTTTGTTTATTAATGTGCATCACATCCGATTCTTGAATCTTGGCTGAATCGACAAGCATAATTTTTGCTAAATCTTCGGTAGCATCCGTAAGATAGATTGGACCTCTATACCCTTCGGCTACTAACCTGGGCAGCAGACCGATATGGTCAATATGGGCATGAGAAATAATGACATAACTGAGCTGAGAAGGCTGAAAGCCAAAAACCTTGTTGAGCCGGATGGTTTCTTTACCCATTCCCTGAAAAAGACCACAATCCAACAATACCTTTTTGCCGTTTTTGAGATGTATGATATGTTTTGAACCAGTTACCGTTCTTGCTGCGCCATGAAAAGAAATCTTCATTTTATTGATACTTATTTATTAGTGATGAATCATCTGATGAAAGGTTGAAGGTAAAAATTCTTTGCTCAAAAAGTCACTTGAAGTGTCAATATTGTTTTTAGACATACTAAAACCCAAAATTTTCTGTTTTAAGCTGAGAACAAAAAAGAAATTTTTTGAAGCATCAATTAAATATATTTGCGCAGCACAATAAAAAAGACAAGCATGGTTTTTCAGACAATATTACTACAAGCGGATACAGCAGCACAGGCGATTGCCGAATTGGCAACTCCTGAAAAAGAGAAATTATCTCTTTTTGCCTTATTAAAAGAAGGTGGACTATTAATGATTCCTTTGTTGCTATGCTCTGTAGCCATGGTCTATATTTTCTGGGAACGCTTCACAGCTATCAGAAACGCCGCCGTAATTGACCCTAATTTTATCAATCGTATTCGCGAACAAATTATTGCTGGTAACCTACAAGGGGCCAAATCTCAATGTAAAAACACCAATTCACCAATTGCCCGGATGATTGAAAAAGGTGTAAACCGTATCGGAAAACCAGTAGATAGTATTGAAAAAGCGATGGAAACTGCCGGGAAACTGGAAGTCTATCAATTGGAGCGTAATATGTCTGCGCTCAATACTATCTCGCGCATTGCCCCCATGTTTGGTTTCTTGGGTACTATTGCAGGTATGATTATTCTATTTTTCAATATTCAGCACGAAGGCTTTTCGCTTGAAGGCATCGCCGGCGGTATTTATACCAAAATGGTCACCTCAGCTGTTGGTTTAATTATTGGGTTGTTGGCGCACGTAGCTTACGACTATCTCAATGCGCAAATCAATAAAATGGTGAATCGAATGGAAACAGCTGCTGCCGAATTCATTGATATTTTGCAAGAACCAGCTAAATCTTAATGTGGTGAAGCTTCTGCCTTATATCCGACCCTATTTTTTCTTCTTTATTTTAATATCAATTGTCGCTCTGCAATCCTGCGCTACTGCAAAAAAACCTCGTGGTTGTGGCTGTGGAATGGAAGAAAGGGGCTCCCGAAATTTATTTAAATAATCAAAAATCATCTGAGTCATTACTTTTTTGATAAAAAATAAAACAAACAAATTATTCTTTTAACTTCGCACAAAATTTTTCTTAAATAATGAACGTACACGAATATCAAGCCAAAGAATTATTGAAACGCTATAATGTACCGACACAAGAAGGTATTGCAGTTGAAAATGTAACTGACGCGTTAAATGCTTACAGCCAAATCTCAAGCCAAACAGGAAGCAAATTTGTGGTAGTAAAAGCGCAAATACATGCTGGTGGCCGTGGTAAAGGTCGTATGGTAGAAGTGCCCGAACAAAGCGGTGTAGCTGTAGTGAAAAGCGCTGAAGATGTAGAACGTGTTGCGAAAAATATTTTAGGAAATACCCTTGTAACTATCCAAACAGGCGCTGCTGGAAAAAAAGTTAGCAAATTATTGGTAGCACAAGATATGTACTACGATGGACCAAGCGACAGAAAAGAATTTTATCTTTCTATCCTTTTGGATCGTACAAAAAAGCAAAACGTAATCATGTACAGCACCGAAGGCGGTATGGACATTGAAGAAGTTGCACACAATACTCCTGAGCGTATTTTCAAAGAGTGGGTTGCCCCAAATATGAGCCTTCAGGGTTATCAGGCGCGTAATATCGCTTTCAACCTTGGCCTTAGCGGTGAAGCCTTTAAAAACATGGTGAAATTTGTAACCAACCTATACAATGCTTATGTTGGTTTGGATGCATCAATGATTGAAATCAACCCATTGTTCAAAAGTGCTGATGATAAAATCATCGCTGTTGACTGTAAAATGGACCTTGATGATAACGCTTTAATGCGTCACCCAGATTTGAAAGACATGCGCGACAAGTCTGAAGAAGATCCTACCGAAGTAGAAGCAGGCGAATTCAACCTTAACTATGTAAAATTGGACGGTAACGTTGGTTGCATGGTGAATGGTGCTGGTTTGGCAATGGCTACAATGGATATGATTAAATTGGCAGGTGGTGAGCCTGCTAACTTCCTGGATGTTGGTGGAACCGCAAATGCACAAACTGTAGAAGCTGGTTTCCGCATCATTATGAAAGATCCTAACGTTAAAGCAATCCTCATCAATATCTTTGGTGGTATTGTTCGTTGCGACCGCGTTGCGGCTGGTGTTATTGAAGCCTACAACAATATGGGCAATATCAATATCCCCATCATTGTTCGTTTGCAAGGTACCAATGCCGAAGTAGCGAAAGAATTAATCGTAAACTCCGGTCTTAAAGTACAAAGCGCTATCCAATTGAGCGAAGCAGCACAATTGGTTCAGGACGCGATTGCAGGTAAAAACTAAGAAACAATTCTTAAAAATAGTAAAACCGTCAGATTGATTCTGACGGTTTTTTTTATGGGGTCAACTTTTTCATTTCTTTTAACAGCCGAGGAGCTTGTCCTGACAAAGGAAGGATCGCACCAACAAGTTAAGTTTTTTCTTCAGCTGACTTGTGGTATTTTAATTTCGTGACCTAAAATAAAACGGCTTTCCAATTGCATATTTATTTAACAAACATTAATTACTCCACACCGTCTTTACAAAAACAGCATTCGCAAATTCTTCGTCATTGATTTTGGTATTGCCTACTATTCCACCCAGAAAGCCCAACTGTTTGCAGTCACTATCATACACCAAAGTTGCCATGTCGCTGCCGCAATTACCGGGCTCAAAAACATACACAGTCTTATTCTGAAAAGTATATTGCTTCACAGCATTACCGCTTTCGCAAGTACCCAATCCGGCCGAATGCCATTGTGCAATTTGGGTATTGATGCAAGAAGGCACATCAGAACTTTGCTTAATAATTTTTTTACTACAAGATGAATTCAAAACAACAAGTAATAACAAACAAACAAAATGAAGCAAAAGCAATTTTTTCATAAATTGGTATTTATAGTTTAGCGATGACCAAAATTAGGGTATTTGAAAACGAAAACTATTTACAATCTCCAAACAAATATGATTAAAATCATGTTCAATTAGTATACTTTTCACTTGTTGCATTAGGCAAAACCACTACATTTGCAACGCAAAAATTAATCATTTCATCACTTAAATAAAAAATAAACAAACAATGAAAGTAACCGTAGTAGGTGCCGGCGCAGTAGGCGCTACTTGTGCCGACAACATCGTAAGAAGAGAAATCGCTGAAGAATTAGTATTGGTGGACATTAAAGAAGGTTTTGCAGAAGGTAAAGCACTTGACTTGACCCAAACAGCTTCTCTTTTGGGTTTCAACACACGTATCACTGGTGTTACAGGCGATTATAGCAAAACTGCTGGTTCGGCTGTTTGTGTGATTACTTCAGGCATTCCTCGTAAGCCCGGCATGACCCGCGAAGAACTCATTGGCACCAATGCAAAAATCGTAGAAAATGTTGCGAAAAGCCTTTTGGAACATTCTCCAAACGCCATTATTGTGGTGATTTCAAATCCAATGGATACGATGACTTATTTGGCTTTAAAAGCAACCGGCTTGCCAAAGAATCGCGTAATCGGTATGGGTGGAATTTTGGATAGCGCACGTTTCAAAACATATTTACAAAAAGCATTGGATTGCTCACAAAGCGATTTACACGCTACAGTGATTGGCGGTCATGGAGATACAACAATGATACCATTGACTCGTTTGGCAACTTTGAATGGCACACCAGTTTCTAACTTCCTTAGCGAAGAGCAATTGAAACAAGTGGCAGCAGATACTATGGTAGGTGGTGCAACATTGACCAAATTGTTGGGAACTTCGGCTTGGTATGCGCCGGGTGCTGCCGGAGCTGCATTGGTAGAAAGCATTGTTCGCAATCAGAAGAAAGTATTCCCTTGCTGCGTAGCGCTTGATGGCGAGTATGGCCAAAAAGATATTTGTCTTGGTGTACCAGTAGTGATTGGTAGCAATGGTTGGGAAAAAATCATCGATTACAAATTAAATGATGCTGAGCAAGCAGAATTCAACAAATCGGCCGAAGCTGTGCGCAACATGAATGCAGTATTGGATACTCTGTAGTATTTGATTTAAGAATAGTTAAAAAAAGCGTGTCGTACCATTGCGATACGCTTTTTTCGTATTTATATACAATCGATTAGATTACCTTTACAACTTAATTTTAACCATCAACAATAGTTCGGTTTTGTCTCATTTACTTCCCAACATCTTACTTTTTTTAGTCACTTTCGCTGCAGGCTTATTAGCCATGCGCGTACGTTTGGCAGACGACAAAAAGATGCATCTACTTTTGGCATTTTCGGGCTCCTTTTTATTAAGCATTACTTTCCTTCACCTCATCCCCGAAACCATTGAAGACCAAGGACACAAGGCTGGATTATATATTCTCATTGGTTTTTTTCTTCAATTATTGATTCAACGTTTTACCCACGGGGTAGAACATGGCCACAACCATATCCACGGTCATCATCATCACATACCGCTAGCATCCATAATGGGCGGATTGGCAGTACATGCCCTGATGGAAGGTTTTCCTCTAGGTTTTAATTATAGAATGCCACAAACCGACATCTCCCTTTATTTTGCAGTAGCTACCCACAAATTACCAGAAGTAGTCATTGTAGCCACAATGATCCGTTCTATCAATGGGCGCGGCATTAAATCTTGGGGACTATTGCTTTTATTCGCTTTATTGACACCAGTGGCCAGTATGCTAGCCTCCTATTTAGGGACAAAATACTTTGCTATTTCTAACATTTTGGGCATTATCATACCTATTGTAGCTGGTGCATTCATCCACATTGCAACGACAATATTCTACGAAAGTGGCACCAAACAGCATACCCTTACTAACCAAAAAATAATAGCCATTGTGTTGGGTGTGATACTCAGCGCGACCACTCTTTTAGCACACTAAAACCCAACACACAATGAAGCACCTTTTGAGAGTTTCCATATTTAGTATACTGAACTTACTATTTTTTACATCCAGTTATGCCCAAAAAAACAAAAAAAACGACAATACTCTGCTTTGGAAAATAAGCAAGGAAGGTGTAAGCCAAGCTTCTTATTTATTTGGCACAATACATGTCATCTGTGAGCAGGATTATTTTTGGACAACAGCCATGCAAAAATCGTTTGACGAAACACAACAACTTTGCGTAGAAATGGATATCAGTAACACTGAGTTATCGATGGAAACAGCTGCTTTATTGATGGATTTTAGCGGTGGCACTTTGCGCGATTATTTTGCTAATGAGCAAGATTATCAGTTAGTAAAAAAATACATCGAAGATTCTTTGGGGCAGCAAATGGAAATAGTGGAGCGTATGAAACCTGTAGCTTTATATATGATATATAGTATTGGTTTGATAAAAGGTCCTTGCAAAGAAACGATTTCTTATGAAATGAAACTAGCCGAAAAAGCTAAGTTAAAGTCAAATGCGATTGTAGGACTAGAAACAGTAGCCGAACAAATGGAAGTGATGGAATCTATCCCTACAGACAGTATCATCAATCAATTGATTCGAATAGCCAAGGGCGAAAAAGGTGATGATACAGAAGCAAATGCGCTAGTTTCTGCATACAAACAGCAAGACTTGAATCTTTTAAATAAATTGGTTATCAAATCAACATCTGAATCGGGAATGGATGGAGCCATAATGATAGACAATCGTAACAAGAAATGGATGACACCAATGACTAAAATGATGAATGAAAAACCAACATTCTTTGCGGTTGGTGCCGGACACGTGTATGGGTTATTACAATTGCTGCGAGATGCAGGGTATAAAGTTGAAGCAGTAAAATAAAACCATATGAAATTCCGCATTTTATTGTTTACCACCTTGGCTAGTTCTGTCGCCACTATGGCCTTGGCACAAGAAACAGAAAAGTCAATCCTGCCAGCCAAATTCTCTTATTTTACGGGAGGCTTTGCTTTATTATTTTTCGCTGTATTTCTTTTTTCCTTTTGCTTTAAAATGGTCAGAAATCTGAAAACCAGAAAAGAATCAATCAAGCAAATGATGAATCATAGCTTGCGACTAGCTTTCATCATTGCATTGTTGATGATTATTGTACTCTATTTCTTCCTCAGCAATGGCCAATAACTAGAAACATTTCAGCAATAACACAGATTAATTAGCATGCCATTATTGCGATAAAGCTTCTAAAGTTTCAAGATGATGGCTTAACTCGGCTACTCTGGCTATTACACGCACCACCAATGCATCAGGACATGAGACTCCCGAAGTAATCATTACTTTTAGTTTGTCTTTTTGGGGCATTAGATCGGCAGTCATCTCTTCGGTATCACTGCTCCAATCAAAGTGCTAAACCAACTTATTGCAAATAAGGCAATACTCGACCTTAAGGCAATTACTCATCGCAAAGCTTTACTGAATGAGAGGTAATGGGAAACTGCTGTAATCTTCTAATCAGCAAGGCAAAATCAGCTTGCTGTTGCAACATTCCCTGCAAAGCGCTTTTAATATCATTAGTGGCATAACATTGCGTGTCGCGGATTTCGGTAAAAGATTGGGTCTCTTTACTATTAGAGGAATATTAGGAAAACAATTTAGTATTAAAATAACAAAAGCCGACTCACATTGCAGTGAGTCGGCTTTGATATAGGCAATTACTTAAAATTAAGCTTTTGCTTCTTCTGTATCGTTAGTTGTTTCTTCAGTTTGAGGAGCCTCTGGAGTAGCTTCAGCTGTTGGTGTTTCCACCACTTCTTCTACGATAGGTGCTTCTGTTACCGCTTCAGCTGGCGCAACCACTTCTTCTTCAGCAGCAACAGGTGCAGCAGCTTCGGTTGTTTTAGCAGCAGATCTGCGGCTACGACGTGTTTTCTTAGCTTCAGTTTCTTTACCACCTTTGGTATAGATTTCATTGAAATCAACCAATTCAATCATAGCCATATCAGCAGCATCACCCTTACGAGGAGCCAATTTGATGATACGCGTGTAACCACCTGGACGGTTTGCTACTTTATCCCCAATAACACCAAACAATTCTTTGATCGATTCTTTATCTTGAAGATAAGAGAAAACCACACGACGGTTGTTAGTGCTATCTACTTTTGAACGGGTAATTAACGGTTCAGCATACACACGCAAAGCTTTTGCTTTTGCCAATGTAGTGATGATACGTTTGTGCTCGATGAGTTGCTTTGTAAGGTTCATCAAAAGGGCATGGCGGTGAGCCGTTTTTCTGCCGAGGTTGTTTACTTTGTCTCCGTGACGCATGACGTTGTTGTTTTTTAATAAAATGATTGGCGTTATCGCCTCCACTTACACCGTGTCAAAGAATTGTAAGTGGCTTGTGTTTCCCTGTCCCGATTGGCACACATTTCTGTATAAAAAACCACAATAAGCGGGAGAGCTTACTGTGGTTGTAGATTTTTTGAAAGCTAGAAATCTTTTGACAAGCTTTTCAAACGAGAGATGTCCATACCGAAGTGAAGACCACGCTCGTGTAATACTTGTTCAATTTCAGATAATGATTTTTGACCGAAGTTGCGGAATTTCATCAACTCGTCTTGTGTATAGTTTACCAACTCACTCAATGAATTAATTTTGGCAGCTTTCAAGCAGTTGAAGGCACGAACTGAAAGTTCTAAATCTTCAAGTGGTGTACCTAAAATTTTGCGCAATTGTAAAGTTTCTTCATCCACTACATTTTCGCGCTCTTCTTTCTTATTATCCAACGAAATATTTTCGTCAGTAATAATCATTAAGTGTTGAATCAAAATACGAGAAGCTTCTTTTACAGCCTCTTCAGGATGAATAGTACCATCGGTAACTACGTCCATTATTAATTTTTCGAAATCGGTACGTTGTTCTACGCGGGTATTTTCAATCGTATATTTTACATTTTTGATTGGCGTAAAGATAGAATCGATAGCGATGACGCCTAGCATACCATCTTTGGGACGATTTTCTTCTGAAGGCACATAACCACGACCTTTGCCGATAGTAAGCTCAATATTGAAGGTAGTACCTGCTTCCATGCTACAAATAACCAATTCGGGGTTCATCACCTCAAAATTAGGTAAAGCTTCGCCAATCATACCCGCAGTAAATTGACCTTGTTTGATAGTCAATTCACATCTGTCGTGGTTTAAATCATGCTCAGCCGTTTTTTTGAAACGTACTTGTTTTAGGTTTAGGATAATTTCCGTCACGTCTTCCAACACACCTTTGATGGTCGCAAATTCGTGGTCGGCACCAGCAATTTTGATTGTGGTAATTGCGTATCCTTCAAGCGAAGAAAGCAATACACGACGCAATGCATTACCAATAGTCACTCCGTAACCGGGCTCTAAAGGGCGAAACTCAAATTGCGCTTCAAAATCGTTTGCTTTTTGCAAAACAATTTTATCTGGTTTTTGAAAATTCAATATTGCCATATTGATATTGGTATTTTAAATTGTTCGTTTAAAAAATGGAAGCGTAAAATAATTGCTTTTGAATGAATATCCAACAAATTAGCATACACTTTTTTTATTCTTTCAAATAAACGGCAAACCAAACACGGTTTGTCGTATTTGGTTTGATTATTTAGAGTACAACTCAACAATCAGTTGTTCCTTAATATTTTCAGGAACACTTTCACGTTCTGGGTTGGCTAAATAAGTACCTTTAAGGTCTTTTTCGCTCCACTCTACCCAATTGATTTTTGGATTTTTTGAACGAATCAAACTCAAAATTGAAGTATTTACTTTGCTTTTTGGTTTCAATTCAATTACATCACCTGGTTTCAAACGGTAAGAAGCGATGTTAACGATATCGCCGTTTACCAAGATATGTTTGTGAGATACCAACTGACGTGCTGCAGGACGTGTAGGCGCAATACCCATACGATAAACCACATTGTCTAAACGAGATTCCAACAATTTCACCAAGTTTTCACCAGTTGCACCTTTTAGGCGGCTAGCTTCAACATAAGTGTTGCGGAATTGTTTTTCCAACACCATGTAGGTGTATTTGGCTTTTTGTTTTTCTTTAAGCTGTACAGCGTACTCTGAGGCTGTTTTACGCTTTTTGCTTGCACCGTGCATGCCCGGAGGTGCACTCTTTTTTTGCAAGTTTTTTCCTGAGCCTAAGATAGGCTCGCCGAATTTACGGCAAATTCTGTTTTTGGGTCCTGTATAACGTGCCATTGCGTGTTATTTATCGATTTTTGTCCTAAATTCCGAAGCGTTTCATATAAAAATCGTAAAATCAGATACGCTTCAGATTGTTTGAATAAATGTGTAAAAGCCGACTGAACTATTCTTAGAAAATACTTCAGTCGACTGATCATATGTTGAGACTATACTCGGCGTTTTTTCGGAGGACGGCAACCGTTGTGAGGCATTGGGGTAACGTCTTTAATAGAAGTTACTTCTAAACCGATAGAAGCCAAAGAGCGAATAGCTCCTTCGCGGCCAGAACCTGGGCCTTTAACGATAACGTCCACTTTTTTCAAACCGGCGTCCATTGCTTTCTTACCGCAATCCGCAGCTGCCATTTGTGCAGCATAAGGAGTGTTTTTCTTTGAACCACGGAAACCCATTTTACCAGCAGAAGACCAAGAAATAACTTGACCCGCCTTGTTGGTAAGGCTCACGATGATGTTGTTGAATGTGGCGTTGATGTGTGCATCTCCGTGTACATCAACCTTCACGATGCGCTTTTTAGCAGCGACTTTTGCAGATGATTGTGCTTTTGCCATTTTGTTTTTAATAAGGTAATCATTAACAAATTTATGCTGATTGTTTCAGCATTGTAACATCCCTCCTTGCAGCACCAATGGGCAAATCCGGCGATGGTACGAATAGTATTACTACTATTTTTTTGGTGCTTTCTTTTTACCTGCAACTGTTTTGCGCTTACCCTTACGAGTACGGCTGTTGGTACGGGTACGCTGACCGCGAAGGGGTAAACCTTTACGATGACGCAATCCGCGATAACAAGCGATGTCCATTAGACGTTTAATGTTCGTTTGAACTTCAGAACGCAATTGACCTTCTACTTTAAACTCACTGTTGATGATGTTACGAATAGCAGTTTGCTCTTCGTCATTCCATTCCATCGCTTTTTTGTCATAGCTGATACCAGCTTTTTCGAGGATGTAACGGGCAGTTGTGCTGCCAATACCATAGATGTAAGTAAGCGCTATCTCACCACGCTTGTTTTTAGGTAAATCTATACCAGCTATACGAGCCATTCTTTATATTTAATTATTAATTATAAATGCTAATCGTGATTATCCCTGACGTTGTTTAAAACGAGGATTTTTTTTGTTGATGATGTACAATCTTCCTTTGCGACGTACAATCTTGCAATCTGCACTGCGTTTTTTAATTGCTGCTCTTACTTTCATTGTTATTCTTTTTTTTAAAGAAATTGTGATTATTTGTAACGATAGATTATTCTGCCTCTGCTTAAGTCGTAGGGACTCATCTCTACGCCCACCTTGTCTCCTGGCAAGATACGGATGTAGTGCATACGCATTTTGCCAGATATAGTGGCTAGTATTTCGTGCCCATTCTCTAACCTCACACGAAACATTGCGTTCGATAAAGCTTCGATGATAGTACCGTCTTGTTTAATTAAGGACTGTTTAGCCATATTTTAAAAGGATTGCAAAAGTAAGGACATTTTATGAATAAAATAATTTTTTTTTCAAAAACTTGAATTGGACTGGTTTTTTTATTTTTAAAGCTTGGCCTGATGTAGAAGGGTTGGTAAGATAAAAGCCTAGCAGAAAGTAAATTTGTTAGATTTGTTGATGGGGGAAATGGTGAAAGAGAATTTATAAACAACAACATTGAGAGAAATTTTAAACGGAAATAAAAATGAAAAAAACACCACCTACAATAAATGAAATAGTAGAATATGGCCTCAATTCCATAGACCCTAATGAAACCCTGACCGTAAACTTGAAAGATTTAGTATATATTTATAAGTCTTTAGAGGAGCTTAATCGATTTTTTCATCAACCAATGCACTATAAAAAGTTAGAGGATGTAGAAAAATACCTTGGTAACATAGATGAGGGTGCTTATTCAATAATAGGTAACATCTATTATAAAATTTTTGACCGCATGTTTCCTCAACGCATAAAAGAAATAGTTGAGGATGATGATTTTCAGCATCCAGAATATCCATTCTATTATGAGGAATAGGCTAACTCTCTTTTCGGGATTTTCCGATCCCGAATTACATAGGTAAAGAGAATTTATAATCCTCATAAATTTGATTCTTATTATTGGTGGGAATTTTGAACAACAATTTTTACAACAATAGTTTTGGCATTAATAATCATCAACAAAGGCGAAAAGAAACCTCAATAACTATGAAAAAAATAGTCATTCCATATTTAGGCAATGAAAAAAACAATATTTTACATGCACTTACCAAAATTCGTGAAAATAGTGATATGGAATTTATTAAGTTAGGGGAATTGCTTAATTCTTTTCTAAATATGAATGAGATATCTTATAGTGTTCCTATCCAAAATGTTCCGATTGTTGTAGATTATTTGGAATTCATTGGGTTCGTTTTTATTGTTATGGAGGATGAGTAATTTACCCACTGGCGCAAGTATGCAGCAATAGCTTCTGCAGCAAGGCCTACTTGTGCCAACTATGTAAAACAACTATGTAAATTTGAAATTTTATGAGCAGCTAATATAAATTTGGACCTGAAGAAAATTTGCATTTTGTAACCTATTCTATAGTTTATTGGATTGACTTATTTACACGGCCGGTTTATAAAGATATTATAATCAATAGTCTTGATTATTGTTGTGAGTATAAAGGATTGCGCGTATTTGCTTGGTGCATTATGAGTAATCACATTCATCTTATTATAAGTACTGATGGAAAGAATCGACCCGAAGCAATTATGCGCGACCATAAGCGCCATTGTTCCGAATTAATTCATAAACAATTGGAATCATTTAATGGAGAAAGTAGAAGAGAATGGATGTTATCTTTGATGAAGAAAGCAGGTTTAGAGAATAAAAACAATGCAGGTTTTCAATTGTGGCAACAAGAAAATCATCCAATAATGATAACTGATGAAGCAATGCTCATACAAAAATTGGATTATATTCACAATAACCCAGTAAAAGCAGGCTTTGTCGATGAAGCAAAGGCCTGGCTTTATAGTAGTGCTAAAAATTATGCTGGTGAAGAAGGATTACTAAAGAGAATAAGCCTTTTAGAAATAGGTTTGCGTAATAAATAAAGGCACAAGTACGCTAAACACAATGCTCCACGGCATACTTGCGCCAGAGAGTGAAATTTTAAATAGCAATTTTTGAATACCAACAAGTTCAGATTCTACTGGAAAATAATTAACATGAAATACAAAAAATATGGTTATTGCCTATTGATTTTGTTTGCAACGCATTATTTGCACTATTTGTATTATAAATTCACTGAGGTGAAATATCCCTTTTATAATACCGTTTTTTCAGTTAAAGATTTACCAATGCAATTCTACAAAATTAATGTTGGTGACAACAGGTTATATGTGGAGAATTTAATTGGAAAACCCTTGGATAGTCATTACGGGTATTTTGATTATTCATTACCAGGTGATGAGTTTTTTGGTAGTAATTTTAGTGTAAGTTTTCAAATAAAATACGAAAATGATATTGTAGTTGAAAAGCGGGTTATACAAGATGATTAAACTATCCGTAAATAATTTTTATGAGAATATAACTTTAATTTCCCACCCTTGATTATATTAAAGTGATGGCATAAGTCAAGCCAACCAAGAAGTAGAATTAATACCTTAATTTTTTTAACTAATATTAAAAAGCCAAAAAAACTATCAAAGCCGACGGGCACGGGATGGAAGCGGTACACCACAGCGCAGCGAGGAGTACCTGCCTACTGGCAGTCAGGCAAGCAACAGCCCGGAACTCAGCCCAATAGAAACAAAAAGACGAATGCCCCCAAATCATAAAAATTTGAGGGCATCCGGTTAATTATGTTTTATGTCTAGTTGATCTCCAAAACCTTAGTCGGTTCCATACTTGCATTGCGGATAGACACATTTTGTGCCATGTTGCGGGCCAGCTCCAGGAATTTTTCGCGGGCCGGAGAATCCTCGTCAATCACCGCCGGGATGCCCATATCACCACCTTCGCGGATGCTTTGTACCAAAGGTAATTCGCCGAGGAAGGGCAATTCAAATTGCTCGGCCATTTTAACGGCTCCACCTTTACCAAAAATATAATATTTATTATCCGGCAACTCGGCAGGAGTGAAATAAGCCATATTTTCAATCACACCCAAAATCGGAATCTTAATGTGCTCTTGTTTGAACATCATCACCGCTTTGCGTGCATCGGCTGCTGCTACTGCTTGCGGAGTAGACACAATCACCGCACCGGTAACAGGTATCGTTTGCGCAATCGTCAAATGAACGTCGCCGGTGCCAGGTGGCAAATCAATCACTAAATAATCCAGTTCGCCCCATAGCACATCAGTGACAAATTGTTTTAAGGCCGAGCTGGCCATTGGTCCGCGCCAAATCACAGCTTGTTTTTCATCTATCAACAAACCAATCGACATCACTTTGATACCGTATTTATCAATCGGCACAATCATTCCTTTGCCATTCACCTCAGTCATTTTGGGGCGCTCATCGCGGATACCCATCATAATGGGCACCGAAGGACCATAAATATCCGCATCCATCAAACCCACTGTTGCCCCTTCGGCAGCCAGACCCAAAGCCAGATTTACGGCCACGGTAGACTTACCTACCCCACCCTTACCAGAGGCTACGGCAATAATATTTTTTACTCCGGGTAATACATCTTTACGGTCTTTGCGGTTAGACACCACTCTGGCGCTCATCGTAATATCAATTTCAGCTTCTTTGCTCACCATCAATTTCACGGCATTCACACATGCCTTTTCAATCATCTCCTTCATGGGACAGGCCGGAGTGGTCAATTCTACCGTAAAAGCGACTTTATTTCCCTCCACGCTAAGGTTCTTCACCATACCAAGGGTCACAATATCTTTGTGCAAATCGGGGTCATCTACATTGCCCAAGGCTACTAAAACTGCTTCTTTCGTTATCATCAAAAACGTTTGTTAAATTGAAAAATTTATGTGCAAAACTAAGTGATACGGTTTTCCTTTGTACCATTAGTTTCGAATTGTTTTTTTATAAGTACATTACCAATACTGATTCATTTAATTCTTCACATATTTCACTATGCAAAACAGATTCATCAAAACGATATTTGCCCTGGTCGTATTGGTTTGCACTTGTTCAACTTCGCTTAAGGCACAAGTAATTTTTGACAAATTGGTGCAGATAAACGGCGTTGTTATGACGAGTGATAGCTTGTACGGCATTCCGGATGCGATTGTTTCTGTCAAAAACCAGAGCAAAGGAACTTACACGAGCGAGCAGGGGGTTTTTGCCTTGGTCTGCTTCAAAGGCGATACGCTACAATTTCGGTCTTTGGGTTTCAATAGTAAAGAATACATCGTGCCCCAAGACATCAAAGGAAACACAATTTCGTTGGTACAATTATTAAGTCAAGACACCTTTTTCCTCAACGAAACAATTATCCACGCTCTTCCTTCGAAAGAAAATTTCAATTATGCTTTTCAGAATCTTAACCTAGAAGACGACCGCTATGAAATTGCTCGCAAAAACAGTGATTTAGCGATGATGCGTATGATGAGCATGATATTGCGCCCAGATGGTCGTGCAGGACAAACTTTTGCTCAACAAGATGCGGCCTACCGTGCGGCTTATGCGGGACAGCTACAACCCATGAACATCCTTAGCCCTATAAAATGGGGGCAATTTATTGAAGCCTGGAAAAGAGGTGATTTTAGGAAGAAGAAGAAGTAATAGGGCAATCGGGTAATTCGGCAATTTGACAATTTGACAATTTTGTTGATGTGAAGATTTAAGAATTAGTTGATTTGAAAATTTGAAAATTTGAGGATTGGTTGATTTGGTCATTTGAAAATGCAATAGGATAGTGAAAACTGTGGGTCATTTTTATAAGTCATTTGCTTTTGCAAGTAATTTAGTCTCAATTGTATCTTGCTTTTTTTTGATAAGATTTGGCTTGAGCATTTTAATAGCCCTTACTCTTTTAAAAATAGCCACTACGATTATTGTCTTCTTTTTTATCGAAAATTCAAGAAAAGAGATATTCTATTTCTACTACAATCTTGGTGTTTCCAGAAAAACTCTTTGGATGAGTGCCCTATCACTTGATATCATTATTTTCATTATTTCACTATTAATTACTTATTCCACCTTGTGCGTCAATTGCTCGAAATAGACAGCATACAATTGCAATATGGGCAACGCAAAATACTGAGCGATGTTTACGTCTGCTGCGAAACAGGCTCGGTTGTGGGTCTTTTGGGGAGAAACGGAGAAGGCAAAAGCAGCTTGATGAAAATTGCCTTTGGCACTACCACTATTGAGGACTATTCTGTTAGGATCAATGGACAAAACATTAAACCTGCTTTTCGATACAAGGGAGGTATCAGTTATTTACCTCAATTCAATTTTATCCCTGCGGGAATGAGTCTTTAAAAAGTCTTTGACTTTTACGAACTCGATTTTGAGAAATTCACCAATGAACTAAAGGAACTGAAAGGGAGCGAAAAAAGGAATATTAATTCGCTTTCGGGTGGCCTAAAAAGAATGGTGGAAATCTATACCATCATCAAAAAGAAAGGCCTGTTTGTGATGTTGGATGAACCCTTCACCCATATTATGCCACTTTATACAGAATTGATTTGCCGCTGGATACAACAAGAAAAAGCGACTAAAGGTTTTATCATCAGTGATCATTTGTACCAAAGTGTAATACCCATTTGCGACAAATTTTACCTGCTAAAAAATGGCAAAACCCACCTCTGTCAGCATCAACAAGAATTAATTACACATGGATATTTAAGCCAATAATTATGTAGCAAGAGTGGCTCAGCGTATCTTGTCTTATTTTTGGAACAATATTGGTTGCTTCACTTTTGTGCTTATCAAAAAAAATCTACTTTGTCTTGTCTGTTTCCTTGCGCTCATCCCTACGACGCGAGGACAAGGTATTGCACAAGAGTTTAGCAATTTGATAAACAAAACCATTCCTGTCAGAGATTCTCTGCAACTAGATTCTGTAGCCATCAGCCATGTGAGCATCAGTGGTATAGATAGCTCCGATTATGAAGTGCTGCCACTTCAATCAATGCTTCGCTGGCGCAAAAAACCAAATGCAGATTCTGTTCGTATTAGCTACAGAAAACTACCTATCGATTTTGGCAAAGTCTATCGGCACAAAAACCGTAACCTGGTTGACTCCAATTACATGTTCTCTTCCTTACAGTACAGTGTCGACAAGAAAAATAGTGACAAATTTGTAGATTATGACCAATTGGAGATGAACGGTAGTTACGGCCGCAGTATTTCCTTGGGCAATAATCAGGATGTCGTCTCCAATTCAAATTTCAACCTTCAAGTAAATGGTTATTTGTTGGATAGTATTAAAGTAGAAGCCGCTGTAACGGACAATACGGTTCCTTTTCAGCCAGAGGGCAATACCACCAACCTTCAAGAGTTTGATTTGATTTCGATAAAAATCAGCAAAGGCAAACGAAACCTACAATTAGGCGATTATAACCTCAACAAACCAGATGCTTATTTTCTGAACTATACGAAACGTGTTCAAGGTTTATTTTTTCAATCAGAAGATAAAATCAATAAAAATTTCAGCAACAAGGCTGGCTTGAGTGCTTCGATGGCCAAAGGCGAATTTGCGCGAAATATTTTTATGGGTGCGGAGGGAAATCAAGGACCATACCGGCTTATAGGCAATAATGGCGAGCAGCTTTTTGTAGTGCTGGCTGCCACCGAAAAAGTATATGTCGATAACATTTTGCAAGAAAGGGGCGAAAATGCAGATTACATCATCAACTACAATACCAATGAGGTGCGCTTTATGCCACGCCGACCCATCAATCAATTTTCGAGGATACAAATAGAATTTGAATACCGAACCAACAACTATCTCAATTCCTTGTTTTATGCTTACGACGAAATGAGCATCGGCAAAAAGTGGCAAATTAAAATGAATGCCTATAGCAATCAAGATGCCAAAAACCAACCTTTTCAACAAAACCTTAATGGCGAACAAAAACGTTTTTTGGCCGGCATCGGCGACAGTGTGCAAGATGCTTTGATAGCCAATGTAAGTCCGGATACTTTTGCTGCCAACAAAATTTTGTACCAAATAAAAGACACCAGTTTTGCTGGCAGTACTATCGATACCATTTACGAATATAGCACTGATGCTGCGCTTCAGCTTTACTCTGTTTCTTTTTCTTATACAGGTGTGGGCAAAGGAGATTATACCGTTTCGGGTAATAATGCCAATGGCCGAGTGTATCAATGGGTAGGGCCAAAGCAAGGTGATTATAGCGCCGTATCTTTAATCATTACGCCAAAGGCTCATCAAATAGTGACATTGGCAGCTCAATACCAAATAGACTCTTTCAAAAAAATCTATGTTGAAATGGCGGGCAGTAACAAAGATCCCAATACTTTTTCAAGTATTGGCAATGCCTATCATCAGGGAGTAGCCTCTAAAGTCACTTATGAGGAGAAAAGATTTTTGGGCAAAAAAGACTCTTTAAATAAGAGTGATTGGACCTTACAAAATAATGTTCAGTACGAACATGTCCAATCAAAATTTAGAGCCATTGCACCTTACCGCTCGGTAGAGTTTGGCAGGGAATGGAATGTACCATTATCAGGATTAAGCCCCGACGAAAACTGGGCAAGCTTTGCTACAAAATTAGGGCATCGCAAGTATGGCACTATCGATTATTCACTCAGCCATTATACCCGAGGCGCCGACTACAAGGGCTTTAAGAACGCAGCAGGTTACACACTCAAAAACAATAAAATCAATACAGGATTTAATATGAGCTTGATGAATGCCGAAGATTCTGTCCTCAAAACCCAATTTTTCAAACCACTATTATTTGCTGATTATACTTTTCAAAAAAGATTTAAAAGTACGATAGGCGGAAGCTATTATGCCGAACACAATGAAGCCCGATTTTTGAAGAATGACAGCTTGCAGGCATCTTCGTTCTACTTTGACCTATCTACCCTTTTTTGGCGTAGCCCTTCGAATAAAAATTACAATTATTCGGCTACCTACTTTCAAAGACGAGATTTTATGCCTTTTCAAAATCAGTTTCAATTACAAAATCATAGCGACAACTATTCGCTCCAATTTGGACTAGGCGATGGCAGCAATCACAGATTGAATTTTATTGGTTCTTACCGTCAATTATTTGTGGACAATACCACTGTTATTGCAGCCAAACCCGAGGAAACCTTATTAGGTAGATTGCAGTACGATGGTGGCGTATGGAAGCAAGCTTTGTCTTTTGCTACTTTGTACGAATTTGGTACTGGGCAAGAACAAAAACGAAGTTTTACCTATATCCAAGTGCCCGCCGGGCAAGGGATGTATAACTGGATTGATTATAACAATGATGGGATACAACAGCTCAATGAATTTGTGATTGCGCTCTACCCTGACCAAAAATTATTCATTCGGATTTTTACTCCAAGTGATGAATATGTCAAAGTCAACAATGTCAATTTTAATCAGAGTATTGGCTTTGAACCGGGCAATTTTTTTCAACAAAAAGACCATTCCTTACTGGCCAAATTATGTGCCAAAATATCCAACCAATTAGCCCTACAAGTAGCAAATAAAATACTGAACAATGAAGGCTTACAATCTTTCAACCCTATAGAACAATCTTATAACGACACTTCAATTTTACAAACCAACACCTCTTTCAACAATACTTTTTATCTAAACCGAAGCAGCGCCAAATGGGGATTTGACTATAATTACCTGAATAATAAAAGCGAACAACTACTAACCTATGGCCTCAATGCCAACAACAGCAAACAACATTTGACCAAATTGAGGTGGGCTTTATCCAAATCTTTTACGGCCAACCTCAATGGAAGATGGGGAAACAGAATGAACCTTTCGGGGATTGATGATGGTAGTTCTTTCAACCAAAATTATTGGGCAGCTGAACCTGCGTTAATTTGGCTCAACCGCTCAGTCCTCAGAATCAGCACTGCTGTAAAATACGAAGAGCGCAAAAACGCCATAGAATATGGTGGTGAAAAAGCTGAAATCCAATCGGCTAACCTAGAAGCACGCTACAGCCAAAACAGCGCTGGCATAGTACAACTTCGTTTTACTTTTAGTAAAATTTACTACCAAGGGCTCATCAACGCCCCTGTTAGTTATACTATGCTCGATGGATTGAAGCAAGGCAACAATTTGCTTTGGTATCTCAATTGGCAAAGAAAAGTAGGCAAAGGAATTGAATTATTGATGGAATATGAAGGCAGAAAAGCTGGTACAGATAAGGTAATCAATACCGGAAGAATGAGCTTGAGAGCGATTTTGTAATTAAAATTATGATGAAAAAATAAAGTTAGTTCACTTTTTTAGCGACAAATATTTATCTTTAGCCTATCTATTTTTCAACCAATAAAAAAAACACCAATGGCACTCAACGCATACCTCCACCTCAAGGGTCAAAAACAAGGACAAATAAAAGGAAGCGTCACCCAAAAAGGGCGCGAAGGAGCAATTGAAGTTAACGCATTTACTCACGAGTTAGTGAGCCCGCGAGATGCTACCAGCGGCCTACCATCTGGCAGAAGAATACACAAACCATTGGTGATAACCAAAGAATTAGACAAAAGCACGCCACTTTTATACAATGCACTTGTCAATAATGAATCGTTGACTCAGTTTGAATTGAAGTGTTTTACTCCATCAATGTCAGGAAGGATAGGTGCTGTTGGTACAGAAACGAACCATTTTACGATAAGACTTACCAATGCCAATATTGCCTCAATCAAAACCGTAATGCACAACAACAATATTGCAGAGAGTGCTGCATTACCTATTATGCAAGAAATAACCTTCACTTATCAAAAAATTGAATGGACTTGGGTAGATGGTGGCATTACCGCTATGGACGATTGGGAATAGGCGAAATCATATCGGTTATTTATTACCGACTCTATTGTTCATAATGCAACACACTAAAGGCAGTAAAAAAAGTTAACCTTTAAGTTATTCCCTAAAAGTTTATTCTATTTTTAAAATATCTTTTTTTTATACGGCCAACAAACTACAACCTCTAAGTGCGGCAAAATCCATCCGGCCTAGCACTTCAAAGCTTCCGTCGGCGTTTACTTTGCCCAAATCTTCTGTAGCGATAAAAGCGCAAGAATGAACATTTGCGAGGTCAATAACATTGAGAACACCATTACCATAAGGTTTCGTCTCCAAAGGGTCGTCTAATTCTCTGATTAAAACTTTCATTGTAGGGATTGGATGAAAAACACCTTGCGACGGGGCATAGGCTTGTGACAGTAATTCAGTCATACCATATTCAGAATGCACATTAGGAATTCTCCATTGTTTTGTCAAAAATTCGTGTACTTGAGCCCGCGTCCATTCTGCCTGTCGACCTTTCATACCTCCTGTTTCCATCACCACAACCCCATTCAAATCCATTGGATACTGTTCTGCAAAGTCCAACAATGCAAAAGTCACCCCTAATAAAAGCACTTTCTTGTGTTGACCACTCAACTCCATCAATTTTTGGTATAAAGCAGCATATTCATTTAAGTAAAAACCATTTTCCTCATGCCCACTTTTATCCATCAGCATTTTTGCCATATGCACCAATGATGAAGTTTTGCGCTCGAGATACGAAGGAAGCAATGCCAATATCACCCAATCTTTTGCAGCACCATATACCTGCTCGAAACCAAAAAATGACACTTCATTATACAAAGTCGAATCTAAAACATAATGTTTACTGGGTATCATTCCGGATGTACCACTACTATCAAAAATCACTTCCTCCTGCAGACCAGCAAAGCATTTGACCTGGTGTGACTTAAAAAACGAAATAGGCAGAAATGGGATTTGTTCTAATCGATGAATTTGGGTCGGATTAATCTTCAATGCTTCATTGTAGCCACGATACAGTTCATTGTGTTCATATTGATAATGGTATAGATTTATTGCTGTTCTTTCAAAATTCTGAAGACTAAGGTTTAGCAAATCATTTCCATTGATACTGTTGAACTGCATTGGTTTTTGGTTTATTTTTGAGCAGGAAATATTTTTGCAAATAAAAAAAAAAAAGCATTGTGCGCACACAACGAAATAATAGCAAAGCTAATTGGCTTATAGTTCAGATAGGTATTTTTTGTTTATTCAGTTTTCTGGTAGCCTCTTGTAATAAAGATGGTGGCGGTAATGGCAAAAATGCACCAAAAATTAATTTTACCGAGCTTTCGGGTAATGTGTTGAAAGTGGGCAGCAACCAGTACCTCAATGTTAATTTCAATTTTTCGGATAAGGATGGTGATTTAGGTGTCAGTCCGTCTTCAGGAGATTTTGATATTTATACAATTGATAACAGGGATACCACCTTTATAAATTATTTTTTCCCCAAAGACCTTAATCAGTATATAGACCCCACCCACGGGGTTACAGGTCAATGTGCTTTAGGCATTCAGGCTGCATTCCTTACTTTACGTCCCGACAGGCTGGACGGCGATACCGTGCGCTTTGAAATTTATATCAGAGACAAAGCAGGCAACGAAAGCAATCGTTTTACCACCCCCGACATTTATTTAATACCTTAGGAATATAAATCCTCAAAATAAGAATTAGCCACTTTTGTATTGCTTTTCTTAAAAACAATAGAGAAATAAGAGTGGATTTGCTATTTTTGGAACTTCAAACACAACAACAAAACCTCTCGAACAATAATATTTTTATGGCCGAAGTGATACGAATGCCGCTACTGAGCGATACGATGAAAGAAGGCGTAATAGCTGAATGGCACAAAAAAGTGGGTGACAAAGTAAAAGCAGATGATGTACTTGCTGATGTAGAAACCGACAAGGCAACTATGGAAGTAATGCCTTTTGTCAGCGGTACTATTTTGTACATTGGGGTAGAAAAAGGCAAAGCGGCCAAGGTAAATGACATCATTGCCATCATAGGCAAAGAAGGAGAAGATTTCGCGTCCTTGTTAGATAGTAATAACAGTACTAGCACACAAGCGCCACAAGCTAGCCCATCAGCCGCAAGCGAAAATTCAGTTGCAGCGCCAGCCCCAGCTGTGATACCTGAAGGAGTCACTGTAATCCGTATGCCTTTGCTAAGTGATACAATGACCGAAGGCAAAATTGTATCGTGGAATAAAAAGGAAGGAGATGTCGTAAAAAGTGACGACGTACTTGCCGATGTAGAAACCGACAAAGCAACCATGGAAGTAATGGGCTATGCCGACGGAACGCTATTGCACATTGGTGTGCCCGCAGGCAGTGCTGCCAAAATCAATGAAATCATCGCGATTGTGGGCAAGCCAGGCACAGATATTCAGGCAATATTGAATGCACCAGCAGCAGCAACTACTGCACCTACAGCATCTGTGCCAACGACTTCAACAAGTGCACATTCAACAACAGCAACTCCTATTGTTGCTGATAGCAGCAATAATAATCGAGTGAAAATTTCTCCTCTTGCCAAAAAAATTGCTCAAGAAAAAGGCATTGATATTAATGCACTTGCAGGCAGTGGCGATGGTGGAAGAATTGTAAAAAGAGATATTGACAACTTTACCCCACAGGCTGCAAAAGCAAGTCCAACCGCCAGCAAAGCCCCTGCAGCTGCTGTCTCTGGACAAGAAAGCTATACCGATACCCCATTGACGCAAATGCGCAAAATTATTGCTTCGCGATTGGCCGAAAGCAAATTCAGTGCACCTCATTTTTACCTCAAGGTTTCGGTAAAAATGGATAAAGCAATGGAAGCCAGAAAACAAATCAACGAGCTTGGTGGAACGAAAATCTCTTTCAATGATTTCATTATCAAAGCTTGTGCAATGGCATTGCGCAAACATCCCGATGTCAACAGCTCTTGGATGGGCGATTTTATTCGCACCAACCACCATATCAATATCGGTAGCGCTATTGCCGTAGAAGAAGGATTAATTGTACCGGTTATCAAATTTGCCGACCAATTATCTTTAACCCAAATTGCGACTACTGCCAGTGATTTATACGCCAAAGCGCGTAATAAGAAAATTCAACCAAGTGAATTTACAGGCAATACATTTACCATTTCTAATCTTGGTATGATGGGCATTGACGAATTCACAGCGATCATCAACCCACCAGATAGCTGTATCCTTGCTGTAGGCAATATTGTACCGACTCCAGTAGTTGAAAACAATACTGTAGTAATTAGGCAAATACTTAAACTAACCTTAAGTTGCGACCATCGTGTAGTAGATGGTGCGGTGGGCGCGCAGTTTTTACAAACGCTCAAAACTTATCTCGAAAATCCAGTAACGATGCTGGCCTAACCTAATAAAGAAAGAGCCGAATGGCTCTTTCTTTTTATCATTTATTTGCAATTATACCTCTACCGAATCAAGAATTCAGCTTATGTCACGCTCTATAAATCTCAAATCCTCGGTTGGCTTTACTTTATTATTATTATTAAGCGCCACATTTATCTTTTCGGCTGTTGCTAAATTTGTTACCATAGAGCCTTTCGAATGGACTTTTATGGATATGGGCATACCCAATAACGTATCCTTTTTTCTGGCTCGTTTTTTTGTAGGCTTCGAGTTTTTGTTGGCACTTTTTATGCTTGGTCATTTCTATCTCAAAAAATTTACGTACCCCATTACTATTTTATTTTTGATAGCAATGACTATCTATTTGGTCATACTTTGGATAACAAAAGGCAACGATGTGGACTGTGGTTGCTTTGGGGATAGCCTGCCAATGTCACCTGCGGTAAGCATCCTTAAAAATATAGGCTTATTAGCCATAACTATATTGCTTTCTAAAATTTACCCTGTAAAACCTTATCGTTTTCAAGGTGTATTATCAATAGTAGGGGCAGCCGCAATGTTAGCACTTCCTTTCTTTTTCGTACCTTATGCTCAAAAACCCACCCCTATTAATCTGAATCCTTTATACCAAGATGCACAATACCAACCCTCGGTAGATTTGCGTAAAGGAAAACATTTAGTTGCTTTTATGAGTTTGGGTTGCCCTCACTGCCGTAATGCTGCTGAGATTTTCAGAGACATATATGCCGAAGACAGTACCATACCTATTGTGATGATTATTAACGGATCGCCGATAGACAGTGGTGATTTTTTTGACCAAACAAAATCTAGCAAAGTGCCCCATTTTATTTTCAACAATCATGAGGCGTTTATTAAAATGGCAGGCAAATACGTACCTCAAATTTATTGGATAAATAATGGGATTAAAGAACGTCAGGTTACTTACGTACAATTAAACACAACACTACTCAAAAACTGGAAAAAATAAAGTGATACTATGGCAGACTATGATGAAGAGGAAATAGAGGATTTGGATGACGGTGACGAGGCCTCGGGAGAGACTGTACTCGCCGAGAGAGAGCGTTTTGTAGTCAACAAAGGGCAGGAATCGGTGCGCATAGATAAGTTTCTGCAAAACAGAATTGAAGGAGCCACTCGTACAAAAATTCAGCAGGCACTCGACGAAGGCTTGATTTTAGTGAATGACAAAATTGTCAAATCAAACCATAAAATCAAACCAGGAGAAGAGATTGTCATATTTGAAACACGACCATCAGAGCTTTATGAAATAGTTGCTGAAGAGCTTCCATTGGATATTGTCCACGAGGATGATGACATCATGATTATCAACAAAAAAGTGGGAATGGTGGTGCATCCCGGATGTGGTAATCCGAGAGGTACATTAGTCAATGGCTTGGCTTATTACCTTAAAAAAGAAGAAACTGAAGAACTACCCCGAATTGGATTGGTACACCGCATCGATAAAGATACCAGTGGATTATTGGTTGTTGCAAAGCACGAAGCGGCGATGCAAAAAATGGGTATTCAATTTAAAAACCATACCGTTCATCGCCGTTACATTGCTTTGGTTTGGGGTAATATTGAAGAGGATGAAGGTACTGTGGTAGCGCATATTGGACGACATCAACGGTTTCGGAAAATAATGGCTGCCTATCCAGATGGAGATTATGGCAAAGAAGCCATTACTCATTACAAAGTAATTGAGCGTTTTAATTATGTAACACTCATTGAGCTAAAATTAGAAACTGGACGAACGCACCAAATCCGTGTGCATATGAAGCATATTGGTCACCCATTATTTAGCGACAGCACTTATGGTGGCGATTATATTGTCAAAGGCACAGTCTTTACTAAATATAAGCAGTTTGTAGAAAATTGTTTTAAGCTTTTACCCCGACATGCCCTACATGCCAAAGAACTAGGTTTTATCCATCCTGGTACGGGACAGCCTGTTATGTTTGACTCCGAAATACCACAAGATATGGTTTCGGTTATCGACAAATGGCGCGTTTATATCGGCGGAATGACCAAACAATTGAAAGACAAAATTGATAATGGATAGTTTTATACCAATCTATTTGATTTACGAATAAAATTTTTACCTTTAAGCATCTTAATCATAACATTCTAATTTTATGAAAATAAATAAGTACATCACAATCGCTTTGTTATCATTAATTACCATTTCTTTAATGGCTGCAAGTTGTCATAAACGCACTTTGCCGCATAAAAAATATAGAGGACTAGCACCTAGAGGTCCGCATAAATAATAATTGAGGCAAAAGAACAAACCCACAACTTTTTAGAAGAGGATATTGAATATGCAACGACGAAGCGTTGATTTATTTAATATCCTTTTTGTTTTTAATAGCATTAACAAACTAAAATTTGAAACACTTCTTCACTATATTATTTTCGGTTTTGTCCGTAGTATTCAGCTACGCACAGAGCGGCTATGATACAGTCAAGGTGCTTTTTCCAATTAATATAACAGAGCTAAATAGTGCAGCAAAAAAGAAATTAGATTCAGTAGCGATAATCACGAATGGGGCAAATTTGCTCATATATGGATATGCCGATTATTTGGGCAATGAACCTTCAAATTTGGATTTGGCGCAAGGAAGGGCGAAAAATGTCAAAAATTACCTTTTGGCGAAAAAAATAAAACCAGAGCAAATATTGATTTGTGAAGGCATAGGAGAAGTAAAAAGAAATGTACCGAAAACAATTGATGGCTACCCCGAAGACAGGCGTGTGGAGATATTTATCAAAAAAAAGCAAATCGCCACAACAGAAAACAACACGGCAAAAACAAAGCCCAAAAAAGGTATTCAAATTGGGGAGATTGATGAGGATGGAAAAATCACTCCCTTGCCCAAAAAGTCAGCTATCGTAAAACCCGCATACTCAGGCAATGAGCATTTATTGGTAGGAACAAAACCAGCCACTGCCAGCAACAGCAATACAACAACGACCAAACCCATTCAGAAAAGCAGATTTGAAGGACTCAGTGAGTTGAAGGCAAACGAAGTAATGCGTATTGAAACTATTCATTTTCAACCTACCCGACATTTTATTACCAAAGATAGCGAACCCATTTTGCAAGAACTGTTACAAACACTAATTGATTATCCCAACCTTGCCATTAATATTGAAGGCCATGTTTGTTGTATGAAAGGAGATGGTGATGCCTTAGATACAGATACCTACGAATTGAAATTATCCGAAAACAGAGCACGATTTATCTATCAATATTTAATAGACAAAGGAATTGATAAAGACCGACTAGGCTATGTAGGACACGGCAAACGCAAACCTATCATTGCTATCGAAGAAACAGAAGAAGACGCACAACGAAACAGACGAGTAGAAATACGCGTGATAAGAAACTAACAGATGAGCATTATCAAAGAGAAATACAAAACAATTAGTTCCCCAACAACATCATTATTCAAAGACAGGGGAAGTAAATTTTTGGGTTATAGCTACCCTATTCGCAGCACAGAAGATGTAAAAAATCTCCTTGCCGAAATCAAAAAAGAACATCCCAAAGCAACACACCATTGTTTTGCTTATCGATTGGGCACAGAAGGGCTAGTTTTTCGTGCTAGTGATGATGGAGAACCAAGCGGCAGTGCCGGCAGGCCAATTTTGGGGCAAATAGACAGTTTGGGCTTTACGAATGTATTGGTAATCGTAGTACGCTACTACGGAGGAACAATGCTTGGGGTGCCAGGCTTAATTAACGCCTACAAAACAGCAACATTAGATGCATTGCAAATAGCCCTACCCACCGAAAAATGGATCACCCAAAGAGTCGAAATAACGATGGATTATAATGCCATGAGTGAAGTACTATATTTATTAAAACAGTGCGAGGCACAAATCATTAAGCAGGACTTACAATTATTTTGTACAGTGGTAGCGGATATACCTAATGTGCATTACGAACAATATTCAGCACAATTGCTAAAAATCCGTGGCTTAAATCTAAGTACAATTTCTTCATGATATTCCCAAACAAAGAAACTTACACACAACTCATCAAAACTGAAGCTGCGAGGCTGGGTTTTATGCAATGTGGTATTGCGCAAGCAACAGAATTGACAGATGATGCACGTCGGCTAGAATTTTGGCTCAACAAGCGACATCAAGGCAAGATGAGTTATATGGAAAACCATTTTGAGTTGCGCACCGACCCCAGAAAATTAGTGCCCGGAGCAAAATCAGTAATTACACTTTTGCTGAATTATTATCCTGAAGAAAGACAAAATGGTAAGGCTCCCAAAATAGCCAAGTATGCTTGGGGAGTTGATTATCACTATGTCATTCGCGAAAAGCTAAACGAATTACTGAACATCATCCGCCAAAATATTGGAGAAGTAAATGGCAGAGGTTTTGTTGATTCGGCTCCTGTTCTAGAAAGAAGCTGGGCACAAAGAAGCGGACTAGGTTGGGTAGCCAAGAATGCCAATTTAATCAACAAGCAAGCAGGTTCTTTTTTTTTCATCGCGACTTTAATCTGCGATTTGGATTTAGCTTACGACAGTCCATTTGCAAGCAATCATTGTGGAACCTGCACCAAATGCATCGACGCCTGCCCTACAGATGCTATTGTAGGTCCCACTGTGATTGATGGCAGTAAATGTATCTCTTACCTCACCATTGAACTAAAAGATGAATTATTGCCAAAAGAATTACAGACAAAAATGGAAGGATGGGCCTTTGGCTGTGATATATGCCAAGATGTTTGCCCCTGGAATCGCTTTTCAAAACCACACAACGAACCACATTTCAAACCATTACCACAAGTCTTGAATTTGAGTATAAGTGAGTGGGAAGAAATTTCTGAACAAAACTTTAAGCACTATTTCAAAGAATCGCCCATTGCCCGAACAAAATGGAAAGGAATGATGCGCAACATAAAAGCAATAAAACAGGCATAAAAAAACCGTTGCGTGAGGCAACGGTTTTTTGTAACAACTTTATTTTTTACTCGTATCTGTGGGAGATGTAACGACTGTATCGACAGGTGCGGCACTAGTAGAATCGGCACTGACTTCATTAGCATCCGTCAGCATAGGTTCGTCATCGTACTCTTGCATTTTATCTAATTGCACCAACCATTTACTATCAACTTTTACCAAAGTAATGATTTGATTCTCATCTAATTTTGATGTCTTGTAGGTCACCACAGCTTTGTCGCCGGATTCTTTCACGTCAAGGATGGTTACTTTCAAATTTCTACCTTCAGCTTTTACCGAATCGGGAACCAAGGTTAAATAATGGGCCTGATCTAATAATTCTTTTGTATTGGAATCACAAAGTTTTTTTGCTCCATCAAGATCTGCGCGAGCTACCGAAAGTAAAAACTTTTCTGCAACCACTTTTGGCGAATTATTATTGCAGGAATTCAAACTAAGAGATAAGCAAATAGCAATAAAAAAAGGAAGTATTTTTTGTGTCATTTTCTAAGAAATATTTGTTGCGAAGCTACTATTTATAGGCTATTTCGCCAATTGTTTTGCAGTGTTTGTGTTCGTATAAATTATCAATGGCGATATACATTTTCCCTGTGTTAGCGATAGTAGGCTCAATCATCGATGAGTCTTTCGTGACAAAAAGGAAAGCCTTGTACAGCATTTCGGAACAATACAATTTATCACTAGTAGCCAGGTCGAATTGCAGATCAAAAACAACATTCGAGCTGTCGTAACCCCTAATTTGATTCAGCAAATCAGATATTTGACTTGCATTGAAATCATAACGCACTGCCGCCCATGCAGCATTAGCTCGAGGGTGGATAAATGAATGAATAGGCTCATAAATTATTTTACCATCCTTATTATTGGCGCTACTGATGATGTGATAAACATAGACACCAGAATCAGAACACTGAGCAATTCCACAATGAGTATATTGTTGATTTCGCATATTTAATCTCCCAAAAATCTGACTTATTTCGTCCCTTCCCCTTCGTAAAATGACATCACCACTCCTAACAACCTGTATCATACTATCATTTTGCTGACCATATCTTTCATTCGCTTTATACTTTACATCATTACTTTGGCAACTTGTCTCACAAGCCGATAACAAGAAAAACAGAATAATAATCAAATATTTAATTACGGATAAATTCATGGCAGAAAATAGAAAAAGGCCAACCAATTGTATTGGTCAGCCCTATAAATTCGATGAGCGATAAAATTAGCTCGCCAAGAAATCCTTCACTTTGTCTTTGTGAATGATATTTTCTTTGAAAGTGTAAGCACCTGTTTTGGGGCTGCGAACTGCTTTAATAACTTTAGTCCAGTTTTTTGCGTCTGCGGCCTGTTTAGGGTCTTTTTTTATCGCGGTTTTAGCTGCTTTTGCCATTACTCAAATATTTTAATAAGGTTGAAATAAAATTATTTAATCTCTTTGTGAACAGTCACGCGCTTCATCAACGGGTTGTATTTTTTCAACTCGATACGCTCTGGAGTGTTCTTTTTGTTTTTGGTGGTAATGTAACGGCTGGTTCCCGCTAAGCCGCTGTTTTTATGCTCTGTGCATTCCAATATTACCTGTACGCGGTTGCCTTTCTTTGCCATTTTTTTATTGAATGTTTAATGCTTTATTAAATACTAGATTTTGTGACCTTCTGCACGCAATTGTTTTACAGTTGCAAGCAAGCCATTTTTATTGATGGTACGTAATGCTTCTGTAGACAACTTCAAGGTGATCCATTTATCTTCTTCAGCAAGATACATACGCTTAACCTGCAAATTGGGCATAAAACGACGTAATGCTTTCTTATTTGAGAATGAAACTTTGTGACCCACCATTGGGCGCTTTCCGGTTACTTGACAAACTCTTGCCATAATTTTATTTTTTTAAGGACTGCAAAGGTGCAGCATTTTAATGAAACAACAAAAATATTTTTGTACAAATTGTCCTCAATAATAAAAAACACCTCTAATTAGTTCAAATGGAGTAATAATTAATGTACTATTAGGGTGCAAATTAAGATTTTTTAATCAGCTTGATGCCACCAAAGTTATTGAAATATAACGCTCAATAAAGGAATTTTAGAAAATTCACCTCAATTCCTATTGATTTGCCAATAATTCAATTCTCTTTTGTTGCTCGGCCAATATCGTTTCTTTGTGAGGCGACACGATGTCATTCATCATTTGCTCATTGATATCCAAAGATTTAAAATCATTTACTAAAGCAAACCAAGGCCTAGGCTGACCAAAAGGATACTCGCCGTAGATAATAACAGGCGTTCCTTTGGCTAAGAGTTTATCATTTATATCTAGCTTCCACTGATCTGCCCAATAATACAAAAACTCAGCTTGTGAAGCCAACAATCGCAGACAACTATGTGAAACCGGATAACCAGGCAAATCATATTGATGGAATCCCACTCCACCACTATTGCTGACATTAAAATTCCATTTCAAAATCCAATCATTATCTACGGTGCTCCTTGACTCTTTTGATTTCCAATTGCAAAAAAACAAGCCCAATGGGGTTTTAGATGCCTTTTTGCCCATGTTGGTTGGTCCAGTCAAAATTAAATTGCCCTTTTCGTAGGCGGCAAAAGACTGAGTGGGATAAGAAAAAATAATTATCTTCTCAACATCACTCAAAATACCTGAATATTTAGGAAAGGGAAAATAATCCGATAAGGAATCTAGAAATTGATCAGGAACCAGGAAACTGTCTAGCCTTTGCAGATGCTGAATATCTACCCTATTAATGGCTGCCAATATTGCTTGATACTGATAGCCAACAAAACTGTCTTTTTTGCTCCAAACTTTTTTATACTCAAAATGATACTGAAGCTCAACCCGTTCAGGGATAGATTGTTCTTTTATTTCTGAAGAAATTATTGCAATAGAGGAATCGACTAATTTATCGGATTGAGTAGCAACCGAAGCTGTATTTTGCCCACATGCCGCGAAAAATATCAATATAAAAACACACGCCAAGAGACGAAAAAAAACCATAAATACACTTCTGTTTATATGCAAATATGCCAAGCTATTTCCACAATTCCTACAGAAAATAAAAGAACAGAGCTTTCAGATTTTAACTTTTTACTCAAAAAAACGGCACGATACAAAACGGATTGAAATAATGCAGCGGTCTATATTTGCGGCATATAAAATTATTTTCAAAAACTCTTAAAAAACATAATAAAATGAAAGCACGAATACTATCAATTGCACTTTCGACCCTGCTGATAAGCTGTGGCAATCAAAGTGAACAAACAATTGCCGAATCAAAAGCACCGCAACGTATAGAAGAAAAAAGCGAAATCACAAATACAGCATCACCCGACAATGCCCACAATAGCGAAAACAGTCTTGACTGGGCCGGATCGTACAAAGGTATCCTTCCTTGTGACGGCTGCGATGGAATAGAAACAGAGTTAATTTTGAAGCAAGACCTAAGCTATTTACGACTCACCAAATACTTAGGAAAAAAGAATGCTTTGGTAGGTGAACTAAGTGGAAAATTTACGTGGAATAAAGACAAATCAATTATTAACCTTGAGGGTGTAGAAGATGGCCCTTCACAATATAAAGTTGGAGAAAACACCTTAACCCAACTAGACCAAAAAGGGAATGAACGAAAAGCAGAAGAAGCAGATAAATACACATTGCGTAAATAAATTGTCAGTCAATTTAAGGGGATTGAAGTCACAACAAAGAATTGTGACTTTTTTTTATTCAAAAATCTAGACTGAATATACCCACTAAGTCAATTTAGCATTCGCTTAATTGACTAATATTGTAGGAAACAGCAATCAACAATGAACTCAATTTTATACCTAATTGTTGGCATCTTGATTGGAGCCACAAGCCTTTTTTTTATACTAAAGTCGCGCATCAATTTGCTGCAAGCTCAAATAGAAGAAGGAGCACTGTTAGCCCAAAAAGCAAACCAATTAGAACAAGAAAAATTAAAACTATACGGACAAACAAGAGCCGATGAGGCTACTATTCAAACATTAAAAGAACAGTTACAAACCTATAAAGCCGATAAACAAAACCTGGATGGCACGCTAAAAAAAGTGCTTACCGAAGTAACCAACGAAAGTTTGGTGCGCCAATCTCAATTGTTAAACGACCAACAATCAGCACGATTATCAGACATCCTCAATCCGCTGCAAGAAAAAATAAAAGATTTCGAATTGAAAGTATCGGCTTCACAATCCGAAACAAAAACCACCAATGCCGTATTAATGGAGCAAATCAAAAATCTGAGTTTACTGAATCAGTCGGTCACACAAAAAACAGAAGACCTTACCAATGCTTTGCGTGGCTCTAATAAAACACAGGGTGCTTGGGGCGAAATGATTTTGGAACGAGTTTTAGAGCGCTCTGGGTTAAAAAAAGGCAGTGAATATGAAACCCAATTTGCATCCTACAATAGTGCAGGGCAAAGCATCAGACCTGATGCTGTTATTTATTTGCCCGAGCAAAAAAACATCATTATCGACAGCAAAGTAAGTCTTACAGCCTACGAACAATATGTTAATACCGATGACCTAGCGAGCAAAAACGCTGCTTTAAAAGCACATCTGTCATCTGTCAAGTCGCACATCAAGCTTTTATCTGAAAAAAATTACCACAGTGGCCTTGGCATCAGCAGTCCAGAATTCACATTGATGTTTATACCCATCGAATCCAGTTTTTCTTTGAGTATTCAAGAGGACACATCTTTGTTTGAAGACGCTTGGAACAAAAAAATTGTTTTGGTTTCCCCCTCAACATTATTGGCCACATTACGCACTATTGCTTCGGTATGGAAATACGAAAACCAAACAAGAAATGCTATTGAAATTGCTCAAAAAGCAGGAGACCTCTTTGATAAATTTGTGGCTTTTACAGAAGACCTTGACAATATTGGCAAAGCCATAGAAAAAGCGGATGAGGCATACGTTAAAGCATTGAACAAACTATCGGTAGGCAAAGGCAATTTGGTACAAAGAAGCAGAAATCTTCAAAAATTGGGCATTAATGCTACTAAAAATTTGAATCCGAAATTTCTGGATGAAGAGACAGAATAACAGTCTTGCGCCCATCGATAAAACAAATAAAAATAATATATTGGCATTTGTGCTGACTACTTCGTATTTAACTAAAAAAAATCATTACTTTTCAAGTCTGTTAAAAAAATTTGAAATAAATGGAAATCGTAAATATTAAAATAATGAACGGGCCAAATTACTGGTCTGTAAAACGACACAAGCTCATTGTGATGCTATTGGATTTGCAGGAAATGGAAGAACGTCCCAGCAATACCATACCTGGCTTTCTTGAAAATTTAAAGGCATTGATGCCTACTTTATACAGCCACAGATGTTCCGAAGATTGTGAAGGGGGCTTCTTCAAAAGAGTAGAAGAAGGAACTTGGATGGGGCATATCGTGGAGCATGTGGCCTTAGAAATGCAAACTTTAGCGGGAATGGACACTGGCTTTGGGCGTACCCGCGAAAGTGACAAAAAAGGAATTTACCACGTCGTATTTTCCTATATCGAACCTAAAGCTGGCGAATACACCGCCCGAGCTTCAGTAAAACTAGTGGAAGCATTGATTGCAGGCAAGACTTATGACTTGGCTGCTGACATTCAAAACCTGCGCGAAATTCGCGAAGAAGTTCGCCTAGGGCCGAGCACTGGCTCGTTGGTAGAAGAAGCGGTACGCAGAAATATTCCATTTATCCGACTCAATCGCCACTCGCTAGTACAGCTGGGGTATGGCAAAAATCAGCGCAGAATACAAGCAACCATTGCCAGCACTACCAGCAGTATTGCTGTAGAATTGGCTTGTGATAAAGAAGAAACTAAAAATATTTTAGAATCTGCATCCATACCAGTTCCTCGTGGTTATATCATCAGCGACCAAAATGAATTGGAATTTATCGCAAAAAAAGTAGGCTACCCAATTGTTATCAAACCCGTCAACGGAAATCATGGCAAAGGAGCCACTACTAATATTTTAACACTTGAAGCTGCTATTGAAGCCTTTGATGCTGCAAAAAAATACTCGCGAAAAGTTATTGTTGAAAAATACATTACGGGCAGAGATTTCCGGGTTTTGGTTATCAATTACAAATTTGTAGCTGCGGCCCTTCGCACACCAGCAGCGGTTATTGGCGATGGCAAACATACCATAGGCGAGCTAATCGACCTTACTAACGAAGACCCAAGACGTGGATACGGACATGAAAAAGTACTCACAACTATCAAAGTAGATGATGCGGTACATTTTATGTTAGAAAAATATGGCTATACGCTAAGCACTATCCCCCAAGAAGGTGAAGAGGTATGGGTAAAACCTACCGCCAACCTCAGCACAGGTGGCACTTCGGAAGATGTTACTGATATTGTACACCCCAGTAATATTGTGATGTGCGAACGTATTGCGCGCGTTATAGGTTTGGATATTTGTGGGGTAGACATCATGGCGGATAACCTCAGCGAACCTTTAAATGAAACTGGCGGTGCGGTATTGGAAGTAAACGCAGCACCAGGATTTCGGATGCATCTGGAACCAGCAAAAGGCATTCCACGCAATGTAGCCGAACCCGTGATTGACATGCTATATCCACCAGGCAGCACAGCGCGCATACCCATTATTGCTGTCACAGGCACCAACGGAAAAACCACCACCACCCGACTCATTGCCCATATTGTAAAAGGCACAGGGCATAATGTAGGCTATACCACCACCGATGGTGTGTATGTACAAAACCAAATGATGGTAGCTGGTGATTGCACAGGTCCGGTTTCAGCAGAATTTGTTTTAAAAGATCCAACTGTAGATTTTGCTGTTTTAGAAACAGCTCGTGGCGGCATTCTTCGTGCAGGATTAGGCTACCACCATTGTGATGTAGCCATTGTTACCAATATTGCCGAAGACCATTTAGGACTTCAGGGTATTGATACTATTGAAAAGTTAGCAAAAGTAAAGGCAGTAGTACCTGGTACTGTTTTCCCCAATGGATATGCCGTGCTCAATGCCGATGACAATCTGGTGTATAGAATGCGCAAAGACCTGACGTGCAAAATTGCGCTCTTCTCGATTGACGAAAACAACCCGAGAATAAAAGAACATTGCGCCAAAGGTGGTTTTGCAGCCATATACGAGCATGGTTATATTTCTATAATGAAAGGCACCTGGAAGATACGAATCGAAAAAGTGACGAACATCCCAATCACCTTTAATGGCAAAGCAGAATTCAATGTGTACAATGCCTTAGCGGCAACATTGGCCCTATATGTTCATGGATTCAAAACAGAGGATATACAATTAGGCCTGCAGACATTTGTCACTTCGCCAGCTCAGACACCTGGCCGAATGAATATTTTCCAGTTCAAGAATTTTACGATAATGCTAGACTATGCGCATAACACGCATGGTATTATTGCCTTAGGTAAATATGTAAGCTCTGTAGAGGCTAGTGTCAAAGTGGGCATCATCGCTGCAGTGGGTGATAGAAGGGATGAGGATATTGTTTCACTAGGCATGGAATCAGCCAAAATATTTGACGAAATCATTATCCGTCAGGATAAAAATACGCGTGGGCGCCCGGCAATGGAGTTGATTGATCTACTCACACAAGGCATTCGCTCTGTAAAACCTGATATGAATGTATTGGCAATACCCAAAGAAAACGAGGCCATAGACTATGCCATTAAGAATGCACAACAAGGATCGTTCATTACAGTAATTAGTGATGTAATTCCTGATGCGTTGGATCAAGTAAAACGCTATAAGGATATTGAATCGGGTATTGAAGTAGATGCTTAAACCCAATGTCATTCAAAGAAAATATCCCACTTTTTCATTTGTGGGATATTTTTTTTTTTGCAGACACAAGCGATAATATAAAAATTATAGCCTTCAAGGCAGTTGCTTGAAGGCTATATTAAGATGTTGTAGCGAGAACGAGATTTGAACTCGTGACCTCAGGGTTATGAATCCTGTGATTATTGGTTTAATATGGTTTCTTATAGTCTGTAAGTACCTATTTTACTGCATTTACTATTATCATCGAACTGTAAAAAACCATAGGAAAACACAAAATGTTTTACCTATGTTTTACCCAATTCGTATCTTTGTAGGGCAAATTCAAAGTATATGGCAACGAGCATAAAGGTACTTCTTTGGAATAAAGCAAACAAAGAAGGCTTATTCCCCATCGCAATAAGGATCATTAGTGATCGTAAACCGTCTTATATCTATTTAGGTCACTACATCAAAAAAGACCAATGGGACAAAGAAAACAGACTGGTTAAAAAATCCCATCCTAATTCCGGCAGACTAAATAATCTAATCGCATCAGAGTTGGCGAAAGTCAGCGGCAAAATAATTGATCTGCAAACCAACGAAAAAGAGATTTCTTCAAGTGGCGTGAAAAAGAAAATTAAACCAACGGGAGGCAGTTCATTTTTTAGCCAGGCGGATGTTTACCTCAAAAATCTTGAAACTGCGGGGAAATATAACCGTTACGTTGCCGATGCTCCCAGAGTGAAGTATTTTAAAGAATTTCTTGAAGGAAAGGACATTTCATTCTCAGACATTACAATACCCTTACTTAAAAGGTTTAGGGCTTATTTGCAGGGCGTTCGCAAGGTTAAAGAACGCACAATCATTAATCACCTCATTGTTATCCGTACCGTCTTTAATCAGGCAATACAGGACGGTATAACAGATCCTAAGTATTATCCGTTTGGTAAGGATAAAATTTCAATCAAGTTTCCCGACTCAATCAAAATTGGATTGAGTGCTGAAGATATAAGAACAATTGAAGAGTTAGATTATTCTCAAAAGCCCAAACTGGATCACGCAAGAAATGTTTGGTTGCTTGCTTTTTATTTTGCAGGAATGCGAGCCGCAGATGTGCTTCTGCTTAAAAAGTCAGACTTTCAAAATAACCGTCTATTTTATGCAATGGAGAAAAATGACAAAGGCGGCTCTTTGAAAATTCCTGAAAAAGCACTCACTATTATCAACAAATACAAAGCCCGTAAAAATACCAGTGACAAGGACTTGTTATTCCCTGATCTGGAAACAATTCCAGACTTAAGCGATTTATATACGGTTCAAAGGAAAACGTCTTATGCTGTAAAGAATATTGATAAATATTTGAAACAGATTGCGATTGATGCTGACATAAAGCATAAGCTTACGATGCACATTGCGCGGCATACTTTTGGCAATCTATCTGGCGATAAGATACCTATTCAAATGCTACAAAAGCTTTATCGACATTCAAACGTTTCAACGACTATTGGTTATCAATCTAACTTTATCCATAAAGATGCCGATGATGCACTGGATGCCGTAATTGGTTCCATAGCAACAGATAAAAAGAAACCAAAACGAGCTAACAAAAAATAGTATGAGCCGATTAGAAAAACTAATCGGCTCACATTTTGACAATTATTGAGCCGTTTAAGAATTAATAGGTTCAAAATAGCCCCAATTGGTTTACCACGCTGTCTTTTACTGGTTTGTGGTGGTTCAGTTTTCGGACAAGATAATGCACCGTAATATCCTCATTATTCACAATAGCCCAAGCCGCTTTCAGCGCACTTGCCCTTGTTTTGTTTTTTCTTAGTTGAATATCCCACGACATACGCATTAATCGGGATAACCTCTGTCTAATGTTGCTGCTCATAGCTGTATTTTTTAAATGATTAAACCATACAGGCAAAACCCATCTCTTGCCTTTTGATGAGCAACAGAAAAGTAACGGGCGGCGACAGACAAGGTTTTTGGGATAAAAAATACTACCTCAGTGCGCTAAACTGCGAAGCAGACAAAATGAGGTGGAGATTTTTTTCACAAAACTTGCAAACGAAGTGAAACGGAGTGCCGACCTTTTCGGGCGCAACGGACGTGGATTATCTTTGCTTCAGCAAAAGGCATAGATGAAACCAGGCATCTTTCTTGAAACGCAAACTATTTAATGCCTGTTCCCAAGAACTGGCATTTCCGCTGTATGGCAAAGCAAACAAGGGTCTGACAAGACTGTTGTTTGATCTGTGCGCGAGCCTAAAGCAGCAGGGATATGGAACGCTGCCTGAAAGGCAGGTGCGCAGCACGGCAGCGATAGCGAACCGTGGAGAAGCCCGACCCAAAACAGTTGAGGATAGTGTAAAGGGTTTGGGGCTGCCCAATTTAGTAGTAAACTTCAAATCTTTACAGCAAGCTGATATTTTTGAATTATGTTTATCTTGAGCGAAATTATTAATTGTTTACAATTAATAAAGGATGTCCAAGACTTAAAACAGATACTATGCTAAATCTTTAAGTAGATACTTAGCGATTCCCATTCATTAAAAACAGATACAGAAAACAAAATGGCATTAAGCTGGAACGAAATTAAAGATCGAGCAGTTAGCTTCTCTAAAGAATGGGCTGATACCTCAAATGAAGAAGCGGACGCAAAACCTTTCCTAGTTGAGTTTTTCAACGTATTTGGCATTAGCAGTAAGCGAGTTTCAACATTTGAACACAGGGTTAAAAAGCTTGACGAAAAAGATGGCTATATAGATCTTCTTTGGAAAGGAAATATCCTAATTGAAATGAAAAGTCGGGGTAAAAACCTAGATAAAGCTTATCAGCAAGCCAAAGATTACTTACATGGCTTAAAACAACACGAGTTACCTAAGTATATCCTGACTTCAGATTTTGAAAATTTTAAATTACACGATCTGGAAGAAGGAAAAGTTATAGAGTTTAAATTAGCCGAACTCATCAATAATGTTCATCACTTCGGCTACATTATTGGCTATCAAAAGAAAATATACAAAGAACAAGATCCTGCAAATATTAAAGCTGCCGAATTAATGGGCAAGCTACATGACAGACTTGAAGAAATCGGATACAAAGGGCACCCCTTAGAAATTTATCTAGTCAGGATTTTGTTTTGTTTGTTTGCTGAAGACACTACAATTTTCAATAAGCAACAATTTCAGGAATACATTGAGCAAAGAACAAGTGAAGACGGAAGTGATTTAGCCGCTAAACTTCAAGAACTATTCCAAGTTTTAAACACCCCTAAAGAGGATCGTTATAAAAATCTTGATGAACAACTAGCAGACTTTCCTTACGTTAATGGCAAGCTGTTTGAAGAAATTTTGCCGATGGCAAGTTTCGACAGTAAAATGCGGCAAGCCTTATTGGAATGTGCTTACATCGATTGGAGCAAGATTTCACCCGCTATTTTTGGTTCAATGTTTCAAAGTGTAATGAACCCCCAGGAAAGAAGAAACCTGGGTGCACACTATACAAGTGAAAAAAATATTCTTAAACTTATCAAACCTCTTTTCTTAGATGATCTTTGGAAGGAGTTTGAAAGCATTAAAGACAACAAAAACAAGCTACCTGAATTTCATAAAAAGCTTAGCACTCTTAAATTTCTTGATCCTGCGTGTGGATGTGGCAACTTCTTAGTTATTACTTATCGGGAATTGAGATTATTAGAATTAGAAATTTTGAGAGCAACCTACAAAAACGGTCAAGGTGTTTTAGATGTAAGGGAAATTATTTGGCTTGATGTAGATATGATGTATGGCATCGAGTACGAAGAATTTCCAGCTCGTATCGCCGAAGTGGCCATGTGGTTAATAGACCACCAAATGAACATGCAGATTAGCAATGAATTCGGACAATACTTTGTGCGTTTACCATTAAAGAAATCAGCAAAAATAGTTCACGGAGATGCGCTAGAAACAGATTGGGAAAATGTAGTTTCTAAAAATGAACTTTCCTATATTTTGGGTAATCCACCTTTCATTGGGCATCAATGGAGAAATGATGCACAAAAAAAAGGAATGGAAAAGGTTTTTGGTGATGCAAAACGAGCAGGTCGGTTAGATTACGTTACAGCTTGGTATTTGAAATCGGCACAATATATTCAAGGAACAAAAATTAAAGTCGCCTTTGTTTCTACAAACTCCATTGTTCAGGGGGAACAGACAAGTATTTTGTGGGAACAACTTTTTAAACAATATAATATTAAAATTCATTTTGCTCATAGGACTTTCAGTTGGAGAAATGAAGCCAAAGGAAATGCAGCCGTTCACGTTGTAATAGTTGGCTTTGCACATTTTGACACCAACGAAAAAAGACTTTTTGAATACGAAGATATTAAGGGCGAAGCACACGAAATAAAAGCAAAAAATATTAATGCTTATCTAGTCGATGCTAAAGATATATTTATCGTTTCAAGAGGGAAACCAATTCATCAATTTCCTGAAATGTTTAAAGGAAGTCAACCTACTGACGGAGGAAATTTAGTTCTTAACGCAGAGGAAAAGGCTGAATTGATTTCGAAAGAACCTTTAGCGGAAATATACATTAAGCCATTTTGGGGAGCAGAAGAGTTTTTAAATTCAAAAGATAGATACTGTTTGTGGTTGAAAGAAATAGAACCAAACGTTTTGAAAAACTTGCGTTTAGTTCAAAATAAAGTTGAACAAGTGAAAGAAAGTCGTTTAAAAAGTCCAACTCCATCAGTTCAAGAATTTGCAAAATATCCAACGTTGTTTACGCAAGATAGACAACCCAAAGGAAACTATTTAGCACTACCAGAAGTTAGTTCGGAAAATAGAAATTATATTCCTATTGGTTTTCTTACCCCCGACATAATTTGTAGTAATAAGTTGCAGATAATACCAAATGCTTCACTGTATATTTTTGGTATTTTATCGAGTAAAATTCATAACACTTGGATAAAATATGTCTCAGGTAGACTCAAGTCAGATTATAGTTATTCGCCTTCTGTTTATAACAACTATCCATTTCCAGAAAATCCAAATGACAAACAAATAAAAGCCATTGAAACAGCTGCACAAAAAGTATTAGACACAAGGTTGCTATTTCCTAATAGTTCATTGGCAAACCTTTACGCCCCTTTAACAATGCCCCCTACATTGGTAAAAGCACACAACGAGTTAGACAAAGCCGTGGACTTGGCCTACAGACCTCAGGTATTTACTACCGAAGCGAATAGAATGGTTTTCTTATTTGAACTTTACGAAAAATATACGGCAGACTTGTTTTCTAGTACTGCAACTAAAAAGAAAAAATAATGAGAGACTTTTCTATCGATCAACAAACAGAAAAAATATACTCCTCAAAAACGAAGGCGTATTTTAATGAAGTTATCAAATCTTATTATGGAGAAAGTTATCGTTCAGCGGTAGTTATGCTCTATTCAATAGCAATTGCGGACTTGGTTTATAAAATTGAAGAATTAAAAGAGCTTCACAATGATGAGAATGCGATTGAGATTATGAGGGTAATAGAAGATTTACAAGTAAGGAATCCGAATTCTCCAGACTGGGAAACTAAACTTGTAGAGTTGGTAAAGGAAAAAACAAATTTACTTGAACCATCAGATTATTTACATCTAATTACTCTTAAAAATCATAGGCACTTGTGCGCACATCCAGTGCTAACGCAGAATTTTGAACTTTATCATCCCAATAAAGAAACTACTCGTGCGCATATAAGAAATATACTCGAGGGTATTTTAATAAAACCACCACTTTTGTCACGAAAAATCATTGCTGATATTTTATTAAACTTATCGACTGTTAAAACAATTATTTACAATGACGATCAGCTTGAAAAACACCTAAAGACAAGGTATTTTGATAAGATAAATCAAAAAGTGAAGAAGCAAATTTTTAGGTCTCTTTGGAAAATAACTTTTAAAACTAACAGTAGTGAAGCAAATACCAATAGAGATATTAATATAAGAGCTTTAAATATTATGCTGAAAACTGACTATCAATTATTGGTCGATCAGATGTCAGAAGAAGTAGATTACTATAGTGATATCGATGTTGATAATATAGGCAGCTTTATTGGTACACTTAACCGTTATCCAGCAATCTTTAATAAATTAAATGATAGTTCAAAAATTTTGATTGAAAATGTAATTGAAAAAGATGCGGATTTTGACACTTATGCAGTTTTTCTTTCTGAAAATATAGAGAAGCATATAGAGAAAGTAACTTCTATAGATTGGAACTCTCCCTACGAAAAGAACTATATAACGAGCGAAAGTATTTTAAATGTCTTTCAGTTTGCCTTACAAGAAAACAAACGAGATTTAGCTTTTGGATTTATTATAAAAATGTTTTCTAACAGTAATCAATATGGAGTAGCTGATAGCCGATTTGATAATTTGATCGCTCCATACTTAGAAGAATTTACTATAAAAGAGTTCAAGCTTATTTTATCTGCGATAAATAATAATTCCCAAATTAGCGATCGTCGGGCAGCACGCAGTACAAATCAACAGATAGAGAGAGAAATAAAGAAAAGAAAACCAGATTTCGATTTTTCAAAATATTTAAATCTCAAATTGTAATTATCTCCTGCTATTCAAATCAGTGATAAAATGAATAATTCCGAAGTATCAAATATCATTAAGAGTGCTATTCCTGGCACGCCAGAAAATCGAATTTATAAGTATAAAACGTTCTTTAAAACTCATCTCATAAAGGTGAAACGCAAAGAAGCATTAAGCAGTTTATACCCTATTATTTTAGAATTTCAAAAAACAGAACCAATAAACCCAATTCTTTCAAACAACAAAGAGATTGCTTTAATAGCAAAGGCTGAAGCTATAATAAACCAATATTTCACTAAAGAAATTATTTCATTATTTCATAAAAAAGGTACAAGTGTCGATCCCAAAATAGAGATATTAGATGATGGTCCAGTTTTGATAAATATACTTTCAATCATATCAGGATCATTAAATGCGGCAAATGAAACCTACAAACAGAATTGGCTGTATAAAACACAGTTTCTTATCTTCCTGTACAATTGTCTTTACGAATATGGTCTTCACAATGAGATACAACAAAGAAGCTCAGAGGATTTCAAGCGATATAATATCGTAATTCATCACAATTTTAAATCCAAGACCGAGATATGCGATTATAAAATTCTATTAAGCTCCGAAATTCTATATCAGGAAATTTTCAAACCATACGAAAAGAAATTACCTATTAAGCTAAATGGCAAACTAATAACTTTCAAGAGTATTCATAAATTACAAGTAACCTCGACTCTACTTCAAAATGATGAGATTGCATTGTTTTCTATGAAACATAATTTTAGATGGAATGAGCATTTTAAAGACGAGTTGATATTTATAAATCAATGTCAGGATGAAACAGACAACTTTCACAAAAATCCTTATTTAATTAAGGAAAGTGAACAATTCAGAAATAAAAATACTTGCTTCATTCATCCAGATAGAATTGAAGAGATAAAGGCGCTTAAGAGTAGCAATTTTGATTTGCTAAAGCTTATTCAAATGTTGGAAGAGTTAAATATTACATCGCTAACAAAAAGCCACATTGCAACCTCTCTATTAGTACGAGGTATTATTGACCATATACCGCCAATTTTTAGTTGCAAAAATTTCGCAGAAGTAGCAAATAACTATTCGGGTGGAACACAGAGTTTTAAAAAAGCAATGGGCAATCTGGATAAGTCACTAAGGAACATAGCGGACAATAACATTCATTCGCAAGCGCGATCAAGAGAAGTGCTTCCAACTACTAATCAAATTGACTTTACACCAGAACTCGATTTATTATTAAGCGAGATTGTCCGAATTCTTAAATAGAATAAAATAGTACGAAATAAATGTACAATTGTTAGGCATCAACTAAACACGCTTTTATGCAAGCTGAATATGCAGATCATTATTACAAATTTTTTGTAGAAAATGATGATAGGGAACTAAAATTACTGAAAGATTACAAGTTAGTAAATGATTATTTGAAATCAAATGACTGGCTATTTATCTCCCCTATATTTTTTCAAGGATATGAGTTATCTACTATTCTTAGACTTAGTAAAACAAGCGGTGATCATAAACTAAGTATTTTGAAGCTAATTCAAAGAAAATTTTATGACTTGAATTATACAGCTTCGTTTATTGAAGGTTATTGTAACAGAGCAACATATGTTCAACCCTTTTTAAAGTCAATTGAACATAGTTTAATTCTATGTTTCCAAAAGGACTATGAAGGCAGTATCAAAACCATTATTCCAATTATTGAAGGGATATTGAGAAAGTATTTAACTACAGAAAAAGGATATTCAAATGAGAAGATTGGATACAAACATCTCAAAAACAGTTTTGGTGAAATAAGGTTAGATTTAATAGAAAACTATGGTGAATACTTAAAAAATTATACAACTGAAAATAACATACAGGTCTGTTTTTCAGAAAAGCAAATCGCAAGTTTGCTTCGAAGGGAAACAGAATATTACGATGTGTGGTTCTCTTTTGCAAACGATTTTTTTGAAAATTCGTTTTACTTAAATACTTCAGGAACAACAATCACAAATGAAGTAAATAGACACTCAATACTGCATGAATTTGGTTTAGATTTTGAATATTGCTTTGAAAACTACGTGAAGATATATTTCTTGCTTCAATTTTTAACTTGGGTATTCTTAAAAAAAGAAAGGAAGAGTATTCTTAATAATATTGAGAGTTACCGATTTCTTGAGAAGGTATATGCCTACGAAAAAATCATAAAAAGTTCTGAAGCTTTATTGTATGACAAGCATATACTTTATAAAAACTATGACACCTATAATGAACAAGTATTGAAAGAACAATTCCCTTCTTACCAAAACAAATTATTGCCACCAAAAATGCATTTAAAACAAAAGTTTTTTAGAGAATTTGGTAAAAAAATGTGGAAGCTAAATATTGATAGTCCTATCAACCAAAGAACAAAATAGAAAGTGTTCAAGTAATGTTCAAAAAATAATCAACTGATATTTGTTTATAAGTAAACCAAGGTTTACTTATAAACAACTCCCCATACTCTTACTGCCCATTATTAAGCTTTAGCAAATTCAAAACTGGCTATTCACAGCGGTTTCATGCCATACTCATTTTAAAATTTATCGCTTTTCAGCAAAGAATTTGTTCAAAGGTAAACCTTGGTTTACCCGTGAACATCAATGTCTGATCTGATAGGCAATACCATTGCGCTAAATGAGATCTGGAATGAAGAAGGCAATCCCATACTATCGAGTATCTACTGAACGTCAGGGTCATAGCGGTCTAGGCTTAGAAGTGCAGAGGCAGGCTGTAATTGGCTTTGCGGCCTCCAATAATTACGAGCTTGTTCACGAATTTATTGAGGTAGAGACAGGCAAAAAAAACAACAGACCTATTCTGCTTCAGGCTCTTGAGCAATGTAAGGATGAAGAAGCAACGCTACTTATTGCGAAGCTTGACCGCTTAGGCAGGAATGTGGCTTTTATTTCAAAGCTAATGGAATCCAAAGTTGATTTTAAAGCTGTGGATAATCCTTATGCAGGAAAGCTAATTGTTCATATAATGGCGGCTTTTGCAGAACACGAAAGGGATATTATAAGCGAAAGAACAAGCGCAGCGTTACAGGCCGCTAAGAAAAGAGGTGTCGAATTAGGCTATAATGGAAAGTATGTTCTTTCAAAGCAAAACATAAGATCCGCTGATGCGTTCGCTCAGAAAATGAAGCCTATACTAGAATTAGTAAAACAGAATGGAATTACCACCATCAGGGCAATTACAGACGAGTTGAACAAACTGAAAATACCAACCTATAGAAATACTGGTATCTGGTATGTCAGTACTGTGTATAAGCTGATGGTTAGAATACGTTTACAAGCTAAGTAATCAAATCAATAAATTATATGAGTTTCACAACACAACAAACAGCACCAAAGTATAGTTTCAATATTGAAACTGTAGGTAACACACACAACATAAGTTATAAGCGGGGGAATTATAGCGGTGGTGTATTTCTCCTCATTTTATTATCAACATTTTTGCTGCTAGTAAAACCATTGAGTAGTTTAGGTGTGTTTACTTACATCGCAATCCTAGCAATTTCAATTGGAATTTTCACTGTTTTAAACCAGCGGAGAAAAAACGGCAGCTTCCAAATTGACGACAAGCAAATAGTTGTCAATGGGCGCTCGTACGACCTTTCTCACATCAATCAAATTCACATGGACAAAAAGTTAACAATGAGAGACCGTCGCTCCGTTGTTATCAATCCTAGCGTTGGCATGTCTTTAGCCGATTCAATAAATGGAGTTCTCAGAAAAAAAGACACATGGTTTATAGGATTCAGATATGGGGAAAAGGACATTAAGCTTGCTGTAGGTATGAAAGAAAATACCGCAGATGTTTTATACAAAAAGGTATTGGCACTAACTAAAGGCTTTACCCAAAACTAACTCTAAAAATAATCTACAATGAAATACACAAAAATGCTTGTTGCGTTACTGGCAACATCACTGGTTTTATCCTGCTCGAAAAAGGATGAAAAAGAAAAGCCTCAAAAGCCATCCGAAGTTTCAATTATTGGCAAGTGGAAATGTATATCTGCTAAGGGCGATCAACCTATAGGCTATGATGCAACAGGAACGCCCGGCTATGATTTTTACGAAATGGGAGTTTTGCCCGATTGCCGTAAAAACGATTTGACCATTTTTTTAGAAAGTAAAACTTTGCAATTGGACGAAGGTGAAACGAAATGTGATCCTGCAAATAAGCAGACAATATTTAGCGGTATTTGGTCAGTGAAATCCGATACAGTGCATATGGAGATAAATGGCAGATCAACCGATTCAAGAATATTGCAACTCGATAATACCACGCTAAAAATAATATATAGTGGGCCATACACCCGCTATTATAACAATGGTACAATTGATACTGTTTACGCGAACCTGAATATGACATCAACTTATCAAAGAGAAAAATAAAACGAAAATTGTATGAAACATTTTATAGTAATTACAGCATTATTAGGCGCAGCAGTATTTTTCTCGTGCTCTAAGACGAAAAACAACAAAAAACCTGAAGTAAAAAACACAGATAGCGTCACAAACGAAATCTATCTTGAAGCCTATGGGGCATTTGATACAACAAATGATTTGAAAGGTCTCGGCTTTTATAAAAGCAGGGAAATCGGTGGATTAAGAAGAAACTATGCTGATGACAAAATGTTGCTTTGGGCATCTAAGTACAGTGACGGAGCTTATAAAATCCGTTATATCGGGCAAAACAAACTTATAGACCCTGTAAAGGTATATTTTGATGGTGGCGCAATTGGCGGCGAGACTGTCACTTTTTATCTCAATGACAGTTTAAAAGGGCAGCCAATATTTGAAGTGTATAATGAAAGTTCTAAGGAAGTTTATAAGAGGATTATAGCGTCGCCAGATAGCTGTTCAATCACTGTCTATTTAGGTTGGGTTACCCAAGCTTTTAAAGTGGATACTGCCCGTGTTAGAAATAATTACCATTACTATCTTGGTAAAATTGATGCTCTGAACTACGAAATATCAGAAGATTAATAAAAGCCCCTACCGGGGCTTTTTTAGTACTCAATATCCCGGCCATTATTTTTATGGTTCTCCCTTTGACCTCGTCTTTGTTCAATTCCCCTCTTCATTTCAGTTTTTATTTGTTCTTTGTGTCGTTCCCGCATCGCTTGCTTTTCCGATCCATCAGGACCCCATTGCTTTTGATGCTCTTTTACTCTTTCCTTGTGCAACTGCTTTTGATATTCCGGCACTTTATCCCAGCCGCCATATTGCTTTGTTATAGCTTCCTGCATTCTGTCAATTTCTTGTGAATCCGCAAAAGCCTTTGCTTGAAAATCTTCGTGTTCTTTGCCCTGCTGTTTTACGATAGTATCATAAGAACTAAGGTGCTTATTTTGATGTGCTTCACGCTCTAGTCCGTGCTTGTGAAGCAGATTGTTCACCATATAGCCCTTTTCGCCCCACTTTTCATCATGCCTTTGCTCTTCATCTTTATAGAGCTTTTTAATCTGTGGGGGAACGGCATTCATACTTCCGAATTCCTCAATAAGTTCTTCCCTTTTTTCATTTAGCTCTTTCCACTTGACGTACATACGGCCATGCAGATCATCCATTTCGTTTTCTTGCCTTTTTGAGAGTTCCTCAAACTCTTGCTTTTCTGTAGACATTTCAATTGATTTATGTAATAATTAATAAAAAATTGGAGAGTAATAAATGTATCGTGATTGTTCATTTTTACGTGAAAACGAATATCAAAGTGTTCATGGTCAGTGTATGAAGCCATTCGTTAAATACGCAGAATATATTATCAGCAAGTACATAAAAGAGTTCTGGAAAAACTATCCAAATTCAGAAGAGTACATAGCAATGGAAAAATCCATTGCGCATATTTTTACCCTGAAATCAGACATTCCAACCTTTGAAGATCAGTATGAGTATTGTCTACAAAGCCTATCGAAAGTGATTAATGTTTCACCCCTGGCTTTATACAATGATCCTAAATTGCCTTTCCGAAAAGCCTAATCAGGTTCTCGCTCTCTATCATTAGTTAAATTGCGTTTTTCCATCTTTGTCTTCATTGCGTCCTTAAATTCCTGTTTTTTACGTTCTCGTTCAGCATCTCTATCAAGTTGGTCTAAGCCTTCCTTATTGGGTTCGATATTCTGCAATATGCGATTTCGATTTTCTGAAAAGAATTTTGCAGCTTTTTCCTTAGGATCGGGTAATCCATCATTTGGCGCAATCAGATCGTTTCGCGAATGCATAAAATCCTTTGCAAGTTTTTGTTTATCGGATAGCTGTTCTCTTCTGTTCGACACCACATCGTCAAGATTATTAAAAAAATTGTCTGCATTATTATCAGTAGAAAGCATTTTGGGGGATTTACTTCCTTTGCCTCCCTGCTCGCCGCCATTAGTATCATTCCTGTTACGCATAATCTCAATGGCATCCTTTTCAGGGATAAGAACCTCGCCTTTCATGCGTTCACGAACTTCCTTTATCCGCACACCATTTAATTGGCGAACCAAGTCATACGTTCTGCCGTTTTCATCCACAACCATGAAAGGGTGTCTTGGCGTGCCTTGGGCTAGCATGTATCCGGCCTTATCAACTGCTTTAATGAACTCTTTCCCTGTTCCAGCTTCTTTCCACAGTTTAGTAAGGGTTTCTTTTAATTCTGGACGATGTAGACTTCTACGGGGTGTTTTTTGTAATTCAAGGATACGCTCCATCTCCATTCTTGCTCGATCTTGAGCAAGGCGGGAAAAGCTATCCGATACCATTTTCCCTTTTTCGAGATTATACCTTTCCCAAACAACATGTGCGTGAATGCGTCCTTTCTTTTGGTGCAATACTATTGCGCGCCTTTGGTTTTCCATCCCCAGTTCCTTTGCCAGAATATCCGTGGCCTCTAACCATTTTTCATTGGTCATGAGGTTGCTCTCTTCAATCCCAGGATTTATCTGTGCGTGGTAAAGTCCCTTTTTGCTTTTAGTTAATTCGGCAGTTACAGACATATCAAACAACAAATTGGAAAAATCGGACTTAGTCATCTCATCTTGTCCGTCTGCGTCCAATATCCAAATATTTTCATTCTCTGCTTTTGTAAGCAGGTAATTGGCAAGTTGCCTTCCTGAGCCGCGAGTTCCTCCCCGGATTACCATCTTATCCCTTCTCTTGAAAACCGTTTTCTAAAAGTCCACGCAAGTATTGCGTCATTGTAATTACAGCACGTAAAGCATGATCGATAACCTCATTTGGCACAGCATTCATATTATCGCTTTCGGAACGTCTGTTGAGCGCACGGGCGATCTGATTTACGTTGCTACCAATCTTACCCATCTCCGCAATTGTCTTCAGCAATATTGTCCGATCTGGGGTTGGCTTATGATGTTTAGGCTTTACCGATAAAACTCGTTTTTTGATCAGTTCTGTGATCGATAAGCCTGCTTCAGAAGCCAGTTTTTCAAACTGGGATTTTTCAATTGAAGTCGTGCGGATTTGTATTTTATGAGTGGTTTTATCCATCTCATTTTTACGAGGTCGTGCCATTGTTTTCGCTTTGCAACTTGAGGGTCAAGGGAGAGCGTCAGCATTCTCCATTGCAAGACGGGCGGGCCTGTACAATTACCCTTCAGGGTTTTTGTACTGACAGCCCACGTCTTGCAGCTTCAGCCGACAAAAAAAATCCGTGTATTGGATCGTGGTTTCAGAAAGAACTTGTTGTTGGACAATTATGAATTCTGAGCAAGCGTATCCCGACTTAAAAATTGCCAGAAAAGAAAAAATAGTACTTCTTCAGAACGTATCAAGTGCTGTAAAAAGAAACGGTCTCGGGAATATCCGAAACCGTTTCCGTTTCTTCAAAAATGAAAAATACAAGTGTTATAGTCCGCTATAATCTAAAGCCGTATCATATCGTCCGAAGTGAAAATAGACGCTGACGAATTGTCACTTACTGTATCAAAAAGAACTTTAAAAGTCAATCGAATGATCAGGCAAATGCTTCAACATTTCCTTGTGCAAATCTGCGTTCTTCCGGTTCATTACTGATTGGCTCAACCTTTATGTAAGGGTTTTTATCGTAGATAGGTTTGCCATCTTTTATCAATTCCTGCATTTCGTAATAAGGCACTTTCCAGAAATATGTTGGATGATTGTCTCCAATCATGGCTATCATTTTATGTTCAGTGCCTATCATGATTTCACTTGGAGTTAAAAGTAACCTTGGAGTTGAAACAGATTCCGTGACCCTAAACCAATTCCGTTTATATAAAACGTGAGAAGTAGCACCCAAACCCTCTGATATATATTTTGCGCTAAAATTGTCCCTGATCGAAATGAATTGCTTCACTACACTATTACCTATAAAACTTTCCCAAGTATGGGGATAGTGACCTTTGAGCTGAACCAAGGATTGTATAATTGGCCAAAGGGTTAGATTATACCCTGCATATGTTGCAAGTGCATTTTCAATTTCTGTCATATATCCAAGACTTGCAAATTCGTCTAAAATCATCACAACACGCTTATTCGGTTTACGGATAACCGCACGCATACAAGCTGTAGAAATAATTCTGAGCCACCGTGCGTGGCTTTGCAATTTGTCTACAGGTATTATGATGTACAATGTTGTTTTACCGTCAGTTAAATCATAAGGATTATAGCCGCTCTTCAAAGATTCCTGAAGGGCTGGAGATTTAATAAAATCAGTCGATTGAAGCATCGTTGCTAAAATAATTCCGAAAGTCCTTTCGCCAGTTGCCATTAATTTTCTGATCTCCTCCGCAGTCGAGATAACAATTCGGGCATTAGGCCCTTCGTCAGTTGTAGCCATCTCAGCCAACATGTCGATCCACTGATCTTCAGATGTTCTTAGCAACTGCCAAAGTGATACGAGATTACGTTCTTCTTTAGGATAGTTGACCACGATGTGAACAATAAGTCCTGAAATAATGCTCCTTGCCGTATCGGTAAAGAACTTATCTCTATCATTTTTCTCAATTGGGACTAACATTTCCGCCAGTGTTTGCGCGTCATCCACGAGATTGATGTCATTCATATCTGCAAGCAAATCAAGAGGATTAAAACTTGATGTTTCGCCGATTTGTTCCTGTAACAATCTCCATGGATTTAAGACAACAACATTTTTACCAGTCATTCTTTGTTGCCTAACACATATACTAGCATTTTCCCCTTTAGGATCTATAACCACGAATGAACAGTCAGGATTTCCCACTCCAAGTAAATTAGGAACTATCAGGTTTGTACCCTTGCCGCTCCGACTTCCCCCGACTGTCAGGATATGCCCTTTGCCTTTAAAAACATAATTACCTCCAACATATAAACCTCCACTCACTAGGTACTTTCTCATTTCCTTATGAGTTGCCCATCTTGCGGAACCGAATTTTAGACTATCTAAATGCCAATTGCTGTATCCTACCGCCCAATTCTTAAAAGCTTTAAATGTTATCGCCATAAAAATCAGGTTAAAGAAAAAATAGGTCAATATTATTTTTGCATCTAATAAACTTCTTCCGCTGATTTGGTATAGAAGAAAAGCGACAACAACAATAACTAACCAGATACCCAAACCTCCGATAACCATTGCTACACGGCTTTGCGGTGAAAGCGGATGAAGCACTGGTGGTGAATTACGAGGGTTGTCAAGGCGTTTATAAGCTCGGACAAATCCGAGCAACATGCCAATTAATGTTATAAAAGTGCCGAATGTTCCAATCAGAAACAAAATGGCAACGTTCTGACTTATTGGGTTCTTGCGAAATTTTGTTAATAGAGCCCAATCAAAGCTTGAAATGGAAAACATTTCTTTAAGGGTGTTTTTTTTAGGATACATGATCTTTAGAATTTAAATTTTTGAGTAGAATTTTTGTTATCAATTTTGAGGTACTTAAATACTTCAGAGAGCATTGCACTTGCTATATGATAGTTTTCAAGAGTTTTAAAATGGCTGATGTTTAAGAAAACAGTATTACTCTTTTCGCAGAAATGTGATTTTTCGTTTTGCCGTTCTCCGGCAAATGAAAGGATCGCAATATTTGGCTCTTCGTCCAACCCTATGTTTTCCAAAAAATCATAGAGGACGGCGTATAAGTTTGATATTTGGGTGTGCATAAGATTGGATTTTAGAGGTTGGGAATAATTGCTTATTTTCTGAATAATGGCACTTGCTTTGTACGGCTTATCTCCATCAGATTTTTGTTTGGTTTCTTGAACATCACTTTTGGTATTTTTATGTTTTTTTAGATAAAAACAATAAGTGCAGTTTGCACTTATTGTTTTCTTAATTTTGCTAACGGCTTTTGTTAGCTTCCCGGCGAGCGGCATCTGCGGCTTTCCTGGCGTCATCCGCAGCTTTTTCAGCCTTGCGTGCTTGCCTCCGGGCTTCATCATGATTTGACATGGTATTGAAGTTTTGAGTGTGAAAAAAAAATTGTTACTTTCGGATTTGTTGCAACTAAATCTGGAACAAAATTGGAAAGGAAAATCTCAATTGATTGTCGGTCGACCGATAATTAACCACATCAAAGCTGCTAATGATGACTAATAATGATCGAAGTGATGAAAAAGCTGTCAATATTTTTTTAGTGTGCCTAGCGAAGGAAATACTAAGAATCGAGACAGGTTTTTATTATGATGTTGTAAATAAATATACAGTCTCCTGGTATATTTATAAAGTAAACAAATCAATGGAATTAGATCATGATTACGATGTACATGGATACTTCACGATAGTTTATAAAAGTCTTCTTGATGGGAGAAAAACGTTTCAGGATTATAACCCAAAAAAGAAAACCTTTCCGCCAAAATTTTCAACTTTTTCCCGTTATATGTGGGAGAAAATGGATGATTTTGTTTTTTCAAGATCACGATTAAACAAGCTTGTAAGTGGAATTTCTACATTTGGTCGATATGATACATGGGATGACTTTGAAAGAAAATATCAAGATCACGATGGAAAAATTTGGGCAGATAATTTGATTGGAACTTTTTATAATGAATTAAATAATCAGCAAATATTAGACCTACAGCATTTCTGTGGTAACACCCTCCGAAATGAATATTCAAAAATTAAGTTTTCAGGCAATCTGCCTATATATCCTCCCGAAAAAATGCTTGAGCATACAATAAAAACGACAGTTTTCCATGATTACCAATACTGCCTCAGAGTGACCACAAAAAGCGAACTGAAAAAAATAAAGCATCTGCTTTTTAATAGTGGGGTTATAATAAGGCATGACGATGACCGAATGAACTATTTCTCATACAAGCCGAATTCTTTCTTTATTGTTGAAAATCTCGCCAATCAAATTGTAGGTAGTATTTGTATTCAGGCTTATCAAACTAAAGACTTTGTAAATCCGAATTTTCACGTTTCTCAAAGGTCGCCACAAGGAGCAAATTCATACTTAATTAGAGAGATATTTTTTTCAACAACGTCTGTTAGAGACTTTATTTTAAATAATCTCCAGACATTAATTATTAAAATGAGTAATGAAAAAAGTATCGATGACCATTTAAGTGGTAGTTTGGAAAAAAACGTTTACATCTACTCGACTTCAAAGCTTAGTTATGTGCTAGCCGATTTCGGGTTTATGATGATTAAGGAAATGAGCGACGGTACGTTTTTATACATGACTACAATGAGAGACCTTCTAACAAATTCCATTATTAATCATATAGATAGGCATTAAAAAAAATATTTGCTTATAAGTTATAACTCCACTATTATGAATAATATTTTATAAATATCGGGAGAGATTACTTGAGCCTATTCACTGATGAACAGTTTGAAAAATTGTATATGAATGGATTAAGCCATAGGGCTGATCATATACCGGTAGCGTATCTCGTCCATTTGGAACTAAAATACCAGTGGTTAATAACAGAAATATCTAAAAATAATCCAAATATTGCTTATGGCTTATTTTACATTAATAAGGAAAAGCCTAAAGTTGGTGAAATAGATTTAAGTTTTATAGATCAATTAAACAATGTTGATAACGGAGTATTTAATTATCCTGCATTTCAGCCTGTAGATACACTGGCAGTTTATAAGGGAGTTGCTGAAGAACGTGGTTTTATAGTAGCTATGGAAGAATATAGTGGTGCGTTGTTTGAAAAATACAGAAAGCTTATTTATTAATCCACCATTCATTCAAATCCTTTGTGCCTAAGTATGACTGTTCCATTGTTCCAATTAAAATACCTGAACCATCTAACCCTTCAGTAATCAACATTGCTGCTTGCTTGCCCGCTTCATCATTATCTGTGTAAAGCTTAATTGTATGGATTTGTGTTTGTTCTGCTTTTAGTATTTCGACAAGATAAGCTGTAAAAGAAACTGAATTCAGCACATACACATTGTTTGGCGGTATAGTTGCTTTTTGTATTTCCATCCAAGTAAGGAAATCCCAAAACCATTCAAAAACGCATATTGTAGAGCTATCCAAGCCCTGAATGGTTGTAAACCATTTGGGCGTTGTGCTGGTTTTGAATGCTTTGTTAGTAGCCGGGTTTGGAATGGAGATTTCCCATCCATTTTTATCATTCTTGAAGGCAAAGCCGTTAAGCTTCCTGTCTGGGTTTTCGGTGTCCTGCAAGTAAACCTGTTTCAGGTATTTAGATGCAAGCGGCAATGAAATGCGCCGCCTTGCTGCCTCTTCCTTAATTCCGTCAAAGAATAAGCCGTTATGCAGCTTTAAGATTTTAAACCTTGGTTCTTCGGTGTCGATTACTTGCCTTTTGTGGATAGCCTTAAAAGCTGTTTTTTCGGGAGTAGAGCGCAATGAATTTGAAATAGAGCCGAATTGAGCCAAATCCTCTAAAGCGGCTTTCACGCCCATTTTTCGGTCTTGGTTGTGGTAATCACACCACAGGTCGATTATATCGCCCCCCGCACTTCCCGATTGGCTAACAAGGCCAAAATCGTGCCAACGATTTTTGACCTCATCAATCTGAAAAGATGCTGTCCTTTCATCAGGGCGAAACGGTGAATGATACCAAAGAATGCCTTTCTTGGTTGATTTGGAATAACGCCCGCCCAGGGCTTCAACTAGTCTTTGAATTGGTATTTCTTTGGCATCACTGATTTTCATTTTTCAAACTCCATTTATGGTGCGTAAAAATAAGGGGTATCAATAGAAATACGCTAAATGGGAAAGGTCGCCGTTTAACGGCTCATCCATCTTTGGGTAAAAGATGCCCTCCTGTTCTTTGCGAAATGCCGCAAGTGCCGTGGCATTCGCAAAATAGGCGCTTATTGGCCGGTCGGGTTTGAAAAACGGGTCAATGCCAATAATCCAGCCGTTGCGGCTATTTTGGATTAACTCGTTAAGGTCAAAATATCCGAGTTCTGGAGATCCCAAACCAAGGTCGTACATACCGTAAGCAATGTGCGGCTCTTTGGGGTCTATGGCTGCAAGCAGCCATTCCATTTGAGGGTGTGAGGTGTATAGTCGCACAACGGGCAAATGGTCTTTGCAGCGTTCTTCGTGTGTGCCATTTCTGATAAGCTTTTGCATCTGGTCTTGGGTAATCAATTCCATTTGGCTTCCTTTCATCCAACTTATTGCGGTTGTACTTTGTTATGTTCCTGAACTTGCTTTTCGATATGTTCCCAAATTGACCCTGTGATGTTCTTGCTATTTTCAACAAATTCTAAAAAGGCCTTTTCGATATAGACACTGATTGGGTATTCAGCGACAAAAGATTTGTCTGCCTTAAAGCTCATTCCAATCTTGTTCGGCAAATCATTTATTCTATCCAGCTCGATCTTACCTTCAAAAGGAATACCGGGGCCAAAATTGAAAAACCCTGCAACCATATTATGATCTTTAGGGTTAGCCATTGTGATCAGCCAAACTAATTTATCATCAGGTGTATGAAGCCTTACGACTGGAAAATGGTCATTGTGAAAATGCTCCTTAGATCCGTTTTTCAGAAGCTGTTTCATTTGGTCTTGTGTGATGAGTTCCATTTTGTTGTCCTTTCATAAAAATGGAAAACGGGCTGATAGAGTACCAGCCCGTTTATCGGGTTAAAGATTATTGAGGTTGTAAACCTTTGAAGTAATCGACAGCTTTATTAGCTGCGCTTGCGGCGGAGAAAATGTATTGCTTATCATCACGCAATACTTTTAACCAATGGGCGATATAGCCCGCGTGGTTTTTTCTTTCCGGTGTTGTGATTTCCAGTTCAGCGCAAAGGAAAGCGGCGCCGAGTTCTGCTACGAGTTCTTCGACTGCGAATTTCTGGTCGCCAAACTTTTTGCCAAAATCACGGTTAAGGCGTTTTTCGTGTCCTGAAAGATGAATCATTTCGTGTGTTAAAACACTGTAATATCCTTCTTGTGCAGAGCATTTTTCGGTATCGATAAACAATTCTGGGGATGGCATTAAAATCTTGTCTTCCGATGGGATGTAACAAGCATCAAAGCCTTTTTCCTCGATAGTGATTTTTGTGTTCTCAACGAATTGGTCAACCAATGCCAGGCGTTGAAACAAAGGTTTGTTTTCCTTGTTTACATTCACCATTTCTGTGTATGGGCAATAGCTTTGCAACTGTGCTTTGTTGAATACACGGCTGTATTTAAGCATTGGGTATTTTTTGAGTTCACCATCAACTTCTTGTTCTTTGAGTTCGTAGTAAACAATCATCCTTCCTTTCTTCAATTCTTCCTGACGGATAGTTTCATTTTGTTTACTCCATTGCTTGAACGTTGCCCATTCGTTTGTCTGATAACCACTTTCCAAAGCTGCTCCCCAAAGCAAAACAATATTCACACCTTCGTATGTCTTGCCTGTAGTGCCGTTTTTCGGAATCTTTAGAAGACTACCTTTTCCGCCAGTCCACGGTTTTTCCCAAGGGACAGTTCCTGCTTCGAGTTGCTTAATGATAATATCTGTGACCGTTTGGCGCAGATCGAAACGCTCCTTTGTTTGGGATTGCTTTTGAGTGTTTGTTGTAACTTGTTCCATTGTAGAACCTTTCTGTTGGAGTTGTTGGTTACAGGGAGAATGACAACCAAGGTGTCCAGTGACCGGACCAAATTCTTTTTTGGTGGGCGGGGAGTTCGCAGAACGGCGAAAAAAGCTTTTGGTGTAAGGGAATGACCTTGGTATGAAACCTGTTCAAAAACCAATCAATGACATCTAAAGAAAGGGGCAACATTCAAGAAGGAACAAGTATTCCCCTCAATGCTGCCCATATACTTTAGCGGTTTGGTCTGGGGCTAACGGTTAGTTGCGTTAGTGTGTTTTAAGCTTTCGATGTAGGCTCTGATATCGTTGACATCCCAAGCGGTGATGCCATTTGCAAGTTTGATAGATTTGGGATAACGGCCGGATTTGACTCCAGCCCACCAGTTTGATTTGCTGACGGGGATTAGCTTCAGGACTTGGGGCAAACGAATGAATCCGATTTCGGGCAATGGGGTGCTATCCATTGAAATTCCTTTCATAGAATTATGCAGTCTGGTTTGTGGTCAGACTTTGTTGGTACGAATCATTTTGAAGGGTTGTAATTGTAGCACAGACAGCCCCAGACTTTGAAAAAAAGTGCATTGATTAAAGGTTATCAATGGCTGTTTAACTCAATTAAACACCATTAAACATCATCGTACTTTTGAGTTCAAAACTGGTTTTAGATTTGCAGAAAGTTCATTTTAGAAATGCCTGAGCTGTGCTTAGGGAAGATGTCTGATGGATTTTTTGTAACCAACAAAGCAAATTTTCAAACACAGCTTTTTGAATTTCGTGAACACAGCCCTGTCGGTGAATTGAACACCTGAGGCTTCTATGGGAGTATCTGTGATACTATTACGTTCTACTATAACGTATTCGCGCTGTCAAGGATTATTTTCCTATAAGCAATACCTATCTTTAATTCTAAATAAAATTGAGATAATAAACTTTATATCAATAGTTTAACGGTACATTTTGAATGGATTTTCAATAATAATTCTTGCAATAGTGTGGGAAAGATGCTATATTTGCTTTGTAAGAGGACATCAAAATGACAAAGCTTAGTGAATTAAAAAAACATCTGAAACGCGGTAAGGTATATCGTCGTGCTGATTTGGCACGATGGTCTACGTCTATAGACCGTCATCTAAGCTTGCTTTTACAAGATGGAACTTTGCAAAAATTATCTCAGGGATTGTATTACTTCCCTAAGGAAACTGCATTTGGCGCTACTCCTCCAGACGAAGAGTCTTTAGTGCGTAGTTTCCTTAAAGACGATCATTTTCTGCTTACCTCTCCAAATGACTATAACAGCCTTGGCGTTGGTACTACTCAGCTTTACAATAAGAGAGTGGTTTATAACCACAAACGACACGGCGAATTCAAATTAGGTGGTAGAAGCTTTACATTCCTTGCAAAGCCACGTTTCCCTAAAAAAGTAACACAAGAGTTTCTTTTAGTGGATCTGGTAAACAACCTTGATAAGCTGGCAGAAGATCGAGCTGAGGTTTTGAAAAATGTCTATACCAAAGCAAAAACTATGGACACACTTAAGCTAAAGCGTTCTGTATCTTCATACGGTAATGCTAAAGCAAAATCGTTGTTCAATCCTTTAGTCAATACAGTTGCGCCATATGCCTACTGATTATCTCCATAACAGGGCAGACTTCTTAGATTTACTGCGCATACTTGAACAAGAAACAGGTATCATTCCACAACTAATCGAAAAAGATTATTGGATAATGCACGTTTTGTATGGCTTGAAAAAACAGGGTTTTGAGTTTGAACTAAAAGGAGGAACGTCTTTATCAAAGGGCTATAAAATCATTGATCGATTTTCTGAGGATATTGATATTCATATCAAGCCTCCTGCCGGAATGGGTGTTGAAGAAAACCCTAAAAAAGTAAAGCCAAACAATATTCAATCTCGGAAAGAGTTTTACGACTGGTTAGCCCAAGCCATTAAGATTGATGGTATCATTTCTGTAGAACGAGATCACGCATTCGATGATACAAATTCATATCGAAGCGGTGGCATTAGGCTAATTTATGAAAGCAAAACTGGCTCTGTTGAAGGAATAAAAGACGGGATATTATTAGAGGCAGGATTTGATACTGTAACACCTAACAATACTATTGATATTAGCTCTTGGGCGTTTGATAAAGCTGCAAGCACAAAGTCAATCAATATCATAGACAATAAAGCGATTGGTATTGCTTGTTATCATCCGGGCTATACTTTTGTTGAAAAGCTACAAACAATTGCGACTAAGTTTCGCCAAGAGCAAGCCGATGGCCAACCTCGTTCAAACTTAATGCGTCAATACTATGATGTGTACAGCTTGTTAGCTCATAAACAAGTTCAGGATTTCATTGGCACACCTAAATACCTTGCACACAAAGAAGCAAGATTTCCTAAAGTTGATTTAGAAATTCCTATCAGAGAGAATGAAGCGTTTCTTCTATCGTCTCCTGAATTAAGGGCATCATTTGCTGCACGATATAAGCAAACGGCTTCGCTTTATTACAATGGACAACCAAACTTTGAAGACTTACTAGAGCGCATTAACTCTTTTATTGACAAACTATAGACCAGAGCAAAATTTCGGCTGATTTTTTAAAAAAACTTAGTATTTTTGAGTTGTGCTTTTTGGCAAGCCAGCTCGTTCGTGCAAAGATTTCATCTGCCAATAAATAGATAATATAACCTTGTGCCAAGCTTATTATCAAACAAAGATTACGAACGCAATTATTCAGATAATAGACTTGGTTAACGTAAAAAGGATTATGTTATGACACACGTCGATTATTTTAAACTCCAAGCAAAAAATCTTTTTAAAGATTACAAAACAAAAACCTCTTTATTAGATGAAAGAACGGGACACTCTTTATACAAGTATGATCCCAAGTATTTTGATATGGATGAAGTTGTTTGTGCATTTGATATTGACGAAGACAACTTTAGTTTAATGAAGGCTCAGCATATCATTGCTCTTATGGTTGGGTTCGATGGATGGGGAGAGCTGCTGAATTCTTCAGAAGATGAACAAGAGCTTGCAAAACTTCTATTCGATAATCAACACAAAATTTATATTGAGGATTGGTTTCATTACATTGCTAGTGTACAGCTTGAAAATCAAATCAGATTTGAACCTGCTGCGAAATTGGAAATATTCAAAGTTGTATTTCGCGATGTCGATGGACACGAAACTTCATTTCAGGATTATCGCCTGAATAAAAGTCTCGCTTAATTTTTATTATAAAAGGGTTAAGCTTATACAGAACTTTTGTGCAAAACCATTTCTAACTAAGCCATGGTTTTGCATGATTGTTTATGGCGTTATATTTAATTGCAGCAAATTGAATCAGGATACCAAAATACACTTATTTCGAAAAATTTGTGTCGCCAACTATAGGTAATCTTCCACCCTCAGACTTGAACTTCTCAAGCAATTTATAGATGCGGATTATTTCGGCAATAATTGGTATGATGGGCACTTCGGTTTCTAAAATTTCAAAAGTCCAATCATCCGTATGAAAGGCTCGAAAATAATGAAAAGTACCTTGGTGATTTTTATTCCTTTTTCCTACTGCTGATGGAATGAATGTTCCTGCTATATTTTTTGATAAAAATTCATCTAGTTTTTCATCAAAATGCTCCATTAAGTTTCTAACGTCTCTGTTTTTAAGTGGATTTGATTCGATAATTGCAAAGGCCTCCCTTAATTTCTGCCCTCTCTTTTTATTTATGTCATTTGACCTTGCAGGCCAAAAATATCGCGATAAAGCGGCTGAGTTTGTAAGGATGTTTTGTACAAGATCGATTACATTATCTGTAGTATTTTGAGTATTGGGTAATCCCTCTTCAAGTTCATCAATAATCAACTGCAAAGATGTTTGCGCTTCCATAGCACTCCTTGCAATTGTAAGCATACTTTCGATGTACATTATCTCGAAGGGTGGCCATATTTTAAATTCGATAGGTTCCATTGTTAAATGTAATTATTTTGGTGTTTAATTTGGGGATGTAGAAACAGGTTAGTTGTATTAATTGTCAAACTCGTATTCCTTCCTGGCCATTTTATTGTTTATTTCTGTCCTTGGTAAGCTATAATGTCCAATATATTGTCGCAAAGAAGTACTGTCTTGCCGCAGGTTCAATTACCTATTGGGTTCAATTTTCAGCATTTTGCCTATCAGGTACAAAGCAGGGTACAGCCAAAAAATTGAACCGAGATAATAAATTGGAAATAAACACTTATTTCAAAAACTTGGTTACTGCCCCCGCAACCAATATGTCATTTCATACACTCCCCACCAGTCCAAAAAGCACTTGAAAAACAACACCTTTTGCCCTATAATTGTCCATATCGGTCGTCCTCAATTTGCCTAAATCCAAACTTTATTCAGGTACAAAACGAGGTACACCAGTTCAATTTAGGGTCTGTACCTGATGCCAAAAATCAATCGAAAACTATCTGATATTGAAATCCGCACCGCCAAGGCAAAAGAAGCTAACTACAAGCTTTATGATGAAGGCGGCCTCCAACTGCTCGTCAGAAAGACGGGAACAAAGGTTTGGCAGTACCCCTACAAATTATATGGAAAGCACAATGTTTATACTATTGGGCAATACCCTCAAATTGGGTCAGCAGAGGCGCGAAAACTTCGTGATGAAGCCAAAGACCTTATTCAAAAGGGAATAGACCCCAATAGGGATAAAAAAGATAAATACTGGGCAATGAAACCAGTTGCAGAACTGGCGTTCGAGAAAATAGCCCTCGAATGGCATAGCAAACAGGTTTGGGATGCTAAGCACGCCCAAAACATCAAAATGACATTAGAAAGAGATGTTTTCCCCGTCATTGGAGAAAGGCCCATCAATGAACTGAATGCTCAAGACGTTTTAGGCATTCTGAGATCCATTGAAAAACGTGGTGCATTAGACGTAGCCAAAAGGGTCAATCAACGCATTACAGCTATTTTTGACTACGCTATTGTAGCGGGGATTTGCGACAACAACCCTGCTACTGGCAGAGCCAAAATTATCAAAGCCAGAAAAGTCAAACATCGTCCATTTTTAAAAGAAAGTGAATTGCCAGACTTTTTAAAAGCCCTTGATACATATCGAGGCAGCAAAAAGGTAAAGCTGGCAATGCAACTATTGGCCTATACGTTCGTTAGACCTGGCGAATTACGCAATGGCAGGTGGGATGAAATTGATTGGGATCAAGCGCAATGGAACATTGCTGCGGAACGGATGAAAATGAAGCGACCACATATTGTGCCGTTATCCCATCAAGCATTGCGAATACTAGAAGACCTGAAAAAGATATCAGGGAAATCAGAGTTGCTTTTCCCTAGTTCTAAGAGCCCAAGAAAACCAATATCTGATGTAACGCTTACGAAAGTGCTTATCATCTTGGACTATACAGGCGAAGAAGGCAAAAATAGCAAGGTTGTTCCACACGGGATGCGAGCAACCGCATCAACAATACTTAATGAAAAAGGCAAATTCCGTCCTGATGTTATCGAAAGACAGCTTGCACACGTTGAAAAGAACAAAGTTCGCGCTGCATATCATCACACTGAATACTTGGACGATAGAAAAGAAATGATGAATTGGTGGGGTAATTATTTAGAAGAATGTTTAAATTTATAATCGCGGCAATTTTAATCTAGGAAATAAGAGTCATCTAATTGGAGATTAGGTACAATATCGTTGTATACAATCCTGAGATCTGTCCCTAACGGCATTTTCTCAATTTGATTTTTGATAGAATTAATGACTTCGCATTGTTCTTGAGAAAGGTAAGATTTTCTTGAAATAAGCCAACTCATCGCATTATTATATGTCGCTTTATCAAAATCATTTAGTTGCTCGCGAAGAACGTCAATTACACGACTAATTTCGGAGCGATAAATTTGTGTTTGTAGTCTGGGGATCGTATCGACCATTCCATCTTCCGACACAACTATAATAAGTGTTTTGCTTTCTTTCCCTTTATGTTCAATATAGGTTACAGCAGAATTATACCTAGATCCTCTAGCTGAATCTCCGCTATTTGTTACAATTCCATCCAAGATTACCCCGTGAGCATACGCAACACCATCTCTATTTATCAATACACCACCATCAATTGTTGTTAGACTTAATAACAATTGAGTGTCTATTTTTTGGGGTTGAATTCGTAAACATTGATTTTTCAACCTTACGGATTCAGTTGCAGCGTGATCGCTAATAATCAGCAATGCACCGTTTTTTTGTTTGGTTGCTGCAACAGATAAGAGATATAAATTTTCAATTTGATCATCATCAATTTCATTGAAAATTCTACGACAGTCGGAATAAAAAATCTTTTTGTCTATAACCTCAGAAATAAACTGCGGTACACCATATTTCATTACAAGAATAGCTTTGTCAGCGTGCCATACTTCCCAACAATGCACTCCACGGAATTTGATAAAAAATATTGACTCAGTTGATTTATCGTAATCAGTTTTTACATTCCCTAAACCTAAAACCTGATGAGCATTGCAAATAACAAATACATCATCATTTGCAAGCTGGAGCATTTTTCGGGTTTTGCGATAATCGCTTAAGTCAAATGGCTCTTCTAATTTCAAAGAATAATTTATACTTGAATTATCTTTTTGAGTAATTATAAGAGTGCCGAGGTTTTCTTTGCCTTCATATTTATTGATTGAAATTGAATTACAAGACTCATACAAACCATGCAAGCCTTCAAATGATTCCCCTTTGCTTGAGAATGTATATGTCAGTTGCTTAGCTGCTTCTCTCAAAATTTCATCCCAACTCCGACCATTATAGTTTAAATCTTTACCTGGATTCGGAAAATTTAATTCTCGTCGGCATTCCGATAAAAATGTGTAGACCGTGGTTTCTAACAAGGATCTATAAATACGAAACCGCTCATTATAAAATTGATTCTTAAGGTGCGAATGTGAATTATAAACCTGTTTATTCAATTCTAAAATTACATAGACATTATTCTCGTTTATCCTTGTCGATGCCGATACAAAAAATATTTTGTTTTCGCCTAGTTCAGAAGAATTAAGAGCCGACTGAATGGCCAAACGCCAGCACTCTTTCTCCATACGCAAATCCATTTCCTCCTGCATACCAACACCAGTATAAAACATATTCTTATCTGGATGATTTTTGAATGCATCATCTTTCAAATTCCTAAGATTATTAAATAAAGGCTTTAAATAATCTGAATTCTCCGGTTCAAATTTGATTTCTGAATAAGTGTCATCGAATCCTAACAATGTAATGTTCGATTGTAATCCACGATCCAATTTATCAAAAATACTTTCGCTTTTTGTTTGACAATGAATAAGGAAGTATACTTGATACGACCACATGTAATATTTGAGAACCTTCGGATATTTGCTCATTTTTATCTCTTTAATCTACCAATTCGTTCTTCACTGTCGAATGTTACGATAATAGTCCCGTCATTTTTTCTCTGATTATAATAAGAACCCTCGAGTTTTTTTATATCTGGGTAATAAATGAAGTGTGCTGTTCCGTCGTGATTATTTAATTGTACAGCAGTTGTATTTGGTGTATTGGAAAAAATATAGAACAACTCAAAAAAACCACTTGATTGCTTAATAATTTGCTCAGAAGTAGTAGATGATGTTGATGACGTCACCCCTGTATTAATATCGCCTGTGTAGGCATTTATATGAATCCCAGATGCAGTTTGCCGTATCTCTAAGACACAATCTCTTTCTGTATTTTGACCGTTCGTTTGAAAACTTGAAGATAGCTTTCCCACATACCTTCCATTTAAGTTGGGTACATCGATAAGCCATTTAAATATAATGCATTTCCATCCCCAGAAATTGATAATTGCTAAAACTATTGAAATCATGCCCAAAGTTGATAAGGAATCCACATAAGGGACGACCTTACTAATTTGAGGAATGGTATTCAACCAAGCTACAACCCAATCAGAAATCGGCTGTAATAATAGTGCCAAAATGATCAGAAAGGGAATAAGCGTCCCTATTTTAAAATATTTAAAATTCATACTTTTGCTCTAAAATTGAAGATAATTCCAAACTTGCTGCATATAAGAATTTACATCTTCCCGTGACCATTTATGGCCAACAAATAAATATAATAGTTCGGATACTTCGCCCCATTCTTTGCATTTGTCATCAGATAAGGTACTGTTATACAAATATTTTATGCATTCTTTTACTCTTTCTGTCCATGTTGTGGAATTGTTGAAAATATGATCAGGAACATTCCAAATAAGGCACTCTATCAAAAAAGAAGAAATATTAGCACTAACTGGTTCTCCATCTTCAATCATTTTATATCTAATTTTCCGGAAAATTCGTGTAGTCCATTTAAATCGTCTAGAAGTTTTTTGGTTTTTTGATCTTGCATTTAAAATGTGCTGCTCAGGATAACTCTTTCTAATTGCTCCACTGTCCGTTACAAAATAAACCCCTTCAACATACGATTTATCATCACTGTAACGGCGATGACGCCATGTAGGAACTACATCAGTTTCGACCCTATATGAATTTGCTCGTATTGTAATGCACTTGTCGTTTCTTATTACTTCGCTTGTTCCAAAACAATTTACCAAAGCTGAATAAACATCATTTTTGTATTCTGAGAAACTGTAAGATATAGGATTATCAAGCCCAAAATCACCACGAACTTTACCATTTGGAAGATGAAAGTAAAATCCTCCGTCAAAGCATGCATTAATATCTATATCACTATTTAGCCTAACATTTGTATCGTTAGCGTAAGATCCTTGACCAAAAAGCTTAATCGACATTGCGCTAAGTTTTGGATCATTTTTAATAGCCTCTCGAACCATGCGTTCAGCATTTTCAAGTTTTGTTTGCTCCGAATTACTCGCTGGGCTTGTCCAGCCAACTAAAACGGATTCATTAAATCTTGCCATAATATGCAAAAGACCGAAGTTACAATTATCTTACAATATTATCTTGAGAACATTAATGCAATAGCTTTTGCTTCTAAAAAGCAAGGTATTCAATAAGTTATTATTTTTTAGGAGTACTATTAAACTCCTGAGAGGTCAATACTATCAATGTCAACTCCGGTCGAAATCTAAATCCTTACCTTTCCCTTTATTTTTGTCGCGTTCACTTTTCAAACTTTCCTTGATTTTTTCCTTAATATATTCCTTGCCTCCTTCCTTTATGCCATTAAACAATGAATTTTCCCCATTATCCAATTTTATAAGCTGCGCAAATAACTTAGGGTCTTGTTGCGCAAGAATATAGCCTCCATTAAATCCCTTCAGATAATTAGGATCAACAAATAAGTCTTGATCTTCCATAGTTAGAACGTTTCTCGTGCGTGTTTGTTTAAATATTGTAGAATTGAATCCGTGTCATAAAGGATGATCTTCTTTTCAGGCTGCGAAAACCTAATTTTTCCTTCATCTCTCATTTTTTGTAACGTGGCTTTACTTGTTATTCTAAGCATACGCATTGCTTCTTCGCCCGAAACCCATTTATCAGGCTTCGATTTTTCAGAACCAATTTTTTTAATAACCTTATCAAAGAGGGCATAGAATGCTTGGTCTTCAAGGCAGATGACTTCCATTATGAGTAAGTTTTAAGTACAACTCAGTTATCAAACATTTTTAAGACTTGGTGACTCTTTTGTATAATATTCGCCTACACAATATTCCGAATTTCTAAGCCCATCAGACAGAAATGAAGTAGTGTAAATCATTTGATACAGATTTGCGTCATTTTTTTCTGCTTCTTCGATTATAATATTCTGGAAGTTCTGTGCTCGCCTTTCTTCGATCCCTTTATCCTCCATGTTGTCACATAATATAAATCTAGGGTATCTCATTTGTTCAATATCTAAAGAAGCAAGAAATATTGCAAACCTAGCTGTGGTCTTAAGATAAAAATTAGAGCTAGCAGAATACTTGGCATCTTTGTCAGAAATAAAGGCAATATTATTTCTGTAATCAATGTTGAATTCTTTCGCAGCAATGAAATCGTCCTGGCGTTTCAGATCATTGTTTAATAGGAACAACCCCTCTTTTTCAATGGCAGAATTAATTGCTTCTTTTATTTTTAGTTGATCTGCAACCATTCTATCAATTGACAGAGATAAGGACTTCAACTCTTCATCTAAACCGATTTTTTTGCTAACCAATGTTTGATAAAGTTCTGCGTTTTCTAATAGTGTCCTAAACTGGATAATCTCTCCTTCAATAAATCCTTTTTCCACGTAGAGAGTATCAATCTTTTCATCTCTTATGGACTTAACATCTTTCAAAGCCGTATTTACTCTTGTTTGCAATAAATTTAGCTTTATTTTTTCTGAATCAAATTTGCTACTTGCTTCTACAAGTTCTCTTTTACGGATAATGATTAGACTTTTAGATTCTTTAATCTGGAAGCTTAATTCTTGTTCAATTTTTCTGGCTTGAGTAATGCCAAAAGAATTATCAATTGGTTCTTTACACAACTTACATGCTGATGAAACATCCTTAGCTTTTAAGTCTGAAAGACATTCGGGGCAATATTCTAAGGGGAAATCACCTAAAAATTCTCTTGTTAAAATAGAATTTTTAATTGCCTTTATTTTATTTTCAAGTGTAGTGATGAAAAATTCCGAATCATCAATTTCATATTTTAGAGAACGTATTTTTGAGTCCAAATCATTTACGATCTGTCTTTGATTTATTGCTTCATCGTTCAATTTTTCAAATTCTAGTTTTGTATTCTTAGTATATCGAACAATTTTATTTTGCTCTTTTAGTTGAATTAGTTCTTCCTCTAAAATATTAATATCTTTTTGTTTATTTTCAATTTTTGTTTTTAAATGAGCGGGTATTAGATCGAGTTCATTAGGTATGAATTGTTTTATAACCTTTATTTCTCTTTTAATATTATCTAATTCATTGCCAGCCTCTACTTGTCTTTGTTTGCTATCATATAAATTCTGGTTATAGACTCCCAATAACAAGTCAGAAACCGTTTCACGGGTTAAGGTCGTATCGAATTGTTCATATAAAAAAAGTGAGCTTGTTGGAGAGTCCTGATCTACATACAACAAACGTAGGATCTGGTGAAACGTAATATTGTTTTCACCTTTTACAATGGGTAAATCTAAATTTTCAAAAAAAACATTAGAAAAGCTCTTCTTATCTTCAGTAGTATTGTAACTATATTTATGCCACTCATTAGCGGGAGCTGTTTGACTGTTTTCAAAGGTTCCCCAATAAATATAAATTGGCTCACTTGCATTCCCCTTATGCGTATGTTCACTAATATTTATTTCGCGTTTTAATGTAAATACAGCGCTATTCATCTCCACTTCAGCAATTACCATCGAGCACTTCTTTGCTTCTTTCACCCAATCATTAAATGCGCCCCCAAGCACATAAAAAATAAAATGAGTTATAGTAGATTTACCGCTGCTATTGTCGCCACAAATGATATTAACACCTCTGTGATAAAATTCATCGTAAGCAATTTGGTTAGATTGCGTAAAGACAACTAAACGGTTTAAAAATAGATTATTGTGCATCATATCTGCTTTCAAGAAGTTTAGTTCTGTCTTTAAGACCCATAGGTCCGTACATTGAAATTTGGTAGAAATGTGATGTTAATAAACCTATCACATTTCTTTCTTTCGCGCTTAAAGGTTCAAATTTTGCAACATGATTTTCTAATATTGTTTTAGAAATAATTGTTACTCTGTTCTCACTCAAAAATTCTTTATTTATTATCCCATAAGATGCTAGGCATTTAATGGCTGTAAACTGATAAGGTTTAATTTTTTCGAACATTTTTCTATTATCGATGATGTTTTCGTAAGGATTTTCCTTAGATGAAATATAATTTTTGATAAGGGCTTTTATGTCGGCCTCATCTTTCTTAAGTTTTATTGTACTCATTTTATCCGGGAATAATAAATAAAAATCCCAGATCCTTAATCTGTCAATTTCGACATATTCACTTCTTTCAAAGTGAGTCAAAATTTGTAAAATTCTGTAGACAGAATGGTATAGATCAAATGCTTGGTGATATACTATCATTTTTGAACCATTTAATATGACACTGACCCGTTAAAAAGAATACCATACCCTCTATGTCTGTGGAGCTTAAGCCCATCACATCATTACATCCTTCTTCTTGAATAATTGAAATTATAGGCGAAATAATTTCTTTAGAAAGAGTTAGAGAAAGTTCTGTATCAGTGCAGCCTCCCCGCATCATAGGGTAAATTATATTCCTGAATTTTTCCAAAACGATCCCTAATAGGAACGCATGAATTTCTTGAGCTGGCTCATAAAATTGAAATTTCGTTAGCTTTTTAAAGTACTCTTGTTTGAGCCATATCGCATCTTCCAATAAGTGTGTTCGATCACCATCAATCAATTTTTGCTCTAAACCAATAGTGTCTCTCAAATCAGAATAACGTTTCAGATTATCGGATATTTCACCTATTTGATTTCCGTTATTAAATTCTGTATGAAGTCTGTCAAATAGAGTTGATAACTTAGTTTTCTTACTGAAATTATTTATGGTTGTTTTATCCCCGGCGACAAGGTCGCCTTGGCCGATCGTATTACCATTTTGGGTGGTTAGCTCTACCATTAATTAGTCGTGGTTTTATTTCCACCTACAATATCACCATTACTAACGGTGTTATTGTTTTGCTTTACCGACGAACGGTTATTGCTGTTTTTTTTCTTTGAAATTTTGATAGTTATAAGTGCGCCGACACCAATTGCTGCAATAATGGCAATTATGATCTGTGTAATGTTGTCCATCGTATATTACTTTAAGCTGTTGTGATATCTTAATTACGTTATGCTAAAAAATGAAATTGTCTACTGTTAATTGCAAAAGTACTTACTCTTGACCCCAAGGTAAGAATATTACCTAAAATTCAAAATTGTTAATTACAACGGCAGAAGACATTTAAAGTGTTCACTTATTACTGCCTTTGTTTTACCTATGTTTTACCCAAAAGAAAAAAGCCTTCCAGCTATTATGCTGAAAGGCTTGATTTTAGTAGTAGCGAGAACGAGATTTGAACTCGTGACCTCAGGGTTATGAATCCTGTGCTCTAACCAACTGAGCTACCTCGCCAATTGGGTTGCAAATGTAATCGTTCTAATTAAAAAAAAACAACCCGAATTAAAATTATTTTTTAATCATCTCTTCTTTCACCGAATTATCATCAATTTGACGAACAATTAGTACTCTAGCTATGGGTGCTCATTGTATATTTGCCTAATATTTTACTTGTATCAATTCCATAAACTAATGCCTTTATTAAGAAAGCTACCATTCATATTTTTTCTTTGTTTTGTTTGTATTCATCTTCAAAGTGCAGCACAAAATAACACAAGCCCTAAAACGAATTGGACTTTACAAGAGGCAATCAATTATGCACTCAAGCACAATATTTCTATCCAACAGAACGAAATTAACCAGCGACTGGCCTTGCTGACTTTGCGCCAAAGCCAATATGCACAAATACCTTCCCTCAACCTCTCACCTACATACGGTGTCAGCAAAGGGCGCTCTATTGACCCAACTACCAACCAATTTGTAGAAGGCAGTTATGAATTCTTGAGTGCCGGCGCTAATAGCAACGTTTTAGTATTCGGTTGGTTTCAACAAAGAAATACCATCAGCCGAAACAAACTATCGTATAAGGCAGCACAAGAGGATTTGAACCAACTAAAAAACGACGTGTCACTGAATGTTGCAACAGGTTTTCTGAGGGTGTTGATGGCCAAAGAACAAATAAAAGTAAACGAAAAACAGGTAGCCCTATCCTTAGCCCAATTACAACAAACGAAAAAATTTGCAGATGTAGGACGTGTCCCCGAGCTAAATGTTGCCCAGCTAGAGGCTCAATTGGCCAGTGATAGTTCGGCTTTAATTGCGGCATTATCTGATTATACAGCCTCCATTTTAGACATCAAAGCCCTACTCAACCTGGATTTCGATCAGCCTTTCGAAGCCACTATACCTGATATCCCGATAGAGAACCGCATCTCCATTCAATCCCTCATCCCAGAATATATATACCAAGAAGCCGTAAAAAATATCCCTTCGGTAAAAAGTAGTGAGCTCAAACTAAAAGCAGCTAAATACTCTTGGAATGCAGCTAGGGGTGGATTATTGCCTCAGCTAAGTTTGGGCGGGCAATTAGGCAGCAACTGGACAAGTACCTACAAACAATTTGATGGATACAGCATCAATGGCACAAGTGCCACAGGTACTTTTGTCAATGTAGGTGGAACGCAATATGATGTTTTGCAACCCAACATCATACCACGATATTCATCACCCAAAATGTTTACCCAGTTAGAAAACAATTTCAGACAAACTATTTCTGCAACTGTGAATATTCCGATTTTTAATGGCTGGCAAACACAGTTTCAGGTGCGTCAGGCCAAATTAAATATACTGACACAGGAACTCAATAAATACCAAGCTGAGCTAAAACTAAAGCAGGATGTGTATAAAGCACATAATGATGCTACCAACGCTATCCAGAAATACTATGCTTCAAAACGTTCGCAGGAAGCAGCCCAACGAGCATTTGATTTTGCCGAAAAACGATATGAATTGGGTCTCACCAATACGATTGAATACCTCACCACCCAAAATAATTTATACAAAGCGGAAGCATCTTTGCTCAATAGTAAATATGACCTTATCTTTAAACTCAAAGTAATCGACTATTACTTGGGCAAGCAACTTAGCTTATAAAATTTTACCACTTTAATGAACTCTAGATGCAACAGATGAAAGCAACGATAAACGAAGCGGCAAGAGCTGCGGGTGCGGTAATACAATCTTATTTTCAAGGTGTATTTAAAATTGAAAGTAAAGACGGAATCAATAATTTGGTAACCGAAGTAGATAAGCATTCCGAAACTGCTATAATCAATATTATCAAAAGAGATTTTCCTGAACACAGCATCATTAGCGAAGAAGTGGGAGAATTGATGCAAGATTCTGAATACCAGTGGATTATTGACCCAATTGACGGCACTGTAAACTTTGCGCACGGAATTCCAATCTGCTGCGTGAGTATTGGCCTGCGCCATAATGGCAAAATGCAAATGGGCGTGGTGTACAATCCGATGATGAATGAGTTTTTCTTTGCCGAAAGAGGAAAAGGAGCCTTTTTAAATGATGAGCCCATTCACGTATCTAAAAAAGCTGACTTCAAAACGGCTTGCTTAGTGACTGGCTTTCCTTACAAATGGCCCGAGACCAAAGAACATCCCATTAAGGTGTTTGAAAGGATGATACTACAAGGCTTGCCCGTGAGGCGTTTGGGCTCTGCTGCAATAGACCTTTGTTGGGTGGCTTGTGGCCGTTTTGATGGTTTTTGGGAATACAACCTCAATTCCTGGGATGTTGCCGCGGGATATTTGATTGTCCGTGAAGCAGGCGGACGTATTTCCAATTTTGACGGAACCGAAACTACTGTTTTCGAAAAAGAGACACTTGCCACCAATGGTCTGATTCATGAAGAAATGTTGTTGGTGATTAATAAGGAGTAGGTAAGAATTTATTCATTATAGGTCAATTAGCACGGTTTCAAAAGAATTATATTCAATCCAGAATACAATGCACATTTATTCAAGGTTTAGTCTCTTGTTGTTTGTCTTATTGTGTAATAGTTGTACTGAAAAAAATGACATAAAATTTGTTTCAATAGGGTACAACAACTTAATATTCATAGCAGAATCCCAAAACGAAGACTTAAAAAAAGAGCCAATACCACCGCCTCCTAAACAAAACATATTGCCAGCAACATTTTTTGAGCATCGTGAGAAATTGTATTTTTATCAGTTAAAAATAAAACCCAGATTATGTGGTTATATGGTTGGTGATGCTGATAATGAGTATTATCTGGAAGATTTAAAGCTTCTCAAAAGGAAAGATATTTTATTGGTAAACGATGCCAATCTGGATAGTATAATTAAGCAATCAATTGTACATCAAGAACCTAAGAACCGTTGCATAGTTATAGGAATTCCGGATTCTACTTCAAAAAACAAAATGATCCTAAAACTTCTAAATCGCCTGTTTTCATACAGAAACACCAGCAGCTGGAAAGTAAGAAGAATTTTAGCGCAGGAATCCGCATTAATGGATATTGAAACAGAAAGAAATTAATGGTAAATAATTATTTTTAATAAGATTCCTGTTGTCTTCAGATTTTATGATATTGCTCATAATCAGGCATAGAATGACATTTAAATGACAGAATCGAGCATCCTCCATTAGGCATTTAGCGTAGGTACTAATAACTTTGCCCCGTATCAAAAGGGAAGGTGAACAATTCGGTGAATACCTTAAACAGCATATCAGATTTCTACGTTGTCGGCATCAATTATCGCAATACAGATGCGGGAGTCAGGGGTGATTTTGCGATTAGTACTGAGCAATATGTCCACCTATTGGAATCAGCCAAAATTCACGGCATCAACGAATTATTTATTCTTTCTACCTGCAATCGTACCGAAATATATGGCCTTGCCTCCACAGCCAAACAATTAGCACAGTTTTTGTGCAAAGAGACCAAAGGTTCGCTAGAGGTATTTATGCAACACGCTTATTTCAAACAAGGCAAATCAGCGATTGAGCATTTATTAAAGGTTTCGGCAGGTTTAGATTCCCAAATTTTAGGCGATTATGAAATCATCAGCCAAATCAAACAATCTGTAAAAATTTCGAAAGCAAATGGCTGCATCGGTCTTTTTACCGAAAAGCTTTTCAATACTGCCTTACAATCTTCACGTTCTATTCGTAGCAATACCAAACTCAGTAGTGGCTCCGTTTCTGTTTCCTTTGCAGCAGTACAGTATATCCAGCAACATTTTGCCCAAGCAAATGACAAGAAAATATTACTAATAGGTGTAGGTAAAATTGGCCGCAATACCTGCAAAAACATTGTGACGACATTAGGCACCAATCAAATTACTTTGATTAACCGCACCAACGAAAAAGCAGAGGAATTAGCCACTTCTTTGGGCATCGATTTCGCCCCTTATGTAACTATCGAAGAACAAGCTCAGGAAGCCGATGTCATTTTGGTAGCTACCAATGCCCCAAAACCAACTTTACTCAAAAAACATATTGAAGGCAGTGGCCCCAAACTCATTATTGATTTATCTATACCCTACAATGTAGCTTCGGACGTTTGTGACTTAGATCATATTCGTTTGGTCAATGTCGACGAATTATCGAAAGTAGCCGACGAAACCTTACAAAACAGATTGTTGGAAGTGCCCAAAGCACAAAAAATTATCGAAGGACACATTATTGAATTTAAAAACTGGTATTTGATGCGCCAACATGTACCAGTAATTAAAGCTGTTAAAAGCACTTTAGAAACTATTCAACAAAAACATCAAGATGTTTTAGAAGCAGCACCGATGCAATGCAACGAAAATATCCAAAAAGTGCTCAATAATATGGCGATACAAATGCGCCAGAAAAACCAAGGCGGATGCAATTTTATCCTTGCCATCAATGACTTTATGACCCGTTCATAAGTCTCAAAATTATAGCCTCGAACCAATGCAACAACCCATAAGAATAGGAACACGAGATAGTAAATTGGCCCTTTGGCAAGCACACACAGTACAAGCGCTACTTGAAAAAGAAGGAGCAAAGACAGAACTCGTTCCGGTAAAAAGTGAAGGCGACCTAGACTTGGTCACCCCACTATATGCAATGGGCGTTCAAGGTGTTTTCACTAAAGGACTTGACGCTTTTTTACTTTCCAATAAAATTGACATTGCTGTACATTCCTTAAAAGATGTACCCACCCAGTTGGCTCAAGGTCTTGCGCAAGCAGCTGTTCTACCTCGGGCATCCTACAAAGATTTATTTGTTCCTCACCCTCGATCCACTGCTTTTGGTTCGGCAAAAATTGCTACAGGCTCTATTCGTCGCAAAGCACAATGGCTGAACCAATACCCTGGAAGTACTATTGAAAATTTGCGCGGAAATGTACAAACACGTATGCGCAAACTAGAAGAAAGCGACTGGGATGGAGCCATCTTTGCAGCAGCAGGATTGGACAGAATGGAGATGAGGCCAGACAGTGCAATTGAATTAGATTGGATGTTGCCCGCACCGGCACAAGGAGCCGTAATGGTGGCCTGCAGGGCAGAATCTGCTGAATTATTCGCACTCTGCGCAAAATTTAATGACAAGCAAACTGCACTTTGTGTGCAAATAGAAAGAGATTTTCTGCGCACGCTAATGGGCGGCTGCTCCACACCAATAAGCGCATTGGCCGAAGTCAAAGATGGCCTTGTTCATTTCCGAGGAAACATCTTATCCATTGACGGTACAGAGAAAATGGAAATAGAGAAAGTTTGTACGCTTGAAGAAACAAAGGATGCAGGTGTGCTTTGGGGCAATGAGTTGTTACAAAAAGGTGCAGATAAAATAGTGGCTTCAATCAGAAACTTTGGACAAAACCTTTAAAATACTCAGCACAGCTGCCCTACCCGAAACCGCCCTTACAGCACTTTCGGAGCAGAAAATACAATGTGATGTTGTGCCAATGATTACTACTGAAATTGTAGTTCAACCAAATGACAAGGTGTTGATTCAAGAATTGGCGGAGCAAAAATTATTAGTTCTTTTCACGAGTGCCCAAGCCGTCCTTGCCGTAAAAAGTTGTTTGGGAAACAAGTCGCCCGATTGGCAAGTTTGCTGTATTAGCGGTGCAACAAAAAATGCTGTTGTTTCATTTTTAGGTGCAGAAAAAATTTTGGCATCAGCAAATGATGCTGTTGATTTATTAAATGAGATGCAAGCAATAATACCACAGCAAATAGTGTTTTTCTGTGGCAATAAACGATTAGATACTTTGCCCGATAATCTCAGCAGAAGAGGCTTTCAGCTTACAGAAATTGAAGTTTACCAAACAAAGTTGAACGCAAAAAAAGTAGAAAATGGTTATGACGGTATTCTCTTTTTTAGTCCCTCGGGGGTAGAAAGTTATTTGATAGAAAATACAATTCCTGAAAATGCAGTTTTAGGCGCTATCGGAAAAACCACGGCTCAGTACCTGAGAGAAAGAGTAACAAATGAAATAGTGATAGCGGCAAAGCCCGATAAAAATATTTTAGTACAAACATTGATTGAATTTTATAAAAACAATACAAAATAATGTTGCAAAACGACCTAATCTTACGCACACTTCGTGGCGAAAAAACTGAAAGAACCCCTGTTTGGATGATGCGTCAGGCAGGTAGATATTTGCCTGAATATATAGTGCTACGTAACAAATACGGTTTCTTCGAACGTTGCCAAACGCCAGAACTGGCTTGTGAAATCACCATTCAACCTGTCGACATTGTGGGTGTTGATGCTGCTATTTTGTTTTCAGATATCCTAGTTGTGCCACAAGCTATGGGCCTCGAAGTGCAGCTGAAAGAGAATGTCGGCCCCTTATTGCCTGACCCAATCAAAACTGTTGCAGATTTGGCGCGTGTTCGTGTACCTGAAGTTGACGAAACTTTGGGTTATGTTTTTGATGCCATCAAACTCATTAAGCAAGAATTGAACGACCGAGTGCCATTGATTGGATTTGCTGGAGCACCCTGGACTTTGCTGTGTTATATGGTACAAGGCAAGGGCAGCAAGACATTTGATGAAGCAAAAGCATTTTGTTATGCTAAGCCCGAATTAGCCCATCAACTGTTGCAAATGATTACGGATACGACTATTGCTTATCTCAAGGGTCAAATTAAAGCTGGCGCAGATGTGTTGCAAGTATTTGATAGCTGGGGTGGCTTGCTCAGCCCAGCTGATTTTGAAGTCTTGTCTTTACAATATATACGTCAGATAGTTGCCGCGGTAAAAGACGAAGTGCCGACTATTATTTTTGCAAAAGGAGCTTGGCACAGTCTAGAATCCATGGCAGCAACAGGTGCTGCTGGCTTAGGTATTGACTGGTGCATTACGCCCAAAATGGCGCGTCAGTTTGCAGGGAATAACATCACACTTCAGGGCAATTTTGACCCGGCTAAATTATTGTCTCCAATTCCTGTTATCGAAAGAGAAGTGAAAGACATGCTTACAGCTTTTGGCCCTGGCAGACATATTGCGAATCTTGGTCACGGCATATTGCCCAATGTACCTGTAGATCATGCAAGGGCTTTTGTAAATACCGTTAAGGAGTTTCGATTTTAAGTAACTTTACTCTATGAGCAATCAAAAACCCAAACCCATTTTTCATAAACGCATTTTTTGGGATGTGAATTTTGAGGCGCTGGATTATGACAAGCGCGCAAGATTTGTAATCGAACGCGTCTTTGAGCGTGGTGATGTGGAGGATATTCGTCAGTGTAGAAGGTATTATGGGGATGAGAAAATTGCTGCTATTCTAACAACAGCAAAATGGTTGCCAAAACAAATTGTTTATTTGGCCTGTGCTGTTCTCGACAATAAATTAACCGATTATCAATGTTACAATACAGCACAATTGAACCCGCAACTCTGGAATTATTAAAGTCAATAATGGCCATCAAAGAATTGCAACAATTTAATTTGGTTGGCGGCACTGCTTTGGCTCTAAGGTATGGTCACCGACTCTCTATTGATTTGGATTTGTTTTCGCAAACAGATTTTTCAAATGAAGAAGTCATTAGAATTTTAGAAAATAATTTCCCAACATTTAACTACAGAAGTTCTAATAATCCTATCGGTGTTTTGGGGTTCATTAATGAGGTGAAGGTTGATTTTGTAAAGCACTTTCAATATCCGATGATAGACGATGTGCAAGTAATAGACGGGGTGAGAATCGTGAGTGATAAAGACATTATTGCAATGAAAATTAATGCCATATTAAGGCGTGCTGTTAAAAAAGATTTTTGGGATATGGCTGAATTATTACAACACTATTCTGTAAAGGATTGCATTGATTTTTATCAGCAAAAATGCGCCAATCAACAGCTTTTTATTTCCATCCCGCAAGCTATTACTTATTTCGAGGATGCCGAAGAAAGTGAAGACCCTGTAAGTTTAAAAGGGCAAACCTGGGAAGGGGTAAAAAGTTCTATTCAAAAAGCAGTAAGAGCCTATTTATCATAAAATGTCAACTAATAACGAATCAAATATCCGCGAGAGATGGATAGAATATATCCATAACCTTCAAGACCGCATCTGTGCTGCGTTAGAGCAGGAAGATGGTGCAGCAAAATTCATTGAGGATAAATGGGAACGCTCCGAAGGTGGTGGTGGCAAAACACGAGTGATGGCCAATGGCAATGTGTTTGAAAAAGGAGGCGTCAACACCTCTATCGTTTTTGGAGAGGTAAGCGATATTATGCGCAAACAATTGAACATTGATGGCCATAGTTGGTTTGCTTGTGGATTAAGTTTGGTGATTCATCCACTCAATCCTTTTGTGCCCACTACTCATGCCAACTGGCGCTATTTCGAATTGTACGACGCCGAAAAAAACATCATTGATTGCTGGTTTGGAGGTGGTGCCGATTTGACCCCTTATTATTTGTTCGAGGAAGATGCTCGTCATTTTCACGGTACTTTAAAAAATGTTATTGATCCTTTTGGAGAAGGTCTACACGCAAGGTATAAAGCCTGGTGCGACAAGTATTTTTCGAATACCCATCGTAATAATGAAATGCGTGGCATTGGTGGGGTTTTTTACGATCATCTAAAACCAACAAGCGAATTTGATGTTGAAAAACTATTTCAATTTCAGCAAGCTAACGGCAATTGTTTTGTAGAGGCTTATATTCCTATAGTAAACAAAAGAAAAAATACTGAATTCAACTCAACACATAAACATTGGCAGGAAATCCGCCGTGGACGCTATGTTGAATTCAATTTGATTCACGACCGAGGCACTATTTTCGGACTGAAAACTAATGGCAGAACAGAAAGCATTTTGATGAGCCTGCCGCCTACAGTTCGCTTCGAATACGATTATCAACCTCAACCCAATAGTCTTGAAGCTGAATTATTAGACGCTTGCCAAAACCCCAAAGATTGGGTATAAATTTTAGGTGATGAATGAAAATGAACTGTCTAATATTGTTATTGGTCTGGCAATCGATGTGCATAGTAAATTAGGTCCAGGATTACTGGAGGGAGCTTATAAAGAATGTTTGAATTACAAAATTCTTCAATCCGGACTATTTGTAGAAAAAGAAAAAGCTCTGCCTTTAGTTTTTGAAGAGGTAAAAATGGAATGTGGATACAGGATTGACTTATTGGTTGAGAAGAAATTAGTATTAGAAATCAAAAGTGTAGATGCATTAAACGAACTACACCTTGCTCAAACATTGACTTATTTAAAAGTTGGTGGTTTTAAGTTGGGATTATTAATCAATTTTAATTCTGTCCGTTTGAAAGATGGAATAAAAAGAGTGATAAATGGAAATATAAATTACTAAATCACCACAAAGACACCAAGAAAAATCACAAAGCCACAAAGGCTTAAAGCGTGAAAAGCTTAGTGTTACTTTGTGAAAAATAACTTTGAGCCCTTTGTGGTGGAATTAAAAAAATCAAACTATGCATCATTATATCGTTAACGCTTCCTTACAAGTATTACCCATAGCTACCGAAAAACATCCTTATGAATGGGTAGACGAGGCTATTTCCGTTATCAAACAAAGTGGCATCAAATGCGAAGTAGGACCTTTTACAACTGTAGTAGAAGGAACCTACGAACAAGTAATGAAAGCCATTAATGACATCAACCAGTATCTCTACAGCAAGCATTGCAACGAATGGATATTGGGTGTGCAAATTCAAATCCGCAGTGGTGGCGATATTACAGGCGAAGAAAAGACTGCGAAACATAAATAATATATCTACAAAAAATATTTTACAAAATGTACTTACAACGCCGAAATAGAATCTTAAGAACAAACGCTGCCATCCGCAGCTTGGTGGCAGAGACAACCTTAACGCCGAGCGATTTTATTGCTCCTTTATTTGTCAATGAAGGGACAAATTATAAGCAGGAGATACCTTCGATGAAGGGCTATTACCGGATGTCGATTGACAATACAATTGCCGAGGTTAAAGAGCTTTGGTCCATGGGGATTAAATGTGTTTTGCTATTTGTAAAAGCATTGGACGAGGTAAAAGATAATACCGGAAAAGAGGCTTGGAACAAAGACGGATTAATGCAACGTACCATTAAAGCGATTAAAGATGCTGTACCCGAAATGGTAGTAATGACAGATGTTGCGCTCGATCCTTATTCTATTTATGGCCACGACGGAATAGTAGAAAATGGAGCAATTATCAATGATGGCACAGTAGAAGCATTGGTAAAAATGAGTGTAAGCCATGCCGAAGCTGGAGCCGACTTTGTAGCCCCAAGTGATATGATGGATGGCCGTATCGGTGCTATACGTGCGGCTTTGGAGCAAAATAGTTTTACCAAAGTGGGCATTATGGCCTATAGTGCTAAGTATGCCTCCTGCTTTTATGGTCCTTTCCGTGACGCTCTCGATTCGGCACCAGGATTTGGTGATAAAAAGACCTATCAAATGAATTATGCCAACAGAATTGAAGCGATAAAAGAAGTGATGATGGATATTGAAGAGGGTGCAGACATTGTGATGGTAAAACCTGCGATGGCTTACCTGGACATTATCCGTGAAGTAAAAAATGCAGTGGAAGTACCGGTGAGTGCTTACCATGTGAGTGGCGAATATGCAATGATAAAAGCGGCTGCCCAAATGGGATGGATAGACGAAAACAAAGCAATACTTGAAAGCCTGACCTCTATCAAACGTGCAGGTGCAGACTTGATAGCTACTTATTTCGCAAAAGATGCGGTGAAACTATTAACTAACTAATTCTGAAATATTTAAATGAAAACCTACAATAGCATTTCTCTTTTCGAGCGCGCCCAGCAAAGCATTCCGGGCGGTGTTAATTCTCCGGTCCGTGCCTTTAAAAGTGTGGGCGGCACTCCCATTTTTATCGAACGTGCCAAAGGAGCCTATCTTTACGATGCCGATGGCAACAAGTACATTGATTATATCGCCTCATGGGGACCAATGATTTTGGGTCATGCGCATGAGCCCGTGGTTAAAGCCATTCAGGCAAAAGCGGAAGGCTCTACCTCTTTTGGTGCACCAACTATATTAGAAATTGAAATGGCCGAGCTCATCAAATCGATGACTAAAAATGTGGATCTGATACGCATGGTGAGCAGCGGTACTGAAGCCTGTATGAGTGCGCTGCGACTGGCTCGTGGCTATACGGGTCGAAATAAATTTATCAAATTCGAAGGTTGCTATCACGGTCATGCCGATGCCTTTTTGGTGAAAGCAGGAAGTGGTTTGGCTACTTTCGATATTCAAACAGTACCGGGTATTACCGCAGGTGTGAGCAACGATACACTTACCTGTGCTTACAACGATATTGAAGCCGTAAAAGCATTGGTAGCGCAACACAAAGGTGAAATTGCTGCCATCATTATTGAGCCTGTTGCCGGCAATATGGGTTGCATTTTACCCTTACCTGGCTTTGTTGAAAACCTTCGAGAAATCTGTACTGACGAAGGGATTGTTTTTATTTTCGATGAAGTAATGACGGGCTTCCGATTAGCTGCTGGTGGTGCTCAGGAAGTATTGGGCGTTGATGCCGACCTTGTTTGTTATGGCAAAGTAATTGGTGCTGGTATGCCTGTTGGAGCTTTTGGGGGTAAAAAAGAAATTATGAGCCACATCGCACCCATGGGCAATGTGTACCAGGCGGGAACACTTAGTGGTAATCCCTTGGCGATGATTGCCGGCTATACTTTGTTGCAGGAATTAAAAGAAAATCCAAATCTCTACAACGAACTTGCCGCCAAAACAGAATACCTGCACAAGGGTTTGCATACAGTTTTGGAAGCCAGTGGAAAAGCCTTTATCATCAACCGTTTGGGCTCAATGATTAGTGTGCATTTTAGCGAAACGCCGGTTATCGATTTTGCTACAGCAGCTGCTGCTGACAATGCTTTCTTCAACAAGTTTTTCCACGCCATGTTGCGCCGCGGCGTGTATTTGCCACCCTCAGCTTTCGAATCATGGTTCCTCAACAATGCACTTTCTTACGAAGATTTAGACGCTACTATTGAGGCTGCAAAAGAGAGTTTGGCAGAGTTGATGTAATTTTCTTTATAAATCACAGCCCATATCAGTTTAGTGATATGGGCTGTGTATATTGAAGCAATATTTTATTTCCTTTTGTAGGTAATTGTTTCTACCGAATATTTATTCATATCGTCCTCGTGAATACTACCCATTATCATCTTAAACTCATCTTTGTTCAAGGTATAGGTAAAAGAATCGATTTCGCCCATTTCATCAATTACTAAATTTTTGCTGTCCAAATAATAAGTGCCAGAATGTTTGTCGCCATCGATTGGTCCACCCACAAAGGTCTTATCGGCATTAAACGTAATGACAATTTCTTGGCCAGACATTGTATAAGTTGTGTCCCATGTCAATACCGAATCGATATACAATTTATCATTAGCACTCGTACTTAGCCATGTCCCTACCAAACTTGGTTCATCTTCTTCTTTGCTACAAGAAGAGAATTGCACAACTGTGGCCGCAGCCAATAAACAAGTTAACATTATTTTTTTCATTACTTAAATTTTGATATTGAATGCAATTTAAAATTTTATTATCAACATTTACTACATCTGGCAAAAAACGTTACGCAATAACTTCTATCAAAACTTTTTATAAAAACATTTACTTCTTGTCGCATTTTTTTTCTCTTTCTGACAATTTGTCCCCAATAATCCATTTGGCAAAATATTTGACTAATGTCAAGAAGTATGTTATTCAAAAAAAAGAAAGCAATGAACGAGCAAGAATCAAAACAAGATATACCTAACGAAGACAATTTGACACCTGAGCAATCGGCAGAACAAAGCAATGAAGGAACCTCAGAAACTTTGGCAGAAGAGATTTCGGCAGAAGAAAAACTTAGAAATGAGTTAAATGCGTCAAAAGATCAATATCTACGCCTCGTTGCAGAATTTGATAATTACAGAAAGCGCAGCGCAAGAGAAAAGCAGGAAACCATACAAATTGCAACCAAAGAATTGATGCACAGCCTTATTGCGGTTTTAGACGATAGCGAACGTGCCAGCAAAACAATGGAAACCGCAACAGATCTTGAAGCGATAAAAGAAGGCGTAAACTTAGTTTTGGGCAAATTAACATCGATTCTTACCCACAAAGGTTTGAAACCAATGGAAACAGCAGCTGGTAGTGATTTTGATGCAGAATTACACGAAGCCATTACCGAAATTCCTGCTCCAAGCCAAGAGCTTGCAGGCAAAGTAGTGGATGTGATAGAAAAAGGATATTATCTCAATGAAAAATTAATTCGCCACGCCAAAGTAGTGGTGGGTAAATAATATAAATCAATAGATGTCTAAGAGAGATTATTACGAAGTATTAGGAGTAGGCAAACAAGCCAGTGCCGATGAGATTAAAAAAGCTTATCGCAAGATTGCCATGCAGTATCACCCCGACCGCAACCCGGGCGACAAGGCTGCCGAAGAAAAATTTAAAGAAGCTGCCGAAGCCTATGAAATATTGAGTTCGCCAGATAAAAAAGCCCAATATGACCGTTTTGGCCATAGTATGGGTAACGCTGGCCGACCAGGTGGCGGCGGCGGACAAGGTTTCGGTGGAATGAATATGGAGGATATCTTCTCCAATTTTGGCGACATATTTGGTGACGGATTTGGTGGTGGCGGTGGCCGTGGCGGACGCAGGCAAGGCGGTGGCAGCCGTGGTGCCAATTTGCGCGTGAAATTGAAAATGAACTTTTCAGAAATTGCACACGGCGCCAACAAAAAAATAAAAGTAAAAAAATACGTTACCTGCCAACCTTGTGGTGGTAATGGGGCCAAAGACAAGAGCTCCATCAAAACCTGCGGCACTTGCGGAGGTAGCGGTCAGGTGCGCCGGGTACAAAACACCTTTTTGGGTCAAATGCAAACCGTAACTACCTGCCCTACTTGTAATGGTGATGGATCTAGTATCTCAGCAAAATGTACCTCCTGCAAAGGCGAAGGACGCGTCTATGGCGAAGAAACCATCAGTATGGACATCCCAGCAGGTGTACAAGATGGAATGCAACTGAGCATGACTGGCAATGGTAATGTTGGCGAACGCGGAGGACCTGCAGGCGACTTATTGATATTGATTGAAGAAGAAAAACACCCGCATTTGATGCGTCGCGACCTTGATGTGATTTATCCATTATTCGTCACCTTCCCCGATGTAGTTTTGGGCACTCAGGTAGAAGTACCGACCATCGATGGGCGTGCAAAAATCAAGATTCCGGCTGGAACTCAAAGTGGTAAAATCTTCCGATTAAAAGGCAAAGGATTTCCCGCATTTCAGAGTTACGAAAAAGGTGACCAATTGGTAGAAATCAACACTTGGTCGCCACAGACACTTACCAAAGAAGAGCGCGAAATACTGGAAAAATTGCAGCAATCGCCCAATTTCAAACCAGCTGCTGATGCAGCAGAAGGCAAGGACGAGAAAGGCTTTTTTGATAAAATAAAAGACGCTTTTAGCTAATCAAAACTAATCATTGAAAATTAAAAATGCTGTACGAAAGTGCAGCATTTTTAGTTGCTATTTATTAGAGCCATTCATTACCCGAGTATCATCAATTTGGCATTCCATTCTGCACCCAGCAAGAGATCAATTTAATATTTGCGTCAGACAATTTTGAGGCACCTTTCGGCATTTTATCATACCCCGATTTATGCTGAATAGAGGCAACAAAAGCTTTATTGCCAGCGGAAGTTTTGGCACTTTCGTAAGCACTCAAATCGTAACCCGATTTTTTTTGAAGATGAATTATGGCATCCTGATGTAGCACAACTAGCATCCAGAATTGCTTTTATATCGTTGGTATAAGTAGGCGTAATACCCGTGCAATCGACAATATCCGCATCCTCTTTTTTGCATTGTGTAAAAAACGTTAGGCCAAGTGCGACCAACATCAATAATACCTTTGTCTTGCTATTCTTTTTCAATGTATTGAGACAATTAGACTGTTCATAAAAACGTGAAATTAAAAAACTTACTTGACAAGTTTAAAAAGTACAACTAAGTTGTGCTAAAAGAAATCTTTTTCTATTAAAGCGATTTAGCTACTTGCAACTTTATGGCTTTACATTTATTACGAATTATATAGCTGCCTACCGAAGGCTGTACTGACTTTTTATATGCTTCGAAAAGCCCTCTAGGAAACAGCATGAAAGTGCTAATTTTTTTCTGACATTATATAGTGTAAAAATAAAATGATGTATTACCTTGTTACTTCACAAAAACAGATTTAAAAAAATGAAAAACTTTCCACTCTACCAATACCAAGGCTTGGTAACCGAAGTCTATGATGGCGATACCTGCACAGTAAAGTTCGACCTAGGTTTTAAAATCCACTTTACCGAAAAAGTACGCCTACTTGGCATCAATGCACCCGAAATGCGAGGTACCGACAAAGCAAAAGGAACAATTAGCAGAGACAAACTTCGGGAGAAAATCTTGAATAAGACCATCTTTATAGAAACCCAAAAAGATGAGAAAGAAAAATACGGACGCTATCTCGGTGTGATATATATCCAAAACGAAAGTGGAACATTTGACAGCGTTAACGATTGGATGATAAAAGAAGGCTTAGCCGAAGTGGCCAACTATTAAAAATACTTATGCATCTTACCCAATGCTACAAATGGCTTGGGCATCAATAATACACCAAGCGCCTTATATCTGTCGTCTTGGAACCCTATGGAACATTATTAAGAGCGCGTGCAAATGTTCTTAGGATTGGTTTTTTAGCGACACTTCAAAGATTGTATCTGTGGAGTGTCGCATGTAGTTTTATATAACATTTTGGAGAGCAGGGGATGCGTCTTTATTTTTTCTAGCCTTGCGAAAGGATACACAAACTATCTTCGATTGCTGTTACCGAATGGATGATCTCTACTGGTATTTCTACTTCGTCATATTGCTGTAGCATAAGTGTTTTATCTCCTTCTTTGTAAAAGACACTCCCACTTACTACGGTCAATTTAGATGGGATATGCGCTTTGTGGTCGGCTAATATCATTCCCTTATTGAATCCCAAAATTAAAACCCTAAAATGTGCGCCTTTGTGAAGAGCCTTTGCTACCGGATGTGTAGATGTTTTTAAATCTGAAATAATGCTTTGAATAGTGGTCATTTTGTTTATTTTTTGCTGTTACTTATAAATCGAAAATAGGTATTCTTTCAGGCAAATCCTAGTGAAATAAATGAAAATAATTAAGCTTGTTTTGCACTGCTAATTCGGACATTCAATGCTGGAACAACCACACTAGCCATACCGGAAAATCTTTATACTCAATGCAGGAAAGATGAATTAGTGTATTTTTTAACCGATGATTTTCATAAAACGAATACTGCTAAGTTACAAACTTTGGCGTGCGGCGGGGATATTATCGTACAAAAAAAGCAGACGGGAGACTGCTGTGTAACAATGACGAGAATCTCTCGGCTAAATGGCGGTGGCACGCCCAAATTATTTTTCCTCACTTTTAGAAGCATCTTGCATAGTAGCTAGTAAGGCTTAAGTTTCAAACAATATTTCATAATTAAAAATTACCTTTGCCCACCTTTGGATAAAAGGTTTATAGAACAAATAAATATGAGTGCCATTATAGAAAAATTAGAAGCCATCAAGGCACGTTTCGACGACTTAGGTGTTGCACTGACCAACCCCGAGGTGGTGGGCGACAACAAACGCTTTATGACGGTGAGTAAAGAATATCGCAAACTAGAAAAAATCATTGACCCTTACCGTAAATACAGGGCTTGCCTCGATGGTATTGCCTTTGGCAAAGAAGTGTTGGAAACCGAAAGTGACCCCGAACTGCGCGACATGGCCAAGAGCGAAATGGAAGAGCAGACCCAACAATTAGCTGTGCTGGAAGAAGAAATTCGCCAATTACTGATACCCAAAGACCCTCAAGACGAAAAAAATGCGGTACTGGAAGTACGTGCCGGAACGGGTGGCGACGAAGCGAGTATTTTTGCCGGAGACTTGATGCGTATGTATTTGCGCTATTGCGAGCGCCGCGGCTGGAAGGTAAGCCTGATAAGTGAAACGGAAGGTACAGCAGGTGGCTACAAAGAGGTGCAATTAGAGGTGCAGGGCGAAGATGTGTATGGCACTTTGAAATTTGAAAGTGGTGTGCACCGTGTACAGCGTGTACCAGCTACCGAAGCGAGTGGTCGATTGCACACTTCTGCAGCTACAGTGGTGGTGATGCCCGAGGCCGAAGAAATAGATTTTGAATTGAAAGAAAGCGACCTGAAAATGGAAACTGCCCGTAGTGGTGGCGCTGGTGGGCAGAATGTAAATAAGGTAGAAACGAAAGTAATCCTTACCCACATACCCACAGGTACGGTTATTACCTGCCAAACAGAGCGTTCGCAATTGGGCAACCGCGAAAAGGCGACCAATATGATGCGTACCAAACTATATGAAGAACAAGTACGCAAACACGAAGAGGAAATCTCTTCGCGCAGAAAAAGCTTGGTAAGCACAGGCGACCGTTCGGCCAAAATCCGCACCTACAACTATCCGCAAGGTCGTGTGAGCGACCACCGTATCAATTTGACAGTCTATAATTTGGATGCATTTATGAACGGTGATATTCAGGAAATGTTGTCGGCACTGCAATTTGCTGAGAATGCGGAAAAAATGCAAGCCGGCGAAACCATCATTTAATATTAAAAACTTAATTTGCAGCAGCGTTAAAGATGAGTTGCGCAATATATTTTTATCCCAAAAACTAAATTAATGAATACACCCACATTCGATTTGGTGGAAATAGTTAAAGTCATTCAGCGCAATGCTAAAGTGATATTCGGACTTACTATCATCACCGCCCTGATAGGTGCAGTGGCCTACAAATTGAAAGACAAGGAATACGAAGCAAAAGCCGAAGTATATATGCTCAACCCTTTGTATGGCGACCGCAATCATATCCTTCGTCGCTCGGCAGGAGATATGCGCTTTGTCGATTATTTTGGTACCGAAGGAGATGTGGACAAAGCAATGACGATGATAGAATCTAAAGATGTGGAAGATTCTGTCATTACACTCTGCGGCCTCTATGGCGCATATGTTTTGGATTATGGCAATCCAAAACACCGTGCCGAAATGAGTACTCGTTTTCGCAAAAATTTCGAATCGAAACGTACCGAAAATGCGAGTATCATGTGCAGCTATACCGATGTGGATGCCAAACGCTCGGCACAAGTATTAGATGCTATTGTTAAAGTAACCGACTATAAATTCCGCAGCTATCTGTCGGTGGTAAAAAACAATGCCAAAGACAGGGTGAACAAAAAAATTCAGGCTTTGGATGCCCAAATAAATTTGTACACCGACTCAATGATTGCCTTGCGCCAGCGCTACCAAATCTATGATATCATTAGCCCTACGCGTCAAAATTTATTGGTCAACAGTGTTTCGGCCGCCGGCAAAAACAATCCTGCAGAAGGCATAGAAATTATCCAAAATATTGAATCTATCAAAGACCAATTAGTAGTCAGCCGTGCCGAATTGATGGCCACTGCCAACGAACTCAATACCATCAACGATGATGAATTGGCGGTACTACATTATGTTTCTACCCCTAGCACCCCAAACAAACCATCAGGCCTTGGCCTCATCCTCACCACAATAGCTAGTGGATTGGTAGCCTTCTTCTTTTTGGTCTTGTTATTTTCATTTACCGCTTACATCAAGGCTTTGGCCAATACAGAACGCTAATGCAAGCATTGCTCAGCAATCATCAAAAGAATATACATATAGCGGGCATAAGCTTGCTATTGCTTTGTGTTGCACTTTTTGCTGGCTTTGGCAATCCTATTTTTTTGGCAATCCCTTTTGGCTTGTTATATGTAACGATGATGTTCATCAACTGGAAAACGGCTTTTTGGGTGATGCTATTTTTCATCCCTTGCTCTATTCAGGTTTGGTTTTTGGGCGACAGCTTGTCCACCTCCTTACCCGACGAACCAATGATGTGGTTGTTCTTGCTGATGACAATCGCACTGATTGCCAGCCGGCCAACAATTATCCCTCAATGGTTTTGGCGCAACCCACTGACGCTCATCATTGTCACCCAATACATTTGGTTGATTGTAACGTCATTTATTCTCATGAACCTTTCTTTTCTGTAAAATTTCTTGCTGCTAAAACGTGGTTTTTGGCCTCCTTTTTCATCATTCCTATTTTCATTTTTCAAGATAAAAAAGATTGGCGAAAAGCTTTTATCCTTATTCTGATACCCACTACCATATTAATGTTGGTGGTCTTTTACAAGCATTGGAAATTGGGTTTTTCGTTTGAAAAAATACAAGTGGCGCTGCGTTATTTGTTTTACAACCACGTCGATTATTCTACCTTTTTGTCCATGACCTTGCCGATGCTTTTTGTAGCATTTTATTTATGTAAAGGGAAAGGTTTGTTTTTGAGGATGTTTTTGGGTGGCTTGATTTTATTTTATTTGGTAGCGGTCAATTTGGCTTATGCTCGTGCGGCGGTATTGGCCATTATTTTTTCATTTACCATATTGGTGGCTATAAAATGGAAATTGGTGAATTATATCATGCCTGTTTTTTATGCCTTCATCATATTTATTGTGTCTTTTGCAGCTCATAAAAACACCTTTATCGATTATCGTCCCGACTATACGCGTACCTACATGCGCAAAAACTTTAAAGACCATATCATTGCCACGTTTAAAGGGCAAGATTTGAGTTCGATGGAACGCGTGTATCGCTGGATTGGTGCCATAAGAATGAGTACCGACGAGCCATTACTGGGTTATGGCCCCAACTCGTTTTACTATTATTACAAGCCATACACAGTTACTTCGTTTGTAACTTATGTAAGCCGTAACCCCGAAAAATCCACGACGCACAATTACTTTTTGCTGATGTTGGTAGAACAAGGCATACCGGCTATGGTTCTTTATGGCATTTTGGTTTTCGCGTTTTTTGCTCAGGCCCAAAAAGTCTATCATCGTTTTAAAGACAAATTTTACCGCTCTTGTACCATGGCTTTGGCTATGATATTTGCAGCTTCATTTGTCAATAATTTCTTTTCGGAGCTGATAGAAACCCACAAAATTGGGGCAATTTTCTACCTCTGCATTTCATTACTGATTGTGCTGGATTACAAAAGTCGCCAAGAAAAGACAGACAACATTCAATTGGCATAACTTGCCAAAATTGAGTTTCGCATTTTCCTGCAAAATTTAATATTAATTAATTGTTACCATTTCGTAACTTTAAACTACACCACACAAAAGTGTTTTTAAAGTGACTCTACGTAATGCCTTATTCTTACTCATTTTCTTCTGCTTCGGCGCCATCCAAACGGATGCCAGCAGGAAAAAAATTGGTTTTGAATTTTATGGCGATTCACTGAAGTTTAATATTGATAGTTTCGAAAAAATACATTTTGACCCTAACAATGTAAGCGAAGATGCTATCATTACTTTCTACGAAAAAGTGTACACGCTTCACTATCGCCCATTGGTGAATCATCTACTGTATTACAAAGCGAAAAACAATTTGGACGATTGGTTTTATTACCAACTCATTCGCAAAACAGCACAACAGCTTTGCCCCAAGCAACAAAATTTTGAACTATATACTTTGTACAAATGGTTTTTATTGACCCAATCGGGCTATGATGCTCAATTGGCCATTTGCGATAATAAACTTTTATTTTATGTAAGAAGCGATGACAATATTTATGATATTCCTTTTTATAAAAAAGAAGGCAAACAATATGTATGCATCAATTATCACGACTATGGCAGCAAAATAGACTTTAATCATTTGTCCTTCTTTTCGGTGAATATCCATATCCCTGAAGCACAAAAGTCATTCTCGTATCGTGTGACAAAAATGCCAGATTTTGAGGACTCTCATTATGCCGAAAAAGATTTGCAATTCCATTACGATAATAAAAATTACACTTTTAAAGTATTGGTTAATCCTGAGGTGCAAAACATTTTTGTGAATTATCCTGTCGTAGATTACGAAGCATATTTCAATATTCCGATGAGCAATCGTACCTATAATTCACTCATCCCAGAATTGAAAAATGCAGTCAAAAACATGAGCCAAAAGAAAGGCGTGGATTACCTCATGCGCTTTTCTCGTGATGCCTTTGCTTATCAAAACGACCAAGCCAATTTTGGGAAAGAAAAAAGATTATCGCCCGAGCAAACCTTGTTGTACAGCAATAGCGATTGCGACGATCGTGCGGCATTGTTTTTTGCTTTGGTCAAAGAAATTTACGATTTACCGATGATTGTATTGCTCTATCCTAAACACGTAACGATTGCCGTGCAATTTGAAAAATCAAGCGGCAAACCGATTGTGTACAAAGACAAAAAATATTACGTCTGCGAGCCTACTCCCCAATCCAAAGACCTATCTATCGGTGAGATTGATCCTAAATTGCGCCATACGCCTTACGAAATTGCGTATGAGTATAATCCTACAATAAAATAATTTTACCGGGTTTGTACCTTTCCATTTATTTTGGTAAAACAAAGCTCAAATGACTGAAGAAGAAGCAAAAAAAATTGGGGGGAAGCAAGGGGTAATTCTAATGTCCACTTTAATAATCATTGGTATAATTTGGTTCTTTGGTTATCTTTTGTATGAATTAAATGATCGTGGGGTAACTCACTATCTCACAAAATTGAAACAGTCAAATGCCAGCAAAGGTTTTGACTACTTTACCGAAAGGTTGTGGACTTTATTTGAATTGTTCATATACGGAGTGGCATTGATTCTGGTAGGATATTTTATGGGAAGAAGGGCAGGTTTCTCAATTATAATTAAAGGGCGAAATTATTTAGGAATTGGGTATTGGAGTATGCTTAAAATGATATTTGCATACGCATTTATTTTTGCGTTCATTTCCATTACGTTTAACTACTTGAAGGCAAACAATCCAACATTTCATGTGATAGAATATATTGAAGTTTTCGCACCCTATTTTACTTTTCTCATTATTATTTATGCCTTGCCTTTATCCTTAATAGGGTTTTGGTTAGGAAATAAAATCGATAATGAAAGAATAAAACATTTAAGTACAGAGAATCAGGAGTCAAATTATACAGAATAAGAATGTCTGATCTACCGCGCCAAAACAATTTTTTGAATAAAGGTTCCACGCTGCGAACGGATGAGTGCAACGTAAATTCCATTGGCTAAAGTTGCAGGCAATTCCACTCGTGTTTGGCGGAGTTTGGTCGTCATCACGGTTTGTCCACAAAGGTTGCGCAATTCCAAAACATCTTCAGACAAAGCCCCATTGACAATTAAATAATCTTGTGCAGGATTGGGTGAAATATTGATGTGGCTTATCGTTTGCTCATTAATATTATTGGGCAGCAAAACTACATTTTTACAAAAGGTATCTCTACAAACTATACCTGTGCTACGATATGCTGAAACATACAAGCAAACTCTAAAAGTACCTGCACGCGAAAAAATATGAGTTGGATTGGCAAGTGAAGAAGTATCTGCTTTGCCAGAAAGTGGGTCTCCAAAAGACCATCTCCAGGCAAGTGAATCTTCTGTGTTATTAATACTTGAATCCTTAAAATAAACGCCATAACCTTTGCCTAAGGAGTCTTTAAATTTTGCATCTACAATACCACAAGGTTTTACATTACCAGCAAAAGCTATGTCTGAAACCAATACTGCGCCGCTATCTTGTTTATCAAACAAAAAGCGAACAAACTTTATTTTAGTTTGGTCAATTCCTTTAAATTTAAGAAGGGGAATTTTTACCGTATTGAACATTGTTTTTGGCAAGACATTGGTTTGCGTGCCTGGTTGAAAAAACAATGCGCCAGAAAATTGACTAACAGGCAAGCTGCTAGATTTGCCATTAGAATCAATTAATTGAACAGAAAAATCTAAATCGCGGCCAACAGGTTTTGTATCTCTGTAATTTACAGTAGCTCTAAAACTTAAGCTTTGGTACATTGTGGTATTTTGAAAAGCAACTGGTATTTCATTTTGATAATAATCGGTATCGTGATTCCAACGTAAAAACATTTGGGCCAAACCTTTGATGGTTGTAGTGCCACGATGTGGTTCTTTGGCCTTTGCAGTACTTAAACTGCACAATGGAATCGTTAAACCACCACCACAAATATTAGGACTTAAAAGACCAGAACTACCAACTGCAGCCCCCAAGGTGTTAATAGAAATATTGCTAGCAGAATCTAATCTATTAATATCTTTTCGCTTGTTTTTACCAGGATGAAAAGACATGTAAACTTGCGTTGTATCTAATTTGGATGAAGCTGGTGGGTAAATATCTTGCACTTCTAAAATGGGGGCAAAAGAGGTATCACCGCCAACATGCATTCTAAAAAATGCTGCGCCATAGGTATTAAAAGCAGCTTTTTGTTTGATAGTGTCCAAACGGCCATTGCCCGTTCTATTAGCACTACAAAACGGATCTGTGGTAGAACCCCAATCGTCGGAAGTACCTGCGATATAGGAACCAGGTGTCCAAACTGTATTAAAAAAATTGTGGTTCGCACCCATCATCAACAAATTATACTTAGGTGCAGTATCGTTGGTATCATTGTATCGTACGTCGTCATAAAAATGCACACCCTGCAAATCGGACACATCACCATCGCAATAAGGTGCAATATTCATTAAAGGAATACCATTTAATTTTTTTCTGTAAAAATCTACCGGAGCCAATGTCAAAACTGCTTTTATTCCATAAGGGCTGCCCAAAGATTTATTGAGTAAGGCATTGTACACTACCCCTTCGCCACCTCGCGAATGACCCATAGTACCAATACGAGTCATATCCAGTTTACCGACAAATTTAGTACCGAAAGGCGCGCCGCCAACTGTGTTGTAATCCCTCCACATATCAAGGTGCTTCTGCACCAATTGCCCACGAGCATTCATTCCTCTGTCACTTAATGGGGCATCAGCAGCATTAATGGCATTTGCTGAAATAGAAATTACAATATAGCCGTGGCTAGCCATATTACGAGCAAAATAATCATAACCATCAAAACTGATGATACTTTGGTAACCTGCAGCTGGTGGCCAAGAGAGTGAAGTAGTGCCAGGCGCCGAGGTTCGGTAGGTGGTGACATGCCTGCCGTGCAATAAAACAATTACAGGAAAAGGACCACCCGTAAGACTTGTAGGGTAATGTACCGAACCGCACAACTCAACAAAATTCGGGAAACTATCCGGCTTATAAGCCAAGTCACCCAAATCAAAAGTATCTTTCGAAACAGCAAAAGTACCTGGCAAACCAGGGTCGGGAGTGCTTTGGGCTACAGATTGGAACTGCAATACAATGACCAACCAAACAATCTGGCAAAAACTCAAAAAAGTTGTTTTACTTAAAGACATAAATGAGGTGTAAAATGAGGAATAGACTCTATTTCGATAACATTTCGGCACTAAGTTTCCCTAAATATTTTGCCCAGTTGGGTGAGGTTTTGCAGGCATCATGGATTTCATTTTCAACAGCATCATCTGTCCAAAACTCACCATAAGTCAAATAAATATCCTGTCCTTTGGTGAATGTTTCAAATTCATTTTTAGGGATAAGAAACACCAAAGTACCTTTTCCATCAACATCAGTTTGGCGATAGCGGTCATAAATAAGCTTACCAATATGCAGTACAAAAACATTAGCACCAACATAAAAAGGTTCATCTGCATTTAGAGTAATTTCTACTTCATCTGCCTTGCTGAGCACATTCACTATTGTTGCGGATGATGGAATCTGCGCTGAAACTTTTTGAAATCCTAAAAGCAAAAACACAGAAAAGAAAATAGAATAGAGGAAACTATAGCGCATCTCAAATATTTTATAAAAACAAACAAATATACTTTTGAAACAAATAGGTGGTTAACTTTTCGAAAATAAATACATAAAAAAAAGCCGATAGCATTTAAGGTATCGGCTTTAACTATTCTGTAAAATCTAATTTTATTGTAACACAAACTTAATGGGCACTTGGAAATAAACTTTTACAGCTTTACCATTGTTTTTACCGGGCTTCCAACGGGGCATCCCTTGTACAACGCGCTTAGCTTCTTCGTCCATTCCATTACCGATGGGTCGCTGAACATCTACTTGAGAAATTGATCCATCTTCGTTTACTACAAACTTCACCCTTACTGTACCTTGAGCGCCAGCATTGGTTGCTCTTTCGGGGTATCTTACGTTATCTGCAAGATATTTGTAAAGGGCTGCTTCTCCACCTGGGAATTCAGGCATTTGCTCTACAACTTTAAAAATTTCGGGAGCAGCGGGAGCTTCAACGATGCCTGTACCGGTGCCTGGATTGTCTACAATACCTGGGTCAATTCCATTAATATCACCTTCCTGAGTTTTGATACCGGCAGCAGCATCTTTCAAATCTTTTTGCTCTGCTGGTTTCTCGTCCTCTTTTACTTCTTCATCTTTTTTAATTTCGGGAGGAGTAAACTGCACTGTAGGCTTTACCGGAGGCGGAGGCTCAGACGGTGGTGGTGGTGGTGGTGGAATTTTATCATCAATTGGTGGCGGCTCTGCAAGCTTCACTTCAATTGGGGGTGGCGGTGGCGGTGTATTGACTTTTTTCACTCTGTTAGCAAATATATTGTAACCAAAGCCAACCAAGCACAAAGCCAAAATAGTCAAACCCGACTTTTTCATTCGCTCGGGGTATTTTCTGCGCAAATCGTAACCACCATAGAGCTTATTTCGCCCTTCGAAGACGATATCTAGGTAATCCGATTTTAATATTTTATTAATATCCATTGTGCTTTTTCTTTCTTAATAAGAAGCAAATATTTTTTCTATGATTACTGACAAATAAAATTATTTACCAGCATTTGCAGCTTCGGTTAAAGTGATAAACTCTTGATCGACTGGAGAAATATCAACTACTGCATAAACCTGAATACCATTGATAGACATTTCATCAATAATGTTGACAAAGTCTTCGTAAGTACTGTTGTAATCGGGCTTGATTAATACGGTGGTTTTATCTGTAGGCTGAAGAGCACCAGAGCGAACTAATGCATCTACTTTAGCCTTCTTGTCAATAATCACCTGACGAATGCCACCAGGGTTTTTAAAGTTGGTTACTTCTACTTTAGGAGGATTCAAAGGATCAGAACCCATACCTTCATAATAATAAACACGGTGGTCTTTGCTGAGCAACAAAGTCAAAGCAGTACTTTCCTTTACTTTACTTTGTTCTTCCTTCTTCATGTTTTCATCCTTAAAAGGCATATTTATTTCCATTGTCTTTGGTTTAGACATTGTGGTAGTAAATATGAAAAAGGTAATCAACAGGAAACCTAAATCCACCATTGGGGTCAAATCTACACGCGTGGAGAGCTTTTTCGCTTTCTTGACCCCGCCTTTCTTATGCCCTCCTCCACCGGAGGTATCTATTTCAGCCATTGTACTTAGCTTTAATTTCGTTAATAATATTGTTTACTCGTGCTCTGAAATAAATCCAGGCCTTATTATTTTGCTGCGGTTTCAGCTGGCTGCGATGCATAAGTACCGGGAGGTACTGCTTTCAAATTCGTAATCAAATTGAATTTAAAAATTTTCCAACCAGCCAAAGTAGCAATAATCTTTTGAATGTTGGGGTAGCTTGCTTCACCATCAGCTTTGATACAAATACGCAATTTGGGGTTGTTGTTACGCGCACTCCTTATCCACATCGCCAATTCGTTATCTGGATTGGTTACACTCGTATCGGTGGGTATCCCTGCAGTTGTTTTATCATAAGCAGAACGTGCCTCGGGCGTTGAAGACAAATAACCTTTCAATTGATTAAAAGGTGCACCGATAGAGCTACCGATAGAAAACTGATAAATTTCAGCATCTGTCAATCCAAGTCCTTTCCATTCATCTACATTTTCAATAAGGGCTTTACGAATACCTTTATTATCGATAGAAAAGAAAACGCGGCCTTTGGCATCAACAGTAATCAGCATAATATCGGCATCTGGCAAAATCACCTTTGAGATAGAAGCAGGTGTTACCACCACAACTGGCTCATCGGGCTTAAATTTTGTAGCCAACATAAAGAAAGAGAGTAGCAAAAATGCTACGTCACACATCGCCGTCATATCGATGAAGGTGCTCTTTCTGGCTATTTTGGGTCTTGACATAATAATTGTTTTTTTCTTCTACAAATGTTTCTGTTACTTCAAAGACTATCCAAACTTACTTTTCCATAAAAAAATATTTTTCTACTGAAAAACAAATCCGGGGGGGGTGCTGCTTATTTGTATTGAGCAGCAAAGCTTTGAGTCAAAGTGAAACCGCTTTCATCGATACCAAAAGTGATACCATCGATGATAGTAGTGTAGAAATTGTACATAATGATAGCGATAAATGAAGTACCGATACCTGTTGCTGTATTCAAAAGAGCCTCAGAGATACCACCCGCTAGCGCACCTGGGTCAGGAGAACCAGATGTGTTCATCGCAGCGAAAGAACGAATCATACCCAATACGGTACCAAACAGACCCAACAAGGTAGCTGCAGAAGAAATAGTGGAAAGGAATACCAGGTTTTTCTCCAACATTGGCAACTCAAGTGCTGTTGCTTCTTCAATTTCTTTTTGAATGCTCAATACTTTTTGTTCTTTGTCCAATTCTGTATTGGTGGTCATTTCACGATATTTGTGTAAACCAGCTTTCATTACATTACCTACAGAACCGCTTTGTTTGTCGCACTCAGCGATAGCAGCGTCAATATTTTTGTTGGCAAGGTGATATTGTACTTTACGAACAAATTCGCCGGCAGGCATTTTTCCTTTTGCTTTGATAATGCACAAACCACGCTCAATTACAAATATAATTAATACAAAAAGAGTTGAAATCAAAATAGGCACAACCCATCCACCTGTATATAATGTACCCATAAAGTTTTTAGCTTTATGCTTATGCTCATCTAAAAAGTTGTTTTGATTACCGAATACTACATAGAAAATAATGTGTGCCAAAGCAATAGCGCCCACCACAAAAAGTAGGTTAAGCATAAAGCCACTGGTGTTTTTTGGTGTTCCTGCGTTCGCTGTTTTCGGAGCGGCTGTTTTTACGTCTGCCATAATTTTTTGTTTTTTAATTTTGGTTTTAACCGTTTTTTTTGTTTACTAAATTTTTGTTTAGAGTAGGAAGCAAAGATATAGGAGCAAGTCAAAAAAACAACTTTTGCTGAAAAAATTATTCTTAAGATAATATTCAGTTTACTTACCTGAGTCTATAACGAAGTGCAGGCTCGTTTATTGTGCCTCTTATTTAAAAACCCTCCTTTAAATTTAATAATTGCTTTTCACACCCAAACTTATTCCTTTACCTTTGCCCCTCAAATTTTTAGACACAACAAGATGAACAACAATTTTAATCCTTGGCACTCTGTCAGCTACGGAGATAACGTACCCGAAACCGTCAATGCAGTTATTGAAATCCCTAAAGGTTCGCGTGCAAAATATGAACTAGACAAAGAAACTGGCTTGTTGCGCCTGGATAGGGTGTTATACTCTTCCGTTTACTACCCCGCCAATTATGGATTTATTCCTCGTACTTATTGCGATGATAATGACCCCTTGGATATTTTGGTGCTTTCGCAAATTGATATGCAACCCATGTGCCTTGTAGAAGCAAAAATTATAGGGGTAATGCGAATGTTAGATCAAGGAGAAGCTGATGATAAACTCATAGCGGTTTGTGCCAATGACATGAGTGTGAAACACATTAATGACATTACCGAATTACCACCACATTTTATTGCCGAAATGCGCCATTTCTTTGAAGAATACAAAAGACTAGAGGAAAAAGAGGTAAAAATTGAAGAGTTTTTGGGCGCAAGGTTGGCCAAGAAAATACTCATGCATAGCATCAATGACTACAATGACAAATTTGGCAAACCACAACAATAAAACCAATGGACGAACCTATTGCTATACTCGGCTATGGTAAAATTACCCAAGCCATAGGGCAGAGCGAAGCGGTTCATCGATTTTCGAAAAAACTATTACAAACATTTAGAACAACAAAATATTAAGCATTAATATGGTACGCACCAAAATAAAAGACATCCTACTCAACGAAACAGTTGATTATCCGGTAGTAATAAAAGGCTGGGTCCGTAGTTTTCGAAACAATCAGTTTATTGCACTCAATGATGGCTCTTGTATGGATAGTATTCAAGCGGTAATTGCATTAGATACTGACGAGCAAATCATCAAAAAAATAAGCAATGGTGCAGCTTTAAGTATCGAAGGAACCGTAGTGGCTTCTTTGGGCAGAGGCCAAAAAGTAGAAATCAAAGTCAACACCATTGAAGTGCTGGGTGAATGTGCCGGAGATGAATATCCTCTGCAATTAAAAAATCGCCCAAGCCTCGAATTTCTCCGCGAGAAAGCTCACCTCCGTTTTCGTACCAATACATTTGGAGCCATATTTCGGGTGCGCCATTCTTTGGCTTTTGCCATTCATCAGTTTTTTCACAATCGTGGTTTTGTATATATGCACACGCCTATTATTACTGCCAGTGATGCCGAAGGGGCCGGCGAAATGTTTCGGGTGACTACCCTACCCTTTGACCATCCACCACGAAATGAAGATGGAAGCGTTAATTTTCAAGAAGATTTCTTTGGCCGCAGCACCAATCTTACTGTTAGTGGACAGCTAGAAGCAGAATTGGCGGCAATGGCCCTTTCAGAAGTGTACACTTTTGGACCAACTTTTCGTGCCGAAAACTCCAATACTACACGACACCTGGCCGAGTTTTGGATGATTGAGCCGGAGGTTGCCTTCAATACCCTGAAAGAAAATATGGATTTGGCAGAAGATTTTATCAAGTACTTGATTGGCTTTGCCTTAGAAAATAACCGTGCCGATTTAGATTTCTTAGCTTCTCGCCTACTCGAAGAAGAAAAACAAAAACCACAAAACGAACGCAGCGAGATGGGTTTGATAGAAAAACTCGAATTTGTGTTGAACAATGATTTCGAGCGCATCACTTACACCCAGGCCATCGAAATACTCTTACAAAGCCCTGCTTATAAAAAGAAAAAATTTCAATACGAAGTAAGTTGGGGAATGGACATGCAAAGCGAACACGAACGCTATCTTGTAGAAAAGCATTTCAAAAAACCTGTTATCGTAACAGATTACCCTAAAGACATCAAGTCGTTTTATATGCGTCAAAATGATGATGGCAAAACAGTGGCTGCGATGGATATTTTAGCGCCTGGAATTGGAGAAATAGTAGGCGGAAGCCAAAGAGAAGAGCGATTGGACAAATTGGAGCAGCGCATGAAAGAAATGCATATCCCTGCCCAAGAAATGAACTGGTATTTAGATACCCGCCGATTTGGTACAGCACCTCACGCCGGTTTTGGATTAGGTTTTGAAAGAATGGTGTTGTTTGTAACGGGTATGACCAATATCCGTGACGTAATTCCTTTTCCGCGTACGCCTAAAAATGCCGATTTTTAGCATTTGTTAAAAAAAATGGCTAAAAATTTGGCAATTTTGAATTAGCACCTTAACATTGCATATCTTTTAATTTTAAAACAAAACAAAACATGAAAAAATTAGTATTAGCAGTAGCTGCATTGGGTCTAGTTTCTTTGACTTCTTGCAAAAAAGAGTACACTTGTAAATGTACATTTATGGGTACTACAACTGAAGCAAAATCAGGAAAAGTGAAAAAAGCTGACGCAAAAACTTGGTGTGATAACGCAAACACAAGTGCTAAAATTGCTGGCGGTAGCTGCGAACTTAAATAATCTTTGGATTATTATAAAAAAACCTCAAACTTCGGTTTGAGGTTTTTTTTTGCCTATTTTTTTCGTCAATAAGCACATCATAATTTGACATTTTATTAATTAGTCTGTAGCTTACCTTTGAGTTTCATTTTTATCAATTTTTTAAAAACACACACAATATGGCTTTTACATTACCAGAACTTCCTTTCGGATACAACTCGTTAGAACCTTTTATTGATGCAGCTACTATGGAAATCCACCATAGCCGTCATCATAAAGCATACGTTGACAACCTCAACAAAGCCCTTGAAGGTAATGAGGCAACAGACCAATCAATCGAAAGCTTGATGGCTAACATAAGCAAATTTGCACCTTCTGTGCGCAACAATGGCGGTGGTCATTATAACCATACTTTGTTTTGGCAAATATTAATGCCTTCGGGTAGAAGTGAAGGACCAACAGGCAAACTAGCTGAAGCAATTAATACTACATTTGGTTCTTTAGATGCATTGAAAGAAAAAATTAGTGCTGTTGGTGCTACTCGTTTTGGCAGTGGATGGGCTTGGCTTTGCGTAGATGCTCAAAAAGCACTTTGTGTATGTTCTACACCTAATCAAGACAACCCATTGATGGATATTGCAGAATGCCCTGGCACACCTATTTTGGGCATCGACGTTTGGGAACACGCCTATTACCTAAAATATCAAAATAAACGTCCCGATTACTTGTCTGCAATTTGGAATGTTATTAATTGGGCTGAGGTGAGCAAGAAATACGAAGCTGCATTGTCATTGTAACAAGAATAGGTTCATATTACGGATCCATTCTCGATACTCGATAACAAAACAACAGCTAAGAAAATTCACTTTAAGTTCAACTAGATAAATCAAAAAAGAGGCTGTCTCAGATATACGAGACAGCCTCTTTTCTAATTTCAAAAAAACTTGGATTAATTACCCAAAAACGCTTTTAATAAATTGCAGCGATTAGTGGTGCGCAATTTCAAGATGGCCTTATCTTTAATTTGGCGCACACGCTCTCTTGTAAGGCTAAAACGCTCGCCAATATCTTCGAGGCTCAATGCATTTTCAACACCAATACCAAAATAATACTTTAATACTTGACGCTGACGCTCGGTGAGTGCACTAAGCGAGCGCTCGATTTCGCAACGCAAGGAATCGTTGTGGGCAATTTCGTTATCTGTAGAAGATGCATTCGGATTTTCCAATACATCTAACAAGCAATTTTCTTCGCTATCTGAAAAGGGTGCGTCAACAGAAATATGACGAGCAGCTACCCCGAGTGTTGTTTCAATTTCTTCGGTTGGCAAATCGAGCAAGTCGGCCAATTCTTCGGTAGAAGGCTCGCGCTCAAACTCTTGTTCTAATTGAGAATAGGCCTTAATGATTTTATTAGAAAGCCCCACCTTATTTAAAGGGAGCCGAACGATACGAGATTGTTCTGCCAATGCTTGTAAAATGGATTGGCGAATCCACCATACCGCATAAGATATAAATTTAAAACCTCTCGTTTCGTCGAAACGCTGTGCGGCTTTGATCAAGCCAAGATTACCTTCATTAATCAAATCACTTAACGACAAGCCTTGATTTTGGTATTGTTTAGCAACAGAAACAACAAAGCGGAGATTGGAATTTGTGAGTTTCTCCAGTGCTTTTTGATCCCCTTGTTTAATTCGAATCGCCAATTGAACTTCTTCTTCGGGAGTGATCAAATCAACTTTACCAATTTCTTGTAAATACTTTTCTAAAGACTGACTCTCACGATTCGTAATCGACTTCGTGATTTTGAGTTGACGCATTGACATAATCTAATGTGGTTGTTTTTAGTGTTGTGGATAGTTAATTTAGAATTGTACTCATAGCGTTTTCTGTTAGGGTGTAGCAAATCTAAGTAGTTGAATTTAAACAACCAAAAATAATTAAGGAAGAATTAACACCCTATCGGCGCAGCTTCCACCTTATTTGCCCCGTAGTTTAGATTTTTTTAGCAGAAATAATTTTGATTATTGAAGCCTTTTTATATTATTGCACTATCGCTGAGCACAAAATAGACTTTCAGCAAGAAAACATGAAACAGACGAAAATAATGTACACTTTGGAGTTTCCGATGCGTTGTTCTCCACAAATATTATTTGAATTCATCTCTACCCCTGTAGGGCTACAGGAGTGGTTTGCAGATGAAGTAAACCAACGTGAAAATCAATTCAGCTTTACTTGGAATGGCGCTGTGGACGAAGCAGAGCTATTAGAAGAATTTGAAAATGAATACGTTCGATTCCGTTGGGATTACTATAAACCCAACGAGTTTTTTGAATTTAGAATTGAACAAAGCCCAGTGACCAACGAAACGATTTTCAAGATTACGGACTTTGCCGAAAAAAACGAATTGAAAGATGCCGAGCGTTTGTGGAATCAGCAAGTAAATGACCTCAAACATCGAATTGGCAGCTAAACAAACAATAGATAATTAAGAGCATTCCAAAAATATTTGTAATGCTCTTTTTTTAGCCCTATTTCTCAGAAATTTAATAAAATGCAAAAGTCTTAAAAAAGCATTTTTTTCGTTTCTATTTCAGACAAGTTAACCCTACATTCGCAAAGCAAAAAAGCAATTATTACGATGACTCAGTCAGATTATATCTATGTACCTTATGGCCGCACGGTACACGGCGAAGAAGAAATCGAAGCAGTAGTAAACGTATTGCGTACTTCTACCCAAATGGGTAAAAATGTACGCGAAATGGAAGAACGCGTTGCTGCATTATACAACAAAAAATATGGCATCATGGTCAATTCTGGTTCTTCGGCATTATATCTTGCTGCCGATTTGCTAGACTATGAAAAAGGCGCCGAAATTATTACTCCTGCCCTTACATTTTCAACTACTGTCGCACCATTAATTAAAAAAGGCTGGATTCCTGCTTTTGTTGATGTTGAGGAAGCTACTTATAATATTGATGCCAGCAAAGTTGAGGAAATGATTACGCCTCGTACCAAAGCGATGGTCATCCCTAACCTTATGGGTAATCTTCCGGATTGGCAGGCATTGCGCGCCATTGCCGACAAACACAATTTGTTTGTACTGGAAGATTCAGCTGATACTCTCGGAGCCGAAATAGGTGGCGCCTCTTCAGGTCGTTTTACGGATATGAGCACTACCAGCTTCTATGGTTCTCACATTATAAATTGTGCCGGAAATGGAGGGATGCTTTGTGTAAATTCTGAGGCTTATTATAACCGAGGAAAATTATTGCGCAGTTGGGGACGCAGCTCTTCACTTTTTGTAGAATCCGAAAAAATTGAAAATCGCTTCAATGTAGAAATTGAAGGTATCCCTTATGATGCCAAATTTGTATTTGAAGAGCCGGGTTATAACATTGAGCCTTCAGAAATGGGAGCCGCCTTTGGCGTGGTGCAATTAAACAAGCTCAAACATAACATCGACACACGCACCGAGAACTACCGCAAGATGCGCGAATTCTTCGCGCAGTACGAAGAGTATTTTATCCTCCCAAAACAATTACCAGATTCACGCACGGGCTGGTTGGCATTTGCCTTAACTATTCGAGAAACCGCACCCTTTATCCGCCGCGATTTACAAATTTTCTTAGAGAAGAGAAATATTCAAACGCGTACTGTATTTACAGGCAACATTACTCGTCAACCTGGCTTCAAACATTTGAATTATACTACACCCAAAGCAGGCTTCCCAGAAAGTGACAAAGTAATGCGTGGTGGAATGTTGTTGGCATGTCATCACGGGTTGAATGACGAACAAATTGCTCATATTATGGAGAGCATCACCTTATTTATGAAAGAGAATAAGTAAGATGTTCATTCCTATAATGTTTATGCTTTTGTTTTTTTGCACCAATAATGCGAAACGAGCAAAATTAAAAGGCCTTAACGTCATCAGCTGGGTAATATTGACCATACTCTCTTTTAGTGTTGGCATTTTTGTGGCTTGCTTTGTGTTAGGGATGATTATCATGGCTAAAAATCCTTCTTTGTTATCATTGGCTCAAGCCAACGATAGAGCGGCTATAAATGAATTTATGTTGGCCAATTTTGGACAAAATGAATTCTTGTATTCCTCATTAATAATGGCAGGGGCATTTGGTGGATATTTACTGATTCGTTACTTGATTGAACGTAAAACAGCACCCACCATTCAAGAAGATTAAACAGTATCTAATTCAATATAAAAGGCTCAAACGATAAATGTTTGAGCCTTTTGATTTTAATTGAAATTTAAAAAATACTGCCACGTAACATATAAAGTAATTTAAATTTCTTGATTCAACCCGATACGATTTTCAACTCGCATCTCTTTTATTAAAAACTGAACTTTGAGAGGCATTCGTACTTTATTTTTGCGGGCGCTTAGTTAAAAAGCGTTTTTATCATACCAAAATATCAGAATGCTCACTAAAGATACGATGCTCAAAGCCTACCGCCTTATGATGACGGCACAGGCAATGGCAGATATATACGAGGCCAACCGACCGATTTGTAAATATGTCCATAGCACCTCGCGCGGACACGAAGCTATTCAATTAGCAACTGCTTTTCTTTTAGAAAATGATGATTGGGTAAGCCCTTATTACCGCGATGAAAGTATAATGTTGGGAATGGGGCATCGTCCTTATGAGATGATGCTTCAATTATTAGCCAAAGCTGGAGACCCATTTACGGGTGGAAGAGCCTACTATAATCACCCCAATAGCCGCCGAGAGGACTTGCCCAAAATCATTCATCAGAGCAGTGCTACTGGTATGCAGGTCATCCCAACTACTGGCTTGGCGCAAGGCATAAAATATCAAGAAACACAAAAACTAAAGCAATACGAAATACCTCCTGTTGTCATTTGCTCTTTGGGCGATGGCAGTGTTACTGAAGGTGAAGTAAGTGAGGCTTTTCAATTTGCCTGTCTGCATCAATTACCTATTATTTACTTGGTTCAGGATAATGATTGGGGTATTTCGGTGAGCAGCGACGAGGCGCGTACGATGAATGCCTATGAATATGCTGCAGGATTCAAAGGTTTGGAGCGTGTGCAGGTAGATGGCAGTGATTTTGAAGATGCCTACAAAACAATGGAATACACTATTGATTGGGTGCGCAAAGAGCGTAAACCAATACTCGTGCATGCCACTGTACCATTGCTTGGCCACCATACTTCGGGAGTGCGCAAAGAATGGTATCGCACAGAAGAAGACTTGGCTAAACATTATGCTAATGACCCTGCAGTAAAATTGCGCAAAAAACTTTTGAGTAAGGGAGTCAAAGAAGAACAATTACTTAAAATAGAAGCTGAAGAAAAAGCATTTATCGAAGCAGAATTTGCTGCTGCAGTAGCGGCTCCAGAACCAGACCCCGCTGGAGTAAGCGACCATATATTTACGCCAACACCCATTACAAGAGAAATTGGCAACCGCTTCCCCGAAGGAAAGGAAAAAAGCATGATGGTAGATTCTGCACTTCATGCTATCGAAGAGATTTTGCAAGAACACCCAAATGCACTTTTTTATGGGCAAGATGTTGGTCGTAGACTGGGCGGAGTGTTTCGCGAAGCAGCAACCTTGGCCGATAAATTTGGGGATGAGCGCGTATTTAACACCGCTATCCAAGAAGCTTATATCATCGGCTCTACCATTGGCTTGAGTGCTTTAGGATTAAAACCAATTGTAGAAGTTCAGTTTGCTGATTATATCTACCCCGCTATCAATCAATTAGTGACAGAGATTAGCAAATCTTGTTACCTCAGTTGTGGTAAATTTCCTGTGAGCTGCATTCTGCGTGTGCCCATTGGTGCTTATGGTGGCGGTGGTCCTTACCATAGTGGAAGTGTAGAAAGCACATTAGCAACGATTAAAGGAATCAAAATAGCCTACCCTAGTAATGTTGCCGATATCAAAGGATTGATGAAAGCCGCCCTTTTGGACGGAAACCCAGTGGTGATGCTTGAGCATAAGGGATTATACTGGAGTAAAGTACCTGGCACCGAAGACGCTCGTATGCCAGAGCCAGATGCCGATTATGTTTTACCTTTTGGTGTAGGCAATGTAGTGTTGGCTGCGAGCGATGAGGTTGTTGACAATGGAGAATCTTTGTGTATCATTACTTATGGAATGGGCGTGTATTGGGCAAAAAATGCTGCCAAACAATTTGAAGGTCAGGTAGAAATAATTGACCTCAGAACCATTTATCCTTGCGACGAAGAATTGGTGTATCAAACAGTTCGCAAACACGGCAAATGCATTGTATTGACTGAGGAGCAATTGCGTAATTCTTTTTGCGAAGCACTTGCCGGAAGGATTGCACAAAACTGTTTTGCCAGCTTAGATGCTCCGGTGCAAACCATTGGTGCGCTTGACCTGCCAGCGGTACCGATGAATATGGGCCTCGAGGCAGCTATGTTGCCGAGTGCCGATAAAGTAGCTGAAAAAATCCGACAATTATTGAATTATTAAGACATACTGTACACTTTATTAAAAATCCCGCAACACTGAGTGTTGTGGGATTTTTTGATTCAAACACAGAAAAAATAACAAATAAAAAACCTGTCAAATGTTAAGTATGCTTTACATTTGAATCGCATAAAATAAACATTATGAAATTTCTTCTTCCACATCGATTTAAAAAAATAGGGTTAACCCTTGCACCTTCAGGCTTCTTGCTTTGGCTGGCTATGCAGCGCGGATATATTACCAGGCTTTGTACTGAATTTTTTGGGCAAGATAATCCCGTACCACATTTTGGGCAGTATCATCACATCAATGTAGCATCGGCAACAATTGGTTTTTTCTCCTTCCTTGTTGGCTTGTACTTTATCGCATTTTCTAAAGAAAAAATAGAAGATGAAATGGTACAACGAACGAGAATGGACAGTTTTCAGATAGCTGCACTACTCCAATTAGTCATTATTATAATTGGCTTTACGACACTTTTGTACTCAAATCTCGAAGAAGAAATAACGATGCTATTGATCTTCATAGTCGCAACGATAACTTTCTGGATAAGTTTCGTTGTACGTTTCAATTACTTACTCCATTACAGGATAAAATAAGGAATGAAAAATTATCTGAAAGAGGAGCGAACAAAAAGAGATTGGACACAGGCGCAACTAGCCGAAAAAGTACAAGTATCTCGTCAAACCATTATTTCCATCGAATCTAACCGTTATTTGCCTTCAGTTTTGTTGTGCTTAAAAATTGCTGGAATAATGGACCTGAAAATTGAAAACTTATTTGAACTGGAAGGCCACGACTGGCGAGCATAAACTTAAATTAATAGAAACTTCATCATTTTCTATACCTCAACATTCAATTTGCCCCTAACTTTAGATAAGCAAAATAACTTATTTATGTGGCGAACATTTGGAGGAAAATCAATTGAATTGCCGATAAAAGATGCTGTTGAATCTGCCATCATCAAAGAGACAATGGCGGGCAACAAACTAAAAGTATGCATCGGCAGCGACTCTCAGGTACATGCAACACATACAGAGTTTGCAACAGTTATTGTTTTCGTCCGAGAGAAAAGTGGAGCATTCATGTTTATTCACAATGAAAAAACACAGCGCCATCATTCACTCAAAGAGCGGATGCTTGCTGAGGTGGCGATGAGTATTGATATTGCGTATCAACTTTGCGATTTGTTTACAAAATACAACGTAGATATGGAGGTTCACGCAGATATCAATACGAATCCACAATTTAAAAGTAATGAAGCTTTGAAAGAGGCAATGGGCTACATTATGGGAATGGGATTTACTTTCAAAGCCAAGCCAGATGCATTTGCCAGTACTTGCTGCGCCGACAAAATGGTATGATTATTGTTTACTTTTTGACTCACTGCCCCCGACACCACAAATCCGGTAGGCTAGTTCAATGCCTGTCTTGTCAGCAATTTTATAACTAAAGCTTTGTTCGGGCACAATTATTTTACCCTTTCTGTCTACGAGGCTATAACGAATCATTTGTTTTGTTCCATTTTTCAAGAAACTAATATTGGCGATAGGTGCATCAGCTTTAGGATTTCCGAAATTAAAATTACAATTTTGAAAAGCCTTCATCACGGCGGCGTCACTTCCACTAACATTCAATTTTAAGTTTACCTTCAGGCCCGAAAAAGGAACCAACTGTGGATAGGTTTTGATTAATTGGTAAGTCCATTTATCCATTTCTGTCTGATCATTTTCCTGCTCCGCGCATTCTGCGAAAGCCTGAAAACAACGGGCAATAAAAAGCCTTTCGTATTCCTCGTCGATAGTTGGATCTTTGATGATATCTGTCAATAAACTTTTAGCTTCTGAATATTTCTTTTGTCTGATTTTGAGGCGAGCCAAGAATAATTTAAAATACTTATTGATAGGCTTTCTTTGGTTTTCCTTTAATTCTTTTTCAAATCGTTTGACAAAAAATGCGCTACTAAAATCTTTCATCAAATACCAAACCTCATCCCAACTGACCGTACTCTCGGTGCTAAATAATTTATAAACTACTCGATCTCTTTCGGGGTTTTGTGCAAATTGATTAATTATTAAATATTGCTGCATCAGCCTTTCTGCACTCAATTGAGTCAAATTGCCCAATACTTTGGGGTTGTACCACCAGTCTTTATGTTCAAACCTTTGCATGGCAATTTGTTGCTCCTTTTGAATCAACTTCAACAATTGAATGCTAAAATCATAATGACTTTGGCCAAGGGTGGTACCAATATGCACTTCTTTAAATTCGGCCGCTTTTTCAACAGCCTTCTGTGAGGCTGCTAGTTGGCCATCATAAGTCAATGCACGAGATAAAGCTATATTATACCATCCAAAACCTGGCGAGGACCCAAAACCTTTTATCATGTCTTCAGACAATTGTATGGCATCTTTAGTTTTTCCTTTTCCAATTTGTAAAATACTGGTATAATAGGCCCATTCTTGCAAACGCTTATCGCCACTCTCTATGCCCGATGCAATTTGGTATTCCTTTTCCGCTTCTCTAAATTGGCCACAAACGGCCTTGAAATTGGCATAATTATTATGTGGCAAGACATTATTTCTGCGCATGTATCCAAAATATTTCTCGGCAGAGTCAATGTTAAACGCATAACTATACAAGATACACTTGTAATGATAAACGCCCATTTTGTCGGCCACTTCATAGCCTGGCTGAAACAAGCCTTCGTTATACTTTCTGTTGAATTGGATATGACGCAACGCTGTGTCAAGATAACGCATAGACAAGGCCTCATTCTCCTCGATAGATCCTTTGAGGAAGGAATACTCTTTGTTGGTTTTGAAACGGTAGCGATGTGTTGTCCACGCCAGATAATTATAAGCGTCTAAATATAATTCGCGCTGAAATTTCCATCGGATGGCACGCCTCATCAAGGATACTACTTTCTCTGGCTGTTCGGTATTGGCATAGCATTCGCGCAAAGCGCCTCCGATTCTAGAATAATCTAATTGAAAACTATAGACTGGAAAATAGAGTTGAACATCGTTTGTTTTTGTACTTAACTCTTTGGGGTAATCGCGTTCTAACAAATACAAAGCTCTTTCCAGCGGTGCAATGGCATTCTTGTATCCCAAATAATCAGCAGCGTGATTCAGCTTATAAAAACCCTCGAAAAACCAACCCACATAATAAGAACTATCAATACGCAAAAACTCGCGCGAGCGAGGCAGTGCGTCTTCGCTAGAGGCATCTACACCCATTCGTTTGGCTTCAATTTCGTAGCGTTGAGCGGCTTTTAGTTTTGCTTTCGATTGGGGAAAAGCAGTATCGACACACAATAACAAAACAAGGACATTTACGACTAGCGTCAATGCCAAATGGCGTCTTGCATAAGAATTTCGTTTGTTCATCAATTACTTTAATGGGCAATTTTCAACTTTGCTAAACGTTCTATTTCTTTATTTAAAATCCCTTTTAATGCCGTCGCTTTACCTTCTTTATTTTTATACACAAGACGATGATCTAAGACCGCCAAGGTGATATCCTTTACGTCATCTTCTGTCACAAATGTCCTGCCCTTAACTATGGCATAAGCGCGCAAACATTTGATAAAAGCAATGCCACTTCGGGTAGAGGCCCCAAGGCTAATATCGCTATGAACCCTTGTATCTCTAACAATGTTACTAACCGCCTGAATGATTTCTTCGTGCACAAAAACTTCTGATGTGGCAGCTTGTAACTGCAGCACATCTTCCATGCTTAACACTTGCGAGAGATTATCCAAATTGTTGGCAATATTGAGATAGTCCTTATAAATGTCCAATTCAGTTGTTTCATCTACATATCCAAAATAGATTTTCATAAAGAAACGGTCGAGCTGTGCGGCAGGCAAGGGATAGGTGCCTTCCATTTCTATTGGATTTTGGGTGGCAATAGTAAAAAATAATTGCTCAAGCGGATAAGTAGTATCGCCGACGGTAATTTGATGTTCGGCCATACACTCTAGCAAAGCGCTCTGAACTTTGGGCGATGCACGGTTGATTTCGTCTGCCAAAAGAATATTACAAAACAAAGGCCCTTTTTTGAAAATAAACTCATTGGTTTTATCGTCAAAAATATAAGTACCAATCAAATCCATAGGTAGCAAATCGGGAGTGAATTGCACTCGTTTAAAACTAACAGAGCTACCATCTTTTGTACCTGAAATGGCGTGCGCAAGACTTCTTGCCAAAACGGTTTTGCCCGTACCAGGATTATCTTCCATTAAAATATGACCACCCGCCAAAAGGCAAGTAATCACCATTTCAATCTGTGGTTTTTTACCCCGAATGACTGTTGCAATTTGATTACTGAGCAATTGTATTTTTTCGCTTGCATCAAAAATTGGCTCTGATGAAAAATCTTCCATTGTTCTTTTTTTTTACAGCCACAAGGTTAAATATTCTTGCCCTAATCTGCGCACCTACATTGATAAATATTTTTTAAAATAAAAAAGCCCCGACAGACTTGACTATCGGAACTTAAAAACAACATTCAATCACTATCAACGCTTTTGCAAATGATACCTTTTACTTTGCATCAACAAAAACAAATAAACAATTAAATTAAGCATTAATGCCACTAATGTGCGCTGAAAAGCTAAACCCTCGTCATCGTAAAGAAACAGGGCGATAATGCCCAACCAAAAAACATTCAACAGAAAAAAATTTCTTTTCCGTATCAAATTGAAAAATAAATTACTCACCATCTGTTTCATAGTTACTGCTTTATGACACGAAGTTAAACTAATGAAATTGAATTGTACATTTGAAACACAAAGTAAGATTGTAATGAAAAAAATTGGGGTAATGACATCGGGCGGTGATAGTCCGGGTATGAACGCAGCGATAAGAGCAGTAGTAAGGACAGCCATTTATCATCAAATAGAAGTTTATGGCATTCGCCGTGGCTATCAAGGAATGATTGAAGGTGATATTTTTAAAATGGTCACAACAGATGTTTCGAATATTATCCAACGCGGGGGCACCGTTCTAAAAACCGCACGCAGCAAAGATTTTATGACCGTTGAAGGTCGCGCCAAAGCTTACGAGCAATTACAACAAAACGGCATTGAGGGGCTGGTACTCATTGGTGGCGATGGCACCTTTAGGGGGGCTAATATTTTCTTTGAGCAATACCCTATTCCGGCCGTTGGTTTACCGGGCACTATTGACAAGGATTTGGCTGGCTCAGATTATACTATTGGTTTTGACACCGCAGTTAACACAGCCATGGAAGCCATTGATAAGATTAGGGATACAGCCGATGCACACAACAGATTATTTGTAGTGGAGGTAATGGGTCGTGATGCAGGATATATTGCCTTAAATAGTGGCATTGCTTGTGGGGCAGAAGATATCCTTATCCCAGAATTGAAGACAGATATACAAGCAGTGGTTCAAAAAATAAAAGATGACCAAAGAAGAAAAAAAAATGTGCATCTTTTGGTAGTGGCCGAAGGGGATGATTTTGGAGGAGCAGAGGATGTAAAAAAAGCATTATCAAGAGAAATACCCGAAGCAGATGTGAGAGTTTGTATTCTGGGACATATACAAAGAGGGGGCTCTCCTAGCTTTGCAGACAGAGTATTAGCGAGCAGGCTAGGTTATGCAGCAGTAAATGCTTTGAGGGAAGGTATGCATCAAGTAATGGCAGGACAAATCAATGGCGAAATTGTTTTTACACCCTTTGCAGAGGTTGTCAAAGAAAAAGCGAATATTCCCAAAGATTTGCAAGAAATGACTTACGTATTAACCACTTAATAAGACCAACGCACTACTATCTCTGCACGACGATTAACATCCTGATTTTCCGGGCTATCATTTGGCACTAATGGGTTTGAATCTCCGAATCCTGTAGTGGTGATGATGTTTACATCAAAACCAATTTTGATAAGGGCATCTGTGATAATATTGGCACGAACTGTTGACTTTTCGGTATTAATCATTGGGGTACCTGTATTATCGGTGTAGCTATTAACAAAAATTGCCAGATCTTCTTTACCCATCCAATCCTTAAGAGTAGATTCTATTGCGACTATTTGTGAATCTGTCAAATTCACCACATTCTTCGCATAATGCACCGTCATCAACAAGCTATCTTTTGTAGGCTTGACGTAGCTTCGGGGCAAGAGCGGAAAAACAATTTCGCACCATTTAGGACAAGCCTCGGGGAAACTAATCGACCCATCACTACCTGTATAATTAAATGCTCGCACGGAATAATTAAATGTTTTACCAAGCGGCAAACTCATCAAAATGCTGCCATCACCTTTGTTGGCGTGATATTGTGCTACTTCATTTCCTAAAGAATCGTATAACGTAATACTACCCAAAATCGCAGGTTCTTTGGTCAAACTATCTAACACATAACAAAGGGCGAATGCTGTTGCCTCGGGTGCTACAGTACTGGGCAAGGTCGTTTCGTAAATATCAAAATCGCCACCAGTATTCCCTCTGTCGCTGGCAAAATAGGCATCCTTACCATTGGGGCAGACAAAAATAGAATTATCATCATTGGGAGAGTTGATGGGTGTACCCAAATTAATTGGGGGCTCCCAAATAGTATCTGCAATTCTTTTACTGTAAAATAAATCGCTCCCCCCGATTCCCAAATGACCATCAGAAGAGAAATACAATGTCTTGTTATCTGAACTGATAAAGGGAGCAGTTTCGTTGCCCGAACTGTTTATTTGAGGACCCAAATTAATGGGCAATTGCCACAGCCCGAACTTAAAATGTGAGACCCAAATATCGAAACCACCATAGCCACCAGGGCGGTCACTCACAAAATACAAATCGTTGATATCTGGCGAAATTGAAGGCATCCCTTCAAATGCCGGTGTGTTGATGGTGGCACCAAAGCTTTGTGCAGCCGTCCAAGGACTGTCCACTGCCTTTCGGTAAGCAAGGTATAAATCGCAGCCGCCTCTTCCCCAGCCATTTTCAGAGCGATTATCGCTACGCATAAAAAACAAGTAATGATCGTCGGAAGAAATGGTTTGGGCCGATTCTTGAGCAGCGGTATTGGGCGGATACCCCATATTACGTGCGGTAAACCAATCTCCACAAGAATCAGGGTTTGCCATAAAAAAATCTTCGTTAACGCCATTGATTCTGCGGGTAAAATTTAGTGTTTGACCATCTGCCGAAAGGGAAGGAAAAAACTCTGGAAATTTGGAATTGATGCGTGTGCTTAATCGCCTCACTTGGTTCGTGTCTTTGGGGAAACGCATCGCCAATAGCATCTTAGCCTGAGCGTCAATTTTCTTTACCTCCTCATTTTTTACAGGCACAAAACCCGACCAATACAAAGCAGAGTCGGGCTTTTGGGCAAACAAATAGGCACGCGCTGCAGGCAAAGCAAATTTATGAACACCGTTGTTACAATTTTGACAGGCTACCTTAAATAACCTTGCAGCTTTCAAGAAATCACGACTATCAAAATACCAAAGCCCCAAGGTGCTGTAAGCCTCATCAAAGCTGGGCTGTTCTTTTATTGCCGACAACGCCATTCGATAAGCTTGTGCTGTATCGTTTTTTGCTTTATAGGTTTGAGCTTTGTACAATAGTTTTTGTGCACGCGACTGCTCCTGCCCCCAAGTAGGAGATGCCGATCGAATGACAAATAAAATGAACAAGAGTAAAAACCGAACCAAAACTTATCAGAAAAAAATAAAAGGTGATTTGTGTAACACTAAAAAACGAAATCTTTAATTTAGGGTAAAATAGAAACGATTTAGCAATATTTCAAATGCCTTTTTCTAAAAAACTATCTCGGAACGTACACCACATATTTGTCTTGAAAACCTGGTTCTTCAAATATTCTATCAACGGGCAACATCCTGGGCTTCAATCCTGATTCTGAAAATTCCTGAGCCAGATCACCGCCTTTGAGGCAGATTAAACCATTTCCATATTCTTCGCTATTGTGGCCCACACGCAATATTGGCCTGGCCCATCTCCACAAATCACCCAAAGGTGCCACTGCACGCGACACAGCAAAATCAAATTTTCGGTTTTTAATATCTTCAATGCGCGTGTGTTGCACCTGCACGTTTTTTAAGCCTATCTGATCGGCTACATCTTGCACCACCTTTAATTTCTTTCCAATGCTATCAGCCAAAAGAAATTGGACTTCAGGGAAATATATGGCTAAAGGAATTCCAGGAAATCCTCCACCAGTACCAATATCAATAATCTCGGCACCATCATTAAAATTAAATGATGCAGCAATGGCCAAAGAATGAAGTACGTGACGCTCATAAAGACTATCAATATCTTTTCGAGAAATAACATTGATTTTCTCATTCCAGTCGGTGTACAAACCCTGCAAGGCTTCAAACTGGGTCAATTGCGTATCCGTGAAATCATCAAAATATTTGAGTATTATGTCCATTGTTTTTTTGTTTTGTAAAAAATATAAGGCGACAAAATTAAGTTATAAAATGCCCACGCGATGTCGCAAAAAGGCAAGTAAAGAATGAGTTTTTTTTCTTTCAAATTATCTGCAGTGATGGCCCAAAGACACCACACTAACATACAGCGTAGCATAAACATGGAGGATATTAAATAGCCAAAACCACCTATCCAAATCAGTATAGCCAACAGCCACATCAAGCCATGAGAAAACCCATAAAGACTCAATAAAAACTGAATATGCACTTTATATAATTTACCCGTCGATAAATGCCGTTGTTTTTGCCTCAACCAATCTTTAAAAGTAGGTTTAGCTTCGCTGAAAGTGAATGAATCGGGCTCTGCCTTTACCAGTACATTATTCCTTCTTCCTTCTAATCGTATCAACAAATCATCGTCGCCCGATGGCATTGAAGACCACATGGGATGGGATTGAGCGGATAATAAAACCGACTTTGCACAGGCCAGATTGCGCCCAACAGCCATATAAGGCCATCCAACTTTTGTATAACTACTGTATTGTAAAAACGTGTGCATGGTCTCCCAACGGATAAAAGTATTGAGCATACCGCGCCGCCGATGGTAGGCTCCGTAACCCGCCACTATCTGTTTGGGCAATTGTAGCGAAGCACTCATCATTGATGCCCAATGTTGAGATGCCGGAATACAATCTGCATCACAGAGCAATAAATGCTCATTCTTTGCTGCAGCTAGCCCCTGACTCAATGCCCATTTCTTGCCCGGCAATAGGCGCTCTTGCTTAGGGCTAATGTTGATCACAACTAAATGGGGATAGTGTACTACAAACTCCTGAAGTATTGAAGCACTTTCATCATCTGAAGCATCATTCACCACAATGACTTCAAAATTGGGATGAGATTGCTGCAATACAGATGGTAAATTTTTTTTTAGTTGTTCGGCTTCATTGTGTGCACAAATAATAATGGAAAGCGGCTCAGTGCTTGATGCTGCCAAACTTTGCTTCGTTCCGCCACTTGCCCATAGCATCCAAACTGCAAATAGGGTTTGCAACACAATACAGACTGAAAAAATGTAAAACAAAACCATCATTGTGAGGCAAAGAAACAAAATCATGATTGCTTTCTCTACAGAAAGCCCATTTCTATCAAAAATGGCTCGTTTTACTCAAAATTAGCTACTACCTTTGCCAACAATTTTTAAGAAATAGAAATGAATATCAAACTAAGACATTTTTTAGTGTTCAACAGACTACCAATTGCCATTCTTTTGTTGGTACTGGCTTTTTTACAAGGATTTTATAAAGTGGCCGGAGGCTGGTGGGTAGCGTGGATTCCCATCTTAATAGCGCTATTGATGCTTGCTGCTCATTTTTTGATAGGGACAATGTCATTGATTCAAAACTATGTAGAAAATGGAGACCTTGAAGGTGCTGAAAAATTATTGGGGAAAATAAAATACCCTAACCTTTTATACAAGCCGGTTCGCTCCTCTTATCATATGTTACAGGCCAACATGCACTCTATGACAGACGACCTGGATAAGGCTGAAAGCAGTTTGCGTAAAAGCCTTGACGCTGGCATTACAGAAAAAGGGTTTGAAGGAACCGCCTATCTGCAATTAGGAGCCATAGCTCAGAAAAAAGGAAATACCAAAGAAGCCTACGAAAACATTCGCAAAGCACTATCGCTGGGCTTGCCTGACAAAGACAATGAGGCAAGTGCCTATTTGCAATTATGCTCTATTGCTATGCAACGCCGCGACTTCCGTGCTTCGAAACAATATTTTGCCAAGGCAAAAGCCTGCAAACCCACCAATGTGCAGGTTGCAGACCAAATCAAAGAGATGCAAAAATATATAGCCCGAATGCCGGGTTAATCATCATGGATTACTGATGCAAGAAATAGAACCGTATTATAATTGGAGGCATCTTTATACAGCCGAAGAAGATGAACGCTCGCCATTTTATGGGCGAACCTATAGCGAGTTTGAATATTCAAACACAGTGTACAATTATTACATCCATCCTCAATGGGACGAATTTGGTTCTCGAACACTGTACCTCAAAATATTGTTTGTTGATTACGATTTCAACTTTGCCATTATTGAAATGATTGGGGAATGGAATGATGCGATAGAAAATGACATCATGCAATTGAAACGTGAGCTCATAGACGAAATGGTGCAGCGCGGTATCCACAAATTTATACTGATTACAGAAAACGTCCTTAACTTTCATAGCAGTGATATCGATTACTACGATGAATGGCAAAGTGATATTGTGGAATTTGGAGGTTGGGTGACAGCAATCAATATGCCCAACGCCACCCAATATGATTTTAAACAAATGCATTTGGAACGATACATCACATTAATGGATGTACCCAATTGGCGTACTTTTCAGCCAATGGACTTTTTTAATTTGATAGATAACCGAATGCTTTAGAATATCCGCAATGATTGTATATCACTCTTTTTAAGTTAGTGTAATTCTCCTGGTTGATTTCAATCCATTAAGTTATCGATTTTTTACTTCTTTCTTAAAAATCTCACAACAAAAACTATTACCGAGGCCTTAGCAGTGGCATTATAATATTTAGCCCATCGGCTCAGATTGTCACTTCACTTAAAATTATAATTACCGCACCTTTTGAAAAAAGTATATTTTTATTTTTCTCGAAAATTAGTCTTGGAACAACAACAAAATGAAAGAAACAAGATGAGCATTGAAAAATGAATCCTTGAAACTGAAAGGGCATTAAAAAACTATTAATCAATAATTTAAACAATAGACCAAAAAAAATCACACACAAAATATCAACTGAAAATAAAGTGTAAATGAAAACCACACATCAGATTACATCACATTCATTTAAAACTTTGTGTTTTTGATGGGGCAATGAATGCTTTTTAAAGTATTTTCGTGTACCAATATTTGTATTTTCTATGAAACAATTTCCGACTACTTCTGAGGAAGCTGTTGACCTTGTACAAAGTTTTAGTACCGAGTTTTTGACCCAAGAAAAAATTAAACACATTTCCAGGATTGCAGCAATTACCTGCAACGCTACTTCGGCATATGTTGTACTCATTGACAAAAAAGGTGAATGGATAAAATTTTCAGACGGTAAAATTATTAGAGATGAAGCGCTAGCGACTTTGCACCAAGAAGCGATAAAAGGCAATGGATTATTCTATTTGCCCCATTCAGCAACAGACCTTAGCATCCGCAGCCCACAATTGGCAGGTGCTGAAGAAAAAAACGCCCCATTTTATGCCGCACAACCTTTAACGGCTCAAGACGGTAACCACTTTGGACTTTTGTGCGTCAGCGATCCATCAGCCAAAATATTGAATGAGGAACAGCAAGCTGCCCTTCAATTTTTGGGCCAGGAAATCAGTGAATTTTACCAACATTTGCGCGCAAGCCATGAGAAAAACAACCGTGAAGACCTTTTTGCCCATGCAGTTGATTTCATTTGTATTTTTTCGGCGGATGGTCAATTACACGATATCAATCCTGCTTTTGAGCAATTAGTAAGTAATGAAAATCAATCTTCACTTTCTGATAACCTATTCTCCTACATTCACCCCGATGATATTATTGGTTTGCAAGCACAAATAGGTGGCCGACAAAAAGACCAAAACCTAAAGAGCATCCATCGTATCAAAACAAAAAACAACACTTTCAAAACCGTTGAATGGGTAATCAGCAGAGATGCTTCGTCTGGTTTACTGTATGCTATTGGCAGAGATATTACCCAAGAGCAGCAGAAAGAGGAACTACAAAAATATACAACACAACAGCTGAGTGCATTTTTCGAGAACTCGCAAGGTTTTATGTGCACCCACGACATAGAAGGCAATTTTATTACCGTCAATAATGCAGGAGCAAACTCTCTGGGATATAGCAAGGAAGAAATTTCAAAGTTGAGCCTTTTTGATATTATCCATAGTTCCAGACATCATCTATTAAGAGCCTACTTGTCCGAAATAAAGGAAAAAGGCCACTTGAAAGGACAAATGGTTGTAAGAGATAAACAAGGCTCTATTCGTTATTGGATGTTTAATAACGTAAAGGAAAAAGATTTGGACGGCAAAGAATTTGTCATTGGCAATGCCATTGATATTACAGAAAGGTATTTGTTGGAGGAAGACTTAAAGAGGACGAAAGAACTTTTGGAGCAAACCAATAACGTGGCAAGAATTGGAGGTTGGGAATACGATTTGGAAACCAACAACGTTTTTTGGGGATTAATTACAAAAAAAACATACGGTGTTGAGGGCGATTATATCCCAACGATTGAAAGTAATATCAACTTTTATAAAGAAGGAGAAAATAGAAACACCCTACGCGAATCGATAAACAATGCCATTGAAAAAGGAATAAATGCGGATCTAGAATTACAAATCCAGCCACTGAATGGTGAAGAAATGTGGGTACGCGTCATTATAAATTCTGAATTTCAAAATGGCAAATGCAAAAGAATTTATGGCACCATCCAAGACATTGACCAAAGTAAAAATGCCGCCCTCGAAATAAGTAGGTCGAGAAAATTGTTTAAAGATGTATTGAACTCTGCCTCTGAAGTAAGTATTATTGCCACAGACCTCAATGGCATTATCACTCTTTTTAACTCGGGTGCCGAAAAGCTTTTAGGCTATGAAGCAGCAGAAATAATCGGCATACACAGTCCCGAAATTTTTCATTTACCAGAAGAGTTAAAACAAAGAAGTACTGAACTGACCAAAGAATTTGGATACCCGATTGAAGACTTCAAAATATTTATCACCATTGCAAATTTGATTGGCTCAGAAAAAAAAGAATGGAGTTACCTACGAAAAGATGGCACGAAAAGAACAGTTTCATTGGTAGTAACCCCAATAAAAGGGATAGACAATACTACCAACGGCTACTTGGGTATTGCAACAGATATTACCGAAACCAAAATAATAGAGAGAGCCTTAAATACAGAAAGAGCGCGCCTATCAGCATTTGTACAACATGCACCAGCAGCTGTGGCGATGCTGGATAATGACTTGAAATATATTGCCGTAAGCAATCGTTGGATAGAAGACTATCATTTGAATGAATATAAAATCATAGGCCAATCTCATATTGATATATTTCCGGTTCAAATTACCAACAGTAATGAGCTACATCAAAATGTATTAAAAGGCGCAATAGAGCATAAGGAAGAAGAAGTGTTTCGATTAAAGGGCGATGATGAGGACCAATACATGACTTGGGAGATGCGCCCTTGGTACAAATTTGACGGAACAATCGGAGGGGTAATGATGTTCACACAAAACATTACTTCAATAGTTAAACAAAGAGAAGAGCTAAAAGTAGCAAAATCAAATGCAGAATTGGCAAGCTTGGCAAAATCAGAGTTTTTAGCCAATATGAGCCATGAAATAAGAACGCCTCTAAATGGCGTGATTGGATTTACTGATTTATTACTCAAAACAAAACTAAATGAAACTCAATTTCAATATTTAACAATAGTTAATCAATCTGCTAATACATTGATGAGCATCATTAATGACATTCTTGACTTTTCAAAAATAGAAGCGGGGAAATTAGAACTTGACATCGAAAGGATTGATCTATATGAATTGGGCAGTCAGGCAGTAGATATTATTAGCTACCCAATACAAAATAAGGGCATCGAAATCTTATTGAACATAGGCACTGAAATACCTAGATATATCTATTCTGACTCGGTACGATTGATGCAAGTATTAGTCAACTTACTGAGCAATGCAACAAAATTTACACAAAAAGGCGAAATTGAACTACGGATTGAACTGATTGAATTAAAGGCTAAAAAAGCGAAAATTAGATTTGGAGTAAGGGATACAGGTATTGGAATTAATGAGGATAAACAGCAGAAAATTTTTGAAGCCTTTGCCCAAGAAGATAGTTCTACCACCAAAAAATATGGCGGCACAGGCCTAGGGTTAACAATTTCTAATAAGCTACTGGGCCTAATGGGCAGCAAACTATATTTAGAGAGCAAGCCTGGTATTGGTAGCTATTTTTATTTTGAAATAGAATTAATGGTAGAAAAGGGAGAACTAATAAAATGGGACAATCTTGAAAAAATAAAAAATGTACTTGTAGTGGATGACAATGAAAATAACAGAACAATTTTGAGGCAAATTTTGTTATTAAAAAACATTGTAGTTACTGAGGCCAAAAACGGACTTGAAGCTCTAATGCTTTTAAACCAAGGCAACACTTATGATGTCATTATATTAGACTACAACATGCCCTATATGAATGGCATTGAAACAGTAAAAAAAATAAGGGAAAGCCTAATACCTGCCGCCGACCAGCCAGTAGTGATGCTTTACAGCTCTTCGAATGACGAAGAAATCAAAAAAGATTGTGAGGAATACAAGGTCAATCGCAGATTGGTAAAACCTGTTAAAATGCAGCAGATTTACAAAGCGCTATCTCAATTAAATATCAAAGAAGAACAAAAGACAAAAGAACAAAAAGCAACAAGTGAATTTGAAACTTTCAGCATATTGGTAGCCGAAGACAATGCTATAAATATGATGCTCATCAAAACACTTATTGGCAAAATTGCACCACACGCTATCATACAGGAAGCAATGAATGGCATCGAAGCCATTAATAAATGCAAAACTCACAATCCCGACCTTGTCTTAATGGACATACAAATGCCCGAAATGAATGGATACGAAGCCACCAAAACAATTCGGAAGGAGCTTAAATACAAAGGCCCAATCATTGCCTTAACTGCTGGGAATGTACTTGGCGAAAAAGAAAATTGCTTAAGTATGGGAATGAATGATTTTGTTGTAAAGCCTATTAATGAAGAAGCAATAATCTCACTCTTAGAAAAATGGATCAATGGCAAAATAAATATCGTGTCGAGCGTTGAAAAGGACAAAACGCCTATAGGTACTTTTAGTCATTTTAACATCGACCAATTCTACTCAAATTTTAATTCCTCCAAAATATCTTCTGATTTAATACAATTAATAACAGATGAAATGAAATTGATGTTAAATCAATTGTATGAGGATGCCGCCAAAACAAACCTTTCAGAATTAAAAAAAACAGGACATAAATTAAAAGGCAGCTCATTGGCTTGTGGATTTGAAAAGCTAAGCCAAATGGCTTTAAAAATAGAGTCACTTAATAGCTTCGACAATTCGGTTGTCACCCAATTGCTAGACGAAGTCAAAAAAGAAATAGCCCTTGCTATTGCTAGCATTAACGACCTAAAAGACCTAGATTAAGCATACCCACATAAGTAACAAAGACAATCAATAAACCAACATAAAATAAACAATTAAAAAAGCATGGAAGAAAAAACAACTTTCACTAGCAAACCAAACTTATTGGTGGCAGAAGATAGTTTAATCAATAGAAAACTATTAGAGCTGCAGTTTCAGCAAAGAAAAATCAATGCCGAATTTGTAGAAGACGGATCAGAAGTTATCCAAAAACTAAAAGGGAGTAATCAGTTCAACTTATTACTACTAGACCTTGAGATGCCTATAATGAATGGATATGAGACCACAATAAACATTAGAACCCAATTAAAAAGTGATATTCCAATTATAGCGATGTCGGGATATTCAGACCTTCAAGAAAAAGATAAGTGCCTAGCTATGGGTATGAATCATTATCTCTCTAAACCAATAGACATGGAAATCCTTTATACATTAATAAACGAATTGACAAATGAAGGTTGTGAATCTGACAAAGAATTAAAAGACGGGAAAAAACAACTATTCAGCCATATAGATTTAACTTATTTCAGAACAATGTCTGGAGGGAGACCAGAATTTGAGCTCAACATATTTCAGATGTTTATTGAAGATATCCCAATACAATTGCAGGAAATGTCTGAAGCTCTAATCGATAAAAGCTACAAATTGGCAGCACAAATAATTCATAAAATGAAATCATCTTTGTTGATGATTGGGATGAACCAGATTGAACCTATTATAAAGGAAATAGAGCAAAACTTAATTGATGAAAAATTCAATCCGCAATTTCATCAACAATTTGCTGAGATACAAAAAACAATTACTGCAGCTATAGAAGAGCTAAAGATTATTGTTGCGGACATTAAGAAAAAGCAAGGCAAAAGCGAATAACCAAAATTTGAAAGTAATGTTTAAAAGGGGGAGCAACAACAACGCAAGAAACTCAATGCCCCCTTTTAAATAAAACTACTCAGCCTCAATTCTATCGTTCACAAATTCTTTGATACTCTGAAGTTGCGAGATAGATATTGGCTTAGGAATATATTCCATCACAAACCTATTGGCCAATGCTTTTTTATGGTCATTGGTATCAATGGAAGAAGAAAGAACATAAACATAAACATTATCCTTGGTGATCAATCCCTTGATCCGATCTAGAAACTCCGACCCATTCATTACAGGCATATTAATGTCCAGAAAAACGATAAAATTACAGTCGTCACGGTAACTATCCTTCAAATAATTCAAGGCTAAAAGTCCATTTTCAAAAGAAAGCAATGGCGACTTCCATTCAATGCTACAGAGCATTTTTTTTATTAAGACTTGCAGAATGCGGTCGTCTTCAACAATTAGTGTGTTCCATTTCATAGTTAATACTCGTTTACTTGGTTTGATTTACGGATAATATCTGTGATGATTAAGTCAAGCTCTTTGGCAGAGCTAACAACGTTATGGAGCATTTCCATTTTCTCTTCTAAAGACAAATTGATATTTGTCAATACATCTATCACGCTTAACATTCGGGCCAGCGGTGCGCGTACTACATGAGATTGAAGCCAAGCAATTTCTTTTAAGCGTTCGTTTTGTAATTCAACTGCTTTTGTATGTTTTAAAAAATCTGTCACATCACTTGCCAAAGTGATTTGAGCATTTTTACCCATAAATTTGATATTGCTGTGTTTAATATCCACGTGGATAATTGTCCCATCCTTTTTTTGATGCGTACACCCTGAATGCTCCATCACTATTCGGTTATTCGGTAAGATATGACCAGAACCTTCTACATTTTCGGGCTTTAGGCCATTAATAGTCATACTAAGAAACTCTTCCTTACTGTAACCATAATGCTCAATAGCGGCAATATTAACATCCAAAAAAAGCAAACTATCAAGGTCGTAAACCCACATAGGCTGAGGGCTTAGATGAAATAGCTCTAAATATTTTTGCTCCGAGTCTTTTAGGTTCAGTAGAATTTTATTTCTCTCAATGTTATAGACAATACTTTTGTACAGTGACGCTGCAGTCAACTCGTCTTTTAATAAGAAATCAGATGCTCCAAAGGATAATGATTTAATGGCAAAGCTTATATCTGAATAGCCAGTCAACACTATTACCGGAATTTCAGATGCCACAGAAATTGTTTCTCGAATCAACTGTTCGCCTTGCTTATCTGGCAAACTCAAGTCTAACAACACTAAATCAAAGTGCTTTGTACCATCAGCAAGCAATAACTTTAACTCTTTAAAGCTTTTTGCACGGCAAGCCTCGACAGAAAGGAATTTCTCGTTTAAGTAGTCTTCTACCAAAACGAAATCGCCAAGATTGTCTTCTACTACAAGTATTGTATAGTACTGTTTATCTTTAATCATCGTTTCATTTTTATATACAGGGCACTATATTTCTTAAAGCACAATCGTCATTTCATGCATTTGATCATTTGGGGATTTCAAAATAAAAAATACTTCCACTTCCAAGCTTAGAAACCAACCATATTTTACCATCAATGTTTTCGACACTTTTTTTCACTATTGACAAGCCCATACCTGTGCCCTTGTAATCGTCTTTGGAGTGTAGGCTTTTGAAAACGGTGAATATTGTTTCAAAATCATTTTCATCTATGCCTATACCATTGTCTTGCACAGAAAACTGCCAAACTTCCTCTCTTTCAATCATATCAATTCGAATCTCGGGATTAGTATCCTTTTTACAGAAATTGATGGCATTCTCTATCAAATTCAAGAATACTTGTACCAATGGCGAACGATAAGTATGAACAATGCCCAACTCTGGATAACTAATGATTGCCCCTGAGTCGGCAATAGCTTTTTTTAGTAATAGCTTTACCTCTGCTAAAAGTTCATCGAGATTAATTTCCTCCTTGATTTCCTCTTTTTTGCCCACCAAGCTAAATTCTAATAAATCTAAAATGAGGTATCTCATTCTTTCGGCGCCCTGGGTGGCAAAATAAATGTATTGCTTGGCTTTATCGTCTAATTGGATACTGTATTTTTTTTCAATTTGATGCAAAAAACTCGTTATCATGCGTAAAGGCTCCAATAAATCGTGAGATGCTGAAAATGCAAATTGCTCAATCTCTTTATTTGATTTTACCAGCTCCATTGCTCTCTTCTCCAAAGATTGATTTAATACGGCTAAATCTTTGGTCTTTTCTTGTATCAACAATTCCAATCGCTTAGGTTGTTCCGCTAGATATTTTAGAAAAACTGCCCATAAAAAAGCAAGTAAAATCCAGGTAAAGGAAAAAATAAATACATGGTTAAAGATATTGCTTTGCCTCGAACTTATGTAAAAAGTCCAATCGCCAATGGGCTCAAAAATTGAATAGGATGAATTTTTATCCAATTCTTTATCAAAGAATAATTTCTTGTTTGCATCCAACAAACCCATCTTCTCAATTTGATAAGAAAACAATTCACTATTACCATTGCTATCTAATCCTATTGCCTTTAATAAGGTCTGCATCCTTATCACAACTGCCGCAAAGCCCCAATATTGATTGTCTTTAATAATCGGCAATCTGCCAACAATTCCAACACCACCTTGCATCAAAGGAATAGGCCCTTCAAAATAAAGTTCGCGCCTCTGTAGTGCCTTGTAGGCTTCTTGTCGGTGAATAGAATCTTTTAATACTTCATATCCTATGGTTACTTCATTTCCTTTTAGCGGATATGTTTTGACAATAGAATTCCCCTTCACTAATTGTAAAGCATCAATAAACTTATTGCGACGAAGCAGTTCATTCGACACCAAATCAAAATCATTTCCTATCAAGTCTTTTTCTACCAAAAAGGAAATCATTTGGGTAGCGGAAATACTGTAGCGCAAAGCAGTACCTAATTGACCTTTGATGTGAAATGCCTCCTGCTTTAGGCGTAGCAACTCCTTTTCTTTTTCGTATAAATAAATCTGATAGGCAATTATTTGTCCGAGAAATACGGCAATAATAAAGGCAGCCCATGCCAGCAGTTTAGGATTATACTTACCTAATAAAATATGGATAATCCTAGTTCCCATTCACTTTAAATGAAATAGTAATTTTGTTTTTTTAATTTTACTTAACAAAAATACATTTTAAATCATTTTTTTCAAAACGAATCTTCAATACTTTTTTAATTGAAAGTGAAAAAGAAAATTAGTTTCAACTGGCCTAAAGTAAAAAAGTTACCAATAACTTTGTCAATACACAAACCAATAAATTATTATTAATTTACATTAATTCAATTAATTATGCCTTTGACCAAAAATGAGATGGAACGTATTCTAGTCCTTTCAGAACTTAATATAGATTACTCAAAACAACAGAATTTTGAAGACTTAGCCCGACTAGCTGCAAGAATCACAGGCACCGAAATATCGCTCATAAACTTAATCGACAGCTACACGCAATGGACAATTTCTACTCATGGCCTAGAAATTAAGCAAATGCCCCGTGAAGAATCTATTTGCCAATATACTATTGCGGAGACTACTCAATTTGAAGTAGAGGACCTCAGCCGGGATACAAGATTCTCCAATAAATTTTACGTAAAAGAAGACCCTAATTTGCGCTATTATTTCGGGATTCCCTTACACATTTCGGGTCAGAATATCGGTGCACTTTGTGTGCTTGACAAGACAAAAAAGACCCTATCTCCAGAGAAAATTGAAATGCTGCAAATCATTGCAGATGAAATTGTGAATCGTCTGAAAGCTATCCAATTAATTGAGTCTTTGAAATACAGAGTGGAAGAAACAAAATCGACTCAAAACAAAGTGGTACACGACATCCGAGGACCATTAAGTGGTATTATTGGACTTGCAGAATATATGGCGACACAAGGACAAAACAACAAATTGAGTGACGTGTTGGATATGGTGAACCTTATCCATAAAAGTGGTAAATCTATTTTAGAATTAGCAGATGAAATACTAAGCGCAGATAGTCAAAAAAAAGATTCAGATAATGATGAATTGACTTTGACAACGTTCAAGGAAAAATTGTATCAACTATATACCCCTCAAGCACTAAGCAAAAAAATCTCATTCAATATAATTAGCCCCATAGATGCGGAACAGAAATTATTTTCAAGAAGCAAATTGCTTCAAATCACTGGAAATTTGATTTCGAACGCCATAAAATTCACTCCAGAAAACGGAGAGGTGACGGTGCAACTTAATCTTGAATTATTAGAAAACGACAAAAAACAATTGACCATTTACGTTAGAGATACTGGAATTGGAATAAATGACGAATCTATTGCGCAAATACTATCATTTGCGGCAAAAACAACAAAAGGTACTGATGGAGAAAAAGGATACGGTTTCGGACTACAGCTGGTGCAGCACATCGTGCAATCATTAAACGGAACATTCTCTATAAAGAGGCTTTCGGAAACAAGTGGTTCCGAATTTAAAGTAAGCCTTATCATTAACTAAGGCAAAGTGATTCTTGTATCTAACAAAGGTGTAGCAACAAAAAAAACAATGTTGCTACACCTTATTTTTTGTAAATCCTTTTCTGGTCATATCTCCCCAGCCTTTGCTGCCTTTTATTTTTTCCCAATTACCACGCAATGCCGCATAAACAGTAAAAGGATGGAAGTAAAAAGGTTCTATTAACGCTGTCCAAGCAAACTTTCGAAAATCACTTATTTTGGGGTATTGGTGATAGGTAAACTCTTCGGCCAGTAGAGCAAGAAAAGAAAACATAACGGCAAAGGAGTAAACAAACAATAGTAACAAGGCAAAAAACTTCCAACTCATTATACCCCATACTACAAAGAATAATGTAACTAAAAGCCCCATCAATTCAATGATAGGAGCCAAATATTCAAACACAAACCAATAAGGCAAACTAAGTAATCCGAGTATTTTATATTTTGGGTTTAGAAACATTTTACGATGAATCCAGAGTGTTTCCATTGTGCCTCTTGTCCAACGACTTCTTTGTCGTCTAAAAATAGACAAACTTTCTGGCGCCTCTGTCCAACAGAGCGGGTCGGGGATATAAGCCACCGAATATGGCAACTTATGCTCTAGCATATACCTGCGCATTCTTACTACAAGTTCCATATCCTCACCAACAGTTTTATGATTATAGCCACCTGCTTTTATAGCAATTTCTCTATCAAACATTCCAAAAGCGCCACTGATAAGCAACAAACCATCAAGCTTGCTCCACGCCATTCTGCCAAGCAAAAAAGCCCGGAGGTATTCAATTACTTGTATCCGTGGCAACAACTTTTCTGGAGCATTAACTTGCATCAATCGGCCACGTTTGACAATGCAAGAATTAGCGATCCGTACTACCCCACCCGTTGCAATAATCCTTTTGTTGGTGTGTTCTAAAAATGGCTTGGCGAGCTTTAGTAAAGTATCTTTGTCCAAAATGCAATCTACATCAATACACACCACATAAGGATGGCTAGAAACATTGATACCAGTATTGAGGGCATCCGCCTTTCCTCCATTTACTTTATCTACAACAATGAGTTTTTTATACGCTGCATTTTTTGATTTATAAACAGCTTTAATCGATTTTGTCTCAATAAAATTATTAAAAGTCCGATCAATTTTCTCTAATTGAAAAGCATTGATCAATACCTCCATCGAGTTGTCTTTACTACCATCATTGACCACAATAATTTCAAACTTGTTATAGTTGAGTGACAACAAGGACTGTACATTTTCTTCGATAGTCAGGCCTTCATTGTAGGCTGGTGCAATTAAAGATAAGGACGGTGCAAGCTCAGATGCTAAAAGCACAGAATAATCTACAAATTCGTTTGATTTTAGATACCTCAGAAGTGAATGAACAGATATAAAAGCTAAAACGATGTAGGATGAAATGATTAAAAATGCAAACAATAACATCGATATATTGAAAGCAAAAAAGTCTATTTTTAGAACGATACCTGCCATTAAAATAATTTTAGCTTTTCAACAATATGAGTTGTCAATTCTTTTAGGCCAGCGTGAGATGTTGTTTGATTTAGCTCCACAAGTAACAACAAATTCTCGGCCTGCTTATAATGCTCTATCAATCTACATCCTAACATAACTACTGTAATATTTTTAGATTTCAATAAAAAATCGAAAGTCGGAACCACAGTTTGGTTATGTAAATTAAGCTGATGAATAATGTTAATGATCATCCAAGGATTAACATCAAAAACATAATCTTGAAGGACTGCTAAACCTTCAAATCCCTTTAAGCGAATTAAGCCTATAAGAGCCTCACTCCTGAGTGTATCGTTGGGCGAATTACAATATTCCAACAAGTAATCTGATGAAGAATCAATGTGCATTTGACTCAAATCTCTGATAGCTTGACACTTTTCATTCCAAGCTCCTTTTCGCAATTTTTTTAATGAAATTTCAGCAAGATTCGACTCCACAAAAAACGTCCGAAGTAGAATTGCGTGACTACCAGAATAAGTAGCATGCATTTTAACTACAGCGTCGTGAAGTGCTTCTAAAAAAACTACATCGTTGGCCAACTTTTGATATAAACGTGTGGCAGATATCGTATCAAAGGTTTGCTGATGGAACAAAACTGGAAAAAGCAATTGTTCTAAATATCTATTCATGATCGCCACCTTTCTCGCTTTTATTATTTTGAGGTAACGCTTGATAAAAACAACAAGTATAAAGGTAACAGCCAATGCTAAAAAAAAGACCGAGCTAAACAGAAGAAAGCACTCTGCACTAAAATTGGTAACCCACAAAAAAACAATACTAGTCAATGTAAAGATATTAAAATCGGTGGGTTAAGATAATTTGTGTGTTGTATCGATCACGAAAAGAGCCAGGAAAATACTCTTCATATTCATACATAAAAATGGGCTGTAAAAAGAAGTGGTTAAAGAAGCGAAATTTATACTGCAATCCAAATCGATAAGCGTTTATTCTCGAAATTTCATTGGTGGTAAAAAAGCTATACGGCATATTACCATATTGAAATTCTACTTGTAAAAAAGACTCCCTCGAAATAAAATCCCTACGCAACATCAGCGAATGAGAAAAGAATTGCTTTGCACCTAGTGAACTCAAAAATAGTCGGTAATTAGGTTGCCAATGCTTAAATTGATAACCAACATGCGCAGTGCCTATCCAAACTGAGGATGTTTGAAAATTTAAAAATTTAGCACCCAATGAGCTTGTAACGCGCCGTGCCATTGAAACAAAATATTCTACACCAACTTTGTAATGCGGGAATACAGACTGTTTCGAAGAAAAAGCTTGATTAATATATAAATAGCTGTATTTACTAATTTTTGGATACACATCAAACTCATATTGCAAAGATTCCTTGCCGAACATTTGACCGTAATTGAGCCTCAATAGCAATGGCGCTTTACTAAAATTTCTTTTGTACTCGACAAAAGCTATATGCTGCTGACGACTATACGGTGCCCTAAAAGAGATATTGTAGTAAGAAACTGCAAAGTGATTTTTACTTTTTTGCAGAATACTACTTTTCAAAGCAAGCATTTTATCATTCCCCCGATCCAACTTTTGTATTTCTTTGATAAGGCTTAAAGAAATCGAATCCTTCAATATTTTCTCGTAAGCTATTGCAAGATTGGAAAGTAAAAAAACTGAATCTGCCCCGGGCATACTCAATCTTTGCTCTGCAATTTTTATAGATTGTTCGTAATCTCCTTTCCATAAATAAGCATTACAAATGGCCTGAATGGCATCTGATGCTGGAGAGGCTTTGATCGTTAGAGGCAATAATAACCTTATAGCAGTATCATATTGCTTGCTCCAACTGTACAAGTTGGCCAAATTAATGACATAGTCAGCATTTTGGGGTTCGATTTTCACCAATTCCTTTGCAATGATTATCGATTCCTCAAATCTTTTTTCAGCCAAAAGTTCCTTGCTTTTTTGATATAGAGAATCGCCATTGTTTTGCTGCGCACACACAACCGTTGAGAAAATCATTATTAAAAAAAAGAGAAAATGCCTAAAAACCATATTACGATTTCATTTGTTTTGCCAATTTCTCTATTCTTGCCACCAACACTAGAGGGCTAAAGGGTTTTGTAACAAATTCGCTTGCCCCCAAATCAAATGCCTCTAGTTCTGTCTGCTCAACATTTGAGCTTGTAAGTACTATGATTGGTATCTGCGATTTCAAATCGGTCCTTATCATATTAATAAGTTCCATCCCCCCTGCAAAAGGCATATTAACATCAGTAATAACAAGGTCAAATTGTTCTTTACGAAGCAATTCAATGGCATCAAGTCCATTATCTACACCTATAACGTTATAACCATTGTTATTCAAAAAATACAATAAGGATTTGCGAAAAATATCGTTATCCTCAGCAAGTAGTAGTTTCATTAATACCTGTGTTTATTGGTGTTCAATTTATAAGATTCGTGTATCAATTGACATTTAATCTAGCAACAAGCGCAATAGTTTTATAACGACATTTATTGTACTTGTACTCAATTAACACCACCGTTCTCATATTCAAAGGTACCGAATCAGAGCCTTAATCTAGCAGGTAAATCATAAATTAATAGGTATTATTAATTGGCTTCTATCGCTTCGAAAGCAACATCAATAATCATTCAGATGCCATTGCTGGGGTATTGAATGCAGAAACGGCGCAGCAAAAAAAAACCATAGACCAACTATGCAGCTGGTCTATGGGCAAGGAAGTAACAAAAAAAGATAATAAGGTACTAAATATTGTCACCCAATATTTCAACTACCTCAAGAATTAATTATCCTTCACATTGATTTTTTTCAAAATGACAGCCAATAGACACCATTTTGTAAATGCTGATTGAAACAAATTGGCTCCTACAAAGGCAGTAAACCACAGCCAATTGGGATGGACAAAATGAGCTAATAACAAGCTGATAAGGATGAATGCGCCAGCAAACGCATGAATGATTCTGTTTTGCATAATTAATTTGATTGTTCGATGTTAAGTACTACGACATGTACTTTAGACAATGTCTTTTGTGATTGATTAAACTGATGAATAGCCTCAATAGTTGCATCAACTGATGTCTCGGGGACAAATGCAAAGAATAAAATAGATTCTTGCTCATTCATTTCTGTGCCAAACCAATTGGAACTAATAGGTTCAGCGCAATCGTCTTTAAATCCTGTTACCTCTTTGTAAGTATAGGAGCCTATTTTCACTTTTTTCAGAATAATCTTAATGTCTGATTCGTAGGCTTTAATTGCCGTGATGATGATTAATTTCATGATTCTATTTTTAGTTGTTTGTCTCTTCAGAAAGTAGAGTTTGTTCGATATCTGATTCCTTTTTACTTTCCCATTTTTTCCTCTCGGTGATATAATAGATCAGCGGAACCACTATAAGTGTGAGTATAGTTGAGACAATAGCTCCAGCAACTAGCGAAATCGCTAAGCCTTGAAATATAGGATCGAAGAGGATAATAGATGCCCCAATGACTACGGCTCCTGTGGTAAGCAAAATGGGAGTAGTCCGCACGGCTCCTGCCTCTATAATAGCCTGTTTCAAGGGAATTCCATCAGCCAATCGGATTTCAATAAAATCTATCAGTAATACCGAGTTTCGCACCATTACTCCTGCTAAGGCAATCATCCCAATAAATGATGTAGCTGTAAAAAAAGCGCCTAGTAACCAGTGACCCAAAACAATACCTACCAAGGAAAGTGGTATTGCCATCATCATCACAATAGGTGTTTTGAAATTTTGAAACCATCCAACAATTAGCATATAGATTACAATAATCACAACCAAAAATGCGGCGCCCAAATCACGAAACACTTCTAATGTCACTTGCCATTCGCCATCCCATTTAACACTAAAATCATCTTCTTCGGCCGGCTGCTCCATATACAATTCATTGACTTTATAACCCTTTGGCAATTTCATTTTTTGCAATTGCTCATTCATCCCTAAAATCGCATAAACAGGGCTTTCAAGTACACCAGCCATATCGGCTGTTACATAAACCACACGCTTTTGATCTTTTCTGAAGATTGTTTTTTGCAAGGTATCTTGCTCTACTTTTACTAAGTCGCTTACAGGGATTACATTGCCCTGAGCACTCTTTATTTTCAATTGCTGAATGTCCTGCAAACTGGTTTTATCTTTATCATCTAAAGACAAGATGATACCAACGCTATTTTTAGCGTGTTCGTCGTAAAGTGTCGATACAGGATACTCTTTGAGCAAATAAGTTAGATTGCCAACTACTTGTTGAGGGGCTATACCATTGAGCATAGCTTTTTCTTTATCCACCACTAACTTGTACTCTACCTGATTATCCTCTACCATCCAATCAACATCTACAATATCTTTTGTGCCTTCAAGTATAGTCTTTACTTGTTGGGCTACCTTGATTTGCTCTTTATAATCTGGGCCATAAATTTCGGCCACCATTGTAGACAAGACTGGAGGCCCTGGAGGCACTTCAATAATTTTCACATTAGCACCATAACGTTTTGCAATTTTTTGAATTTCAGGACGTAATTCTTTAGCAATATCATGACTCTGTTGATTTCTATCTTCCTTGTGCAATAAGTTCACTTGTATATCTGCCATATTGCTACCACCACGCATATCGTAATGCCTCACCAATCCATTAAATGTAATTGGTGCAGAAGTACCAACATAGGTTTGGTAATTTACTACTTCTTTTTTCGAAACTAGAAATTGTGCGATCTCTTTGCTTACTGCCGCCGTGCGCTCTAGCGTGGTGCCTTCAGGCATATCTATGACAACCTGAAATTCATTCTTATTATCAAAAGGAAGCATCTTTACCACCACCGATTTTGTAAAAAACATGCCCATAGAACCCAATAGCAAAACAATAGTTGCTGCAAATAAGATATTCCTCTTTTTACTGTTTTCTAAAAACGGACGTTCTAATTTATTGTACATCCTAAAAATCCAACTCGTCTCTAATCCTTGCTCTTTTTTATGTTGCTGTTCATCTTTCTCTTTTAACAAATGATATCCGAGATATGGAGTTACAGTCAATGCAACAAACAATGAAAGTAACATTGCAATGGATGCCCCAATTGGCATAGGACTCATATATGGGCCCATCATACCGGATACAAAAGCCATAGGAAGAATTGCTGCAATTACGGTAAATGTTGCTAAAATAGTAGGATTACCCACCTCATTAATAGCATAGATAGCCGCCTGCATAAAAGGCAATCTTCTCATTTTAAAATGTCGATGCATGTTTTCAGCAATAATGATGCTATCATCGACAACAATACCGACCACGAATACTAATGCAAACAACGTGATACGATTTAGGGTGTAACCCAATAAATAATAGGCGAAAAGTGTCAGCGCAAATGTGAGTGGTACAGAGAAAAACACGACCAAACCACCTCGCCAGCCCATAGCCAATATTACGAGTAGAGTAACAGCCAAAATAGCAACACCCAAGTGCATCAAAAGTTCACCAACTTTATGCGAAGCCGTTTCGCCATAATTCCTCGTAACCTCTAAATGAACTTCGGCTGGTATAATACTTTGCTTCAGTTGTTCCACTTTTTCCAAAATCTTAGCAGATATTTTCATCGCATCAGCACCCTTAACCTTGGCAACCGAGATGGTAACTGCAGGATACTCTGACGGATTCGTTACATACTGTTTATTGGCTTGTCCGTACCCAAATGAAACGTAGCTTTTAGGAGATGAAGGACCATCTTCTATTCGAGCCACCTGATTTAGGTATACGGGCATATTCTTGTTTACACCTACTACCAAGTGTTCAACATCCTCGGTAGTTGTCAAAAATTGACCTGCTGTTATTAAAAATTCTTGATCATTTTGAACAAAAGCACCTGACTGTGAACTTCCATTATTGGCTTGTATCATTTGCATAATACCCAAAGCATCTACACTACTTTCGGCCATTTTATCTTTATCCAACACAACTTTTAATGCTCTGCTTCGGCCACCAATCTCTTTGGTAATAGATACATCTTTTACTTTTTCAATTTCTGTGGTTAACTCTTCAGCAATTTGACGCAATTGGTAATCGTCATACTTTTCACTCCACAAAGTCAAGCCCAACATGGGAACATCGTCTATAGAACGTGTTTTTACCATAGGTGGGAAAACACCTTTTGGAAACATGTTCTCATGCTTTTTAAGTTCGTCATATAACTTCACATATGATCGCTCCACATCTTGACCTACATAAAACTGAACAATGAGCATAGCCTGACCATTCATTGCTTGGCTATGAACATGCTCCACACCCTTGATGTTTGATATTATTTGTTCTAAAGGCTTTACTACACGGCTCTCTACCTCGGATGGGCTAGCACCAGGATAGGCCACCATTACATCGGCCATAGGCACGTTAATTTGAGGCTCTTCTTCTCGTGGAATAAGGAAAGAACTATATACTCCAATAACCATTAGGGCTACCATCAATAAAATGGTAAGCTTAGAGTTGATAAAAAAATGGGCAATCTTACCCGATAAACCTTCTTGCATATTGATATTTTTTTAGGCACAAAAACCTTAACCCGGATATCCAAGGCGATGATTATGCATTAATTTTTTATTTCGTTGTCTTGAAAAGAATATTGATTTTTTGTTTTTTGCAAAGGCGATACTTAGGCTAGAAAGCAACTTTAGCGCCATTGTAAAGCTTTCCATCGGCAGATAATATAAATTGCTCTTGCGCAGATAAGCCAGACAATACTTCTACTTGGTCTCCATATGCTTTTCCAATACGCAACCACCTCAATAAAGCCGTTTTGTTTGCGGCTACGGTATATACACCGATCAACTGTCCTTGATGAATAAGCACCGATTCCGGAATCAAAATTTTTGAAGATTCATTTGCAATATTTTCCGATGTTGCCACAGGAAACTGAACGTTTACATACATCCCAGACAACACAGATTGAGCTTCTTCCAAAGCAATTTTTACCATATACTGCCCTCCTGTGTTTGAAGCTGAATTACTAAGCTCTATAACTTTTCCAGCAAAGGTTTTATCAAGTGATTTCACCATAACCTTTACTGATGTGCCAGTTTGAATTTTCGAAATATCACTTTCGGACACCATAGCCACGACTTGCAATTTAGAGGCCCCTTCTATACTGAGCAAGGGCATACCCGGATTAGCCATATCGCCTTGCTTTATAAAGGTGTTGGTTACAACCCCTGCAAAAGGTGCAGTAATATTGGCATAAGAAAATTGGGCGAGCACCTCATTGCGCAGTTGCTTTGCCGCTTCGAGACCAGCTTTGGTCATTTCATATCTGGCAGTAATATCATCAAGTTCCTTCTGCGAAGCGCTTTGCTGCTGGTATAAATTCATAAAACGTTCATAGTCTTTCTTGGCATTTGTATTTGCAGCAGTAGCTTGCAAAATTGAGGCTTCCACTTGGGCCTTTTTTGCTTGTAAATCCGTATTACTAATACTTACCAACAACTGGCCAGCATGTACTTTATCGCCAACTTTTACATTCATTTTTGTTACATAACCCATCATTCGGGTACTGAGTAAAGCACTATTTTCAGCTTCTACCTTTCCACTAGCCGTCACAAAGCCATTATGGTTGTTATTCGATACAGTACCAACAACTACAGGTATTGCTGCATTTTGTTTTATAGTTGTTTTATCCTCAGAAGAGCAAGATGTATTAAAGATTGATGTTGCAACAATTGCAATTGGTAAAATTATTTTTCTCATTATTACTTAGTTAAAAATTGTAGGTATTGATTTGTAAAATTATATTCGAAAATAGCTTGTAAATGTTCCAACTCTTTTTGCAACACTTGAGTCTCTGAGAGGAGTAATTCTGTTGTTTTTTCAAGACCTTGCTCAAATCTATTTTGCCTTATTCGGTAGGCTTCTTGGGCTTGTTGCAAAGCCAATTTAGCAAGCTCAACTTTATTTTTAGCATCATTCAATTGTCTAGTAGTCTTCTTCCATTCCAGATTACTTTGGGCCTTATATTGTACCGCTTCTTCTATTGATTTTTGATATTCCACTTTGGCTTTTTCCATTTTCGCCACAGATTTATACCCATCAAAAAGATTCCAACTTAATTGTGCTCCGACAGTGTAGCCACTAGCACCCATGTTGAAAATTTTAGTATCATACAGTTCGTATATTCCAAAAGCATTTAGCCGTGGAAGAAATTTCATTTTTGAAGACCGAAACATTTTTAAATAAGCATCAGTGGATTTTTCCATTGCCACAATATCCTTTCGGTTATCTGATAAAGAAACACTTGGATTAGCTGTATTTACAACATCAGAAAGCAAAGTGCTTGGCACGTAGCGAATGTCCTTTACTTCAACGTTCATTATGAAAGCGAGATAGTCAGAGGCATTCTGCACATTGCTTTTTGCATATTGCATTTGGTTTGAAATTTCATTTACGCGCACTTCCATAGCCAATAAATCTGGCTTTTGCAACAATCCTTGTTTATAATATTGTTGCACTAGCTTCAAGTTGGCTTCAGTTGTTTCGTTAGCTTTTTCTAACACTTCAGCCGCCTTGTAGGCAAGTTGCAATTGCATATAAGCTTTTTGGCCTTCCAAAGCCATATATTCCTTACTACGTTCGGCCTGCAAAGCATAGGCATCAGCCTTTGATTTGGCAGCTTGGCGTTCAAAAAGACCATCTATATTAACAAGAGGTTGTTGCACCTCTAGGCGAGTGGCATAATTATTAATTTTGGTAGGATTATTTAATAATGCTGGATTAAAATCTGTAGCCACAAGCCTTTCCTGATTGAGCTTTGAACCAAAAGCCATCAAAGGGTTGGTTGTAGCCATTGCTGTATGTGATGTATTTACATTAGGCAAAAACAGGGCATTCGATTGTCGAAAGTCTGCTCTTGCAGCTTCATAATCTTTTTGTGCAATTTTAAGTTGTATATTTTGTTGATTGATTTTTTGCAATACTTCTTCTTGCGAAATATTGACTGTAGTTTGGCCTATACTTGCTGTTGAAGCCAAGAGCATTGCTGCGGAATAAATAAACTTTAGTCGTTTCATTTTGTATTTCTATGAATGAAGCGCAAAAGTATTGGTGTCAAAATAGCCTAATGGCAACTATTGTTACACAACAAAAAAATAAAAACAAAATTCCAGAAAAAGGAGCTAATAGAATTTTAAATCACAAAAGGAAAATTTTTTATAGTAAAGGATTACTGGTCACTATTTGGTGTTAGAATCAGTGTTCGGAACAGGCCTAATTCAAGGCAAAAAGAGATCATTTCAAGAAATTTTCAATATTAATAAGCAAGACTGCAATTCTGCTACCAGAATGTGTTTTGGACATAAAAAAGCCTCAACAAATGTTGAGGCCATTTTTAATTGGTCGGGACGACTAGATTCGAACTAGCGACCCCTTGCACCCCATGCAAGTGCGCTACTAAAGGGTTTCAGAAAATTATTTGTGTTTGGTGTTGGCGTTGGTAGTCGAATTGGTGTTTATTCTATCACTATTCTTTCTCTATGCACATTCCCTGCTTCATCTTTCAATTCGAGAATGTAAGACCCGTTTGGAATGTTTAAATTAATGCCCGATTCTTTGTTATTAAACAATAGCTTTTCTTGCTGTACCACACGACCTAACAAGTCATAAACTTTAGCGTATATGGCTCCGTTCTTTTTATTGAGATTAGTAGTTATGGTAATGCTACCATTTGAAGGATTAGGATAAATAGAAAAGGCATTTTCAAAACTCATTTTTGAAATACCCAATCCCACTGTTCTGAGCAGCATCGTATCTCTTGTAATATTGCCACAAACATTCTGCACCACAACATAAGTATCCACTGCATATTTGATGCTGGAAGCATTTACAGAGATTACATTACCACTATCAATTAGTTTGCCCTTATGGTACCATTTACATTCCATACCTCTGGCAGTACTATCTTCTACAGGGCCTATTGGTATGCTTTTCCCTTGCTCTACCCACCTATCTACTCCCGCATTAGCTTTGGCATCAATGGCTACAACTGATACATCATCAATGAGGTAGTAGGAGTATTGATAACTACCAAACCAATAATTTGTTGTAATAGTATCAACTGCACTATTAGGAAAAAAGTTGCCAATGGTGATATGAGTTTCTGTACCATTGGCTAAAAAGCTGCCTTCTATCTTTACCCAATTGGCAGTGTCTTTTATGATGTCATTGGTATATACTTGAGGCACTACCGAAGTAACCTCCGAACCTGGAGGCAAGGGCAATTTATTAATCGCCCCATCATCTAAATAGGCACCTATTTTATTTTGGGCATAACCCGATACTTCAGTCATATATACCCAAAAAGACACGCAATAGGTTTTACCGTTGATTAATGACTTAAACAGCCTACCCTGCAAATAATCACGGTAATCGAATGGCAAAGGCGAAGGAGGGGGGTATGGTGTTTTGTCATAATACAAAACAAATCCACCCATACCTGAGTCAGAATGAGGATATTGTATAAAACGGGTATTTATTGGGACATGCCGTGAACCATCAGGATATTTATTTCCGCAAGCGTTGTAATACTCCATCCCTATTTCTGATGCGCTATCAATTATAGCGCTCCAAAATAATGCTCTATTAATTAAGTTTAAACCATCAGGGCAACTTGAATATTGTTCTAAATCTGGATTACGTACAAAATTAACCTGTGCGACGCTTTTTAACGTCACACAGATTAACAAAATTGCTATTACATATTTCATATCTCCTATTTAATGGTAAATTTGATACATTGATTACTCACCATCCTATCACCAATACACACCAAATATAAACCAGGGAAAGCATTAGGCATTCGAAGATTTGATTTACCATCCTTAAATTGCTGTTCGACTGCATATACCATCCTACCCAATGCATCATATACTTTAATAGAAATGCTTTTATTGATAATCACGCTTTGCTTCAATACAAAACTTCCATCATTTGGGTTGGGGAATAGGCTATACGATTGTGCAATGGCATCATTTATTGTTGGCGCAAGTCGGTAAGTACTTTGTCCGTTAACGATACAACTATCATCGTCATAAACAGTATGTGTTTGCAGCAAATAATCATAAAAAGCTCTGGCCTGATGCACTACTGCCCCATCTTTGGCTGGACACATTAAGGTGAGCGCATTGAGTGTATTGGTATCGTTGCTGCTAAAAGTACCTTTGAGATAATGCAAATAAAGACTGTAAAAATCGGTATAGTTGTCTACAATATAATTGGCTGCGGAATAGTCTGTTACCACCACTTCGCTATCTATGGCCACCCTGCCCATAGCGGCTACAGGGCTTGCCAATAAACCTTGTGCAGCAGCCGTATCGTCATTGGCAAGTGCATCTTCTATAGCCGAAAGCCAAGCAAAACGGCTAGCCGATGCAGCACTCATAAAGCGAGCAAAGGAAGCCGAACTGTCCGACAGGCTAGTATCTGCAAGCCCTGCTTGGTATTGAGCCAATTGCCCCATCCATTGGGCTGGGTGATAACCACTGCCATAAGCCAAAGTGTCGGCAATGAGCCAATGACTGAGCGCAGTGAGTGACATGGGTTTAAATGAATAATCGTAACAAGTAGCTAATGTTGTAGCACCGTTTATGATACTTAAAGGAGTTCCTGAATTTTTATATTCGTGTAATGGTGGTGAAGATTGATTATTTGAAGGTTCTTCAGTTCCAAGGGTGCGCACATACAATTTTGAGTTCATCACATCGGGTGCAGCAGCAACGCTATTGTACTCCACAAAAGTTTGAAATTTACCAGCCCAAGCAGTAGAGCCACCTGTCCAAATATTGTTGCTCGCATACATCATTGAGATGGGAAAGGGTGTCCAGCTCGTTATAACGCTTTGGTCGCCAATATCACTACCCAATACAAAACCTTTAAGGTTATTAGTCATCGTATTGTTTGTCCACTTAGTACCTGTTTGCGCACGTGTGTTTGCAAATTCAAAACCTCGTCCAATATCTTTTACAAAGTTATCGCATATTTTAAGGTCTTGTGTCATCGAAGCATAAATACCACGTGCTTTGTCACTAGTAGCTGCACCACCAAAGCCATAAATGAAATTTCCTGCTACATGTCCTTTATAGCTATTGGCATAGTTAATGGCATATTGAGCTTTGCCATTATTAATGAGGTCTATATAATTTCCAGTGGCATCAGTATTGGTTTTATTTTGCCCATTTACGGCTATACCATTGTTTACATCTTTTAAGTAGTTATTGTAGATATAGTTGCTACCAGTTGTAGTTCCTGTTCTGCCTAACCAAAATCCATTTGCGTTAAGCACTATACCTTGGTGAACGTAATAACTAGGATTTGAAATAAATGGAGGCGGGGCTTGTTGATAAATCTTATTGGAGATAATGTTATTTTGTCCAAAATTGAAGCCCATAGTGTGTTGGTTATGTAGTTGAATTCCAATAGGAACATTATACATGTCATTTCCCTCAATCTGATTGTTTTCGTAGTAATTACTAATGGCATATATACCCACCTGAAAATTACCTCTAGGTCCATAAATACCTAAAGAGGGTGTTGTATTGGATGTTTGAAATAAATTCTTGTATACTGTAAAACTCCATAAATTAGTTGCTAAAACACCAATTTTACAATCATAAAAATTATTTCCAACAACATTATTACCACCTCCTGATACACCCAATACACGCAAGCGGTGACGATCACCGTTTGTACTTTCTGAAGCTATGCCTATACCATTCCAACCCGCTAAACCGTAGTCGCTAGAAGCGGCTGGCAATTGCTTCATGTTAATGAAAGTATTGTTATAGGCTGTAAGATTGGAGTTTGATGCATAAACACCACAGAGCATATTATCAAATAAATTTGATTTCTCATTCTCAGGAGTTTCATCTCCCACCACGATTTCAAAATAAGTTGGAGGTACTGTATAGCTTAAACCAACATCAATCAAATGCAAACCTCCACCACATAATTTCCCATCTTTCAAATTTAAAGGGTCATAAGCCCTATCAATAATGAAAGGCGGTCTAGCATCAATACAGGTTGAAGGAATAGCTGTAGAGCAATTATAAGGAAGCTTGAGGCTCGCTGTACTTGGCCAAAAAATTGGATAACCAGCAAATGAACTTAATCTTCTTGAAGTAAAAACAGAATTCGTAAATTTAAATGGATAAACTGGCAATAATGGAGAATCATAATTTTCAATCCAAACGCTTACAAAATTCCGATTGAAAGTACTGGAATTTATTTTTATAAAATCACCAACAACAACTGAAGATACAGGCAAAGGATTTTTTGCTTTAATTGCCACTTCGGCATCTTCTATAAGGGTATTATTAATAACTTCAATGGTAGCAGAGGTATGAGTTACAGGGTCACTTGCCAAGACGATACCATCCCATAATTTATTAGTGTCAGGGCAGACAAAAAGATGAGAATTGTCTATGGTTAGTTTTGCATTGTGATTTACAGTAATGGTAACACCTGGATTGATAAGTACATTTGATGCTACGAAAGAATTATTTGCAGAAATAGAAATATCATCTGAAACAAAGTAGGTTCCTGTAGGTAATGGTGTAGGTATTATGCTTGTTTTGTCTAATACCTGAAAACTTGAAGTCCCAAAAACATAATAAGGTGAACAACGGCAAGGATTAACAGTGATTTCATCAGTTGCGGTATTACCACAGCCATCATCCGCTATTACTACATAAGTTGTGGGTACAAGAGGCTCAACAGTAAGCTCTTTACCATAGCCAATAAAGACTCCACCAGCATACCAACTATATAAAGTAGGATTGCAACCATAAGAAGCTATTTCATCCTCATTAGCAATCAGTTTTCTTAAACAGCTTCCTACTTGCTTCACTGATGCTGTCACAGAGATGGGCACTTCTTTAATACTGACATTGTCAATGAATTGTGCACTTGGTGTACCAAACATTCCTTTTAAGCTTAAATAGAGGACATTTACAGCACTAGCACTACAATAATTGAATGATATTTTAATATGCTCCCAATTGGATGTATTCAATAAAGATGTAGTTGCTTTTGGAGTTGCCCTATAAATAAGTGTTGTAGCACTCAATGAACCAGTTGATGGCTTAACTACATTTGCATCGTTTGTAAAACCAAACTCTACATCATCTAAGGCTGGATAGCTAATCCCCGTAAGTGTTGATCTTATTGCATCAAACTCCAAAACATATCGGTGGCAATCCTGCAATTCTTCTCCTAAGTAAAAAAGCTGCCCATCACTACTGATTGGTTGATACCTATTGCCGATACCAGATACAGGCAAGGGATGAGAATATGTTGAAGACAAATATGGAAATGTGACAAAATCACTCCCGAAGCCCTGAAATAATGTTGAAGTTGAACAAGATGCAGAACTGTTTTTTATGGATATTCCTTGGTCTTCGTTTTGAATCGCGCCAAAAGGATGGCAATCACTTAGATATTGGCCATGAAACCAACGACCTGCTAAGCTTATACCTTCTAAATTTCGGGAATTATTTACATTTTCTGCCACACCCAAAATTTTAACTTCAGAACCTTCTTCAAAGTCTCCATTTAGCACTAAATTATCGCCGTATGGGATATCCACTTTATTTCCTCGGGTCACGTTTATAGTAAAAATGACATATCCGCCCTTTTCCTTTCCATCCCATAAATTAAATCCAAATTGAGCTTTGCCATAAAAATCATCGCGAGGTACAAACGTAATTTTATCCTCTGCTGTATTTAAGGTAAGACAGTTGTGATTATTGCCTCCAATACCACAACCTCTTATATTATGCAAGGAACCGTCCATTACATATAAGTGGTCAGCATCATCATCCACCAAGTCAGTTAAAGCATTTAAATCTATAACGACACTGTTGCCTACATCATTAACTACGGTATAATCAACAGGAATTAATTCAGGTTCAGAAGCATCAAAATCTACTAAATTGCCATAAACATCAGACATCATTTTCTTAGAATAAGGAGTGTGATTTGTTAGCACGGCATTATGAGTTGTAGCATAAGCCGAAGTGTATGTATAACCTATTGAATTAGTAAAAGTCTCTAATTCTCCCTTAGTATAAGTTCTTCTTAAAACACCTTCAACAGCCTTATTCGCTAATACATAACTTTGGAAATCTCCTGGTGACACCCTTGCATAATATTCATAGCTATAATATTCACCATAGAGATGATCCAAGTCACTGTTACCTATAGCATGATTATAGGGTGGTTGATTTGAATTAGTCCAAACATGAGGTATAAAAGTGGGTGAAGCTATGGCGCAAGATGAAACAACTGGAGCTATGGAAGCAAAGGGCGCTGATGTTGGCACACCCGCCCAATAGGAACATCTTGAAGTATAATGCATTGAATGGTCTAAATTAGTAAATAGAAAGGGGCCAGTAGTACTGCCTGATTTATGAGTAATAGCACCAGAAGGGTCTATTGACATAAAACTAAACCAACCCAAGACATGGCTCATTTCGTGTAATAAAACCGTATATAAATCATAATCACAGGTAGGAGTTGTAATTGTGTGATTGTTTTGATAGTTTAACTGAAAATTGACCTTTAATTCAGCATGGTAATCTGGAGTTGTAACGTGAGGATCTAATCCTGTTGTTATATATTGATGAACATATCCATTCCTTCTTTCACAAGGGGGCAAGGTTGGCCTGGAGGAATAAAAAGGCATACCTCTTGCAAATCCAATCGTGGAAGCTGGTCCACCGATATAATCCGATTCGCCTACATACAAGTTTATTGCTCCAGTAGGTATTACTCCAAAACTAAAAACAGATTCAATATATTCTATTACAGCACAAAGATTATTTTGTCGTTGAATACCAACAAAACCTTCATTAAAACCTCTTGGAACGCCAAGCGCAATGTCTTCGTAATAAATAGTGAACCGACCACAGATTACCTTAGCGTGAGGGGGGAAGCTGTCGATAGGTGTTATTGAGGCTGTTGCACCAGATATTGTTGGAGAGTCAGCAGTCCCTCTAGACATTATATATTCTTTGGTTAGTCCACATTTAGGTATTTGTGAAGCTCTTATTGAATCAGCAAAAAAGTCATGCTCAGAGCTTTGTGCTTTTGTAGCAGAAGGGATTAGCACTAAAACAGCTGCTACTCCTAGTAATAATTTTTTGAACATTTTGGATAGGGTTTTTTTAAAAAATAAATGATTTAAGTAACATAATCACTCTAATGAAATTTCCAATATACTCACCATTTGTTAATGTCTAACTGACTTTAATTCTTTTAATAAACCCTATATCTCATCCATAAATTTATATTCAAAACTTTGCGGTTCAATTGCTTCTTCTTAAACTACCATTAAAGTATATTAAGCTAAAGTAGCTTATGTTTTTTATTAAAAAAATTAAATATCAAATATTTTAGTAGAATATACTTCAAATAATAATGAAATTCAATCGGCAAACTTTTAAATCAAGTTTATAAATCATGATTTAAACTTTAAAGAAAAATCTCTACTTCGTTACAAACATAATACCAGAATTTAATAAAAAAAGCGGGTTGATTAACACGGTTTTTGTGGTAATTTTTTTGTATTGCTATTGATATATCGAGTAATCAATTTGTAAAAATATCTGGGCTTAGGTCTTTCATATTTCAACAAAATAAATTATTCAAAGAACATTCGCATCAACCAGTAGATACAAGGTCCTTACTGCAAATATTTTTGGATGGTTCCAATTATTTATTTGACAAAATGATGAGTGGTATTGAATGGAAGTGGATATTTTTTTTTAATGGTTAATGGTTTTTAAAGAATTGATACCTAAACAATATTCATTTGACTTTCCCTAATACTCTTTGCAAGAAAATATTTTTTTACAAAAAAATTTGAGACTGCAAAGAGATAGAACATCTCAAAAAAAATAGTGGTTAGGAAAACTCAATGATATGGACCGACAACAAAAAATTAAAATATTACTACCCTAGCCCCTCAAATAAAATAGGCATTGGCAATGGATATCATAAACAAGGTCGGGCAGATAGGATTCGAGTATTCATCCTTGGAATTACAGGAGAATATTAATAATAAAGGGTTTCAGCTTTTTAAAATGATTTGGTGTTTGGATTGGTAGTTGAATTGGTGATTTATAGAAAGTTGCTTTTATAATAAGTCCCAATTGCCACATTAGGTGCACAGTAACATACCGTGCAAGTATTCAAATACTTAGGGAATTAAGCCTAATAAAATCATTTTTTAACAAAGCCACTCTAAATATTAGACTGGTTTTTTTAGTCATTAAATTGAGGTAATGGGGAGCAATAACCTCGATTTACTACAATATCCCTCATTTTTTTCTTGTCGGTAAAATGTCGCGATAAGTTTCGAAATATTTCAGAGTAATTATCACCCTCGCCAAACTCATTTCGTTTTTCGTATTCCCAATAAAATATTTTTATTGACTTGCAATAATGATGTTGGAAAATGGAGTTTAATAGGGTTCTGTCGGATAGACCACAAGAGTGGCCCATTATTTGAATCTGAAATGGCCCACTTTCAATAAAATCAAACAAGCGCTTATACCTGTCATTTTTGGTATAATGAGAAGACTTCATAAACTGCAAATACTCATTGTGATTCAAGTCTTCTATTTCTATATAAAATTTATCTTTTTCGTCACCAAACCCCAATAGAATATCTTCGTTCTGTGGTAAGATTGAACCATGTATTTGAATGTGCTTTGATGCGATATCATACAAGTTCGACGTTTTCGTGAAATTGAAATTTAAAATTAATGTTTCTTCAAATTTTGGTTTATGAAGAGAATGATCTGTATCCATTCTTTCCGAATCTTTTTTAACGGAAGTAATATATTCGTGCGAAAATTCTTTTAAAAAATTTTCTCTATCATCATCACTACTTAAAAAGCCATTTTCAAACAAACGCTCCATTGGATAAAAACCAGATCTATCGGTCAATTTTTTATAGGCAACGTCTTTAAGGTAGGTTTTAAAGGCTGCTGTGAATTGAAATATTTCAGAGTTGAGTCGTTTTACACGTCCATTTTTGATTAAATCTAACTGCTCTTCGGATTGCAAATTATTAGTCAGCTTTATTATTCGCTTCAATTCTTTATAGTAAGCCATTTCAACATCTACCCATAAAGGATCTGTACTTTCAGTATTTAACGATTCAAAGAATTTGCTTTTGTAGGTTATACTAAATTGATTACCCCATTGGTAAGATCCATCATAAAATCTCAACGGTGTATTTGAGAATTGGCTAATTTGGTTTTTAATGTCTTCAAATGTTTTGCAACTTTCGAAAGTTAACTCACTCAAATTACACTTAAATGCTATGAAATCATCCTGCTTTCTATCGGCAGATAACGTGCTCCAATAATATACTAAAAAGTCACTAAATTTTGTTTTCAGACCATGAGCTAAATCGAAGCCATTTCCAATAATTAAAAGTCTGTTCATGAGTTTTGAAGGTTAATATCTGCAAAGTAATAAAATTTCTTTTCAGGGGATTTTGAGATGAAAGAGAGCGAAACCGTCTCAAAAGAAAAATGGTCGCCAGTTTATATCCTTAGATATTAACCGACGACCACCAAAGAAAATATAACATAACTCTCCATCCATTGCTTTCTGCTAAAACTGTATTTCAATTGCAAAATCTGAGTGGGAATATAAGTTTCCATTAATGAGAAAGAATAACTTATCCTCACTACTGCTTACTACTTCGTCCACTATAAACCATTTGCGTTTTTGACCTTTAGGGCTTCGATAAGAAACTCTAAATGGTGTATACAATTGTCGCAGTTTGCCAAATGGATTGACTACTATAATACTGTTATAGTTACAGTAATGAACTGTGTAATTCTGTTTACTCATAGCGTTGAAGTTTATCAGCGCCTTAGTTCAAAAACCAATTGTGCTGTTGGTGAACAAGAGCATTTTTAATGTTGCTGATAAACTCTGTAGCATTGGCATTTCTATCAAGGAAGGTATCAATATAACTGCTCTTATTTGCACCTGTAAAAAGGTTGTATAAACGCCACAAATTGATGTTGCCATTTTCACTTCTACAAAAAGATTCATCCCTGTAATAGTCTTTTGCAACTGTCGACAATTGTGAGTCGCCAAATTGCAATTCAGGTAAACCATTTCTTTGTGCAGGCGTTAAACACTGATACAATTTACATCTGCCTATAAGCTGAGCAAACTGTTTTTCTGTAAGCTCGTATTGATCCAAACTGTGCAGGAAATTGATGTGGTGATTTACATCATAACGATGGAATAATTCCAGAATGCTTTGCTTTAGTTGGTTGACACTATTTACACGAACATCACTCTGAAATCCATCGGTCCAAACACAAAGATTGGTGCAGACTACATTTTGAAAGCCAATGAAAATTTTGAAGTGCTCCCCTACTCCCTTCTTGTTATACAAGTTGTCTTGTTGATACGACTTTACTCCTCCAACTGTAAGCAATAGCGTGTTTCCTGCCACTTGTTCCTGTATTGAACCTATTTCCATAGTGAAGGCCATTCGCTCATAGTAGAGCGTTTTTTCGTGCTCTAATAAGTCTTTGGCTGGCTTATTTTTTGCCTCTGGAATTCTACCTTTTATAGGATGGGATAGCCTAATACTTGGCTTCATTACTGAATCTTCAATAAAGGTTTCAAATGCTGCTTGTTGCATAGCATCAATAAAATCGTAGTGAGAAATTACAGGTTCGTTGTCTTTTATAAAAACAGGAATGACGTGCTGTGTTTTTATTTCTTCTACTGTACTACCAATTGTATTAGCCAAAATAAATGAACGATCACTGGTGTTTTCAATAGTGTTGAGTTCGAAAGGGGCTTCTGTATTACTTGTCGAGATAATCGAGAGAGCGGTCTCTGTATTCATAATTTGGAGATTTTAAAGGTTCGTGAAAGGGTTTAGTTTGTAATTGATTTTTCTTGTTGGTAAAATGTTGGGCGTATTGATCCTGGTACTCTTTTGACTGCTGATAGAGTTCAATTAATTCATCTACGCTTTTACAAGCATTGATTCGTTCAGAAAAGTCTTCAGTGCCTTGATTGCACCACTCCAAAATTTGTGTTCCTGTTTCTACAGTAGGAACAAAAGCAGACTTACCAATAAACAAGCTTGTTCTGTCTTTAGATGCAGTAGCTTGATGATTCAGATTCATTTCGAATACTAGGGTGAATTCGTAGTCAGTACCTTCTCTTGTAATAGCTTTTAAGCCAACTTTCTCAGGTACTTGCTTGCCATTCTTTTCTACCAATACATAATCTTGCTTAGATCTAATCGTAGCGATGATATGCACATTAGCCTGTAGAATAGCTTGCAAAAATTCATTATGCTTTGGTGTTACTTTACTCCAATTAGTGAAGCTATTGCCTGTCATATTGCTGTGTATATCCAGTATAGCTTGCCATTCGTGGCTGATGCTGTCAATGATAATTACTTCCATTCCTGCATTGATGCACAGAAACAATGCTTCTATGTACTTTTCTGGTGTATAGGGCGAAGTAATATTGAGTACAAAATACTGCCCTAAATGAGCATATAAATCAGCACTTTGATTCTCTGTGTCTACCACCACTATTTTGTTCCAATCTTTACACAAGCCATAGGCAATGAGTAATGCTGAATAAGTTTTGCCTCCTCCTGAAGGTCCTTGAATAGCTAATTTTATTTTAGCTTTTTTTCTTGATGCTTGTTGTAATTGCATATTATACAATTTTATTTTAGTGAAGAAATATTTTTGGTCGTCGATTGTATTTGCTTGGCATTTTGGGCGACCGACTAAAAAAGAAAAAGCCCAAGAGATAGAAATCTCCCAGGCTTCATTCGACCCCCAACAGCAAAATTTAAACAAGCTCTTTTTCTGTAGTTTCTACCATAAAAGCATTGCTTTCATCAGGCAAATAGCCATATCGATGAGACAATTGAATGACTTCACCTGTTTCTGGCAAAGTATAATCATAAGGCTCTGCTTCTTGCTTTACAATACGCCCTGGCATTTGTTTACCAAGCATTCTTTGGGCTATTGCTTCTGTAAATGTGGAAGACACAAAACAGCGTTTCATAGTGGCATAAAATCGACCATTTTTTGTCGATTGAACCATTTCTAAATCTCCTGTCAATTCAAGAGAGATAAAGGACTTTCCTTCTTTCGAAGTTCTTACGTGATAATTTTCTACTGTTACCATTTTTAAAATTTTTTAGATGAATAATACCCCACGGGATAAGTGGCGGGGCTCATTTTACATAGGGGTTGTCAACTTGTAGTAGTACCCTATATTTTTTGCGAAAAAAAATTTTTTTTCAGAGTAGCCGGTATTTAATGCTATATCATTAAATGCAATGCTGATTTGACTTTTAGTAAAATGGAATATTAAAAAGAGGATGTGGGATAACCTATGCTTTTTAGATATAATGAAACCAATGTATCATTAAAATAATGAGACAAAAAAAACAGCCTAAAGAGACTGTTTCATAAAGTTTGTGATGTGGTTTAAGTATTTGAAAATAATATTTTGTATTAAAGAATTACACATTGATAAAAGCCAAGTGATTTAAGTGTGTTTTTATCTTAATTTCACTAAACATAATTTGGTTTATATGGTCACTGACAACACAGAATTCAATAGAGTAATTGAGTTAATTAACAATGGTGAAAAGGTCATTTTTTTGTCAGGTAAGGCTGGTACAGGCAAATCAACTTTCCTTAAAAATATAAGTAATTATACTTCAAAAAAAATAGTAAAAATAGCGCCAACTGGTATTGCTGCGCACCATATAGGTGGCACTACTATACATTCTTTTTTTCAGATAAGACCAGATGTATATGTGCCTAATGACAAGCGCTTGAGAACAAAGGCCGGGAATAATAATAAAGATAAGAGTACCATTTATGATCATTTTAAGTTTTTTAAAGAAAGGGTTGAAGTTTTCGAAAAAATGGAATTGCTCATTATCGATGAAATCTCAATGGTAAGGTGCGATACTATTGATGTGATCGATAAAATACTAAGGGTATTTAGGGGTGTCCAAGACCTGCCGTTTGGTGGCGTACAAATATTAATGGTGGGCGACTTATTTCAGTTACCCCCTATAGCATCTAATACAGAAAGCTCAATCATAAATAAGTTTTATAAAGACAAATTCTTTTTTAATGCTAAAATATTTGATCGTGTACCAATGGAATTGGTAGAATTAGAAAAGGTTTACAGACAAGGAACTGATGCAGAATTTATTTCGCTATTAAACAAAATTAGAGACAACTCAATCTCACAAGAGGAGATAAACCGATTGAACCAAAAATACAATCCTACCTTTAATGCAGGCAAAGATGATGGATTTATTACCATCTGTACACATAACAATAGTGCCAATTTGGTCAACCTAACACAACTTATACAATTAACAACTCCTTCCCATAAATTTACTGCTCAGATATCAGGAATATACGACCCAAACGATTTTCCTGCAGAATACCAACTTGAATTAAAAGAAGGAGCTCAAATAATGTTGATTAAAAACAATAATTTGAAAGGCTATTATAATGGACAAATGGGTATTATTACCGAAATTATAGATGGACAAATTGTAATTCAAACCCTTGACGAGAGAAGGCTGAGTGTAGAAGTAGAAGTTTGGAAAAATGTGAGTTATAAATGGAATTCTTACACAAAAAAAGTAGAAGAATATGAAATTGGCACCTTTACGCAATATCCTTTGAGGCTTGCCTGGGCAATAACCGTGCACAAAAGCCAAGGCTTAACTTTTGACAAAGTTTATGCCGATTTAGGTAATGCATTTGACACAGGAATGGTTTATGTAGCATTGAGCAGATGTACAAACGGTAAAAACTTAATATTGAAGTCATTAATAGACTCGGGTAGCATTCGGGTGAACAATGCAGTTGTCTCCTTTTTAGAAAATTATGCATTGAAAGAAATAAGCAAAAAAGATGAGTATATAATAACACTTGATTGGAAATCAAGCATTTCATATAATATGTTTTCTAAGGGTCGAATAGATGAAACTGGAAAATATCATATTGATTCTAACTGGCTTTTTCAAAAGAAGATAGGAGATAAAATTTTCAAAAATTTTGTTGATTTATCAAGAATAAGGCCGAGAAAGTTAAATGAAAAATTTCAATATGCAATTTCTGAAGAAATTAATGGGGTGATTAAGTGGGTAGAATATGATGATGCTTGCCAATTTAGAATATTGGATTCTTTTTTAAGTGTAAATGAGGATTGTATTGGAAGGATAACGTCAAAACAATACTTCACCTTAATTAGAATGCATAATTCCATTCATCAAAAGGCAATGTATATTTTGGAAGGCCATATGGAGTTATCCAATCAGAACTACATTTGTTTAAGTAAATCAGATGCCGAAAATTTAAACTGGATAAATATTGGCACATCAGAACATTTAGACCATAAATTTAAATTAGCACTTGAGCATAAAGATGTCAAATTAGCAATGGAAACATTAAATTTGATGATTCAAATTGATGGTGTAAGTTGGGATTCTAACTTAGTCATAGAGGCGTTACAAAAACTACAATCGACTTTGCCAATTAGAATAAAACTCACTTTAGAAGAGTTATATTTGTAAACATTAATATAGCATTACATAAAAACAAGGCTTATTTATTATAACAAGCCTTGTTTTAATTATTTACTGTCTCAATTATTCTATATGAATCAATTTGAATTTTCGAACTTTCAGATTACAGGATGGTTTAGCGCAGTGCTAATATTTTATTGTTGTTTTATTCTTTTGTTTTTGATTTTGTTTCTTTTGTAAAAATATAAAAATACTGGATTTTCTTCGATATAACTTTAAGGGTATAAAGGGCAATTTGTTTTCATATTAAAATAATTACTTCTTTTTATCGGTAATTCCTGAAATATCTACTCGATTTTTTTCTGCTGATTTAACGTCAGGGCTATTAACGTATTTCTCCATTGAAGATGCTTTAAAAGCATTTCCATTCTCATCCACAAAATTAGCGACTAAAAATCGAGCAATTTCAGCAGGAGTATTACTTAAAAACTTTTTTTTGGAATTGTTTCCTCTATTATTCCACAATTCATAAAATAGTGTCCCTAAAGATGCTATACCATCGTTCCATTGTAACTTGGGTCTATTATCGTCATTTATTTCACCTTCAAACTTTTCTAAAAGTCTCGCTTCAAAATCAATACAATGCCTATGAATTTTATGAATGTAAAATTTAAATTCTTCGTATTCAATACTCTTTGAATTAAGACTTAGTTCAAAATTGTCTATCATTTTCTTTGTCTCGATTACAAGAATCCTTGTTTTATAAAACAGATCATCTTTCTCTAATCGAATTAAATTGTTATCAATTATGTTGATAATTTCATTTGCTGTGCTCCTTATTGCACTTTCAAAAAATGTACTTATTGGTAACAGATCCTCATCTACAATCACATCATCCTCTACAAAGGTGATTTGAGTAAATAAAAAAACATTTGGGTCATCGGTTTTTTGTGCAGGAATACTATAGTGGGGAAACATAGCTAATGCTGCCCCAACCGATATAGACCGTGTTTTGCAAACATCCTGAAAACACTTCAAAAGATCCAAAATTTCATTCATTGTTCTTACTTTTTGTAAAAATAAAAAATAGGATGCAATATTTAGCATCCCATTTTTAATTTCTTACCTATTTTTAAGCTTTAAATCATAGAGTAAGCTACCATTACTTTTTCGTGGTCTATACCCTTTGGAATGCAGCACTTTTCCAAATCTATGTACATTACATCGTCTAGCTACAGGATTTTGGGTGCCTAAAAACTGAATGATATTAGATGTAGAAAAAGAAATATCTGGATCTACGGTTTCACTTGCAGGTTCAAAAAATTCTACGACCAATTCTTCTTCTATGCTAAGTACTTGGTGCTTTTGATTGTTATTTGTCAGTTGAACAATTTCATCCTGGTTAAACCAAAAACGGAAACCGCTTTCAAGCAGAGAAAACGCTTGCGCCCAAACAAAATCAATTGGAAATTCTGGCAAATTCAATTCAGTAACTTCAAATGCCAATACTCGTCTAGATCCAGTATTGTCATACAAAAATTGATGTTCATTTGTAGAACCAACGAAAGAGCAGCGCCGAGGTATTGTTTCAAATCTGTCATTATAAGGCCTTCTTACCCTAATAATTTGATTTGTAATTAGCTGTTTAAAGTCTTCTGATTTTTTTTCAATAAATCCACTCAGTTCATCCATATTTACAATAAAACATTCTGCACAGTTAATAATTGAATCTTTATTGTTAGGATTCACTATTCCTGAATAAAAATGACCATTCAAAGCTGTAGGAAGCAAATTGGTTATCCATCTTGTCTTACCAATTCCTTGTGGTCCTGAAAAAACCAATACAGACTCATTTACTATGTCTTTTTCAATTAAACACCCAATAGCAGCCACAAGCCATTTCTTTAAACAAAATTGCCAGTACTCATTATTTTCTTCTTTTAGAGTTACACTATTAGACAATTCTTGAATATAGTCTCTATCACCTTCTTTCCATTCAGGAAGATGTTGTACATACTCAACGAATGGATCATATTCGGCCACGAAATCAGAGCAAAGCAAATCTTGCAACTCATCTTTTTTAAACAAGATACTATTTTGTCTTGCCTCTCTAAGAATTGAGTTTCTATAGTTTTTATCAACTTCTACAAATGTATCTTCACCAAACTTTTTGCCTTCGTTTCTTCCCGTAACAATATTCCTCCTAAATTCATATCGTTCACTGAGATATATCTCAAGTTTATTAAATACAGCAAAGTCAATCATTGCGTTTTTACGTTTACTTTGCTCAACTTCATTATTGGATACAATTACCATATTTTCAGGCTCATTGAACTGCTTAATTAAGCCAAGGGGCGTCTTGTTCTTGTGTTTTAAGGCGTGGCCTATTCTTTTGTTATTTCTTTTTTTCATACTTCTTCTTTTAATAATGTTTTTTTTTAATTTTTATTCTATAAAAATGCATTAGCGACTTCGTTTCTTGGAAACATTCTCACTTGCAAATCCTCTGGTATATCCTGAATTTTATCTATTTGTTTAAAGAAATATGGGATACCTAAAGCCGCGCACTCTTCTTTCATATTTCTTGCCCATTCGGTATTAAATGGTCTTTTATGATGCCCACTTTCGCCACCTTGGATAATCCAATCGATACCTTTTAAATCATTTAATACTATGTTGTCAAGCTGTGGCTCAATAGAAAGAAAACGCAATCCATTTACCTCTAATAACTGCTTTGTAAGCATATTAAACGTTTGTTGATTTACTGGAGAAGTACCAAACATTACGTTAGTAGGTGGATTAGTTTTCCAATGTTCAGGAATGTATTTATTAATATTACTTGGTCTTTTTGTAAGTAATAAAAACATCAGGTTTGGGTATCTATCGATATCAATATTCATAAAAAGGAATTCACGAATGCGACTTGTATCATAGGGCAAATTGTTCCCTTTCCAATCAATTAAAGACATTGGTTTCTCGAAAATATCCATCATTGAGCCTACAAAAACTCTATGAATTTCATTTGCCTCCTTGGCCAATTTTTGATACTTATCCAAATCATTAAATACTGCTTTTATTTCCTTTCTGGGTTTGTCATTACCCCAAATATCATTACCCCAGCGCTTTGCCAAAGTTTCTGCATAACAATTGTTGCATCCTTCGTGTACTTTAGTACATCCGTGCCATAAGTTGGCAGTGTGGTTTGTCCACTCTATTTTACTGTTTTGAGCCATTTTTAAAATTTTTTATATGTTAATTGATTTGTATTTTGTTCCAATAAATTTGTGCAATTACTTTGCGTTAACGCTTGTTCTAAAATTGATTCGGCGGAGTAGTCATACAACCATTCGCTGCTCTCTAAAGCGTTTTTGGTAAAGTAAATGAACACGTTACTTAGATGTATTTCTACTCCAGTTACATTAACTTTTAGGTCAATCATTCCAATACTTAAAGTCCTAATGTTTTTCTTTTTAAATTTTTGTTTTACCATAAATTAATTTTATTATTTTTTAATTTTTTAATTAGTGCCTCTGGGCCAGAATTCAAAATTGCTTTAAAGTTTATACCTAAAGAATCCTGAAGTACTTCAGAAGTAGTTACATTTTCGCTTTTCGACTTTTTCATAAAATTTAGTTTTGTTTTTAACTGTTTAAAATAATTTTAATGGTTTAGCTAATCCCAGTTAATTAACTTTTACAAAAGTGATAATATGGGATAGCTTATACAATCCTGAAGTACTTCAGAAGTATTTACAAGAAATTCCTACCCTAATTACCCTGTATCATTTTTTTTATTAAAAAATGTTATAGACCAATCAAAATTATATTTGGAAGACTAATATATATTTCGTATTTTTGCAATGTATTGCAGGCAAAAATTAATTGTCAGCTGGCTTACATTCTTCTTTTAGAAGAAGAATACTCTCGCAGCAAAGAAATACCTGGAAAAGCGAATAGCGGAAATTCAGCAGAGCGGTTAAAACTGCCAATATGAGAGCTGTGCCCACGAATAGGCGATAACATCAAGGTGTCTGGATTCCACAGTAGCAAAATGTCAAATGAAGAAATGATGGAGACCTCTTAATATTCTTCAGCCTGTAGTGATTCCTAACGAAGTTGGAAAAACAAATGGTCAAAAATGATGTTACTCTTAACCGATAACCTCTTTTTTTGACCGAAGCTCAAGCCTTCAAAGTTGAAAGGAGGCAATTCTTAAAACAAAAAAACAAAAAGAAACAAATTATTGTATCAATTTAAAACAATCGAAGCTTATAAACACTACGAAGTGAATGAGCTTGGCCAAGTAAGAAGTAAAGACCGAATGATTGTCACCATTGATGGCAAATCCTATTTTAGAAAAGGAAAGCTGCTGATGCCTAAAAAACACAAAGACGGCTACCAATTTGTAACTCTTACAAAAGAAAAAAGCAAAAAGAATTTTTATGTACACAGGCTAGTAGCTGAAGCCTTCATTCCTAACCCTGAAAACAAACCTCAAGTGAACCACATTAATGGAAACAAAACCGATAATACAATTAACAATTTGGAATGGGTTACTAATGCTGAGAATTCTAGACACGCCTACAACAACGGCTTATATTTTCGTATTGAGCATTTAAAGCCCAGTTCTAGAGCTGTAATGGACACAAGCACTAATACTTGCTATCTTACAATAAAAGAAGCCGCAATAGCTTTAAATCGCAGTTATACAGCAATAAGAGCAATGCTTAAAGGAAGAAGGAGAAAAACAGTTTCTTTGGAGTATTGTGATGCGTGTTAAAAAGTATAGGTTTAAAAAATAGTTCCCGGACAAAACCATTCCTTTTGAGGGGGTCAATTTCCGCCGAAAAATTTCACACAAAGGGGGTCAATTTCCGCCGAAAAGCAGGGGGGCAATTTCGATAAAAAATAGAGAGCTAAATTAAATAGAATTTACCTAAATCAAAGAGGCCGCCCATTTAAGAACAGCCTCTTTAATTTTTAAAAAAATTGCAATGTTTTATTTTTTGACCTGGATAAGATGTACACTTTGTCGATTATCAAGAATAACGGTTATAAAATAAAAACCAGATACTAAATCTTTTAGGTCAATTTGATTTTTTTGAATTTTACCTTCACTTATAACCCTACCGCTCATTTCAGTAACTATAAAGTTACCATTATTATATTCACCATCAAATTTTAAATTCAACAGTTTATTAGTCGGATTTGGGAAAATTGAAATTTCCGTAACTTCAGAACAAGCACTGCTCAAAATTGATGTTGGAGAAAAAACTTGTTTACCATCTAAAGTCTCAATTTTTAATTTGTAATAAACTTTTCCATTTATTGAATTTTGATTCACCACAAATTCATTTTCTTTTACCTCTCGAACATTTGAATTCAAGGTTTCCCAAGTATTTCCATCTTTACTATATAAGACATGAACAGACTTTATTTCTTTACTATTTCTTACTTTCCAATTTATTTTTGTGTTGCAATTCAATTCACTAACTGAAAAATCAAGAAGTACTATTGGAAGTGGGAATGCAAGATCAGACACAAGAAAGTGAATTGTACCATTTGCACAAGCAACAGGCGAACCATTATCGCAAGTCTCATATGTAATATCAATAGGTCCAAAATAAGATGCACTAGCAGTCATTGTATAGTTACCATCAGAAGTCATTGTAAAAGTATAATCCACTGTCGAAACAGTTTTGGGAGTTATTGTTTGCAAATCTCCTTCGGGATCGCTGTCATTATTCTTTGCATTACCATATATTGTTGAACCCGCAACCATATTATCATAGTCATCTGCTGCTACTGTTGTATTGGAAGCGGATGGCTCCAATACCGTTACCACCTGATAAGCACTTGCACACATTGGAACTGGTTGATTATCACAAATTGTATATTGAATTGAATCAATTCCTATAAAACCAACCGAAGGAGTATAAGTAATATTACCTGTGGTTAAATTGACCGTTGCAGTTCCTCCTCTTAAAGTATTTCCAGCTGCTACTCCATTCAAATCAGTGATTGTCATACTTGAAGGAACAAGTGTGATTGTTGGTGTACCAGCGGCATCATTTTCTAATGAATTAATTATAACAGATGTATTGTAAGGTGTTGATGTAATGTCAGTATTCGCAATTGGAGGATTTGTTGCTCCAACAGTATTATCCAAAACTGTAATTGTTAATATTTCATTCGGACAATCAACTGTTACGCCAGACGGACAAACTGGGATGAAGAAATTATAAACTCCCTCAATCGTAGGTATGAAAGAATAAGTACCATCTGCATTTACAATTGGCAACGTTGTTGCTGGATTAGAGGGGTCTGATGCAGGGCTACCATAGGAACTTCCTACTGGCACATTATCATTTGTATGCACATCACCATTAATTGTATTACCAATAAAGCCTGCGTTAAAATCTGCGTTTGTTTTCCAAACTAAATTCATTCCAACCAGAAAATGAATTGTAGCATTTGTGCAAGCAATTGGGGTACCATTATCACAGGTTTCATAAATGATATCAATAGAACCGGTAAATGTACTACTTGGGGTAAATGTATAACTGCCATCTGCCAACAACACAAAACTATAGTCAGAAGATGTTATCGAGTTGGCGGTTACAGTTTGGGTATTGCCCTCTGGGTCACTGTCATTATCTTTAACATTGCCTGTTATAACAGTACCAGAAACAGTCATTTTGTAATCATCTGCAGCAACAGTGGTGTTTGGATCTCCACTTGCAGCTACATTAATTACCTGGAAAGCTGTAGCACACATAGGAACAACTTGATTATCACATACGGTATAGCTTATCGTATCAATACCCATAAATCCTGTAGCTGGTGTATAAGTTATCATGCCATTTAATGGATTAACGGTAGCTGTTCCACCATTTTGAGTATTACCAGAACTTAATCCATTCAAATCATTAATTGTTACACTACCTGTATCTATAAGCGTAGATTTTGAACCAGAAGCATCATTTGATAATGTATTTAATACTACTGGATTATTCATAAAAGTACTTGCTATATCAGTATTCGCAACAGGCGGATTCCATATCGAAGGATATTGCATTTTTAATACTGTAATCGTTAATAATTCGTCTGGGCAACCAGTCGACATACCAGATGGACAAACAGGAATAGTGAACTTATATACTCCTGGTTGGCTGGCCAAAAATGAATAGGTACCATCAATATTTACAGTCGGAATTGTAGTAGTTGGATTACTTATATCTGCAATTGCCGTACCATAACTAGATGAAGAATTAATTTTATCGTTTGTACTAACATCCCCGTTAATAGTGTAACCTACATATCCACTATTAATATCTGGATTCGTATGATAATTGTAACCGACAAGTAAGTGAAGTGTTGCGTCCGAACATACAATCGGAGTACCATCATCACAAGTTTGATAAATAATATCTAACGCACCAACAAAAGTATTGCTTGGAGTAAATGTATAAGAACCATCACTTAATAAGCTAAAAGTATAATCAGTATGGGTAATTGAGTTTGCGGTAACAGTTTGGTTATCGCCTTCAGCATCATTATCATTATTTTTCACATTTCCCGAAATCATTACACCTGAAATAGTAGATTTATAATCATCTGAAGCTGTAGTGGTGTTTGAGGAACCTGGTGCAAGTACTGTTACTACCTGATAAGCAGACGCACATAGAGCAGGCGTTTGTTTATCACATACCGAATATTGTATCGTATCTGTCCCTATAAAATTAATTGCGGGAGTATAGCTAATTTCACCTGTTATTGCATTTACTGTTGCTGTTCCTCCTTTAATTGTATTGCCAGTTGCACCTCCATTTAAATCAGTAATGGAAACACTTGAGGTGTCAATTATTAAAGTTCTATGGCCAGCCTCATCGTTTGCCAATGTATTTATAGTAGTACTTGTATTATAAGTCGTTGTTGCAATATCCGTATTGGCCACAGGGGGATTGACTCCATTTATGTTACTTTTCAACACTGTTATGGTCAGCATTTCATAAGGACATATTATTGTTGAATCAGACGGGCAAACAGGCACATTAAAATTATAAACACCTTCTTGAGTTGGGGTAAAAGAATAAGAACCGTCTGGATTCATTATAGGAAGGGTGGTTGTAGGATTACTAGGGTTTGCTACTGGTGTACCATATTTTGAATTCGTAGTAACCAAATCATTAGTATTGACATTACCCGTTACTGTTGTACCTAAAAAAGTTGTATTAAAATCAGGATTGGTAACTTGACAAGTAATTGCAGCTGAACTTTTATCAGAGGTACGCGTATCTATAAATGCACCATAAACGTTTAATTCACTTCCTAATCCACCTCCCAACAAACTAACACCAACAAGGCTTGAAACTGATATTCGAATTTCATCAAAATCTTGGGTAGTAACAAATCCAATGTTATATGGTGTACCAGAAACTGGTGAACCTATTATTTTTGCCAATACAGTTAAATCAATCAAATCAGAACCTGATTTAGACTCTTGCAATACATTATTGTTATAAGTTGAAACAGTAATGGCATTTAACAAATCTAATAATACTAGTGGAGGGGCAGGTATACTAATAACATAACCAGCAAAAGTACCATTAGGATAAGTCGTAATTGGATCTAAAACTGAAATAGACGTAATGGCGGCAACTGCTGCGGTATTAGTAATCGTTGCAAAATCTGTTGTACTCGAAGTGACTACATTTCCAGCATCATTTACACCAGCTAATGCACTAACTACACCAGAAACTCCTGTGCGTTGGGCATTTATAACGGTAGGGAAATTGGCACCTGTGAGATAATAACTAGAATTACATAATATCGTAGGTGCGCAGGTTTTCTCAATAATTGCACTATAAATTTTTACTGTTCCTAGGTCAGCACCAACCAATTGATCGAAAGAAATTTGAATCTCATCAAAAAGAACCGTGCTTACAATACCTGCAGTTTGTCTTGTAGTTCCAGATAATAAAGAAGAGGTTGCACCAACTATCAAAGCATTACCTGTCCCTGTTTGAACTAGTGAACCATTATTATATAATTTTATAGTAGCTGAGCTGATAACTGCCGCTGATACTATTGAGTTTGATTCAATATCGAATCCAGCAAAAGTACCAATTGGATAGGTATCTAATGCATTTGCTACTGAAAAATTTGCAGTTGTTGCAACCCCTACAGTCAAATCTATTGATGCAAAATTTGATGCAACATTATCAATTACATTTTGACTATTAGATATAGAACAACCAACGCAAGCAATTGCATCGACATTTGTTTTAGCCCCATTAACATAAACTGGGTCATCTACGTTATGAATTGTAGAGAGTGTATTACAAGGGGGCAAATTAGAAGAACAAAAGTTTTGCAATACAGCATTGTAAATCTTATATGTTGTCAATAGTGTAGCAACACCGTTTATACTCAATTTGACTTCATCAAAATTTTGTGTGGTGATAAATCCAATAACTTGTCTATTGGTACCCGTTAAAATTGACGAACCCGCAACCAATAAACTGGAGCCACTTACAATATCTCCAGTTCCAATTCCGTTATTATACGTTGATATTGTGATGTTACTCAATGCTCCAACACTCAATAAGCTTGCTGATTCTATATCGAATCCTGCAAACGTTCCTGCTGTATATTCCGTAACATTATCAATAACTGAAATAGACGAGGATGACAAAACACTGGCTGTAAGAGTCATAGTTGCATAATCAGTGGTAGAGTTACTTATCGCATTGTCAATATCTGCCATTGTAGCACCACTAACCAAACCTGAGTTTGCATTATTTATAGACAGTGGGTAGGACGGTGTTGAAATCGCAGTTTGCAAATTGCAACTTAAAGCGGGACCAGCACAAAATTTTTGAAAAACTGCATTATAGATTGATATATCTCCCAAAGCTAATAATGCAGAGGTGGTTAACCTTACTTCATCAAATGCGGCAGTGGTTACGAAGCCAACTGTACCTTTAGACCCCGTAGATAACAAACTTGCTGACAACATTGAAGCTTCAACAGACTTAGATTCAACAAATGCACCAGCTAAGTATGTTGAAATGGTAATATTGCTAAATGCAGACAATGTTAGAAGACCAGATGTTGAAATTTCGAAACCAGCATAACTACCTGCAGAATATCCTGAGACTCCAGCTGCACCGTCTTTGACAGAAATAAATTCTGATGAACCCAAAATTGACCTTAAAGTGGCAAAGTTTGTGGTAGTACCATCAATAACATTGCCTGGATTCTCAACCCCATTAATGAGTAAGCCGAGTAGAATAGTGCTACCACTATTAGTTTGACTCATACTACTATGTGTAGGAGGAACCATCAAAGTTGGTGTATTACAAGATAATGTACCAAGCTGCGCAGTACTTATTTTGGTGATTAAAAAGAGACAAATAGTACTAATTGCTACAGTAAAAAACTTTAATTTTGCAAATGTTGAATTGTAAGGTTTGACCATTATTTTACTAATTAATTTGTTATTAGCTAATTTTTTTTGTGGATAGCAAGTATAGCTCTATCAATGAGAGCCTTTCATCAAGAGACAAGGCTAACAGATATGATAAGTCGATTTGAGTTTGAACTTCCATTGATATTAAAATATACCTTATATATTATATATACAAATAATACATTTTGCGGTTTAGATTGAATGCAAAACTAGTTGGTTCACAATTGGCCAGTACCACTACTTATGTATTGGTTAATAAACAAAGTAAACCAATTCACTATTTTTCAATACTATAAACTTTAAATCTTTTTTAATATTAAGTTCAGCAATACTTAAGTATTGTTTTAGAAGAGAACTCCTGTCATTTACACTTAAAACAGTACATTGCACTGTACTTTCTAGATAAAAATGAATAAGATAGTTTTTACATTTATTATTTCTCTATTTTTTTCTTGCTCGTCAAAAAAAAATGAAAGTTGTAAACTGGAAAAAAATGACTCCTTAAAAGTAAATCACTTAAAAAAAATTATTAACAAAGAGATATATTACAATCCTGATAGTACACTACTTTTATGTAAGAAATTAAAAGATATTTGCAATACACACGAATCTACATTAGAGTTTTATGAGAACGCTGTTTTTATATATGGAAATCTTTTAAAGGACCACGTTAAAGCATTATTGTATAAAGACAGTGCTATATGGCTAGTAAAGCATTACGAATTAAACTATCTTCAATATAAGGCTAATTATATTAGTGGGATGTATTGGATTAGTAAGGATGATCCAACAAACGCAGCTATAAGCTTTTACCAATCACTTCAAAATCAGCCTTCAAAAAAAGACTCCGCAATACTACTATATACATATAATTTTCTATCGACTATTTATTATAGCTTAAAAGAGTACAATTTATCTGCTAAAAACTATTTACCAGTTTTCAACAACATTAATTTCAACAAATTAAGTGAAAATGACATACCCCCTTTAATTAACGGATATGCCTATTTTAGTGCAGCAGACTCAACATTTTTTCAATACGGCAAAAAATGTTTGCTTTCAGCAAAAAGTCAAATTGAAGAAAATAAGAATTCATACTTTTATTCAATTTTGTATTACTACCTAAGTGATTATTATTTCAGAAATAAAATACCAGATAGTGGTTTTTTATTTGCCAGAAAGTGCATTGATAATATCCAATCCTCGAAAGATAAAACACAAAAAATAGAAAAACCATATTTATTATTAATTGAACAGCACATAAAAAACAGGTCATACAAAGAAGCCTTACTAGAATTAAATAATTTGTATATCAATGTAGATGTGAATAAAATACACATTGATGACCAATTCCGCTTAAATCAACTTGCTATCCATATCTATAAAGAAACAGGAATGAATAGTGAATACCAAAAATCACTAGAACAGTACATCAGTATAAACGAGATAGAGAATAAGCATAATAGAATACATAATCTATATCAAAAATTATCCGTCTTAGATGCTTCATTTGACAAACAGGAAATAGAAAAACTGAATCATCTTAAAAAACTCCAACGCATATACATTTTTATGCTAATTACTGTTATAGTTGGCTTGATAGTAACTTCAACGGTAAGTATAATTGCGATTAAGAAAAAGAAAAAACTAAAAATTGAAGAATTGAAGCAAATTCAAAGACTCAACGAAATAGAATTTGAAAAAAAATTATACAACGACAGGGTAAGAATTGCACAGGAACTGCATGATGACCTAGGCACAACAATTACCTCAATCATCATTGCTACAGAAATGCCGAAAAAATATTCTTCAACAGATGAATTATTAGAAAGGGTAAAAAAATTAGCAGATTTAATATACATTCAATTAAATGAGATCATTTGGAACTTAGACATTAAAAATGACAATGTAAAAAACCTAGTTAACCATATAATTACTTTTGCAAATATCTTCTTTAACGACGCTCAAGTTAAATTAAAATACAATATTGAAATAGAGGAACCATCATTGAAAATTGATGGTATTCAGAGAAGAATTATTTATTTATCCATTAAGGAGTTATTCAATAATATTGTCAAGCACGCTAATGCAACCACAGTAGATTTAATAATATTACAAGAAGGAAATCACTTACAAATAGAAATAAAGGACGATGGAATTGGTATAAAAAAATTAGATTACGACTATTTAACCAACATTGGCGGAAATGGTATTGAAAACATTCAATCACACATAAAAAAAGCCAATGGCAACATAACGTGGTCTGAAAATGATAATGGAAATGGTTGCAAAATAAAAATCTCACTTCATATATAGCTCCAATTTATGATTTCTATAATATTAGTCGAAGACCAAATTGCACACCAAGAATACATTAAGAATATTCTAGATGGTGAGCTAGGTTTTAATTGCCTTGCAGTCATCAACAATGGAGAGACAGCTATCAAAGAAATAATTAGACTGAAACCAGATATTGTGCTAATGGATATAGGTTTACCAGACAAAAATGGAATCGAGTGTATTCGTGAATTAAAATTTAAATGCCCCGAAGTTAAATTTATGGTTTGTACAGTCCTTGAAGAGGATGAAAAAATCCTTCAAGCAATTATAGCAGGAGCGCACTCCTATATAGTTAAAAAAAGCAAGCCATATCAAATCATAGATGCTATTAAAGAACTTCACGAGGGAAATTCTCCAATAAGCAGTTGTATCGCAAATAAATTATTAGATATTATTGCTGAGAAAAAAGATCCTGAACAGGCTAGAATAGCATACAATATTACACAAAGGGAAAATGAAATACTTAATCTACTTGCCAAAGGACATTTCTATCAAGAGATATCAAATGAACTTAGTATCAGTGTCAAAACAATTAAATGGCACATTTACAATATATACATAAAACTCCAGGTAGACAATAGAACCGAGGCGATCAACAAGTATTTTGGCTAAGACATTGTTTAGTTCCAATTATTTCTAGATTTGACATAATCAATAGTTGGCCTTTAGGATGAATTTGTTTTTGCAAGTTTTACCGAAAACAATCACAACCTACAAAAATTCCTAATAGCTGGTTAGGGGTAAACACGATTTTTAAAAATAATATGCAAGGAGACTAAAAAATTTAATCTCCCTCCATCTTTCCCTTCAATTTTCTCATATCACTAGCAATTTTATTGTCTAGCACCTTTGCATACATCTGAGTCGTAGCAAGTTTTGTGTGACCTAACATTCTGCTTACAGTCTCAATAGGAACGCCATTGCCAAGTGTAATAGTTGTGGCAAATGTATGCCTGGCTAAGTGTGTGGTCAAATTTTTAATGATACCTGCAAGCTCTTGAATCAACTTCAGATTTTCATTCATTTTTTGATTAGAGAGTACTGGCAATAATGGCTTTTCTGGTTCCTTTTCATCTAGATAGGGCAACAAAATAAACATTGCTTGAGGTAATAAGGGTACAGTGAAACCAATTTTTGTTTTCTCCCGACTCATCTTAATCCAATACTCATTCTCTGAAATACGGTGGATGTCATTTTTTGATAAGCGCTTTACATCTCCAAAGCTTAAGCCAGTGTAACACTGCAATAGAAACACATCTCTAACATCTTGTAAAGTGGTTCTTTGTAGCTTTAATTCCTGAATACGAATAAGCTCTTCCATAGTTAGCGCAATCTTGTTTACAGGCGTAAATTCAAGCGAAAATGCGTTTAATGCATTAGTTTGTAAGTAGCCTTGTTTGATGGCGTAATTGACAATTGTTTTGAGTCTTTGGATTTGTTTGTTGGCACCATTCTGTTTACAAGTTTTAATTGTAGTGAGATAAGTAAAGAAAGCTTCAGCAAATTTGTAATTGACATCCCTTAATTGAATGTCCTTTTTACCGTTATAAGATGGAATAAACTCAGTAAGGAATAGAAGTGAAGTTTTGTAATTCTTGTAGCTTCCATAGCTATACTTAATGCCTATCATCTTTTCGAAATTGGCATTGTGCTGCTTTGTGATCTCAAGTAGAGTTGGGAGTTTCTTATTGTCCTCACCGTAAAAAGCTGCTTTGTAATTTTCAGAATTCAGAATTTCATTTGTAGAAAGGAGAGAAGAGTAAACAAGATATAGTTTGGTCTTCATACCCTCAATTTGTTTGTTGGTAAGTTTGTTTGCTTCATTAATTGGCTTTGCTATCTCTTCCGCAGACAGCCATTGTTTGGGCTGTACTTTCTTATTTAAAGAGAATTCAATTCTTTGGCCATTTAAGGTAACCTTAGCGTAAATAGGCGCATAGCCATCTTTGTCCATCTTATCCTTTTTCAAGATAAAACGGACACTAAATGTGTTTAGTGACATAGGTGTGAGTGTTTAAAAGTGAGGAATTTAAAACCCTTATGAATAAAGGGTTTCAGAGGAAAAAATAGGTCGCAGAGTAGGTAGTCGAATTAGTCGCAGAAAAGAGCTTTTTGCAACACTATTTGAAATTGTACTGGTGAAATTCGAAAGTTTGTACAAAGAGACTAAAACCCTTATTCAGTCTACATTTCAGAAAATAAAAAAAGCCCATAATCGATTGATTATGAGCTTATTAGTCGGGACGACTAGATTCGAACTAGCGACCCCTTGCACCCCATGCAAGTGCGCTACCGGGCTGCGCTACGTCCCGAAATTTTACCGGTTAGGGGCGCAAAGATAATAGCTTTTTGCAAAAAACCTAATGCAAATCTGCTGAAATAAGACGCAAAAATTCGCTTCTTGTCTCGTTGCGCTCAAAGGCTCCACTAAATGCAGATGTCGTGGTCACACTATTTTGTTTTTGAACACCACGCATCATCATACACAAATGTTTGGCTTCAATCACTACAGCTACACCCATCGGGTTGAGCGTCTCCTGAATCACATCTAATATCTGACGCGTCATTCGCTCTTGTACTTGCAAACGGCGAGCATAACAGTCAACAACACGGGCTATTTTACTCAAACCTGTAATGACACCGTTGGGAATGTAAGCCACGTGGGCTTTACCAAAGAATGGCAACATATGATGTTCGCACAAAGAATACAATTCAATGTCCTTTACAATCACCATTTCGTTGTAGGCTTCGTGAAATTTCGCAGCATTCAAAATCTCGCGGGCATCCATTTGGTAGCCTTGTGTAATAAATTGCATGGCTTTTGCCACGCGCTCTGGTGTTTTTTCCAAACCCTCACGGCCAATGTCTTCACCCAACAACTTCATTGAAGCTGCATAATGTTCTTTCAAACCATCAGTGGTGTCTTGATCGTATTGTTCTATTTTTTTGTAGGCCAATTTGTTTAATTTAATATTGCAAAAGTTGAACAATTTATTGAATTGTCCCTGATATTTCATTTGATACTAGTATCAAGATTGATTATCCGTAGTATTCAACGTAAATATTAGGCGTTTCATTGAGCTTCATTTTGTGTAGTTGTGCACCTTTGGCCTCTACGTGTGGCTTTAATTCGTTCCAAATACCCATAATTAGGTTTTCGGCACTAGTAAATTTACCTTTCATAAAAGACACATCGAGGTTAAGATTTTTATGATCCACTTGTTCAACGATGATGTTTTTGATTAAAGTACCTAGTTCTTTTGCATTGAATACAAATCCAGTTTCGGGGTTTGGGACCCCTTTGACAGTTACATGCAATTCGTAATTATGACCATGCCAATTGGGGTTGGCACACTTACCGAAAACCGCAGAATTTTCTTCCTGACTCCAATTTGTATTCTCTAATTTATGTGCAGCATTGAAATGCTCAACGCGTGTTAAGTAAACCATTTCTTAAAGTTGAACCGCAAAATTACTGCTTATATGGTCGTTTGACAAAATTGTCTTTACTTGCAGTAGTAATGAGAAAACTAATAGTGACAGCGGCAACCCTAATGGAAATTGAACCTTTTGTTCAACATTTGCGCCGCAATTTTACCGAATTAACTCCCGATGTTTTTCAAAACGAAACCTGGTCCATTCACATTTTTGTTTCGGGTGTAGGGATGATGAGTACTGCTTTTTCATTGGCAACTAAACTCAACAAAGAAAAATTTGATGCGGCGATTCAAGTGGGAATTGCAGGAGCATTTAATACAGAAATACAATTAGGAGAATTAGTAACTGTCGCAAGCGAACAATACGGCGACCTTGGTGCCGAAGACCATTCCGATTATATTGACATTTTTGACTTAGGTTTTCTAGACAAAAACATTTTTCCTTTTAGCAATGGAAAATTAATCAATCCCACACCCTTTCTATTTAGAAAATCATTAAAAACAGTAGAATCCCTGAGTGTCAATACGGTAAGCGGCAACAAACAAAGTATTGAGGCTCGTACATCGCGTTATCATTGCGACATAGAAAGTATGGAAGGTGTCGCTTTTCACTACAGTTGTCTCTTAATGCAAATTCCTTTTATGCAAGTCAGGGCTATTTCTAATTATGTAACACCGCGCAATAAATCCGAATGGCAACTAAAACTAGCCATTGACAATTTGAACCAATATTTAATAGACACTTTTAGCACAAATTAATTGACACGATGAAACTTACCCTTGGATTCAGCCCTTGCCCCAATGACACTTTTATTTTCGATGCCATGGTTAATGGCCATATTGATACTAAAGGTATAGAGTTTGAATACGTAATGGAAGATGTGGAAACGCTCAATCAAATGGCCTATGCAGGCAAATTAGACATCACCAAACTGAGCTATGGCACTTACCTCAACCTTAGCAAACAATATGCCCTACTGCATTCCGGAAGCGCATTGGGCAAAGGTGTTGGCCCCATATTAGTAAGTAAAAAGAAGATTGACTTTTCAGACATCAACAAAAAAAGCATTGCCATCCCAGGCGCCAAAACCACTGCCAACTTGCTATTGAGCTTAGCAGCTCCCGAAGCGCAAAACAAAACCGAAATCATTTTTAGCGACATCGAAGAGGCATTACTGCAAGAGAGATTTGATATCGGATTAATCATACACGAAAGTCGTTTTACCTACGAGCAAAAAGGATTGCACAAAATAATAGACTTGGGCGACTGGTGGGAAACAACAATGAATGCAGCCATCCCACTGGGAGGCATTGTGATGAAAAGGGAATTTGAAAAAAACCTTATTGCGCAAATAGATGCGCTGATAAAAGAAAGTGTTTTATTCTCTTGGAAAAACTATCCAAATCTGTCTTCATTTGTGCAATGCAATGCTCAAGAAATGGACGAAGAAGTGATGCGCCAACACATTCAGTTGTATGTAAATGAATATACAACCGAGCTAGGCGAAGTTGGGGTTCATTCCATCCAAACTTTATTTGACAAAGCAGTATCCATTGGATTAATCAAAAGCAAGCACCTGCCCGAAAATATTTTCTATTAATCAATGTCAACCGCTGCAAAAACTATACTAAAACGTTATTGGGGTTTCGATGCATTTCGGGATGTACAAGAAGAAATTATCCAAACCATTATTGAGGGCAAAGACTGCATTGCCTTATTACCCACAGGTGGCGGAAAATCTATTTGTTACCAGATACCTGCCCTATTGCTAGACGGATTGACATTAGTCGTTTCTCCACTTATTTCTTTGATGCAGGATCAAGTAAATCATTTAAGTGAAAAGGGAATTGCTGCCGAATATCTACACAGTGGACTTAAATATAAAGAGGTAGAAGATATATTATCGCAAGCAGAAAAAGGCAACTTCAAATTGCTCTACGTGTCGCCAGAGCGTCTTCAAAGTAATCAGTTTAAAGAAGCGCTACCCTATCTGCAACTCAGCTTGATTGCTGTTGACGAAGCACATTGCATCTCGCAATGGGGTCACGACTTCAGGCCCGAATATTTGCAAATAAATGAGTTGCGAAAAGTATGGAAAACCACTCCCATATTGGCACTAACAGCTAGTGCCACCAAAGATGTGCTCCTCGATATCCAAGAACAATTATCACTAGATAAAGCTCAAATTTTTAAAAAGAGTTTTAGGCGTGACAACATTCTATACCACGTTCAATACTCCGAAAACAAGCAACAGCAGATTGTTCAGTACTTTTTGAAGAACAAGGAATGTGGTATCGTTTACTGTCGCAGTAGAAGAAAAACAGAGGAATTAGCCTTGCTCTTGCAACAAAATACAATCAGTGCCACAGCTTACCACGCCGGTATGCCCAAGGAATTACGCAGTGAAGCACAACAAAACTGGATGCAGAATAAAGTAAAAGTGATGGTGGCTACCACCGCTTTTGGCATGGGAATTGACAAACCTGACGTACGAACAGTTTTTCATTTTGATGCCCCCGAACACCTTGAAGCCTATTATCAAGAAACTGGGCGTGCAGGCAGAGATGGACAAGCTTCAAGAGCCATTACTTTATTTAATTTCGGTGACATTGAAAGATTGGAAAAGAGCACCCAGCTGTATTATCCACCAGAGGCTTATCTGCGAAAAATATACCAAGCAATTTGTGATTTTCTGCAAATAGCAAGCGGTACAGAGCCCAACCAATATTTTGATTTCGACCTAAATCAATTTATCAGCAACTTTAAATTAGAAGCATTACCAGCATCCCATGCATTGAGGCTTTTGGCTCAAGAAGGACTTTGGACATTGAGCGAATCTTTATTTCGTCCGGCCACTGTGCAGTTTCTGGCCGAGCGGCATTCTATTGATGATATCAACCAACGATACCCCTTGCTGGGCTTAGTCACTACAGGGTTATTACGTTTGTTCAGTGGAATTTATTATTATCCTGCCACCATACATATCTTAAGTATTGCGAGACATTTAAGAATGAAAAAGGAAGACGTGGAAATGGCCTTGCAACAATTGCACCAAATGAACATTATTGAGTATCAAAAAGCCAAGGAAGGGCCTCAGCTCTATTTCCATCATTATAGAGTACCCAGCAAAGATTTGATATTAAACCATCAAAGAATAAAGAGACTGCGGGATAATCACCAAAGAAGAACAGATGTAATGATTGGCTTTTTAAATAACAAAACTCAATGCCTCAACCAAATCCTGCTCCATTATTTCGATGAGGAAGCGCCAAATAAATGCAATCATTGCTCTGTATGCCTCAAGCAAAATGAAAGTACGCTCAAACCAGCGCAAGTAAAGCAACAAATCCTGCTGGCTTTTCAAACGCACACATCTCTTTCGCTCAACGAGCTGTTAGACTTGTTGGGCGCTGAACCTGAACAAACAACTATTTGGATACGAGGAATGATAGATGAGAAGCAGCTTTTTTTGGATGAAGATGGGAATATTTCAATTTACCATTCTTAATTGCAAGCTATCCCCTTAAAAGCTTATTTTTGTCATTCGATTTTTTAAAAAACAGCTAATTCTATGCAAATAACAGTAAATGGACAATCGGCAATTGAAATGGACAAATCAGACCAACAATGGCTGATGAATGGTATTGCGGTAAATGCGGATATTCAATGGCAGGCAAACGGACAAGCCAGTATCTTGTTAGATAATAAAAGCTATACAGCACAAATCGAAAAGTTAGACAAAGAGAATAAAGAATTGGTGCTTAAAATCGACGGACAACGATATACTTTGGGAATCAAAGAAGATATAGATATCCTATTGGACAAAATGGGTATCAACCTTAGTGCTTTACAAAAAGCCGCCCCATTAAAAGCGCCTATGCCGGGTATGATTTTAAAAGTATTGGTTGAACCAGGCCAGCAAGTCAATAAAGGCGACGCATTGCTGATATTAGAAGCCATGAAAATGGAAAACGTTTTGAAAGCAAGTGGATCAGCAACCATCAAATCTATTAAAGCAGAAGAAAAAACTGCTGTAGAAAAAGGCGCTGTATTGATAGAAATGGAATAATAAAAATCAAATGATTCAAAGCAAAAATTACCTCTATCTTTTTTTCATTGTTTTATCTTTTTGCCTGAGCAAAGGCTCTATAGCATTGGCTCAGGGCTTCTCCTACGTCTATATTCAAGGCGACAAAAAAACGCCAATTTATACAAAAGTAGAAGGCGTAATGATGCCACGCTACGGCAAAAATTATGCTTTACTTTCGCGATTAGCGCCAGGTCCATTAAATATCGAAATCCTATTTCAGCAAAACGAATACCCCGCAGTTCAATTTAATATTCTTGTGCCCGAGAATGGCAAAAGGGCATTCGTATTACAAAAAAAAGAAGAAGGATTTGCATTATACGATGTACAACAAAATTTTTATTTGAAAGCAAACAACAGTATTGAAGATGACCATTTACCAACCATATTAAGCAATGCAAATATCGCTGGCGAAAAATACAATGAACCCAAAACTGTGGTGACATCCGAGAAAACAGAGGAAGTTTCTGCATTCAACAAAGCAGAAAAGCCAAAGGCTGAAATGCCTGAACCCATAAAAACCGAAGCGACTGAAGTGGGAAACACCTCGACAACAATAGATTCTGCAACAAAACCAAAGTTTATCGAAAACATCACTTTTGATAATAGTACCAACACCCCCGATACAAAAGAGGGAAATATTAATGTTGGAGAACAAACCAATAAGGAAAACAGAAAAGATAATACAATTCCAATCATCCTTAACAGTGATTGCAAAAACCAAATAACAACCATTCAATACCTCAAATTAATCAATAACATTACTGCTAAAAAATCAGAAAACGAACGATTGGGACTGATTATCGAAAGCACAAAACAAAATTGTTTTAGCACCGAACAAGCTGAGAAACTGATTGAAAAACTAGATTCAGATATTGCCAAATACAGTGCGCTGAAAAATATTTACCCAAAAATTACTGACCAAGCTAATTTTGGTAGCCTTGTTTCATTACTTCAAGAGGAAGAATGGAAATCATATTTTGTAGATTTAACTCAAGCTAAATAAATACACAGCCAATTGGAGTTCGGCATATTGGTATCGCTGACCCATTTTGACGAAAAAATTACTTGACTGGCTTGTCGTAAAGTTGATACAGCGTGTACGCATTACTACGTTCCAGCCATTGGTTGAAATTGAATTGATAGGTCCAGGTAGGCAGCTTAGTCAAAATAACTTTAGTGCGATTGCTATCAAAAAAAGGACCACCGTATTGAAAAATAAACTCATCCTTTGGGAAGGCGAAATTGCTATAAATCCAAACATTCTTGCCCACCAAAGCCGAAGTATCCTTCATAAAACTATCAATACAATAACTTTCAATAAGTGGGTTGCCATAAAAAGTTGCTCCTAATGCCTCGGCTTCTGCATTGACATAAGGATTAAACTCGTGACTGAATACCAAAATAGTAGGCTGGTGCAGGTGCTTGTAAAACAGTTTATTGAGTGCTATTAAATCGTTGGCAGGCTTAGTAATCATCACCAACAAAGCAATGCCATTTGCTATCCAAAATGATTTCCAAAGAATGCGTTGAAACAATTGGTATCGTTTATTAGCGTGCAGCGATTCGAATTTTTTGCCTAAATATTCGATAGTAGTAACTGCCCAAAAAGGAAAGAAAAAAGAAAGAGGAAATAAAAATCTAAATTCCTTGTGCGCCACTACAATATGACCCAACAAAAATAAGATCATCGCCCAAGTAAGTATGTGTTTGGGTTTATAGAGCAACATTACCGGGATACTGAGTAGCATAATAATTCCATAAGGCGCCAAAGACTGTTGGTATATTTGAATAAAATACCAATACCAAGGCTCTACCCCATATTTGGCTGCCTTATTTTCTACAACATTCTGAAATACATAATTCCAGCTACTCATTGTCCATTCACCATACAACCAATATTCACACAATAGCCCAATGCAGAAGGCAAAGGCAAAACCAGCTATCACTTTAGCAATGTTGCTCCATTTAGTCTTATCGATAAACAGCATCCATAAGCCTATACCGCCTATCATAAAAATGGCCTGAAAACGAAAGACAAAGCTTAATCCAGCTAATAAGCCAAATAACCAATAGCTTGGATTGTTACTTCGCCATAGCATAATGATAGCACAAGCCATTGCAATTGCCGACCAGTTTTCGGATGAAAAACGAAGATGCAAATACACTAAACCCCAACCCAAAACCGAAAGGATTAGATGTACTTTTTGCAAAAACTCCGATTTGATTTGGGGTAATATGGCTTTGTGAAATTGCCAAGCAGTAAATAGAGCCATCATGGCACTTAAAAACCGAAGTAATGTCGTAAAAGCAAAAGGGTCACTAAAGCCAAGCGAATAATAAGGCTTGAGTAAAAGATACACCATCAGTGGTTGCAGGCCAGGTCGCATCTGAGCCGGAAACTCCCAAGCCAGTTTTGATTCTGGTGTCAACCCGCATTTGTAATTAGCAAATTCAATGAGTTGAAAATGCTCGTCGGGGTGATGATAACCCACCGAAAACCAAACACCGATGAGGTGAGCAATGAAGGCAATAAAAAGTATGCGTTTTTCGAAAGCAGGAAGGTTTCTCAATAAAAAAATATTTAAAAGTGCTGCAAAACTAGAAAAAAAGCATCAGCAAGAAAGAACAACCTAAAATTCAATAACATTCTTATGGTCTATATTTTATATTTTCACGCGCTCCAATTATTATAATGAAGATAAAAATTTTTCTCGTTGCACTATTTCTGCTGCATATAGGGCTGTCTGTATTTCATATTAATTATGCTACAATGTGGGATGATGAAGCTTCGGTGGTGTGGTTTGCAAAAAATTATAACCAACATGGCAAAATATTAGGCTACGATGGGGAACATCTATTCTCCTATCGGAATGGCCAACTCATCAATAATGAATTAGTGTACAACAATCCTCCTTTGGATATTTATTATGCTGCATTTATCATTCGCCATTTTGGTGAGAGTGATTTTATCCTTCGGTTTTCCTTTGCCTTATTGGGATTTGTAGCGCTTGGCTTATTCGTATGGTGCTTTAGATTGATTACCGAAAAAGATAAAATTTGGTTTGTTTTTTCTTCCAGCATTCTGATTCTTTCGGTCAACTATTTATTGATTGAGGCCAATACGCGGTATTATGCGCTCACATTCTTATTTGCTGCTATTAGTTTATTAGCCGCCCTTAAAATTGTTGAAAAGCCTGAAAAAAAATATACTCAAAAGGTTATGCTTTTGACTTTGCAGTTATCGGCAATTTACTTACTGTTTCTTAGTCACTATTTGGCTGCAGTTTGTTGGTGGTTGATGTGTGGTATTATTCTTTTACAGCATCAGCAAATTCGCATCAGCCTAAAAGATAAATTTACAAATACTGTTGCACTACTTTATTTGTTGCTTTTTGCCATAATTGTGCACTATATCATATCGGAACAAGTTCTCCATCGTCCAGACCTTGAAAATGAAGATGGAATGTTGATGAAGTATTCAAAATTATTACAATGGCTGTTTGAGGATTTACATCGGCTGAATATCATACCCTTATGGCTTATTCCGGCATTTATTATACTGCTTTTTTCCAATAAACATCTAATAAGTAAATCATTGAGCAGGTTGATAATGTTTTTAGGAGTGTTCTTGATAGCAATAGTGGCACTAAATCCTCAGCCTACCTCCCATTCACTAAGTTTTGATATTCGCTATCTATATGTTGTCATCCCTGTCCTTTATTTGCTCATGGGCTATTTCTTCAAGTTGCTTTATGAGCAGGTAAAATGGGGTAAAATTATCAGTATAGTTTTGGCGGTCATATTTATTAATTCTACACTACTTTCTGCAATCCCCTCAGATGGGGGACCACAATTACTATTACCCAATTTTATAAAAGAAAGGATGAATCCATTCCCCACAGCCTATTCAGAAGCTATCCATTACATCCATAAAAACTTCAAGGAAAAGAAGAAAATATTGACCCTTCCAGGATTTCATAACACTGTTTTCTTTCGGTATGTACCAGAAAAAATTCAAGTTACTAACACCCTTAATGAAAAAACTGATTTAAGCAAACATTTAATTGATTCATTAGGGCAACAGTGTCTCTATATAGGCAATTGTAAGCCAGAGTATGTTTTTCAGTTTGGCAGCACCGAAACTTTAGAGGATTACCCCTTCAAGGCCAGCGATTTTAAATTCATTGACACTATACTGATTTATGCCCATGGTGTAGATGTCAGCAGGCCCGAGTTGTATTGGCACTCGTTTGGACCTAAAAAAATTAATGACACCAGCCTTGAGGCCTTGTATATTTTTCACGATTAACTATCGAGAAAAGAGTATAGAAGGAATAATATTATTTTAAAAATCGCTTCAAATCCCGTTCGGCTTCGCGGTTCTTGATTGTTTCACGCTTGTCGTGTAACTTTTTACCACGACCAAGGCCAATCTCTACTTTGGCATAACCTTCATCGGTAATAAATACAGAAAGTGGTACTATGGTAAATCCCTTTTCCTTGATTTTAGCTTCCCATTTGCGCAATTCTTTTTTGGTCAAAAGCAATTTGCGCTCACGTGTGGTTGCATGACCTGCGTAGCCTGCATTGGCGTATTCACCAATATACAGACTCTTAATCCAAAGCTCATTTTTATGGAAAATACAATAACTGTCATTGAAACTCACACGGCCGTTTCGGATGGATTTAATCTCCGACCCGGTCAGTACAATACCTGCCTTTAGCCTATCTTCAATCGCATATTCGAAAGTAGCGGGCTTGTTTTTGATGTATATATTCTGAGCCAATGTGTAAGCAGCCTTAATGGCCAATTTTATTTACTTTCGGTCATAAACCAATTGATGGTTTGACTGAGTTTTGATTTGAGATGTTTGCGTTCTACTACAAAATCAAGAAATCCGTGCTCCAATAAAAATTCGGAACGTTGGAATCCTGCAGGAAGATCTTTTTTAATGGTTTCTTTAATAACCCTCGGACCAGCAAAACCAATTAAGGCCTTTGGCTCAGCGATATTAATATCGCCTAGCATAGCAAAAGAAGCTGTTACACCACCTGTTGTAGGATCAGTCATCAAAGAAATATAAGGCAAACCTGCCTTGGCAAGTCGGGTCAATTTAGCAGAAGTCTTAGCCATTTGCATCAATGAAAATGCCGACTCCATCATACGTGCACCACCCGATTTGGAAATGATCATAAAAGGCAATTTATGTTCAATAGCATAGTCGATTCCTCTACTTATTTTTTCTCCTACTACCGAGCCCATTGAGCCGCCAATGAAATTAAAATTCATACAGGCCACCACCAAGCCTTGTCCGTTTACCTCTCCTACCCCTACCGATAAGGCATCTTCAGGAACTTTTTTGAGTGCATCAACCAGTCTATCGGCGTATGGTTTCAAATCTACAAAACCGAGTTTATCAACAGAAACAATATTGCTAAATAAATATTCGACCTTCCCTTCGTCGAAAATGATACTAAAATATTCGGGCGAATTGATACGATTGTGCATATTGCATTTGGGGCAAACCCAAAGATTTTCGGCCAATTCTTTCTGGGTAATCGTAGTGCGGCACTCCGAACATTTATGCCAAAGTCCATCAGGAGTTTCGCGCTTCTCGTTTGTTTGGGTTAACACCCCTTTTTTGATACGCTTGAACCAAGTAGATGACATATTAGAAGTAAATTTTTTTGAAATAATGTTTTTAAATAAATGACCCGAGCTACTGTTGATAGTCGGGTCTGCAAATATACGCTATGTAGCGAAAGTAAAAGGCTATTTTACTCAGGCATTTCTCTATTGCCACTCAATAAATACACTACTGCCATTCTGATGGCGACACCATTTTCTACCTGATCGAGAATGATAGAATGATGGCCATCAGCCACATCAGAGTCTATCTCCACTCCACGATTAATGGGTCCGGGATGAAGAATAAGGATTTCTTTGTTTAACGAATCGAGCATATTTTTATTTACCCCATAAAACAAAGCATATTCGCGAAGCGAAGAAAATAGTGGTTTGTGTTGACGCTCTAACTGAATCCGCAAGACATTAGCAATATCACATTGTTGTAAAGCCTTTTTGACGCTGTATTCCACTGTTACACCCATTGATTCGATGTGTTTTGGAATAAGTGTTGGAGGACCACTGACAATTACTTTTGCGCCCAACTTTTGAAGGCAATAAATATTACTCATCGCCACACGCGAATGCATAATATCGCCAATAATAGCTACGGTTTTACCGCTTAAATCACCCTGTTTTTCGCGCATCGAAAAGGCATCCAAAAGTCCCTGAGTTGGATGCTCGTTTACCCCATCTCCGGCATTAATGATACTGGCATCGATATGCTGGGCCAAAAACCAAGGTGCACCAGAAGCAGAATGACGCATGACCACCATATCCACTTTCATAGCCAAAATATTATTGACCGTATCAATCAATGTTTCGCCCTTAGAAACAGAGGAAGCTGAAGCAGAAAAATTAACCACATCTGCACCGAGGCGCTTTTCGGCCAATTCAAAAGAAGTTCGGGTGCGGGTAGAGTTTTCAAAAAAAATATTGGCAACGGTAGTATCGCGCAAAGCAGGTACTTTTTTGATAGGGCGCTGCAAAACTTGCTTAAAATTATCAGCCGTTTTGAAAATAGTTTCAATATCCTGCTTTTGCAGTTCTTTGATACCCAAGAGATGTTTTACGGATAATGACATTTTTTGATTATTATTTTTATAGAAATAGAATGCAGCCTATTAATCCACTAGCACTACCTCATCATTGCCTTCTTTTTCTTTCCAATACACTTTTACTTTTTGCTCAAAAAGAGTGTCTACGCTCTGACCTACATAATCTGGCTGAATAGGTAATTCACGACTAAATCTGCGGTCTATCAAAGTCATCAATTCCACTTCTTTTGGCCGACCAAAATCTAGTAGCGCATCCATCGCAGCACGAATCGTACGACCAGTATGCAATACGTCATCTACCAATATCACTCGCTTATCATCTACACTAAAACTAATATCGGTTTGGGCAGGGGCTTGCAAAGCGCCACCTTTATCCAGGTCATCGCGATAAAATGTAATATCGAGGCGGCCGTACTGAATTTTTGTATTACCAGTTATTTGTTGCAATAAGGCTACAATCCTATCGGCAAACAAAACACCTCGAGGCTGCATGCCAATAATTACTGTGTCGCTAAAATCCAAATGAGTTTCGACCAACTGATGCGCCAATCGGTGCAAAGTAATCTGGAGTTGCGCTTGGTCTAAAAGGGTTTTCAATGTTTGGAATATTTGGTCAAAAATAAAGCTTAATGCCAATTATAAAAAATCAATTCCGCGAACGATACAGCACCAACCTGTCGCGATACAAAACATACAATACATTACGGCAATATGCAGCCTGCAGAATTGGGTTTTCGGGCAATTCGGGAATAGGTATTTTGGTTTCGCTGAAGCTTTTAAAATCATAAGCAATCAACTCATTTCCTTTTTGATAAATAATCTGACTGCCTACTACTTGCATCTTTTTCAGTCCAAAAATAGACAGCGTATTGAGGTAAGTGCCATATTGGTCAAAGATGAGGATACCTTGCGCGGTATCGGCCATATATACCCTGCGGTCGCGCTCAATGAGGTAAGAAGGCTTGGGTAATTCGGACAATTGCTGGCGTAAATCATTGCCCTGAATCATCACATTGAGTTCCATATCCAATTTGTTGAGTGTGGCGTTAAATTGGTCGTAAACCCAAAGATTGCCCTCGGCACTTGTAGCGATAACATTAGAGTTAAGTTGGTTGAGTTTTCGGAGATTCAATTCGTTTTTGGGCGCCAACATCCTATCCAGCAAGACCATTTTGGCAAATTTGGAATAATACAACATCACCCTCAAGGGGTTGGTCACATCCACCACCGTTATCTCACCATTGGCGATGGCGATGTAATTAGCGATGCTATCCCCAGCTTCGTTGTATTTAATTAAGGCATTGTCTTTGCGCAGCAGATAGGCATTGCCCAATTCATCAACCTGCAAATTGTTGGCTTCAATGGGAATGGATTTGATGATGGGCATAGGGGATTGAGCTATTGATGTATCAAAAGCAAATAAAAGCAGCCAAACCCAAATCAATTTTTTCACTATTTCCCCTTTTTCAAACCTAATTTATGTCCACTCCAAGCGAAGTACAAGATAAACAAATAGCATGGTATCATCATAGAATAAGCCATTTGGCGAGAGCCCAACACTTCAGAAAATTTACCGTACAATGGGGGCAAAACGGCACCACCTACGATACCCATAATGAGTAAGGCAGAACCTGTTTTGGTAAATTTACCCAAATGATTAATGGCTAAAGGCCAGATTGCCGGCCACATTACCGAATTGCTAAAGCCCAGCATCGCAAAACAAATAACGGACCATTTTAAGTCAATGTAAAAAATGTATGGAAACCCTATTGTCAAATTTCCCTCTGCGTAAATGGCCATAAAAACGAGCGCGATACTCAAAACTGTCATTGCAATCAACGCCCTTTGTTGCGAAATAAACCTAGGAATGAAAACAATACCAGCAACATAGCCTATCAGTAAACCATAACCTGTATAGGTCACAAAGCCCGAAGCGTCATACAAAGAATATCCCAATTCTTCGCCAAAACCGGTAAATGTATCATAACTAATTACCTCTACCCCCACATAAAAAAAGATGGCCAATGCGCCTAAAAGCAAATGCGGAAATTGTAAGACACTTATTTTACCAATGGCATTCTCACTATCCCCAGCTTGCTGTTCTTCCTCGTTAATTTCGGGGAGATGAATAAAGTAAATAATCAATGCCAAAACCGCTAATGAGGCCGCAATAACGACATAGGGGATAATCACTCTACTCGCCAACGCATCCAATTCCAAGGCTTTTTCAGCGGGAGACAATGTCAACAATTTTGCTCTTATTTCACTAGCATTTTTAAGTGTAATAGCACCCAAAACATAAACGGCAATAATACCAGCCACTTTGTTGCAAATACCCATAATGCTGATGCGCTGTGCGGCACTTTCAATTGGTCCTAAAACAGTGGCATAAGGATTAGCTGCGGTTTGTAAAAGTGCCAAACCACTACCAATAACAAACAAACCCGTAAGAAATAAATTAAAATTGCGCGACTGCGCAGCGGGTACAAACAACAAAGCGCCCAATGCCATCACCAATAGTCCGAGCGACATCCCCTTTTTAAAACCTGTCACTCTCAGCACGGCGGCAGAGGGTATAGCCATCACAAAATAAGCAGCAAAAAAAGCAGTGGCTACCAAATAAGATTGCGTATCCGTGAGCTCGCAGGCAATTTTGAGATAAGGGATTAATTGGCTATTGCTCCAGGTAATAAAACCAAAAACAAAAAAGAGACAAGCGATGATGATGAGCGCAGGAAGGTATTGTTTGTTATTTTTTTGACCCATAAAAAAGTTTATTGCAGCCAAAGTAAAACAATTATCTATAATTCGGCAATTAACAAAGCATCATTAAACATCAATCACTAAAAAGCGGCATCGCGGAAGTCACGGCGTCGAGTCAATCTCAAATCTTGCAGCACTTGTGCTTTTACATTAAGTGAGAAATTGAAGGACTTACGGAAACCAAAAGGAATTAAGCCAAGGCGCATTTCCCAACAATGAAGGTCGCGGTAGATATCAATAGAAGAGAAGGTTATTTGCTTTGCTACAATATTGTAACCTGTTGTCACAGCAACTTTCCAACGAGAGGTAAAATTTATATCTCCACTTAAAGTCAAATTTTGGGTAACTACAGAACTATCACTCTTAGAAAAAGAAGAAGGGCGACGCTCCAAATTGAAGGCGTAAGTAATATTTAGGGACCAAGGGATATTGAAATCGACATAATTATTATACCCATTATTGCGCATCAGGCTTCGAAAATCTTCTGTCTCTTTTGCTGCCTCTGCCGATTTGGGAGTGCTTTTTTGCTTGGAACGAAAAGTTGTTCCAAATCCGATTTGTGCGGTAGTCAAACGTGCCAAACCATTACCCGAAGCTTGAGTAGTGCGCGGCGTGCGACGCATTGCTACATAATCGAACTGATAAGGGTCGAAATTTGCACTAGCATTAATGTTTAATTTATTAGCAATATTGGTACGTGCGCTGAACCTATAAAAATCCCAATTAAAAGAATCAGCTGCTAAATTGTAGGACGTATTAAAGTCCAAGGCATCAAGCAGAACAATATTTTTGAATCCGGTGGCGGTATCCTTACTATTTCGCACTTTCATTTGTAAGTTGTTATTCAAACCAAAAGAAACAGAACCATTGCGGCCTTGCGGAGGCAAACCAATTATAGATTGCTCGTATGGTGATAAATAGGTTAATCTTTGGGTAGTATCTAATCTTGCTTGGTAATAATAATTAAAAGGGTCTTTGGCAAAATCAGGACGATAATTAACCCCAACAGAAGGACGCATAACATGCCTAAATCCTTTGATGGTTCCCTTTTTAAAAATCTTCATCCCATAGATTTGGGTGTTGAGGGTAAAACCTCCGTTAAAATCGCGCGAAGCAGCAAATCCGCGCTCGGTAATTGTGTCTATCCTATTGGTAGCATCATTATATCCTCTTTGTGTTTTGAGGGTATTCCAATATTCATTATAAGCAATATTAAACGACACGGTAACGAAACGGAGAATATTGTAGTTGGCCGAAATGGGCACTGAATGGCGAATTCCATTTTTAAAATTATTAAATTCAAGTTTACTCAATTGAAATGAAGTATCATAAAAGGTAATTCTATTGAGCGAATTTACGGTGTATCCAACTGTTATTTTTTCATACCAACGAACAGCCCCGACAGGATTTTTTCGCTGAAAGGGGTTACGAGCATTAACAAAAAACGAAAGGTCGGGCAGGGTGACATTGACCTGTTTGGTGGCAGTATTTTGGTTGTGCGTGGCACTTGCTGTAAAGGTATAAGGCTTACCCGCCCAATTTTTTGAAAAGGTAATATTAGACTGAAACTGATTTTGAAGAATCTGGTTGGTATTAAAACTATTATTGACAAAGAAGGTACCTGTTTGTACATTTACATTGGCATTAAAATTAACACCTGGCAAAGATTTAGCGTCTTTGCTGTGCGTCCAACGAAAGGCAAAATCTTTGGTAATTTGTGCCAAAGGATCAAATTCTTCGCCAGTTTTGTTGAGTGCGTAGCTAAGAAACACATTGCCGTTGTAGCGATATTTATTTACATAGTTACTGGTAAGGTATCCAGCAAAACTTCCCTTGGTAAAAATGTCTGTTTGCAATTGCAAGTCTACATAATCATTAAGGTATAAATAGTAACCTCCTTTCAGAAACCCAAGACCGCGATTTACTTCTACCGTATAACCTGGTAAAATAAAGCCTGAGCGATGTTTTTCATTATTGACAGGAAAATAGCCAAAAGGAAGAAACAAAGGTGTGGGCACTCCTTCTATTTCAATGTTAGCCGAACCAGTAGCGATGGCCTGATCGGGTATAATTTTGATACGATTGGTGCGAATACCAAAATGCGGATGATCTAGTGCGCAGGTGGTGTAAATATTACGATAACCGTAAAAAGATTTGTCGGGATTTCTTTTTATTTGCTCGCTATGGATAAAACCTTCACCATATTGGCTGCGAGCATTGTGTATGATTGCTCTTTGGGATTTAAAATTATACTGTAACGAATCGTAAGACACCTTTTCTGCCCCTTGCTCAAAGGTAGGATGAGGTCTATTTTTTTTGCTAGTATCAATGATGTCGGTAGCAATAGCAATATTGGTATTTTGATTAAACTCAATTTTTGGAGCACTTAATTTTCGTCCATCATAGTCCACTTTAGCCTCGCCAAATAGTTGAAAATTATTGGTCTTAATATTCATTATTGCCGAGTCTGTTGCAGTTGCCACAACAACATCATCGAGCGCATCATCCGAAATTTTAATGCCCAGTCTATCTTCTAAATTACCTGAAGAGCGTATTGATGAGTCTTTCGGAAGAGAAAGTTTGGTACTATCAGATATTAATGAAGTATCCTTTACTTTTGCGATATTACTCGTAGAATCTGTAGGCGGTATGACTTGCGCTTTTGTAAAAAACGGGATGCACATCGTAGCAAATATTGCGAAGCAAAATCGCAGTAGATGAATGGATGAGATTTTTAAAATAATTTTACCGTTCTTGAGCATATAAAAATTGCTTGCAAAAGTAACTATTTAATACAGACAAGAACACAAACCACTCATAATATAGAAATTTAAAGATGAAGTATATCATTTGCTGTTTGGTAGTCGCAACAAATTTATTAACGTATCAATATGTTGGAGCCCAATCAAAAAAAATAGAAAAAGTAGTGATAGATGCTGGCCATGGGGGTACAGATGCCGGAGCAAGAGGGGGTGCAGGAATGATGCACGAAAAAGATATTGCGCTTGCGGTATCCCTTAAGATTGGTCGACTAATCAATGATAGCCTTAGGACAGTAAAACCTATTTTCACCCGAACCACTGATGTGTTTATTCCTTTGCCCGACCGGCATGAAATTGCTAACCAGGCTGGAGCAGATTTGTTTTTGGCTATCCACATTAATGCAAGCCCAGGCAGTTTCGAAAAAATAAAAGTGGGCAGCAGAACGGTAGGCAAAGGCAAGAAAAGAAGAACCATACCCGTTTACAAAACCATTCACCACCGCGAAACTAAAGCGCACGGCACCGAAACCTATGTTCTCGGATTGCATCGTAATGGACAAAAAGAGAATGCAATCAGTGAATTTGGTGATAATGTGACAGAAGAACCCGGAATGCTCAATATGAATGACCCTCAGACTGCTATTATCATAGCCCAATATTCACAAATGTTTTTGAAAAAGAGTGTGTCTTTGGCCCAAAAAGTCCAAGATGAATTTGCACTTCAAGGGCGAAAGGATTTGGGCGTGAAGCAAAAAGGACTAGAAGTACTTGCAGGCTGTGTAATGCCAGGGGTATTAATAGAAATAGGATTTATTAATAATATTGAAGAAGAAGCTTATTTAAATAGCGAAAAAGGCCAAAATGAAATAGCCTACGCGATTTTCAAAGCTATAAGGAATTACAAAAGAGAAGTTGAAAAAACGAATCTGTAATTTTTTTTACAAGAATTTTGCCCAATAGTTTGCTTTTCAATCAGATTTTTCTACTTTTAAGCCTTGTAAACATATTTGTACTAAATGAAAAAGAGTGTTAAACTTATATTATTGTCTGCCATAGGAGCTGTTTCTGTATTTTCAACTGTGTTTTTATCTTCTTGCAAAAGGGATAAATGCAAAACTGTTGCCTGCCAAAACGGTAGTAGCTGCAACAGTGAGACAGGTGGATGTGAATGCGCTCCAGGCTTTGAAGGGTCTATGTGCGAAGTAATGACACAAAACAAATACGTAGGCACTTGGAATGTTGATGAAAAAGGAACTATTTCTCCTCGCACCAATTATCTTGTCGCTATCGAAAAGTCATTGCTACCTGGTGCTACCCCAGCAGATGTGCAAATAACTAACATGAACAACTCTGCTTTTGCTCGTGTTAACGCAATTTTGAATGGTGATACTCTTACAATTCCAGAACAAACTATCGACAATAAAAAAATAGTTGGTCAAGGTTATTTGAAAAATGACACCTATTATGGTTTGCATGGTTCTTTAACTCTTCGCTACAAAATTGTTCATTTAGAAAGCAAAAATGAAGATGACTTTGGATTTGTAATTGGTAGTCCAGCACAACTTCACAAATAAAATATTAAATATCTTTTATGAAAAGACGTGCAATTTTTGTACGTCTTTTTTTGTTCCTGTTTGTTTTTAATAACTTAGTGTTCTGATGAATTTCAAAAAAACAATTGACATAAAAAGAACCATACTAAGAATCCCTATTGTAAATAAAACGTTGCACTTTAGTAAACGTGTCGTTTTGCCGGGATTTGAAGGAGTAGCACTATACGATGCAGGAGCTTTTTTTGTGCAGAACATGAATAATATCAACCTTAGCGATCGTTGTGCAGCTGTCACCTATAATTTCCTAACCGCCTTACCCCCAACATTATTATTTCTATTTACATTAATACCTTATCTACCATTACAAGATGTGCACGTCACTATTTTGACGACATTAAAACTAATGATACCCAATAAAGAAACTTATGAGAGTTTTAGTTCTGTAATCAATGACTTTCTAAACAAAGAACAGCGCTCCCTGCTTTCCTTCAGTCTATTGCTTACATTATTTTTCTCGTCTGAGGGGATGATGGGTTTAATGCGCTATTTCGATCGTGATCAAAAAGTGTACGTTGTCCGTAATGTTTTCCAACGGCGTTGGGCGGCAATAAAACTAACAATGATGTTGATGGGCCTTGTTTTGTTGAGTATTGTGGTTATCATCATACAAAGCAAAACAGTCAATGAGCTACTATTAAAAGTATTTGACAATTTGGTACTGATTAAAATAACAAGTCTATTTGTTTTATATTTTATTATCTACAGCACCATTTCTTGTATTTATATTTATGGCCCTTCGCTGACACATCGATTTAAGTTTATTTCTGCCGGTGCGGTATTTGCCAGTATCATCTGTGTATTATCGTCGGCCATTTTTTTCTACGCGGTCAATCATTTTTTGAATTACAATAAAGTATATGGTTCTATAGGATCGCTAATTGCATTTTTTGTTTGGATGTCAATCAATACAAGGATTATAATGCTTGGATATGACCTTAACGTGAGTATCCTAATGGGTAAAATACATAAAAACACTCCCGAAGACGAGCGACAAACTTTACAAAATCCATTGAATTAATTCAGCTATTCCTTCTGTTGCTTTTTTTTCAATCTTGGTGAGATTTGCTATTCCACCAACATCAGGGATTCTTCTGTCTAATACATATTTAGGAATAGACGGATGAGCCTGCCGCAATAAGCCTGCAGCTGGATAAACAGCCAAAGAAGAACCAATTAAAACGACAACTTCTGCCCAATCGGCTACAAGAGGATACGCTAATTCCATATTAGGCACAGCCTCGCCAAACCAAACTACGTGTGGCCTATACTGACCGCCATCTGCGGCCCTGTCACCCAACCGAATATCTTTGGTATAAGGATATAGTTTTTCATCGTCCCACTCACTGCGCATTTTTGTAATCTCTCCATGCAGGTGTAGGACATTGGTTGAGCCAGCTCGTTCATGCAAATCATCAATATTTTGAGTAATAATGACCACATCGTGCGATTGCTCCAACTTTACCAACCCCAAATGAGCAGCATTGGGTTGGGCAGCTAAACAAGCTTGTCTGCGCATATTGTAAAAACGAAGCACTAACTCAGGGTTTCGGCGCCAAGCATCTGGCGTAGCCACATCTTCTATCCGATGATTTTCCCACAGCCCATCACCATCTCTAAATGTCTGAAGACCGCTTTCGGCGCTAATACCCGCACCTGTAAGCACTACAATTTTCTTGCTTTTCATTTCTATTTTGAGGAAATTGAGGTAACAAAATCCGTCACCAACTTAAAAACCTTAGGAATATTATTTAGCGAAAGCTCTTTGGGCTTATCATAGATATCATGATAATGTCCTTTACCTCCATTTGCATAAATAAAAACAGCTGGCACATTATTTTGTGTAAACGGATAATGATCGCTATTGGGTGCATTGTCTCGGATATTTACTTTGGGCAGATAATTATGTTGCTTGTTGAGGCTTTCCAACACATCGAAAGCCTCCTTTTGTTGAACCGCATTGACAACTGTAATGCCGTCTGTTGCATCTCCCATCAAGTCAATATTCAGTAAAAACTTTATGTTGGCTAAAGGAAAAACAGGATGCTCAACAAAATATTTAGAACCTAAAAGACCAGCTTCTTCGCCACTAAACGCAATAAATACTATTGAATATCTCTGAGGATTTTGTTGATAATATTTGGCAGCAGCTAGGAGAAAAGAGGTGCCACTAGCATTATCGTTGGCTCCAGGAAACACTGTACGAGCACCCATTTTACCTAGATGATCATAATGAGCAGTAAAAACAATAAAGCTATCTGGCACTTCTATGCCAGGCACATAACCAATAACATTTTTGCTCACTGCTGCTTGCTCCCATTTATGATCAATGGCAATCTCTACTTTTCTTCCTTTGGGTATAGATGAATCCGATACATACAAAACGGTAGAGGGGATAGTACGCGTAGCAACTGTCCAAGTGAGTTTTTGGGTCTGAGGAAGAATGTAGCAAGCTTTTGGCAAATCGGCTATCAAAGCACCTTGACTCACTTTTAACCTTCTGCACAGTGAGTCAACATGGTGAAGCAAATAAACCCCAGTCGACTTAAATTTCGACTTTACTTTAATCCATTCTAAGGAATCATCAACCTTTTGCAGATTCACTTTATCTAATTTACTTTTTGCTTCAGTGCGAAAGCCAACGCTTGCAGCATGAATTAAAAAATTTCCTCCAGGAGTCATTTGCTTTTTACCCAATTTGAGCTCCATCTTGTTTGGAAAAGTATTGACATCAAACTCATACTGCTGGAAATAATTACTATCCTGAGTAAAAGAGTTCAAAGCCATTTCTGAAAAATTGCGATGAATAAATTTTGCAGCTTTATCTCTACTGTTACCCACATAGCCTCTACCACCAAAACCTGGACTTGCTAGCGTGCTAATACACCTCTTCACATACCGCATGTCTTGAGCTTTCAATTTAATACAACTGGTTAATACAAAGAAGCAAGCTATAATAAGTTTTATCTTCTGGCTATTCATTTTCATTCTGAAGTGGAGCGTCTTTAATGATATAAACAATAGTGGGGAAATGGTCACTATATCCATTTATCCATTTGTTACCGCTATAGCTGCGGTGCGGAAAACCTTTATACTTACCAAAAGAATTTTTTAAAAAATCTTTATCAAATACCCTCGCTTGATAAAACTGCCAATTGCCCGATTTGCCACTTATCCAAGCGGGGGACAATATAATTTGATCAAATAAATTCCATTTATCATTATGGCTTAAAGTACCAATTCCTTGTGCATACAATTTATTCCAAGGATTATACAAGCGATTGTATTGTATCGCCTTTTCTCGGCTTCCTGTAGCGCCCAAAACTTCGGCAACACTTTCATTGACAGGGTCATCGTTGAAGTCGCCCATCAAGATGATTTTTGCATTTTTATTTTGCTTCAAAATCTGATCAACAGCTTCTCGATTTACCGCTGCAGCAACGGCTCTTTTGGGCGCGGAGGCCGCCTCGCCACCACTGCGTGATGGCCAATGATTCACTAAAACAAAAACCGTATCACCTTGCAAGATTCCTTGTACCAACAGTACATCACGAGTATATCCGCCTCCGGCATATTTGAGGTTGATGCCAATAGATTTTGCTGTGATGGTCTTAAAATATCGTGGGTTATAAATCAGAGCCACATTAATACCACGCCTATCGGGCCCTTCAATACGAATAAATCGATACTTGCGCTGCTTAAGTTCCGTTTGTTGTAATAGTACTTTTAACGCTCGGTCATCTTCTACCTCACAGACACCAATCAAAGCTGCACCATCCGGAGTGTGTTCGGTACCAAGCTGCGCCAAAACCTCTGCCATATTATGGGCCTTTTGCTTAAAGATGGCCTCGGTATATCGATGCGACCCATTAGGAGTAAAGTCGTCGTCGTTGGTTTCGGGGTTATCCTCGGGATTAAAAAAATTTTCCAAATTATAGAAAGCAAGCGCAGCAATAGGATATTGCTTTTTTTGTGCCACACTCAAAAAAACACTGAACTGCAGCAGTAAAGCAAAAAGAAAATATTTATAGTTCATTAAATTAACAAGAGAATTACTACTCAAAGATAATAGTTGCACCAGTATGTAGCCCGAAAAAAATAAGGGGTCCAAAATTTGATTTCAGATTCCCTTTTATGTATTTACATTCGCAGAATGAAGTTAGGTTTTGATGCCAAAAGACTATTCATTAACAACACAGGGCTGGGCAATTACAGTCGCAGCCTTGTCGTTCATTTGCAACAATCAAAACCTCAAAACGAATATCATCTATTTAGCCCCGAAGCACAACCAAGCAAGGCTACTGCTCATTTCTTCAATACGAGCCAATACCATATACATCAAAGCAAAGCCAGGATTAAATCCTATTGGCGCAGTTTCTCAATAGTCAAAGATTTGCAAAAAACAGGCATTGACCTCTACCACGGACTGAGCAACGAATTGCCGCACCATTTGCAACAATCAGGCATTAAGAGTGTAGTGACCATACACGATTTGATATTCAAAATTTACCCCAAAACCTACAGCGTATCGGAGCGGATTATCTACGACCGAAAGTTTCGATATGCATGTAACCACGCCGATAAAATTGTAGCCATTAGCGAAAACACGAAACAGGATATTGTTCGTCTGTATCAAATTCCTGAATCAAAAATTGAGGTGATTTATCAAAGTTGCAATCCTATTTTTTACCAATTACAATCCGATTCGGACAATAAAGCAGTAAGCGAATTGTATCAATTACCAAAGCAATATTTTCTTTATGTCGGAAGTGTGGAAGAACGAAAGAATCTACAGCTAATTATAAACGCATATCAGTTGGGTAAAAGCGAAATCAAGATTCCCATTGTTATTATTGGCAAAGGAGGAGCCTACAAAAATGATTGCAAAAAATTGATTGAACAATACAAATTGGGCAACTACTTTTTTTGGATCGAAAACCTTGCAGATAATGTACAACTTCAAAGTATTTACCAAATGGCCACTGCGCTTATTTATCCTTCCTTTTATGAAGGATTTGGGCTGCCAGTTGCTGAGGCCTTATTGAGCAAAACACCTGTTATTGCAGCGGCTACATCATCGCTAATGGAGGCTGGCGGCCCTGATTCGCTTTATGTTGACCCAAAAAATCCAACTGCATTAGTTGATTCGATGAAAAAGATACTTTGTGATAAAGATTTGGTAGAAAAAATGAAAAAAAACGGTCATCAATATGCTCACAGAAATTTTTCGCCAGTGCCATTAGCCCAACAAATGCACCGCTTATATCAATCTTTGCTGACTTAAAAAAAATATAACAAAAGCCCAATCATTGCTGATTGGGCTTTTGAAAAATTAAGATAATAGGAACTGTCCTTGCCACGTTCTATCTTTTGTATATTTTAAATTCTCCAGTAGCGGGAATCTCCACTCCATCTGGGCCTTTTACATTAAGCTTCATTGTACCTTCAGTGACATCATCGTCAAATTTAGTTACATAAATTTTAGAACCAGTACTGATAGAATAAGTCACTTTCTTTTCCCCTGTCAAATCTTCGATAGAAAATGCAGTAGCAGAATTATTCAATGTGCGGAAAGAATCAATCGGACTATTGACACTGCTGCCATAACTAGTGGCACTAATCACTATTTTCAATTTTCCATTATACAAAATACCACCACAAATAGAATTGATAGCCAAAGTCTTATCATAAGTAGCAGGATTCCAAACATTCGTAGTTACCGTATAGTCGTGTAACATTGGATAGAAAGTAATGCTAGGATCAACAGTCGTGCTTGCAGATACATTGACAATTGTATCTCTGGCTTCTATTGTTTTCTCGTTAATTGTGATTTTTATAAAACCTTTGCTGCCAGCGGGTTTTGGAGCTGGAGCTGAGGCTGGCGGAGCAACTTCGTCCTTTTTGCATGAAGATATTAAAGCAGTGCTTACTATTAGAGCCAGTAGTGTTTTTTTCATAAACAAATTTTTCCAAAGATAGAATTAATTCTATTGAAACGCAAGAGGACAAAGTGGATAAAAACAGGAATTTCCAATCTAATAAAAGGTAATCTTTAGTAATGCGCACTGCTATACCAAAATTAAAAAACAAAGTGCCTATTCCCATCTAAATGTATCGGTAGCAATACCCCAGTTGTTTCCATATCAACAATTGCAAATTAAATTCTCATTCACTTCTGGGGTCTGCTTTCAAAGGCATTCTGGCGCATTTGTACACTTCCAGAGCAGGACAACCAAAATCCATCACCACTTTGCCCAAAATAAGGTAAACGCCATTGCCATAAAGTGGGTAAGCTTTTAAGGATGGCGGAAAATGAACCGTATCAAAAAACTGCCCTTGCTCATCAAGAAAAGTTCCGAATTTCATCAACTTGCCGTTCTTGGTTTTTACTGTTTTATCGGCTACAAAATCGCCCACCATTCTGATGCATTTCCCTTCATGCTGCGCTAATTCTGCTGCCATGGCATCACCCCTATAGCTTGATTTCAAAAGATCAAACATAGAGCCCGAAACAGGGAAACCTAAAAGCTCCATTTCGTCATACAAATCTTCTATAAAAGAGCTTTCTAATTGTGGCAAAACTACCTTTTGAATACTTTGCTCAAAAAGCATATTCGGCTCGTGTTTTTGGCTACTACTATGGAGTAATATGTGGGCCTCCCAAAGCAACTCTTTTTTCGTTTGTTCTAAAAAACTAAAAGCACCCGACCTAATTAATACAATCATTTGCTCGAGCCCTGCACCAGTGCGCAAAGTAAAATTTTCAAGACTTGTGTACGCTCCATTCAGCGAGCGTTCTTCGGGTATTAGTTGCGCCAATTTGTTTTCCAGATGGAGTAAGACATCAAAACCCAAGTAAATAGTAGTACCCTCAACACTTGCAGCAAAATTACTCTTATTGACACAAGGCAAACGCACAGTGGCGCCTGCACGTTTGGCTTCGTTTACATATACTTTACGTTGATAAAAACCACCATAATTATTGAGTACAGAAACCATAAACTCAATGGGGTAATAGGTTTTCAAAAACAAGCTTTGGTAGCTCTCTACTGCAAAGGATGCTGAATGGGCTTTGTTAAAAGAATATCCGGCAAAACTTTCCATTTGACGCCAAATCTCTCTTGATGTTTCTATCGGATAATCCATCTGCTGACAATGCTGAAAGTACTTGTCTTGTATTTCCTCCAAATGCTTTTTGCTTCTACTTTTTCCACTCATCATTCGGCGCAACACATCTGCATCCGCAAGGTCTAGACCTCCATAATGATGCCCCACTTTCATCACGTCTTCTTGGTACACCATCACGCCATAAGTTTCTTTTAATTGCTGCTCAAAAACAGGATGTGGATAGGTTACTTTAGATGGGTCGTGATGCCTTTCGATATAGGCTTTCATCATGCCCGAAGAAGACACTCCTGGGCGGATAATCGAGGATGCAGCTACCAGTGTGAGATAATCATCGCAACGCAATTTGGTCAATAATTGCCGCATGGCAGGGCTCTCTATATAAAAGCAGCCAATGGTGTTGGCCGACTTCAGTTGTTGGGCAATTTTAGGGTCTTTAAAAAAACGTTTGGGATTGCTCGTATCAATCACAATATTCCTGTTTTGCTTCACGATGTCTTTACAATCTTTGATATGCCCAATGCCTCTTTGGCTGAGGATGTCAAATTTTTCAAACCCAATTTCTTCGGCCAAGTGCATATCGTATTGCACTGTAGGCAAGCCTTTGGGCGGATAATCTAAAGCCGAATAATAAGTTAAGGGCTGCTCCGAAATCAGCACTCCCGATGCGTGAATCGTTCTTTGGTTAGGGAAATCCTCCATTTGATTGTACACCGAAAGAATCATATTGGTCATTTCGTGTTTGTTCAAAATGCTTTTGGGCTCATGTACTAAGCGGTCAATATCTGCTTTGGGTAAGCCATATACTTTACCTAATTCGCGCAAGATGCTACGCGAACGAAAGGTGCTCATCGCGCCCATCAAGGCGGTATGCCCACTTTGGTAGCGATGAAAAATATACTCGTACATTTCATCTCTATCTTGCCAACTAAAGTCTATATCAAAATCGGGTGGTGACTTTCTTTTGGGGTTGAGAAAACGCTCAAAATACAAATCCAATTCGATAGGACAAACATCGGTAATGCCCAAGCAATAAGCCACAATGCTATTGGCACCACTACCCCGCCCCACATAGTGAAATTGCTTGGAACGTGCGTATCGGCATATATCATCGGTAATGAGAAAATAAGACGAAAAATGAAGCGTATCAATAATCTCCAATTCCTTTTCCACTCTTTCTTTCGCAATTTTATCTGTTTTTGAATAGCGTCGTTTTAAGCCATCAAAGGCATATTTACGCAGCAACAATTTATCGTCGTAATGATTACCGGTAAAAGTTTTTTTGTTGCGGTGAGCGGTAAAATCAAAATTAAAACTGCACTGCTCCAATAGCCTTTCGGTGTTCTTAATCATTTCAGGAAAATCTTTGAATCGTTCTAAGAGTTGAGCCTGAGTAGGAAAAACCTCCATGGCATCGGCATATTGATGCGGCTTGAGTTGGGAGATTAATAAATTATGGTCGATAGCTCTGAGTTGATGGTGCAATTTATAATCGGCTTTGGTAACAAAAGATACCGGCTGCCAGAGTACATATTTACTCAGAGTAGCACTCTTGATATTCCTAATTTTATTGAGGTGAAAATGCCGAATGCCTATATATTCATGCTCTGTTAATGCAGTAGTATCAATGCTACCGAAAGGATAAATCACAAAGCAATGTTTGAAATACGGTGCCCGTTGCGGGAGTTTTATTTTATGAATATTGCTGTAGGTAAGCAATTCATTCATCTCTTTAAATCCCTCTTGATTTTTTGCAATTCCTATATAAAGAAGTTCATCTACATTTCGAAATTCCACACCCACTAACCCCCTGATACCCTCTGCTGCACAAGCTTTGACAAAGGATAGCGAAGCACTACTATTGTTGATATCGGTAAGCACAGCAGTAGTATAACCTCTCTGAAGGAGGCCATCTACCAACTGTTGTATGGATAATATACCATAGCGAAGACTGTAATAACTATGTAAATTCCACAACATCTCAAGCCCCTATTCACTTTAATGACTATAAACTCGCGGCACGCATAACGGCCAGATTACCAAAACGGTTTCTTATTTTATCCATCGCCGTCATCAGATTGAGGTCGGTAATGGCGTCGTTGAATAAATCGGTCTGATAACTGCCCGATACCAAATCACTTAATTTTATCCCTATGAGCCGGATGAGCATCCTGCGCGAATAGAGCTTTTCGAATAATTCCAATACCTTCTGGGTCAATATTTTATCGGACGAAGTAAGAGGAATCCTGACCTGTTTGGTAAAAGTCTCAAAATTAGAATAACGTATTTTGAGTGTGATGCAAGAAGTAAGCCTTCCTTCGCTTCGCAAATCAAAAGCCAACTGATCGATCATTTTAATCATTGTCTTTTTTAGTACCGCCATATCTATCGTGTCTTGCTCGTAAGTATGCTCTTTGCTCATACTTTTTTGCTCTCTGAAAGGCACAACTGGCGTATCATCTAACCCATTGGCTTTTCGCCAAATGATGACACCGTTTTCACCCAGTACGCGCTGCATGGTCTTTACCTCCATTTGCTGTAATGTATGGATTTTACTAACGCCCAAATTACGCAATCGAATATATGTTTTATCGCCCACCATCGGTATCTTCTTGATAGAAAGCGGCGCTAAAAAAGACTTTTCGTTGCCAAGGTTTACTTGTAATTCGCCACAAGGTTTGGCTTGTCCTGTAGCTATTTTAGAAACAGTTTTATTAGAGGATAAGCCAAATGAAATAGGCAAACCCGATTCTCTGATAATTTCCTGCCTTAATTCTTGAGACCATTTCCAACAGCCAAAATATTTGTCCATACCGCTGATGTCAATATAATGCTCATCGATACTTGCTTTTTCTACCAAAGGAGCTTTGCGCTCTATAATTTCGGTAACCATAGCGGAGTATTTGCTGTACTGATCCATATCGCCACGCACCAAGATGGCTTCGGGACAAAGCTGACGGGCTAGGCGCATAGGCATGGCACTATGCACCCCAAACTTTCGGGCCTCATAACTGCAAGAAGCTACTACACCTCTATCGCTGTTGCCTCCTATCAATATCGGCTTGCCTTCAAGTGCAGAATTCTGCAACCTTTCTACCGAAACAAAAAAAGTGTCTAAATCGCAGTGTACAATATGTCTTTCCATAACATTATTCATTTTTTTGACTTACTTTTGTTACTATAAATAACAAAACAAAGTTATCAATAGTATCAAATCAAAATGACACCACAAAAAATATTTTGGGCAGAAAATGTTCGTTTCTTACGCAACCGCAAGAAAATGAGCCAAGAAACGATGGCTGAAATTTTAGGAATCAGCCGTTCGAAACTGAATGCGCACGAGAATGGGCATACCATCAATCCTCCGGTAGAAGATTTACTGCGCGTATCAGACTATTTTAAAATCAGTATCGACACTTTACTGAAAGTAAATCTGGCCAAACTAGGCGAATTTAAGCTCAGAGAACTAGAACAAGGCAATGATGTGTATATGACGGGAGGCAACATCAGAGTATTAGCCATCAGTGTCACTAAAGAAAACAAAGAGAACGTAGAATACGTCCCTATCAAGGCAAAAGCGGGCTATCAGGCGGGCTACAGCGACCCAGAATTTATTGCTTCATTGCCCAAATTCAGCTTTCCGAATTTAGCCCAAAATAACACCTTCCGCATGTTCCCAACCATAGGCGACTCGATGCTGCCGATACCCGAAGGCAGCGACATATTGGCCCGCTATGTGCAAGACTGGAAATCCATTAAAGCAGGTACACTCTGTATTGTTATCCTCAAAGGAGAGCAAGATTTTGTGTTCAAAAAAGTAAGTATTGAGACCGATGGCCGGATACGGCTCGTATCTCTTAACGAAGCGTATCAACCCTATAGCGTAGCGATCAATGACGTATTGGAGATATGGGAATTTGACCGCTATATCAGCAAAGATATCCCTGAGAAAGCAACCGACTTAGACGAGCTGAAGAGGATGATTTCGGGATTGAAAGACGAGATAAAAAAGAAAAATTAAATACCCACCGACACTACTTTTTTTTAAAAAGCAACAGAACAAAGCCCAATCGAAAAGATTGGGCTTTGCTTATCATTGCCTCGCAAGTGACAAGGAATTGAGCACTTCTATTATTTCAATAAGCCGCAGCCCGGCAGGCGATTTCCAATAAACCTGCTCTTTTTTTCGAAAACCGATAAGCGCTGTACCCAAAGGGCTCAGTACAGAAATTTTATTTTGCGACACATCTGCTTGGTGGGGCAATACAATCATGACATCACTGAGCTCTTGGGTTGACACATCCAAAATAGTCACTTTAGAATTGAGCTTGATGGCGTGCGGAGGAAAAGCGTCATCCTTCATCACAATCGCTCTTGCCAATTCGTGCGACAAAGACATGTCGTCGCCTTCGTCATCTTTAAGCGCCATCAATTCTCTCAGGAGGAGCAAGTCTCCTTCTGTTACAATTACGGGATTTTTTTCGTTACTGTTCATATTTATCATTATTGTACTTGGGCAGAGCCAACACTATTCCGCATCAGTGCCAGCCATTCTTTTGCTTTTTGAGTTTGATTATTTCTTTCCATCACTCCATCGATTATTTCACTGTAAAACCCCAACGACTGATTTGACTTTGCTTTATCCTTAAAAGAAAAAGCAAGGCTCAACTCAGTCACATTTCTATGTGTCATTTTGTTGTCTTGGTCTCGCTCCAACACAATGGTTTCTGACAACTCGAAGTGCTGCACATCATCCATCAGTATCAGATGGAGCAAAGGCGTATTTTCTTTCCAGGCGCCATGAAGGAATATTCTTTGAGCGCTATTCCAGGCCAAAGCCCTATTGCGCGAGAGGTCAACTTTGTCCCAAGAAAAACTGTATTTGTCTGCAATTTTCTGCATCTCGTCAGAGAAGGCTTTCTTTTGTTTACGGCTATTTTTATTGCCAAAATATACTAGTGCACCAATAATAAAAACCAAGGATAACAGTAGTATGATGATGATAAATGTCATTGATAAAATCTTTTTTTAATGATGTACAATTGAGCCTACCGATAAGCAATATTGCTACTGTTGCGCACAAGGCAGCATAACAACAATCGGCAGCCAATGAGCCTAACGAACGCTAAGCCTATTGGATGATGGCACTAAACCAAATAATGAAATAGTGTTGTAGAAAAAAAGAATTACCAGAACGAATGCTTGGGGTACAGCAAAATTCTTTTGAAGGCTATAAAATCCTTTGAAGAGAGTAGATAAGTTTGAAAAACAGGATAAACAACTGAGGCCTTGAAGCCAAATAATTGCTGACAAAAGAAAAGCCCTAAACTTCTATCCTTGCCAGATGCTGGCATGGTTTTGATGAATATTGAAGGGTGAATAACTGCTGAGAGTTGCTCTCTGTCAATAGATTTCAAGCAATCTGCTGACAAGCCACTAGGATAGGTAAAAATTCTGCCAGAAGAATAATTCAGTGACTTGTTGTGCACAAACAGAGCTGCATCGAGACCTTTATCTTCAACATCGCTTGGAGCGGACAAAACAAAGCCCCCCAAGAAAAAGATGAAAATAAAAAATAGAATCGGCCGCATTGGGCAAAGTACTTATTTTATCCTTGTAACATTAAGACTAACGACCTAAATTAAAGTTAAACCCTCATTGATTGATGCCAACACAAAACTGCCTGCTGATAAAAATTTCATTATAGCCTAAGCGATATTCCTAAAAAATGATTGACTTGAAAAAGCAACACACTCGTCCATACTTGAGTTACACAAAGAATGAGCAGGAATAAAAAAAGAATGAGCGTACCGTAAAGGTAGCACTCATTCTTTTGCTGCTCAGTAACACTATATAACATTAAAGAGCAAATGCTCTACTCTCAGCATCAGGCTATTGGTTGCCATCCTGTCCATAGAGCCTGTCAATTGATGTCTGTAGCCAATATCAACGCGAGTTTGGCTATGAATGATAAATTGCAGAGAAGGAGCAATATCTACATAATGCCGTCCGACCTCGGGTTGATATTGCCCTAAAAACTCCAACATTAAATTAAAGTTGGTTTGTTTGTAAGAGGTGTAGCTCTTGGGCAAAATCAATCTGCCAGTAGAGAAGCTATAATTAACAGCACGAAACGCATTGCCGAGATGAATGGTATTACCCCTACCATTATTATCTATTTGCTCATAGCTTACTGTGGCCGACAAGGCTTGCTTATGCAACAACTGCGTAGCGATGAGACCTAACTCTGCGCCAGTGTTCATTCCATTAACTTCGAGCTCTTGATAATGCACATGGCCGTTGTTAAATGCAGCGCGTGTAAATACAGCCATCCTAAAATGTTTATGAACTTGATCTTGGGTATAAAACCGATACTTTGCATAGACACCCGCGCCAACAAAACGAAACGGTGTTCCGCTGTTATTGGCAATCCCTTCGGCGTGCAGCATCAATCGCTTATTAACGCCCCACATCAGCTCTGGCAAAAATTGATGTGTGGTTTGCCCCAGATGTTGCTCGTCCAAAACATTATTAGTGAGGCGGATACCTAAGCTTTTGGCAGGCATATTACTAGCTGGCTCCGCAAAATTGAATAATTCTTGTGCTGTAGCCGCCCTTGCAAAAAACAAAGCACAGCATAAGCCCATCATCTTTATCTTATTCATAAAAAAAGAGATTAAAGCGTGATGTGATAAACTCTCTTGCCTTTGGCTACACCTTCTGCGCAACAGTTTTCGGCTCTACCCGTTTCATAACATTTCATATCTGTTGATTTTTTAAAACGACGGTAATCGGTAGTGCTTACGTAGTTTTTATCAACAACGGTAAATGTCTTTTGGCCGGAAAAATTTTGTGCAGTTACATTCAAAAAATGATAGGTAGCACCCGCAAATTCAAGATGGGTATCTTTTTCAATTTTTGTTGCGGGGAAGAGTGCCGTCATTTTCAAATCGGCTACGGCAAAACCTGCATCAGTAACCGCATTAAGAATATCATCTGGCTCTACTTTTATCCCCTCTTTAAATTGAATCGTGAACACAGACTTATCTAAATCTACATCAACAGATTTTACGGAAGGCAGCTTTTCTAAAGCTTTAAAAATAGATTTACTGCACATACTGCAGGTAAGTCCGCTAGCAACGAGTGACGCAGATTGAATTTGTGCAAATGAATGCAAGGTGCTCATTAAAAGAGCAACGATAATGATTACTTTTTTCATTATTAGAAATTAAACAATTGAAGAAATGATTTGAATAAAAACACTACCACTGAGCGTAGTGCATACATGCGATAAAAAAAAATCGCTATCAATTCAATCATATTCTAAAACAGCAAATTTCTTTGAATATAGGAACTATCTTGGGAGGAGGCCTCTGTAAGATTTGTACAACAAAACGACTCGGAAGAGTAATCTGCTTTAATTGAGGAATAAAAAAAACGGGAAGCACATCGGACACCATCGACGCAGGCACAAAATCTTGCACTTCAAAAAGCTGATGTTCAAATGCTTTTTTAATAAAAGTAGTTTTGCTTTCGCAACAACCGCCCTGCTCTTCTTCTTCCATTCCACAAGCATCACAGAGTTCTGTTTGGGCTAAAGAAGTAAACTCTATTTGACTAGCCACATATTCGCCACCGCAATAGTGGTTGCGCAGAAGCAATCCGCTTCCGGCAACAAAATAAACAAGGGCTAATATGACGACAAAAAACTTCTTCACCTCAAAACGATAGAGCAAAACTATTATCAAATATTGAAATAAAACGATAAAATATTTTTTCAACTGCTACTTTTGCATTCTATGAAAATCGGAATCGTTTGTTATCCAACTTTTGGTGGTAGTGGTGTTTTGGCTACAGAACTCGGAATGGCATTATCTGAAAAGGGTCACGAAGTTCATTTTATCACTTACCAACAACCTGTTCGTTTACATTTTCATCCCAATGTATATTATCACGAAGTAACAGTACCTTCTTACCCACTTTTTGATTTTGCACCCTACGAGACGGTTTTAACCTCAACAATGGTGGATGTTATCATCAATAATCAATTGGATATTCTTCATGTACATTATGCCATTCCGCACGCTTCTGCTGCCTACTTTGCCATGCAGATACTCAAAAAACAAGGAAAAGATATCCCCTTTATCACTACTCTGCACGGCACAGACATTACCCTGGTAGGCAAAGACCCCAAATATATGCCTGTGGTTACTTTCTCGATGAATGAATCCTCAGCACTGACTGCTGTTTCTGAAAATCTAAAACAAGAAACCTACAATCATTTTGCTGTAGAAAAAGAAATTCATGTAATCACCAACTTTGTCGATACACAAAGATTTCAGCACAGCGATAAAGAACATTTCAAAAAAATGCTGGCTCCTCAAGGTGAAAGAATTTTGGCACACGTTTCCAACTTCCGTAAAGTAAAAAGAGTTGAAGATGTTATCCGTGTTTTTGAAAAAGTAAAACAAATAATCCCTTGCAAATTGCTGATGATCGGAGACGGACCAGAACGACCCAATGCTGAAGAGTTAAGTCGTCATTTGGGCGTATGTAACGATATGCGTTTTTTAGGCAAACAAGAGCAGGTGGATGAAATTTTAAGCATCACAGACTTGTTCATTTTACCTTCAGAATATGAGAGCTTTGGACTTGCAGCGCTTGAAGCTATGGCCTGCGGAGTTCCTGTTATTTCTACAAATACTGGTGGTTTGCCAGAAATCAATGTGCCTGGCCTTACTGGGTATCTTAGCGATGTTGGCGACATAGATAGTATGGCCGAAAATGCAATTAAAATTTTAAAAGAAGACGCAGTTCTGGATTCGTTTAAAACAAACGCCCTGAACCACACCAAAAATTTTGAACGAGACAAAATTGTACCATTGTACGAAAACCTTTATCTACAGGTCATTCAAGAATACGCCAATAGCAAATAAGACTATTATTTTTTCCGAACAAGATTTTAGACGATAATCCACCTATCGTCAGAATCACTAAAATGTAGTGCGATTCTTTGATTTTGGGAATTATCTATTTCGTGCTCGTTCTGCTTTCTTTAGAAAATAAGGAGTGTAACTTTTCACGTTTTTTGAGCACTCCATTAGCGTATATGAATAAGCCAAAACATTCAGCAATCACTGCTGCTCTGTACAAAGCAGCAGTGATACATTAGCACAATATCCGCAGATTCAGTTATTCTAGTTTTGTTTACACTAATTGCTCCAATTCACCCTTAATTTGAGCCAACTCCACGGCCAATTTCTGAGCCTTACTATTGTCGATATGAGCCATTGCGTCAATCAACAATTCACACAATTCAATCTCTGAAATTCGTTTAGCTTTAGCACCGGCATTACTCCATAGTTGCGCATAAGCCTCTACAACTTTGGATGCCGGAAATGCCTGATTGCCCAATAAATAATTGGTGACAATAATATTGGCTGAAGTGGCTAAATCCCAATAGCTGTCTGACTCTCCAATAGTACTAAGCTCTTCTAAATGGGTTTGCAATTCGCGTTTTACTTTTTGTAAAGTTGGTAATTTGTAGTGCTCTAAAGTTTCACCCCATTTCCTATTTCCGGCCAACACCAAAATGTTCTCCATATTCAACCAGCTGAACAATGCGTGCATTTTATATACTCCATTGGGGCGTAGATATGCCTGCTGATAATAGGTAGCAGCATTCGCATAGGCTGCAATTTTATCTTCGAGCTTTTCTGACAATAAGGCAACTCTTCGGTAAGTACTTCCGAGCAAATTCAACCTTTCGGAGGTAGGACTATAATCGCACAATATTTGCAAATCTTTTACCACAGATTTTGCTGTGTCCAATCCGGCCTTTCGGGCCTTTGGATTTGCTTTAAAGTGCTCAACAGCATTCTTCATGCGCACGCTACAAAATTGTTCCATTGCAGCAAACGAAAAATCTGCATCTTCTTTGGCAATTAAACTTGCATATTTGTCAACTGACTTTTGATACAAGCGCAAAGAATTATAGGCTATGGCTTCTAGCTCGGTAATTTTGCCAGTGCGTATATTTGCCTTATCGACAGCTGCTGAAATACCTTCTAGCTGTGCAATATGAACCTCATCTTCAATTCCTGCGAGTTCTAATTTATTAATCAAATTAGACAGTTCAATTTCGGCTTCACGATCTAACACGAAACTATATTCATTTGATGCAGCAATTTTACGCTCTGGCATTAATTTATAAAATGGGTCGCCATAGCATTGATAGGCTCCCCAAGTATTGTTTCGTGTTTTATATTGATCATAAACCGCTTTCCGAGCCTGCTGCACAGCCTCTCCAAAATTATATCCATCTAATAGATAGGCATAGAAAACTTTGGTAAAATCATGTGCTGCTGCATCATCTACTGCCCAACCAGCAACGACAACAGCCTTCACTCCGTTCCTGATTAATTGGGTACCCATATTGGCAGCCATTTTATACCTACCAGAATAAATAGCTTCTGTATCACCATCCATTTTACCCAAATAGCAACAATTGACAAATACCAACTCCGGAACAGTGCTCATTTGGCAAATTTCTTTGCTGCTCAAATAGATATTATTGCCTATCAGCATGCCCGACCCTTTGGCGGGGTCAGCATTAAAAATTCCATGACCTGCCAAGTGAATGATTTTATACGATTTACTAAATAACTCTTTAATAATACGCCCTGGTGTACCATTGACATTATTCGTGTCAAATCCACTTTGCGTCAATATCGTATTCACCAGTTCGCCTTCTTCTTTTGCTGCGGGCAATTGAAATAGAAAACCTTTGAGGTCGGGATCGGCCAATACAAAAGCAGTATTTTCTGTTACCTGTTTGATTGAAATGCGATAATCCTGAGTAGCCAACTGCCGTATCATTCCAGCATTGACAGATAAGGGCGATGCATTGACAGATTCATCTTGTAACAACTCCCAAGGGTAAGAGGCAGTGTAATTATCGACAATCCAATTGATGTTGTTTTGCTTTTTTAATTGTTCTTTAAAATCATTAGGAATGAGTAATTCAAAAATCGTTTTTGCTAATTCTGGCGACCATTGATTATTGGTAGAAACCTCTTGCAGCAACTCATCAATAATGTCTCTGTTGGTGAGCAAATTACGTTCTTCTTCTCTGGCACCACCTGTTGAAATATTGAATTGCAATCCAGCAATTTTTGTTCCCATTTCGAGGAAATCTTTTTGCTTTACAGTAATTCTAGTCCACCATTCTTCAGTATTTTCAATGGGCATACGTTCTTTGGCACCCAATAATTTCTTGATATTTTTTTCGATTAAATCAACTCGAAGTGATTGGCTTTGCTCTTGCGAAATTTTATGAATAGTGTACAAACAACTAAGTGCTTTGTCTTCATACATTTCTACAAATTCTACCGAGGTAATTAATCGAGCGCCATCTAGTTTCAATGATTTCATTCGGTTATTGGCATTCTGAATTCCTTGCAAGATGGCACGAGTAGAATTTTCGATTGTCAATCCACCATATCCACAACCTACTAATAATGCAGATAAGCCAATCTCGCCGCCATTAACGACCTCAGCATTGAGCGGATTGTTGACATTTACTAAATATTTTGCGGCGCCTTGCTCAATGGTTTGGGTTAATTGAAAAGATGTGAGTGATCCTTGGTCGCCAAGACCAACAATGAGTGCACCTTTAAAAGTACTATTCTGCAACAAGACCAATTCATTAGTACCAATAGCACCTGGGTACAAATCCATTTGGTGTAATTGATTTAGTTCTCCCTTCAAATTTCGGTCGATAGACTTTTCAGCATTTAAAATTGCATCCTTGCGGAAATGACCTACCAACACTGGAAAGCGTGCAAATCTCAAATCGCCATTACTTACTGACACTTTTAAAGGAGTCTCGCCAACTGGCATCACTTCATCATAGCCCAATCCTAATATTGTATGTTCAATACCCTCTGGCGACAAGTCGAAATCTTGTTTTGGCGCTTGAACAAACTGCAATTCATTGGAGCGAATTGCGGGTCTATTTTTGGTTAGCAAATTGGTACTTCCTTTTGATAAGATTTCTGAAATGGGACCAAAAAGTGATGACTGGCAAGAAAGTCCGCCGTGGGTTACATTGGCATAATAAACATTACCCAACTCAGTCATTTTCTTGGGTATGCCAGAATCCCAAGTTACACTTTGGTCGCCCGCAGCTGTATGAATAAATTCGAGTTTACCGTTGGTCACAGAATAAGCTGAAGGAGTTGAGCTGTCTTTGCCCGCGATATAAACAGCATTTCGCCAATCAATTGTTTTTGATTTTGCTATTATTTCATCACGATATTTTCCAAATTCTTCCAGCACTTTCTTGCTCGGAATAGGCCAGTTTGCATCGCCCATTTTTGCACTCATTTCTTTCCAGGTTTGCACTTGAGCAAAATCATTTCCTGCATCAGTGGTCAAAGGCAATAAACTCAATAGCCCAGGCAACTGACAAAATATTTGTAGCAATTCCTTTTTGGTATGTAGCAAATCAATCTTTGCAATTTTAGAAATAATCTCATCATAACCATATAATACATAAGGAATGCGGAAAGAACCTCCCAAAGGCGAGCCTAGAAACAACAATTTAAACCCAACAGAATTATTTAATTTTTGCCAAGTTTCGTCGTGATTGATAATAAAATCACGCACCAAAACACCGCCCATAGAATGTCCAACAATTTTAATTGGCTGACCGTGCTTCATCAATTCAATTATTTTATCATTGAATAAATGAGCACATTCTTTTAGTTGCATTCTCCAGTCAAAAGGAAAGGTAACCACATCATAGGCGCCACTTAAGTGCTCAGCCAAATCTTTGTAGGAAGTCTTAATCAATGAAGGCGCAGTAACTTTTGAATTATTGGCTGCATTGTACTCTAAGTCTTCCAGTCTTCCACCAACAAATTTGAAATAATTTATCCAAACCAGCTTTCCTTCGTAGCTCAAATTTGACCCCATTATACCTGGAAGAAGCACAAGAATAGGGCGCTTACCGCTGACTGTATTTTTAAATACTTGTCCGCCTTCGAGGTTTAAAACAGCATTGCGTAAAGATTCGTCTGTAAACTTTTGTTGTTGAAAACTGAAACCTGGGACTAAATTTCCATCATTAGATTTTAAGGCCGATAAAATGGCATCATTTGTTTTTTTATTTGAGAAATAGTGGAAATGATCTACCGTTGCTTGCTCATCAAAAAAACTCTGCACCGGCTGCGCACGCTTCGCCCCATTGTACATCGAAGCAGTATTGACTACCAAATCATTCTTGGACGAAAAAAACAGTTTGGTAGCAATAATGACTAAAGCTTTAAAACTCAGATTGAGCTGACTATTGCCTGAAATCACCAACAATTGACCGTCTACCAAAGCATTAGGTGTAGGATTGTTCAAAACTTTCAAAAAAGGCGAATCTGGATTCATGGCTTCGAGACCTGGCAATACTGACAAATCATCTTTGCAATCGACAACAGCTGCAACTAAATCTTTAAATGCTTTGAATACAGGGTTGACGACAGAACCAACGCTAAGGCCAATCAAATTCATCATCACATTGAAAAAATAATCCAATCGCTCAGATGCAAGACTTGTACCACTTGCAGGGCAGGCAACTCTAATAAATTTAGCGACCTTAATATTCTTTTTGAGGATGATTGTACTGATAGATTGTATCTGTTGTATATCATCATAACGTTCAGATTTTTTGAGATAGGCCAATTCCATCTCAGAAAAACCAATATTATGTTCATCCGAAATACAAAAACGCGATAATACATCTCCCACCAATCCTCCACGAGAATGACTGACGAGGTGTAGTGTACAATTGTCTGGAAGCTGCTTTACCAACTCTAACACATTGAGCAAAGGGCTTTTGCTAAGGGTTTCGTGCTGAAAGGCTAGAATATTCGCTCCGTAATTTTTAACCATGAAATCCCAAGCGGCCGTACCAAGCAAATCGCCAAAAGAACTATGAGTGGAAGAAGCGGTGCCATGTAAAAAAAGCAACATTGGCTTGTCACTATTTTGGGGCGCATATTGTTGCAAATGAAATGATGCGTCCAATCGATACAGCCCACTCAAATTATTGAGCTGTTCCTTTTGCAACTTTTCGGCATATTGGCGCACACGGGCTTGCACCATCTTAGCCTGATCTTTTTTACTGAATATTTTTATCGCCTTCAAGGCAATGTCGCCGAGTATCCCCCTTTGTTGTTCATTACTTTTGATACCCATAGGAATTTCAAAAACATCATCTTCAGCTCCTCGGGTATTTTGGGGGGCTAATGCAAAAATTTCTTTTACATCAGCAGCATTGCTCATCCAAAAAGTATTATCCTCAAATACAAATTCTACTAAATCTGATTCTTTAAGTGCAATATCATAAGTGTCAACTACCGATCTGGATGTACCGCCAATAGTGTAGCTTGCAGACAAACTCAATAACTCTGAAGATTCTTCAGCAGCCAAAGAAATCTGCTTTTCTCCTTTGATTCTAATTTTTGAAACGCCCATTGTAAAATAATTTTATTGGTAGATAAATAGTGTTTTGACTATAGAACAAAAACGTTTTTTGATTACGCCATTATTAAAGATATAATTTAACTTTAATAAACTAGTAAAGATGATAAAATTTGTTGATTACTTACAGGTAAAATCCCCGAATTTACGAGGGGGGGTTACCTGATTTTAAGAACTCAAGATTTAGAACTAATTCCTGAACTGGCAATTCAATTAACAATATGGAATATTCAAGTCAAAAAAAAAGCACCCTTGGAAAAGGGCGCTTTGATAACGTCAAAATAATTCTTTAAATCAACTCCTTCAATCTCTGAATCACAATATCAATTTCTTCTTTTGTATTGTGCTTGCAAAAAGAAAAACGAATAGGCACCATTTGGCTAGAATGTCCATTTTGTAGGGCTTTGATAACATGACTTACAGCAGTAGTACCGCTAGAACAAGCACTACCGCCACTGACACAAATCCCTGCCATATCTAGGTTAAATAATAACATTTCCGACTTTTCAGTTTTGGGAAAAGATACATTCAATACGGTATACAAATTGTCTCCAAAAGTATCCCCATTAGTTTGAATTCCTTCAAAACTTGACATTAACTGATCAAACATGTATTTCTTCAGACTCAAAATATAGGCTATGTCTTCAGCTTGTTTGGCAGTAGCTATTTCCAATGCTTTGGCAAAACCTACAATTCCATATAAATTTTCGGTACCAGCACGCATATTTCGCTCTTGAGCCCCTCCATGAATCATTGGTTTTATTTGGCAAGATGCATTTATGTAAAGTACACCAACCCCCTTCGGACCATGAAATTTATGACCTGCAGCACTTGCAAAATGCACTTTAAGTTCAGACAAATTAATTGGATAATGCCCAATAGTCTGTACCATATCACAATGAAAAACCGCATTGTATTTTTCGCACAAATCTCCGACTGCTGCTACATTCAATAGATTACCGATTTCATTATTGGCATGCATTAAAGTAACCAAAGTCTTTTCGGGATGACTACTCAATAAACTTTCGAGATGAACCAAATCAATATGACCAAGTGGAGTAAGCTGAACAAAACTCAATGGGATGTTTCTGTCTTTGGCTATCTCTTCAGAGCAATGCAAGGTAGCATGATGCTCAATCGGCGAAGTGATAATATGCCTGCATCCCAAATCTTTAATGGCAGAAGTGATGGCAGTATTACTACTTTCTGTTCCTCCTGATGTAAAGAATATTTCTCCCGGAGTTACTCCCAATATTTTGGCTACTTGCTTTCGGGCATTTTCAATGGCCATTTTTGTCTCTCTACCATAAGAATAAACCGAAGATGGGTTACCAAATTTTTCTGTCAAATAAGGCATCATTGAATCTAATACCTGAGCATCTAATGCAGTAGTAGCCGCATTATCGAAATAAATTCTTTTCATTGAAAATTTTAAGAATGAGGGCGCAAAGTTAATGTTTTAATCTGAGGCATCATCCCAAAAAAATCAGGGAGGAGGAAACAAAAATGCATCAGTAGGAAGCAACCTTACTGATGCATTTTATTTTAAGAGAAATTATTTACAATAAGGCTTTGAATTGGGCATATTCAGCGTCATTTTCACTGGTAGTTATAACGGGTTTACAAGCACCTTCTTGAGCGTGTTTACGAATATTTTCTACGCGGTTGTCTGGGCTAGGGTGTGTGCTCAAAAACTCAGGTGGATTGGCAGTACCTTGATCAATAATCTTTTGAAAGAAATTAGCCGCGCCATCTGCGTGATATTTTGTTGGACAGAGATACTTTACAGAATATTCATCTGCCTGATTCTCATCACTTCGGCTGAAAGTCAGGTTTACCAATTGAGACCCAATTTGCGTCAATAGTCCTTGGTCTTTACCAAGCACTACGTCAAGCATCGTTTGCACACCGTATTGTTTAGTGAGCTGGGTGGTGCTATGGCGTTTATCGGCGTGTGCCATTTCATGTCCCATTACCCCTGCGAGTGATGATTTATTGTCTAAATATTTTATCAGACCAGTATATACATAGATGTAACCACCTGGAGTGCAGAATGCATTTTGAACATCGTCATTTTTAATGATTTTCACCTCCCAAAGAAATTCATCTTTATGGGTAACTTGACCACCTGCAAGAATATCATCTCTGAGTGCATTGATGTAAGCATAAGCTTCTGCATTGGTGGCAGGATTTAATATAGGAAACTGAACAGGATCTGCCTCAATTTGCCCTTTAGTTTGCAAGCCTAGTTGCTTATCATCTTCGATAGAAAAAATATTGAGCCCTACACCATCTCCTTTACATCCTGCAAATATTGCAGAGCTGGCAAGTAGGGATGCAATAAAAACTGTTTTGAGGTGTTTCCTAGTCATCACGAATAAGTTTTTAAAAAATCAAAACTACGACAAAGCCATTGACATTTTAAATTCTTTCAAACTTATCATTCTTTGTAACTCTGGATCCCAAATTTTAAGCTTAAAACACTCTACCATGTCTTTGATTTTCAAGGAAGTTTGTTTGGCAGTTTGTAGTTCAGGGATATTCTTGAAAGCTTCAGGAAGTCGGTAAAATGGTATTCTAGCATTGAGGTGATGGATATGATGATAGCCGATATTGCCCGAAAACCAGCCCATAATAGGACCTGTTTTCATATAACTACTAGAGTCTAAGGCAGCTTTCTCATAAGTCCAGTCTTCATTACTGTTAAACACTACCCCTGGAAAATTGTGTTGGGCATAAAATAAATAAGAGCCTATTGCACAAGTAATGGTAAATGGCAATGCAATAGTAAGCAGCCATGTTTGTGCATCAAAGAAGAAAAACACAAACAAAGAAAGTGCAACGTGCAAAATTAAGGCCACTAGTGAATCCCAATGCTTCTTGGGTGTGCTTGCAAAGGAGGAAATACACATCCCAAAAATGAAAATGGTAATGTAACCAAACATAATTACCAATGGGTGGCGAATCGCTAAATAAGATAATCTTTCGCCTTTACTCATAGATGCAAATTTCTTCTTCGTGGCAATTGGATAAGAACCTATGCTTGCACTAAATAATTTTGAATTGTTCTTGTGATGATAATCGTGAGAACGTTTCCAAATACTAGAGGGTGTAAGCATGTACAAGCCATAGGCAGACATGATAAATTTTGCAATTCGAGATTTCTGTAAAATTGCGTGATGTTCAAAATCGTGATATATGATGAACATTCTCATCATTAAAAGGGCCATCAACACACTACAAGATAATCTAATAGCTATGTAGTGTCCATAGATTGTACCGCCTGCGGCAGCCAAAAATAGTGTTAATGTACTCAACAATACATACCAGCTTCTAGCGCGTTGTTCCTGAGCATATGGTTTTGTGGCAAGTATTAATTGTTTTCCTGTAAGCATTTTCTTTTCTAAAAATTGTTTTTACTAGTTATCTATGTTTCTTTTGTGTTTCCATCTACGATGTGTCCACAACCAAGTTTCTGGCTGTGTTATAATATCTGCTTCTAACTTCTTCGTGTGTGCTTCTGTCAATCCTCCCTTTGCATAATCATTGGGATGAAGAACATCTTTTTCGTCAATTGTAATTTTATAATAGCCCCTCTTTACCCTATTTACCGAAACAAAAAGAACGGGCCTTTTCATTTTTGTTGCAATTATTTCAGCACCTAAAAATACAGGTGTGTCTTGATTTAAAAAACTCATCCAATGTGCATTATTGGGCTGTGGTGTCTGATCTGCAATAAATGCTGTTGCTGACAATTCATCCTTGCTTCGCAACATTTCCTTGAAGGTATCATTCATCGAAATCAATCTTGTACCAAAACGAGTACGCATGTTATACATCAACTTGTCGAAATGTTGATTTCTTAAAGGATGATAAATAACGAACAATTGATGTCGGCAAGACAATGAAAATGCATTGCCAGCCCATTCCCAATTTCCTTTATGACCTAATACCAAAAGGACACTTTGCTTTTCATCAGCCAGTTTATTTAAAAGAACTAAAGACTTTTCTTCTATGCTACAATGCCGAAGCATATTTTGCTTACTAATCGTGAGTGTTTTGAATGTCTCTAAAAAAAGATCACAAAAATAACGGTAGAATTGCCTTTGTAACTGCAATATTTCCAACTCAGACTTATCAGGAAAGGAAGCTTTCAAATTTTGAAAAACGACCTCCTTTCGGTAACCAATAACATAAAAGAGCAGAATGTAAAAAAAATCAGATACAAAATACAATATCGGAAAAGGCATTACCGAAATCAAATAAATGAACGGCAAGCAAATATAATATAGAATCGCAGCTATCTTTTTAATGTTTTTTAAAAGTTAAAAATCTGACATCAAAAAGCTATAATTCAAGCATCTTAATACCAAAATTGAATAGGTTACAAAAGTACTCATTATTCCCTAAATATCGAAGTCTGATTTTATGATTATCGTCATAAGCAAAGCTTATACAAAAGGCTGGATTGTAATTTGTCAAAAAAAATAAAGTTATTTTAAAGGCACTTATCAAGGTATTATTAACACATCTTTGGCGTCCGATTGTTTTTAAAGTTTAAATGCTATATTTGCCAACTTTAATTTTTTAACAAAATACTACTGTTTTAACCCCTCAAGACCTATGCAATTAAAAGGTTTGGTAAAATTTTTTACCGTAGCACTTATTCTTATTTCTCTGTATCAACTTTCTTTCACTTTTATTGTGAAAAATGTAGAGAACAAAGCCAGAGCATCTGCGCGCAGCTACGTACTCGCAAAGCAGCCGGAACTCGCTAACAATTCAGACGAGCAAAACAAAGCAATTGATGCTCGTTTTGACCAGATTACAGATAGTCTTCAGGGCGAAACCGTTTTCAATGCATTGCTAAAAAAGTACACTTTTCAAGAAGCAAAAGACCAAGAAATCAATTTAGGTCTTGACTTGCAGGGTGGTATGAATGTCACTTTAGAAGTAGGACTCGATGGTCTAGTACGCTCTATGAGTAACAACCCTAAAGACCCTGCCTTAAATAAAGCAATCAACGAAGCATCTGTACTAAAAGCCAATAGCGATGCAGATTTTATCAAACTGTTTGGCGAAGCTTATCAAAAAAACAACGGCACTAACCTTGCCTCTTTGTTCACCAAGCCTTCTGAAAAAGAAATCACTATTAATTCTACCAACGAGCAGGTATTGGCAAAAATCCGTACAGAAGCTGACGAAGCAATTGACCGTACTTACCATGTTATCCAAACACGTATCGATAAATTTGGTGTGGCTAACCCCAATGTCAATTTAGACAAACGTAAAGGTATTATTTCTGTAGAATTAGCTGGTGTGCGTAACCCAGAGCGTGTGCGTACCTTCTTACAATCAACAGCTCGCCTTCAGTTTTGGTCTGTTGCGATCCCCGACAGAAACTTTAGCGATGCCTTATTGAAAGCAGACGAAGCATTAAGTGCTTATCTAAGCGGTACAAATGCCTCTATTGATAGCACTAATACAATTGAAAACAATACTGCTGCAGTAAGTGCAGATTCCACTAAAAATACTGTAACAGAAACAAAAGATACAGCTAGTTTGTCATCTTTAATGGCAGAAAAAAGCACAGCTAAAAATGACACTTCCTCATTAGGTGCAGCTGGTAAAAATCAAAAAAATCCTTTGTTATCATTACTTGCCGGTTCTACTAGCGGTAATCCTGCATTTGCTTACATCGAAAAGAAGAACGTAAAAAAATTCATGGAATATCTTGAACTTGATGTAGTAAAAAGTAAAATGCCCAATAATATCCGCATCTTGTTAGAAGCAGAAAACTCTAAAAATAAATTTAATCCTAATGCACCTCTAGGCCTTTATGCGATTAAATTGGTTCCAGGAAAAGATGGCGCTATGCTAGAAGGAGATCAAATTACAGAAGCAGGTAGAGATTACGACCAATTAAGTGGCAAACCTGAAGTAACGATGACCTTCAATAGTACAGGCGAGCGTTTATTTAAAAGATTGACTGGAGAAAATGTGGGTGGTTATATTGCAATTGTTTTGGACGACCGTGTTTATTCTGCTCCTTCTGTGGCACAAGAAATCGCAGGTGGTAGATGTTCTATCAGCGGTAGCTTTACATTAGAAGAAGCCACTGACCTTGCGAATATTTTGAAATCAGGTAAACTTTCAGCACCAGCTCAAATAGTGCAAGAACAAGTAGTAGGGCCAACTTTGGGTGCAGAATCTATTGCTGCAGGCAAAAACTCATTGTTGTTATCTTTCATCGTGATTTTTGCGTTAATGATGGTATACTACAACTCAGCAGGTATTGTAGCTAACATCGCTTTGATTCTCAACTTATTCTTTACCGTTGCCATTTTGGCTTCTGCCCACGCAACACTTACAATGGCAAGTATTGCAGGTTTGGTTTTGACAATTGGTATGGCAGTAGATACAAACGTAATTGTATTTGAACGTATTAAAGAAGAATTATCATTAGGTAAAAGCTACAAGCAAGCCATTGATGACGGATATAAACGTTCTTATGCACCAGTATTAGATGGTCATATCTCTCAATTTATCACAGCTGTTATTCTATTCGTCTTCGGTTTAGGACCAGTTAAAGGATTTGCTTATACGCAAATGTGGGGACTATTTTTATCTGTATTCTGTGGATTATTAGTATCCCGTTTGATTACCGATATCTGGATGAAAAAAGAACGCCATTTTAACTACTTCACTAAACTCTCAACTTCAATATTCCGTAAAGCTCATTTCAAATTTATTGAGGCTCGTAAGTATACTTACATGATTAGTGGATTAATATTCATATTAGGTATTGCTTCTATTTTCCACGGCTTCAACTATGGTGTTGAATTTGCTGGTGGACGTAGTTATACAGTAAAATTTGCCGAAAAACATACCGTAACTGAAGTAAAGGATAAATTGAAAAAGCATCTTGATGATGAATTCCCTATTGTAAAGACGATTGGTACAAAAGGTAGTTTGAACATCACTACAGCCTACATGATAGAAAAACAAGGTGAGGCTATTAGTAATGAAGTTCGCACCAAATTATACGACGGTTTGAAAGCCGAAAACCTCATTCCTTCCGGAACTTCTTACGAAGATTTCTCTGAGAACTTCATTGAAGAAGAGAAAACCGTATTACCAACGATCTCTGATGATTTAAAAAGAGGAGCTGTGTATGCAACCTTGTTTGCCGTGACTGCTATCTTCTTGTACATATTGTTGCGTTTCCGCAAATGGCAATACTCTTTGGGTACAATCATTTCATTATTACATGACGTGTGTATAACATTTGCAGTATTCTCTTTCTTTAAGGACATAATGCCTTTCGCATTAGAAATAGACCAACATTTTATCGCAGCTATTCTTACAGTAATTGGATTCTCGATGAATGACACGGTTATTGTATTTGACCGTGTTCGTGAGTATTTCCGTAAAAACCCAAGTGAAGGTAAAGTAAGTGTAATCAACCGTGCCATTAATGATACACTTAGCCGTACAGTAATGACCTCATTAACCGTATTCCTTACTATCTTGATTCTCTTTATCTTTGGTGGAGAAGCAACAAGAGGTTTTGCATTTGCGATGTTAATCGGTGTCATAACGGGTACTTACTCTTCTATCTTTGTGGCTGCGCCAGTATTGGTAGATTTGGATAAAAAAGATTCACTCTCTCAAGAGGTTGACCGCGAAGCAATAGTTTCAGCATTAAAGCAAGAAGCATAAAAAGTCTAATATTCAAAACGAAAAAACCACTCAAATTTGAGTGGTTTTTTCGTTTAAAAAACATTTTGCAAAGAGGCCAAGCAAGGTATGAAGATATGGGGCTATTGAAATATTCGCTCAATTGCAGCTGCCTTTAACCTTGTTTCTTCCCACTCTTGCTCTGGATTGCTATCAAAAGTGATGGCTCCACCAGTTTGAAAAGATAGATACTGACTTGCACTATTGTACATTAAGCTTCGTATTACCACATTAAAGTCAAAGTCCCCCTCAGGGCTAATATAACCTACAGTCCCCGAAAATAATTCACGTCTGGCTTTTTCATAACGCTCTATTAATTGCATCACCATTATCTTGGGGGCTCCTGTCATACTCCCCATTGGAAAGGAAAGTCTTAAAGCATCAATTAAACTTAAATCTCCCCTCAGCTGACCACTGACTGTAGAAATCATTTGGTGCACATTGGGGAAGCTATAAATACCAAATAATTCATCGACCTGGATACTATCCAACTCGCAAAACCTTGCCAAATCATTGCGCATCAAATCCACAATCATTACATTTTCTGCACGCTCTTTAATACTCTCTAACAAAGCTAACTTTTGTTGCTCGTCAGCCACCATGTCCGCCATTCTAGAGGAAGTTCCTTTTATGGGCTGGGCAATTATTTTATTGCCTTTTTTGTGCATAAAGCGCTCGGGAGAAGCACACATCAAGTACTGATCTTGCACCTTATAATAGGCCGCAAACGGAGCTTTTGAATGGCTATTTAACTGATTAAAAATCTGAGTCGGATGTATATTTACCGTTTCTGCATAATTTTCATTGCAAAAATTAATTTCATAGCAATCTCCTTCTACAATATGTTGCTTCAGTATTTGAATAATTTTGAGGTATTCTTCACGCTTTAGCCGCTTTTCAAAATTGATTTTTTCAATCGAACCCAGCATTTCGCTTTCAGTGGCGCTCAATATTTGAGCATACACGCTATCGGGTGGCAGGCTTAAAGATTCAATCACCAAGGTCATCTCTTTCCTGCGGATGTAACAAACGATTTCTGGCCTAAATAAATGAATATCGGGAAATGAGAAATGAGCTTTATGCTCAGAACTTAATTGCTCAAGTTTATTCTTAAAATCATAATTAAAGCTTCCAAACAACCAATCCTGTTGACTTTCGAATTGGTGCTTTAGCTGGGACAAAGAGTTATCATCATCAATAATTTGGGCGACTGCACCCTTTGCACAAATACACTCGTATCTACCCTCAGTATGAGTATATTGATTACTATCCAAAAAAAGAAGAATGTTACTCTGATTTGCCCAGAGCAACATTCTTCGCTTCAAATTTTCCAAATCACTAGAGAGAAAAGGAAATTCTTTTATGATTCGGTTCAAAACCTAAGTAAATTTAAAAATCGTCATCGTCGTCATCTCCAAAGCTATCTTCAGAAAAGAAGCCTAAATCTTTGAAATCATCATCAAAATCATCGGCGCCTTTCGAAGGCTTTTTAGCAGTACCGCTTGATTTAGTTTTTGATTTTGGCAAGTCAAACTCTTCAAATTCTTTGTCCAAATCAAACTCTTCATCCTCTTCAAAATCATCATCCAAATCATCTATATCATCATCGATGTCATCATCATCATCGTCATCGTCGTCAACTTTTTTCTTTGATTTGGGAGCGGCTTTTTTAGTACCACCCTTTTTAGGCGTAGTTTCCATATCTAGCTCGTCCTCGTCAAGATCATCGTCTTCGTCGGCAGTCTTCTTTTTACTTACTGCTTTTTTTGCAGTAGTTTTTGCTTTCGGTTCGGCTGTTTTTTTTGTTGCCGTTTTTTTTGTGGGGTTCGATTTCATAGCTCTTTCTCTTGATGCCGTAAAATTTTAATTGTTTCTCGAATTTGCCAAATTTTTTTTGAAAAAAAATATTAAAACGGTGTGACCAATAATTGATCGCGCCCAGTTCCGTTAGAAATAAATGCAATTTTTGTGCCTAAAAATTGCTCTACAAAGTTACAATACTCTTTAAAACTATCAGGCAATTCGTCATAATGTTGGCACTCGCTAATTGGCTTATCCCAACCTGCAAATGTTTTATATACTGGATTCAAATCTGCCTTACAAATATCAAATGGGAATTCATTAGTCTCCTTACCATCAATACGATAAGCAATGCCAGCCTGAATTTCTTTAAAACCATCTAATACATCAGCTTTTGTCAAAATAATCTGTGTCACACCGCTCAACATAACAGTATAACGAAGGGCCACTAAATCTATCCATCCGCAGCGGCGAGAGCGCCCTGTTACTGCACCAAATTCATTTCCAGCCTTACGCAAAGCTTCTCCAACCTCATTGTCCAACTCAGTAGGAAAAGGCCCGCTGCCAACGCGAGTGCAATATGCTTTGGATATGCCAAAAACCTCGCCAATACGAGAAGGTGCCACTCCAAGGCCATTACAAACCCCTGAGGCAATTGTATTAGAAGAGGTAACAAAAGGATAAGTGCCATAATCGATGTCTAACATACTACCTTGAGCTCCCTCAGCCAAAATTCGTTTGCCATTTTTGATATGTTCATCGAGCCAATATTCTGCATTCACAATCTGCAAACTGCGCATGTAGTCTATCGCCTCAAAAAATTCAGGCTCCCATTGATCCCAATTTGCTTCGAAATCATATTGGCGAAGCATTGCGATATGCTTTTGCTTCAACTGCTCGTATTTTTTATTAAAATCTTTGCTTAAAATATCACCAACACGTAGACCGTTTCTGCCCGTTTTGTCCATGTATGCAGGACCGATTCCCTTCAATGTTGAACCGATTTTATCCACACCTTTTGCCGCTTCTGATGCTGCATCAAGTGCACGATGTGTGGGAAGTATCAAATGTGCCTTTTGCGACAAAAACAATCGCTCCAATACATCTGGACGAATAGCTACAAGGGTTGTCAATTCTGACTTTAGCGCCACCGGATCGATAACCACACCATTACCTATTAGGTTGAGGCAATGTGATTGAAATACACCTGAAGGTATGGTGCGCAACACAACTTTTTGCCCATCTACATAAAGCGTGTGGCCAGCATTAGGACCACCCTGAAAACGAGCAATAATATCGTAGCGAGCTGCCAAATAATCTACAATTTTACCTTTGCCTTCATCGCCCCATTGAAGCCCCAATAATACGTCTATCATAATCTTGAAAAAATTAGAAAAAGCGAAAATAGTATTGAAAATCGAAACCACCATTCCAAAATTTACTTTTTAAGCCTATAAAAAATATTAACATCAATTTCTTTAGCCGAAATCTAGCATTAACCGTACATTTGGCAGAGACTAAACATCAAAAAAAAAACAGCACTCAATTATGAAAAAAATAATTCTGATTTTATCAATTTTAACTATTGGCATAGAAGCCCAAGCACAAAAAACCAAGAAAAAAGAAAAACCAAAAGAGCCAATTGAGGTCAAAAACCTAGAACCCACAAAAGAAGAATTAGAAGCTAGACGAGCTATTGCAGCCCAAACAGAAAGCAGAATGATGGGACCTATGCATCATATGCTCATGCAATTTGTAGGACATTGGAGAGAAGAAATGAAAATTTGGAATAGCCCAGAAAGCCAACCCACCATTGTTATGGCTTTAAGAGAAAGCAAGTTGTTTGGTGAAGGACGATTTATTACATCAATGATAGTTGGTCAAATGGGCAACCTTCCTTACGAAGCACAATCGGTGATGGGATACGATAATGTAAAAAACGTATTTGTAAAAACCTGGTACGACAATATGGGTACAAGCATCTTAGTACTTGAAGGTATTTTTAATGAAAAAACCTCAACCATCGATTTTAACGGATTTGCCAATGATCCATTAACAAAACAACCTATCAAAATTCATCAGGTATTGAAAATTATTGACGCCCAAAACCAATTGTTAGAAATATTTACAGAACAAAAAGAAGGCGTTGAGATTAAAGTAATGGAAGTAAGATCCGTCCACGGATAAGCATCAAAGTTTTCAAGAATAATTATTCACTCAATTAATAAAATACAATTAAGCAATGCAAGTTTGGAACGATTATTTGTCGGAACATAAAGACAGATTTTTAGAAGAATTATTAGAATTGTTGCGCATCCCCTCTATCAGCGCAGACAGTATGTACAAGGTAGATGTGGCCCGATGTGCAGAAGCGGTAATGAAAAGCTTAGAACATGCAGGAGTAGATATGGCCGAAATATGCCCAACTGCAGGCCATCCGATAGTCTATGCCGAAAAAATTATTGATCCATCCCTGCCCACTATTTTGGTATATGGACACTACGACGTACAACCTGCCGACCCATTGGAACTTTGGGACAGTGGGCCATTTGAACCGGTAATTAAAGATGGTAAAATATTTGCACGCGGTGCTTGCGACGATAAAGGACAAATGTTTATGCACGTGAAAGCTTTCGAAGTATTGGCCCAAACCAACACGCTAGCTTGTAATGTAAAATTTATGATTGAAGGTGAAGAAGAAGTGGGTTCTTCTAATTTAGGTACATTCCTACAAAATAACGTAGAGAAACTCAAAGCAGACATTGTATTGGTATCCGACACTTCGATGATTAGTATGGAGCACCCGAGCCTAGAAACAGGATTACGAGGCTTAGCTTACATGGAAGTAGAAGTAGTAGGTCCGAACCGTGATTTGCACAGTGGCGTCTATGGCGGAGCCGTAGCCAACCCTATCAATATCCTCTGTAAGATGATTGCTTCATTGCACGATGAAAACAACCATATTACCATCCCTGCCTTCTACGATAAAGTAGAAGAATTAAGCGCTGAAGATAAAAAAGCTCTGAACGCCGCACCCTTCGACCTGAAGGAATATGCCGACGAACTTGGAGTAAAAGAAGTTTGGGGCGAAAAGGGCTACTCTACATTAGAGCGCACCGGCACCCGACCTACTTTGGATGTCAACGGCATTTGGGGTGGCTATATTGGCGAAGGTGCAAAAACAGTTTTGCCTTCCAAAGCAAATGCAAAAATCTCTATGCGTTTAGTACCACATCAAAATTCACAAGAGATTTCTGACCTATTCCAAAAGCATTTCGAAAGCATTGCTCCAGCAAATGTTAGTGTAAAAGTAACCGCACATCATGGTGGAGAACCTGTAGTTACTCCAACAGATTCTATTGCTTATCAAGCTGCGGCCAAAGCAATTAAAACGGCGTTTGGCAAAGATCCTATTCCTACAAGAGGTGGCGGTAGCATTCCTATTATTGCTTTATTTGAGCGCATCTTAGGGCTCAAAACAGTATTGATGGGATTTGGTTTGGATAACGACAACATCCATTCGCCAAATGAAAAATATGATGTGGCCAATTATTTTAAAGGCATTGAAACGATACCTTATTTCCACAAATATTTTGCTGAAATGAGTCAATAATCAAACAATAACTCTGCTAAATAAAAAGAACCGCAATTTCATATTGAATTTGCGGTTCTTTTGCTTTCATCAAATACTTACCAAAGTCTTAAAGTGGATACTGAAAAAGACTGCGCCCTCTAAATCCTGGTAAACGCTTAAACTATTGCATACTCTGTACTACCATTTCGGCGATATCCAACACCTGAACATTATCTTCTTGTTCTTTGTTTTTAACTCCATCCATCAGCATTGTCGTGCAGAAGGGGCAATTGGCCGCAATCACCGATGCACCTGTATTCACGGCCTCCTCTGAGCGTTCAAAATTGATACGCGTTTTACCAGGTTCGTCTTCTTTAAACATTTGCGCTCCACCTGCACCACAACAAAGGCCATTGGTTTTGCAACGCTTCATTTCTATCAATTCCACATCCAAAGCTTCTAAGACTTCGCGCGGAGCTTCATAAATGCCATTGGCACGACCGAGGTAACAACTATCGTGATAAGTAATTTTTTTACCCTTAAATGCACCGCCTTCTTTCATCACAATTTTTCCTTCACCAATCAGCTGATTGATAAAAGTGGTATGATGGATGATTTCGTAAGTACCCCCCAAAGCAGGATATTCATTCTTAAACACATTGAAGCAATGCGGACAGGCGGTCACAATTTTTTTGATGCCATAGCCATTCAATACCTGAATATTATTATAGGCCATCATTTGAAATAAAAACTCATTGCCCGAGCGGCGTGCAGGGTCGCCCGTGCACATTTCTTCTTTGCCTAAGATGGCAAAACTCACGCCCACTTTATCCAAAATAGTTGCAAAAGCCTTGGTTATTTTTTGCGCTCTTTGGTCGAAACTACCGGCGCATCCTACCCAAAACAATACTTCTGGCTGTGTTCCTTCGGCCATGTATTCGGCCATTGATTTTATATGCATTGTCAATTTTTTCTTTAAATTTTATTTAATTCAATCTTACACCATTCTGATAAATTTCTCTGCTTATAAGCTTACTTGTACTATCATAATTTTCCAAAACCCCATTCAAGTTACCCAAATTATAACTACATCTCAATTTGATTTTGCCACTTTCATAAAATTTCCAGTAGTTTCCATTTGCCTTTCCATTTTTGAAAGAAGTCTGATTCTTTATCTTTCCATCAGGATAATAATCAATAGCATCACCATCTGGTAAATCATTATTGTATTGTCTTAACGAACTTTTTAAGCCATTTTCAAAATATTCAACATAATCCCCAAACGCTTTGCCAGCTTTATAATCGCATTCAGATTTTATCTTACCATCATCAAAATACTTTTTAATCTTTCCGATATATTCTCCATTTTCTATTTCAGCATCAAAGACTAATACTCCGTTTTCATTCCACATTTTTGTGGATAATACAGAATCGTCATAACCCGTAATATAATAAACACGCTTAGGTTTTCCATTATCATAATTTTCTGTACACCAACCTACCCCATTTGTATAGTCGTGTTGGAAAGAAATTTGTCCATCTTTTAAATATCCAGTCCACTTTTCTCTTCTATTGTTTGCGATTATACCTTCACCGCTCAATTCGCCAGTGTTAAAATAAATTCTATATGGTCCATTTTTATAATAATAATATCTATCAAAACCGTTTATGTTTGAATTAAATCCAAAGGGAACGCCAGAGGTATCATAAAAAAAAATAGTATCAATATCCAAGCCATTCTTTTTGTGCCCCTTTGAATACACATTGCCATTGTAATAAAACGTAGTGTACTTCCCATCTTTCACGGTTGTGTGGTCGCCACTTTTTATCCATTCTCCTTTGCCTGAATGTTCATCTACCCACCAAACCCAGTCTGCATTTCTTTTGCTTGCATCATTTTCTGAGTCGGCATTACAGCCAAACAAAAAAAGCAAAATAAAGAGCAAAAAATAATTTCTCATTTAACATTAAGCATTATTCATAAACATTTCTCCGATGACCAATAGCTTGCACCTCAACGACCAAAATCACATCTTCAATAGAATAAATTACCCTATAATCTCCTACCCTAATTCTCCATAAATTTTCAAAACCCTTTAATTTCTTACAACCGTTTGGTCTGGGCAAATTTTCTAAAGATTGAAGCTCAGGCACAATTTTTGAAATTACAGTTGAAGGAAGTTTGGAAAGTTCCTTTTCTGCGCTCTTAGTTAAAACTACTTTGTAAGCTTTCATTTTAACTTGCCAGACTTTTTCAAATCACTAATTACTTTTTTCAAAGGCACAACTTCTTCATCTTTTCTTGATTCTGCAAGTATGCCATCAAGCAAATCTTCCAATTCCTCTTGATAATGAGCAATAGTTTTCAAATCTATTTGAACGGCAATCTTTTCGTTTTTTTCGTTAGTAACGAAGCTCACTCCTTTCATTTTCCAAAATTTTTCTCATTAAACATTCAACATTAACCATTCAACATTAACCTAAGCCATTTCCTCCACCCATTTATCTCTTTCGTCAGGACTCATTTTCCAAGGCGCCATATTGTTTTCAATATTGCTAAACATCATATTCCACTCTTGCGGACTATTACTTTCCTCCATCACCAAATAACGACGTGCTTCAACAATAATATCTAAGGGGCTAATGCTTACAGGACAAGCTTCTACACAGGCATTACAAGTAGTGCAGGCACGCAACTCTTCGCTAGTGATATAATCGTGTACCAATGATTTTCCATCGTCTACAAAACTGCCATTTGCATCTATATTTTTACCCACTTCTTCAAGCCTATCGCGGGTATCCATCATTATTTTTCGTGGCGATAATTTTTTGCCAGTAATATTCGCAGGACAAGCTTCTGTACAGCGTCCGCACTCGGTGCAAGAATAAGCGTCCATCAAGTTCTTCCAACTCAAGTCCATCACGTCTTTGGCACCAAAACGTTGCGGAGCGGCATTGGGGTCAATATCCGTTGGGGCTTTGTCGGGCTCCATCATATACAACACTTCATTTTGTACAGTGGGCATATTCTTGATTTCGCCAACAGGCTCCAATGTTGCATAATAGGCATTGGGGAATGCCAAAACAATATGCAGATGTTTGGAATAAGGCAGATAATTTAAAAAAGCCAAAACACCAATGATGTGCAACCACCAAGCGCTGCGCTCTAAACCAATCAAAGCACCTTCGCTCATACCGCTAAACATCGGCGCAATCATTCCAGAAATCCAGTAAGAACCTGTTTGGGTGTAATGTTCAGAATTAATAGACTGTAAATTCAAATCCGTAGCATTAAGGATAAGCAACAAAGACATCAATACTATTTCGGTAATCAAAATAAGATTGGCGTCACTTTTCGGAAAACCTTCCAATTCTACCTGATTGAGTCTTTTTAATTTCATCACATTTCGGCGTGTTAAAAAGAATACACAAGCGATTAAAACAGTTGCTGCCAGCACCTCAAAACAACCGATGAGTATGGGATAAAGGCCACCCAGCATTGGCGCAAACAAACGATGTGTGCCCAAAATGCCATCGAGAATAATTTCGAGCATCTCAACATTGATGATGATAAAACCGGCGTACACAAAAAAGTGCAGCACAGCAGGTGTCCATTTCTTGAACATCTTTTTTTGACCCAAAGCCAATAAAATAACATTGCGCCAACGCTGAGCGGTATCACCAGTAAATGTTTTGGCACGACCAAGAAAAATATTGCGACGAATGCTTTTTATCTTTTTATAAAATAGAAAAGAGGCAGCGCCCAATACCAGCAAGAAAAAAATTTGTTGCAATAAGTGCATTCAATTTTAATTTTAAAAACGAAAGTAAATATGTTAGTAAAAGTAAACTAACAGAATCCTATGAAGCAACGAAAGTAATTTGTTTTTATTTCTGAAAAAAACAGCCAAGCGTATATTTATTCCACAGCCAAGATAGAGTTCTTAAATATTGCTGAGGTTTTTGCTTTTCGCTTTTATTCCTATATTTGGTAAATTTGATTTGTATCACATGCCCCAAAAAATGATGAAGCATCTTGTTTTCTTTTTTTTATTGAATATTAGCCTGTTTCAGCAAAATTCGTTTGCCCAAGGTGACAAATCGGCAAACATGGAGTTGCTTCGCAAAATGGAAGATTCATTGATCCACTCGGCAGACTCGATGTTTTATACCCCCATTCCTGATTTTCGGACTGAGTATTGCGAGCAATTTGTAAAACAACTCATTCGCACCCTCAAAATTCCAGATTCTTACAACTATCCTTTCGATAGCCTCAAAAAAGTGGTCAACATCATTTACCCAGAAGATAAAAGCTTTAGAATATTCAACTGGCCAATTGCCTACACCGACGTGCGTTTGCGCTATTATGCTGCCATACAAATGAATAGTGATGAACTAAAACTGACACCACTTTACGACAACTCTGATTTGCTCACCAAAACTGATGAAGACAAAATATTTGGACCCAAAGAGTGGATTGGAGGACTGATTTATAACATCATTACCAAAAAAGTGAAAGATGAAACAATTTACTGTCTGTTGGGCATCAATGATGGCAATCCTATTAGTACTAAAAAATTCATCGACCCTTTAGTTTTCACCGATAATGGGCCAAAATTTGGAGCACCAATTTTTGCGATTGGTTCCGAAAAAAATCCAAGTAAAGGTGTCAATCGCTTTATTTTGGAATACAAAAAAGGCGTGAGCGTGAGTATGAATTGGGATGATGAATACAAAGCAATTTTGTTTGATGACATTGCCTCACAAATAAATGACCCCAACCGTAAATACACTTTTATCCCCACTGGGCAATACAATGGCTTGCGCTGGAGTAGCGGCCATTGGAAATTTGTTCCAAACCTCATTCCAGTTTTGGAACTTAAAGATGGAGATGCACCCAATGGAGGAAAATAAGAAAATCTGACTACATTATACTTCAATTAACCGGTTAAAAAAAATCAATATTAATGAAATTAAAACTTTACATTTTGGGGGCTTTCAGCCTTATCTTCGGCTTACAATTTGCCCATGCCCAAACAGCGGCAGACTATGGGGTACAACTTGAAGTTAGCGTACAAACAGCGCCACCCAAAGTAACCTTGAGCTGGAAAAAAATCCTCGGTGCTACGCAATACACTATCCAACGCAAATTAAAAGAAGCAACAGCGTGGACCTCTTTAGGCACAACTGTAGATACTTTCTATGCCGATGCAACAGTAGTCAGCGATTCGGCATTCGAATATCGGGTAACTAATATCGGAGGAAGCACTGCCGCTGCAGGCTATATCTATGCCGGTATTAATGCGCCTGCATTGCACAACAAAGGCACTATGATTCTTGTGGTCGATAGCCTTTTCAGGGATTCTTGTGCAGTAGAAATTAAAAACCTAATGAATGATTTGAGTGCAGATGGCTGGTCTGTAGTGCGCTACAACGTAACGCGCAGCACGCCAGACAGCACTATCAAAAAAACAATCAAACAATATTACAACAGCATCCCAGATGTCAAATCGGTATTATTGATTGGGCATGTAGCAGTACCCTACAGCGGTAATTTGAACCCAGATGCCCATCCCGATCATTTGGGCGCTTGGCCTGCAGATGTATATTATGGCGATATGGATGGCCTTTGGACAGATGTTAGTATCAACTCAACAGCAGCTTCACGAGCGCAAAACAAAAACATCCCTGGCGATGGAAAATGGGATCAAACGGGCATTCCGAGTGCTTCGGAATTGCAAGTGGGCAGAATTGACTTTGCCAATATGCCTGCGTTTGCCAAAAGCGAAGTAACGATGATGCGTAATTATTTATATAAGTCGCACAAATACAAAATGGATTCTATGTATGTTAGCAAAAAAGGTTTGGTAGACGATAATTTTGGTTTGTCAACAGGAGAACCATTTGCAGCAAACGCCTGGCGGAATTTTCCCCAGTTAATAGGCCGTAACAACATCAAAACAACAGATTTCATAACTACATTAAACGATTCAGCCTACCAATGGGCCTATGGCTGTGGAGGAGGCTCATACACAAGCTGTAGCGGTGTTGGTACAACAACAGATTTTACCACAAAAAAACAAAAAGGAATATTCACTATTTTATTTGGTAGTTATTTTGGAGATTGGGATAGCCAAAATAATTTTTTGCGTGCGCCTTTATGCTGTAGCGAACCTGCACTTACTTCTTGTTGGGCAGGAAGGCCCAATTGGTACCTTCACCATATGGCTCTGGGCGAAAACATTGGATACAGCTCCTTATTGACTCAAAACAATGGCTATGGCACTTATACTCCGTATGGCTACATGAATACGGGAGTGCATGTTGCCCTTATGGGAGACTTGAGTTTGAGAACAGAATATATCAAAATTGCCAAAAACATTACCATTGCTCCAACCCCAAAAAAAGGCGCAGTTATCAGCTGGACAGCCTCACCTGATGCGGCAGTAGTGGGTTATTATATTTATAGGGCAGATAGCTTGTACGGCAAATACACCAAGCTTTCGGGTTTGGTAGCTGGCACCTCGTTTAACGATACGATTGGTAAGGATGGACTGCACTACTATATGGTTCGTCCGAGCAAACTGCAAAGCACGTCATCGGGAACCTACTACAATTTAGGACTTGGCATTACAGATTCGGCAACGGTGACATTCCCTGTTGTTACATCAATTGCTCAGATAGCCCACCCTACTGCCGATTTGATTTGCTTTCCGAACCCAAGCAATGAAATTTTGAATATTTATTGCAACATGGGCAATTACACCAATGAGATGACCATCAAAATTGTTGACATTACAGGCAAAACGATTCGACAGTCCAATCATCAAGTCAATCAAAATGAAATTACGGTTTCAGAAAACATCAGCGGACTTTCCGCGGGAACCTATTTTGTTCAGCTTGTAATGAATCAAAAACAAATTGCAGTTGAAAAAATAATCAAATTATAAATTCATTGATTTTCATTGATTAAGGAAATGGGCAATACTTAAAAAGAAATAAATTGTTTGGAATAAAATAAAATCCTACATTTGCCATCCGAAATTAAAAAAATTACAAAAAGTATTCAATAGTAATGGCTAATCATAAAGCAACCAAAAAAGACGTAAGACAGAGCGAGAAACGCCGCGATAGCAACCGTTATTACGGTAAAACTACCCGTAACGCAATTCGTAAACTTTTAGCAATTTCTGATAAATCAGAAGCCGCTACAGAATTGCCTAAAGTAGTATCTATGATTGATAAATTGGCTAAGCGTAAAATTATACACAAAAATAAAGCTTCAAACCTGAAATCAGGTATTGTAGTAGCTATTAACAAATTGGCTTAATTTTTTATTAGTTTTTACATTTTTCAAAAGGTTGTTTGTTCGTAAAGAGCAAACGACCTTTTGGTTTTTGTATTCAATCATTAATTAAAGTTTCTATCCGATCTGTAGATTGAAACAAAGGCCTGTAAATTGAGCATTGCAAAAACTGGCCTTTGCCATCAAAATCAATAATTGGAATTATATTTGTAATGCAATGACAGGAGAACAAAATACCCCGCCCATCTATGCGGTAATAGTAGCTGGCGGACAGGGCACACGAATGGGCATGACATTGCCTAAGCAATTTCTTGAGCTTGATGGCAAACCCATCCTTTTCTACACCATTAGGGCATTTGTAAAGGCATTACCTCAGGCTAAAATTATTTTGGTGTTGCCCGAAAATGAAATCAGCAAATTACAAATGGTGCTTCAGCACTTTAGCGAGCAAATCGACTTGACTGTAGTCGCCGGTGGCACAACACGCTTTGAAAGTGTACAAAACGGTTTGAAAGGTTTGCCTGCCGATTCCATTATTTTGGTACACGATGGCGTAAGGCCTTTTATCAGCGAATCATTGATAAAAAACTGTGTACAAGAAGCACTACAATCGGGTTCGGCGATACCCGCAATTAAAGTTATTGATAGCGTACGTGTCATCAATGCAAATGGCTCTAACCCCATCAATAGAGATTTGCTCCGAATCATCCAAACACCACAAACTTTTAAAGGAAATATTTTACTCCCCGCATTCGAGCAAGCCTACCAAAGCAACTTTACCGACGAAGCAACGGTGGTTGAAAACATGGGCTATTCTGTAACCCTAATTGAAGGTGATAAAAACAATATCAAAATCACTACTCCAGAAGACATGGTATTAGCTGAAAGTCTTATTCAGGGAAAAAATCTATAAGTTTTCTCAAAGCTCAGCAAAAAGAGTTTCCTACTTTTGCGATTGAAAAATGAATAAGGTAACAGCAATAGTTTTAATGTTGTGTCTCAGCTGCCAATTGGTGCTGAAACTCTCTATTGTAGCCTGGTTCGAGATTAATCAAGAGTACATTGCAGCTACCCTTTGCGAAAACAAAAACAAGCCAGAATTAGTGTGTTGCGGTAAATGTGTATTGACCAAAGAATTGAAAAAAGCGGATGATGTAGAGCAAAAAAACCAAAATAATGCTCCATCAAAAGAAGAGAGAACCGCGATGGTGGTTTTCATTTTGCCAGAGCAAGCTAAAATTTCAAGTCCATTTCAAGAAATCATTTCCTGCATTCAACATCCCGCAATTGCAAAGCATCACGGTATACTTGCTTTGCATTCTATCTTTCATCCGCCAAGTAGTTTTTACAGTTAATCAATCGAAATTGCCCAATGCACAATGCATTGAGCCATCTTTTACTGTAAATTTTTATTTCAAATGCATTATAGTGCAGCTATTGGGATATTGCTCTTAGCATTAACGCCCATCCATACTGTGCATGCCTGCGATGTTTGTGGAAATTCGATCAGCAGCCAAAACCTTGGATTGCTGCCGCAATTTTCTCGACATTTTGTGGGTGTACAATATTTACACACAACATCACATAGCAGCCACCCGTCTTTATTTGAAGGAAAGCCTAACGAGGAATCGAACCAAATGTATCAATACACACAACTTTGGGGTCGATTTCAAATCAGTAAACGCTTTCAACTTTTTGCCTTTGTACCTTATGTACAGACTAGCAATACCCAACTTGGTCAAAGCCTCAAGAATAGTGGTATTGGCGATGCTAGCACCACCATCAATTATTCTTTTCCGCTTGCCGATAAAACAAACAAAAAAAGAATGTTGTTAGCTGGTGTTGGATTAAAAATGCCAACTGGAAAGTATCACTACGGTAGCAATCTTCAAGGAAACGGATTGCCCAACACCCAAATGGGCACTGGCTCTTGGGATATTCTAGGTAATATTAATTACACCCAAAAATGGAAAAAATGGGGTTATAATGTCGATGTATCTTACGCTTTGACAAGGGCAAATAAATGGCAGTACAAATTTGGAAATCGACTGAATACTGCTGCTTTGGCCTTTTATTGGCTAGAGTTTAAGCAGCTAAAAATTGTTCCTCAATGTGGCCTCCGTACCGAATATGCACTGCACGATTATGACGATTATAGTAAAAAATGGCTCAATGAACAAACTGGCGGAGTAATGACTTTTGCCACATTGGGTACTCAATTATTCTATAAAAATTTTGGCGCAAAAGCCACTGTTTCAGTTCCTGCTTATCAGCAATATGCAGCGGGCTATGTGCGTAGCAACAGCAGATTTGAGGGGGGAATTTTTATTCTTTTCTAAAAAAATAAATAACGACAAAAATTCAATGAAAAACATAATCATGCTTTTAATAGCATTCAACACAATGTTGATTTTCTCTTGTCAGAAAAATGAAAGTAAAACCATTGACAAAGAAAAACTCAACCTCACTATCAGCAAGCCCACCGAAGCACAACAATTTAACAATGGCGATACCGTTTTTATCAAGGCGAGCGCACAATACATTGCTCCACTGCACGGTTATTCGATAAAAATTAGTGACGGTAGTTTACAAAAAACCTACTTTGAAATAGAACAACATCTTCACGAAACAGCATTCAATATTGACACTTTTTGGGTAAATCAATTTGAGCAAAATGTTGATTTAAAATTGACGCTTACCGTTGAAGTTGATCATGATGGAAATGAAGTTAAAAAAACCATCAACTTCTCTTCAAAATAGCCGAGTGTTTCAACATTTGAATGGTGATAAATGTTACAGAAAAAATCAAAAAATAGTAAGACCTTTAATGAACTAGATTATTAAAACATAAATAGAATGAACAATCCTTTTAAAATAATAAGCATTTCCCTACTCGTCAGCGTTCTGGGCATTTTCAGTTTGTTTGAATTACCAAAAATTCTGCTTCAATTTGACCAATCGCAATGGCTGATTGGCATGGCCTTGATGATACTACTTACAATTTCTATTTTGGTGAACATGCTTCAAAATGCACAAAAAATTAAACAAACTATTCGCGTAAAATCAAATCATTAATTAAACTCAAAAAAACAACTCAATGAAAAAGAACATCTTCAACCTTGCTATGATAGCCACCATGGCCATATCTGTTCTCTCATGTAGAAAAGATCCAGCAACCCCGACACCTAGCCCAAAGGAAGGTACAGTACTTTTGGAATTCGCTAACAAAGTGGGTACTGAAAACTTAAGAATGGATGGCACGATGTATAAGAATCAGAATGGCGATGATTTCAAGGTCACAAAATTCAATTACTACATCAGTAATATCAAGCTAAACAACACTGATGGCAGTAGTTATTCGGAAACAGAAAGTTACCATTTACTGGAGCAGGAAACACCAGCAAGCTTGAGTTTCAGCTTGGCAAAAGTGCCTGCCGGAACTTACAAATCCATCACATTGACGATAGGTGTAGACAGCATGCGCAATGTATCGGGTGCGCAAACTGGCGCTCTTGACCCCGCTAAAGGAATGTTTTGGAGTTGGTCTTCGGGATACATTATGCTCAAAATGGAAGGCACTTCACCACAATCTACTGCCGCCAGCAATGAACTCAGAATACATGTGGGTGGAATCTACGGCGCCAATAATACCATTAAAACCGTGACACTGGATTTGCCCAATACCATAACAGTGAATGGAGACGAAAACCATATTCACCTCAATGCAGATATTCTAAAACTATTTGGCACCAAAAACATCATCAACTTCGCCACATTAAGCGTAGTACACATGCCCGGCGCAGATGCCAAAAAAATGGCAGATAACTACGAATCGATGATTAGTGTAGCATTGGCGGGAAAGTAATAATTAATCGATTGCTAAGCAGAATAACCTTTAGGTTGTTCTGCTTTTTTATTTTCCAGAATTCCGAATGGCTTAGACTTGCAATGCAATATCTTTGGCAAGAAATTAATTATGTACACGCACAGCACAGAAATCAGAGTTCGCTATGGCGAAACCGACCAAATGGGCTATCTCTACTATGGCAATTATGCCTTGTATTACGAGGTGGGCCGCACCGATGCCATACGCAACCTAGGCCTTACTTACAAGTGGATGGAAGAAAGCGGCATTGCCCTGCCTGTGGCCGAATGCAACCTCAAATACCTTCGTCCTGCATTTTATGATGAGCTCATTACCGTAAAAACGATTATCAAAGAAATGCCTTCCGATTCGCGCATACAATTTCATACCGAAATGTACAACGAACAAGGTAAACTCATCAATAAAGGATTGACAACCCTTGTTTTTTTCGATATCAAAGCCCGCAAAAAAACAGAGATGCCTCAGGCGCTTTACGACAATCTTGCGCCTTTTTTCAACTTATAGCAACACACAATGCACGCAACTAAAGCTACCATTATTACCATCGGCGACGAATTGCTGATTGGACAAATTATTGACACCAACTCTGCCTGGATAGCCCAACAACTCAATCAAATTGGCATTGACGTTATCCGACGTGTGGCTATTGCAGATAGTAAAGAAGCTATTGTTTCGGCACTCAATGCCGAGTTACAAGACGCTGATATTATTTTGCTCACAGGAGGCCTGGGACCCACAGCCGACGATGTTACGAAGCCTGTATTGTGTGATTTTTTTGGCGGGAAACTTATTGTTAACGAAGAAGTGTTAGCCCACGTAAAAAATATTTTTTTACGCCGAAATCGTCCTTTATTAGAGCGTAACCTAAAACAAGCGGAAGTACCCGACGTATGTACAGTTATCCCAAACGAACTAGGTACCGCACCAGGCATGTTGTTTGAGCAAAAAGGCAAAATGATTATTTCTATGCCGGGAGTACCCTTTGAAATGAAGGGAATGATGACGGCCACATTATTACCTCTTTTCGAAAAACGCTTTCAGAAAAGCAATGCCATAGTTCATCGCAACATCCTGACCTTTGGCGAAGGCGAAAGTTTTTTGGCAGAAAAAATAAAAGACATAGAAGAGGCGTTGCCTGCGCATATCGGGCTGGCCTATTTACCCTCGCCTTATGCAGTTAAACTCAGATTAACAGCCCACGGACAAGACGAGGCAACATTAATTATTGAAACGGAGCAATACCGCGATGCCATAGCCGACCGAGTTGCCAACCATGTGGTGGGTTTCGAGGATTCACCTTTTGAGGCACTGGTAGGTAAAAGCCTAAACGAAAAGAAGCTTAGCTTGGGTCTTGCCGAAAGCTGCACAGGGGGTTACATTGCCCATAAAATAACACAGATACCTGGTTCTTCGCAATACTTCAAAGGGGCTGTAGTATGCTACGCTACTGAAATTAAAAGTGGAATTTTGGGAATAGACGCAGCATTTATCAAGGAACACGGAGTGGTGAGTGAAGCTGTTGCCATCGCTATGGCAGAGGCAAGTTGCACGACCTTAAAAAGTGATATTGGATTGGGCATTACCGGTATTTTTTCGGCAAGTGATTATGAAGACAAATCTCCTGTTGGCACTGTTTTCATAGCCATTGCAGGCAAAGGCAAAACCTTGTCGCGTCAATACAAGATGCATTACGACCGGATTCAAAATAAAGAAACCGCAACACAGATTGCTCTATATATTATCTGGGAGTTTCTGAATAAAACCTTGAAAGAAGTAGAAGATAAATAATGTTTTTTCTGTTAATTATTTTCTTTTCTGATTTTATTGAAGATAATCCCCTATCTTTGGTTATTATTAATTTTTTATTTTAAATTACAATGCAAGAAGGTACAGTAAAATTCTTCAACGAAACTAAAGGATTTGGTTTCATTACACCATCAGCAGGTGGTGCGGACATCTTTGTTCACGTTTCTGGTCTATTTGATGAGATCCGCGAAAATGACAAAGTTTCCTTTGAAGTACAAAATGGTAAAAAAGGTCTAAATGCAGTTAACGTAAAAGTTATCTAATCTTATTCATAATTACATTTGGAAAAGCGAGCTATGGCTCGCTTTTTTTATTTTTATACCTTGGCAAGAGCCTCTATATTTGGGTGCAGCATTCCGTTTCCATGAAGACATTATTTCATCTCCTTATTTGCCTCACCCTCTTTAGCTCTTGCCGCAAAGACTTGTTGCATTGGCAATCGGTAGAGCAAATTAAAGTGGGGAAAAATACTCAATTCAACAACGCCCTATTCTTGCCAAATGGGTTGGGGATTATATGTGGCGGATGGCGTTTCGATCCTGCAGTGATTCTAATTTCTACAGATCAGGGTGCATCCTGGCAACCCAAACAAATGCCGGATAAAACCGTGGGGCTTTTTGGAGCTTGTGCTGCGCCAAATAATACTGTCTATTTTTCGGGAATGTACATGAACCTTTGCTCTAGTAAAGATGCATTTGGGACTATTAAATATCAGGCCTTATCGGCAAAAGAAGAATTCATTTCGGCCATTTCTTTTGGCGAAAACAAATATGGCGTTGGGGTTACAGCCCTCGGCACAGACTCGGGCGCGGTCATTCGCTTTGACGAAAATCATCAATTAATTTCTTTTAAAAGATTTAAAAATGCACTTTGGGATGTCAAAATGTTTGATGCGCAAAAAGGGATTGCAGTAGGCAGTGGCATTGTGATGCAAACAAAAGATGGTGGCATCAATTGGGAAAGATTAGCGGTAAGTGGAGATAATTTCAATAGCATTTCTGCTCTGGACAGTAACCTCATCTATGTAAGTGGACTTAGTGGTTTTGTGATAAAAACAACTGATGGGGGCAAATCTTGGAAGCGACTGCGCAATGGCAGCAATTTGACACTACCCGATTATCAACTATGGGATTTACTATTTATCAGCGAACAAAAAGGCTATGCCGTTGGCGAAAAAGGCCTGGTGATTTACACGGATGATGGCGGCGAACATTGGATGGAATTTGATCAGTTCACCACTGACAATCTGCGATTTATAAGCCTTTGCCCCGACGGAAAACTAATTGTAGGCGGCGAAAATGGAAGCTTGTATAGATTGAAGGCGAAATAAAGTGCATTATCGTTATCTTTGCGCCCCGAAATGAATCAGGTCAATTCATCTACTTCATTTCTTCATTTCAGAAAAAAAATAAGCATAATAAATAATGATTTCAGTACAAAATTTATCCTTGCGTTATGGCAAGCGAGTGTTGTTTGAAGATGTAAATATTAAATTTACTGAGGGCAATTGCTACGGAATTATTGGCGCCAATGGTGCTGGTAAATCTACTTTTATGAAGATCCTTTCAGGAGAAATAGATCCAACCACGGGTAAAGTAGAAATTTCCAAGGATATGCGCATGAGCGTGCTCAAACAAAACCATTACGAGTATGATGAAATGACCGTATTGGAAACCGTAATGCGCGGCAACAGCAAATTATTTGAAATAATGACTGCTAAAGATGCCTTATATGCCAAAGAAGATTTTACTGAAGAAGATGGCCTAAAAGCAGGAGAACTAGAAGGTCTTTTTGCAGAAATGGATGGATGGAATGCCGAAAGCGATGCGGCCACATTACTGAGCAGTTTGGGCATCAAAGAAGATTTGCATTACAAATTATTAAAAGAATTAGACGGTAACCAAAAGGTACGCGTGCTTTTGGCACAAGCCTTGTTTGGCAATCCAGACATCCTATTACTAGATGAACCTACCAACGACTTGGATTTGCAAGCCATAGCTTGGCTTGAGAATTTCTTGGCAGACTATGACAAGATTGTATTGGTGGTATCGCATGACCGTCACTTTTTAGACACGGTTTGTACCCACGTTGCTGATATTGACTTTGGTAAAATCAACATCTTTACGGGTAACTATTCATTTTGGTACGAGAGTAGCCAATTGTTGCTGAAACAACGCAGCGACCAAAACAAAAAAGCTGAAGATAAAATTGCAGAATTAAAAGAGTTTATCGCCCGCTTCTCGGCCAATGCTTCTAAATCAAAACAAGCAACTAGCCGTAAAAAAGCACTAGATAAAATTAAGATTGAAGACATGACCGCTTCAAACAGAAAGTATCCTGCCATTTTATTCAATAATCAAGTGCGCGAAGCAGGCGACCAAATTTTGGATGTTGACAATTTGAGCAAAACAGTTAATGGAGAGGTATTATTTAAAAACATCAAATTTGATCTTAAACGCGGACAGAAAGTTGCGATTGTATCTGAGAATAGCCTTGCTACCACAGCATTCTACAAGATATTAATGGGCGAAGACACTGATTTTGAAGGCACATTCAAATGGGGGGTAACCGTAACACCAACTTATCTTCCCAATGACAATTCAGAATTTTTTGAAGGCAAAAACGAAAACTTGATTGATTGGTTGCGCCAGTTTTCAGAAGAAAAAGACGAGACTTTTATCCGTGGGTTCTTGGGCCGAATGTTGTTTAGCGGCGAAGAGACTTTGAAAAAATGTAGCGTACTCAGCGGGGGCGAAAAAATGCGATGCATGCTCAGCCGAATGATGATGCTCAAAGGCAATGTACTTTGCTTTGACGAGCCTACCAACCATTTAGACTTGGAAAGCATCACTGCACTCAACAATGGCATGAAAGATTTCAAAGGAACGATCTTGTTTACCACGCGCGACCATGAATTAGCTCAAACTGTGGCTGACAGAATCCTTGAAATAACACCAAAAGGATTGATAGACAGAGAAATGTCATTTGATGATTTCTTGGTTGATGAACGCGTAAAATCGATGCGTGCCGAGCTATATGCTTAATTTTGTCTCGGCTGTTAATTAACAAGTCGAGCATCTTTTTAATCACTTTTTAAGTCAATAGTGACTATATTTGTATTCAGAATTTACACAATTAAATAAAATAATAATGACAATCGCAAGCATCGCACCACAATTCTTATTTTCTATGCCAAGCGGCGGCGAATGGATAACCATCTTATTGGTCGTTATCGTATTGTTTGGCGGAAAGAAAATTCCAGAATTGGCTCGTGGAATTGGAAAAGGTATTCGCGAATTTAATGACGCTAAAGAAGGCGTAAAAAGCGATATTGAAGCAGGCATCAATAACAAAGAGGTAGAAAAAAAATAAACAAACCCCTAAACTTATTAATACCCTTTAATGATGCAAATTCAGTCTTAAAGCTGTTTTGCATCATTTTGCATCTATAGCCATTTGTCACTATTTTTTTGCAAGGCACACCCTTTGAAGTAAAATGCTTATCTTGAACTTCGTAAAAGTGTAGTAAGGACAAAACATTATGCGTCAAAAATATTTTCTATCATTAATTTTTCTGTTGTTCTTTTCAACATTGGCAAAAGGTCAATATTGGAAAGAAAACCTGCCAGCCAATAAAGCCAAAGCTGCGGCAAGAGATCTTAAAAGGGAAAAAGCGATTATAGACTCTGCAAAGGCATATGCCCAATTTTGTAAAGAAGAAGAACAAAGAAGTATGATTGCCATGGCTTTGGCAGCAAGTAGAGATCAAAGGCAAAAATCAATGGTACCACTTGCCGGACAAAAAAGCTATTTTGGCGGAATGAATGACTATACAATGGACTTTGTGCGACAATACATTACTTCTCACAAAAAAACATTAGCAGTAGTAGATTCTAGATCGAAAACCAAATTTTCGATGATTGATAATGTACTCAAGAAAAACAACCTCCCCCACCAATTAAAATACCTTGCTGTAATAGAATCTGCCTTGAATAATCATGCAGTTTCACCTGTGGGGGCTGTTGGCCCTTGGCAATTTATGTCGGAGACAGGAAGGCTAATGGGCTTGACGGTAAACGGCAAAAGAGATGACCGCACAGATTGGTTTAAAAGTACTACTGCAGCAGCAAAATACCTGAATTATCTTTACTCAGAAATGCAGGACTGGCTGTTAGTAATTGCATCCTATAACTGTGGACCAACGCCAGTAAAAAGAGCCATTGAAAAAACAGGAAGTCGCAATTTCTGGGATATTAAACCTTATTTACCCCGCGAAACTCAAGGACATGTAATGGCATTCATTGCCACTGCTTCTATTTTTGAGAACATGAAGAAGTTCATTTACACAGGTAAAATCCCTGAAGATTATATCATGCACCCAGAAATGGCACCTGAAAAAAGTGAGGCAAAAAAAGCAAAGCCAAAGATTGCGTTTACCGAGGCTGAACTAAAAAACATGTCCATCATCACCTTGACAGAGCCTTTGAGTATTGAAATATTGGAACAAGAATTAAAGATAGAACGCAATTTACTCAACAAATGGAATCCTGATTACGAACTCTTTATTCTCGATTTGTACCCCGAAAAAGTATATAAATTCCGAATGCCGAAAGACAAAGTGGACAGTTACATCGAAAAAAGAAACATCATTTCAAAAATGTCGGAAAAATATTTCAAAGATTTGTTGATGTAAATAGTTGAAGAGTTGCTTCGACAAGCTCAGCCACCTTTAGGTCATTGAACTGGCCGAAATGATAGTGAATGGCTCGGATAGACTAAGCAGGTATAATGGACGAAAATCAATACCTACCCTACAATTCCAGTAAAAGCCCTTCGGGATAATTGATTTGCTCTAAATAGAGTCCATAACCAGGAACGCTAAAATCTGCTTTACTACAATCTTTTGACTCAATTATAGACTTGAATTCTTCGATAGAATATTTACCTCTTGCCACGCGCAATTGTGTACCCACTAGAGCGCGTACCATTCCTCGCAAAAATCGATTTCCCCACACTACATAATGTAATTCATCACCCACATTTTGCCACTCCGACTTTAATAGGGTACACTGAAAGGTTTTACTTTGGGCATTTTTTTTACTAAAAGACTCAAAATCGCGGTAGCGCATTAAGAGAGATGCAGTTTGGTCTAAAATTTCCCGATCAATTGCATAAGGAAATAAGAGTGCGCGCTGAAACAAAAATGGATTTTTGGCCGAATAAATACGGTATCGATACTGACGGCTAGTAGCCTCAAAACGTGCATTGGCAGAAGGACTAGCCACCTTGTATATATTCTTTACCGAAAGCGTATCGGGCAATAATGCATTGAGATTGTACAAAACTTTCTTAGTTAATTGCTCTTCTAAATCTATGTGATAAAAATTGCAGAGCGCGTGCACGCCTTCATCTGTTCGGCTTGCACCCAAGGTCGTCACTGGATGACGTAAATAGGTTTCCAATGCTTTATTCAATTCATATTGCACCGTTATTTGCTCGCCCTGAATCTGCGAGCCATGAAAGGCAGTACCTTGGTATTGAACTTCTATAAAATAGCGGGGCATTAGTTTGGTAAAAATGTTGCTGTGTATACGAACGGCAATGTTGAAAAAATGACGGTTCCCCGAGGGGTGTCCTTCGTCAAGGCTCAGGATAAACTGCAACGAAGTTGAAGAATGAAGTATAGTTGATTAAAAAAAATTAAAACATTTTACGGAAACAACGCTTGCGCTTGTGTTGGATATTATCAAAGGTTTTCCAATTATTAATAGCTTTTTCGTTAGTTTCTAACATGCCCGTTGTTTCTACATATTCAACACCATGCTCTATGAGTACTTTACTCAGTTCGGTGATGAGCAAGGCGCTTACGCCTTGGGCTTGCCAACTGGGATGGATTCCTGTGAGCAGCAAATCAACCACTTTTGGTTTTTTAAGGGCTTGTGTAAGATGCCACCAACCAAATGGCCATAAAGAACCGTTAGCTTTTTGCATAGCCTCGCTTAATGATGGCAAACTGATGATAAAACCAATGACATTGGCATCCTTGTCTTCGACCACTTTTACAAACTTAGGGTTAAGGATGTTGAAATATTTGTTGATATAAAAATCGGCCAATGTTTTGTCCATTTTCACAAAACCAAACAATTCACCAAAGGCAATATTGAGTAGGTCGAAAATCTTATTGGCATAAGCTTTTAGCTCGGTACGGTTAGTAAAATGTACTACTTTAAGGCTGTAACGATTGCGTATCATATCGTTGAGCTTGAGGGCTTTTTCGGGTAATTGCTTTTCTTGCTTCAAGCGAAACTCTACCCAATCCATTTCTTTACCATAGCCTGCTGCGTCGAAATGACTCAGGTAATAGGGCAAATGATATTCAGAAGCAATTGAAGGTAAATAATCAAAACCTTCAATCATTATGGCTTGATGGTCGAGATTAGTAAAACCTAATGGTCCGTGCACCCCAAGCATGCCTTTTTCTTTCGCCCAATCTTCTACTTGTTGTAAAAGGGCAGCACTCACCTCTTTATCGTCGATAAATTCGATACGGCTCACACGACAAAGCTGCTCTCCTGTAGCCTCGTTGTGCAGCTTGTTGATAATAGCCCCTACCCTGCCCACTACTTTGCCGTTGTTTGTAGCCAACCAAAATTGCGCATCGCAATGCTGAAATGCAGGATTAGTAGTTGCTTGTAAGGCATTTAATTCATCTTTCTTCATTGGCGGCACCCAATATTGATTGCCTTTATACAAGTCAAAAGGAAATTGAACAAATGCTTTAAAATCGGCAGTTTCTGTGCAAGGCTTTATGATTATGGACATTGAAAACGTGTTAATAGTAAAATTGAAATAAAATGATTGGGCAAGTTAACTTATTTTGAGAAAACCGTCTTTAGGCTTTGCTGAAGGTGATCTAACACTGACCAGACAAAAATTGGTGCAATTGCTGCATTGCTTTGGCACGATGACTTAATTTTTGTTTCACACTGCTAGGCAATTGGGCAAAAGTTTTAGTATATCCATCAGGAACAAAAATGGGATCGTAGCCAAAACCATTGTCACCAACAGGATTTTCAATTAAAGTTCCGTGACATTCGCCTTCGAAATAATGCGCCTCGCCCTTCCAAATAAGACAAAGAACGGCTTTGTAATAGGCTCTTCGGTTGGATTGTCCTTGTAATTCTTGTAATACTTTTTCGAAATTGCTTTGGTCGTTTGCTCCCTCGCCGGCATACCTTGCACTGAACACTCCGGGCCTATCATTTAAGGCAGAAACACAAATTCCCGAATCGTCGGCCAAAACATTTTTGCCACAAAACTGATGAATCGTATTGGCTTTATGAAAAGCATTTTCATTAAATGTAAAGAAGGGTTCTTCAATTTCTTGCTCAAAGCCTATATCCTTCAAAGAAAGCACGGTAAAGCCTTCTAACAATTCGTGCAATTCGGCAATCTTTTTTTTATTGGCCGAGGCCAAAACAAGTTCTTTCATTTAGAATAAAATTTAAAAATTAGAGAAGCGACAAATGACATCAACATCAAATCGCATCCTATTATTGAGTAAGTTCTTTAAATAATTTTTCGTGAGCACGCAGACCATTAAACTGATGCAAACTGACAGAAAAAGCAATGCTTCTCAGCGCCCTATTTTCTGGGTACATTTCCTTTAAATAATTGCTATAATCTTTGCTTAGCAAAAGAGGGAGGTAAATACACAACACTTCTTTAAACAAACTGAGTTCAAGTCCTGCATTGAATAAAATTGAATTGCCTTGGGGGGTTAACTGCTTTGCATCAGCAAATGTGGCCACATCGGCATAAAGGCGAAGAGGCAATTTACCCAATGGCAAATCCGTTTTGGCACTAAACGAAAGCAACCAATTGTCGCTTCTACCTAATGGATTAGCATACAAATTTGTCGGCATTTTGAAGCCACCTTCTTGCAACGAAATCTGATTGGCCCAAAGTCCTTCATTTTCATTTCGCCCCATAAATACAGCATCATACAAATAATCGTTGGCACCAGAAAAAGCGGTATTGAGGTAATACCGATTATTATTGGCAGTTGTATTTGTACTGATAAATTTCCCTGCAAAGCCGCGTAGATAAAGCGATTTGTCCTTTATATCGTAATCTATTCGCAAACGGCCTTCGAGCTTGAGCTTAATAAATGACTGACCCAATTGAGTTTCGGCATTGTAGCTGTAAGGATGAAATGTTCTATCGTTTCGAAAGGCATATTGTATGGCAGCATAGGTGTTTTGCTGCCTTGTTTTTTGTGGTCGGTATAGACTGTCAACAGCTAAGTTTTGACGATAGATAAAAGACTCTTCTCTGATATTGTATTGTTTCAAAACAAGTTTATGTTGAACAGCACTTCGTGCATTTTTTTCCTTAAAAACAAACTCAACAAAGGGCGCTATTTTAAAATAACGAGCAAATAATGGTTCGGCGATATTCAGATCTGCCTTGCCATTCGAGTAAGTTTTGACATTGTTTTGAAGTCTAATTTCTTGAAAAACACGTTTAGGAAACCAACTGTAAGAAAAAGCCACCATACCATTTAATTGTTTGCTATTCCATCCCCATTGGGGTGCAAGAGCAAATTGAAATTTGTGCTGCGGGTAGGTGAGATTATGAAATAAAACACCCAAACCCACGCCATCATAATAATTGTATCCAAAAGCTGGTGTAAGATAAATTTGCCTCACATATTGGCGGTTTAATCCAAGGCCTGCACCGATATCCAAACCACCCCTTTTAAACAATTTCCTGTTTAAAAGTTTGTTGTTGAACTTTCGCATATCTGCAAAATCAGACAGTATCAAAACCTTGTCAATATTAAGTTTATCATCTATTGTGATTAATTTACTTGACCGAAAAGGCTCCAACCATCTACTCATAATTAGTGAATCTTTTTGGTAAAATGCCAACTGAACTGGCGCTGCAAAATCAGAGTGATTTTTAATAGAGAGATAAAGACTATCACCTCCTTTTCTCAAAGATTTTAACGCAAAATCCACAGGTCGCTGTGTGTGTACAGCTTGATCAAAAAACCAAGAAATATCTATATCGCTGTGTGATTGCATTATTGCTCTAAAATCTTCGGGGTAAGGATGCTTAAATTGCCACACTTGAAAATAAGACTTCATTGCATTCTCAAAATCTTCTTTGCCCATATAGGCCTCCAACCAACGCATCAATAAAGAGGTTTTGTAATAGACTACTGCACCATAATTGACCGAAGTATATTGTTTGGAAGGAAGACCAATCTCTTGATCTTTGTTGGTTGCTACTTGCTGAAAATAGATAAAGTCCTCCTGCGTGTTACCTTGAAATGCAATATCCGAAGCCTTATACAGCCGATTCGTTCTTTGTTCGTAGAAAGAATTAAGTCCTTCATCCATCCACGGATGTTGACGCTCATTAGAACCAAGTATTCCGTAAAACCAATTGTGCCCCACCTCGTGTATAATCACAGAAGATAAACTTCTGATGGCAGACTTATCTATAATCGTTACTGTTGGATATTCCATACCGCCGCCAGCAATCAAATCTCCTTCTACTACTTTAATTGTTTGATAAGGATATTTACCTACGGCGCTTCCATAACTATTAACGGTAGCCTTTACCATTGTTGACGCATCTAACCATTCTGCTTTATGCTCAGGCAAAAAGGCTGTATAAATTTGCGTAATGCCCAAGTTTCCTTCACTAGCAACACTATCCTTTCGCAGTATCCAACGCTTATCGGCAAACCAAGCAAAATCGTGAACATTATTTTCGGTAAAGCGAACAGTTTTCAACACATCTTCAGATAAAGGATTCATCCGACGATAAAGAGTATCAGATGGCAAAGGAACATTTGCTAAACTATCCATCCAGTATTGCTCGCTAAGTGTTTGGCAATTACCTGTTGCCATCAGTCTATAATTTTTGGGCAAAGTGATACTCACATCATAACTACCAAATTCACTATAAAATTCTCCCTGATCTAAATACGGCATCGGGTGCCAACCTTTCGAGTCGTAAACCGCAGGCTTGGGAAACCATTGGCTGATAAAATAAGATTGTCCATTATGACCAAGTCGAGAAAACACTTTTGGAATTTTAACCCTAAAAGGAGTCTCAACCAAAATAGAATCTCCAGGCAATAATACTTTTGGCAAATCAAGTTTAACTACATCCTCATTGTTATCATAGAGACTATATTCTGCAAAAACCCCATCTACCTTAAATTGAAGGCTATCAATAAAACCCCTTTCTTCGGGAGATGAGAAATAAAAATCTTTCTTCCCATTTTGTATCTGTTGCTCAGAAAATTGAGTGCGGTCATTTTTATAGGCATTAGGCCACAAATGCAGGTACAAGAAGCTAAGCGTATCTGGCGAGTTGTTGGTATAGACAAACTTTTCAATACCATTCAAATAATGTCTTTTGTCATCTAGGGCAACGACAATTGTTGTGGCAACTCGTTGCTGCCAATAAGCCTTTGAAGTATAAGCACAGTGAACAAAAAACAATAAAAGAAAGATATTCTTCATCAACTAATAGCGAACGTAAGTAGTGGTCGTGTCTTTAAAGACAAAATATTTTTGCGGAAATTCATTATAATCAAACAGGCCCCATTTGGCTTGAAAAGTACGGGTAGCGTTCAAGGCACCAGAGAACTCATTATCTTGCTCTTCCTCTATTACTGAAAGAGTTTCGTTTAACTCTACTGTAGAAATGAGCCATATTTCGTAAGAAATTGCCCAATTCATAAAAATGGTTTTTTGAGGAAGAGTCGCTTTGCTCAAGACTAACTTTTTGACGGGAGTGGCCTTATGAACATTTGAAACAAAACGCTGGAGAAATTCCAACCGCTCACTAAAAATGGCATGAGATTTAAAAATAAATAGTAAAGAACACGCAAGCATTGGGGCAATCCAATAATCGGCTCTAATGCGTTGTTTAAAGAAGGGCAAAACTTCAAATACGAAAGGTATTATAGCAAAAGCTGAAAGCAGCAGATATTGGTTCTCGATGTAATATTGATCTGCCCCATTGACTTCGGTAAGGTTGACCATAAATGAATAACCTAAAAAATAAACTCCCATCAAAGCAAGTAAAAAATAACGTTTCTGAACAAGCAAAAACATAGCTGAGGCAAGAAACAATGCACTTAATAAAAGGTAATCTGATGTAAAATATTTTAGCCAGAGTACGTTAGAAGGGATATCTAAATAATGAGGGAATAACTTTAAGCCATGTAGCAATTTTGACATTGCTTGAGAATCGTACGAAGTCTTAAAAAAGTAGGATTTCACGAAGTAAATCGTCAGGAAAAATAAAAAATGACTGAGTATAAATTGCCTTTTACGAGGAAACTTGTAAATCAAAAAAAGCAAAATAAATGAAAGCAAAAACAACATCAAAGGATGTGAAAAAACAACTACTATTAGTAATACAACAAGCAACAGTTTTGATCCAAAATGGGCTTTTGCAGATTGAAGTATCTCATACAAAAGTGCAAAATAAATAAAGGCAAAGGCTGCAGCCTGAGGCAACTCTGACTGTATCCAAAAAAAAGTATGCCGAACCATTAAAACAGAAAACAACAAATAACTAAGGGCAATATTTTTGCTTCTATCAATTTGGAGTAAAGCAAAAAATGTGGTGGCATAGAGCACGATGAAACTCAATGAATAGAGTTGTGCAATTGTTGCTAAAGACAATCCCAACCGAGCACCAATTAAAGGGAATAGCTGTGTAAAAAAGGCACCGAACCGATAATTCTGAATGGCGAAATCACAATCTTTGAGTATAAAAAAAAGATGATAGGCCATGTCCGTAAACATGGTACGCTCTTTATAAAAATAAAGAGACATTGCAGCCAAAATAGTATAAGTAACCGCACCAAAAATCAGCAAACTCCTTTTTGACATTGGGAATAATTATTTACCCGCCCACACCTGAGCCAATTGCACACATACGGCCACTGCTGCATTCATATCTTGAACGCTCACATACTCTTGCTTTGAGTGAATGGCCATTTCGCCGGTAAAAATGTTAGGGCAAGGCATTCCCATAAAAGACAAGCGCGAACCATCGGTTCCTCCACGGATGCTAATAATTTCGGGCTCAATACCGGCTCTTTTGTATGCTTCTTCTGCATGAGCCATTACTTGCGGATGATGCACCAGTATTTCCTTCATGTTACGATACTGCTCTTTGATCACTATATCAAATGATGAACCCGGAAATTCTGATACTACTTCAGCAGCAATCCTTTTCAATCTATCTTCATGATTAATTAATTCGGCAGTTACAAAGTCACGAATGATAAACGTAATTTTTGCTTGCTCCAGTTCTCCCTCGATGGCCAAGGGATGCACGAAACCTTCTTTGCCCGAAGTACTTTCAGGGCACCATTCGTCTAATGGCAATCTGTTCAAAAAAGCACCTGCCACTTTCATGGCATTCACCATTTTCCCTTTGGCGTATCCTGGGTGAGCACTAACGCCATTAAAAGTAACTATGGCCATATCGGCACTAAAATTTTCACCTTCTAAATGCCCTTTCTCACCACCATCTAGTGTATAACCAAATTGTGCTCCCAACTTCTTCATATCCACTGCATTTACACCCCTACCAATTTCTTCGTCAGGAGTAAAAAGAATTTTAATAACGCCGTGTGGTATTTCAGGATGCTCCATAAGATACTGAACTACATCCATAATAATAGCCACTCCAGCTTTATCATCGGCTCCTAGCAGAGTTGTTCCCGAAGCAGTAATGATATCATCCCCAATCTTTTTAAGAAGATAAGGATGGTTTTTTGTAGAAATAACAATGGATTTATCATCTGGCAAAACAATGTCACTGCCATCGTACTTGAGATGTAATATTGGCCTCACATCAGTGCCACTACAATCGGGGGCTGTATCAACGTGTGAGCAAAAACAAATGACAGGAACCTCTTCGGCAACCGTAGAAGGTATAGTGGCATATACATATCCAAACTCATCCAAACAAGCGTCAGTGATTCCCAATTCTAATAACTCCTTTACCAGAATCTTACTCAAATCTTTTTGCTTTTTGGTACTGGGTTGCGTAGGAGAATTGGGATCGCTTTGCGTGTCAATTTGTACATAACGCATTAATCGCGATGCTGTGCTGTGTTGGTAATTGCTAATGGCCATTTTAAAATTTTATAGAATGCGAAAATACGGTAATTAATTAAGAGGCTAAATCAACCTTTTTGACTTGGTCCCAAGTGGTATTTTTGTAACTATCCCACAGTAACCAAAGCAAAATTGACGACAGTACAATAAACAACCATTTCATCCACCACAACCAAGGATTTGTCGTGGTCAAATAATGTCCGAAACCCAAACTTGTTGGCAATATCATGATAAACATTGTTTTAAAAAAGCGATTGCCTTTTTCATTCATTTGCTCCATCGAAGAAAAGGGCAACCTGCGATAGGCTACTCTCAAAACCCCCATTGCAAACAAAGTAATGTTGATGAGAGCCAATACCACATCCAAAATAGCCTTGAAGCCCCATACATAGACAACAAAGCAACTAACAATCATAAACATTGGCAAGAAATACTTGGCCCAAACGGCTTTGAATGCACCCAACATCACCTCCCCGGGCGAGGCAATAGGACTTGAATAATAAATCCACGAAGCTTTGTATTGGTCGCTTTGCACTAACATCACCAGCAGATTCATCACTACAAAAGAGGTCATATACAGCAGCAAAACAAATGTGCTGGTTTCGGGTAATGAGGCCCAGGTATCACTGATGCTATTTTTACTATTCATGGTAATGAGGTAAAAAAAATACACAGGAACGAAGCCGAAAGAAGGATAAACACGCATTTTAAAATTTCGGCTTCTGCTGGTTTGCAACCAAGCGATACTAAAACCAGCTTTACCAATTGGCGTTTTGTTTAACCAATTTCCCAATTTGAGATAAAATTCACTTTTATTTTTCGGCTCAACACTTGTTGTTTTGGGCGATACTGTTTCGGCCACAGCAACATCAATATTGCCAATTCTTTTTGCAAAACTTGGTGATAAATATTTGACTGTTAGCCAGACCAAAACTAAAGGTGCAATAATAGAAAGTGGGCTAAGCCATTGTGTTAATGAAGATAATTTATCTGCTTCTACCCAAGTAAATGAAGCCGCCAGCCAATAGGTAGGCGTAAATTGTGCCCAAGCAAAATCGGTGTGCTTCAACTGAATAAATCCAGTGTTGTCAATTGCCCTTGGCATCAAATACACACAAGCAAAAAACATGATGGAAAAAATGATTTGAAAATAGTTGAGCACATCTTTAAATCGTCCTGGTTTTGCAAATCTCAAAATCAACAAATAGCCAGCATTAACCAAAAACAATGCTATTACCGTTAGCATAATGACCATTAAGGGAAACCATACTGCAGCCAACCAACCTTTGGATACCCCGAGTACAATCCAACCCGCCAAAGACATCGGAAAAACAATCCGGAACAAATAGATAAACATGTGCAGCAAGCGAGACAATAATAGTGTACGCTCATTGACAGGCCTTGGCAACAAGATAGATTTATCCCTTGTATCAAATAATACGGTTGAAAAATCACTGATGAGCATAAAACTGAGCATCAGTAAAAAAACGGTAAAATAAATCCAAAGACCCATAAAGGAATCCTCCATCATCAAAGGGATAATGTACATAAACCCGATAATCATAGACATAAAAACACTCAGGGCCGTCATAAAACGAACCGGCTTTTTCTTGGCTTGTTGTTGGCGCCCCATTGACATCGGACGGCGGTCGTCCAGCATCAATTTTACTTTAAGAATTGCCCTGAGCTGAGCAACATCGGCACCCAGAGTAGCCCAAATTTTTTTTGGAAGAAGAATCAAAAAGAGCAAAAACTTATTCATCTTAATTTCTTTGGGGGGTTTATTTATCCTGCATCGCTTGGGCAATGTTACCTGCTGTCTCATTAAGGTTTTCGCTTGTCGTCATCTGAGCAAAAATCTTCTCTAACGATTGACCACTACCCTCTCTCAAAGCCTCAATTGTATCATTGGCAATGATGGTACCTTTATCGATTAATACAATTTTATCCGAAACACGCTCTACCACATCCATCATATGAGAACAATAAAAAATGGTCTTCCCTTCTTGTTTTAAAACCTGCATTAATTCTTTTACCACAATGACTGCATTAGCATCCAGACCGCTCATTGGCTCATCCAAAATAACAATAGAAGGATTGTGTAATATGCCCGAAGTGAGTAACACTTTTTGTCGCATCCCTTTCGAAAAACTATCCATCCGTTGATTCAAATTATCTAGCAAACCAAAAGACTGCAAAATCCTTGAGCTTCTTTCTTTAATAACAGCATCTGGCAGATGATAAAGTGCACCTACAAAATGCAGGTACTCATTGGGTGTGAGCAAATCGTATAAATCAGCTAGCTCGGGCACATATCCGATCATTTGCTTTAACCCTAAAATATCTTCTTTAATATCTTTACCATTAAGCAAAACAGTACCACTGTAATCTTGTATGACGCCCGTCAAAATCTTTACTGTAGTGGATTTACCCGCTCCATTCGGGCCTATGTACCCAATAATCTGACCAGGATAAATATCGAGATTAACATTGTTCAACACGGTTTTGTCACCATATTGTTTTGAAACATTTTGAAGAGAAAGAATGGGTTGCATAGGCACTTAAATTTTTTAATTAGAAAAACAATTTATAATTGCGTTAGTAAGATTTGCAATATTCCTATCACAAAACCAAGTACCGCACCAATAATTTCTACAAAGCGAAATTCTTTTTTCATAATCGAAACCAATATTTCTTCTAGTTTATCAGACGAGAAATTGGCTACTTTTTCGGTCACCATAGCTTCGATGTCTATTTTGGTTTTCAGTTTTTCGGCATATTGCTTCATCAATTCGGGCAACATGGTATCAATTTCTTCGAGCAGCCCTTCTTTTATTTTATCGAGTGTACCTGCCCCAACAAACATAGAAATGATGGGTAATTTTTCTTTCAATTTGTGCTCCAGAAAATGTTCGATATGCTGTTCTATATAAGGACGTACTTCTTGAAGTTGTGCAGGATCTGAAATTTTACTGGCTATTTCATCAAAATGCAACAACTCTGAAGCAACCAAAACACCCAATTTTGAGGCAAATTGCTTTTGTCCTTTCGGGAAAATACCCTGAATGGTGATGCCCAAAAAACGCCTCGGCTCCTTGGGATGAAAGAGCATTTTAATGGCGATCCAGTTGGTAAACCAACCAATGAAAGCCGAGATAAACGGTAGTAAATAAATTGAAAAATTTGACATAATGGCAAACTGAATTGTAGCACAAGGACTAAATCTTAATCCATTTTTGTTCGTGTAAACTTTGCACAGCTGCAATACTAGCAGCTGTAGTGTTGAAAATAGAATGAAAAGAAATTAAACTATTGCCACCATTTTTAATGCGTTCGGCCAACAATTTGAATTGTCGTTCGTGGCCTTTGTCTTGAGATGAGGTTATGGCAGAAAAACCTTTGAAACCATACCCAATCAGTCGTTTCCAGTTTTCCAAAACCAATGTTTTCCCTTGGCTAAAAACCTCAACACGCTCTTTGTCGTATGCCTTATTGCCATTAGAAAAGTAATTAATTGCTGCTGTACTCCCTTTTGTGAAACGCAATAAAACAGTAACATCTTCTTCGCTATTACCTAAATTATTGGTACATACCGCCTCAACAGTGTCATTTGTCAAAAAAGAGGCTAAATCAATAAAATGACAAAGCTCACCGATAATTCTGCCGCCACTAATAGCTGGGTCGCTCAGCCAATTATTTCTCGGAATCTCTCCTGCATTTATGGTCATTACAATATTCATCAAAGGAGGCGTTTGACCAAGCAATTGCCTCATCTTTTGGGCAAATGGCGCGTGTCTTCTATTAAAGCCAACATCAATAATTTGCTTGCTTTGCTCTAATGCCAGTTTCACTGCTTCTAATTCTGGCAGATTAATGGCCAATGGTTTTTCCACAAAAACATTCTTGCCCTTCTGAATGGCTTGCAAACAAAGTTCGGCATGAGTATGATGTTGGGTAGCAATAATAACCGTATCTATTTGCTCATCTTCCCATATTTGCGACAAGTCTGTAGTGGCCTTTGTTGCAGCATATTGTTTGGCCAACTGAACTGCATTTAGTCCATTTGCACTTGCAATTATCTTCAAAAATGCTCCATTCTTTTTGAGCATTGGAGCAATTACTTTGGAACTAAAGTTTCCGGCACCAATCATCGCAATACCAGTAGCATCCGTTTTGGGGGACACTGATGAAATCGAAACTGTTGAAGTATGCTTTTGAGCAGGCTGATACACAAAAAGCGCGGCGGCATTTTCTGGATGATGTAAAGCATTATAAACTTTAGCGTACTCATCAATTGCTAATCTTGAGCTAATCAAATGCTCTACTTTAAGCTGCTGGCTTGCCATTGCATGCAGAACGGCTTCAAAATTTCGCTGCGCTGTCCATCGTACAAATCCTATGGGGTAATCATTACCATTGTGTTCAAAATCATAATCATAACGACCAGGGCCATAAGAACAGCTCACTTGAAAAGACAATTCTTTCTCGTAAAAATCAGCGCGATTAATCGCTAAATCTACTACACCAACAAGTACAATTCGGCCTCGTTTTCGAGACATTTTTGCAGCATCACCCAAAATAGAATCGCCTTTTGCAGAGGCCGCAATCAATACTGCATCGGCACCTATTTGCTGGGTTAAAGACAAAATTGCAGTAGCGATGTCTGCATTTTGTGCGCTACATAGTGCAGTGATTCCTTGGCTTTCGGCCAAAAAACATTTTTGAGGGTCTGTATCAATTCCGATTACCCTGCATCCATTGGCTTTTAATAACTGAGCAGCAATTTGACCAATCAAACCCAAACCAAATACCACAACGGTTTCGCCAAAACTGGGTTGTATCAATCGAATGCCTTGCAAGGCAATAGCGCCAACGACTGTAAATGCCGCGGCCTCACTACTAACGGAATCCGGAATTTTTGCTACTAAATTTTGAGGCACTTGTACTGCTTCGGCGTGAGCGCCATTGGAGGCAACCCTATCTCCAATTTTAAATCCAGCAACCCCAGCACCCACACCAATAACGATTCCACTATGGCAATAACCAAGCGGAATAGGTTTATTAATTTTACTTTTTATGGCATCAAAAGTGGGCCCGAATCCATCTGTTTTGATTTTGTCCAAAACAGTTTTTACCCTTTCGGGCTGTTGCCTTGCTTTATTGAGCCAATTAGCTCTGCCAAAATCAACCAACATTCGTTCGGTACCAGTAGAGACAAGGCTACACACCGACTGTATTAGCAAATGACCTTTCATAACCATAGGAGTTGGAACTTCAATTAATGAAGTTTCGCCACTATTTAGGTTCTGAATAATTTGCTTCATTAGTTATGGCTGTTTATTCATCAAAAGTGGAAGGGTAATTATAAAGATGTATCAACTCCGGGAGTCTTTTTGCCAAAAAACATTTTGAACAAAACAGGCGCAGTAGTCACAACTACCAATCCAATGACAATTTTTTCGAAGTTAGCTTTTACCCAAGGAATTTCGCCTAAGAAAAAACCAGATAATACCATGGTAGAAACCCACAAGAAGCTTCCAAGCACATTATAAGTAAAAAACTTCTTACGATCCATTTCTACAATACCCGCCACGATAGGAGCAAAGGTGCGGACAATGGGTAAAAATCTTGCTAAAATGATGGCACCACCGCCTTTCTTTTCATAAAAATCATGTGCATCTTTCAAATGTTTTTTCTTAAACAACCAAGTGTCCTTGCGTTCATATATCAGATGACCTGTTTTTTTACCAAACCAATATCCAACAGAATTACCAACAATACCCGCTATAGAAATCAATACAATCCAAAAAGGAACATTGACCGCATTGCTATCAAAGGGCGAAAGCGAGTTGGCAATCATCAAGCCTGTCACAAAAAGCAAGGAGTCGCCGGGGAGAAAGAAGCCAACAAAAAGGCCTGTTTCTGCAAAAATGATAAAGGCTACTAAATACAATCCGCCATAGGCAGTTACTAATGCAGCAAGCTTATCTGCATTCATCAATTCTTTCAAAAACTCAATTAATTCAGTCATAATGTTATAGAAAAATTTACGGAGGCGAAAATAGGCAAAACCATGCTCTAATAATCAAGTTGCTGAGGGTATTGTGTTTTATTTAAAAATTATCCTTTCTTGATATTGGTTGGCGCCTATTTGAATCCTCAATAAATAGATTCCTTTTGATAAAAATCCTAATTGTAATTGACTTTCATTAAGCCAAGATTGTGATTTAATTTCATTTTGTACCATCACTTTACCCACCATATCGGTCAAAGTATAGTTAGCAGTAGAGCCAATTGTCCCTGTCCACCTCAGCATCAAATTACCATCGCTACTGGGCACAGGATATACGCTTAACAATTGGTCACCTTTTGTCCATTCCACCGAAACAATATTGGAATAAAATGTTTGACCATTTTGTGCAGTACAAAATAATCTGTAATAAACTCTTTGATTTTCTTGTAGGTTGGGCTTATCTAATTGAAGATAATTGGTATTGACAATTTTCTTTGCGCTTAATTCCATCACATCAGAAAAGTTAACACTATCCGTCGAACGCTGAATTTGATAAGACCTCATACTGGTATCGATTGGACTCATCCAGGTCAACTCCGTTTGTTGGTCGTTCCATCTTCTGGCATTAAGATGAATGTATTGTGTATTGATGGGCAAAGTACCTGTTATGCCACCATCATTAAACCAAAATTCACCGAAAAGATTGGTTTCTAATTCGGCATAATATCCATTGTCATAAGGCACCCACTTTATATTAGTATATGGATAATACAGGAATCCAGTTTGTTCATTATTAAGCAAGGAGCCATCTTCATTTTGATTGGTTTTATCTGTGTATCTAGTGACTCCGGTGCGATAAATATCCACTGCTTTAGTGCAAGTTTGACATGTGGTATCATTCAAAATCTTATTGACTTCAATATCTGTTATAAATAAACGAACGGAAACATCATTCATTGCTGTATTTGGCTTTTGAAGCAAATAACTTCTTGGCATGATGTACTGCTTTTTGGGCTTGTCTGTAATATCATCTTGAGCATAAACATCCGCCTGCAATGAACCAAGGAGTTGACCTTGAGTATAAATCCCTGCTAATACCTCTTCATTCATCGTAAAATAATTCCAACCAGAATTATCAATTTCCTTAGGATTGGAGCGGACAGTAGCAGTTGATGCTAGGGATACAATTTTGTTCTTAAAATCAAAAATATGAATATCATCTACTGCAAAACCCTCAAGATTGGTACCCATATCTGATGCCATTACAAATCTCAATTTCATTTGAGAGGCTCTTGGCAACTCAGCCGAAGCCACATGCCATCTGCTTTCATCACCATTCCATACGTTGTGCACTTCATTGTTGTACCAATTCGTTCCTTTACCCACTTCGCCAAGACGCTGCCAGCTAAACTCATTGTCTGTAGAATATTCAATATAAACTCTATCACAAACCACTACGCATCGCTCTAGCTCAAAAGCCATACTAAAGCTAAGCATCGGTTTGGCTAATGCAATAGTGCTAAAACAAGGCGAAACCAAGTAAGATAATTCACTGCTGTTATGACTGCCATTTAAATTAGTCTTCCAAGCAAATCGGCCACTCGCTGCACGGTTAATTTTATCATCGGTAGGTGTACCATATGCCCAGCTTGGGTTTTTGCCATTGACATACCAATCAGCCGTGCCAAATTCAAAATTTTGCAAATAAGGGAAAGTGCTAATGATGGGTGAATTATAAAAAACGTAATTTTCAATCGTATCATTTTTCAAGAAATCATCACCCTCCATACTAATCCAAACTTTGAGGCTGTGAGCACCTTTAGCAAGAGAAGCAATGCCCGTAGAAAACTCATAAATCAAACTATCTGCCCCAAGCAGACTATCAGGAACACGCTCAATGACAGTTGGCAAGCCATCAATAGAATAAGCTGCTGTTATCTCTTTGGCAACCGATAAAGTACCGTTCTTAATGTTAATGATTACAGGCGATGCCTCAATATCACACTCACTTGCCAAGGGAGCAATAATCTTGGTGACTTGAACATCCTTCAACACTTTATAAACATTGACATTATCGATGGTAATTCCGCCACCATAATTATCATCTACGATAAGCGTGGTATCATATTGCCCAAACCTGATTTGTGTACTGGTTGAAAAATTTTGTTTGTTGTTGTACAATATTTCTCTAAGCGAAATAGTACCCGAATGATGCAACTTTAATGGATCTAAGGCATTGGTGTATTGCAGCACAGGAATCCAAGGCTGTAGGTCTGAGCCACGCACCCAAACTCTATTACTGTCGCGTAATATAGGCATACCGCGCATTTCGTATTCGAAATCAAAACGAACTTCATCAATGGCCGTGTCATAATTACTCAAATTAAAAGTTCCTGTCAAAAAATTAGCGTTTGATTTTGTATTGACCAAAACATCCATACTAATAGAACGATTAGTTTTTACAAGTGCACTTCCTGGAATTCTGCTTCTCAATCTGCCGGTATCATTAGAATTATGATAATCCCAATAGCCATCTTGACTCAAGCCTATCGTATCACTGTGAAGGGTAAAATCAGGAAGGCTTTCAAAATCATTATGGATAGGCGTAGTCAGTGCGATAATGTTGTTAGGGATATGTTTCACAACTTTTACCAAAGTATCATTTGTAGCGATAGGGTCCAACTTATCTATATTTTCTAAGGCAACACGAATTTCGTAACTGATGGTATCGCTAAAATCAAAACTATCAACGATAACATTGTCAACTGTATTAGGCCCAATGCTAAAAGAAGGCATACTTTTCCACGCAGAAGAATTAACCTGATAATGAATGCTATAATTAGCAACAGCATCATTATCCTGATTACGAACACGAAGGGTAATGAGCGAGTTTTTTTTCAACTCCAAACTTGTAGAACGACGTCCATTATCGGGCGATGTGATTGCTTCGAGCGACAAATCTCCATCTGCAAAGCCCGTACAACTGCCCGTGTTGGGCATTCTTTTGGCTGCATTACTGCGATAACCCTCCATGCCACCAATCGAAGGCAAAACAGAAACATAATAATCATCTGCAGTATTCAATCCTTTGAATGTATAATTAAGCGTACCTGCATTTACAGAATCTACTTTGGCAAAATGGGCACCTTTTTTGAGCAACAAATAATACTTATCGGTAGAAGGAACATTCGTCCAATTTATTGCAATTGAACCAGGACACTGAGCTACAGGTATGCTTATGGTTGGTTTTTGATGGATGATAAAAGAGCCGCTTTCCTCCACCAAGGCTCCACGACTAATTCTAATTTTACATTGATTAGAATTGACCGTAGGTACTGCCCATTTATAAAATCGTTGTTGCGCAGGAACAGCAGCATCAAGTGTTGTCCAACTTGCTCCATTATTCGAGGAAAACTCAATTTTTGTAGTAGCAGTTGCATCAAAAGGCGCATCCCAATAGATGTACATATCACTATTGGCCATTGCTGCGGCATTGGCAAAAGGGAAAAGCAAAGATATTTTTTGAGGCACAAAATCATATACCATCACATACTCTTGCGGACCTTGAGGAATAGAAAAGTCTGCAACACTAATTGTGTACGCACCAGGCGTAGGGTTTTGAATCGTAACCTGTTCAGCATTATTAAGCCTATCTACCCCCTCAGTAGCATTATTGGCCACTCCAGCAGCACTTGGATTTAAGACCAGAGGACGATGGATAGCACCACCTACTCCAGGTTCGGTAACAGTCAAATCAATATCATTGACCAATTGCTTGGACGAAGAAGCACTAGCCATTGGGTCGTGGTAATACAACATTACCTTTAACTGTGCTGTGCCAGGAGGAACTGTAATGGTATAAAGTTGAGCAGGCGAACCCATTGCAATCGTATTGCGTTCATAACGCTTGTTTTCTAAAATTTCCAACGCGCGTAAGCCATTCAAAAACCCAAAACCATACAAGAAATCAGGACCAGGCCGGCCCAAATCTGAGGCACCGTTTAAAACAATAGCCTTGAGTAAATCTGATCTTGGATTTGCGCCACCATTTAGTTGTTTATAACGCTCGGTGAGCAGAGCCAATGCTCCTGTAACCTGAGGCGCTGCAAAACTAGTACCCCTGTTAATCACATAGGTTTCATCAGGTATCGCACCCAAAATATCGATGCCAGCGGCTGTGATTTCAGGCTTTAATCGACCGTCTTTTAATGGCCCACGTGAAGAGCCTTCGCCCAAAACTAAATCTCTTGAAGTAGCACCAACCGAAAGTATATTTTTGGCGGTTTGAAAACCTCCACAAACATTATAATAACCATAAGGATAACCACCACTTTGCAAGCGACCATCATTACCCACAGCAAAAACATCCAATTGATCGGGAGTCTGAAATGCCATCGAATCCAGATTCTGCGAAATATTATCATAAGTACCCGAATAAGTGCTATCTCCAACTCGTGTGGCGTAGGAATTATTGGTCAATGTCATATTAAAACCCTTACGCATTTCTTCTTTTAAAAGCAGTACGGCATCAAAAAACAAACTGATACAAGTACCTTCTGTGGCTATTCCTTGCCCTGCCAAATCCATAATCCCTTCGCCACCAACAATACTATGAACAAAAACGCCGTGACTAGTTTTATCTCCATTATTATAGTTAATGGTTCGGTCACTTTGGTCAATGTGGTAAATGCCCGAAGTATTATCTCCGATGCCTACAATCACATCCTTTCCTCTCAAACCCTTGCCTCCCAAACTCATTGGCAGGTTCAGCAGAGCAATACCTTCCCCTCCTTTTGAGTCTACATCCAATGGAATATTCATTGAAGGCTCACTGATGTATTTAACACCATAAAAAGAGGCAAAAGACATGATTTTATTAGAAGAGATTTCTAGCTTGTACAAACCTCTTTTTTGCCAATCACCAGGTAATAATGTTGCGCCACTTTGAGCAACAAATTCCAATATTTCTGAAGAGGTAATACCCTTATGAAAAGAAACTAATGCCGTTACTTTCTTATTGCTTTTAGATTGTTTGAGGATAGAATGGCCGATTTTATACTCTGGTAAAAAAGCAGCGATGGCAACAATAGAACTCGTTTTGCCCCAATCTGTTTGCGCCGAAATTTTGGCAGCATAATTCTTGTCTCCTAAAAACTCTAATATTTGAATGTTGGCCAAACTTAATTGTTGCTTGTCGGCCACCGATAATAATTGCGCACACTGGAGAATGACGATTTCAAATTTGGAGTCGGGTAATGAAGAATGACGACCCAACAATTCCCTAATATTGGTATGAAAAGTAACTGGGTAATTGTTGACCTTTATGGACTGAAGATTTTGTGCTTGCGCAAAAGAAGATACAAAAAGCAATAAGGCACTTATTGCCAAACGAAAGTATTTTGGAAAATGGAATTGCATAACTTAAGGATTATCTTATTTTTCATACAAAAGAAGACGAATTTAACCCCTTTTGGAAGATGTAAGATAATCATTATTTGAATAAAACAGGTAAGGGCTATGAGGTATGGTCCATGACAATGACCCATTCACCTTTGATTTTGCGAAAAAGCAAACTGTAATAGCCACCCACATCACCAGCACTGCGGTGCAGATGCCATTGCCCCACCACCATAAAATACTCCTTGCTGAGGCGTTTGACACTGACAATTGTAGATGTGAAATGCCCGGTATGAGCTGTATCAGGATAACTTTTGAGGTAATTATTAAGTGTGGCAGTGTAGCCATAAGTCGGGCCTTTTTTACCCATAAACAACATACTGTCACTTTCCCAATAACCCTTCATAAAAGCACGCAAATCGGCACGATTCCAGGCAGCTTCCTGTGCTTTTAAAATAGCACGGATTTGTTGCTCATCTTTGCTTTGGGCAAAAATTGCATTGTTCAAAAACAAACAAAAAATGAGTACAAATAATTGCTTCATAAAACTATCGTTTCTTCTTTTTCTTTTTGATGGCATCTTCGGCACTAGCTTCATCCAATAGTAATTGCCAATTGTCATTTGGGGTATCTTCTGTAAAAGTAATCGTCTCCAAATAGTCTGTTTTATCAATCGTCATTACACTAATCGGTTTGCCCACATAGGCTTGTATGGCTTCGAGCACAGGCAATTCTTCGGGACTACAAAAGGATATCGCCTTACCCTTATTTACCCCGCGACCAGTACGACCCACACGATGCACATAATTTTCGGGGACATCGGGCAAGTCATAATTAATCACAAAATCCACACCTTGAATATCAATTCCTCTTGCACTTAAATCAGTAGCAATGAGCACTTTGACAAAACCCATTTTAAAATCATTCATCACCTTCAATCGATCAGCTTGTTCTTTATCACCGTGCATGGTTAGGGTTTCAATGCCCACCCGTTTCATGGCTGCAAATACACGTTCGGCGCGCACTTTAGTCCGCACAAAAACCAAAATTCTTTGGTCAGGGTATTCTTTAATAAAACGCTCCAGAAAAAAGCGTTTATCGTCCATCGCCACATGGGCCACAGAATGGGTTACATTTTTAGACACGGGGTCTTTCGGAGAAATCTGAATGCGGATTGGATTGCGCACAATGGAATAAGCAAGGTCTTTAATTTTCTCGTCAATCGTCGCTGAAAAGAAAAGCGTTTGGTGGCGGCTGGGCAGATAACGCAGCACGTCGCGGATGTCTTTGATAAAACCCAAATCCAACATATGATCAGCTTCATCAAGCACCAGAATATCTACTCTACTCAAGTCAATATGTCCTTGGCTCACGAGGTCGAACATACGGCCTGGCGTAGCGATGAGGATATCAACACCTTTATCTAGTTTTTTAATTTGCGGCGCTTGGTCCACCCCTCCCACCAATCCCATAATAACAAGGTCGGTGTGTTTACCAATATTTTTAAATACCTGCGCAATCTGCATGGCCAATTCGCGGGTAGGTACCATCACCAGGCATTTGACCTGATTGTATTTATTGTGCTGGCTGCGGCGCATCAACAAGTGCAAAATCGGAATCGCGAATGCCGCTGTTTTTCCGGTACCAGTTTGGGCAATGCCCAATACATCATCACCTTTGAGGATAGAAGGTATAGCTTTGAATTGAATGTCTGTAGGCTTTTTAAACCCTAGTTCTTCAAGGCTTTGTTTTATCAGCGGGGAAATGTTGTACTGCTCAAATTTCATATTGCTGCAAAGCTAAGTGAATTGAAAACGAAAAGTTGAAAATTGAAAATGCTTTGTGCATATTATTCCCCCTCCCCCCACGGTTGAAACCGTGGGCAATGCTTTGACATAACTTTGAAAACGTAATTAATGAATAATTAAAAATGAATGGTGAGAAATAATTAGCGATGGAGGCTATTTTAAAATGCTTTCCGCAAATTTTAAATTTTGGTAAAAATGATAAGAAATTATTCCGGGCTTCGACAAGCTCAGCCAGCGCCGCAATCAAAAATCCTCAATCCTATATCAAAAATCCCATCTACTTCTTCACAAACTTTGCCGTGCCCAATTGGTCTTGTTGGTTGTAAAGGTTGATGGAATAAACACCGGCTGGCCAATCGGCAACTGGAATAACAAGGTCTGGCTGCGCCTCTAAATAACCGCGCTGCAATACGATGCGGCCACCAGCATCAAAGATGTGTAGCGTAATACCTGCAGGAAGATGGCTAATATGCAACTCATCTGTTGTGGGGTTAGGAAAAACCTTTACCGTAGTGTAGCCTGGCTCTTTAATACCCAAAGCGCCTTTATTATTAGCACGGAAGGTATCAGCATCTACCGAAGCAGTGATGCTAAATGGCCCCGATGCAGGATAATAATAATCGCTGGCGATTAAATTGCCCGCATTAATAACTGTAGTGGGCGCAGGAAAACTACCAGCCGTTGCCGAAAATTTACCCTCCAAACCTTTGAAACAATTGGGTGGCAAAGGCGCACCAGTATTGAGTTGCATTTGCGCACGAACTTGGCTACCACTTGTGCCAAATGGCAAACCGTACCATTTGGCTACCGCCCAATTGGGCATCGTAAAATCTGTACCTGCCTCTGCTATTATTAAGCCTGTGGTATCACTATTACCCCACCAGCAACCCTCGGTATGGAACTTGACGGGTTTTGTATTAAAGCCCAAATAGATTTCGGTCTGACGTGAATAATCAAATTTAGGATTGAATATTCTACTATTTTTAATAGTGATATCTGGTCTTCTAATTGAATCGATAGGTAAAAATGACCCAGGGTCAGATGTGTAAATTGTACCTCCCTTTTTCGTTGGCGTAATATTATGGGCAATATTTGCACCAATTATATCAACTTTACAACCTGAGTTTCCCAAATATATTGTACAAGAACTATCACTAATATTTCCTGTGATCTGAACATTCCCTTCAATTCGTAAACTTTTCTTAATTGAGGCACCTCCCTGACTTAACAATGCTATAGCACTTCCAGTATTTCCAAAATTATTTGCAATAACTACATTATCCCTGATGACTACATCATTATTAGCATAAACACCTCCAACATAAATTGTCCCTACATTATTGACTATTTTTACATTTCCATCAATTATTCCATCAAACAACAAAACGCCTCCTGTACCTTGACTTAGATTGTTCCTTATTATTGTATTACCAGTTAAATGCAAAAAGCCAAGAGGACTAACGATTCCTGAACCAGCGCTTCCGCCTGGTCCAGTAATAAACTTCCCACCTTGAATAATTACATCTCTAATTTTGCCCTGACATCTATCAAACACAGAACCATTTCCCATAGCATCAATAGTAGTGGTATCGCTACCTACAATAGTACCTTGATATACTACCGAATAATTACCCTTGAGTCGGCTTTCTTTAAAGATGTGTTCGCTTAGAATCATACTATCGCCATCGGCGGTAGTGGCCAAGGCTGCCACAACAGTGCTGTAAGTGCCTTTTAGCAAGCCTGTTTTAGAGAATACCCGCACCGATTGTGCGTGGCAAATGAAAAATGAAAAACTGAAAATTAAAAATAGGAGTATGGTATAAAGACTTTTCATAGATAAAGAGGTTGATATTAATGGCATTGAAAAAATTGGGGCAAAATTCTATTTCTATTGATCAGGAGTTTTGTCTTTCTAAATTTTAAAAAGAGCCTTTTAGAATTTTTCGCTTTTTGATTTCGTGGTTTTCTCGCTCAAAGGATAAATTGTCGGGCGATTGCACAGAGAGGAATTGGTTTCATAGGCAAATTGTTTTTTGTGTGCTGGTTAAACAAACTTAAAAAATTATGTTTATTAAAACAAAATATTTGAGTGAGGCTTTGAAAAAAACTTACACAAAAAAAATCCGCCAACTCATTTGCAGAGTTGGCGGATAAATATTCAAAAGTGTACAAAACGACTATGGGAAAATACCCAATTGCTCGTAAGCCACACCTACTTTATTAATAGAAACAACGAATGCTGCAGTACGCAAATCTTCGGCACCAGAGGTTAATAATGATTCACGAATCTCGTGATAAGAACCAATCATCGTGTCTTCCAATCCGGAGTAAACCAAATCAATTTCGTCTGGTCCGTGCTGAATTTGACGACGTTCAACATCATCTAATTTTTTACCCACAAGACTTTCGAAAGATTTAAGGATAGTGGCATTTTGGTTTTCGCTAAAACGCTTGTCCAAACGACCAAAACGAACGTGGCTCAAATTTTTCAACCACTCAAAATAAGATACAGTTACACCACCAGCATTCAAATACATATCAGGTACTACAATCACACCTTTTGCATTCAATACCACATCAGCATCCGGAGTCAAAGGACCATTAGCACCTTCACCAATGATTTTTGCTTTGATGCGAGGAGCATTGTCACCATTAATTACTGCTTCTAGAGCAGCAGGAATAAGGATATCACAATCCACTTCCAATGTATCAAGGCTATTTTTGATATCTGTTGCACCAGGGAATCCAAGGATAGAACCAGTTGTTTTGCGGTGTGCCATTACATCTTCAAGGTTCAAACCTTTTTCGCTGTAAATACCACCTTCGTATTCTGCAAGACCAACTAAAATAGCACCTGCCTCAGAAAAGAATTTGGCAGCGTGGTAACCCACATTACCCAATCCTTGTACCACTACTTTTTTACCTTCGATACCCGGAGTCAAGCCAATTTTTTTCATATCTTCTGCAATGTTTACCACCTCGCGCACACCATAAAAGATACCCAAACCTGTTGCCTCAGTACGGCCAGTTACACCACCTTGGCTTACAGGCTTACCTGTTACACAACCCAAAGCATTGATATCACCAGGATTTAAAGTAGCGAAAGTATCAGCTATCCAGCTCATTTCACGAGCACCTGTTCCATAATCAGGAGCCGGAACATCGATACCAGCACCAATGAAGTTTTTCTTTACCAACTCAGTTGCGTAACGACGAGTGATTTTTTCCAACTCGAATGGAGTATATTTTTTAGGATCGATACGAATACCGCCTTTTGCACCACCAAATGGCACGTTCACAATAGCACATTTATAGGTCATCAACGCAGCTAAGGCCATTACCTCATCTTGGTTTACATCCATGCTATAACGGATTCCACCTTTACAGGGTAATTTGTGGTGAGAATGCTGTACGCGATAAGCTTCGATAACCTCTACTTGGTCGCCGATGCGTACAGGGAATTTCATTCTGTACACCGAGTTACACGCTTTGATTTGCTCAAGGATTCCTTTCTCGAAACGAGTGTACACAGAGGCTTTATCAAAATTGCGCTCCACACCTTGGAAAAAACTGTACGTTCCTGACATGATTTTTTGATGTTTGTTTTTAAAATTTTTAGAGGATTATTTTTTTGATTCTAATTTTTTAATTTTCCTTTCTAAGTAAAACAAGAAAGCGAAAATCCCTGCAAATATAGTCGCTAAAACAAAAACTACAACGTATATTTTACCATTGCTACGCATATCTGTAGCCATATCCTGAGCCATCAAGTTGCTAGTAGAGAGTAATAGTAAAAAGACAATTGAAATTAATGAAAATATCTTACTCATAAGTGACGTTTTAATGTAGATTTAATTATAATAATTTGTCTCGTCTAGTTGCTTTTGTTCTAATAATTGAATTCGAGTAAGCAAAGATGACAACCAAAAACCCATCAAGATCCAGCCCAATACCGCTGGATAAAACACCATACGCATATTACTATCTAAATCATAATTACTAAAAGCAGGATTTCCACCATTACCCGGATGCAATGAATCGACCATACGAGGCAGAATAAAAATAAGCGGTATCATCAGAGCAAAAATAAATATGTTGTAAACAGCACTTATTTTGGCTCGTTTATCTTCATCCTTAATACCACTGCGCAATACCCAATAAGCAAAATAAGTAAGCATGCAAAGGGCTGTTCCCAATTGCTTGGGGTCGTTGCTCCAAGCGGCGCCCCAGGTGTATTGGGCCCATTCCATACCTGTCAACATACCCAAAATACTGAAGAAAATACCTGTTGAGGCTAATGCAGCTGAATAAATATCGTGCTCAGCCTTATTGCTACGAAGATATAATACCGAATAATAGGCCGATGCTGCAAAAAGCACTATCATCGTAAACCACATGGGTACGTGAAAATACAGATTACGAATAGTTTCGTTGAGGATTTCGCGCGCTGGCACCTCACCCAAAAGGCCGGCAAACAGTGTAACCGATAAAAGAATAAGCGAAAGTAGTTTCCACCAAATTTGGCGCATCGACATCAAAATTTTGCCAAAGGTAAAGGATAATCCCGAGCCAAGTAATGCAATTTTTATAAGAAATTCACAACGCCCGATGAAACAAAAACGAACTTAGATGTCAAGTATTATTTACCCATCGTGCACAGCTGACGAGTAATTTGAACACCGTTCTCAGCTGTCACTACAATTGTGTACAACCCTGCACTCAACTCTTCTTTCAGCTGCCAGTCTATTTTGTCCGTAGAAACAAAGGCCTCCTGAGCCACTGTTCTGCCCATTTGGTCGTAAAGCTTAGCGTTTATTTTCTGACCTTTCATTGCTGCAGGCAATTCAATAGACAATCGGTTGCTAAATGGATTGGGATAAATTTTTGTTTGCTCCAAAGCCATCTCGTTGATGCTGCTGCCTTGCTCGCTTACCGTAACACACAATTTGGCAACGCCACAATATTGGTCGGTAACGGTTACACAATAATTGCCTGCAGCAAGTGAGTCAGGATTTATTTTACTAGAACTATAGCCACCCGGACCTGTCCATAATATTGCATAAGGTGCAAAACCACCTGTAATCGTCAAATTAATTTTACCAGTTTTGATCCCCGTACCTGTCGAAGTGCTTATGGCAGTAAGGTTTGCGGCCCAAGACATGGATGTCAATACGACCAAAAATATTGTTATGTAAATGCTTTTCATAAATTAATTTTTAATGCTGATTCGTTAATAATTTTATTTAAACTATTGAATTGTTCTGCTACAATTGTTTGCGACGCTATCGTGTACGTTTTATTGTAATCCTTATCAATAATTAGCAAGCATCCATTTGCCAAATCTGCAGCCAAAATATTTTTCCTTAGTTGTTCCTTTGGATGAAAAACATTACCCAATGCCAAAAGCATACTATCTTTTTCACTATAAATCATAATATCACCATTTCCCCCAATAAAATAAAAACCAGAAGTATTACATCTTTTTACAAGACTAAAAGAATTGACATTAGTGAAAACAGACCATAAATTTATCCATTTATCATTGCGGTATTCCCAATAATACAATTTACCCTTATTGCAAATGGCCATAGAAGGAACCTCTGTTTTGACCATATCAAAATAGCAATTTTCAAGCACATTGTTCTCATCGAGCATGCGCTCCCAAGGCTCGTTGGGCGCAAAAGTTGGCTGATTGAAACTTACTTGTGCCCAATCTTCATTTGTCCATTCGGGATGGGGTTTTAGCCAATCTTTAAGGGTAATTATTTTAAGGGCTTCATAACGGCTATTCATGCTATTCAATATCCAATTAATACCAATAAACTGACCATTATTGATATCAAAACAAAGTGGATTAAACTCATTATTTAACTCTCTGCCAATGGGCATTTGAAATTTTCTGGCGTTTATTATTTTATCCTTGACACTGCCAGTGTGCAATGTGGCCAATTGAGTTTCTTCATCAATAGTAAAAAAATAGTATTGCTCATTCTCGATAATAATTTTACGCTCAATTTTCAGCTGCGCCATGGTATTTTGCGACAGCAAAACAATGGAAAAAACCAAACAGAAAAGCGAATAGAATCTAGTATTCATAGGATTAATAAGTTGTGATTGTTTCTCTCAAATCGGCTTGACTCATATCGGTGGTGAAATTATAGGAATTGGGCGCCAATTGCACGCCCCAAGCATCAAATGCTGTTGTTTTTATATCACTCAAAGCATTAAATTTCACACCATAGCAAGCATCATAATACACTCCATCGAATTTGCAAATTTGATGATTGTTGAAAAATGAGGAAGGATTATTGTTGCAAGAGCCGTTGATGCCAGTTTGGTCTGTAGCATCGGCTGTAATAAAGACATAGCCAGTTGCAGTGATGTAACTACCCGAATAAGTGTTGCGGTAAGGGAATGATGGACAGGCAACAGAATCTGACTTGATGCCAAATTTCCAGTTTTTGACTAAAAAGCGATTTATATTATTTCCGCAAGGTGAGGTTTTGGTTTGGGGTGTGATAAATACATAATTGTTTGGCTTGTTAATACCCTGTATTTTTATTAGAGCAGCAAAAAGCTGCGCAAAAGTGTAGCATTGTGCGTTTTTATTTCGCAACAACAGGGGCAATGTCGTATTACTGGTATTGAACGTTTTGTAATAAAACAAAGAATCTCCTTTGTGATTCAATACAACCTGATCGGTAAATTCGCTCCAACATTTGCTAATGATACCGGTATCCGTAGTTTGCCCTTTTGCATTTTTGCAACTCAATTCTAGCACGGTATGAAAATGTTTAAAATTGCCCGTTTCAGCCATAGGTGCACTTTTGGTTACATAAATTTTGTGGTCGGTAGTATCGGCCTTATACCAAGTCAATCCTTTATCAAAAGATATTTCCCAAAAAATATTAAAAGGTGCGTAATAATTCACTACACCAGCGGCAAAGGCTTTGCTGGCGGCAGACACAGGATATACGCAAGTAAATTTTCCCGCACCTGCATTTAATTTTACGGTACGCATGGGCAAGTTGATAGTATCATTGCCGAAACCGCGAATGCTAATGGAATCAGGGGCTTTAGCACAAGTAAATTCAAAATTAGCAGTGGCGTTCATCGTACTTCCGCTAGCCCATCCTGCTGGTTCGCGTAGGCCAGTATTGCGCCAATGTGCGGTACTATAGGCCAATGCCGAAGAGTCATGCTTGATAGCAATAATACCAACACCCAAAAATTTTACTTCTGTGGCCTGAAAATTATAGACGAAATCTTGAGCATCGGCACCTAAAAAAGTGCTGCAAACACAAATAAAGAGTATGGTAAAATATTTCATTTTCTTGAATTGTTTGGGTGAAGATAACTAACAATTCAAAGAAATGTAATGTGTGACCATTTTTTTGTTACAAATAATAGCAACAAAATTCATCAAAGCTCGCTTATTGAAAGATTCTTAAACCTACTACAATAACCTTTGTTTGGCCGCTTCGTATAATATCATTCCTGCCGCTACCGAAACATTTAAAGAATCAAATGCTTTGGCCATAGGAATACGGATGAGTTGGTCGGCACGACGAATAACATCTTTACTGATACCGGTATCTTCGGCGCCCATTATTATTGCAGTCGGAATTGTTAAATCAGATTCATAAACGGGTACGCTTCCTTTCATAAAGGTGCCCAAAACCTGAATACCGTTAAGTTTCAACACATCGAGTGCCTGAGGCACAGAGGGCGTTCGGCACAATAAGATTTGGGTTAAAGCACCGGCAGATGTTTTTATAGCATCTTCGGTAAGAGAAGCTGCATTAGAGGTGGGTAAAATTAAGCCCTGTGCTCCACAACATAAAGCACTGCGGGCAATAGCTCCCACATTTCTAACATCTGTTACACCATCTAATAAAACAAATAATGGCGTTTCTCCTTTTTCAACAACAAAATCAATGGCTTCTTGCAATTCTATATAGTCTAACAAACTGGTATAAGCCACAACACCCTGATGCTGAGCCTTAGTCATTCCATTTAATTTTTCTACGGGAACCTGACTGATGGGAATATTACGTTCGCGGGCTAATTGCTTGATGACCGAAATTTCTTCGCCATTTGCTGTGCGCAACAAAAAAATCTTTTCAACTGAGGTTCCATTTTCCAAAGCTTCCAAAATGGGTTTGCGCCCAATAAGCAAAGGCAAAGAAGGACGCGCTGGCCGAGGAGAGAAATTTCGTTTTTTGTGTTCCATTAGTTTTAAAATTCGGCAATTAGACAATTCGTCAATGATTCTTTACAAATTCAGTAATTATCGAATTGCCTAATTACCAAATTGTCTTAATTGCTAGGCCATGTTATGGAAAACCTGTTGCACATCATCGTCTTCCTCTACACGAGCAATTAATTTAAATACCTCTTCGGCTTGTTCCTCATTTAGAGAAATTGTATTCTCCGGAATCCATTCTATTTCTGATGAGATAACTGAAATATTGCGCTCTTCAAGTGCTTTCATCATATTGCCAAAATCATTAAAACCACAACGAACAATCAAATTGCCATCAGCATCTTCGCCCAACTCTTCCAAACCAGCATCAATTAGTTCTAGTTCCAAATCTTCGGTGCTCAAACCTGTAGGATTTAGCTTAAACATACCCATGTGCTTAAACATAAATGCCACAGAACCACTGTTACCAAGGCTTCCACCTGTTTTATTAAAATGCATTCTGACGTTGGCTACTGTGCGAGTGGTATTATCAGTTGCCGTCACTACCAAGATAGCGATACCGTGTGGCGCATAGCCTTCGTACAATACCTCGTCATAATTGCTGGTATCTTTACCCAAGGCATTTTTAATAGCAGATTCAATGCGATCTTTGGGCATATTCACCGCCTTACCGTTTTGAATCACTCGGCGCAACATTGGATTGGTGTCCGGGTCGGGGCCACCTTTCTTTACAGCTATCACAATATCCTTTCCTATTCGGCTAAATTGCTTCGCCATACGGTCGTAGCGTGCAAACATAGTGGACTTTCTTACTTCAAATATGCGACCCATAGTTCAATATATTTCTTTAATTTTTTAGGAGATTTGAGGCTGCAAATTAAAGCATAATTGCCGAAATAGCGAATGGCTTTGCTCAACAGCCATTTTTAGTGCCGATTACCAAGATAGATCTTCGTCTTTGGCTTCGCTTGCCGGAAAATCTCTGCGGGAAATAATTTTTTCCATCTGCCTCTCGAGGATGAGCCGCGCAATGGCCATTGGCACATCAGCTTGCTGCATTGCCAATTTTAGCTTAGACTCTAAAACATCCATTTTATACAACAATTGAAAAAAGACACCACTGTTGTACTGCATCATATAAGCCACTCGGGGCGCCAAGGCGTTTAAAAAATCTTCTTCCGAAAAATAAGATTCTTGCACCAGCCTTAGGTCTTCGGGTAAAGTGCTGACCAAAGCCTTTTGTTCGTTTTGATTGAGTGACATCAGCACAAAAATAAGCCTAAATATTCATCCCGCTCCATGGATATTTTCTTAAAGTTCGGGGCAGAAAAGTATATTTGCAAACTCAAATAAAAACAGAATGAATAAAACAATTTTTGTTACAGGTGCCACTTCAGGATTTGGAAAAGCCATTGCCACATTATTTGCACAGAAAGGATTTGATATCATCATCAATGGCCGCAGAAACGACCGACTCCAAGCACTAAAACAAGAATTGGAACAACAATACAACAGCAAAGTAATTGCGCTAAACTTTGATGTAAGAGACAAAGAAGCTGTCAATGCTGCTCTATCAGCCTTAAAATCACAAGTGAGCCAAATAGACATTTTGGTCAACAATGCCGGACTGGCTGCTGGCCTTGCCACTATCGACGAAGGAGACACCGACAATTGGGATCGCATGATTGACACCAACATAAAAGGGCTGTTGTATGTGACCCGACAAATTGCGCCCTTGATGCGCGAACAATGCAGCGGGCACATTATTAATATCGGTTCTACAGCAGGTAAATTGGCCTATAAAAATGGCAACGTTTATTGTGCCACCAAATTTGCCGTTGATGCCCTTTCACAATCTATGCGCATCGACCTTCTGCCTTATGGCATTAAAGTAACTGCTATCAATCCAGGTATGGCAGAAACCGAATTTTCTTTGGTGCGTTTTGGCGGTGACGAAGAACGTGCGGCAAAAATGTATGAAGGTGTGAACGCCCTCAAAGCAGAAGACATTGCCGATGCGGTGTATTATTGTGCAAGTCTACCACCTCATGTTTGTATCAATGATTTGACGCTTACTTGCCTGACACAGGCAAATGGTTTTTATTCAATAAAAGAGGCGGAGCGGATTGTGAAGTAATCTCAATGCTCTTGATCATCTATTTCAGGGGCTTCAAAAAACATATCCGGCTTAATTGCTCGTGGTATCGGCCTTAGATTTATGCCTTTGGATTTTACAATCATATTAATCAAACTATCCTCTTTTATTGTATAACTTTTTGAATCAACAGAAAACTGATTTTTCTTATCCGCTTCTAAAATTAAATGAACAAGATTCTTTACAGAAGAATTTAGTTTATGATCCCTAAACAAAAAATATTGCTTTTTGTCATTTTGATTGTATTCTAAATAAAATAGCGGCCCACAGTAGATTGTACCCTCTGGAATCTCGGTCTCAATAATATTTCCGTTGGGTAAATTCGCTAGCGCCGGCAAAGCAGTTAATAATGTATCGTTGTTGGACAGATTTATAATAGTACCAGATTTAATTTTCTTCCAAATTGAATCTTCGGAAGAAAATTTACTTACCTGAAAAACTGAATTATTGTCAAGATTGATGCAAGAATAAAAATTAATTCCGTAGCCATTATTCTCTATAGAGAAAGAATCAGCTAAACCCAAAACAATTAAGGTTATAGAATGTGTGGGTACTGTCTTTTTACTAGGTTCGCAGGAAATTAATGACCAGACAAAAATCAGTAAAATATAACGTTTCAGATATTTCATTTTACAAATGAGCAACTCTATGCCCCGGCCAACTCTCTTGCATTATTAATGGCTGCTTCACTGGGATGTTCGCCTCCAATCATTTTAGCAATGGCGACTATTTTTTCTTCGGGCTCCAACACACGAATCTGAGTATTGATTTTTCCATCTTTACCCTGTTCTTTAAATACATAAAAATGGGTAGAGCCTTTAGCAGCAACCTGTGGTTGGTGCGTGATACAAATCACCTGATGATATTGAGCCAAATCTTGTAATAGTGTTCCTACTTTGCGTGCGGCCTCACCAGAAATCCCTGTGTCAACTTCATCAAAAATCAAAGTGGGTAAATGCACGGCGCGGGCAATCAAAGATTTGATGCATAGGGCAATCCGGCTCATTTCGCCACCTGAAGCTGCTTTGTACACTGGCTGAAAACTCCCGCTTTTATTGGCATCCAATTGAAAAACTATTTGATCTAAGCCATCAATACCTGCTTTAGCCAAAGCAGTGATTTCAATTTTAAATTGCGCATTGGGCATGCCCACTTCGGCCAGCAATGATGTTACTTGCGCCGCTATTTGGGGTGCTATTTTAATTCGCGATGCCGAAAGTTCGGCACCTGCGTGTTGCAGCTTTTGAAATAATTCAGATTTTTCCTTTTCTAATTCGGCTATCTCCTCGTGCAGGTTCAAAGTAGCTTTAAGCTCTTCGCCCAACTGCTCATAAATAGCAATCAATTCGTTGGTAGTTTGTACCGCATGCTTTTTTTGCATTTTGATACCCACATCTAGGCGTTCTTCTAATCGAGCCATTTGCTCGGGGTTGAGGCTGATTTTTCCTTCCAAGCGCTCTAATTCTGAAGCAATATCTTTGGCCTCGGCATAAATAGAGTTTAACCTCTCGTGCAGCGATTGTGCCTCGGGCAAAACATCAGTAATGCTCTGCAATTGCTGCGACTGTCGGCGAACCTCATTTGCCAATGGCTGTTCTCCTTCATCCAATACATAACGAGCTTGTTGCAGCACGGAGATTATTTTTTCGGCAGCACTTAGTTGCTTCAATTGAGTTTCGGCCTCTTCAATTTCGTTGGGTTGAAAATTGATTTGCTCTAATTCGTCAAACAAAAACTGCTTGTAATCGGCATCTTTCTGCCATTGCGCTTGCTTCGATTGCTTGTGTGTCAACTCTTGAGCAACTTGCTGGTATTGCTTAAAAACTTGCTGATACTGTTCTTTTATAGCTGCGTTTTGAGCAAGAATATCCACTACCGACAATTGAAAAAGATCATCTTCGATGGCGTGGTTGTCAAATTGTTGGTGCAAATCTACCAGCAAAGCGGTAATGGTATTCAATACTGAAAGTGTCACCGGACTATCATTTACAAAAGCCCGAGACTTACCAGCGCTGTTAATTTCTCTGCGGATAATACACTGTTCTTCCTCGTCCAATTCGGCAGCCTTCAATGCTTGCTTGAAAGCTTCATTTCCATTTACATCAAAAGTGGCTTCTACCACACATTTTGCTTCTTTATTAATCAGCACTGAGGTGTCGGCACGCTCACCCAAAATGAGTGAAAATGCGCCAAGAATGATACTTTTACCTGCGCCTGTTTCTCCGGTAACGATATTAAGATGCTTGTCGGGCCTGATAGTCAAGCGATCAATAATAGCATAGTTGTTGATAGAAAGCTGGAGTAACATAATTTTTCGGTACGCTGTAAGGTATATTTCTAAAAGTCTTTAAAAGAATGTTCGGCTATTTGAGAATCCGAATTTTCCCATCGAAATCCTGAACCCTATTATCGACAGAATAACCATTGAGACGATAACCGTACTGATTACTAGCCCTCATAAAACATTTACCACAAGCTACTTTTTCGGTTGAGAAATTACTCAACTGATACTTGTCTCCTGTCTTTTTGATTTCAATTAAATAATCATTTTGAATAGGCAACTCTCTTGTATTGACAGTAAAAACTTTTGAGTCGCTTGTAGCTTCTCCAATGGCATCAATTTCTTCCATCAACTGTGTAAAATTAGAACCGCCACGGTAAATAGAAACTTTAATCTCTCCGCCAGCTTCATCAGACGGAAAATTAATCAGTTCAAAATTTTTAAACGTCAAAATAGAACAAGTGTCCTTGTTGGTGCAACAAGAACCTAAAAACAAGAGGGTTAAAAGAAGGGGCAGGTATTTAATACTTTTCATGTTCACGCAAATTTTTAAAAAAATTATTCATTGAATCCTAAACTTTCTTCTACTAAATACTGATTTCTGTCGGCCGAACTTCTGGAAACCAGTTCGGCAATAAACCCAGTCAGAAAAAATTGTGTACCCAAAATCATCGTAGTGAGTGCAATATAAAATGCAGGTTTATTCACCAAGCTACCTTCAAAAAACAATTTTGAGATAATTAAATAAAGGGTGATTGAAAAACCAACAAAAAACATTAGGGTACCGTACAATCCGAAAAAGTGCATGGGTTTTTTACCAAAACGAGTAATAAACTGAATCGATAATAAATCCAGAAAACCATTGATGAAGCGTTCCCAGCCAAATTTAGAAACACCATATTTTCGGGCACGATGCTGCACTACTTTTTCGCCAATGCGCGAAAAACCAGCCTGTTTGGCAATAACGGGAATGAATCGGTGCATCTCTCCATATACTTCAATGCTTTTCACTACTTTCTTGCGGTAAGCTTTTAAGCCGCAGTTCATATCGTGTAATTGAATACCCGAAATCCAACGATTGACCCCATTGTACAATTTTGAAGGTAAATTTTTGGTGACTGCATTATCATAGCGCACTTTTTTCCAACCACTCACCAAATCATATTTCCCGCTCTGTATCATCGCGTACAATTCGGGAATTTCGTCGGGGCTATCTTGCAAATCGGCATCCATCGTGATCACCACATTTCCGATTGCCGCTTTGAAGCCTTCATTGAGTGCAGGGCTTTTGCCATAATTACGCTGAAATTTGATGCCTTTGACTGTGCTGTATTGCTTGGCCAAATCCTGCACCACCTGCCAGCTGTTATCTTTACTGCCATCATCTACCATGATCACCTCATAAGCATAACGATTTTCGGTACATACATTATCAATCCAGGCCATCAATTCTGGCAAAGATTCATCTTCATTGTACAAGGGTACTACTATAGAAATGTCCAGACTCATATATGCTTTTAGCTGTAGGTTTTATTGTGTTATTGCCTTTTTTCTACTGGCAATAAACGCAATAATAAATCCAAAAATACTGTGTTTAATAATTTCTTGTGTATGACTGTATAGAAACGCCGAAAAAGAGGGTGCATTGTCTATGGCATCCTGAATTTTTGTCATTTGGTCTTTGATTATTTCTTCTGGAGCATTGTTTCTTTCAAAAAAATCCAATACTAATGCTTTTTCGCGTGTCAGACATTCTGGGTCAATGTAGCCAACATAAACTAGACCGTAAACATTACTAATGGTTAATGAAATCAATATTACGATGAATATTTTTTGGAAAATATCCCTAACGGTAACATCATTCTTAAGTGATTTTCGTGTTGCCAAGGCAATGAAAATGTAGGTAACTATTGGTGCAACAATCATCAGAAAACGACCAAAACCGAATGCAGTAAAACTCCATTTAAGAAGGTACAAATAACTAATTGTCTTTAGAAACATGCCAATAAACCCTAACAAAAAACCGTAACGAATAGCAATGGCATATTTGCTGGAAGGCTCTCTGGTATCTGTCTCAAAAACTTCGTTCATAACTATTTATTTTATCGGTTTAACACGAGTTGATTATGGTTAATAATGCCCCACACTTTGCCTTTAAGCGCCTTACCTAAAAAAGGATTATTGCGGACTCGTGATTTCATTTCTGTGGTTTGGGTAGTAGCTTCTGTAGTAAACAATGTAAAATCTGCTTTTACCCCTTCTTTGATACCCGCTTTTTTCAAATCAAAAATTGCATTCGGATTTTGAGCAAATGCTTTGATAAGAGTTGACAGTTCAATTTCATTATTCAGAGCATCCCACACAATGGCAAAACTCAATTCCTGAACATTCATTCCATCCGAAGCGTATTCAAATTCTTTGGCTTTGGCATCCCACTCTTGCGGACGATGATGAGAGGCGATACAATCAATTGTTCCGTCCTTTAATCCTTCTATCAAAGCTTTTCTGTCACTTTCACTGCGGATAGGTGGCATCACTTTGTACACCGAGTCATAACTACGCAAAACTTCATCGTTAAGTACTAAATGATATGGCGTAACAGAGCAAGTAATATTTAATCCATCAGCTTTTGCTTTACGAATCATATCCACCGACTCGGCAGCCGAAATACCAGTAACATGCAACTTAGAATTAGTGTAACGCAACAATTCAATATCCCGATGCAGGTGCAAAGATTCCGCAATCGTTGGGATTCCGGGCATACCCAGCTGAGTGCTTTCAATCCCTTCGTGCATCAATCCGCCTGCAGCCAGGTTGGCATCCATTGGTATTTGTATCAATATGCCATCGAAAGATTTAGCGTATTCAAATGCTTTGAGCATCAAACTTGCATTTTGAATGGGTTTCCAGCCATCACTAAATGCAATGGCACCATTGGCTTGCATGTCCAACATTTCGGCCAAGTTTTTACCCTCAATATTATTTGAAATGGCACCTATCGGATGTAGGGTTACAGCTTTGCCTTCGGCTTGTCGGATGAGGTATTGAACTACCGATTTGGAACTGACTGTAGGATTGGTATTGGGAGTGGTCATCACACTCGTAAAACCTCCTTGAGCTGCAGCTGCCAAACCACTCGCTATAGTTTCTTTGTGTTCAAATCCAGGCTCGCGGTAATCGGCAAACAGATCGGACCAACCCATACTGATATTGAGGTTTTTTTCATCGATAACGGTATCCGCTGTATCTGTAAGGTTGGCACCAATAGATTTCACAATACCCTTGTCAATAAAAATATCCACGGTTTTGAGATGATAAACCGAGTTTTCGTCTATCACTTTGGCGCCGCGTATCAGTATGGTCATAAAATAAAATTAATTAGAAATTGTGGGTTGTTGTTTTAAGTTTTTGCTCAGCAAGTAGGTTTCTACACCCAGCATTACAAGCGCTAAAATAGCACAAAGTTTCCACAGAGGGAAAGCAGATTGCTGCTTTGCGGTCAATACTTTGTTTTCGGCATCTGCTTGTTGCCAGTTTATGTCCTTGCCTTTCCAGTTTTTCTTCAAATCGCTCATTGCCCATACAGTCAAATCACTTTCGGCGCGATTTAAATTGACAGCCACCAAATTGCTGTCCTGACTATTGGCGCTAATGTTATAAAAACCAAACTTTTGAGCCACAGCACCGACAAACACCTGTACGCCCATACCTTCTGCGCGCTGGGCTGGAATGGCATCCAGATTATCACCCTGGACATGCAGCAGAGACTGTTCATTACTGCTCGTCTGGCTGATAAAAACAGATTGCTTTTGGCCAGCAGTCAAAGCGAACACACTGTTGCCTTTTGCCAGACTAGCCATCTGATATAAGAACGGAACAAAGAAATAGCTCGATTGAAAATTACCATTCCGAGCGTCGGGGGGGGTGGCACAAAGGTACAATTGCCCTTTGTGCGGACTGTATAAACTGAAAAAAGGATCGCCATTGCGGAAGCTAAAAACGCTTTGTTGATTGGCACTAAGGCCTGCCGTTATGCGATAGTGATTTTTGGCAAAAGGCAATTGAACATTTTCGGGAATGCGCTCAAACATATCTTTTACCAATCGGCTTTCGCTTTGCACCATAGACACGGCTTGGGCAGCAGTGTCAAAACCTGTAATTTTAATATCCGCTATTTTGGCCAAAGCATTGTTCAATTCTTCTAAGCGGGCATTTTCGCCCAAAAACAAACAAACATTCTGTCCATTCTGCAATGCCTTTAAAACGGCTGCCGACAAAGACGCTGACATGGTGGTAATGCCATTCAGCAAGATTAAATTATAGGCAGAAAGATTTTCGGGCAATGCAGCCACATTTTGCTCCGTCACTTTAAATCCGTTGTATGAACGTAGAGCAGCCTGAACATAAACATTGGACTGATTTTCATTAAGCAATAACACTGATAATTCGGGGCTGCTGCGTGCCGCTATGGCAAAACTGTCGTCGAAATGAACAGCGACATCATTGATGTGAACTAAAATTCTCTGCCAACCGGCATCATTTATCTGGAAGGAAAGCGTATCATAACGTTCATTTTTTTTATCAAAAACAGGCGCAGCAGCACTTTTCACCTGTCCATTCACCGACAATTGCAAGACCTTGGTTTCTTTCGGTTGCTCACCAAAATATTTCGTGCGCACAATCAGTCGGTTGCTCTGCCCCATCTGCACGACAGGACTTTCGAAAAATGCGGTATCGATAAATACATTCTGCGCTTTGGACTGAGGTATCTGCACCCCATTAAATTTAATTTTAGACAAAAGGGCTTCTTCTTTAACTGCTGAAAATTGCTGTTGTTGAAAATCAGAAATGTAGTACAAATCTGCTGCGTCAGCTACGTCATCCTGCAACATGCTTTTGAGCTCAGTCAACACTTGAGTGCTGCTTTTGCTGTATACCGACAATTGAATGCCGTTGATGGCGGTCTGCGCTTGTTGCCGACTCATTGGTTTGTAGCTGAGAGGCTTGTCGTTGCTGAGGATTAAATATTTGCCCGAACCGGATTGTAATAAGTGTTGAGCATTTTCTTTGGCAATGTCCAGCATCGTGCGCTGTCCGCTGCGCAAAGACATACTTTGAGAATTATCAATATAAATAGCAGTGAGCGAAGATTGATTTTGATGAGCAGATTTTGAGGGCCAAAAGGGTTGTGCAAAAGCAGCGATTAAAAAGAGCAAAAAGAGCAAACGAGCTGCCAAAAGCCATTTGTAGCGCACTTGCGATTGTTTGCGCGAATGCAGTTGGAGGCTTTTGAGAAAACGGGTATGCGGAAAAAAAACGGTCTTGAACCTGCGCAGGTTGAACAGGTGAATGACAATAGGAATGAGCAAACTAAGCCCAGCAATCAAAAAAATAGGGTAAAGAAATTGCACGGCGTAAAAGTAAGTAATCTGTAGATGAGCAGGGCAAATTTTTTGGGGGATTTTGATAGCTTGAAAATAAAATATGGTCGTTTGGATATCAATTATGGTCGTTTGGAAATCAATTATGGTCGCTTGGATATAAAATATGGTTGCTTGGATATAAAATATGGTTGCTTGGATATCAATTATGGTCGCTTGGATATAAAATATGGTCGCTTGGATATCAATTATGGTCGCTTGGATATAAAATATGGTTGCTTGGATATAAAATATTGCCTTTTGAATATTAAAGCCTGCTAGGCGAATATAAAAATCCACCGCACGTATATTAAAGTCCGCCATCCGTATGGATAGGTCCGACTAATCATTACTGACATCTGCTTCTCAAATGCAAGATTTCGGTAGTTTATAAACAATTTTTGTCCGAAAAAATGACGATTTGCATATTGGAAATTTTTTCCCTGCAAATATTTAGGCTTTGGGATGAAGGATTATATTTGTCTGCTTTATATTTATACTGAAACAGCCTCAACAATAAAATAAAGTATGGCTTATAATCCAAATTTTCATCATCGAAAATCAATCCGCTTGCCGGGATACGATTATGCGCAATCGGGTTTGTATTTTTTAACCTTGGTAGTTTATAAATGGGTTTGTTTGTTCGGGGAAATTGTTGAGGCGAATAAGTTTGGGGCGAATAATCATTCGCCCGCACCTAATGAGGCGAAAAATTATTCGCCGATTCTAAGCGAAATAGGGAAAATCGCTAATGCGTGTTGGTTAGAAATTCCAAAACACTATCCCAATAGTGTCTTGCACGAATATGTTATAATGCCCAATCATATTCACGGAATTATCGAGATTGTTGGGGCGAAGGAGGGTGCAAATGATGATTCGCCCGTACTTAAGGTGAATAATCATTCTCCCGAATGGAAATCTCCTTCGAAGACAATTGGGTCAATAATTCGTGGATTTAAAATTGGGGTTACAAAATGGGTTCGAGAAAATACAGATATTGAAACCCTTTGGCAGCGCAATTATTACGAACACATTATCCGAAACCAACAATCTTATGATAACATTTCCAATTACATATTAAACAACCCCAAAAAATGGGCAGAGGATAAATTTTTTGAAACCAAAGACAATTGATTTTTTCATTGAAGTAAATTAGAATCTCATCTACAAAACCACCGCCCGACTATTTATCAATTATCGGGCGGTGGTTTTTAAATCAAATGCTTCCTAATTCTGCAATTCGAACCTAATAGGTACCATAAAATGCATATCCATACTGTTACCATTAGCATCTTTTGCAGGGGTCCATTTGGGCATTTTACTAACAACTGCCAATGCAGTACTATCCAACCGAGGAGAAACAGGTCGTTTAACTTTTGCATCTTTGACAAAACCATCTTTGTCAACTAAAAAACTAACTCTAACTGTACCTTGGTTTGTATCTCCCTTTGGGTATTCTATTTCTTTGGCCAAATAATCGTACAAAGCCTCTTCTCCGCCAGGGAATGAGGGCATTTCTTTGACATTCGTGCTGTCTGCTATGGCAGTTTTTGTAACGGCTACTGGCGCCTTCTCTTGCTTACAGCCTTGCATCAATACAAGTCCTGAACCCAACAAGAGAAAACTTGCCATTAGTGCTACTTTTTGAAATTTGCCAATTGGCTTAGATGTTTGAAGCATCATAATTCTTTTTTTTAGGGGGTGATGAAAAAACAATTGAATAAAAGGTAAAGATTGAGTTTGAAACTGGGTATTTAAAAGCAACATGGCATACTGCTCTTTATTTTCACAGGCCTTCTGGTCGGCTTGCAATTCGTGGATAAACGACAATTCTTTTTGAATAAAATATAGCGGAAAAACCAACGGACATAAAATAGTGCCGATGCGCAGAAAAGCTTTGTCGTAAAAATGCAAATGCTTGATGTGCGCTATTTCGTGCCGAAGTATTTGAGGGTCAATTTCTGCCTTGGGGATGATGATATTTTTACCAAAACTTCCGGGTCCAATACCCGTGTTAAGGTACATTTTATAGCCTTCAACTATGTTATATGGGCTACTTTTAAGTTTGCCGTTTAGTATTAAATATTGACTACCATAAAAAATAATACCCACGCCCACATAGAGCCAATAAACATATTGAAGCCATTGCAGTGTAGCCATATTTTGGTCTAAATACATCTTGCTCGTGATGGTGGCAACAGGCAATTCTACCGACAATACTGTATTAGGATTGTTGGTGATTATGTCACTAAAATCAAAAGGAATAAACGGCAAGAGCAGTGAGAAAGCTGCACTAAACAAAAGGTAAAAACGACTCCAACTATAACTCGTGCTTGTTCTCAAAAACAAAAAATAAATCAACAGCAGGAGTAAACTATAAATATTCGCTTGTATGATCTTTTCCATCGTATTTACTTTTTTATTTCTTTAAGGATGTCCTCCAAATCAGCAACAGAGATATCTTTTTCTTTTGCAAAAAAGGACAGCATGTTAGCAAAAGATCCATCAAAATAACCCTTAACAAACTGCTTCATCGAATTTTTACTGTAGGCCTCTCGCGATACCATTGGTTTATAAATATTCGACTTACCAATTTGCTCAATTTCAACAAAACCCTTTTCGGTCAAAATTTTCAAAATAGTACTTACCGTGTTATAATGAGGCTTCGGAGTGGGCATTTGATCAATAATATCTTTAGTTAGCCCCTTACCTACTTCCCACAAAACTTTCATTACTTGTTCCTCTGCCTTAGTTAATTGTTTGAATGTGCTCATTTATCTTTTATTAAAACTAAACTTTTAGTTCGCTAAAACAAACGTACAACTAAAACTTTAGTTTTACAACTAATTTTTTAGTTTTTTATATAAACAACAAAAAACCGCCCGACTATTTCTCGATAATCGGGCGGTTCGTTTTTGATTCGTTATAGAGACTTACAGCATCTTTTCGATAGCGGTGTCGTAGGCATTTTTCCAGTCGGAGATGTAGCCCCAATCTTCATTATCAATCTGGATATTACCGTTGGCCAGAACAGTGCCTAGTTTGGAATAGGCGACTCCTTGCACTTCGGCTTCAAACATTTTTTGCAGTTCGGGGCTCACTGTTACCACTACGCGGCTTTGGGCTTCGCCAAATAGGTAGGCATCTTTGCGGATGTTGGCATCTGTATCAATCGAAAAGCCAAGATTGTTGCGCATAGCACTTTCTAACACTGCAGTAAACAAACCCCCTTCGGCAGTATCGTGCGCCGAAAGAATAATCTTTTCGCTGATTAAGCGGGCGATGGTTTTTTGAACACCAGCTTCTTCTTGCAAGTCGAAATGAGGTGCAGGACTATGCGTAACGCCGCAAATACTGTGCAAATAATCGGAGCAATTAATATCGTTGCGATGCGTGCCAATCATATAAATAATATCACCAGCATTTTTAAAATACATGGTCATTTTTTGATCCAAGCTATCGAGTACGCCCACCATACCAATAGTTGGTGTAGGATATACTGGTCCATCTTCGCTTTGGTTATAAAAGCTCACATTACCACCTGTAACGGGTGTATTGAACTGTGTACACGCTGCGCCCATACCCTTGATAGCATGCACAAATTGGTAATACACTTCGGGGTTGTAGGGATTGCCAAAGTTGAGACAATTGGTGACACCTACTGGCTCACCACCACTACATACAATATTACGTGCAGCCTCACTTACAGCTATCATTGCTCCTTTGTAAGGATCGGCAAAAACATAACGACTGTTGCAATCTGTTGTTACCGCCAATGCTTTTTCGGAACCATGAACACGCACTACTGGCGCATCACTTGGCTCGTTGGTGTGTGTATTGCCTGTGCCCACCATACTGTCGTATTGGTCGTACACCCAACGCTTAGAGGCAATTGATGGCAACTGCACCAATTCAAGCGCCACAGACTTGAGGTCAGCAGGAATGGAAATAGTTTCAGGATTAAAAGCGTTTACTTGTTGTAAATAAGCTGGCTCGCGGTATTCGCGCTCGTAAACTGGTGCACCACCGCCCAATACCATACTTTCGGCATTTACGTCGGCCACCAATTCACCATTCATATAAAATTTGATCTGACGGTCGGTGGTAACTTCACCAATATTCACGCAATGGATATCCCATTTGTCAAATATTTTTTGCACCTCTGCTTCTTTACCTTTTTGCACCACCACCAACATACGCTCTTGGCTTTCGCTCAATAGCATTTCCCAAGGCTTCATGTTGGCTTGGCGTGTGGGTACTCTATCTAGGTGGATAATCATCCCATGTTCACCTTTGGCACTCATTTCGGTAGTAGAACATGTGATACCGGCGGCACCCATATCCTGCATTCCAATTACAGCTTTGGTTTGAATCAATTCCAAACAAGCTTCTAGTAGCTTTTTTTCTTCGAATGGGTCACCAACTTGTACCGCAGGCAAATCGGCAGCACTATTTTCGCTGATGTCTGCAGATGCAAAAGAGGCACCACCGATACCATCCTTACCTGTTGCTGCACCTACAATGAACACAGGATTACCCGCTCCATAAGAGGTAGCAGAGGCTGTTTCGCCTGCTTTTACCACACCCACACTCATGGCGTTTACTAGCGGATTGGTTTGGTAGCAATTTTCGAAGTAAATTTCACCACCCACCGTTGGTACTCCAAAGCAATTACCATAATGGCTAATGCCTTTCACCACTCCTTTGAGCAACCATTGTGTTTTGGGATTGTCTAATTTGCCAAAACGCAAAGAATTGAGGGAAGCTATAGGACGAGCACCCATCGTAAAAATATCGCGGTGAATACCACCTACACCTGTTGCCGCACCTTGAAAAGGTTCGATAGCTGAGGGGTGATTGTGAGATTCGATCTTAAATACACAACCCAAACCGTCACCAATATCCACCAAACCTGCGTTTTCTTCACCAGCTTTAACCAACAATCTGGCACCATCACGTGGCAAGGTTTTCAGCCATTTGATAGAGTTTTTGTAGCTGCAATGTTCGCTCCACATTACAGAGTACATAGCAGTTTCGGTAAAGTTGGGGGTACGGCCCATTATCTTTTTGATGGCTTCAAATTCTTCTTCGCGAAGACCTAATTTGACGGCTTGTTCGAGTGTAGCTTCCATTAATATTATTATGCTAAAAATGAGCAGCAAAAGTAGGGCAATAGATTGATTTTTGATTTCAGATTTTTGAATATTGATTTAAGTTTGGGTAGTGACTTAAAAAAATAATCCAATAGCTTGACTCAAGTGTTCCTTGGTTTTTTAGTCAATTTCTTTATTTTTCAGATATTTTCTATTATCATTGTGGTTATTGTGCCCTTATTTGGGCGCTTGACTTACATTTAAACTTTATTAAAAACAATATTGTAATGAAAAAACAGATTAGCCTCATTGCTTTGTCAACGCTTGTAATGGGCTCGGCTCTATTCACTTCTTGTAAAAAAGAAGAAACACCTAAGAGATTTGCCAAAATAAATATCACACACGCTTCACCTAATTCTCCTGGCATTAATTTTATCAGCGGCACAGATACCCTTAATGGTAAAAGCGTATTAACTTATGGCAACAATACTGGATATGTCGATATTGAATCTGGAAGTAGAGAAATTATGTTTAAATATGAAGGAGTAGACACAAGCTTCATGGATACTAGCTTTACATTAAAAGAAAACTCTAGTTATTCGCTCTACGTGATTGATTCTTTCCATAAATCAAAACCAATGTTATTGGCAGATGATTTGTCTGCTCCAGCAAATGGAAAAGCTCATTTACGTTTTGTTTATCTAAGTCCCAACGGACAAGAAATTGATGTGGTGCGTATGCTTGACACCAATAAGGTCATTGTTTTCCCCAAAACAAATTTCAAAGACGTAACGGCTTTCAATGCTTTAGATGCTGGCGTTTATAATTTCGAAATTCATATTGCTGGCGCCGATACTTCTTTGTTAAGGCTGCCCACATTAGTATTGAACAATGCAAAAATTTACACCATAATTGTCAGAGGCTTTCAAGGTAGTACTGGCAAAACTGAATTCAAATCAGATGTCTTTATCAATAAGTGGTAAGCTAAATTGAAAAAACTCAAATGATAGCTCGGCAATCTGTTGAGCTATTTTTTTATCAAAAATAAACAGCTATAAGCAAATTCAATATTCGCATTGTTTAATAAAAACTAAAAAAAGTTAAACAATCATTCAGATTCACTACATTTGTCATTCACCAATAAAATAATCAACTATGAAAAAGAAAATCGTTCTCCTATCTACACTCTTGCTTTCAGTAGGCACATCAATGTTATTTAGTGCTTGCAGCAAAGAAGACTCCACTGTAATTCCAGCAAAAACTTATGCCAAAGTAATGGTGGTGCACGCTTCTCCCAATGCTCCAGCGGTTGACTTATTAATCGACAGTGTCAAAGTAAACACTACAGGATTAGGATTCCCCAATAACACGGGATACTTGAACGTAGAATCAGGAACGAGAAATATTAACGTTACTGCTTCTGGCACACTAAATAGTGTTATTGCAGCCAACTTGGATTTTACAAAAGACTTGAATTATAGCATTTTTGCGGTTGATTCATTGTCAAAAATTTCACCCATCGTATTGACCGACGATTTGAGCACACCAGCAGCTGGGAAAGCGCACGTACGATTCATTCATTTATCACCTAATGCACCCGCTGTTGACATAGCAGTAGCGAGTAGTGGTGCAGTTGTATTTGGCAACAAACAATTTAAAGAATCTACAAGTTTTACCCCACTTGACGCTGGCGATTACAACTTAGATGTTCGTGTAGCGGGCACTTCAACAGTGGCATTGGTGTTACCCAAAATCACATTAGAATCAGGAAAGATATACACCATATTCGCAAAGGGATTTTTAGGAGCCACAGGGGTTCAAGCCTTGGGTGCTGAAATTATTGTGAATAAATAGTGTTGTTATTTGTTTTAGGTTTTTGTTTCAGAAAAAAGCTAAACAATGTAAACTCGGCAATTTCCATTGCCGAGTTTTTTTTATGCCCTCTCCAATGATTAAAGTTTCAGAAAAGAAACTAGCCATTATCTTTGCTGCTCATTTATTATGGCAAACGAAAATAAATTACAAGATATTATTGGTCACTGTAAGGAATACGGTTTTGTATTCCCCTCTTCTGAAATCTATGACGGATTGGGCGCTGTGTACGATTATGGACAATATGGCGTAGAGCTCAAACGCAATATCCGTGACTATTGGTGGCGCAGTATGACCCAAATGCACGACAATATTGTGGGGATCGATGCCGCCATTTTTATGCACCCCACGGTGTGGAAAGCTAGCGGACACGTTGATAATTTCTCCGACCCGATGATTGACAACAAAGACAGCAAAAAACGCTATCGTGTGGATCATTTGATTGAGGGTTTTGTGGAAAATATAGAAAAAGAAAAAGCGAATGCTTTGTTGTCTGAAATGGAAGCTTTATTGGCTGCAGATGATTTTGCCGGATTGAAAAAATTAATTGACGACAATAATATTAAATGCGCTGTAAGCGGCACTTGCAATTGGACTGAGGTTCGTCAATTCAACCTGATGTTTGCAACCGAGTTTGGTGCTGTAGCTTCCGACAATCCCGACGACAACAAAGTGTACCTGCGCCCCGAAACGGCTCAAGGTATTTTTGTGAACTTTCTCAATGTGCAAAAAAGCGGAAGGATGAAAATTCCTTTTGGTATTGCACAAACGGGTAAGGCTTTCCGCAATGAAATTGTAGCCCGTGGATTCATCTTCCGGATGCGCGAATTTGAGCAAATGGAAATGCAGTTTTTCGTACGCCCTGGCACGCAAAAGCAATGGTATGAATACTGGAAAGAAGCCCGTATGAAATGGCATTTGAGCTTGGGCATCAATCCATCTAAATACAAATTTCACGACCACAAAAAAGTGGCTCACTACGCAGATGCTGCTTGCGATATTGAATACGATTTTCCGATGGGTTTTAAAGAAGTGGAAGGCATTCATAGCCGTACCAATTATGATTTGACACAACATCAAGAATTCAGCAAAAAGAAAATGCAATATTTTGATGCGGATATAGACCCAGAAACAGGAAAAGCCTATGGCAATTATATACCTTATGTGGTAGAGACCTCAATAGGAATTGACCGTACGGTGATGATGCTGCTTAGTGAAGCCTACCAAATTGAAGACTTGAGCACAGAGGAGAAAAAAGATGACCGTGTGGTATTGAAATTTCCAGCATTTTTAGCGCCCATCAAATTGGCTGTTTTCCCATTGACCAAAAAAGATGGTTTGCCAGAAGTGGCGCATCAATTGATGAATGAATGCCGTCCATTGTTCAAGTGTTTTTATGAAGAAAAAGATGCCATAGGAAAGCGCTATCGTAGGCAAGATGCTATTGGCACACCGTTTTGTGTCACTATTGACCATCAAACACTAGAGGACAACACCGTTACTATCCGCCACCGCGATAGCATGCAGCAAGAGCGTGTACCGATGAGCGAGGTAAAAAATATAGTATTGAAAAGTTTAGAGGTATTGCAATAAGCATATTGCGACAATGATATGCGAGGCCAAACATTTATTGATGTTTGGCCTTTTTGTTGTTAGCCAAACGAACTTGATATTGGGGTTAAATTTTCACAAAACCCACATTTATAAGACTATGAAAAACTAAAGCTACTTCTATTTCCTTCTTACCGCAAAATTGGCAATAATGGGATTGTGATCGGACAAATTTGGCGTTGAAATGCTCTGATAGCCCAACAAATGTAAAGCACTGTCATTATAAAAAATATAGTCGATACGCAATGTTGGGGAAATTAAATTATAGGTACGGCCAAGACCCATTCCCTTCACTTCAAAAGCATCTTTCATCCCTCCTTTGATGGTGGTGTAGGTATAAGAACAAGGCACATCGTTGAGGTCGGCACAGAGAATAGATGGGTAAGGGCTTTTATCCATTTCGGCCCGAGCCAGAATTGCCTGTGGGGCCCGTTTCACATAAGCTTGATGTAGTTTATCGAGGAAAGTCTTGGGAAAATCTGGCTTTTTGTCCAATTTGTCTCTATTGTATTTTACTTCCTCAATAAAAGCTTTGTCTTTGTCGGCCAGTAGAAAAGATTGTAAATGAACAACAAATAATCTGACTATTTGGTCATTGGGCAGGGTCACGTCACAACGCATCATTTTGATGTATTGATCAATTGATATTTCTTCAAAATTTGATAATGGATATTTTGAAAACACAGCATTACCAATAAAGATTTTTGAACCCAAATCGTTATCGTACATAAAGCGATATTCCTTGTATCCTGATTTCTTGAAATACTTGCTAGCTTGTTTATTGCTGCCATCTGTATTGGTATAAAATTCAATCATACAAAACACATCTGGCTGTTGCTGATCGACCAATGCAAACATTTTCTCTGGTTGAGATTTATCAATTGGCCTGTCATAGAGCCCTAAGCCGTGTACATTCCAGCTCATTACTTTTAATCCAGAAAGTTGGTTTTGCATATTATTTGGGGTGAAAAAATGGAGCCCCCAAATAGGCAATATGAGCTTATGACAGAAAATCAAAACGCCAATGGGTAATATAGAGCGCCATTTTGTCCGCGTAAATAACCATAGTATAGCGAAAATAATATTAAACAAAACAGGAAACGCAGCACTGAGACTTACGATTCCGATGTACTTCAAATCTGCGGGATTAGTGTTGGAGGCATACCAACAAAGTAAAAGCCATCCGACCATTGCAATATTGACCAGAAACAAGGTGTGGCTAAAAAGTGCCCTAATGAATGCAATTAATTTTCCCAAAAAATGAACAATGATTCTTTCAAAAATAAAAGAGAATGTTGCAATGTAAACAACATTCTCTTCACTTTACTCAATGGTAATTGTATTAATTTTATTGAAATTCGGCCAATTTAGACTTCAAATCCTGCAACTTTTGCTTTTCTGATTGCAAGTCATTGTTGATCTTTTCTTGTAATGAACTGTTCTCTGCTATTTTTTGATCAATTTTTTCGAGGTCAGCCTTTATTTCATCAATATCCTTTACAGATTCTTCATGCTTTTTCCTGGACTTACTTGTAGCACTTTCTGCTTTGGCTATCTCTTTTTTTAGGGCCGACATTTCTTCAAGTGTAACTTTCTTATTTCTGACCTCTTCAAGTGTTTTTTGCTGATTTTCGAACTGAACCCTTAGCCCGTCAGATTTCTGTTGTAAATCACCAATCTTTGATTGCATTTTAGACCTGCTCTTACCTAGCGATTTCTTTTCATCCTCCGAAGATTCAAGCTTTTTTTCAATTCCCTTTATAGTTTCATTTTGCTTTTCGATGGCAACGCTGTAATGATAAGCACTTATGTCCTTATTAAAGCCATTGAGGAAAACCAAGGAATTGGCAACAATTTCAGGGTCACTTGTTTTGCTGATAAAATTATCATAGCCTTTGGAAAGAATCAGAAAGAGAGTACTACTTGGCTCGCCTTTCGCCACTACTTTTGTAAAAACATCTAATTTAACCGTACTGATTTCAGGTATTACGACACCCTTGTACAAAAAATAACCATCAACAGCTTTTAGTGCTTTTGGGAATTTTAAGTTTCCGAATTTTTTATTCAATGCACCTGAAACTTCCTCTGCTGAAAAGTCGTAATGAGCAACACTAGCTGACTGCGTTTTTTGATTAAAAAACGTCAGTGTATCGGTAGCCTGAGCTTTTGAGACCAAAGGACTGGAAAAGGCCAATGCGGCAATTAACAAAATGTGTTTCATATTCTTCTTTCTAAAAAAGACAATTAGTGCTGATTTGCTTTGAATTTTTTGAACGCTTCGTTTAATTTCGGCGTTACCTCAAGTGCATCACCAATGACACCGTAGTCGGCTGCTTTAAAGAATGGAGCTTCAGGGTCTTTATTGATCACTACTATTGTTTTAGAACCATTTACACCAGCTAAATGTTGAATAGCACCAGAGATACCAATGGCAATGTACAAATTAGGGCGAATTGTGCCACCTGTTTGGCCCACATGCTCGTGGTGAGGACGCCAATGTGCATCAGCTACAGGACGAGAGCAAGCGGTAGCAGCTCCCATTGTGGCAGCCAAATCTTCGATAACGCCCCAATTTTCGGGCCCTTTCAAACCACGACCGCCACTTACCACTAATTCTGCCTCACCCAATGGAACTGAACCAGTTACTTTATTGGTTTCTTTGACCTGCATTGCAAAATCTTTAGCATCAAAGCTTACTGACAATGCCTCAACAGTTGCAGTGCCTTCACCTTTTGCTACTTGGATACTGTTTGGTAAAAGAGTCATCACTTTTACATCAGTGGTAATATTCACAAAGGCAAAAGCTTTACCACCAAAAACATTTCTTTTGACAACAAAACCATTGCTTAATTCTGGATAAGCAACAGCACCAGCGGCCAATCCTGCCTTTAGACGAGAGGCTACCATCGGGGCAACTGTCTTGCCGACTACATCGTGAGAAGCAATAATAACTTTCGCTCCTTCTTTCTCAGCAGCGGCAACAACTGATTTAGTATAAGCTCTTGCAGACAGTTGGTTTAACTGTGCATTTGCAATGTGCAATACTTTGCCGGCACCATAAGCGCCCAAAGCAGCTATGGCATCGGCGCCGCAAGTACCCAAAACCAATGCTGTTGCATTAGTACCCATATTTTTGGCTACAGTTGATGCATATTGCACCAATTCAAATGATTTCTTTTTGAAGTTACCTTCTATATTTTCTATTAAAACTAAAACGCTCATTTGCTATTTATTAAAATGACTAGTGAATTAAATTACTTTCGCTTCGTTGTGCAATGCTGCTACCAATTCATCCATTTGGTCAATCGTAAACATTTTCACACCGGTTTTTGCAGCAGGTAGTTCATAAGAAACAATTTGACTCAAAGCAGATGCATCAACAGCCGAAACAACTTTCAATGGCTTGGTTCTTGCTGCCATAATACCGCGCATGTTAGGGATACGGGCTTCGGCCATTCCTTTTTGACAGCTAACTACCAAAGGTAATGGTCCAGTCACCACTTCTTCACCACCTTCTATCTCCCGGTTAACGGTTGCATTACCTGATGCAATATCTAATTTACTGGCAAAACCTACATAGTTAATGTCTAACTGATCAGCCAACATAGCGCCAACAGCACCATTGTTATAGTCTGTGGTTTCTTTACCCGTGAGTATCAAATCATAATTTTCTGATTTTGCATAAGCGGCAATTTGCGCAGCAATAGCAAAAGGGTCGTTGCTGTCAGAATCAATACGAATAGCTTCATCTCCCCCCAAAGCCAATGCTTTGCGGATAACTGACTCTGCATCTGCTTTACCTACAGTCACTAAATTTACAGCAGTAGCGACACCACTTTCTTTCAATTCTAGGGCCCGAACCAAGGCATACCACTCATCGTAAGGATTGATTACCATAGTTACACCAGAAGTGCTGAATTGGGTATTATTTTCGCTAAACGCAATTTTGGTTGTCGTATCGGGAACAGGACTAATACAAACTAAAATCTTCATTATAGAATATGTTATTTTGGTCGCAAAAGTACAAAAATTATACCTTGCAAAAATTGTAAATTATTATCAACCAGCATAGATTTTCTGATATTAGAAATCTTCTTCGCCGCCACCCACGTCTATTATAGCATCACTGCCCGAGTCGTCGTCATTGCCCTCACTACCATAGCCTTCGGCCATTTCATCTGCTCCAAGATCATATTTTTCTTCAATTTCCATCAACATGCCTGTACCGCCACCCAGTTTATACTGACTAGGAGCCAAGCCTTCTTTTCGGGTACATATCGGATAAGTCTTTTTCTCGTTAATATCATTACTAATACCAATCAACTCTACTAAGAATGTCCAATTTTTTTGAGGGTCGTATTCGTAAATAAATTTTTGATCGGGGACAGCAACCAGCGCCGAAACTGGTGTTTTCATCATTGATAAAGCGGGAGCATCTTTTTTATTTGCCAACACTTCGGAAGATAATATCCTGAAACGTTCCCAGCGGTCGTTGCTCTCAAAAAACAAGGCACTGTGTTTTCCGTCAAATTCGTAAGCGGCAATAATGGCTTTATGTAAATCCAAAAAAGTTTGAGAAGACACAATTTCAAGGTCACGATAAATCAAATCGTCTTCTTCCCAATAAACTCTAAATTTTAATAATGGCATGGGTCAAAAGTACAATTTTGCCTTCAATGCCTGCCCGACAAAATGTTCTTTTTTTTATAAAAAAATATATAAGCAGTTTTAGCCACCAAAATCCGGTCTGCCACCATGACTTCCTCCCGGACCTCCACCTCTTTGAAAACCGCCAGATGGTCTGCCCCCAAACTCACTTTTATTTTCATCAGGCATTCTGGCCCCAGAGCGGAAATGTCGGATAGTATAAGTTAATTTCAACATCACAAAGCGTTGCAGCACGGTTGTGCGACTATCCTCGATATAAACATCATTAATTGTCCGACTGATGCTATTGTTTTGATTCAATATATCGAAGGCATAAATATCTGCTTGCAGCGCTTTATTTTTCAAGAATTTATATCCGAGAGAAGCATTCCAAAGCAGGAAATCACGGTCGTAAGACTCACCCAGCCCACTATATAAGGTGTGATTCAAATTAGTATTAAAAACAAATCCGCGTAGAAAAATCCAATTAAATTTCAGAGAACTGGTTTGTGAGTAATAATTAAAATTGGATTGTGGCTGTGCACTGTTATTGGCAATATTATAAGCACCATTGTAAGAGACTGTAAAATCAAGATTTTCACTGATATTACTGCCCAAAACAAAACCACCATTAAATGCGTAATTTTTAGCATCATTCATTACTGAATTAATCAGTGAAGGCGTTTTAATATAATTCAGTCCGGCATTTAAATTTAAGTTGCTTTTAATTTCTTTCATCGGCAAACTATAAGTGCCAAATATATTGCTGCGCAAATAACCATTTAAGTTGACAGGCATACTGATTTGCACCCCATCTCTGCCAATTGTTGTGCTGTTACCGATATAGTTATTCGTCACAGTTGCGTTGGCAAACAAAAACAAACCATTGCCTTTGGCTGCCTGTGTTTTGCCATATCTTACATTAAAAGAATGGGTATAATCTTGTTGCAAATTTGGATTACCAACGCGCAACTGTAATGGATTGCTATTATCCACAACATTCTGCAATTGACTGATACTTGGCGCATTGGTGCTACTGCGATAAAACAATCGGACATTTTCAGTTTTAGAAAACTTGTAATTGAAAGAGGCTTGCGGCAAAATATTCGAAAAGTTTCTTGTGACATTTAATTGGTTCGGGAAATTTTGAGTTCCATTAAGTGTGGCCAATTGTCCGTTAATCGTGGAGTTAAAATTAATTTTTTCGTGAGAATAACGTATACCCACACCGGCTCGCTGCGTTTGGTATTCATTAGTAAAGCGGTTGCTCAAATTAGAGTCCAGGTCGGTATAGTTGCCGGATGCTGTTTTATTAAAAGTGTTTCTTTCCGATTCACTCAGCGTGACAGAGGGATTGTAATTAAACTGAACCTGAGCTTTATTATTAATGGGTTCGGTATAATTGATGCTAGCCCCGAAAGTTCGAGAATTGCTGACTGTATTATTTTGTTGATCCGTAACCGAAGCCGAATCTACATAATCATTTAAGGAATAGAGGCTACCATCACCCTTTCTGTTGTTGATACGGGTATCTACACTTGCCGAAAAAGTGCGCCCTTTTTTTGCAAATTTGTGACGAAATAAAATGTTGTTGGAGAAATTAAATCCCTCGTTTTGGTTAAAGCTTTTGTTTACAAGGCTACTGCCCGCAATCGCATCATTAAATATATTTTTACCATCCACCTCTTTTGTCGTTTCATTGTCCTGATAACTTATTTTAGGGGTAATGATGATAGCATTATTACTGTCCAAATTCCACTCTGCACGCATCGCCACCCGATGATTCATATTGATGCTGCTGCTGTTTCCAAGCTCATCATACACCAAAGAACTGTCCTGATTTTGAAGTATATAATTACGAGACAAATTGGTAGCAGTGATATTATCGGCACGATTAAAAAAATAACTACCCGTAACTTTTAATTTTTTACTCCAATTGTCGGCATAGTTAATGCCCGCAGATTGGGTTTGTGTGATACCTCCTTGCTGACTCACCAAAAAATTAGAAGCATCACCACTTCCGCCTCTTCCGCCCCTGCCGCCTCTGGCGGAGCTGTTGCCGGAAGAACTAACCCCTAATAAATCGTCAGAACTGAAGTTTTGTTGATTGATGTTATTGGCCAGCCCTACCAAAGAAATTCTTCTGTCGCCATTAAAGAAATTAATGTTACCACCAAGGCTATACCTGCCGTCATTGCTGCTTTCATCCAATCCATAACCGCCACTGAGTCTACCAAAAACACCATTATTTCGTCCTTTTTTGGTGATAATATTGATTGCTTTTTCATTATTACCATCGTCAAAACCCGTAAACTGAACTTGTTCACTACCTTGTTCATAAACCTGAATTTTATCAATAATTTCGGATGGGAGATTTTTTATTGCAGCATTAGGGTCATCGCCAAAAAATGGCTTGCCGTCAACAAATATCTTTTTCACTTGTTCGCCATTCGATTTTAAGGTACCTCCTTCGCTACTGATACCTGGCATTTTGTTCAACAAATCTTCGGCAGTTGCATCGGGGTTGGTTTTGAAAGCAGCGGCATTAAAAGATGTGGTATCTCCATTTTGTTCAGAGCGGGCTTGAGTGCCTGCAACGGTAACGGTGTTAAGCGCTTTGGCGCTGCGCACAAGCGTTACATTTCCTAAACTCAAATCTTCATTTTTAACGGTAACTTTTCTTTGAAAAGGAAAGAATCCAAGGTAAGTCCCTTTGATGAAATAAGTGCCCTTTGCTACATTGCTGAAACTAAAACTCCCATCAAAATCAGAAACAGCCACTTGTTTTTTACTTGTATCTGACAATGAAACAAGCGTAAAGGAAACGCCCAAAATTGGTTCCTTGTCGGCACTATCAAGCACTTTACCACTGAGGTTAAAGGATTGCGCAAAGACATTATTGACACAAAATAGGGATATTAAAATAAGTAAAACAAGCGCTTGCTGGGTTAATTTCATTTGATTCCGGATTCAGTCCCTTCGGACAGTTTAAAATAACTAAAGTTTAATAGTCGTGGATAAATTTACTTGCTAATAGTCCATTTAGATAAAAAAATCAGGCTCTGCAATTGGAAATTACAGAGCCTGAGGTAAAAGTTTTTTTACGAGCTATTTTCTACTTCTTAAAAGCTCTAAAAATATCTAGTCCATTGGCGTAGAGCATCAAGCCTAAGAGCAATACTAAGCCCACCGTTGTGGCTATTTCCATCACTTTATCATTCACTTTGCGACGAGTAATGATCTCCCACAAAAGAAAAATAACGTAACCACCATCGAGGCCTGGTATAGGTAGTAGATTCATAAAGGCCAGAATGATAGAAATAAAGGCAGTCAACATCCAAAACTCTTGCCAATCAAATGTGCTTGGGAAGATTTTGGCAAAGCTGGCAATTCCACCAAGGTTTTCATTCAACTTGACATCCTTTGAGGTAAATAACAATTTGAACTGTGCTACATAAAAACCAAATTGCTCGACGGTAAAAGTTACGCCACGGGCAATTGCGGGAAAGAATCCGTATTTAATAGTTTTGAACTCTAAGAAGTTGTCATAACTTTTTGCTCCGATGCCAATACGCTTGGTTTCGGGTAATTTACCAGACAAGTTTCTGATTTGGTGGTCGGTCCCAACCACAGTAATAGTTATGTCTGAGCCTACAGTCGAAGCACTCATTTTGCCCACAAATTCGTCGTAGAAAGAAACAGCTTCGTCATTAAAAGCAATAATACTATCACCTTTTTTGAAGCCCATACTCTCGGCAACAGACTTTGAAACTACCTCCTCAATAACAAAAGGAAATCTTGGTGTCAGAAAACCTGCCTTTTTACTTTTCAAAATCTTACCCACTACCGTGCTGTCAATTATAATCTCAGCAGGCTGTCCATCACGGACAACCCCTATTGATTTTGCTTGCTTAAATATGATATTACGCGTGATGTCTTTAAAATTATCAACAGGTTTACCATCAATAGTCAAAACTTTATCGCCATTACGGAAACCAATAGTTTGGGCAGTGCTGTCTGCTACTACACCATATTTAGCATTGGCTGTGGGCAAATAAGATTCGCCCCAGATACCCATCACGAAAGAGTAAATAATAATTGCGACCAATACATTGACAATGATACCACCCAACATAATAAACAAACGCTGCCAGGGTTTTTTAGAACGGTATTCCCAAGGCTCGGGTGGTTTGGCCAATTGTTCTTTGTCCATACTTTCGTCCACCATACCGGCAATTTTTACATAGCCACCCAATGGAAACCAGCCAATACCGTAGGTGGTTTCGCCTTTGGTTTTTTTGAACAATGAAAATGGCAAAACATTACCGAAGGGAAAAAGGAAATCAAAGAATAAATAAAATTTTTCTACTCTTGTCTTAAATAATTTGGCAAAGAAAAAGTGACCAAACTCGTGCAGAATTATTAGTAAAGAAAGAGCTACAAAAAGTTGCAAGCCTTTTACTTGCCATTCTGCCATCCATAAAATTGTGTTGAGTTGCATTTAAGTTTTTCTGTTTGTTTTTAAATTTAATTAGTGTGTTGCCAATGGGCTTTGTTTCACAAGTTCTTCGGCATATTTGCGTGCTTCTGCATCACTTTCTTCGTAATCGCTGAAACTTGGTGTTTCGATATGGCTAACCTTGGCCATTGTCTTTTCGATAATATCGCTCATTTCCAAGAAGTCAACCCTATTTTGCAAAAATGCTTGTACAGTTACCTCGTTGGCCGCATTGAGCACACAAGGAGTATTACCACCCAAGAACATCGCCTCTTTGGCGAGCGCAAGATTACGGAAAGTTTTATAATCGGGCTCTTCAAATGTGAGATTCGCAAATTCTTTAAATTCATATCGTTTAAAGCTATTGTTCAAGCGTTGTGGGTAAGCCAAAGCGTATTGAATCGGCAATTTCATATCGGGTACACCTGCCTGAGCTTTAAGTGAACCATCAATAAATTGTACAAAAGAATGAATAGCACTTTGCGGATGTACAATCACATCAATTTGCTCATTGCGCAAGCCAAACAACCATTTTGCTTCAATCATCTCAAGGCCTTTATTCATCAATGTAGCAGAATCAATAGTGATTTTGGCCCCCATTGTCCAATTGGGATGTTGGAGGGCATGAGAGGCCTTTACATTCACCAAAAAATTGGGTTTTTTGCCCCTGAAAGGACCACCACTTGCCGTCAAGATTACTTTTTCTATCGATTCGTGGTATTCACCCACCAAACATTGAAATATGGCGGAATGCTCACTATCCACAGGAATAATGGCGGCACCTGTCTCTGCAGCGCGTTGCATCACCAAATCGCCAGCCACTACCAAAGTTTCTTTGTTGGCCAAAGCCACTCGCTTGCCCGCGTCTACAGCAGCATAGATAGAATGCAAACCCGCAAAACCAACAATTGCACCTAAAACTACATCTACGGAATCCCAACGAACAACATCTATCAATGCTGATTGCCCAACAAAAACTTTTGTTGGCGAAGACTCAAGTGCTTTTTTTACAATTTCATATTTGGCTTCATTGGTAACAACTACCGCATTGGGTTTATAATGCAATGCTTGTTCAATTAACAAATCGGCATTGCCATGAGCAGAGAGTACTTCTACTTGAAATAAATCGGGATGACGGGATACTACCTCTAAGGCCTGAGTGCCTATAGAACCTGTAGAACCTAAAATGGCTAAGCGTTTCATTGGGGTTTAAATTTTTCTTCTTTTGTTTAATATGTGTCTTTCTCGAGGCAAAACGCATCGAAACAAACAATTATCGCGGCTGCGAAGATAACCGATAAAACGGCCTCTTCACATTTTTAATGTTTCAAAAAGCATAAAGTAGGTAAATGCAGTATTTGGGTCGGCGGGCAAGTTTTGCCCAAATAGTGTAAAATACTATCCACACATTAGCCTTTTAACTTTTTACCTAAGCGGCTAATTACCTATCTTTGCGAAAATTTTTTATAAAATTCACATCAGATAATTAAGAAATATTCTAATGATAACAACTGACATTTGTATAATAGGTGCTGGACCGGTGGGCTTGTTTGCCGTTTTCGAAGCAGGATTACTCAAAATGCGCTGCCATTTGGTTGATGCACTACCGCAGATTGGGGGTCAACTTTCCGAGATCTATCCACAAAAACCCATATACGACATCCCAGGCTACCCTACTATTAATGCTCAGGAATTGGTAGATAACCTCAAAAAACAAATTGAACCTTTTCATCCTGGATTTACCTTGGGCGAAAGAGTAGAAAAACTGGAACGTCAGGAAGACAAATCATTCATCGTAACGACAAGTGAAAATACACAAATACAATGTAAAGCTGTAGTAATTGCGGGTGGCTTAGGTTGTTTTGAACCCCGCAAACCAGCAGTTGAAAGACTTGAAGAATTTGAAGGAAAAGGTGTGGCCTATATGGTGCGCAACCCCGAATTGTTCCGCGATAAAGAAATTGTATTGGCTGGTGGTGGCGATTCAGCCCTAGATTGGACCATCTTTTTATCGGATGTGGCCAAAAAAGTCACTTTGGTTCACCGAGGCGAAACCTTCCGCGGTGCACCAGATTCGGCAGAGAAAGTGGCTCATTTAGCAGAGGCTGGCAAAATCAACCTTATTTTAAAATCCAACATCACCAAAATTAATGGTAATGGGCATTTGAGTGAAGTAACAATTGCTGGTGCCGACAATAATGAATATACTATCGGTGCCGATTATTTAATTCCCTTATTTGGCTTGAGCCCGAAACTTGGTCCTATTGCTGATTGGGGTTTGAATGTTGAAAAATCGGCCATTGTGGTAAATACTTTTGACTATTCTACTAATGTAGAAGGCATCTATGCCATTGGCGACATCAATACTTACCCAGGCAAATTAAAATTGATCTTATGCGGTTTTCACGAAGCAGCGTTGATGTGTCAAAGTGCCTTTAAATTTGTGTTTCCCGACCAAAGATTGAGCTTTAAGTACACCACCGTTAATGGCGTAAACGAATTTTAAAACAAACCATATCTGATTGACCAAATGGGAATTGTAACATTTAAAGTAGAAAACAGGGACAAATCGGTAAAGGAATTAGAGATCCCCGATGATATGAGTCTCAGCCTGATGGAAGCCCTCAAAGCTAGCGAATACAACATTTTGGCTACCTGTGGCGGTATGGCACTTTGCGCTACTTGCCACGTGCAGGTAATGGAAGGATTAGAAAAATTACCCATCAAAAACGAAGACGAGCTCGATATGCTCGATACTTTGCCCGATGCTATGCACGATAGCCGATTGGCTTGCCAAATCAGAATCAATAGCTTGATTGAAGGGGCGTATTTTAGAATTTTAGGTCCTGAACACGAATAAATTAAGGAGACAGATATATTATATAAACCGCAAAAGCTACCCTAAAGGTAGCTTTTGTCGTTATGGGGGAGCCTCTGTCCGACATCGGCTCCCGATACTCTTTTTGACCAGGCTTACATGTTGATATAATTCATCAATAATTTGTAGCGGTCAACAATATCATTTTCAATTTTTTGATCACCATAGGTATCCAAAACAGTGTATTCAAACCTTTCGAGAGCTTGCACTACAGCTGATAAATCAGTAGTATTGGTTTTTATGGTCAATTCAAGCTTTGAAGTCAACACATTTGTTTTGACTTGTGCCCCCAAAATCAACACTTGTTCATTTTCGCAAATGCGGGCTACTTGGGATAAGCTATAATTACGGGGCTCCATTTCTAGCACTATGATACCACCCGTAACGTCAATGCCCATATTTTCTATCAAATAGCTGACAAGATCTTCTTTGGTTAAAGAACCGGCATACTCTTGTTCGTCATTGAGAACTGGTAAAACACTCAAACCATGCTGATGAATGATACGCAAAGCCTCAAAAGGGTGCGCATTGATAGAAATTGCCGGTCTAAAATTTTCGTAAGAATGCTCATATAAACCTTCGGGTTCATCTTGCAAAGCAAGCAAATCTTTTTCTTCTAACAGACCCAAATAACGCCCGTCATCTACCATTGGCAATTGCTGCAATTTAGATGCAAAAAATAACGAGCTGATGTAATCTATGTTATCGCTCGGTGCCCCAGTGGGCATATCGGGTGATAATAATTGCTGCAGTAACATGGCGAATTGTGTTTATACTTTATCAGACGTTGTAAACGCACAATTGGTTTAAAAATCAAGTGTTAATCAAATGAAAAAGTAAATCTTCAAAGAAAATTTCAGCTTCTTTTGAGGCCACAAGCAATAAGGAATTGTTTAGGATGTCAGCTTATTCTTGCTCAAGAATTCACCCAAAATCGCATTAAACTCCTGCGGTACTTCCATCATAGGTGCATGACCACATTTATCAATCCAATGTAATTCTGAATTCAACAATAGTTTATTAAACTCGTGCGCTACCATTGGCGGTGTAATCGTGTCGTTTTTACCCCAGATAAGGCAAGTACGCGATGTAATTTCGTTTAACTCTTCGCCAAGATTATGGCGTATTGCCGACTTAGCCAAAGAAATGATTTTCAAGGCTTTGATCCTATTGTTGACAATTTCATATACCTCGTCTACCAATTCTTTGGTAGCCACATTGGGGTCATAAAAGGTCAAGGCTGTTTTGTTGCGGATAAATTCATAATCACCGCGCTTGGGGTAGGTTTCGCCCATACCATTTTCAAACAAACCAGAACTACCTGTAAGTGTCAGGGTATGCACTTTTTCTTTATGTTTCAGTGTGTATACCAGTGCAATATGACCACCTAATGAATTACCCAACAAATGAAATTTTTGCAAACCCATGGCATCGATAAACTTAGACACATGCTTTTGAAGACCCGATACCGAAGTTTCGAGAAGGGATAAATCATATAAGGGTAACATGGGTATAATCACCCTGTGTGTCGTCTTAAAATAGTCGAACAAATCTTTGAAATTGCTCAATGCTCCAAACAATCCGTGCAATAAAATCAAAGGTTCTCCCACCCCCTCTTCTACATACTTAAACTTACCCAGGCTTTTTACTTCGTATTCCATTTTCTCTATTTGCGCTAAAAGTACAATTCTTGTTTCAAAATTTTATATTTTTTCAAACACTTTTCCGTTAATCTATGCCATCACAGTTTATCTCACGATGCGCAATTTGGCATAATTGAGCATGATTTTCTTTTCTCCGTGGCCAGTACCAAAATCAATGTTGGCAATGCGGTTATTGACACTACCTTCAATCGTTTTAATCATGCCAAATCCAAATTTCTGATGCTCCACTTTCATTCCCTCTTCCATCTCCATGGCATCATCTGGCGCAAAATCTGCCGAAGGTGTATGCGGATTGGCAGCGGCATTTTGCTGTAATTTATCCGCTAATTTCTTGAGCGAGGGCAATTTATCTAGCGAACTATCCTTGGTATTAACTTTTGAAGGAAAAGCTTGGCGTTGTTGCTGATGGCCAGCTGTACCTGTATAACCAAGGTCGGCATATTCACTCGGTATTTCTTCAATAAATCGGCTGGCCTCGTTGCTCACTAAGCTACCAAAGCGGTAGCGGCTATTGGCATAAGTAATCCACAACCTTTCTTTGGCGCGGGTAACAGCTACATAAAACAAACGTCGCTCTTCCTCTAAGCCCTCGCGATCATACAAACTCATCGTACTGGGAAAAAGATTCTCCTCCAAACCCACCGAAAACACACAAGGAAATTCCAATCCTTTGGCAGCGTGGATGGTCATCAGGCGCACCACATCTTGGTCTTCTTCATTGTCTTTGCCCGTATCGGTAAGCAAAGTAATTTGTTGTAAATAAGAGCCCAGACTTTTATCCGTGAGTTCGCCATCTTCGTTGGGCGTTTCGGTAAATTCTTTAATCGAATTCAGTAATTCCTGAATATTCTCGTAGCGCGCCAAACCCTCCACAGACTTGTCGTTGTACAATTCTTTGACAATGCCTGTTCGCTTGCCTACTTCGTAAGCCATGTCGTAAGCATTGCCCTTATCCAGCAAGGTGCGGAAACCTTTGATCATCATCACAAAATCCAATACCGCATTGGCAGAAGCCCCTTTTAGCCCCACCCCGGTAGGGTTGTTCATTACTTCCCAGAGGGTCACATTCATTTCGTTGGCCGCCACCAACATTCTATCGAGGCTGGATTTACCAATGCCACGAACTGGATAATTGATGACGCGTTTGATGTTTTCTTCGTCTTGTTCATTAACAATGAGGCGTAGATAGGCCAACAAATCTTTGACTTCTTTGCGCTGATAAAATGATAATCCGCCATAGATTTTATAAGGAATATTCATCCTGCGGAGACTCTCCTCAAAAGAGCGGCTTTGCGCATTGGTACGATAAAGAATCGCAAAATCTTTGTTGTTGTAATGATAGCGTAGGCGCATCTCTGAAATGGCATCGGCCACAAAACGACCTTCATCGTTATCTGTCATCGTGCGCACCACTTTTATTTTTTCGCCAATGCCATTACTGGTCCAGAGCGACTTTTCGATTTGGTTTTTGTTGTTGCCAATTACTTTATTAGCTACATTCAATATCGATTGTGTACTGCGGTAATTCTGCTCCAGCTTCACTATCTGCACATCGCTGTAATCGTCTTTAAATTGTAGAATGTTTTGCACCGTAGCACCACGAAACGAATAAATACTTTGTGCATCATCGCCCACCACACAAATATTTTCGTGCACCGCGCCTAGCATTTTGATGATGCGGTACTGAGCCGTATTGGTATCCTGATACTCATCGATGAGCACGTACTGAAACTTATTCTGATATTTAGACAATACCTCTGGAAAACGCAACAATAATTCATGCATTTTGAAGAGCAAATCGTCAAAATCCATAGCTCCGTTTTTAAAGCAACGGTTGGCGTAGCGCAAGTAGATTTCCCCCATCATTGGGCGATTGCTGCGGGCATCTTCTTGTTGTATAAACTGATCTTGACGGTACTCGGCCGGACCAATCAAACCGTTTTTGGCAGCCGAAATACGGTTGAGCACAAAAGCAGGCTTGTAGGTTTTATCGTCGATATTGAGTTCGTTAAGGATGGTTTTAATGACACTTTTGGCATCATCAGTATCGTAAATGGTAAAATTTTTGGGGTAACCCAATTTATCAGCTTCGATGCGCAATATTTTGGCAAAAACGGAGTGAAAAGTACCGATGAACAAGTTTCGGGCTTCGCTGTTGCCCAAAATGTGACCGATACGCTCCTTCATTTCGGCAGCTGCTTTGTTGGTAAAAGTGAGCGCTAATATCCGAAACGAATCGACACCACCATTGATGAGGTGGGCAATCCTTGTAGTGAGTACTTTGGTTTTTCCGCTTCCTGCACCGGCCACTATCATTATGGGGCCGTTGGTGTGCAGTACGGCTCGGCGCTGACTCTCATTGAGCCCGTCCAGATAGCTGTGTTGCATAGACCACAAAGGTAGAATTGATTTTTGATTTCTGATTGTTGATTTGAAGATTGGGTTATGTGTGGATGCTTTTCATTGGATCAAAAAACTCAGACAAATAAAACAACTTGATTTATATTCAAAAAACGAAGAGCCTTATGGCAGAAGCGATATAATAATTGAAAATATAAACACAGTTGGGGCTGCCGTATTGCTGTATATATTGGCAATTGTTTTTTTTACTATAGATAGATCATTCTGCAAGTTAGTGTCGTTTTTTTGTAGACATTTATTAGTCTTAAAAATTCTTTTTATAATTTTAAAACAACTAAAAAAAACATACAATATGATAAGCAACATTTGTAAAAAAGTCAATTTGGCCAAGTGCCCTTTTTTAAAAAAGGGAAAAAAGAGATAACGTGGCCAATTGCTCGGCTACGGGGCTTGTGCAGAATTTATTCTTGCTTCTAATTTTCTCTCAACTTTATTTTACTAAAAACCAACTGCGCCTTTACCTTATTGAAATAAGGCCTTACCCTGGTAGGGCTGAAGTAAATAAGGGTAGTGAAAAAGAAAGCACCCAAAACGTCGTAAGTGTAATGCACGCGCATAGACAATATCATAAAGGCCATACCAAGGGTGGCCACGAAAAACGTGAATTTGAGGTAACGATGTTGCGCACAAAGAAAATAAATCCAAATACTAGCCACATGCCCACTAAAAAATAAATCCTTGGTGAGCGGTGTATTGTGCGGGTAAACTGTATTTTCTAAAAAAACATCACGCAACACAATAATACCTGCTGGAGGCTCTAATGCCACCAACAAAATACAGATTTGGCGCACCACTGCCACCAAAAAATGCATTTGTATCAATTTCATGATTACTTTGGGCTTATGCAGATGCGTAAGAATCAGAAGTACTAATGAAGAATACAGTAAAACAAAAATGGGCAAAGAAAAATCATAAGAAGGAAAAGCAGTAAGTAAAACATCGTTTAATCGTATCCCTTTACGAGCCTCTACATAGTTGCTTAATTGCTGTGTCACAGATGAATAAGCAATAAACAGACCTGGAACTATCAATAAAGTACGTCGAAATGCTTTGTTAGACAAATGTATTGTCCATTCCTTTACAAGCACATCAAAATACGACCTCCAAAACAAAAAGTGTTGCATGGTACGACAAAGGTATCTTAGGCGGCAAAGTAACGGAAATTTAATATTGCGTTGATAATTATTTCATTAAAAAGATGCAAAAGCTACTCTTGAGTGGATTTTTGGGTCAAAAAAACCAGTCTACCCATTCGTGATGATGCTTTCTACAGACTTTCACATTAGCTATTCTCAATATTAAAGTATAACTTGTGCAGGTTCTCGCAAAAAGGGAGGACTTTTCATTTCTCTTTCTTTTCTGCTACTTCTGTTTATCTGGCGCGTTGATGCTGAAGTCTTATTTGCGATTGATCTGACTTTTTATCACTCAACCCGTTTTTTTATTCATGATTATTTTAGTGTTCTTGATTTGCCATTGGTACTTGGCCTTGTTTTGCCAAACTTTCTTTTTACACCGTTATGCCGCTCATGCCAGTTTTGAGATGAGCACTTTTTGGGAAAAGTTCTTTTTCGTTTTCATGTATATCGTTACGGGCTCTGCATTTATTAGCCCCAGAGCCTATGCCATTACCCACCGTATGCACCATGCGTATACCGATACCGAGCTAGACCCCCACTCTCCTCATCATCAAAATACTGTGATGAAAATGATGTGGCGCACCCGAAATTTTGTGTTGGGCATCTTTAAAAACACGATGGAAGTGGATCCTAAATTTTCGAAAAATGTACCCGATTGGCCCTGGTTCGATAAGATGGCAAACAGCCAGGCTTCACGACTGATTTGGGTGCTGATTTATATCGCATTCTATACCAAATTTGCCCCGAATGCTTGGTACTTTCTATTATTACCTTTTACGGTGGCTATGGGACCTATCCAAGGCGCCATTATTAATTGGTGCGCACATAAGTATGGATACCGCAATTTTGAACTAAAAAACAAATCCACCAATCTATTGCGTATCGATTTAATCTTTTTGGGAGAATCCTATCACCACAATCATCATAAATATCCTGCAGCGCTCAATTTGGCAATGCGACCTTATGAATTTGACCCAGTGTACCATATCATTCGTTTTTTTGACAAAGTGGGTATTGTACGCATCCATAACAAAAAGGCAATGATTGGAGATATTGAACCATCAGAATCTGCACTTTCGACCTAAAGCTGCGCCACCAAATCATCCATATCAATGCCATTGTGCGTCTCTTCGTAGATGCATTCAGCATTTTTAATAAGGAGCACCTGCGGAGACTCGTGCGGAACGGAGAATATCTCAGCTATTTTATTAGAAACAGGGCGATAAGCCAGTAAATCGAGGTAGTAAAAATCGACGCCTTCAGGCTGTAAGGCCCTATCCAGCCTACCTTTGGCCATAATACTGATGCTACAGCGTGTACTGTGCTTAAAAATCACTACGGGTTTTGTAGCGCTAATTTGCTTTATTTCTTCTAATTGCGATTCTGTAGTTAGTGGTATCCAATTCATAATGCAAACTTAGTCTAATAAAAAGTGACCTTGGATAGTTAAAGCTAATCATCCTAGTGTTGACTATTATTTAGTCCAAAATCATGTAGCCGCTAATCAATTTATCTTTACCTTTAAAGTAAAATAATCATTTAACATTAAAAACATCATACTATGATAAACGACTTAATGAAAATTCTGCAAAATAGCGGTGTAGATTCTGTAATCAACAACCCCGCCGTGCCCAACGAACACAATGACGCTGTGCTACAAGAAGCGGGCTCCAGCATAATGAATACCCTAAAAGGCATGATGGCCAATGGGCAAACGGAGCAAGTAATGCAACTGGCAAATGACCCAAACAATGCTGCTGCCAAAATGATGCAAAATGGCTTTGTACAAAATATCATGCAGAAGTTTGGCATCAGTGGCGAAGCCGCACAAAATATTGCAGGCACTTTGATACCTCAGGTAATGGCACAACTCAATAAAGGAGGCGCCAATGGCGGTTTCGACCTATCAAGCATTAGTAACATGCTGGGCAAAACTGGGCTTGATAAAGATGGCGACGGCGACGTGGACTTAAAAGATGTAACCAAAATGTTTGGTTTATAACAAGAGAAAATCTCCCAAAAAAAATAACCCCCAACGAACGCTTTGTTTCAATGGGGGTTTTATCATTTTGCCAACCTAATTATCGGTCTTTGCTTGCCATCAAATAATTACACATTTTGTACAAAACACGGGCTCCAATTATGGCATCGATGCCATCGGTGGTATGCTCGCCACAAGAAACTTCATTTAGGTCGAAGCCAATGATTTTTTTACCACTTTTGTGTAGCACCTTGAATAGATAAAATATCTGTTCCATTTCGAAACCGCCTGGTACTGGAGTACCAGTATCGGGACAAAGTTTAGGATCGAGGCCATCAATATCAAAACTGATGTACACCGCATCGGGCAAAGATTTCACGATATCCTCGCAGATAGATTTCCAGGTGTCGCCCTCAAATTGCCTTTCTTTGATTACCGTATCAAAGAATGTATGAATACGAGTTGGATTATCCTTGATAACGGCCAGTTCTTCATCACAATAATCTCTGATACCCACCTGAACCAATTTAGTCATTTGCGGTACTTCTTCTAGCACATTGTACATAATAGAGGCGTGCGAGTATTTAAAACCCTCATAGGCGTTGCGTAGATCGGCATGAGCGTCAATTTGTAATATTCCAAAACTGGGGTAATGGTCTGCCAATGCTTTGATTAAACCCAAAGGCGTGCTATGGTCTCCACCAACCAAGCCTACCAATTTGCCTTGTTTAATGAGGTTGCCGGTCATTTCGTACACCCAATCGCGCATCATTGTTGTGCCATCGTTTACCTCTTTGAGTTTACCAGCCAACTGCTGATTGCACAACACATCTCCCCCTTCAGACAAGCACGAGATAATCAACTCGGCACATTGGCGTAGGTAATTACTTTTCTTACGGATGTTTTTGTCTTCGGCCAACATAAAATAGCCTTTCTTCCAGGCATTAGGCACATCGGCGTCATAAAGGTCTATTTGCAAAGATTCTTTAAAAATATTTTCGGGACCACGTGCAGTACCATTACGATAAGATACTGTTACCTCCCAAGGCACGGGCAACAAGACCAGCTCTGATTGTTCAATGGAGAAAGGGAGACCGAAGATATTGTTGGTTTTAAGCCCAACAGAATTGGGATCGAAATTTGAAAGGTCAGCAGACATTGTTTTTTTTCGTCTTGGTTTTTTTATAAATAATTGTCAAAAGTAAAACTAAAATCAATCCGACAATAGAAAGGATTAACTTTGCGAACCTAACAAAAAGCTAACTTTACGCTTCAAATTTTTGATTTTTAACGAATCTGGTATTTTATGAAGAAGACACATATCGCCCTGTTGCTATTGGTTGTTGCTGCGGTGGCAGTCATTGTTTCCATGTTTGGCGATTTCAGCACATACGAAACTTTTGGAACAGCAGCACAAGAGCCAGATAAGCAATTTCACGTCATTGGTGTGTTACACGGCGACCGCAAAGTAGATTATGACCCCATAAAGGACCCCAACCATTGTAGTTTTATGGTTCAGGACAAGGCAGGTAATGTCAAAAAAGTAATCTTTAATGGTGCTAAACCTACCGATATTGAAAAATCGGAGCAGATAGTAATGAAGGGCAAAATGGAAGGAGATGCTTTTCGTTGCTCACAAATACAAATGAAATGCCCCAGCAAATACAAAAATGATCAGGTGGCGATAGGGAATGCTTCTTAGTCGAGTTAATGGAGTTACTTGGATAAATTAGTTAATTGAGCCGGATTGGCTTCAAGATTTGAATTATCCATTTTTAATTTATCATAGTCTTTAAAATTTTTTCATTGCAAACAGCATTTATTGGAGAGCATTTACTCCCGGGACAGTTAGGACATTTTTTTATCATTTTATCTTTTGTTGGTTCTTTGTTGAGTGCCTTTGCTTATTTCAAATCAGCACAAACTGAGAAACTAAATGAAGCAGAAAGTTTGCGTTGGTTGTCAGTAGCCCGAAACAGTTTCATCATCCATACGGGTGCCGTAATTGCTGTTTTCATAACCCTTTATTACATCATCACCAACCATCTTTTTGAGTATCACTATGCCTATGCGCATTCTGATAAAAGCCTGAATACAAAATACCTTTTATCGTGTTTTTGGGAAGGACAGCAAGGTAGTTTTTTACTTTGGTCATTCTGGCATGGCATCCTTGGATTGGTAGTGATGTTCAGAGCCAAGGCCTTAGAAAGCCGCACTATGACAGTGATTGCAATTATTCAGGCTTGTTTGGCAACTACTGTATTGGGCATTTATTTACCCGGAGAGATTCAAATTGGCACATCGCCTTTTTTACTCTTGCGCGATTTCTTTCAAGAGGCTCCTATATTTCAACAAGCTGATTATTTAAGTCAGATTACAGACGGAAATGGCCTGAATGTTTTGTTGCAGAATTATTGGATGGTGATACACCCACCTGTATTGTTTTTGGGCTTTGCCTCAACCTTGATTCCCTTTGCTTTTGCCATTGCAGCCATGTGGAAAGGCGATTACAAGGAATGGGTAAAACCAGCATTGGCTTGGTCATTATTTTCTGGAGGAATATTGGGACTTGGCATTATGATGGGCGGTGCCTGGGCTTATGAATCGCTCAACTTTGGCGGTTATTGGGCTTGGGATCCTGTAGAAAACGCTTCTTTGGTTCCTTGGATGTTAATGGTAGCAGCCGTGCATACCTTGGTCATTTATAAAGCAACAGGCCGCAGCCTGATGATCACATTTTTCTTTTATGCATTGTGCTATATAGGCATTTGGTATTCTACTTTCCTAACCCGTACGGGCGTTTTGGGAGACACCTCTGTTCATGCCTTTACAGGTGAGGGCAAATCTCTTTTTTGGCAATTACTCCTTTTCATTGGCATTGTAATGTCGCTAGGCTTTGGATTGATGATTTACCGCAGAAAAAGCATGCCACTAATCAAAACTGAAGAAGGCCTGTGGACCCGAGAATTCTGGATGTTCATTGGTTCATTCATTTTATTTCTTTCAGCGATTCAAATTTCTATCAGCACCTCGATTCCAGTTTGGTCGCCATTGGCTAAATGGATTACAGGAAAAGATGTTGCACCACCAGTTGACCCTGTGGCTCATTATAACAATATTCAGATTTGGGTCATCATGTTTATCACCGTGATTTCTTCCTTCGCACTTTATCTCAAATACAAGAACACCTCGTTCAAAATATTTGCCAAAAAATTTGCGCTAGTAATTGGTATCTCCATTATACTGACTGTCATTCTGGGTTATAGTCAGCAAATTGAGGGCTGGCAATTTATAGCCTTATTGTTTTGTGCCAACTTGGCTATCGTATCTAGTGCTTTTTATGCGTTGAGCATACAGAAATCTATAAAAAAAATGGGGCCTGCCTTGTCGCATTTTGGGTTTGGTGTACTTATTTTAGGAGTATTAATTACAGGTCACAAAAAGGAAGTGATCTCCTTAAATACCCTTGGCGGTTTATTGCCTTTGGGTATTGAAGACACCCGAAAAGCTTTGATGGAAAGCCAAGAAAATGTAATGCTCTACGAGGATGTACCTGTGGCCATGAGCGATTATTGGGCCACCTACAAAGGAGACTCTACCTCTACCGAAGACCCGAGAACTTTTTACAAAGTACTATTTGAAAGAAAAGATAGTGCGACTAATAAGGTGCTTGAAACCTTTACCCTTTACCCAGATGCTTTTGTAAACCCCAAAGGACAGGAGGGATTAAGCGCCAACCCCTCTTCCAAACATTATTGGAACAAAGACATTTTTACCTACATCAGTTCCACGAGCGGCAAGGACAAAGAAACGCCCGAATCCCTTCGGGCAGTAGATACCTTTAAAAATTTTAAATTAGCAAAAGGAGACACCATCTATCTTAGCAAGGCATTTATTATATTCCAAGGATTCAACACCAATATAAAAAATGAACGCTACAAGCCCGAAGCAAATGATGTATCTGTAGCGGCTGCAATGGATGTTTATACTTTGGAAGGCAAAATAAACACACTCGAACCGATTTATTATATCCGCAATCAAAGCGAAAATTACATTGACGATACGAGTTCGGCAAGTGTAGGCGCAGTAGTTCGATTGGCGGGTATTATCACAGAAGAAAACAAGGCTCAAATTCAGATCAAAGAAATTGAGCAATCCAAACGATGGATTGTTTTGAAGGCCATACAATTTCCGCATATTAATCTGGTATGGGCAGGAACTATTCTAATGGTATTGGGATTTTTGCTGAGTATGTGGAGAAGTGCGGAGAAGAAAAAAGAGGCGAAAGCAACAACCTAAAAATATAGAACTGCTGCTAAAGAAAAATTTACTAATCCAGCTTCCTGGTATTTTTCTGTACCGTAATTGACTAAATAGTATTTCATTGTTGGTTGCACAGAAAGTGTAGTACTTCCTTGGTAAAACACCCTATAACCAATACCAAAAGTTGGTGCAAAGTTCAGAGAGGAATTGTGCTGTTTAATGCTCAGTTTTTCATTTTCGCCATCCTTGTATTCAATTGTTCCTTGGCTCGAATTTTTAAAAATATATGCCATTTCTATTCCTGCATCGAGATAGATTCTTTTATTGGGATGAATGATTTGGATTGCTGTTGGCAATTGCAGTTCTAAAAACTGATATTTATCTTTCATGGTTGCACCACGTCCAACAAAGGATTGAGTAACAGGATCATATTGATCTTCAAAAGACAAACCACTAGTTTCAAACACGCAGCGTTTTATTCCAAAACCCAGGCCAGTACGAAGTGATAGCCTCTCGTTAATGCTATACATGTAATTTGCCGAGGCAGAAAAACCAAACAGCCCTTGCACTTGCAAGCCAATTGAAGTAGAAACTGAATAAGGATTAAAACCCATTCTTGCCCAATTATATTCCGGCGCAAAGGTAAAACCGAAACTACTTTGAGTAGTTTCGGTTTTAGCCTTTTCCTGTGCTAATAATGCAAGTGGGAAAAGTAACAAAAGTGGAAGAAATTTAAGTTTTTGCATTTTAAATATTTGTTGGTTTACGATAATGGTTTGGCATTAAAAGGAAATTTGAAAACTAACTTTTTCATAAATAGAAGCTTGCTTTTAAAACAAAGTTTATCAATTGTCCTCTCTCATCATACTTGTAAAGTCCGTAATTTTTGAAAAAAACTCTAACCTCAGGGGACAAATTCAATATAGTCCTTGAATTTTTTTGAATTAAATTGTAACCAAATCCCAATATGGGTGCATAATTAAAAAAGGTAGAATTGTCTTTAGAATCCGGAATTTGATAACTTCCACCTTTGCCATAATATAATACCCTTTCGGTTTGATTATTATAAACATAAATAAAGTCCATTCCTATTAATGCAGAAAGCCTATTGTTTGAATGGTTAATTTGTAATTGTAAGGGCAATTGAATTTCGTGCAGCTTATAATAAGTTTTTCTTTGAGAAGTAGAAACATAAGTTCTAGTTAAAGAATCATAATCATTTGGAGCAATTTTCAATCCGCTTTTTATAAAGACAGACTGCTTCAATCCATAGCCAAGTCCAATTAAAATAGAGTATTGCTGATTAAATGCAATGTTTAATGCTAAACCCGTTGAAATCCCAAATTTACTTTCAGATTTGTCAGGATAACTTAAAACTCTTTTCTCGGTTGGGGAAATAGAAATAATACTATTGTTGGGTGCTAATTGAATTGCAATCGATAATTTATTTGCTACTACTTCAGGACTTTGTGCTTTAACTGCGGTCGAAAACACAATCCATTTTAGCAATACAAATATTCGACGGTTTTTAAAATCAAATAAGGTGTAATACCTCATAAAACATAATTGAAAGTCAATAATACATAAACCATTTCAATTACATGTATTATTCTTATTTCAATTAAATTTTCTAAAAATTTGAATTTTTATTGATTAATTTAAAACAATGATGTTGTTTTAAAAACTCGGATCATATTAATGTATCCGATTGAACTAATCCCCATTCTTACTATTATTCTGGCTGTCCAGCGTGAAGCCAAAAGAAGAGCCAACACCCAATTTACTGCGGACATTAATGGTTTGTCCGTGCGCATCAATGATATGTTTGACAATTGCCAAGCCAAGCCCTGTACCGCCAATAGAGCGGTTGCGACTGCGGTCGGCACGATAAAAACGTTCAAATATTCGGGGCAAATGCTCTTCGGCAATGCCAGGACCATCGTCTGAAACCTCGACATAGACACGTTTATTGTCCATTTGGTAAAAGCCGACCATAATGGTTCCGTTTTCGTTACCATATTTTATAGCATTCTCTATCAGGTTTACCAATGCCTGCTTGATTTTTCCTTTGTCCGCATATACTTTAAGACTGCCTTCTGTACCTTTTTTAAATTCTAAAGACAGTTTTTTCTCTTGGGCCTTCAAGGCAAATTCTTCAAAGATATCTTTGGCCAAATCTTGAATTACAAAGGACTCAAAAGCCAGCGGTGTTTGCCCTGATTCCAATTTAGAAATTTCATCCACATCATCTACCAATTGCACCAAACGGTCAATACTTTTAGCCGCATTAGACAAGAATTTTTTATTTACTTCGGCATCGTCCATTGCACCGCCAAGCAGTGTCTCAACATAACCCTGAATGGTAAAAATGGGGGTGCGCAATTCGTGCGAAAGGTTCATCAAAAACTCTTTGCGAAACTGCTCATTCAATTGTAATAATTCTATCTCATCACGCTTTTGCTTTGCCCATTGCTCCACATCAGCATTCACCTCTTCTAATGATTTTTGGGGGAGAATATTATTATAAAAAAACTCTTCGCGCTTAGTAGCTTTGGTTTGATAGATGAATTTATATATCAGCTTTATTTTTCGGTACACAAAACGCTCTACCGTGTAATAATACATCCCAAAGGTGACCAAAAAAGTAACGCCAAAAATAATACCCGAAGTGGAGACTTCGGGTTCAAATAATAAACTGATTAACGCAACCACCAAGGCTACAATAAATGCAGTAGCGAGAGCAAGTATTCGGGGAGAGGTGTTTTTACTATACGATAAATCGGGCATGGAGTAAAATTATTCCATTTCAAATTTATAACCTACACCTTTTACTGTGGTAATAAAATCAACGCCTGCTTTTTGACGAATTTTGCGAATATGTACATCAATTGTTCGGTCACCAACAATCACTTCAGAACCCCAAACTCTTTGCAAAATTTCGTTGCGTAAAAAGACACGACCAGGTTTTGAAGCCAATAAAGAAAGTAATTCAAACTCTTTTTTGGCCAAAACAATGTCTTCACCTTTATAGGTAACCGAATATTTTGTTTTGTTGATAATTAAATCCCCCAAAATCATTTTTTCTTCGGCATCCCTATCTTTTTTCATGCGGCGCAAAACAGCATTGACACGAGTAGCTAATAGTTCTGGTTTGATAGGCTTGGTAATGTAATCATCAGCACCAGTTTGTAATCCTGTTATTTCGGATTTTTCATCGCGCATGGCGGTGAGAAAAATAACGGGTGTTTTTTCAAAATCGGGCATCATCCTCAATTCTCTGAGGGTTTGAAGACCATCCTTTTCGGGCATCATCATGTCCAGCAGAATTAAATCGGGCTGAAATGTCCTTGCCTTACGAATAGCTTCAACGCCATTATTTGCCGTCTCGGTGAGATAGCCTTTGCTTTTTAAATTATAGTTGATAAACTCGATAATATCGGGTTCGTCATCAACTATCAAAATTTTTTCTGGTAATTCCTGCATCATATCAGGATGCAATGTTAGCTCACTATCTATTTCCATAAAGCAAATACTCCATTATGTAATTGTTAAGTGTAGATTACCTTAAAATGAACAAAAATCCATCACTTCAAATACGCTATTATATCGTTCAATTCTTCTTCTGTCAAATCGGGGAAAGAAGGCATATTTGACTTGTTCCATTTTTCATAAAGAGGCGCAGCATAAGCATCTCCGCTGTTAATCATTTTTTGTGCATCCTTGATAAACAGTTTCAACTTACCGACATCCCCACCCCATCGTTTCTCGACACCCGCCAAAGCAGGGCCTATCTTGTCTTCGTTGAGGCTATGGCACATAGAACATTTAGATTGAAACAAACTTTCGCCTTTGGAAGTTCCAGCCGTTTCTTTTGTTTTAAAATCTTCGATGCGTGTATTAGATGAACCGCATGCCCATAAGAGACTTACAAAACATAAACTCAAAACAACATATTTTTTATGTGACATAGATTGCAATTTGTTTTTCAAAGGTCGGACAAAAAAATGTCGCTTCAAAGTATATTGGAGCGACATTTTTTAAAAACTTAGATTTTATGCTTTTTAGTGACTCAGAGCTTTGACACTGCGCAGCAATCTGCTCCAACGTAGGTTAAACAAATTGCCTTCATAGCTCAACCATACAAAAGAAGCCTTACCGACCACATGATCTTCGGGTACAAAGCCCCAGTAGCGCGAATCGGCAGAATCGTGACGATTGTCACCCATCATCCAATAATAATCCAACTTAAAAGTATAGCTGCTTGCCTCCTTTCCGTTGATATAAAATTTACCACCGCGCTCTTCGAGTGTATTTCCTTCATAATTAACAATAATACGACGATAAAAAGCAATGTTTTGTGGTGAGAGCGTTACACTTTCTCCTTTTTGGGGCACTACAAATGGCCCATAATTATCTCTGTTCCAAGGGAAATTAGCGGGGTCTTGAGGGAAAGCCATATCAGCAGTGGATGTGCGAGGCAATTGTTCTAATTTGATACTAGCGACATTTGAAGTGTTACGAAGAACATCCAATTGATTGTTAGGAACATTGAGTCTATACATATTACCAGCTGACTCTAAAAGTTGAATTTTATGTTCTTCCAAAAATTCTTCAGAAAATCCAGAGCCTTTTGTTTCGACAATGTAGTGCAACTGAGAATGAGGGAAAACTTCTCCTTTTTTATCATTTACATAAAGGATGCCATCTATTATTTGCAGTTTGTCGCCAGGAATTCCTACACAGCGTTTGATGTAGTTTTCCTTTTTATCAACAGGCCTAGTAATAATGGTGTAAGTATTGTGTACCGCTTCTCTTCCGCCTTCGTTTCTACAAATTTCATAGTAATCACGGTCTGGCTTTTCGGCCACTACAGTATCTCCATTGGGGAAATTAAAAACGACAACGTCGTTTCTTTCTACTTTACCAAATCCAGGCAAACGTTTATAACCCCATTGAATAGATTCACTGTATGATTTGCCACCAGTGAGGGGCATGGTATTGTGCACCAAGGGAAAAGCAATCGGAGTGTTAGGAACCCGAGGTCCATATGCCGTTTTGCTTACAAACAAAAAATCGTTGACAAGCATGCTCCCTTCCATTGAAGGTGTAGGGATGGTATAAGCCTCAATAAAGAAAGTACGGATGATAGTTGCTGCTACTATAGCAAACAAAGCAGCATCAAACCACTCGCGCCATATTGCCTTCTTTTTTTTATTGGCATTCTGTTTATTATTCTTCCAAAAAGCAAGTTGCATATCTTAGTATTGTTATAGCCCAAAAGTAATGAAGAATAGATTAAACAGAACATGGAGGGGCTGTTCATCGGTGATTTATCGGTAATGAATAATTATTTTTACAAAATGCAATGCCTCATTTACACATTTATAAAGCTAATTGACAAATTTATAGCTTTGACATCAATTGCAAAACAATAACAGTAGGATTTTATTATGAAATACTTAAAAGTAGCGCATTTTTTCTATTTGTAAAAATAATCACAAAAGGAAAACTGAGTAAACTTACCCGCCTTCATTCATCTACCTTTGGCATACCAAAAAACCAATATTAACAAAGTATAATTATTAGCTTATCGACAGAATTGCGTTTTGAAACTGCGCCTGAAGAATAAAGTTACTGCTTTGATAAATTAAAACTGTATATATTAAGATGATTGTAAGGCAAGGCGATTGGCCACCCCAAAAACCATTGGGAATTAAAGATGATGCCCTCCATTGGAACAAAAAACAAAGGAGAAACAGTATAATTTGGCTGACTGTTGCCGTTATTTCCCTATGCTTAAATTTCCTACCCAATGACTTAATAGACCCATTTTCTTACGATTTGGAGTTGAAAAATTCATCAATAATTAAAAATGTTAAAGCAAAAAAATATGATGATGAATATAATTCAAAATTAGCACCTAGATTCCAAGATTTAGATGCGGTTGTTTACTACGTAAAAAAACACACACCGGATACCGAAAATAAATTGCAGCAATTTGAAATACTAACAAAATTAATTCGGCAGCGCTTTGTTCATGCTTATTCGGTATATGGCATGCAGGAGAATTGGATTGCAGTATTAGCTGGTCGATTCATTTGGCGAGATTTATCTGCAAAGGTAATTCCAGATGATATCCTTAAAGGTGAAATAGCCGCGTGTAGTCAAGTAAGCATTGTATTAATGGCTGCTTGCAAAAGACTAGGTATTCCATCTAGAAAAATTGGATTGCAAGGGCACTATGCCATGGAGGCTTATATCAATAATGAATGGTATTTCGCCGATGCAAACCTGAAGCCTAATTTTGCTGCCATTAACGGTCGCAAAAGCATTGCAGCAATCGTAAAAAATAACGAACAATTCAATTTATATGCTAACACAATATTAGATTCTAACGATATAGCTCATAAATTCTCGAAAATTGTATACGGACCCGTGAATGACAACCCAGCACCCAGAGCCCATTTTTTTCAAGCCACAACCAAAGAATTATCGCATTGGGGCTGGATAATTCCACTCACAATCTCTATATTTTATTGGCGATCAAAAAAAACTACAAATACAGAAAAGCTGCAATTTGCGCCAGAATTCCTACAACAATTCCGAGCGCTAATTCCTTAGCACTATGAGCCTTGCCAAAATACCTTGCCCAAATTATTAGCAAACAGATTATCAAAGCTATCGATAATGGTAATAACATCATTTTTTGCGAAAGCAAAGACATGACGACTACAAAACCTATTAGCGAACCTACCCCAGAACTGTGCATACTTATTTTGAAGAAAATAGTAATCACAAAGACCAACACAATACCCCAAAAGTTTCCCAACATTAAAATTTTTGCCGCCTCGGGTGCACCAACATTTTTGGCAACTAGGTAAGGCCAAAAATAAAACACCATTGTGCCAATCAATGGAATCACTCTTTCTTTGACATCACGCAAATAAATACTTTTTATAAAGCCCAAACCTTTAAGCAATAGCATCAAAATAACAGGAAACATTATCGTGTTAATGATCACCATCCCCAACCAACCTGTAAGCACTTTCGGCTTTATGCCCTCAAAGCTTTCAGGCATATAATAATACAGGAATACACAGCTGATTAAGGGCATAAAAACAGGGTGCAGCAACACAGAAATAATGTTGGCAAATAATTTAATTCCCTTGTTATGTTCCACTATTTTTTCGGTCATTTCTTTATTGTTCTTCAAGATTTGGAGAAAGCCATTTTATAGCTTCCTCAATACTCATTCCTTTGCGTTGTGCGTAGTCTTCCAGTTGATCTTTCAATATTTTACCAATACCAAAATAGCCACTTTGAGGATGACTAAAATACCAACCGCAAACTGATGCTCCTGGATACATGGCTAATGATTCTGTCAAGGTTATTCCCGCATCTTCAGTGGCATTCAACATATCAAAGAGTTTTATTTTCTCGGTATGGTCGGGGCAGGCAGGATAACCCGGTGCTGGACGAATTCCTTGGTATTGTTCTTTAATTAAATCGGGTATGGCTATGTCTTCGTCCTTGGCATAAGCCCAAAACTCTTTACGGGTGCGCAAGTGCAACACTTCTGCGAAGGCCTCGGCAAGACGGTCTGCAAGGGCTTGCAACATTATTTTGTTGTAATCATCGTGCGCCTTGTCAAAAGCTGTGAGGTGAGATTCAATACCGTGGATTGAAACAGCAAAGCCTCCTACAAAATCCCGAACTCCTTGTTCTTTTGGGGCAACAAAATCTGCCAAAGAAAACTGTGGTTGACTGGCTGCCTTTTTTATTTGCTGGCGCAAAGATTCCAAGCGAACTTCTTGACCATCACCTTTAGGATTGGGCAACACAAGTGTATCTGGGCTTGGTTTTTCAGCCTCCCAAAAACCAACCACCCCTTTAGCGGTAAGCCATTTTTCAGCAATAATTTTATCCAGCATTGCATTAGCATCGTTGAATAACCTCGTAGCTTCTGCACCCGAATTAGGGTCACTCAATATTTGAGGATAACGCCCTCTCATTTCCCAAGTAATAAAAAAGGGGGTCCAATCGATATACTTTCGTATTTCATTGAGGTCATAATCTGCAAAAACCCTTGTGCCCAAAAAAGTAGGCACAGGAGGAGTATAGCCTTCCCAGTTAATGGCAACGGGATTTTTCTGCGCTTCGGCAAAACTGATGTATTCTTTTATCGTTTTTTTATTGGCATAATCTGCACGAATGCGCTCATATTCCTCACTCGTTTCTTTTAGGAAATCTTGCTTTTGGTCTTCACTCAAAAGGCTACCCGCAACGGGCACCGAACGGCTGGCATCTAACACATACACCACACCGTTGTCATATTGCTCTGCAATTTTAACGGCAGTGTGCGTACGCGATGTAGTGGCACCTCCTATGAGCAATGGCTGAGTCATTCCGCGGCGTTTCATTTCTTTGGCTACATGCACCATCTCGTCGAGAGAAGGCGTAATTAATCCACTCAGACCTATAATATCTGCCCCAATTTCTTGTGCTTTATCCAATATTTTATCAGCGGGAACCATCACGCCCATATCTACAATTTCGTACCCATTACATGCCAATACCACACCCACAATATTTTTACCAATATCATGTACATCACCTTTTACTGTAGCCAATAATATTTTGGCCGCACCACCTTGCAGGGCAGCAGGATTATCTAATTTTTCTTGCTCAATAAAAGGCGTAAGCCAAGCTACACTTTTCTTCATCACACGGGCGCTTTTTACCACTTGAGGCAAAAACATTTTACCACTACCAAACAAATCACCCACCACATTCATACCATCCATCAGCGGACCTTCTATCACGTGCAACGGGCGTGGATATTTTAATCTTGCCTCTTCGGTATCTGCGTCAATATATTCTGTAATACCGTTGACTAAGGCATGTTTCAGTCTTTCTTCAACAGTATTATTCCTCCAAGCTTCATCCTTTACTATTTCTTTACCAGCCGATTTTACGGTTTCGGCAAAAGCCACCAAACGCTCTGTGGCATCTGCTCGACGGTTGAGTACCACATCTTCGCATAGCTCACGCAGCTGAGGTTCTATTTGATCATAAATTTGCAATTGTCCTGCATTCACAATACCCAAATCCATACCCGCTTCGATAGCGTGCAACAGAAACACGCTATGAATGGCTTCGCGCACATGGTCATTGCCTCGGAAAGAAAAGGACACATTACTCACACCGCCACTTACTTTACAGAGCGGCATTTTTTTCTTGACGATTCTTGTCGCTTCTATAAAATCAACAGCGTAATTATTGTGCTCTTCAATACCTGTTGCGATAGCAAAAATATTGAGGTCGAAAATGATATCCTGTGGTACAAAACCAACTTGTTCTGTCAATATTTTGTAGGCTCTTTCGCAAATGCTCACCCTACGTTCCAAAGTATCTGCTTGACCCAGCTCATCAAAAGCCATTACAATAACAGCTGCACCAAAGGTTTTACAAATTCTGGCTTGCTCTATGAATTTAGCTTCACCTTCCTTCATCGAAATGGAATTGACGATACACTTTCCCTGCACACATTTCAAGCCCGCTTCAATGATTTCAAATTTCGAAGAATCTATCATCACCGGAATGCGAGCAATATCTGGTTCGCTCTGCATCAAATTAAGGAAAGTAGTCATGGCTTGGACCCCTTCAAGCATGGCATCGTCCATGTTTACGTCTATCACTTGTGCACCTCCTTCTACTTGCTGGCGCGCCACCGACAATGCTTCTTCGTATTTATTTTCTTTAATCAGACGAGCAAACTTCTTCGAACCTGTTACGTTCGTTCTTTCGCCAACATTTACAAAGTTGGTTTCGGGGCGAAGGATAAGTGGTTCCAGACCACTAAGTCGTAAATAAGGTTGAATGGTGTTCATTGTAAATTTTACTTTGAAAAAACAGGCAGGCAAAACAATAAGTTATCGCATGCAGAAATTTTGAAAAATTATGTTGATTTGCCTTAGCGCAGTGTGCCGCAAGCATTTGAAAGGCTAACTAAAATTTATTCTTCCACATCATACTTTCTACTGGCTGAATGGTACGACCAGTATATTTTGCATTGGCTTTGGTGTTATACTTATTGATAATTTCTCCGTCAACAGGGAAATAAATCAATTGCCCAATCGGCATACCTGCATAAACGCGCACCGGATGAACACATGAAATCTCCAATGTCCAAGTATTGCAAAAACCAACATCACCTTTACCTGCTGTAGCGTGGATGTCAATTCCCAGGCGACCTGTAGAGGATTTACCTTCTAGAAAAGGTACATGGGCGTGCGTCTCTGTATATTCTTCGGTAACGCCCAAATACAAAGTGCCTGGTTGCAATACAAAACCCTCTTCGGGTATTTCGAAATGAGTAATGGTATTGTGTTTTTTGGCGTCCAACTCTTTATCGGTATAAGTGGCCAAATGCTTGCCCAAGTGTACATCATAAGAGTTGGTACCCAAGCAAGAAGGGTCGTAAGGCTCAATAACAATGGTCCCTTTTTTTATTTCTTCGAGGATGCGGGTATCAGAAAGTATCATAATAATAAATAAGTGCGCAAATATAAATAGGTAAATTGGCAATTGGGCAAATAGTTGGTTTGGTGGGTATGTCCCAGGGTTTTCAACCGTGGGTTTTATTAATTTTTAATTAAATGCCTACATTTTTGCTATTTTTGATAAAAGCCTAAAAATGAAAACAGTTCTATTATTTTTCACTATTTTATTTCTAAGCCAAAGCTCGTTTGCTCAAACCGTTTTTGCTCCGCAAGGGGCGGTGTGGCATTATTATCTCGATGGCGATGGCACGGGATCAAATTATAAATTTGAGGTTGAAAAGGATACGATTTTAGGTGGACAATCTTGTGTAAAAGTAATCGGGAAAAAAGTTTGGATAAGCGGTAAAGTGGATACCCTTATTCCTACCTATTTCTATACTTCAGGTGATACAGTTTTATATTTCCATGATTCGCTTAAAAATTTCACTCCGATTTATATATTCAATGTAAAAAAGGGAGACACCCTTACGCTTGTTTACCCTGCCACAGCAAAATCAAAAAGTGGGAAGCCTTTTACAGTAGAAGTTCTTTCAGTAGATGTAGAAATTATTGATGGCATCTCACTAAGGACAGTCAACATAAATGCCCTTGACTTTACTGCGCTAGCTTTTAGAAAGTATACAGAACGAGTAGGAGCCTATTTTGTTGCTGATTTGTTGCCCATTGCAGGCACATTAACCACTGATCACAGAGAAGGAATTCGTTGCTATCGGGACAAGGAAATTGATGAAAAATTTGTATCCGACAAATGGGATTGTGATTATGGACCTACGGGTATTGACGAAAAAGCCTTTGCAAATGATATTCGCGTTTACCCAAACCCGGCCAATCAGCTACTCTTCGTCGAAATTGCAGCCCAAAATACAAAAGGTTACATGCAAATAATAAGCATGGACGGAAGAGTATTAAGCCTACAGGAAATTTCAGGAGCCAACAATAAATTGGACTTGAGTTCCATCAGTAATGGACTATATTTTCTTAATGTCACAACGGAACAAGAAAGCGATTCCAGATTAATATCCGTTTTGCACTAATCTACCGATATTATAATACACTCGTTACCTTTGCAGCAATGACAAAGCTCTCCGTTAACATCAATAAAATAGCCACACTGCGCAACAGCCGTGGAGGCAATAATCCTAATGTTTTGCAGGCCGCTATCGACTGCCAGCGATTTGGAGCCGATGGTATTACGGTACATCCGCGTCCCGATGAGCGCCATATCCGTTATGCCGATGTGCGCGACATTATGCCGCATATCACTACTGAATTTAATATAGAAGGTAATCCTACCGAGGATAAATTTGTGCAACTTGTGCTGGAAGTAAAACCTCATCAGGTGACCTTAGTACCCGATGCCTTGGGGCAACTTACTAGTAACCATGGCTGGGACACGATTAAGGATGCAAAATACTTGCGTGACATTGTTGCTGTTTTTAAAAAAGAGGGTATCCGTGTTTCTATTTTTGTTGACCCTGTAGTATCACTTGCCGAAGCGGCTTTTGATACCGGGACTGACCGAATAGAATTATACACTGAGCATTTTGCGACCCATTATCAAGCCGACAAAAATGCTGCAATTAAGGATTATGTTGCTGCTGCCAACGCGGCTTCGGCCAAAGGTTTGGGCATTAATGCCGGCCACGACCTTGACCGACATAACCTCAAATTTTTTGCACAAAATATACCCCAACTGGCAGAAGTTTCTATAGGTCATGCCCTAATAGCTGATGCGCTCTATTATGGCCTGGAGAATACCATTCAGATGTACCAACGTTGTTTGAAAACACTGTAAGATGGCGAAGAAAAAGCAATTGAGTTTTGAAGAACTATTGGATCGTGAGCTGGGTCTGGAAGGAAGCGAAAACCGTAAAGCTTTCGAAACTAAAGCCCGTTTTTATGAATTGAGTGAAATGATCAAAACGGCAAGATTGGATGCCGGAATGACCCAGCAAGAATTGGCAGATAAAATCGGCACCCAAAAAAGCTATATTTCCAAAATAGAAAATGGCAATTGCGACCTCCGATACTCTACCCTGCTGCGCATCTTCGAAGATGCTTTTGGCAAAACGCTCAATATTATTGCAGAATAAAAAAGGCTACCCTACAGGGTAGCCTTAATGATTTTTAAAATAATTGGAAGTTGACACCCACGCCATTCCAACCATTTTTGCCTGTCACATGTTCATAGTGTAGAATAATTTTCTTGTTGAGACCATAATTCAAAAAGTAACGATAAGCTTCTCTTAGTAAGGGATCAAAACCTCCCCCAAGGGGACGGTAACCGAAACCCAATGAAAACAAATACTGTCGGCGCATATCAGATTGTTTATTTTTCCAGCCATATTCTATATTCAAAAAAGTTGGACCATACGAAAAATAGTTCTTGTCTGCTTGCTGCTCATATCGTGTATATCCTAGCATAGAAAAACGGATAAACTTCGCTCTTTTTGAATAACTATGTTCTCCAAATTCTGCCTGAATCCCAAAATTACTCGTAACTGACAATTCATTGCGCATCAAAGCAATACCAACACCAACATTTGCTGTAAGTATGCCAGCCATCCTATTCTCTCCTGTTATCTGATGTCTTGCTATTCTAATTGGTTTTTCGTTGTGAGCTGTGTCATATTTTACGTACAAACTTCGGTTCACCAAGTCTGGTCTTTTCCACTTTCTAGAATAGATTTCTACCACAGAATCTATCAAATGAGCCGTACTTTCAATCCAATTTTCATCTCCGAAAATAGTTGTGAGTTCATTAATGTTTTTTGCAGAAAAAAGATATTGAATCTTAGGATTATATTTAAAGTTTCTGAATTCCCTTGCGTCAAAAATCTCAAGCACTTTAAAAGTATCCTTAGCTGTTTTCAGGGCTTGAAGTACTTTACCCTCACCCTTTACCCGCAAATTATTATGAACAACAGAACCATAATACCTCGAAACAACGGGCAATCCAGAGGCAGGTATTGACACCTCAAGATGCTTTGAATTTGCAAATAGCTTAATTGAATCCTGATATAAATTCAATTGCTCCTGGGATATCAATAATATTCTGCGAAAATCCTGTTCCCCCTTCCAATCCCGCACATCTGTAAAAGAAATTTGAAGAGCAATTGATTTATTGACCTGAACTGAGAAATTCATTTTCATTTTATTGGGATCCTCCGAAAACATCATTTCTATGGGGTCTTCATTAATCACCTGCGCAAATACAAGTTCGCCATTGATACATAAAATTGTACCAAGCATTAAAATTATTTTTTTCATAAAATTCTGATTAGTGATTTGAAGCAAATAGTAAATTTCTGATGGGCAATTCCTGAGAAGCACGTTCGCCTTCATTCGATTTGTTCAACTCAATAAAAGCCCGTCTCTTTTTCTTAACAGCCATATGATTGTCAATTTCTTTTGCACTTTGTAAATCTTCCAGATACAGCACAGCAATTTCTTTTTTTGCTTCCGATGGAATAGGGTTTTCCTGCAATGGCGAGGGTGGTTCTACAACTGATTCCAGTGCCCATGATTGCTGCGTTGATGCTTGCGACTCCTCAACTTTTTGAAACTTTCCTTGCGTTTGTGTAGCTTTTTGTATTGAAGTCGGGCTATTATTTTCGGGCTTTTGAATGGTAGCGTTGACAACAAAAACAGTATCTTTTTTTGCTTGCCTGAGGATGACTCTTTGAGCAATTAATTGTTCCAATCCGGTATCCTTATCGAAATAAAAACCCAGCAATAATCCCAATATTAATATAGCGGCATAGCGCCAATACTGTTGGCCGAAGAGCAAAATTGAAGAAGGTCTTTTCTGATTTGATTTTTGAATTTCTTGCCAAATAGCGGCTTCGTCATAGTTGTCCATCAGCTCTTCTATAGAAGCTTTTTTCAACTTGTCCCGCAATGCCTGATCTGTAGAGGGTATCATAAAATTTCTTGTTTTTGTTGTGCTATTTTCTTTTGCAATAATTGTCTTGCTTTATGCAGTTGTGATTTTGAAGTATTTTCAGATATCAGTAAGAGTGCAGCAATTTCTTTGTGGGTCATCTCTTCAAATACAAACAGATTAAACACTGCCCTATAGCCCGTCGGAAGCTGTTGCACCAGACTTAATATTTCTTTGGCGCTCATTTGCTGCAATGCTCTCTCATCGCTATACATCTGTTCCACGTGCAGTTCATTCATTTCCTCAAAGTGCAATTTACTTTTACGCAAATGCATCAGACATTGGTTGATGGCAATTCTGCTAAGCCAGGCTTGTACACTGCCCTCACCTTTATAATCAAATTGTTTAAAATTTTGAAACGCTGCTATAAATGTGTCTGTCAATAATTCCTTTGCATCCTCTTCGTTGGCTACATATCGCAAACAAAGTTTCATCAGTTGTTGGGCATATAAGCGATACAGACTTTGCTGAGCGGCTGGATTGCCTGCCCTGCACGCTTGTGCCAATTCGTATTCAGCTGTTTGTGTGGTTAAAGGAATATTCATTCAGTTTAATTGCTGCGCTCTGATTGTAAAATGCATTTTTTGTACCAATGGTTGCCTTAATCTATAAAAAACATCACAGATAATTTAAATCAAACTGTATATAAGGCCACAAACTATTAAACCAGAATCACAATTAGTTCCAAAAAGTAAATTTCCACAAAAAAACACCCTTTACCCACAATACAAAACCGTGCCCTTGAAGGGGCATGTTTTTATTGTTTTTACCCTCATTTTTCGGTACTTTTGTGAGCCTTTCAAAGGCCAGTAAACAATGGCTTTAAAAGGATAAAATTTTCCAACAAATAACAATTCATTTCCGATAAGACATAATGAGTACAGAAAACGAAGTTCTTAAGGTACCTGCCGATTATGGTGCCAACAGCATTCAGGTATTAGAAGGTTTGGAAGCGGTGCGTAAAAGGCCCGCCATGTATATCGGTGATATTGGTCAGAAAGGACTCCATCATTTGGTATATGAGGTTGTAGACAACTCTATTGACGAGGCATTAGCTGGACATTGTACGCATATCGAAGTGACGATACACCAAGACAATTCTATCAGCGTACAAGATGATGGTAGAGGTATCCCTACCGGAATGCACGAAAAAGAAGGACGTTCTGCACTAGAAGTAGTAATGACCGTACTGCACGCTGGTGGTAAATTTGACAAAGATTCTTACAAGGTATCGGGTGGTTTGCACGGTGTGGGTGTAAGTTGTGTAAATGCATTGAGCAGCATGCTACACGTAACCGTAGAGCGCGAGGGTAAGAAATTTGAGCAAGAATATTCTTGTGGTATTCCCAAATACCCTGTGCGTGAAATAGGTGAGGCAACAAAGCGTGGCACCCACGTACATTTCTTGCCCGACCATACTATTTTCAAAGAGAATATTTATGTGCGTGAAATCTTGGCTGGCCGCTTGCGCGAATTGTCTTACCTCAATAAAGGCATCAAAATCACCCTTACAGACGAGCGTGAGCAAGACGATAATGGCGCTTTCATCGTAGAAAATTTCTTTAGTGAGGGAGGAATTGTAGAGTTTGTTCAGATGCTAGACCGCAATGGCAAACGTGAGCCATTGCTTCCTTTTCCTATCTATGTAGAAGCGCACGATGCTGATACAAATGTAGCCGTAGACGTTGCATTGAGCTACAATACATCCTACAGCGAGCATATATTCTCTTACGTCAATAACATCAACACGATTGAAGGTGGCACCCACGTTTCGGGGTTCCGTAGAGCCATCACCCGCGTATTCAAAGCCTATGGCGATAAAAACAAATTGTTTGAAAAAGCCAAAGTAGAAATTTTAGGCGATGATTTTCGTGAAGGGATAAGTGCCATTATTTCGGTGAAAGTACCCGAGCCGCAATTTGAAGGACAGACCAAAACAAAATTGGGCAACAACGATGTAATGGGTGTGGTGGATGTATCAGTAAGTCGTGTTTTGGAAGCCTATCTCGAAGAGCATCCCAAAGAGGCCAAAATAATAATAGATAAAGTAATCATTGCCGCACAAGCTCGTGCTGCTGCGCGTAAAGCGCGCGAAATGGTACAACGTAAGAGTGTACTGAGCGGCGGTGGCATGCCTGGCAAATTGGCTGATTGCTCGGACAAAGATCCTGAACGCTGCGAGTTGTACCTTGTCGAAGGGGATTCGGCTGGCGGAACAGCCAAACAAGGCCGCGACCGTCATTATCAAGCAATCTTACCCTTGCGTGGTAAAATATTAAACGTTGAAAAAGCGCAGGAACATAAAATTTACGAGAACGAAGAGATTAAAAATATGTTCACTGCTCTGGGTGTGAGCGTGGGTACGCCCGAAGACCCTAAAGCTTTGAACCTGACGAAGCTTCGTTACCACAAGATCATCATCATGACCGATGCCGATGTGGATGGTTCGCATATTGCTACTTTGATTTTAACTTTCTTCTTCCGCTATATGAATGCATTGGTGCAGCAGGGTTATGTTTATCTCGCCCAACCTCCTTTGTATTTGGTAAAAAAAGGCAAGGACGAAGAATATGCCTGGACCGAGGAAGATCGTAAAAATGCGGTAACAAGAATGGCAAATGGCAAAGAAGATAGTGTCAACATTCAACGCTATAAGGGTCTGGGAGAGATGAACGCAGAACAATTATGGAGCACTACTATGAACCCTGAAACACGCTCTCTGAAACAAGTAACGATTGATAGCGCAGCGGAAGCAGACCGTATCTTTGCGATGCTGATGGGGGATGAAGTTCCGCCACGCCGCGAGTTTATTGAAAGCCACGCCAAATATGCAAAAATTGATGTGTAATTAGATTTTCACCAAACAATCATAATGAAAAACGCCACAACAATTGTTGTGGCGTTTTTTTGCTCGTTATACTGAACAGTATTTAATTAATGTTCTATTAAACAGCGTGTAAAAAATAATTCTAGAATTTCTGAAATTCTATATAAATAAACTTATTACTGCACGGGCGTCGATTGGTAAAAATCGGCACCGATGCGCAATAACTTTTCAAAGCTGCGCATTTGTACTAATAAAGTATCCTTGGTGGTATGATTGACAGCATACATTCTATCTACTGTACCAGGACTGTCTTCTGGCAATTCTTTCTTTTGATTTTGATGATAAGCTGCATCGTCTATACTAATCCAATACAAATCCATATCAATCGTTTGGCCATTTGTTTTGGTTATATCTAATTGACAACGAAGTGGGGCTTTAGCAATCAAAGTATCTAAACCTTCCAATTCATTAAGGTAAGATTCGGCATTGACTAATTTTAAAAAATCAAGGTAGGCAGCAGCACGCTTCGGTATGAAATAGGGAAACCTTGTTTTGACAGATGCATCAACAATGACCTCGGCTGAGCCTTTCAAATTGTTCAGAACAAAAGAATGAGAAGGTTCTTGTGGATATTGAACCGAAACCGAAGCGATACTATCGGCAGGCAATTCAATTTGTGTGCGCGAACGCCAATCATTAAACTCGGTGGTATAGCGTGGTGTAAGGTATCCATCAAAACCAGGAATCTCTACGAGATAAGGCTGATCGGCATTTTCAATAATCATATAAGAGCCATGATAGTTGGATCCTTGACCAGCAACATAAAAGCTACGAATTTTATTTCCCTTTAGGTCGTAAACCTCAACTTTTGTAGATAAGCCCGCCAATAATTTAATCACTCTGTCGTGGTCTTTTTCGCTGACTGGCTTGAGTGCAGTTTGCAATTTCATGCAAGTCAAAATATTGACAATTTGCATCGGCATAGCTGGAAAAGTCTTGTTCAAAGTCCAACGATTATTTTGGTCCCTTTCTAATAAAATAGATTTTCCATCATTATCTACCAGAAAGATTTTTCCGATAATCGAAGTGTCCTTTAAAGTAAAATTGGCATCCTTTCCTTGATATAAATTATCAGATTCCTTGACGAAAAAATAATAAACACCAAAGCCTAAAAAGGCAAACAAAACCAAATAAACTATTGTTTTTCCCATCCTCGTTCGTATTAAAATTTAAAGTGGCTTTTCGTACTTTCTTTTTCTAATAAATAAATAAACCACAGCAAATAAAACAATCAACAAATTAGGAATGGCAATATTGATCCATTGCCATTTTGTCTTTTCTGCCTTTACCCTACCCGTATCCAACAAACGCAATTTAACATCCTTGGAGCGGCTTTCTAATAAGCCAGAGTGGTCGGTCAAATACTCCATACAATTCAGCAAAAAGGCTTTGTTGGCAAAGGTATTTCTCGTAAACCTCCAATAACCCATATCCGTGGTTCCTTCTCTTTCGGTATAATCATTCTCAATCAAATCTCCATCAGAAATAACTATCATACTGGTAGCAGAATCGCATTGCGATTTAAAAGGCATTTTAAGAGAATCCTTCAATACTTTTAAAAAATCGGGCTGCAACCTATTGTTAAACACCGACTTAAACTTACCTTCTAACAACACGGCCACGGGTTGGTAAGGTTTGTTGAATAATTTATTGTCGGGCTTATAAGCCATCATGCTCAGGCTCACACGCACAGGATGTGGCGCTACCCTGCTGTATTTCGACGAAGCCAATAAAATGGTTTTCCGAACATCTTCGTTGGCAATGGTGTCAATGCTACTCGCAAAATTGGTCATTACTGGATCAAGGTTATGCACAATAGGATGATTGGAGGTAGGCATCAATACGGGAAAATAATACCAACTCCGCAACTCAATCTGTGGTTGATCGCCAATCATACCTACTGTAACCGGAATAGGATTGCAATCCATATCTTCAATCAAATTCGGATTGATACGAACACCATAGTTAAAGAGCATATCCTCCAAATTCAAAGGCAATTCTTTTGTCAGAAATGATTGTAAATTCTTTCCGCTACTATCAACCATATCTTGCATACTGGCCGACACGCCATCAAGCAGCCAAAGCACGTGCCCACCACGCATGATATACTGGTCAATTTTGAATTTGTCTTTATCTTCAAATGCCTCACGAGGCTTGTTGATGATGATGGCTTCGTAAGTACCCAAACCCGGACCAGGAATTTTGATAATATTATGTAAGTCTAAAGTATCAAGGTGGTACATGGAGCGGAGCGTCAATAAGGCATCTCGGGTATTGACTCCAAGGTTTTCACCATTACCCATGATGTACGCAATAGTTGGCTGGTCGGCCTGCCCCAAAAAGTTAATGGCGCTGGCAAATTTGTATTCCAACAACGTTTCTGAATTGTTCAGCACCTCAAAAGGATTCATTCCGGGTTGCTGATTTTCTAGCAGGTTCACTGGATATTCCTTTCCTTTATATCTTACCAATGCGGCAGGGAATACAATTTTTTCAGAATATCCATCCTCATCTTTTACCTGTAGATTGGTTCCGTTAATGCCTTTCTTTGCTAAAGATTGGAAAATTGGACCTTTTTCTGCTTCCGACTTCCCTTCGAAAGGATCAATAAAACGAAATACTACATTTTTACCAGCTACTTCTTTAAAATACTGAAGGCGTTCGCGGGTAGAAGCAACCAAGCGCTTGAATCCAGCAGGCAAATCATCACCTTTAAGGTAAATATCAATGACGGCAACATCATCCATGTTGCGCAACATTTGCTTTGTAGAAGGAGAAAGGGTGAAGCGCTTTTCTTCGGTGAGGTCGAAGCCATAATGCAGGCGTGATGCCAATAGATTGACACAGACCAATATGCCGAGCAAAAGCAAAATGCGAATACTTGCTTGGCGCTGTTGGTTTTTCCTTTTGTTTGAAGAATGAGTAGCCATTAATGAAAACAGTAAAAATTAAGTTAGTCTTGTTGTGCGGTATCCCAGGTGCGGCGGTTGAGTGATAGTTGCGTCAGCGAAACAAATAATACAATCACCGATAAAAAGTAAACCATATCGCGCGTATCGATAATACCACGGCTTATAGAATTATAATGAAAAGAAAGTCCAATCATCGATAAATAATAATCTAATCCGCCATAAAATGCGGGAATACTACTGATGGCATCAAACCCTGAATAAAGAAGATAACAAGCAAATAAAGCCAACAAGAAACCCACTATTTGATTACTCGTGAGCGAAGAACAAAACAAACCAATAGCTGTGTAGGCTGCAGCCAAAAAAAGCAATCCGATATAAGAACCAATGATGCCACCCGTGTCTAAATTATTGGGTACAACAGAAAGGCTACCAATAGTAACTACATAAAGCAATGTTGGCACAAGCGCAAAAACGACCAACACCAAAACCGCAAAATACTTTCCGAGTATGATTTGCAAACTACTCAGTGGTTTTGTAGAAAGCCATTCTATGGTGCCACTTCTGAACTCGTCGGGGAAGGCACGCATGGTGACAGAAGGAATCAAAAACATCAGCAACCAGGGAGCCAATTCAAAGTACTTATCCAAAGTGGCATATCCATAATCTAAAATGCTGGTTTGAGGGACAGCCCACAAGATAAAACCACAAGCGAGCAAAAAAACGATGATGGCAACATAACCAACAATAGAGCTGAAAAATGAATTGATTTCCTTGACAAAAATGCTGCGCATAGTTTTGGTGTAGAATATTTTTTTCGAAGAGCGCAAACCTACAAGAAAAAGATGATTTTTGATGCATTATCACAATTCATTTGGGTTTTTAGCGTTTGTACTTTCTGTATCCTAATGCTTTATCTTTGTCGCCTCAAAGAAAAAAACAGAATCGGCTATTTATCTATTATATGAAAAAAATAATTCAATCCATTTTATTATTAGCTTCAGCATCAAGCTTTGTGGCTTGTAATGAAAAATTAAATATTGCAGCACCTTACAAAAACATCACTGTTGTTTACGGCTTGCTCAATATGGCAGATACCGCACATTATGTGCGCATCCAAAAAGCCTTTATGGACGAAAACCAAAGTGCCATAGATATGGCAAAAGTTGCCGATTCAAGCTTTTACAATGCATTAAATGTTGTCGTTAAAGAATATACAACATCAGGCTCCTTAGTAACCACAATACCTCTAGCCAAAGTTGATTTGGCAAATGAAGGATATGCAAAAGAAGCAGGAGCATTCTTCAATACGCCCAACTACGCTTTTAAGTTCAAACATCCGCTCAACCCTAGTTATAATTATAGATTGGTCGTTACCAATACTAATACTGGCAATGTCGATTCTGCCACAACCAATATCCTTAACAACTCTGACCCTACAAAGTTCGGAATACGTGAATGGAAGTCGGGTTTATATCAGTTATCTTTCCAAGATATTTTCTTAGCAAATGGGAAAATGGACGAAACAAGCTTTAGCGCCGATATCCCTTCGGGAGTGGGAGCAGTAGAACTGATTTTACGTTTTAATTGGACAGACAGCAATGTGGCTACAGGTGTTGCAACTAAAAAATTTGCAGACTTCAACACATTTAGTATTACGAACAACTTTAATCCTGGAGTATCTACAAACGTTTCCTTCAGTGCGCAAAACAAAAGTCTTTTTGAATTTTTGAACAGCGCAATGGGAAAGCCAGCGGATGCCAACCAATACCGTTATTTAGATTCTTGCGATATGATACTCTATATCGCTGGAGTTGAATACCAGCGTTACAGAGATTTAAATGCCAATAAAGGTGGGCTTACTGCCAATGAAATCCGCCCTTTATACACCAACATCAAAGGAAAAGATGTAATGGGATTGCTTTCGACAAGAACATTAACCCAAAAACTACAAATTCCACTAACGAAAGCCACGCAGGATTCACTCAGAAGCAACGCAATCACAAGAGAATTAAATATCAGATTTTACTAGGCATTTATGAGCTTTTTTTTGAAAAATCCTTCGAAATTTTCGAAGGATTTTTCGTTTTAATGGAGAGCCAATCAAGTGGATGCCAACTCCCTCTTATTCTTTCACAATTTTAATTGTCTCTTTAAATGTTCCATTGCTAATAGTCGCAAAATAAACACCATTGGGCAATGTAGGGTAGAGTTGAAAATTATGTTGCAACTGTCCATTGGTGCATTTTACGTTTTCACTCATTACTACTTTGCCCACAGGGTTAAGGATGCTGAGTGTTAAGTTTTGGGCATTACTATTAATACAAGAGCCAGTTAGAGTAAACTGCCCATTACTGGGGTTGGGATAAACTTTTAGCTCTGATACTGCACCAGTGGCTACAGCAGGTATTGTGGAAGGGTAAACCTCGCTGAACTTTGCCACAAAAACATTGAAGATACCGCCCGAACCCAAAAAACTGGGTCTAAACGAGCCCGCAGTAGCAATGCCACTATTACTGGTGGTATTGCCATAGAGGTACATATCATTCCCTTCGATAATAATATTGTTGGGGATTTCACCTTTATTGCCACCATAGTAGGAGCCATAAATTTTTTGCCCATTGGTATTATAGCTCGCCCAAAAAACATCTTGATCACCTTGCTGTATAGGCATAAAAGCACCTAAAGTACTGATGCCCGTTTTACTTAATGTACTACCTAAAATATACACATCGCTTTGGGGGTTTTTATTTATAGCTACTCTGCCAACACCATCACCACTCTCTCCTCCGCTATAGGTGCACCATATTCTTTTGCCTGTCGTATCCATTTTGAGTAAAAAAACGTCGTAGGTAACATTGAGGGTATCCTGCCAAGCTCCTTTTGTAGCAATGGCGGAATCACTATCTGTATGTCCACTAATGTACAAATGCCCTTGTGGGTGCATGGCTATACCGTAAGCAACATCAATTTTATTGCCCCCATAATAAGTGCCCCATAATTGTTTGCCAGCACTATCGAAACATGTAATAAAAGCATCGGTGCTATCGTAGCTGCTATTGAGTGTGGTTTTAAAGGCTCCAGTTGTGGCTATCCCTGTTTTAGATCGAGTATTGCCAACGGCATATAATTTAGTACCCTTAGCCACGATTGCTTGTACATCTTCTACACCTTCACCACCATAATAAGTACCCCATAACATTTTGCCCGAGCTATCAAATTTAGCAATAAAGCCTTCTCTGCTATTTTTGCTGCTGTGCGTATAGCTGCTTTTGTGTGTACCAACAGTTGCTATTTCATTTTCGCTATTTGTATTGCCATAAATATATACATTAGCCCAAGCATCCAAGCAAACCCCGAATATATCTGTTGAAAAAACGCTTGCTGAGGTAATCCCGCCATAATAAGTGCCCCATACAATACTGCCATCGGGCTTAAATTTGGCAATAAATGCACCACCATTAATACTGGCGGGTGAGGTTTTATGCGCACCAGACGTAGCAATGCCGGTATAGCCACGTGCAGCACCGACTAAATAGATATTGCCAACTGCGTCGGTCTTTACACTCCCCACTAGGTCTGACTGCTCACTTCCAAAATAAGTAGCCCATATTCTTTTGCCCGAGCTATCGAACTTAGCAATAAAAGCATCTAACGATCCACTGAGCGTATTTTGGTGGCTGCCTACAGTAGCAATATTTGTTGCAGAGGAGGTGTAACCAGTAAAGTACAAATATCCTTTGCCATCTGTGCACAGTTGTCCATCCCTTGTAAAGCCTATGTCGGCACCATAATAGGTAGCCCAGCTAAGGCTAGGGTCTATTACATAAGCAGTATTTCTGTTTTGTACTGTTACATCAAAACGAAGTGTTTGTTGCTGCAACACAAAACTACTGCCCAAAAGTTTGCCTTCTGCACTATAGCTTAGGGGTGCGGCTTCATGTATTTCGCCCATTGGGGTAGTAGCTACTATACTGCCATCGGGCATTTGCGCTATTTTAGTTGCGCCCTCATAGTGCATTTGTATTAAAGCGGCGTCGGCTTTTTGGCTTACCACAAATTCGTATTCTAAGTTTCCGTTTTGGGTATAGAGTACCCAGTCTATACCCTTGTAAATATTTTGATACACAATGCGCTGGTAGCTTTTAGCAATAATTTTCTTCTGTTGGGTATCGTAATGTGTTTCGTAATAGTCTTGTGGGGCATCGCTTATTCTTGTGGCCTTTTTATTAATCTTGTCCAAAAGCAAGTCTAATCGGTAACTTTCCTTGCCATTGTTCATTTGGTAGGCTATTTGGCCAGCACCTATAAATATTTGCATGCCCGCATTGCCTTGCAATACATAATCTATATCTTTTCTGGGCTTGCCATATTGGTCTTTTAATTGTCCTTTGTTTTCTATAAAAAAATGTGCTTGTTCAGCACCAATTGTATTTTGACAAATACCAGTATATGGCAAGAGTAGAAAGAATAAGAAATATTCTGAAAAGAAACTTTTTTTAATAAACATGACCTTAATCTTTTAAAAGTTCAAAAAAAAAAAAAATGTAATATTGTTTCGATAAAATTAATCAATTCTCACTCTTAAAAAAATGAAATGAAAAAAATCAAAATTTTAATGTTATTGCTTGTTGCAAGCCTATCGGGCTTTGCCCAAACTGCTTTGTGCTTGGAAAACAACAGCGATTGTGAAGTTCATTTTACTATTTATGGAGAGGCTTTAAGTTTACCCTGCTTAGGTACACCAACGGGTTGCAATAGTTATCGAATAGATGTTAAAGTGGGGCCTTATTCAGCACCATGTTTCTCTTCTTATGACGCAACTGCGCTAGCAATAGCTTCTGTTGGAGGGTCGGGTTGGTCAGGAGGTTTAGGTAGTGGCTGTTCTTTTCGTTATACCCGTGTCGAAATGCAGCAACTGTCTCCGTGTAGTGGTTGTGGTGTAACGGTGGGTATCAATGCTTGTGGTTTACCGCCAACAGACACCAACTGCGGGCAAACGCTTACTTGGTCGGCTACGCCAGGAGGAATGCCTGGAGATGTTACGATTACTTGGCCTTAATAAATGTGCTTTGTAAAAAAAGGGCTAAACAAATATTTGTTTAGCCCTTTTTTTGCGCAATCGTAAATATGCCGAAATACAAACAAGATATTATTTGCCTAATGGTTTGTTTTTTGCAGTTAAAGCCACTACTTTTGCCCACCTTACAAAAAAATATTTTTTAACAATTTAACTAGTTTATGGATCAATTATTTTACCTCGTGCCCGTATTTGGTGTCGTAGCACTACTGTACACTTTTATCAAAAGTGCTTGGGTGACCAAACAAGCATCGGGCAATGCGCGAATGACAGAGATTGCCGGCTACATAGCCGATGGTGCTATGGCTTTCTTGAAAGCTGAGTATAAAGTAATGGGTTACTTTGTCGTGATTGCAGCATTATTACTCGGTGTAATGGGCTATAGTGATGCCAACAGTCATTGGACAATTGCTTTGTCTTTTATTTTCGGCGCATTTTTTAGTGCATTGGCGGGTTTTTTGGGCATGCGCATCGCTACCAAATCAAATGTTCGTACTGCCGAAGCAGCAAGGACTTCATTGGCCAAAGCTTTGAAAGTTTCTTTCACTGGTGGTTCAGTAATGGGTATGGGCGTTGCCGGCCTTGCGGTACTCGGTTTGGGTTCATTGTTCATTATTCTTAAAATGTACTTTGCGCCAGATGCCGCTGTTGATAGCGAAGAAATGAAACGAGCTATTGAGGTATTAACGGGATTTTCATTGGGTGCAGAAAGTATTGCCTTGTTTGCCCGTGTAGGTGGTGGTATTTATACCAAAGCTGCCGACGTGGGTGCTGACCTAGTGGGTAAAGTTGAAGCGGGCATCCCCGAAGATGACCCTCGCAACCCTGCTACCATCGCCGACAACGTGGGTGATAACGTAGGTGACGTAGCGGGTATGGGTGCCGATTTGTTTGGCTCTTATGTGGCTACGGTTTTGGCTACAATGGTACTTGGCCGTGAAACAACGAGTGAATTAGGCGCAGATGCCTTCGGTGGCCTTGCACCAATCTTACTACCTATGTTAATTGCAGGTGTGGGTATTATCCTTTCTATTGTAGGCACCTTCTTTGTTCGTATTTCTGAAAACGCAGGTTTAAGCACCGTAAAAGTTCAAAACGCCTTGAATATGGGAAACTATGGATCTATAGTTTTGACAGCTATTGCCTGTTTCTTTTTGGCCACAAATATTCTACCCGAAACAATGAATCTGCGTGGATTTGAGTTCAGCAATATGGATGTTTTCTTCTCTATTTTGGTAGGACTTGCAGTGGGTACTTTGATGAGTATCATCACAGAATATTACACAGCAATGGGTAAACGCCCGGTGATGAGTATTGTAAAACAATCAGCTACAGGACACGCTACCAACATTATTGGTGGTTTGGCTATGGGTATGGAATCAACATTCTTGCCGATTTTGGTTTTGGCTGCTGGTATTTATGGTTCTTATCATTTTGCAGGATTATACGGTGTGGCAATCGCTGCAGCAGGTATGATGGCGACTACGGCTATGCAATTGGCTATTGACGCTTTCGGACCAATTGCTGACAATGCAGGTGGAATTGCCGAAATGAGCGAATTGCCAGCCGAGGTGCGCGAAAAAACAGATATTTTGGACGCTGTAGGTAACACAACAGCCGCTACGGGTAAAGGTTTTGCGATTGCTTCTGCTGCATTGACTGCATTGGCTTTGTTCGCTGCCTTCGTTGGTATTGCTGGCATTGACGGTATTGACATTTACAGAGCAGACGTTCTTGCTGGTTTGTTTGTTGGTGCGATGATTCCATTCATCTTCTCCTCTTTAGCTATACGTGCGGTAGGTGAGGCTGCAATGGCTATGGTAGAAGAAGTTCGTCGTCAGTTCCGCGAAATTCCAGGTATTATGGAAGGAACAGGTAAACCACAATACGACAAATGTGTGGCCATTTCTACCGAAGCCTCTATTAAAAAAATGATGTTGCCAGGTGGTATTGCTATTATTGCTCCCTTAGTGATTGGATTCCTTTTAGGCCCAGAAGTATTGGGTGGATTCCTTGCAGGTGCAACAGTGAGTGGTGTATTGATGGGTATGTTCCAAAATAACGCTGGGGGTGCTTGGGACAATGCAAAAAAATCTTTTGAAAAGGGTGTGGACATCAATGGCGAAACTTACTTTAAAAAATCAGAACCACACAAAGCATCTGTAACGGGTGATACTGTGGGTGATCCTTTTAAAGATACTTCTGGTCCTTCAATGAACATTTTGATCAAATTAATGTCAATTGTATCATTAGTTATTGCTCCTACTTTAAGTGGCTTGTTTCACGACAATATCCAAGAACACAGAAAAGCTAAACTGGAAATCATGATGAACGCCTGTGTTAGCGCAGGATGTACTCAAGAAGAATGTGATGCCGTAATGAGTGCTGGAAAAAAAGGAGCTTGCTGCAATGGTGACGCAACTAAAGAGGAAATGGACTGTACAGGAAATGTAGATTGCACTTGCGCACATTGTGCAAAAGGAGATGCTGCTGCGACTTCAGATTCAACTGCCGTTGCGCCCACTGTCGTTGAAGATCCTAAACCAACGGAACCGACAAAATAATATTCCGATTTTTGCAAATACAAGAAAATCCTGCTCAGTATATTTGAGCAGGATTTTTTCTTTTAGCCTGAAAACAAAACCCCATGAAAAGTATTATCCAAAAAAGTTTGGTGATTGCCTTGGTGTATTATGAGTGGCAGTTATTGGCTGTGAGAAAAAATGCCCTACCTTCAAAATTGAGAAATTTCAATACTCAAAAATTGACGCATCTAACCTTCAATATAAATTCCAAAAGGATACTGCATTTCAAACAAATTTAAACACTGTAGATACTATAGACAGGCTTGAATATGGCATTAGGCTTACATTCAATTATGATTTAGTAGTATCGACTAATTCAAAAACATCTTTCGAATTAATGAATTCCGCGTATGCAGTATATAAGCCTTGTCCAACAGATGAACGATTTTCTATTGATACAATAAAGAAATTCTCTATTGTTACTCTAAACGATTTTGATTCAGCAAATCCCAAGGGCACAGACATGTCAAATGGATACTTTGCTATTTTAAATACATACGAGGGCAAGGTAATTTATAATCAGATTTTCTATGATCCAAAGAGATTCATGATAGAGCAGCCAAGTACTTCTGGAACTGAAGATTATGATGTACATTTTATCAACAAAAATCGTGTAAGCAATTTGGTTTCCTTCGAGTTGAAAATAGAATACACTAATGGAAAGATTATAACAGCAAAAACCAAACCTGTCTTTTTAAAATAAACCCTATGAAAAATATCATACAGAAAAGCCTGTTCATTGCGCTTACCTATTATTCGATTCTATTTGTTGCTTGTGTGAAAAATACTTGTGGGAAAGGAGTAAGAGCTCCCCAAAAAGGAAAGTTTCGGTATAGTGCTATTGCCAGCCAAAACATAATTTATGAATTTAAGAGCAAAACAGAATTTTCAACAACAATCAGTCCAGAAGATACAATCTCTAAAAATAATTACGGCCTCAGGTTTCTACTTGACTATACAATAGCTTATCTGACTAAGAAAAAAATAATGAATCCTTTTTCTATAAACGCCGCTTATGCCTGTAGCCCTGTTCCGGATAATTTTACATCTTCCGATTCTATCAAAAAGATTTCAATTAAAACACTATTAGATTTTGATGCTGCACACCTCGTCGGAAGCGATGTCACCGAATATTTTAATGAAGTCTATCAGTTTTACTCCGCAAGCGAACCAATTCGTTACGAAAGAGCCTTTGCTGCGACATCACTATTTAGTGACCATTACGAAAGTTCTGGAACGATGGACTATAATCTATATTTTAATCATTCAGCATTCGAAAGTAAAACTGTTGCCTTCGAATTCATTATCGAATACACAAACGGCAAAAGCATTTCTGCAAAAACCAAACCCGTATTTCTACAATAATTTTTATGAAAAAAATATTGCGCAACAGTGCGTTAATTGGGCTGTTTTATTATTTGCTATTACTAGTAAATGCCTGCTGCCATTGCGAGCCAGAAAGAACCCGCTTTTATACAACGGAGGACATTATTGCACAGAATGTAAATTTCGAAATAGTGGGCGATACTGCGTTTAGCTATAATATCGTCAATAACGATTCTGTTCCAAGAATGAATTATGGACTGCAAATCCAATTTGATATAAAGGAAACAGTTTATTCAAAGTTTGAAATCAAAGGATTAATCCCGACAGCATATGCCTGTAAGTGTAGCCCAGATTATTATTCACCAAGAGACACCCTGAAAAGTATCCGTATTTTCACTTTAAAAAATTTCGATGCAAGTCATCCTGCAGGTTCAGAAATAAGTGAGTATTTCAAATTTTTAACGCAGGCAACTACTTCCGGAAGGATTTCTAAAAGATCTATTGCAGAAAGCATTTCCCAATTATCTACAACTACCTATACTCCTTACGATAATTTTCAATTCTATTTAGATAATATTCCTGATTCCCTGAACAGCAAAATGGAGTTTGAAATTGTAGCTGAGTTTAGCAAAGGGAAGATGCTGAAAGATACCACCTCGGTGATTACCCTTAATTAAAGTGAACGAACAACTCAAAAAGCTCCTCAATCAAAAAGCCAGACAATACAACCAAAAGGGTTTTATTGTTAAAGATCCGATTGTCATTCCGCACCGTTTTTCGAAATTGCAAGACATTGAAATATCGGGTTTTTTTGCGGCCATATTGGCATGGGGCAATCGTACAACTATAATCAACAGTACCAATAAAATAATGGCCTGGATGGACGAAGCGCCCTACCAGTTTATGGTGCAGCACCAAGAAAGCGACTTGAAAAAGATGATGACTTTTGCACACCGCACATTCAATGCTACCGACCTATTCTATTTTATTGAATTTTTTAAATTTCATTACAGCATACATAATAGTCTGGAAGATGCATTTGTTTCTGAGCATAAGTACAAGGAAGAAAATGTGGAGCAAGCTTTGATCCATTTCCATAATTATTTCTTTAGCCTGCCAGATTTTCCAGAGCGCACAAGGAAACACATTGCCACACCAGCCCGAAAATCGGCTTGTAAAAGACTGAACATGTACCTCCGCTGGATGGTGCGCAAAGACAAGTTGGGCGTAGATTTTGGCTTATGGAAAAAGATAAATCCTTCGCAATTAATTTGTCCGCTGGATGTGCACGTAGCCAATGTGGCGCATCGCTTTGGACTATTACCCAACACTAATTCTCATTGGCAAAATGCAGTAGCGCTCACTGAACAATTAAAAAGTCTGAACGAAAAAGATCCAGCTTTGTATGATTATGCTTTGTTTGGCTTGGGTGCGGAGGAGCGGTTTAAAAGTATTTAATGCCCCAAAAGGCACTTATCAAGCCTTCAATTTTGCTTACCTTCGCAGCCTATAAATTATTTTGCTGCGTGTCCGACATTATCAACCTCCTTTCTGATCATATTGCCAACCAAATTGCCGCTGGTGAGGTTATTCAACGCCCGTCTTCAGCTGTCAAAGAATTGCTGGAGAACGCCGTGGATGCAGGTGCCACAGAGATTCAATTAGTGATTAAAGATGCCGGAAAAGAGTTAATCCAAGTGATTGATAATGGCAAAGGGATGTCCCCCACGGATGCGCGCATGAGTTTTGAAAGACATGCCACTTCTAAAATTCAAAAAATAGAAGACCTCTTTACCATCCGCACAATGGGCTTTCGAGGAGAGGCTTTAGCATCGATGGCAGCAGTAGCACAAATAGAAATGAAAACCCGCCGAGCAGATGACGAGGTGGGTTCTCAAATTATTATTGAAGGCTCAGAAGTAATGAGTCAAGAACCCTGCGCTACTGCAATTGGCACAAACATAATGTTGAAAAATTTGTTTTTCAATGTACCTGCACGACGTAATTTTCTAAAAAGCAATACAACTGAATTGCGCAATATTGTTGACGAATTTACACGCATTGCTCTATCCTACCCTGCCATCAGTTTTCGCTATTTTAGCAATGGTGCGGAGCAATACAATCTGCCTGCGGGTAGCCTAAAAGCAAGGATAATCGGGCTTTTTGGCAGCAGTTATGATAAAAAACTGGTACCGGTTTCTGAGCAAACAGATTTCTTGAATATACATGGTTTTGTGGGCAAACCCGATGCCGCCACCAAAACCCGAGGAATGCAATATTTCTTTCTCAACAATCGATTTATACGAAGTAATTACCTCAATCACGCCTTGGTACAAGCCTATGAAGGTTTGATACCCAAAGAGCATTTCCCCTCTTATTTTTTGTTTCTTGAATTAGACCCAGCTAAGGTGGATGTAAACGTACACCCCACAAAACAAGAAGTAAAATTTGAAGATGACCAATTGATGTATGCGTATTTGAATGCCTCTGTAAAACACGCATTGGCACGTAATAATATTGCACCCTCTTTAGATTTTTCTTTGAGTGCCGAGATTCAGCAATTGCCTTCGGTGCAATTGCCCCAAAGCCCGAAAGATATTGACAAAGCGACTTCGGGCTACTTGAGCAATAGTTTTGCTCAAAAAAATCAAGCACATTTTATTGATAAAAAAGATGGGCTCATCCGCTGGAAAGAAGTGTATGAAATAGCCGGAAGTGTTCCTGAAAAACATTTTACTCAGGCGGAAATACAAGCCATTTCCCCTGCCCAAACAACCCAAAAATCTGCACAAATCACTGCTGCTGCTAAACAAAATATATTGTTGGTACAAGGCTCTATGTTGGTCACAACAGTTAAGTCGGGACTGATGTATATCCATATTAGGCGGGCACAAGAACGCATTTGGTACGAGCGATTGATGAGCCAATGGGAAGACGGAAAAACAGTTTCACAAAGGGTTTTATTTCCACTCAGCTATGAAGTAATGCCGCAAGACGAACCGCTGCTACTCTCACTATTGCCCGATATGGCAAGGATTGGCTTTGACATCAGTCATTTTGGAAAAAACACTTTTGTAGTGCAAGGCATCCCTTCAGGTATGACGGCTGGTGAAGAGAAAAATATTATCGACGAACTACTAGAACACAGCAAAAACGAAAGCACCAAGGCGCTGGAAGTGAATGCCCATACAATGCTGGTAAAAATTGCCAAGCGCATGGCAATGACTCAAACCGATTATTTGCAGGCCGAAAATCAGCAGGCACTTATTGACGAGTTATTTGCATGCAGCCAGCCAGAGTTTAGCCCGAATGGTAAAAAAGTATTTGGCGTACTGCCCAAAGAAGAGCTGGACAATTTACTGGGCTAAGACTTAGTGCAGCAAATCGAAATCCAATTGTTGCGTGTGTTCACACCTTTAAGCACAAAACCTGAAGCCAAGGCGGCTTCGCATACCATCGTTTCATCTTCAACCAATAAGCCACTCATCAGCAATATGCCGCCGCTGTGCAGCATAGCAAACATATTGGGCATGTAAGCCAATAAAATATGCCGATTGATATTAGCCAAAATGATGTCAAAAGTTTTCTGAACGTCTTCTATGCTATCCATGCTTACCACAATATTGTGGCAATGATTCAATCCGATATTTTCTTTGGTATTTTCATAAGACCATTCATCATTATCAATAGCGACCACTTCAGCGGCTCCTAATATTTCGGCAAGAATAGCTAAAACCCCGGTGCCTGTTCCGAAATCAAAAACTATTTTGTCTTTAAAATCGATATGCTGCATTTGCTCCACCATCAAATGAGTGGTAGCATGATGCCCTGTGCCAAATGACATTTTGGGCGTAATAATGACCTCGTGTTTTGTAGCAAGAGGCAGGCTATGAAAATGCGCCCGAATGGTGCAAAAATCATTAATGAGTACCGGTTCAAAATCAGCTTCCCATTTGGCATTCCAATTAGTAGGCTCAATGGTTTCAAGCTTAGATGTAAGTCCAAACTCCTGCAAAATTTCGGCAATGGCAACAGCTTGGTAATCTTCTTCCGAAACAAAAGCTTTTAAGCTTGTTTCCTCTTCTTCAAAACCTTCAACACCATGCTCGCTTAATGCGGCAATGAGTAATTCGCGGGTTTCACTATTAGGGATGGCTATGGAAATTTGGAAATAATTCAAGTGCTGTGTATTTGCGGCAAAAGTAAATTTTAAACACAACACTTTTTCAGGATATTTTTTGAGAACTGATTAAACTTATGATGAAACTTTTTGTCCATCTACAACTATTTGTTACAATTGCATGCAATACTTGCAACCAATTGTTGTTTAGGCATTTAATTCAAAAATCTTTTCCTCATTTAAAATAAACAAACAACAAAATGAACAAAGCCAAAATACTATTGCTCCTTGCAGCTTCTTCTATTAGTACTTCATCATTTGCACAAATCGAAAAAGGGACTGTCTTTTTGGGTGGAAGGTCTAATTTTAGTTTTAACCCTTCTGAAACCTCCAGTGTTTTAGGGAATAATAAAACCAATAGAACATATTTCAGTTTAAGCCCGAGAACCGGTTATTACCTTTCAAAATCTTTTGCAATAGGTTTAGGATTGGATTATAATTATGACCGGGGTTACAATATGGTCAATACTCTAGCCCCAACTTTGATGTATCAGGAAAATGAAAGTACAAGCAATAACTTAAGCATCAGCATCTTGGCTAGATACAACAAAGCCCTGAGCAAACGATTTGCTTTTTTTATTGACGGAACAATTTCTACGGGAGTCTTTAGTAAAACTTCTGATTACCAAAAGCTAACCACAGGAGGAACTACCACAATCGCAACACAGGAAATCAATGGCAAAGTAGGGCAAAGTATCAACTTCGATTTTCGACCAGGCATCGTTTACTTTGTCAGTCCTAAATTTGGGATTGAGGCTACTTTTGCAAGTGTGTATGGCAATTATACTAACATAAAACCAGAAGCTAAAAATGGCAATATGAGTGCAAAAAACTTTTTATTGGGTTATAACCTTTATCCCGCTGGTTTTGGCCTTGGTGTTCATTACTACTTTGCACCAAAACCTAAAAAACTAGTAGAAGAAGTAGTAGAATAGCATGATATTCTGCTGACAAAAAACAAAGCCGCCGCAAACAATAGTCTGCAGCGGCTTGTCTATTTTTAATCTTTACAATCCAACTTACTCAAATTCTTTATCAGCAATTCCTTTGTTGATGTCGACAGACTGAATTTTAAATTCTCCGCCCATCATTTTTAAAGTATAAGGAATTTTATATCCATTGGCTCCCGGTACTTCCTTATAGTCCGAAAACTCCATTACCATACCTGGTGTTTCACCTTCGCCAGCACCTATTTGTTTCACCAACAAACTTGTTTTGACATCATAATACTCCGAAGATTTTTTGCCATTTTTGGCTGTAGCTTCTACCCAATAAGCATCAGCACCATTGATAACGGTGATGCCTTTTACAGCGCGTTTTACGCCATACTTTTCTGGGTTCAACTCGGCTTGCATATCAGCTTGTTGTTTTGCTTCTTCCAATTCGGCTGCATCAAGATTTTTCTTTTGGCCTTGTGCTTCTTGATAACCTTTGTCTCCATTCAACACCATTCTCTGTAGGTTCATCGTTTGACCATTAAAAGTACCATTCACAACAGCTTTCATTTTATTGCCTTCTTTTTGAAAATTCATGATGGTAATTTCACCACCCTGCATGGCACCTTTACGAATCGTTTTGATATCCTTTAATGCCTTAATCGCCTTTTCACCACCGATTGCGTTGGCGTAGTTTTTAAGGATGTCTTCTACCTTAACATTACCGGCAGATTTTGTTTCAGAAGGAACAATTACTTTACCATAATTGTCATAATAAGTGATGATGTTATTTTTGGCAAAACGGCCCAATTTGCTCGCTACTTCATCTTTGCTACCCACCACAATAATATTCATGTTGCGAGGGTTCATGTATTTCTGCGCGGCAGCCTTTACATCAGCGGCAGTTACAGCATTTAGGTTTTTGAGGTAATTTTGATAATAATCTGCAGGCAATTTGTAACGGTCAATATTAATGGCAAATTGTGCCACACGTTGTGGAGCTTCCAAACCAATAGCAAAGCCACCACCGATGTAATTGATGGTATTTTGCAAAGATTCTTTATCTACATCTTCAGTTTGTAAACGATTCATTTCCGCAATCATTTCGGCAACAGAACTATCAGTAACAGGGTTACGTGCTTTGGCTTCTGCACCAAAATTACCCACCAATATATCCGAACTTAAACTTGAATAAGATCCATAAGTCCACGCATGTTTTTCACGAAGATTCAAAAACAAACGGCCTTGCGAACCACCACCTAAAATTGAATTGGCTACACTAGCCGCAAAACCATCTGGCGCACCTGGTTTCAAATCAATTGGCCTGGTGATGCTGATTACACTTTGCACAGAGGCATCACGCGGTACAAAAGCAACTTTTGGAGACAACGGAGCTTCAGGCTGACTGTAAATAGCCACAGGAACATCCTTTTTCACCCAAGCACCGAAATATTTGGCAACAAGTGGTTTTACCTCAGCAGCTGTGATATCACCAACAATAGCCATGTACGCAACATTTGGACGGAAATAAGTTTCATAATATTTCTTACAGCGCTCCAACGTAATTGCCTTTACAGACTCTTCAGTTACTACTTCGCCGTAAGGATGATTGGTAGTGTAGTTCAACACTTTCTGAACATTTTCCATCATTGCATCCGGGTCGTTTTTGCTTGTTTCCAAACCTGATAAAGTTTGTGTTTTCAGCTTATCCAATTCTTCCTGCTTGAAATCAGAATTAAGAATCATGTCGCTTAAAATTTCCATCATTTTGGTCTGATTTTTTTTCAGGCCATAAGCAAAAGCACCTTCGGCATTTGCCGAAATACTGGCACCGATAAAATCAATCTCTTCGTTGAGCTTGTCTTTACTGCGTGTCTTTGTACCACTCGATAATAATTCGCCTACAAAATCAGAATAGCCGGCCATATCGCCTTGTAATTCCTGGCGAATATCTAATTGAACAGAAATAGAGACTGTAGGAAGTTTGTGATTTTCTACCACAAAAACCTTTAGTCCATTAGGCAATGTAAAACTTTCTGTTTTGCCCAATTTTATTTCTGGCGCCGGACCAGGTTTTGGTCTCTGGCTACGATCTAATGTTTGTGCCCAAGTGCTTGCAGTAAGTGCAAAGGCTAATATGGATAATGTTATCTTTTTCATTGAATATTTTCTTTTTTGTAAAACCAAGGTTTTGTCGTTTGCTAAAAATTATTTCTTTTCTTCAGATTTTGGCAAATAATGAACCACCAATCGGTTCTCTTTTGTAAAGTATTTTTTAGCTACTCGTTGCAAATCTTCCTTAGTTATTTTGGTATAACGTCCCAATTCTGTATTCACAAGATTGGCATCGCGGAAGTAAGTATAGTTGGTAGCAAGATTTTCTACTATACCTGCCACACGACTATTCTGGCTGATAAAATCATTCTCAGCTTGGTTCAATAATTTTTTGTATTCAGCATCGCCCAATGGAGTAGATAAAACTTTAGCGATTTCATCGTCCATTATTTTCTCCAATTCTTCGGGCTTCACACCCATATTGGCAATACCAAACATCATTACAGCACCTGGTTGTTCATTGGGCAAAGCAAATGCACCAACAGCCAAAGCTTTTTGTTGTTTGTCTACGATCTCTTTTTGAAAACGAGAACTTTTACCTTGAGACAATAATTGATTTAATAATTGTAAAGCATAAAAATCATCTGTACCCATTGCTGCACCGTGGTATGCAAAAATTACTGCTGGCAATTGAACATTATCGTAGAATGTGGTACGCTTTTCTGCTGTTTGTGCTGGCTCTACTTCGGTAGGGCGAGGAATTGCTTTGGTACCTTTTGGGATAGTGGCAAAATATTTTTCTACCAAGGCTTTTGTTTGTGCTTCGGTAATGTCTCCACCAATAACCAACACGGCATTATTAGGTACATAAAATGTTTTGTAGAACTCCATGAACTCTTCAATCTTGGCCTCATCAATATATTGTTCTTTACCGATAGGGCTCCAACGATAAGGATGTACAGTGAATAAATTATCAAACACTACATTGAGCAACTGACCATAAGGGCGATTGTCAAAAGTTTGTTTCTTTTCTTCTTTAACTACTTTACGTTGAGTCTCTACACCGATATCATCAATCTTTGCCTGAAACATACGCTCAGATTCCATCCAAAGAGCAAGCTCTAGTTGATTTGAAGGTAAGGTTTCGAAATAAAAGGTACGATCTTGAGAAGTATTAGCGTTCAACTGACCACCATTGGCTTGCACCAATTTCATGTATTCACCACGACCAATATTTTCACTTCCTTCAAACAATAAATGTTCGAAAAAGTGAGCAAAACCAGTACGTTTTGGATCTTCATTTTTAGAACCAACATGGTACATTACAGATACCGTAACAATAGGAGTGGCATGGTCTTCGTGCAGAATTACGTGTAGTCCGTTGGGCAAATCATATTCTGTAAATTTAATTCGACCCTGTGTGGCATTAGTTTTTGCAGCGGTTGGCGCTGTTTTTGTCTGTGCCATCGATGGCGCACTGAGCAGGGATGTACCGAGCAGAAGCGCATAAAAAGCTTTTAACTTCATAAAATTATAGTGCATTTTGATGAGCGAAATTATCATTTTATAGGCTAGAATGTTGCGTATTTTAAAAATTCCACCGAAAATCACCCGAAACTTCACCCGTAAGGGCTGATATTTGCATCAATTTTTTAAAATCTGTAAATGATAGATACCGTAATATTTGATATGGATGGCTTGTTATTAGACACAGAACCACTGTGGAGTAAAAGCATGCTGGCTATTGCAAAAAAACATCACATACCTATTACCCCAAAACAATTTAAAGAAACAACAGGGCTAAAAATACATGAGGTTGTCGCCTACTGGGCAATCAAATATCCTTGGCAAGGCGCAAGTGTACACCAAGTAGCCGAAGAAATCATTGATGACATTATTGTGCTATCAAAAGCAGAAGGTCGAGTGATGCCCGGCGCTATTCAACTACTAGAGCAACTCCGCACAAGAGGGTTTAAATTAGGTGTTGCCACATCTTCTCCGATACGGATGTTGCAAGAATTAATTCATTTTTTCGAACTCAGCCATTACTTTGCCGAATTGTCTTCGGCAGATACCGTAGGCTATGGCAAACCTCATCCGGCAGTATTTTTGCATTGTGCAGCGCAATTAAAAAGCGACCCCTTGCAATGTTTGGTATTAGAAGATTCGGTGAATGGTGTCATAGCAGCAAAAGCGGCAAGGATGAAAGTAATCGCCGTACCCGATCATTTGTATTGTAATGACATGCGCTTTGCCATTGCCGATAAAAAAATAAGTAGTTTGACAGAAATAAGCATCGAAACAGACTTTATTTAGATTGAATTACTGATCCTTTTTCAGCCATTCATCTATAAAGTGGTGAATCGATTTTTTTTGTTGAAACTTTTCAGAATTATATTCATTGGATTGGTTGTGCGGGATAGAAAGGCTTTGCCATTCATTTTGCACTAATAATTTGGCCATAAAAACGATTTGACCAACGTGGTAGCTATAATGTGCAATCTGCCTATTAAAAGCCTCTAAAATGGTATGCCCTTCATTGCGAATGTAAATGAGCTGATTTAATTCTTCTTCTTTTGTGCTTTCGATTGCCGCAAACAAACAATCCCAACCATCGTTCCATTTTTTCATCAATTGCGCACGCGTCAAATTTTCCGATTCAAATTCTGCGTCTCTCAATCGCCAAGGCTTTTCGCCATCTGTTGTTTTAAAATCAGTCCATCGGCTGAGCATATTGCCCCAAAGATGCTGAACGATAATGGCAATGCTGTTTACCTCTTGGTTTGGACTTATAAACAATTGTTCATCATTTAGCTGTAGCATAGCTTTTTCGCCCAGTAATTTATAATATTGAAATTGACGAAGTGCACTTTTAAGATAAGACATACGCAATAATGTTTGTTCAAAATTAAGAAGAATGGGGAGCTGAAACAAAGCACTTGTGCTTATTTTTGTTGGTAAAAATCAAATTAGTGTCAGGAAATCATCCATTTTTCATTCAAGAAAATTCAATACTTGCACGCTTAGCTGCCAAGAAATTAAAGCAGCCAAAAATAGCGATGGTATTGGGTAATAAAGTTTTATTATCGGGTGTAAGTAAATCGGAATTTCTGGGTGATGAAAAATGGGTAAAACACGAAATGGCGCATATCCTGCAATTCAAGCAACATGGTTTTCTATGCTTCATTGTCAAATATTTACTTGAAAGTGCACGAAATGGATATTACCATAACAAATTTGAAATAGAAGCAAGAGCTGCTGAAGAACAATAAAAATGGCTTTGAATTCTTCAAAGCCATTTTAGTCAAATAGTATTCTAGATTTCTACACCTTACTCTTTTTCTTGAAGATATTTTTGATTTTCCCAGAAGTTGTAGGCGCTTCGTCTTCATAGTATCCGCCACCACTAACATCGCCTCCATAGCCATAGCCGTAACCATAACCGTAGCCATAGCCGTAGCCGTAGCCGTATTTCTTGCTTCTTTCAACACCGTTAAAGATAATTGCTGGATTAGTAATTTTGCGATCTTGATAGAGCATATCCAACATTTTGATTTGCCCTTTGATAGTACGACCTTGACGAGTTACAAATACATTGACACCAGAGTATTTGGCCAGGATAGTAGCATCCGAAACCATTCCGATTGGTGCGGTATCAATGATGATCACATCAAAAATTTCTGCCAAATCTTCAAGCATTTGTTTATTACGTGGCTGGAGGATCAATTCACCAGGATTCGGAGGAACGGCTCCACAGTTGGCTATAAACAAATTACCGTGCAAACCTGATGGTTTAACCACCTTGTCCAAATCATTGATAACACCAGCCAAATAAGCACTGATACCACCATCTCTATCCAAATTTAAGCGTTCACTGATTTTGGGCTTACGAAGGTCAAACTCCATTACTAATACCTTCTTATGCGTAAGAGCAAGAGTTAAACCAAGATTGATTGAGATAAACGTTTTTCCCTCGCCACTTACACTTGAAGTAACAAGGATGGTCTTCTTATTCTCGTTTACCGCCATAAACTCAAGATTGGTTCGCAACAAGCGAAATTGTTCGGCAATGCCAGTACGGATACTAGGACCAATAACCACTTCCATACCATCTGGAGCTTTATTAATTGAGCCCAAAATAGGAATATTGGTCATTGCCTCAATGTCTGTTTCGTTCATTACTTTGTTATTCAGCAACTCTTTGGTTGCAAGTGCTGCACAAGGAATTAAAAATCCGACAAAAAACGCAAGCGTGTAAACGCTCTTAGAAACAGGCTTTACAGGTGTGCCAACGTTATATGGCTGCACAACAAGTTTTGATTTTGCTGATGCAGCATTTAATGCAATTTCATTTTCTAGTCCCTTTTGGAACAATGTTAGGTACATACTTTGCAGTACCTCATACTCACGCTTTACATCATTTATTGATCGGTCAAGGCCAGGAATAGTATTAATGAGTCCGCTGTATTTGGCAGAATTTTGATAAGCAGATTGAAGTGTTCCGTTGATCAGAATTTCATTTTTGTTAATTGCCTCAATCATACTTTTTCGCAAAGCAGTAATTTCCGCTTCGTCTCTTTTTCTGATTAAATTTTCCTTAGGTTGATTTTCAACTTCTATCTTTTGGGCAAGCATATTATACTTCTCAATCATTGCAATTAATACCGGATCTTTCGGAGAAACACCTGCAATAATTGGATTCTTATTATCAGAGATATTAGAAACCGTGGATCTTACCTCATTTAGGGCTTGCTTTTCAAGAATAACTTCATTTATTTTTTGCTGAGACTCTTCTTTTCCTGCAACATATGCACCGCCTTGAACACCAACATCAATCATGTTATGGCTAACTTTTATTCCCTCAACCTTCGAATCAACTCCCTTTAACTGGTCAGCTAACCCCCTTTGTCTTTCATCAATAAAATCTCTTGTTTTTTGGGCAGACAATACAGCATTTGACAATTCATTTACATGGTATTTTGCTACTAATACATTAATAAAATTAATTGCCCTTGCAGGCAGATTGTCGATCATAGAAATCTCTAACATACTAGTTCTGCCATCTGTAGGATATATTTTCAAAACTGATAAAAATTGACCAACAGCGGAAATTTCAGGTATAACGATTACCTTTATTGGGTTGGCTGCATAGCCTGTCGATACATACTTATTGTTTACGTAAACAATTTTCATTCTACCAAAAGCGGTCGAGGTCCAAGAATCAAAAGGAATCCTTATTGTTTTTTCATTATGTGTTACTTCAAAAAGCCCTTCAATTAATTGGTCATTTTCAGTTGCTTGAGTGATCACGAATTCATCTCCACCACCCTGATAACCTGAAGTGTCAAACACAACACGAATAGGACACTCTTCATAAATTTCATTTTCTTTTACTTTGCCTTTTACAAAATATCTAATATTTAAATCTAAAGAATCAACAACATCTTTCACTAAATCCTGCGACTGAAGCAACATGATTTCATTAAACATATTAATTCCTTCATCTTGAATACCAATTTTCTTTAAAACTGATGGTCCTGCTGTTGCCCCCCCATTTGCTTCCCCTCCATCCAATAGTAATGAGCTTTTTACCTGATACATGGGTGTAGTGTATCTAAGATAGATAAATGCAGCCCCAAGAGCCATGGTCAAACTTAGCAATATTATGTACCAATAACTAATAATAGACGCTAAAAAACGACGTATATCAAAATTTTGATTTATTTGATCTTTTATTACTCCTTGTGCTGTTGATTGTTGCTGATCCATAAACTACTAAAATAATAACATATTAAATTTCACCCTCACAAGAAAAATTACCTCTTTGCCAATTGTACAATTCCATAAATAGAAAGAGAGGTGGTAACTAATCCCATTATTGTTGGAAGGTAAAACAAAAGAAATTCATTCGTTTGTTGTCTTTTTAATCTGTTCGGTTCCACGTATACAATATCATTTTTTTGAAGGTAGTAATACGGGCTTGTAAACAATGTTTTACTATTTAAGTTAACTCTACTGAATTCTAATTTGCCAGCGTTTTCTCTGATAACTAAAACCCTATCCTTTCTTCCTGTCAAAGGAATGTCGCCTGCTGAAGATATTGCTTCTAAAATATTAATTTTATGATTTGGAGCTAGAATAGGTCCTACTCTTCCTATTTCACCCATCATATTGACTTTGTAGTTTAGTAGACGAACTTCTACCACGGGCGCCTTTATGTAAGAAACCAATTTTTCCGCAATAACTTTTTTTGCTTCCTTAGTTGTCAATCCACCAATTTTAATCTTCCCCATGACAGGAAAATCAATAATCCCTTCAGAATCTACTAAATATCCTTTTACAGATGACCCAGCCCCCCCCATTACTCCAACAGCGGCTATATTAAAAGGTACTCCTCCCTCGTTAAAAATACCTACGGGGTCTTTTTGTGTAAATGCATCTTCACTACTAATGTTGATAGCAACAATATCGTCAGGTGCAATAGTTACTGAAGGCCTAGGCAAGACTTGCACAATTTCAGTCGAGGTATCGGCTTTTTCATTTGTATAAAAATAGGTTACCCGTTTGGGAGACGAACAAGAGGCTAAAAGCGCCAATAATCCAACACCGAAGAAACCGTACAATTTTATCATTTTAATCCTTTTTGAGTAGGCAAAGTTAATAGAAATACCGATATGTTTTATACTATAGTCTCATATAATTGCTTATTTTTAAAACCATATTCACTCAATTGCCACATTAATTCTTGTTGGTCTTGAGGCATATTTTTAATATGATTCATATGTCGCTCATGGTGCAAATCGGTGCCACAAAAATCATACAATCCCATCTGCATCAATTTTTCTGCATTGATTTTGGTAGATTTACCATAATACCCCAAAATGGACAATAAGTTCATCTGCAACAAAACCCCTTTGGCCTTCAGCGCTGCATATACCTCCATATTAGTCTCGTACAAATACCTTTCAGGATGAGCTAGTATCGGATTGTAACCATTTGCCTGAACCGCAAACATAATTTCATTAAATTGCCTATTCCACCCTGCCATACTTGCCTCCACCAAAACATTGTTCTTGCCAAAAGACATTAAACCCTTTGGTAAAACGTGGTGCAGAAAATGCGTATCCAAAAAATACTCTGCAGAAACCTGGATATGTATATCAGGTAATTCTTTAGCTAAAAAATCTTTCAAAGGCTTGAAAAAACGCTGAACTTTATCGGTATCATTATCATACATTTCGCCATGGATATGTGGCGTGGTGATGTAATTTTTAATACCTAAATCGTATAATGATTTTACAAACTGAACACTATCTTCAAGTGATTGAGACCCGTCATCGATGGCTGGCACTAAATGACTGTGCATATCCAAGCCTAAAAACGAAAAATCACTTACTGTATAAGTGGGGCTTGGTACAGCCGTTTCTTTTTTCTTGAAAAATGAAAACATAAAACCAATTTTTAAGAATAACTCATACTCAAATTTACGCCTCAAATTTACCTCCTAACAATAGAATTGAATAAAAATTATTTACTAATTCAACTTTGAAGGATTCCATTTCAGCTGGTCAAATGTTTTTTGCTTTTTGACAAAATATTGCCAAATGATGCTGCCAGGGTAAATTCCATTTTTGTTTGGGTTTGATGAAACAGTTTTTTGAGCCTCTTTCCTATGTTTCAACCACTTATTTATATTAAAATAAAAATTAAAGTGTGCTTTTATTACCGTAAAAAATTCAATTCTCTTTCCTTGAAATAACAAATGAAACGCAGCAACACCGTCTAAAACCAATCTGTAGGGCATTAACCACATCAATCTACTCAAAGGTTCATTTTTAAGCAAAAGCACAAGGCTGTTTCGGAAATTGTAAAACAATTTTTGTGGGCTACCATAGCTAATGACGCTGCCTCCTACATGGTAAACAGTTGATTTTGAGATATAGGCGATGGCAAAACCTGCATTTTTCAATCGCCAACAAAGGTCTATTTCCTCCATGTGCGCGTAAAAATCTGGGTCAAGACCTCCCACTCTGTGGTAAAGTTCAGCCCTTATAAAAAGACAACCACCTGATGCCCAAAAAATTTCAATGTCGTCATTATATTGCCCCTCATCTGATTCAATAACATCTAAGATACGACCTCGACAAAACATGTAGCCCAAATTATCCTTAAAACCACCTGCTGCACCTGCATACTCAAATTTTTCACGCTCTCGCCAATATTTAATTTTAGGCTGACATGCAGCCAAATCTTGGCGGTGCTGCATCGCAGCGTGCAAAGGCTGAAACCATCCTTCGGTCACTTCAAAATCTGCACTCAGCAATACATAATATTTAGAATCAATTTGCTTTAACGCAGTAGCATAGCCATGCGAAAAGCCTTTATTAACAGGTATCTGCAATAAAGATACTGTTGGAAAACAAGTACGAATGTATTCGGCAGTGTCGTCGGTAGAAGCATTATCCACCACCACCACCGAATAACCCGCTACAGCTTCGGCAACAATTAAGGGAAGAAAAAGCTCATGCCACTTTTTGCCATTATAGCTAAGAATGACAACAGCGGTGTCTTGAGCAGTAACAATCATTTATACAAGATGCAAATTACTTGTACTTTGGTTCGTAAAGGGTACTCTCTGGCACTTTGATATCTTCGTTATTTTTGAAGCTGTGCTGATACAACTTGTAACATCCAGACCAAGCAAAGATGAAAAAGCCGAAGAAAAATAAAAGGAATAAAAACCTTGATTTCGAGGGTTTATTGTACTCAATATCAGCGTTATTAGCGATTTCGTGTTCTTGGTAGTTATTTTGCGTATCCATTACGATTTTTAATTTGCAGGGACAAAGATAAAAATTATACGCTCAAAACAGCAATACTTTTCTAACTATTTCGTTTCTTCAACATCAGAATGATTTTTAGCCAATTTTTTAACTGGAGAACCTACCTTGTAGCAGCAGCATTAGTGATTGTTGCGGCCTCACTTTTGTACACTAGTCAACTAGCCTCTAAACTTGCAGTAGAGGAAAGAAAAAAAGTAGCATTATTTGCCGAAGGGATTAAATCAATAGCTTCTGCAAAAAATGGCGAGGAGCTCAATTTTGTAACAAACATTATCACACAAGACAGCACTATACCGCGTATTATCACCGATGAAGCGGGAAATATTCAAGACATTAGAGCAATTGATACAACAGGTGTAAAAAATGTTCCGCTTTTCCTGCAACAAAAAATTATCGAATACAAAAATTTAAACAACCCCATTGTCGTACAATATGGCTATGGTAATGTCCTCATCTATTATGGAGAATCCTATTTACTCTCAAGGCTACGTTATTTTCCTTATGCCCAATTGGCCATTATAGCACTTTTCCTTGTAGTAGTGCTCATTTCTATCGGCACAGCCAACCGTTCCATACAAAATCAGGTTTGGGTAGGACTTTCGAAAGAAACAGCGCATCAACTAGGCACACCAATTAGCTCAATAGAAGGATGGATGGAAATAATACGTGAAGAACTGCCCAACAATGACCATGTATCTGAAATGCAAAAAGACATTGACCGTCTAAAACTTGTAGCAGACAGATTTAGCAAAGTAGGTAGCGAGCCCAAACTTATGATTGAAAATCTGGTACCACGACTTGCCGAAATGGTGAATTACATGCAAAAGCGAGCACCGGGAAAAGTGTTTATTTCTTTTGAAACTTCAAATGATGTAATTGAGGCCAACATTAGCGGTGCCATATTTGACTGGGTAATTGAGAATCTAATTCGTAATGCGCTAGACGCGCTGGAAGGAATTGGCACAATTGAAGTAAATATTAAAGAAAAAAATGCAGATGTAATTATTGACATCAGCGATAATGGAAAAGGGATTCCTAAACATTTGATCAAAAAAGTATTTACACCTGGCTTTTCTACAAAAAAAAGAGGTTGGGGGCTCGGACTCTCACTTTCAAAACGCATCATTGAGCAATACCACAATGGAAGCCTTAGCATCAAACACTCGGAAGTACAAAAGGGCACAACCTTCAGAATTATTCTAAATAAATAATGAGGCCTCATTAGCCTATAAAACGGCCTGTATCATCATCCAATTTTCTTTCTGCAAGCAGCAATGTAAACTGATTAATCAATGAATAATTACCTTCGCGACATTATTTAAAAAACTAAAGCATGAAGCAAGCATTTATATTTCCAGGACAAGGCGCTCAATTTGTAGGAATGGGCAAAAACCTATATGAAGAACATAGCCAAGCAAATGAACTTTTTGAACAGGCCAATGAACTATTGGGTTTCCGCATTACCGATGTAATGTTTTCGGGTACAGAAGAAGCATTGAAGCAAACCAATGTAACTCAACCTGCCGTTTTTCTTCATTCAGTGATACAATTTTTGTGCAGCAGCGAGTACAAACCAGATATGGTAGCTGGCCATTCTCTGGGAGAATTTTCGGCTCTAGTAGCCAATCAGTCATTAACATTTGCTGATGCACTAAAACTAGTGGCGCAACGTGCTGCGGCAATGCAACGTGCTTGCGAAATTAACCCTTCGACAATGGCTGCAGTGTTAGGTCTTGCAGACGAAATTGTAGAAAAAGTGTGCAGTGAAATTAGCAATGAAGTTGTTGTAGCAGCTAATTATAACTGCCCCGGGCAATTGGTGATTAGCGGTAGCTTGGCAGGAATAGAATTAGCATGCGAAAAAATGAAAGCAGCCGGGGCAAAAAGAGCATTGGTGCTCCAAGTTGGAGGTGCATTTCACTCGCCATTAATGATGCCCGCCCAAGAAGAGTTGCAAGCAGCTATTGAGGCTACCACATTTAACAATCCTATTTGTCCTGTATATCAAAATGTAGATGCAAAACCTTACACCGCAGCAATAGATATCAAGCAGAATTTAATTAAACAATTAACTGCTCCAGTACGTTGGACTCAGACAGTGCAAAATATGGTGGCAGACGGAGCTGAACAATTTACAGAAGTAGGACCAGGCAATGTACTCCAAGGTCTTGTCAAAAAGATTATCGGCAAATAGTCATTTTCTCACTTAACAAAAAAAGCTGTTTGAACTGAGTTCAAACAGCTTTTTTTGTAGGATTAATGAAGTTTATTTCTTCAGTTTTTCTTTAGCATCCTTTGCAGTATTTTCTATTTTTTCGGCGGCTTTGGCAGCAGCAACTTTAGTGGCCTGGGTAGCCTCTTTGACTGCAACATTTACTTTCTCTGCAGCTATATTTGTTTCCACTTTTATTACGTTAGTGGCATTCTTCACCTCTTGCTTCACCTCAGCAACAATAGTACCAGCTTTAGTTTTGGTGTCAGCGGGCGCTTGGTTTACTTGTTGAGATAATGTATCTACAACAATAGAATCCACTGCTGCACCCATTTGCTGCGCAGGACCAATTTCTGGGACAACCGTCTCTGCCATTGGCATATCAGTTTTGACCTCTTCGGTTTGGCCACAAGAAGCAAAACAATACATAATACCAGCAACAAAAAACAAACTTATTTTTTTCATCTGAAATACAATTTTGGGGATACAAAGTTAAGGCGGAGATTTTCTAGTTTTATTGGGGATAAAAATTTTAACTTCATCATAAAATAAAATAAAAAATGACTGCGAAAGAAGACAACATTTACCCTATCGGACGAATGAATACTCCAGAGGAATTTTCCGAAAAATTATTTAGAGATGCCTTAAAAGAAATCAAAGTATTACCCAGAATATTAGATTATTGTATCGAAAATCTTGACGCTGCACATTTAGCCACATCGTATCGCGAAGGAGGCTGGAGCATTCATCAGATAATACACCACATTGCAGATAGCCATATGAATGCTTTTATACGTATCAAAATTGCCCTGTGCGAGGACAACCCCACCATAAAGCCCTATAATCAGGATGATTGGGTATTAACATCGGATGTGATGACGGTGCCCGTTAACTATTCCATCACCCTTATCCATGCCTTACACCACAGATTACATGCGCTTTTGGCTTCCCTAAATGAAGATCAATTAATGCGTACCTATTATCACCCCGAATACAATAAAACAACCGCTATTTGGCAAGTCGCATCAAATTATGCTTGGCACGGCAAGCATCACGCCGAACAAATCCGACAATTGAAAATCAGAAATAATTGGTAAGCTTTATTCAAAAATGGCCAAATAGTAATCCTTCTTTCCTTTCTGTATGAGTAAATATTTGTTATTGAGCAAGTGTTGTGCTTCAATTTTGAAATCTAAAGCCGACACTTTTACTTTATTGATGCTGACCGCATTGCCCTGCAAGGCTTTCCGGGCTTCACCTTTCGAGCTGTAAATATGATGTTCGGCAAGAAAGGTGATTAAATCGGCGCCATCGGTTTGTAATGAAGATAGTGGCACAAAGACCTGTGGCACTCCATCCATTACTTCGAGCAATTGTTTTTCGGTGAGCTGCTTCAATTCATCAACCGCTGTCTTGCTAAATAAAATTTCAGAAGCTTTGATAGCAAAGGCCAAATCTTCGGCACTGTGCACCATAGTTGTTAGCTCTTCTGCAAGTGCCTTTTGCAATAAAAATAAATGAGGTGCTTTGCGATGTTCGGCAATCAATCCATTAATCTCTTCCACACTTTTAAAGGAAAAAATAAGAGACATTTTTTCCGCCTCATCGTCTTTAAGGTTGAGCCAAAATTGGTAAAACTTATAGGGCGAAGTAAGATTTGGGTCGAGCCAGATATTGCCACCCTCAGACTTACCAAATTTACTGCCATCGGCCTTTGTAATTAAAGGACTAGTAAATGCGTAAGCCTCGCCTCCACATTTTTTGCGGATGAGCTCTGTGCCTGTAGTGATATTACCCCATTGGTCTGCACCACCCATTTGTAATTGAACATTGTATGTTTGGTAGAGGTGCAAAAAATCATAGCCCTGTATCAATTGGTAAGAAAACTCAGTAAAAGAAAGTCCAGTTTCTAAACGCTTTTTTACTGAATCTTTGGCCATCATATAATTTACAGTCAGTAATTTTCCTGCATCGCGAATAAAATCAAGAAAAGAAAAATTCTGAAACCAATCGTAGTTATTCACCATCATAGCGGCATTAGGGTTGCCTGCTGAAAAATCAACAAACCTGCTTAGCTGAGCACGAATGCCCTCGCAGTTTTTTTGGATGGTATCCATATCTAGCAAGTTGCGCTCTGCAGATTTTCCGGACGGGTCACCAATCATACCTGTAGCGCCACCCACCAAGGCATAAGGTTTATGTCCAGCCCTTTGCAATCGCATCAATAAAGTAATGGGCAATAAACTACCGACGTGAAGACTTTCGGCTGTAGGATCAAAACCAATATAAGCTGAGGTCATTCCCTTTTCCAATAATTCTTCAGTACCTGGAATGATGTCTTGTACCAAACCACGAGCCTGCAATTCCTGTATAAATGTCATTATTTTCAAACTAATTAATAGTGCTAAAAGTGCTCAAAGGTAGGCTTTATTCATTTTTGCAAAAAGGGAATTTAAGGACTACGAAAATGCAATAAAACTGATAAAGACCTAAAACATTAATCTTATAAAATATCGACTATTTTTGTCACAATGCGTGCGTCAACAACAACAATTTTAATCTGCCTACTTTGCTCCTTTTGCTTAACCCCTTTTTGGGGTATTGCACAAGCAAAGAAAATTTATAAGGTCAAAAAATCAGTTGTTCGCTTTCATTCAGAAGCTCCGAAAGAATTAATTACAGCAAGCAGCAAACAGCTAAAAGGACTAGTAGATTTTGACAAAGGAACATTTTTATTCAAAGTAAAAATGAATTCGTTTGAAGGTTTTAATAATGAATTGCAGCGGGAACATTTTAATGAAAATTATATCGAGTCTCATTTATTTCCTGAAGCCACATTTAGCGGAAAAATCATTGAAACATTAGACTTATCCAAAACCCAATCAACAACAATTAGAGCAAAAGGAAAGTTTACTCTGCACGGAATGCAGAAAGAATGTATCATCAATGTAATACTAAATACCGAAGGACAGACCATAGAATTACAGTCAGACTTCTTCATCTTACTACAAGACTTTAATATCAAAATACCAAAAGTTGTTTATAACAAACTAGCCTCTAAAATAGCTATTCATCTTAAAGCACAATTAGAATTACTATGACAGCAAGGGTAGTTCTAATACTTTTATTCTGTTGTACGAATTTAAGTTTCGGACAAAAATACTATGTGCGCAAAGTCAATATCAACAGTGATCAAAACGACATTATACCGCGTGTATTGACCACCGATGAAAAAGGATTTATGTATGTTGGCACCAACAAAGGCCTCTATCGATTTGACGGAACAAACTTTAAGCACATTGAAGGATTATCAAAATTAATATCAGCCTTTCATTACCACAAAGGCACATTATTCATTGGATATTCTGATGGCACTTTGGCCACTTTGCATCAAAATAAATTCAAAAAAATAGAAACAAATGGGAGTCAGATAAAAACAGAAATCAGTAGCATTAATTATACCACTTCTGACAATCAAATCAGCGTATCAACAAAGGGGCAAGGAATTGTTTTACTTAAATCATCGGGCAATTATTTTATAAATACCAATAACAATTTATCAGACGATTATGTGTATTCCATTGTAGCCGGAAACAATATTACGTGGGCTTCTACAGACAAAGGAGTAAATAAAATAAGTGATTCAGCAAAACAGTTTAAAATAAAGCAGTTTAATACATCAAATGGCATCTTGGATAACATTGTGAGTAGCCTTGTATTATCACGCGATGAAAGCAAAATTTGTTTCGGTTATCAGCAGGGGGCATTATCCTTACACAACAGTTCTTTATCAGAAATATGGAGCAGCATTCACCATGAAAGCTGGGGTCAAATAAATGATATTTTCTATGGAAACAATGAACAAATATGGGCCGGAACAGCAAATGGATTTGTATTAAAAGTTGACATCGAAACGAACAAACTAATCTTAAAAGATACCATTCAGTTTGGTACATCAATCAACAATCTGCACCAAGATGTTGCGGGTAATATTTGGGTAGCAACTGACGCAGGATTATATGAAATAGTGGCGCCTAAAATTTCACGAATCAAACTTCCTGAAAGAATATACAATCTGAGCAATGTCAGCGCTATAGCCAATTCGTTTGACAGCTTAATTTTCTTTGCCATACAGCAAAAATTATACTGCTATAATTTCAAAGAAAACAAGATAAAAGAGTGTTTTATTGCACAAGATATTATCACCAAAATCTTCAGAGCACAAGACGAATTATGGATTGGCACATTGAACAAAGGCGCATGGAAATTTAACTACAAGCGTAAAGAACTCGAGAAATTGTGCATAACAGGCTTCCCTCCAAATGCGCACATTCTGGATATTAATTCTGATGAAAACAACCTCTGGATTGCTAGTCTTGAAGGGGTATTTCAATTTAAAAAAGATACTCAGAACAGAGGGCGAATTATTGAGGTAAAAAAGCATGACAAACAAAGTGGGCTAGGCAGTGATTATGTATATCAAATTTATATTGACACGAAAAAAAGAGTCTGGTTTGCAACAGATGGCGGAGGGCCAGCAATGTTTGAAAAAGGCAAACTAACCTCATGGAAAAACAAAATATCCCTGTTAAAAAGTAATGTTATATATTCAATTGATGAAAGTGGCGATGGTACTATTTGGATGACAAGCTTGGGTAACGGCATCTTTGCTTTTGATGGACAAATTTGGAAACAATTTGACCAAAACTATGGGCAAGGGGAAGGGGATTTTTTGGGCCTATCAACGCAACTCAATGAGCGCCTAATCGCTATTCAATCTGACGCCTTGCTTGAATATTTGCCAAAGAAAAATTTTTTCAGAAAATACAATAAACAATCAGGTATTACCCTCGACAGTATATCTCAAAACATCAATCTGCTTTCGAAAAACAAAGACGGTGATATTCTTATCCCGAATCAACACGGGTTTATTTATTTGCATACACAAACAGAACAACACTCCCCAAGCCCGCAAATAAGCATTGTCACTGTCCAATCATTCTTGAATAATATTCCTTTCGGTAAAAACAAATTTGAATACAATGAAAATCAAATCAGCTTTGAATTTGAAAGCAGTAATTTTATTCATTCAGAAAAACTTTATTACCGTTACCGATTAAAAGGACTAAGCGATCAATGGATAACGACTAATGACAAAAAAATCACTTATTCAAAATTACCTCCTGGCAAATATAGTTTTGAAGTGCAAGTAGCTATTAATAGTGACTTTAACCTCGTGCAAAGTGACACTTACGATTTCGAGATTGAAAAGCCTTTTTGGCAACGTTGGTGGTTTTACTTAATAATATTAATACTGCTTGCCTACGTTATTTGGGCGTATGTGCGATTTAGAGAATCTGGTATTCGTAAATTTGAAAACATTCAGAAAGAAAGATTGAACTTTGAATACGAACAATTAAAAAGCCAAGTCAATCCGCACTTCTTATTCAACAGTTTGAATACTCTAGTAGACCTCATAGATGAAGATGCACCACGCGCCACTGATTACACTATCCATTTGGCGGCCATGTATCGCACTTTATTGTCCTTTAGAAATAAAGAACTAATCCGAATTAAAGAAGAAATAGGCTTACTAGAAGACTATACTTTTGTTCAAAAATGTAGATTTGGAGATGCCTTGCAAATCAAGATTGACATAAAAGATGATGTTGCCGAAAAATACAAAATCGTACCACTTGCCTTACAACTACTCGTAGAAAATGCAATAAAACACAATGAAGTTTCGAAAGCCAATCCCTTAAAAATTTCAATAAACCTTTCTGGAAATGAGATAATTATTCTGAATCAACTTAGGCCAAAAATATCCAAAGAAAAAGGAGAAGGATTTGGAATTTCAAACTTGCAAAGTAGATATCGCTTGTTAGCAGAAAAAGAAATTGAAATAAAAATAGAAAACAACAATTTCATTGTAAAATTGCCATTGTTATGAGGATGCTTATTGTAGAAGACGAAATGCCCGCTTATCAGCGATTGGTAAAGCTTTTGAAGGACACATTACCAGATGGAGTAATTGCGGCACATTTTGATACGATTACCGAAACTGAATCGTGGCTTGCCCAAAATAACAAAGTAGATTTGGCTTTTTTTGATATCCATTTGGCTGATGGTTCTATATTTGACTTACTCAAAAAACATGAACTTGCTTTTCCTATCATCTTTATTACCGCTTATGACGAATTTGCCTTAGAAGCCTTTAAAACCAATAGTCTTAGTTATATACTAAAACCCATTGACAAAAAGAGCTTGGAAGCTGCCATTAAAAAAGTGAATACCCTAAAAGACTGGTTTGTTAGTCCTAGCAATAATCCCAACAAAGCTACAACTACAAAAAAACGATTTATCATACGTTTTGGCGAGCATTTAAAAACTCTACAGACAGAGGATATAGCCTATTGCTTTTCAGAAAACAAGATGACCTTTGCGAAAACATTTCAAGGCCAAAAACTCCCGATGGACAACAATCTCGATACACTTGAAGGCGTATTAGCCAAAGAACAATTTTTCAGAATCAACAGGCAATACCTCATTAATCTCGACGCTATTGTAGAAATGAAAATTTATACGAAAGGTAGAGTAATGGTAACCTTAAAACCGGAATTGCCCGAAGCCCAAATTGTTAGTTCTGAGCGCTCTGCCGAATTCAAACTTTGGCTAGCGGGAGAGTCAGAGTAGTAAGATTCCATTTCATCTGCAATTTTTCCCATTTCATCTTAGTTAAATCGTTGTTGTTTTACAACGACGCTACTTTTGTGTAGTAAATAATTTTGAAATGAAAACCAAGTCCAATGATGTCAAAGTTCTTCGTAAAAAGCAGTAAATTCATCCTTATTGGATTGCTGAGCTTGGTGGCTTGTATGCATAAAATACCCAACCCACCTAAATCAAATAACAGCCTCCCAATTACTGATAGTTCGATCTGTTTTGAGCGGGATATATTACCCATTTTCATCAGCAATTGTACTCAGGCAAACTGCCACGGAGCAGCAAATGCACAAGATGGATATATTCTTACTGACTATAATTCTATCATTAAAAAAGGAATTAGAAAAGGGAATGCATCAGAAAGCAAAATCTACAAAGTATTAATCGAACAAGACTTAGATGACCGCATGCCCCTAGCACCGAATGCAGCCCTTACGGCAACTCAGATTAACTCTATCAAAAAATGGATTGACGAAGGAGCACAAAACACTACAAACTGCATAGCAGTAGAATGTGACACAAACTTATTTACCTATTCTGGAGCCATCACAACAATAATCAATGATAACTGTATCGGTTGTCATAATTCAAATACACAGTCTGGTGGCATACGCTTAGATAACTATAATGAAGTAAAATCCGTAGTTAACTCTGGTAGATTATTAGGGTCTATAAAAAGAGAGAGTGGATTTTCGGCAATGCCCCAAGGTGGCGCCCAATTAAGTAATTGTAAAATCATACAAATAGAAAAATGGATTGCAAATAATGCACCCAATAACTAAGAAAAAAAACATTTACCATGAAAACCAAATATCTCGTACTCATTTCAATGCTATTGATGATGAGCTGCTATAAGGACAAACGAGAATTACTTTATCCCGAGAATAATTGCGACACCAACAGTGTTACCTATGTCGGAACGATACAACCCATAATGAGCCAAAAATGTGCTACTAATGGTTGTCATCAAGGAGCGGCTTCTGCCGCTGGTATCGACCTTAGCAATTATTCTGGGACGAAGATAATTGCCGACAATGGCAAATTAATTGGGGTAATAAATCATAGTTCGGGCTTTTCTCCGATGCCCAAAAACATGGCAAAATTAAACGATTGCGACATCAACAAAATAAGCGCTTGGGTGAATAAAGGTTCTTTGAATAACTAAAAAAACATGAAACAAATGAAAATATTAAACGTCCTATTTCTAGTTCTATTGACACAAATTTGTATTGGTCAAAAATATGTTGGCAAAAACGGAAATATTTCTTTTTTCTCTGAAACCCCAGTAGAAAATATTGAAGCAAAATCTAAAGAGGCTGCTGCTGCCTTTGACGCATCAACTGGAGATTTAATTGTTCAAATTCCTATAAAATCTTTTCAATTTGAACAGTCATTGATGCAAGAACACTTCAATGAAAACTACATGGAAAGTGATAAATATCCTAAAGCAATTTTGAAAGGAAATATTTTTGAAGCTGAAAAAATAGATTATAATAAAGATGCCAGCTACAAGGTTGTTGCAAAAGGCAAAATGACGATTCACGGAGTGACCAAAGATATCACAGTACCTGGCACTTTGAAAGTAAGCAGCGGCAAAATAAGTATTGATGCCAAATTCAATGTTCGTTGTGCCGACTACGATATCAAAATCCCCAAATTGGTGATGGTAAAAATAGCCGAAGAAATTCAAGTAAGTATATCGAGTGTATTGAGTAAAATTTAAACAGTAGCATGAAAAAAAACTTTTTATTCTTATACAGTTCATTGCTTTTTTTTGCGGCAAATACTTCTGCTTGGAGCCAGTCTGATACTAGCAGCAATAGTTTAGACGAACTTATGAATTTGACGGAAGAAGGCAACGCTGGCAAAGAATATACTTCTGCTACCTTTAAATCTACCAGATTAATAGTAGGGCAAAGTATAGAAAATGTAGGGGTTGGGGTGCTCGATTTTCGAATATCACACCGATTCAATTCAATTGACAAAGGATTGAAAGACATGTTCGGCCTTGACGGTGCAACAATAAGACTGGGCTTGGATTATGGTGTCACTAAAAGATTAACCGTAGGACTTGGTCGTAGTTCTTATGAAAAAGAAATTGACGGATATCTAAAGTATAAAGTATTACAACAAACTACTGATAACAAAATGCCTGTTACGGTTTCTTACGTAGGCAATGTAATGTTACAAACAATGGAGGCAAATATTCCAGTTGGCTATGAATATTATTTTAGTAACAGGATTTGTTATTCAAACCAATTATTGATTGCCCGAAAATTCAATAAATCCTTCTCTGTGCAATTGATGCCAACTCATATCCATTATAATTTGGTAGACAAAGCAAATGAACAGAATGATGTTTTTGGTTTAGGAATTGGTAATCGTTTGAAACTTTCGAACAGGGTTAGCCTCAACCTTGAGTATTATTATGTCTTAGATAATACAAAGCTTCAAGGCACCAATAATGCATTATCTATAGGCTTTGACATTGAAACAGGAGGCCATGTTTTCCAGTTACATTTTACCAATGCATCGGGCATGACAGACCGTACTTTTATTGGCAAAACCACCGGGCAATGGACCAACAATGGCATCAGATTTGGGTTTAATATTTCCAGAGTTTTTACTGTAAAAAAACCAAAGGGATTTGAAAACTCTAGAAATAAGATTTACTAAACCAATATTGACTTTAAACTTTTAATTCTATCACCTCGAAAAACAAAAAAGCCGTACAGCAATGTACGGCTTTCTTTTGTCCATAATTTGTGATTATCCAATAGGTTTCAGCCCCATTTCAGCAGCTTTCTCTAGCATATATTGATAGGCTGCATCGTAGCTATTAGGGATAATACCGTCTAAGATAGCTTCACGCAGAGCCGTCTTTATAAAACCAACCTCTCGTGAGGGAGGCAAATTAAAAGTCTCCATTACTTGGGCACCACTTATTGGGGGCTGCCAATTTCTTATTTTATCATTCTCTTCTACAATCTTCAGTCGTTTTTTTACCAGCTCAAAATTTTCGAGAAAACGACGAACTTTTTGCTTGTTCTTGGAGGTGATATCACTTTCACAAAGCGTCATTAAATCTTCTAAATCTTCGCCAGCATCAAATAACAAACGACGCATTGCAGAATCGGTAATTTCTTCTTTGGTAAGGCTTATTGGTCGTAAATGTAGCGCTACTAATTTGCCTACATATTTAAGTGGCTCATTGAGCGGTAATTTTAATTGTCTAAAAATTTGGGCACACATTTTTTTCCCCAACGCATCGTGTCCGTGGAAAGTCCAGCCGTGGCCTGGCTCAAAACGTTTTGTAGCCGGCTTGGCAATATCGTGCAAGATAGCAGCCCATCTTAGCCAAAGATGATTACTACGGTAGGCTACATTATCCAATACTTGTAGGGTATGATAAAAGTTATCCTTGTGTCCTTTTCCTTCTACAATTTCTACGCCCGCCAGCAGCACCATTTGCGGAAAGAAATAGTCTAGCAATCCCGTTTTAAACAGCAAATCAAAACCAACAGAAGGGACTTTTGAGGCAATAATTTTATTCAATTCATCTGTAATGCGCTCTTGTGAAATAATTTTTATACGCTCCTTATTGCGTTCAATTGCCTTGAGCGTAGATGCTTCAATTGTAAAATTTAATTGTGTAGCAAAACGTATTGCTCGCATCATCCGCAGCGGATCGTCCGAAAAAGTAATATCTGGATTGAGTGGTGTTTTAATTATTTTGGATTCTAGATCTGCAATACCATTAAACGGATCTATTAAGCTACCATAATCACTTGTGCAAAGACTTATCGCCATGGCGTTAATGGTAAAATCCCGCCGATTCTGATCATCTTCCAAAGTTCCGTTCTCGATTTCTGGTTTGCGGGATGTTTCTAAATAGGATTCTTTTCTTGCGCCTACAAATTCTACTTCAAAACCATTAGGTAAATTGATCTGTGCAGTACCAAAATTTTTAAAAAAACTGACGTGCAATTTCGGTTCAAAAGTAGCGGCAACTGCATTAGCTAATTCGATACCGTCTCCCACACAAACAATATCGGCATCTTTACTGCTACGCCCCAAGAGTTTATCTCTTACAAAGCCTCCGATAAGATAACAAGGAACTTTTAAAAGCTCGGCTGCTGCCCCAATGCGCTCCAAAAGCAATCTTTCTTCTTTGGTACAATTAATATCCATTAGTGGGCAAAAATAATGTAAATGACCTAGCTATTGAGTCGTTATTAAAATGTTAGTGAATTATTCTTAACCACAGAATAACTATACTTACCGTGGGAACTATATATCTTTGAGATGCAAAATTAAAACATTATGAGAAAACATTTTTTACTTGCATTTCCTTTGCTTCTATTAAGTCAATTTAGCTTTGCGCAGCAAACCTCAGCGGCAAAACAAACTAGCAAGCAGGTTCAAAACAACAATGCTCCGGAATTTAAATTTCTCGTTTCAGACAATACTCACGATTTCGGCACCATTCCTGAAGGGCCAAAGGCGACTTATGAATTCCAGTTTGTCAATGTAGGAAAAGCTCCTTTGGTCATCAAAAATGCACAAGCATCTTGTGGTTGTACTTCTCCAGAATATCCCAAAGAACCCATTTTGCCAGGCAAAAAAGGCAAAATAAAAGTTACTTATACGTCAGAAGGGCATCCTGGAAATTTCACAAAGAGTGTTTACATCACCTCAAACGCCCAGACTAATGATGGTAACGGACATTATGAATTAAAAATCAAAGGAATCGTTGTTCCAAAAAAGAAATAAACATAACGCTCTGACTTATCAGCTACTTTAACGCTCAAATAACAGCTAAAAATTTTAAACCACTTATTTTTGTCCTCGTTAAAAAACAAATCCTTATGAAAAAATTATTTTTTGCAATTACTGTCAGTGTAATCTCGCAAGCTGCGATGGCTCAGGGTCAACCACAAGTTCAGGCTGCAAACTCAGGTCAAATTTCCTCTAGCAACCCTGCTCCGGCTGCAACGAGCTTAAAAATTGAAAACATGTATTTCAAAGAAAGTGTTCATGATTTCGGCACCATTCAAGAAGGCCCAACAGCCGAGCATGAATTTGAATTTGTAAATACGGGCAAAGAACCAATTATCATTTCTAATGTCAGTGCTTCTTGCGGCTGCACTACCCCATCTTATTCAAAAGATCCAGTATTACCAGGCAAAAAAGGTAAAGTAAAAGCCATTTACAACACACAAGGCCGTGTGGCGCCCTTTACAAAAACAATCAATATCACCTCTAACGCGGGGATTAAAGTGCTGACTATCAAAGGTGAAGTAGAAAAAGCACCTGTGGGCTCAGTACCAGAAAACAACTCAATGATTAAAACTAATTAAAATCACATATTTAGTAACAAATTAATTAAACATAAATAAACAATGAAAAAAGTAATCTTATCTCTTTGTATTGCATTTAGTGTAGCCAATGTAGCATTTGCTCAAAACCCGATTACTACTGCGCCAGTTGCCAAAAAAGCCGTTAACAAAAACGCACCAAAATTTTTGTTTACTGACAAAAATGACACTTATGACTTTGGCAAAGTACCAGAAGGACCTGTAGCTGAGCATGTTTTCGAATTTAAAAATGTAGGTAAAGAACCTCTAATTATCAGCAACGCCAACGCATCTTGTGGCTGTACTACTCCAGAATGGAATAAAGAACCTATTTTGCCAGGTAAAAAAGGAAAAATCACCGTTCGCTACAATACTCAAGGCCGTGTTGGTCCAATTGCAAAATCGGTTTACATAACCTCTAATGCTGCATTAGAAGAAGGAAAAGACCGCTACGAGCTTTATATCAAAGGAGAAGTAGTAGCTGCGACAAGTGCAGATGCACCAAAAAATTAATTAATAACATCTATTTTTAAAAGCGACCAAATAATTTGGTCGCTTTTTTATTTTACACTAAAACGTAAACAACTGCAATACTAATTTTCTGTTTCACGAAAATACATTTGGTTAATTTTGCATAAATTGCCATGCATTTGCCCAATATTTGTGATAACTCAATTTTTTTCATCAAAAGCTTGGAGAATTGAACATTAGTGGAATCAAATTTGCTATACATCTTTAAATGGAATTCAAATTGAAAATAAAAACAATTGTTTGCCTGAGTGCTTTCGTAATCAATACCAATTTAGCATCCGCTCAAACAAAGATTTATGTAAATGAGTACCTCAACATTGGTGTTGGCGGAAGAGGCTTAGCGATGGGTGGAGCTCAAGTGGCCAGCAGCAACGATGCCTATAGTGGGTATTGGAACCCGGCTGGCTTGACAAAAATTGAAGATGACCTGCAAGTTGGCGCCATGCACGCCGAATACTTTGCCGGCAATGCTAAATATGATTTTGCTACTGTAGCCTTACCCACCAAAGACAAAAAACGAGCCTTTGGTCTCTCCTTTTTGCGCTTTGCCACCGATGACATTCCCTACACACTCGATTATGTGCAACCGGACGGTTCTTTTGACGAAAGCAAACTAAAATCAATTTCGGCCGGCGATTATGCATTTATGATTAGCTACGCCCAGCAAATAAAACTATTTAAAAACCCTGAAATAAAAACCAGTATTGGCGCCAATGCCAAAATGGTATTTCGTAATATTGGTTCGATGGCCAATGCTTGGGGAGCGGGTGCAGATGTGGGCTTACAATCCACTTATAAAAAATGGCAATTGGGCATTGCCGTAAAAGATGTAACAACGACTTACACTACTTGGAACTTTAATTTGACCGAAAGAGAAAAAGAAGTTTTTGGGAAAACCGGAAATGAAATTCCAGTCAAATCTTATGAAGTGATGAACCCAAGAATCAATATTGGATTGGGATATCAATTCTTTAAAAGCACAAAAAAAATACACCTTTTGGCCGAAGTTAATACTGATATTACCACGGACGGAAAGAGAAACACCCTAATAAAGACAAATACATTCAGTATTGACCCCAGAATTGGACTTGAAGCAGATTATAAAAGGACTATTTTTTTAAGGGCCGGTATCTGTAATATCCAAAAAGTATTAGACGATAAAGACAGCACTAACAAAAGCTATTTCACTATATTTCAGCCTTCCATTGGAGTGGGTTTGAAATTTGGGCCTTTGGTGGTTGACTATGCCTACACAAGTTTGCAAACCCAAAGCAATCCATTGTTTTCACATATAGTATCCTTGAGAGTAGACATTAAATCCTTGCTGGCTAAAAAAGAAATTGAAGCAACCGAAAGCACAAAATAAATCCAAACTGTTTTTCTGTTCAAATGAAAAAATTATGAAAAAAATACGCCTTTTTATCTCCAAACTTATGCTTCCAATTTTGCTGCTAATACTAACCAGTATTGCAGCAACTGCACAATACGGAAATGAATGGATTGACTACAGTAAGACCTATTGGAAATTCAAAGTTGGAACTGATGGTATTTACAGAATTACGAAGACCGCACTAGACGCAGCAGGCGTACCTAGTAGCGCTACAGGCAACGACTTTGTAATATTTCACAACGGGAAAGAAGTGTGCCTTTACCTGAGCAGTAATGGCAGTCTGAGCGCATCCGACTATATTGAATTTTATGGTGTTGGAAATGATGGAATTCAGGACAAAGAATTATACCTAAAACCCAATAAATTCGCCAACGAAAACAGCAGCCTTTTTAATGATACTTCAATTTACTTTTTGACAATAGATAACACAAAACCACATCTGCGTTATTCAGCTGTCACAACCCCTATCCCTCCGTCACCACCAAGCGCACTAGGCCACTGCTATAGCACCATCATTAGCAATGGTAAAAATGCCTTTAGTGCGGGAAAAACAAATGGCCCAGCACGAACAGATTATAGCAGTATTATTGAACTTTACTCTTCACAGTTTGACCAAGGCGAAGGATATATTTTTAACTGGAACCTAAGTGCTAACCCAGCTAACATTTCAATTCTTACCCCAAACTTTTTAAGCAATGCCTCTTTAAATGCCCGTTTAAAAACAGCAAGTATTGCACAAGCAAGAGACTCTGCGCACAAACTTAAAGTCTATTTTAATGGAAATCTCCAAGCTGATTCTACCTACGGCGTCAGCGATATACAACATTTTGATTTGAGCTTTCCAAGCACTTTGCTTTCTGCCAGCAACACGTTAACACTTGAACATAGATTAACTGGGGTGGCTGATGTATTTGGATTAAGTTTTTGGAGCATTGAGTATCCGCGAGACTTTAATTTTAACGGGCTTCAACATTTTACTTTTAAGGTGCCTGCAAGCAGCAGCAATCAATATATCGAAGTTAACAACTTTAACCACGGAGGTATTGCCCCTAGGCTATACGATTTAACCAATCGTAAGTATTATGTTGGAGATGTGAGCATTACTGGCAAAACAAGATTTTTTATAGATGGCTCGCTTACCCAAAGCGAAATGCTTTTGTACAGCACTAGCAGCCCTAAAATATATACCCCAGTATTTGCGCAAACACAAAACTTTACAAACTACAACAACACCACAAATCAGGGAAATTATATTCTCATCACGCACAAAAACTTGATGAAACCATTTGCAGGAAAAAATCAAATTGAAGAATATAAAAATTACAGAAGCTCACTTGCCGGAGGAGGCCATGAAGTGGTAGTAGCAGATATAGAAGAACTTTACGACCAATTTGCATATGGCACATACACACACCCAAATGCCATAAAACACCTTATAGACTTTGCATTAGACAAATGGAGCGTCAAGCCTCAAAATGTATTTTTGATAGGCAAAGGTGTGAGTTACGAAAAGTACAGTACACTGCAAGCCTCTAGCATAGTTTCAAGCTTTGAAGGGTATGTACCCACTTACGGCACACCAGGCTCTGATGTGGCGTTTGTAAATGACCGAGCTACTTGGAAAATGAAAGTAAATATCGGCCGTTTGTCTGCTTGGAACACTTCTGAAGTGGCCGATTACCTGAACAAAATCAAATCTTACGAAATGGCACTAGCGCCAGTTTCTTTCCCAACACCGAAAACTGAATTGTGGAAAAAACAAGTGCTGCATCTAGCAGGTGGCGATGGAGGAGACCCAATGCTTCAAGCCAACACCTTGTTGCCAGCATTGAACAATGCAAAATCTATAATCGAAAAACCCAATACGGGAGCCATTGTACATACCTATGCCAAGAACACAAAAGGCTTGCCTACGGTACTCGAAGACAAAAAGGTGGATAGTCTAATTACCAATGGCATAGCAATGATAACCTTTTATGGACACGCCACCTCTAATTCATTTGACTACAATCTTCGCCACCCATCTGAGTACAATTCTTTACCAAAACTACCCATCTTAAGTGCATTTGGCTGCGACATCTCTGCGATATTTAAAGTAAATGTCAACAAAACTGTTACAGAAGAATACGTAAAAGCACCAATAAGTGGTGCCATAGTATCCTTGGGATCAAACAATCAGGGCTATACCAATATGCACTCTACCTTTATGCCTATTTTATACAAAAAAATAGCAACAGAGAATTATGCTCAAACAATAGGCAATCAATTTCGAGCGGCCCACGACAGTATGATTAAAGTAAGCGCTGAAACTCCTTATCAAACCTCATTTAAACAAACGCATATGGAGTCCCTTATTTTTCAGGGAGACCCTGCCACTTACATTTCAATGTCAACCTTGAAACCTGATTATTATGTGGGTACAGACTACGTCACTACATTACCGACAGCAATTACAACAACATTAGACTCTTTCCAACTAAAGATAAATGTGTTCAATCTTGGAAAGGGTTTGCAAGACACTGTAAATGTAAAAATTGAACACATCAACCCTTCTGGTGTTACTTCAACAATCAGCACATACTCAATAGTAGGGCTGCCCAATAATCATCTAAAAGACCTTTGGATAAAAATTGATAAAACAAAAGATTTAGGCGTTAACAAATATAGAGTGACCATAGACCCAGACAACAAATATGATGAAACATCCGAAGCCAACAATAGTGCTTTGATAGATGTTTTTATACTTTCGGATAATGTAGTTCCTATCTATCCCTATAATTTTAGCATTGTTCATAATACCGACCTTACGCTAAAAGCATCAACACTAAACCCTTTTAAAGGCAATAGTAAATACAGATTCGAGATAGATACTACCGAACTGTTTAACAGCCCTGCCAAAATGCAAACAACGATTGAAAGTAAAGGCGGAGTGATTAAATGGAAGCCAAGCCTTTTGATGCAGGATAGCATGGTATACTACTGGCGAACAAGTTTAGACAGCACAATTTCTGGGCAATATCTATGGAGCAACAGTTCTTTTATTTATCTAAAAAACGGTAGTGATGGATGGAATCAGTCTCACTACTTCCAGTATAAATACAACACTTTTGACAGTTTATTATATGGTAATTCTAGAAAATTTGAATACGGAAAAAATACGGTAACCATCCGCAACAAAAACTTTATTATGGAGCTTCCGGGGCCAGACTATACCAATAATGGAGACTTCAATAACGTTAATTGGAATGGGATTGACATTCAAAGAAACAGTTGTTTCCCCGCAGGTAGCTTACAAATATTTGTGTTTGACAGCTCTACGGGAGTGCCCTGGCAAGACAAAGCTGGAGGAACTTCGGGTTCTGTTGGTCCGTGCTTTGGAGGTAGAAATTTTCAAGGATTTACGTTTCCAATAAACACTGCAAACGATAGAAATAATGCGCGTAAATTTTTAGATAGTATTCCGAACGGGAATTATGTATTTATCAAAAACCATATCAACTATGTTTATTGGGGAAATCATTATGTCAACAACTGGAAAAATGACACACTAATTTATGGCACTGGTAATTCCTTGTATCATAGCATGATAAAGCTGGGTTTTAATACAATTGACTCCTTTAATAGGTTGCGATTATTTTCGATGATCTGTAAAAAAGGATTTTCAGATTACGCCATTCAACAAGACTGGAGCGACACTATCAACCAAAAAGTAGAATTGAGTTATACCTTTCCAATCACAGATGTAAAAGGTAAAATGAATAGTGTTGTGGTAGGACCGGCCAGCACATGGAGGTCATTAAAATGGCGAACTTCCAGCTATTTTGATACGGCAACAAAAGCAGATAGTTCATCAGTAATCATCACTGCTATTAACAAATCAGGGGCTGAATCATTGATTTACGCAGGAACTACCCGAGATACTAGTCTCAATTTTATTGACGCATCAATCTATCCAAAAATAAAATTACAATGGTACAGTGCTGACACCTTAATGCACACAGCTCCTCAATTGGATTATTGGAGAATATTGTATGATCCATTACCCGAAGCAGCGCTAAATCCTTCCATGCATTATAGCTTTACGGACAGTGTAAGTGTTGGACAATTGATGAATATGGAGTCAGCCATTGAAACACTCACAGAGCTGCCAATGGATAGCATGTTGGTACGATACAAAGTTATTGATGCTAATGGTGTAGGACACGTAATTGCCAATACCAAATACAGAAAACTAAATGGCAATGATACGCTCCACTCAAAAATAAGTTTTGACCCCAAACCTTTTCCTGGAAAAAACTATTTGTTTATAGAAGCAAACCCTGATAATAATCAACCTGAACAATACCACCCTAACAATTTAGGATACATTCCATTCGAAATAAAAACGGATGAATATGCACCATTACTTGATGTAACCTTTGATGGCATCCACATCCTCGATCGCGACATCGTTTCATCTAAACCATTTATCAAAGTGCTCTTGCGAGATGAGAATAAATTTCTTGCCCTCAAAGACACCTCCGCGATGAAGTTGTATCTTAAATATGTCGATGATCCCAACGCACCCAAAGAACGCATTCCGTTTGATGGCACTAGATGTAAATTTATTCCCGCAGATATGAGTGCTGGCAAAAACGAAGCCTACATTGAGTTTAAACCAACTTTTACAAAAGATGGAATTTATCAACTCTACGCACAAGGTGTTGACGCGACAGGAAATGAAGCTGGAACAGGAAACGAATACAGTATTTCATTTGAAGTAGTGAGTAAATCAACCATTACCAATTTGCTTAATTACCCCAATCCTTTTTCTACCTCTACTGCATTTGTCTTCACCTTAACGGGTTCGCAGATACCCTCACAATTTAAGATTCAAATTTTGAGTGTTACGGGAAAAGTAGTGCGCGAAATAACAAAGCAAGAGCTAGGCAACATCCATATAGGCAGAAACATCACTGAGTACAAATGGGATGGCAAAGACCAATATGGCCAAACACTTGGTAATGGCGTTTATTTGTACCGTGTAGTTACAAGCATAAACGGAGTAGATGTTGAGCACAGAGCCAACAGCGGAGTAGATAAATTTAATAAAAATGGGTACACAAAAATGTACATAATGCGCTAAAGCAATATCGATTAATCTAAAAATAGCCTTCATTCCAGAAGGCTATTTTTTTGCCTGAAAAAAACCAAGCCTTTGAAAATCCTTTGCCAACTTATTGCTAAAGACTTCGGCTCCATATTTATTGAGATGTGTTGAATTCATAAAATATTGTTTACTGAGTCGTATCGAATCATCGGCATAATCCAAAAAAAGAATCTTATATTGTTGTGCGTAAGTTTGATACAGAGCAATAATTTCTTTTCGATTGATCACCTTTTGCTGACCCAGTGGATGAGTAGGTGTATGAACAAAAGCAACCTTTATTTGTTGACTAGTGCATTGATTTAAAAAAGCCTCAAAACTAGAAATGCTAAGACTATCAGGCACAACAGTATAAGGCTTGAGCGTATCAAGGATTTTATCTACTTCCTTGTTCCAATGATAATCACGGGCGAAAAAACCATTTTTTCTATCAGGTTGATTAAGCTCTGGTTTAAAATAATTTTTGAACAAAGAAAAAATCAAAGTCTGTTCGCCGACATATTTTAGCAAGGGAAGTTTATAATCATACTTCGAAAAACCTTCGTATTGTTTGGTAGCGCTTGCTATTATTGAATCCTGCAGATAAGGCAAAAATTGTGTGTGATTAAACAAATCAGAGCGACGTTGGAGCGATTCATAGTCAAGCGAAAGAATAATAAATTTTGGGGCTGTATTATACCTTAAATAATACTGAAATCTTGCATTTTCAATAAAAAAATTATGCCCCATCATTCCCAGATTGTAACAAGACTTTCCGTTAAATCGTGTCAATATTGCAGGGTCAATATGCGTAGCTGCACGCGATGAACCAATGATAATAATATCAGCATCAATACCACCTTTGGTAATTTCATTCCAAACACTTACATCCTCATACTTCAGTAATTTCATTTGTGAATCCAAAAACCGATTCAACAGAAAACCGACTGAAATGATGATGAAGCAAAATACTACAAGTTTAATCAGGCTACTTTTCATCATAAGATTAAAATTGAAAATAGATAAACTGTCTGCTTCTATTGGCGAAAAGAAATAACATCGCTAATAGAACAAAGTAAATTGACCAACGTAGCCACAAAGGCTTGTCCTTTGCAAAATCCTCCAAAGCATATTTACGGGTACGGGTAAGCCATTCCCAAACAATAAAAATGAGTAAAAGCAATCCAGGAGTCACGCCTACAGAGCTTCTCCAAAAATCAGCTATTTGGAAAATTATTTTACCACTTATAACAGAAAGAAAGATTTGCTTTAAGTAGGCTATACTATCGCTAACACTTGTAGTCCGAAAAACAATTAAGGCTAGCGTACACAACAAGAAGGTACTTAAAACCTGCAGCAACTCTTTGAAACTAGGGAATAGTTTTCCTTTGGCAACGATTTCTTTGTATTTAATAGAAGCATTTGGTGACAAAACTATTGGCACCATAAATACAGCATGAAGTGCACCCCACAATATTCTATTGAAACTGGCCCCATGCCAAAATCCACTTAATAAAAAAACGATAAAAACATTCCTCAGCTTCATCCATTTGCTGCCTCTGCCTCCACCTAAGGGTATATACACATAATCCCGAAACCAGGAAGAAAGAGAAATATGCCACCGTGTCCAAAATTCAGAAATATTGCGCGAGAAATATGGAAAGGAAAAATTTTGCAACAATTCAAATCCAAAGAGACGTGCTGTCCCTAATGCAATATCAGAATAACCAGAAAAATCTCCATAAACCTCAAACATAAAAAAGACAGCCCCTATCAGTAATGCCCCACCCGAATATTGTTCGTAGTTATTAAATACCATTCCAGAATATTGAGCACAATTATCGGCAATGATTACTTTTTTAAATAAGCCCCAAAGAATTTGACGCAAACCGTCCGAAAATTTTGCTGCATCAAAACTGCGCGGGGCTTGAATTTGAGGAAGTAAATGTGTGGCACGCTCAATAGGGCCTGCAACTAGCAAAGGGAAAAAACTAACGAATAAAGAATAATCAATCAGGTTATTAGTGGGCTTAATCTTATCCCGATACACATCAAACACATAAGACAAACCGTGGAAAGTATAAAAGGAAATACCCACTGGCAGTACAATCTGGAGCAAAGTAAAATTTGGCTTGAGGCCGAAGTGAAGCAACAGCTCAGCAAATGACTCGACGAAGAAATTATAGTATTTAAAAAAAGCCAAAAAACCGACATTAATCAAGACACTGATGGTGAGCCAAATCTTTTTATTAGCCAATGATGCTGCTTCAAAAATTTTTAACCCACTAAAGTAATCGAGAAAAGTGGAGAATGCGAGCAATGCCAAAAACCTTACATCCCAACTACCATAGAAATAATAGCTTGCCGCCAACAACAAAAGATTCTGTAAAAATACTTTTTGCCTATTTATAAGCCAATAGAGTAGAAAAACTACAGGCAGAAAAAAAGCAAAATCTATTGAATTGAACAACATAAAAAGAAAGTACTACAATCATTGAGCACCTTGCGAATGTAAAATTAAATCAGCAAAATTTAGTGCTTTACCCTATTAGCAGGAATTCTGCTTTGCTCCCAAAGTAAAGCAGAATAAGCGACATTTCGATAACTACCGACACCATCAGTTTGATTACCCATTTTAAGAAATTGGTCAAAAATGTAAGTACTCCAGTCATTCAAAAAATTACGATAGCGTTGATTTCTTTGTTTCAAAATATCGATATGATTTAAAGAAACTGGATTTAAAGAAGCTTTCAAACCTTGAGCTTTAACACTATCCAATCGAAAAACGTTATGATGAGCATATAACCATATATTGAAGTAGCCAGCATAACGAAATGATGGACTTGCACTTTCCACACATTGCATGTAAGCCATCAAATTAGCATCGTCTTCGGCAGCAATACCTGCTTGATGCGCCATCTCGTGACAGACCAAAAAAGGCATCATAAAATATGGCGTCGTAGGATCAATTTGCGCTTCGCCACTAAAGGGATTAAAATAACCACTTACACCAAAATAAGCCAAGGTTTCTCCAAACAATGAAGACTTAGCGTGAAGAGTAAAAGGCAAATTGAGATCTAGGTATTCTTTAGCAGCCTTGGAATTTACCTTGCTGAAATTCAGGGAATCCAATTGAGGAGCCAAACTATTCAGTCGTTGAATCAAAACAGAATCAAAGTAAAGCAATGCCTCATTTGTGATGCTGGTGGCTGCTGGCAATTGCATTTTTTCAGGCAATTTAGGTTGCACATACAAAGCACTCCAGGATAAATAAAGCATGATACTAACCACTAATGCTAGTCTAGAAATCTGTAGCACAGCTATCAACCATTGCCATTTATCCTTCCAACCTTTGTGCTTAAGGAAAGAATAAGCATTGAATAGAATATACAATACGCCCAAGCAATAGCAAATATCACCCACACTAAAGCTAAGAGAAGTAAGCACAAAACATCGAATCCTTTGCAAAGCCGGAAATATAGTTGCTGCATACAATTGACCATAAGGCCTATTAACCATATTCAGCAGTACAATAAAGCCCAATAGAATCAATAACTGACATAAAAGTCGATTTCTGGTTTGCTTAAAATCCTTCATCTATCACAAGATAAAGAAAAAGTTGTACTCAATTCTCAGGCAACACTGGCTAGTTAAAACTTTTGTTCTTCGTTTTATAGGTAAGGAACGTCATAATTAGACCCAACTCCTCCGCAGTAACAATGGTATCGGGCATGCTGCTTTCATGACGCTTATTGGAATTACGAATAGCATAACCCACCAACTTTTCTTCGCTAAAGTCAGGAATAATAGTTTTACCATTTACTTTGGTATTATGACAACGAGCGCAATTTTTATCGTACAAATCTTTGCCCTTATCACATTGCTCTTTAAACTGTACTCTAATATTCCCTACCATCGCGGGTGGAAAATCATATATCACCTTTTTCTGCGAAGCACAAGCTATAAAAAATAATAAGGCAAAACCAACTAGAAATTTATTCTTCATTTTAGATTAACTGTTTAATAAGTACCACCAACAATACGTTGATTCAATTCTTTAATTGCAGAGTTGGGAAGTTTTTTGGGTGGAGATTCAAAGGATACATCCTCGGTAAGTGATTTTAAAAAAGCTATCAATTCTACTTTTTCTATTGCAGTTAAATGCAAAGAATCGGCAGAAAGGGTTTGGTTGGGAACATTTAAACCACGACCAGCTCCGCCACCTGCATCATAAAAATCCACTACCTCTTCGATTGTTTTAAAAACACCATTGTGCATATACGGGGCTGTATGCACTATATTGCGTAAGCTTCCGGTACGGAAGGCATTCATTGTTTCTTTTGCAGGATTAATGTTGTAACGTCCCTTGTCCGCACTTAAACCTTTAAAGTCAATTGTTGAAGGAGTTCCTAAAACTTCAAATTCTGAGCCAACATAAGGTGGTTTCACCCCATTAAACTGAGGCACAAAATGGCAAGTAGCACATTGGGCCTTACTCATAAACAGGTTAAAACCTTTTACTGCTGAGGCATCCAAAGGCATCGTATTGTTCATAGCCTTATCCAATGCTGAGATAGCACTACTAAATTTGCTGTAGTAAAATGTAAGTGCAGATGAAATATGTTCGAAAGAAATCTTGCTTTCCATCGGGGTGAAAGGCAATAATTTTTCAAATCCAATTTTGTACTCGTTACAACTTAAAATCTTTTCTAAAAGTTCATCTTCTTTTGCACCCATTTCATTGACATTATGTATTACATCGCGTGTCTGATCTTGAAGGGAAATGTGTTTACCATCGTACATTATTAGATGATTGTAGGGCACATTAACGAGTGAGGGTGTATTGCGTGACAAAAAAGAGGAATGATCAAAAGCGAAAGAATAAGTAACATTGGTATCTGTAAAAAACTCTGTAGGCTTATGGCAAGAAGCACAACTGCGTTGATTATTACCAGAAAGAATGGGGTCGTAAAACAATAATTTCCCAAGCCTGTCTATTAGGGCCAAAGCCTCTTTGTCTTCAACATTAAAGTAAACACCCTTGCTATTCTGACCGCTATATAAGGACTTACTAAAAATAGAGCTTGCATATTTATTCAATGAAAAATCCATAGTACTTTTCGTAATTGCCCTATACTGATTCATCAATTTTTGATTGAGTTCAAACAAAGGATTGACATAATTCTTAATAAAATTAAAATGATCAAATTGTTCTTGTTTTGAGGGCTGAGCGTCCACAAAATCAATTGCCATTTGGTAAAGCACTAAATAATCCTTTGACAAAGCAGTAGTGGTATAACTAAGATTATAGGCCTTATAAATATCTTGTACACTTGCCATCATCAATCGCAATTCAGGGATGACTGCATCAGAGTTTGGACATTCGAAACCTGTGGTATAAATGGCAGCAAGATTGAGTAAATACAATCGATTACAAAAGTAAAAATGGTCAAAGGATTCTAATTGTGAGGTAATAGAATCCTCTTTGTAAATAGTATTTGCTTGAATTGCTTGAGCAATTAAACTGCGTAAACTATCCTTAGAAACATTCTCTTCTTCGAGGTACAAAGCAGCAAGCGTAAGCCCTGCCCCTTCGCGTTTGTATGGCTTTTCAAATTTTTCAAACACCTCGGTTTCCCACTCTACAGGCAAGGGGCCATTCATTTTTTTATAGGCAATAGGCTCAAGATATCTTGACCAGAAATCAAATGATTTCAAAGTTTTTCTTGCATCTAATAGTTGATTTTTTAGAATAGAAACTTCAGTAGAATCATTCAAACTAATTTGGTCAATAAACTTAAGTAATGCAGCAAAATCTTCTTGCACAGCAACATTACGATTTATATACAAGGACCTGTAAGGCTCTGCTATAGTTCTATTTTTAAAAGAAAAACTAAAGCCTATTGCTACTATTAGCGAACAAAGAATCACCAGCTTCTTTTTCATAAAATATATTTTTCTTCCTTTTATCAAAATTCAAAATGGGAACATCAAATTGATGCCCCATTTTGAAGAATTCTGAATTGAAAATTTGAATTAATGCGCGACAGCCATTTTTACACTTACAATCTGATTAGTTGAAGCAACTTGTACAATGTAGTTTCCGCTAGGAAGATTTGAAGTACTAACAGCAACCGTATTCTCACCAGCTTGCAATTCTTCAGCAATGGTTTCCATTACTGCTTTACCGTTAAGGTCCAAAACTGTAATTTCAAAACGTTCTGCCTTTTTCAAAGTTATTGCCACTGTTGCTGCATCGGCTGTGGGGTTGGGATACAACTTAATAAATGAAGAAGAGGTAGATTTTTCTTCTACAGAAGTACGATTATTTAATGCCACACCTTGTAAAGCATAACTATAAGATTTTTCATCAAAATCATTACTATTGATAGTCATCATTGCCGTGCGAAGACCTACTGCCAATGGGGCAAACTGAACATCCAATTTTAGAGAATCGCCAGCTGCAATTGATGCAGGGAATGATGTAGTTCCTAATAAAGTAAACTCACCTGCATGTGTACCAGTGAAGGCAATGCTATTTACCTTCAAGGCAGCAGGGCCAGCATTTTTAATGTAGAAAGACTGAGTTACTTTCATACCTGTATCTATTGCTCCAAAGTCAGTGTTGTTTGAAGTTTTAGGAAACAAATCGCCTTGATTAATGTTCAAACCTTTACCAACAATACTAATCTCAGGATTTGAATTGTAAGTATCGGGGTTGTATAAGGCTAAAATTTGGCCACCTTCTATCAACTCTCCAGAAATTCCGTAGTGCGCTTGATCATTAAGTATAAACATACCAGCACCAAGTATCTCCTGAACATCAATGATACCAGATGCTTCTTCGTCTTGTGTAAGATATTTTGAACCACCGGAAATAAAGCGTGCTGTATCGTGTGTAGCAATCAATTTGTTGGTATCCGCTGCTATTGAATATTGATAAATTTTACCAAGGTGAGCATTCCCACCAACGTCCTCTTGTGTAAAAATATGATTCCAATTATCGATGCACATATTATCCATCATTTTCTGTCCTTCTGTACCATCAAGAACGGCTGTGATAGTGCCACCCAATGTTACATCGTTTGGGTTTGAGAAATGTAATTTCCATAAACGTGAGGGACTCGAAAATGAATTAGTTGTTACAAAATAAAAGTCACTATCGTTAGCAGGATTCCAAGCACCATCCTCAGGGCGTAAGAAATTTGTCACACCCAATGTATTACTGTTCGTGTTAATTGTTGAACCACTTAGACTACTCACATCACCCAAATCTGCCAAAGTAAAAGCAGTACCTGCAACAGGAACACTAGCGCTTGTTTCGGCAGTCATACCTGATACAGCTACACCGTATAATTTACCATTGGTCAAACCCGCCTTGTCAATAGTATTGCCAGTATTGGTTTTTGTACCTACATAAACATAAACTTGACCAGGCGTGGCATCATCTGTACCAATAGCAACAGTCTTATCGCTTTCCATACCGTGAGCGATATAATTTTCCCAGGATGCTTTACCTAAACGAGGTAATTGGTAAGAAGAACCCGCTTCGGGGCCAGTAGCAATATGAGCAAATGGACGACCTTCAGAACCAGTCTCCTCGCCATTCATCAAAATTCGAGCAGTGGTACCAAGACCTGTTTTAGAATTGTAAAATGCGCTTACTGGTGCTAAATCTCCAGAACAAAAGCGACCAAGAGCTGCAGTAGTAGAGGGTGCTGAAGAATAGTAAGTGACATATTTAGAGGTAGCCACGTCCCAAAGATTAACTCTTTGAATTAAATCGCCGCCACTAATTACTTTAAGGTCTGACTTGTTAATCACCCAACGAGATACAAATGTACCAGTGGAACCGTGAGCGCGCACAGTACCAGCAGTGTTACCCGCTTCGTGATTGACCAATAAAGTGAAAGTGCCATCATTATTGTCGTAAGCTCCCATACCATCCGGCAATCCGGCCATTTTGTATCCTCCTACAGCATCACCAACAGTGAGGATTGAAGTGATAATAGTACCTGGGGCTACCGGTACTACATAAGGAGATTGTGACGAGCTTGGGCCTGTCACCATCGTTTGCGCCTGGGCTCCTGTAGCAAGGAGCAATGCAAGCATTGTAGGTAATTGTTTTTTCATTTTTCTTTCTTTATTTATTTGAAGCAAAATTCAAATAGCTGTGTTGCCAAATTGTTACGGCATGGTAACAATAGAATTAAGAAAATGTAAACACTTATTTATAGACAGGGGAAGAATTAAAGGCTTAAAAAAGGAAACGAAGTACTATTGGGTATTCATTTTTCGGCTATTCTTAAAACTTAATATTAAATAACGCCACCCAATGTTACCTTTGAATTACCATTACATTAAATAGTTTATGACACACAAAGAAATTAAAAAAGAAATCCATAGCAAATTAGAAGTTGCGCTTGTAGATTTAAAAGTCCAATTGGGAGATAAAAAATTCGATAATCGAATTAAAAAAGCAGCGAAGCTTTTAGCAGAAGGTTTGGGTAAAGAAGAAAAAACTGAAGCTCCAAAAAAAACAGTAGCAAAAGCAGCGCCAGCGAAAAAAGCTGTTGCTTCGAAAGCCCCCGCAAAAAAAGCAGCTGAAAAAAAAGCACCCGTTAAAAAAACGATTATTCCTGTTGCTAAAAAAGCAATTGCTGCTAAAAAGAAAGCAGCGGTGAAAACGAAATAATACCACTTAATATTTAAGTAGAAAACCCACTTCATGCATTTGAGGTGGGTTTTGTTTATAATCTATTTTAGTAAAATTGAGATTGGCAACACTTCATACAGCTTGCCATTTGCAGCTTTGGCGCGGATGTTGGAGAAGATAAACTTATCGCCAACTTTGGCATCATTGAAAACCGACATCAACTCGTGACTATTGGTATATTCAGCACCATATACAGTAATGGGCTCAATGTATTTGCTATCCCGTGTGATGCACTCTACCTGAAAACTGACAACATCATAATCCATTTGAAAAGCAGAATCAGATGAAAATAGTTGCAAAGATTTGCTGGAAAAAAAATTATCAATAGCCATTCCGCATTCTTTGAAAGGCTCTAAATTAGTAATAGGCACCGGCAAATTTTTCACCTTCAATTCCATTGAATGAACTGTGCTTGTGCGCCCTTGTTCATTCGTAGCTTCTACATAAGCATAGACTTTGGCTGAAGGTATTTTGCTAAAGAAAATTTCAAATCGACCGTCCTCTATTTTGCTCACCTTTGCACCAGCAACTCTTAGTTTTATTTTATCTGCCGGATAACCTGGAACACTGATGGATATTGGGTTTGGAACACCTACATAACAAAGATTTGCCTTATCGAGATGAAAGGCAATGCCGGGCGCAGAAACGAAGTAAGAGAAGGAGAAGGGGCGGGTGACATCAGTATCCCTATTTTTAAACCTAAGGCTACCTATAACTGTGTTTAGTCCTATAATCTTGGCTTTGCTTTTCCATTGAAATATATCGTCCATGTCTACAGAATCAATAAGACCAATATTTGCCGCAGCAGCATAAACACCATCACGATGCAATGGCAAACCCTTTGTCAACATAATTGTTGCACGAATATTATCAGTAAAGAAACTTGAACTATCCAATATAACGTGCGACCTGAATCCTTCAAAATGCATTGTTTGATCATGCATACTTGAACAAATAATTTCATGATAAATACTTCTTGCTTTTAAAACATCTTGACGCAAACTATATAAAACAACTTTACGATAATTATTAGGCAAATGAGACCAAAGATTTGTTCTTAATTGAAACAAATTTTTAAACCTAATAATATCTTTATCAGAAAAAGGGAATCCACTGAAAAGGAGATATGAAAAGTGCAAGGAATCTCGCAACTTAACAATTCGGTCAATTACTTTCGAATTATTTCCTTTGTTTCCAATTTCAAAATTATCAATCTGGACATCTAAGTCGTTGATAATAGAATCGGTTTCACTATTTATGTAAAGTGCTAATTGATATTTTTCAAATCTCTCGTCGCCACCTTCAATTTCATAATTTCCAAGGATTCCATTTAGAAAATTCTTTGAATGCTCTTTCTCCGATTTAGCAGCAGCAACGAATGTTTCGTCATAAATACTATAATCCAAAGGCCGATGCACGCTCCAATTCATCAAAATCAACAGTCCCAGCATCCCAAACATTAAATGCTGGAGGAAGCTGCGTTTTGTATCTGCTGATATGTTTTTCTTTACTTTGGGCATGAGTATCTCTTACAGCAAATTAGCGAAATATTGAACGCAAATGAATAACGAAAAACATTTGAGTCCTTTGTATAAAAACTTAGTGCTCTTTGCGTTGGCTATTTTACCGCCAAGTACACAAAGGAAATCACAGAGAAACTCAAAACCTTAGCTATTCGGACATTATTAATTATTCACTCTTAATTTTTCATTAATTACATCATTTTCCTTTTCAGCCAAGCTCTGAATCGCTCGACTTTGAGTGTGGAGGCATCTGGTTCTTGTAACGGTCTAGTGTAGGTCGTGCCTCTTTTGAGGTAATGTTTATTAAAGGTCGATTGGTTGATACCCCACTTCATCAAGAATTGTTTTCGGCCATCATTTTTGATAATACGCTGCGTGCTCTTTGCCTGAAAATGATACACCCTGCTGGCTGCAATACCTTTAAATATGCGGCATCCAGCCATCCACATCTTCATCGCAAAATCATCATCACTGCTCATACCCGGGCTTAGCTCAATGCTGTAACCACCCACAATATGCCAATATTTTCGGTGCACAATAGTTGGTGGCCAGGCCGAGCCATTCCAGTCTGCCTTGGGCAAAGAAGCATATTGCGACAACAAATCTGCTTCGCGAAAAGAGGCTAAATCTGTACCAAAATTATGAACAATAACACAAGGATTTTGATGGTCAGTCGGCTCTATCATCGTGCTCGAAAACATAAAATTATCATCGGGCAAAGCTTTAATCTCTTTTATCAATTCGCTATCCCAATTGGGCAGCACATACATATCGTCGTTCATATACACGATATAATTTTGCGTGGCCAAAGCTGCAGCTTGATTGACAGCCACACAAATACCTGCATTATCATTGGTATGGGTATAATCTATTTGCTCGGCTTTTGCCCAAGCAAGGGTGCCATCGCTACCATCGTTGATGTGCAAAATGACTTGATGCGGATGAGCAGAATTTTTACGAATGCTCTCCACACAAAGTTGGATGTACGATAAATTATTCCAGGTAGGGATGACGATTGAAAACATAAATTGGTATTGCAGCTACGAAAGTATAATTTTATAGGTATGTTAGTACATATTCATCCGGATAATCCTCAAGAGCGCAATATTAAAACTGCTGTAGATTGCTTGCGCAATGGCGGTGTTATTGTTTATCCCACCGATACCATTTACGGATTGGGCTGTGATATTTACAATACCGAAGCGATAGAAAGGATTTGTCGTATCAAAAAAATAGATCCCAAAAAAGCGCAATTGTCCTTTGTTTGTGCCGACCTCAGCCAACTCAGCAATTTTGCCAAACCCATTGACACCAGCATCTTTCGGATATTAAAAAGAGCCTTGCCCGGGCCTTATACTTTTATTTTGGAAGCAAGCAAGCAAGTGCCCAAAATGCTGAAAACAAAAAAAGACACTGTGGGTATCCGCGTACCCGACCACGCGATTACACAAGCTTTAATCAAAGAATTGGGACATCCGATTATGAGTGTTTCATTGCCTATGGATGTGGACATAGAATATTACACCGACCCCGAAGCCATTCAAGAATTGTACACCAAACAAGTGGATTTGGTTATCGACAGCGGCTTGGGCACAGTTTCACTTTCTACCGTAATTGATTGCACAACGGGCACGCCAGAATTAGTAAGAGAAGGTGCGGGTGACTGGGAATCGCTACTCAGTTAATTTGGGTTGCAGCGTGTATAAAACAGCTTCACTTTTACCACTGGTATCTGCCAATTGCCAGGAACCAAAAATAAGATTGAGTGCAGTATCCAATTCAAAATCGAAAGTTCCTTCGAAACGGCTAGTGCCTAATTCTTTCAACTTATAAACATATCCTTTCTCTGAAGGAACGCGTTTGCCGCTCATTTCGCTCACTTGCCCACGATGGTGGCTTTCTCCTTTTACACTGCTATCATCCAAGTGGGTAATGATGAGTTCAATTGGTGTACCTGCAAAATCACCTGTGTAAATTACTGCATTATTATCGGCAGATTTTGTAGTGGTATCGCAAGACATAAAGCCCAATAAAACAATAAAAATCGACAGTAGTTTTAAGTTCATTTTTAGAATTTATGTTTAAGAAAATAATTGTTCGGCTCGTAACAAACTTTCGGGCTTGCCCACATCAAGTATTAAATCGCCACTGTGGTCAAAGCCTTTAATGCTGCGGTTTTTAGCCAATTGCAAATACGAATCAATAATAGAAAATTTCCCCTTTTGTTCAATCAACTTAAAGAAGTTGGTGTTGACAATCTGAATACCACTAAATGCAAATTCAGTTGTATTATCAATATTACGGGCAGTTTTTGTTTCCCCATTATTATTGTTGCGCCAACCACAAAGCTGCATCGTTTCGTCGAACAATAATTGACGAGAAGAATCGCGCTTCATTACGGCCAAGGTAGCCAAGGCTTTTGAAGCTTGCTGTGCTTCAATTATAGTATTCAAATCAAAATTGGTGAGCATATCTACGTTCATCACCACAAAGTCTTCATCCTTAAAAAAATGTGCTGCTTTCAGCAATCCTCCACCCGTTTCTAACACTTCATTGCGCTCATCCGAAATATGAATCCTACTTCCGAAACCATTATTTTCTATAATCACCATTTCAATTTGCTCGGCAAAATGATGCACATTCACGACAACTTCTTTGATTCCAAATTTTTGTAAATACAAAATATTATGCTCCAATAAGGTCTTGCCATTCACTGGAGCAAGCGCCTTAGGATGATTGTCTGTAAAGGGTTTTAGCCGAGTGCCAAGGCCTGCGGCAAATAACATTGCTTTCAAAAAAAGATCAATTTAGAATGGAATAATGACTTGCAAGATAAGGCTCAAAGACGAATTGTAATGTGTGAAACAAAGAAGGCAAGTGAACTAAAATAGAATTCAAGAATAGTTTTATAATAAAATTTAACATGGTCTCCCAACATTATTTTGGCAATTATTTTAACTTAGCGTTACTTTTTAAAAAGAAGGTTATGAAAAAGTTCCTCCTTTCAATTTTGTTTTTGTTAGTTGCTAATTTCTATTCTGAGCCAATTTTTGCGCAAGGGAATAAAACCAATGAAAACATAGTTTCCAAAAAATCGAAAGGAAAATTAAAGAAAGACGGAACGCCAGATATGCGTTATGCAGAAAACAAAAACGCTGCAAAACCAGTAAAAAAGCATTTAAAAAAAGACGGTACCCCCGACAAAAGATATAAAGAAAATAAGAAGTAGTTTGTTTTAGTTTAAAGGTAAGGCTCTTGTAATTCGTTGCAGGGGCTTTTTTTTTGTTTTTATTTGCCAATTGACCAATATCCCATTCTACGTCTAAAGGAATGGACTGATAAGAATCATTTTTTGAATGAAGATTTTAAGTCAGTTGAAATTATCTTTGCGGCGGTTAAACAATATTATTCACTTCATTTTTATCAATCAACAATGGAATATCGCATAGAAAAAGATACGATGGGCGAAGTAAAAGTGCCTGCTACTGCTTATTATGGCGCACAAACACAGCGCTCTATTGACAATTTCAAAATCGCTCAGGACATCAATAAGATGCCAAAAGAAATTATCCGTGCATTCGCTTACCTCAAAAAAGCTGCCGCTTTGACAAATAGTGAATTAGCGGGTTTGGCACCAGAAAAAGCTGCCCTGATTGGTCAGGTTTGTGATGAAATTCTTGAGGGAAAATTAGACAATGAGTTCCCTTTAGTGGTGTGGCAAACAGGGTCAGGCACACAGAGCAACATGAATGTAAACGAAGTGATTGCTTATCGTGCACATGTGCTAAAAGGTGGTTCTTTGACCGATAAAGAAAAGTTTATTCACCCCAATGATGATGTCAATAAATCACAATCTTCAAATGATACTTTCCCAACAGCGATGCATATTGCTGCCTATAAAATATTGATTGAAACCACTATTCCTGGCATTAAAAAATTAAGGGATACACTTGCTGCAAAATCAAAAGAATATATGCAGGTGGTTAAAATTGGCCGCACACACTTTATGGATGCTACACCTATTACCTTGGGGCAGGAAATCAGTGGCTATGTTTCACAATTAGACCACGGATTGAAAGCCATCAACAATACTTTGGCGCATCTGAGCGAATTGGCATTGGGAGGTACGGCAGTAGGCACTGGTATTAATACTCCCGAAGGCTATGATAAAAATGTGGCTGCAAAAATTTCATCATTAACTGGATTGCCATTTGTTACAGCCGAAAACAAATTTGAAAGTTTGGCTGCACACGATGCTATTGTAGAAGCGCACGGAGCTTTAAAAACAGTAGCCGTTAGTTTGATGAAAATAGCAAATGATGTGCGTATGTTGAGCTCTGGACCACGCAGCGGAATTGGCGAAATAATGATTCCGGATAACGAACCTGGATCTTCTATCATGCCGGGCAAAGTAAATCCTACACAATGCGAAGCATTGACGATGATAGCTGCACAAGTTATGGGTAACGATGTTGCTATCTCAATTGGTGGTTCAAACGGACATTTTGAATTAAATGTTTTCAAGCCAGTGATGATTTATAATTTCCTACATAGTGCAAGATTAATTGGAGACGGTTGTGTTTCCTTTAACGACAAATGTGCTATTGGAATTGAGCCTATTGACAAAAATATTCAAGCTCATTTAAACAATTCATTGATGCTTGTAACTTCATTGAATACTAAAATTGGCTATTACAAAGCTGCAGAAATTGCCCAAACAGCGCATAAAAAAGGTCAGACCTTGAAAGAAACTGCCGTGGAACTTGGCTATGTCACAGCAGAAGAATTTGATGCTTGGGTAGATCCAAAGACTATGGTTGGAAATATTGGATAAGAGTTTACAAACCACTACAAAAAAGAGAAGGCTATTCAGATCTTGAATGGCCTTCTCTTTTTTAATGCACTTAGATTGCAAAATGCAAGCTTATATAAACTAGTACTTGACAAATTTAATATTGGTGATTTTATTCTTGCTACTAATAGCTTGCAGAATATAATGCGAAACAGGCAACATACTGATATCAATCCTTTCGGTTGTATTAGTTGTAGATATTGCAGAAACAACTCTACCATTCATATTCATAATTCGGATTTCGTATGGACCAACTAGACTAGATAAATTGATGTAATCCTTTGCAGGGTTTGGATACAACACCAAGGATGGTTCTGCATCGCAAGATACTATGGTGGTTACAACATCAGATATTTTATAATCACCTTTTTCATCTACAAACACTAAACGGTAATAATTCGTTCCGCTTACGGGTGTCTCATGTTGATATTCATAATCAGAATTATTTCCTTTCGGAGCAAAAGTAGCAATAGTAGAATAAGTTAGCCCATCGACACTATGTTGTAATTGAAATATTTTGATGCGCACTTCTTTAGCTGTTGAAAATTTGATTGCACTTTCGCAGCGCATACTATCAACCCTAAATGAAGTCATTTGCACACTTGACTCTGCAAATGCCAAAGAAGATTTAGTAAAGTATGCAATTGAATCAGAAGGACTTGTAGCAAAGTTTGAATACGTTCTTGAATTCATGCTTGACCCCGCAATTGAACCAGTAGTACTTAAATTGCCAATAATACTTTCACTTGCATTATTTAACTGCCAAGCTGTGGTACTTTCCATATCGCCAGTAAGGTTTGGCGTGGCATTGCTCCATCTAGTAACAAAGTTATAGGCCTCTGCAAATGATGAAAGATTGGTGGCTGAATTATGTTGTAAAGTGATAGAACTTACACCTAAAGCAATATCTGCATAGATATTCCAAGTACGATCCATACCATCAGTTTCTGCGGTCGAGGGGTTTTCAACGGAGGCACTGCTTGCGTAATCAGTTACAGATACGTGCATTGTATTGGGTGTACTGTTATTGATCGCAGCAGGCGTATAATCACCTTTACTTTTACCTACCGGAAATACCCAATTACCTGTGTAGTTTTCTTTTACAACATGCCCTGTACCGTTAGTAACAATAAAATTCTTTGCATTGTAACCGTACTGAGAAGCATTTTTTGTAAAGATGAGGTCATTGTCTCCAATTTGAACTACAGAACTATCTACCATCCAATGCACTTCTCCTTCAATTCTTGTTGAAGTATTAACTAAATGAATATCTTTCTTGTTGTGCAAATGAAGCACGACATCCATTGGCGTATTTCCACCATCTATATATTGCCTTGTATTTTCGTCACTGTAATCCAGCAAATAAGGACTAGCAGTCAACCAAGGAGCTGGCACCCTTGGACGATTCACGTCAAATGTCAATTCACCACCTGGTATAGTATTGGGAGCAGTGCCGTCAATTACTTTTGAGGCAACAGTATTTGTCCAAATTTCACCCAGAAAATTAATCTTGGCACCCCTCTTTAGGATTATTGTACCATCATTTAACATGTCGCCAAAGATGGTCAGCAATGCGCCGCTGTCCAATAGAATCGTTCCTTTATTTTTTACCGCACCAACTACTTCCATTGTGCCATTTGCTCCAATCTGCAAATAACCATTTACGTCTATTTCGTAATCACCACCGAAAGCCCTTGGGGCATTTACATAGTCGTTGTAATTAAGATAAGCGCCTTTATCTCCCGAAAAACCAGTTTGAGCATTTGCAGTAGCAAATCCCAGAAAAGTAATTGTGATAATAAATAAGTGCTTAAAAGAATTCATTGTAAAAAAACAACCAAATAATAACCGTTGTTGTAATATAATACCCAAAAACCGTTCCACAAATCAATCCTAGGATAATCAAAAATATATTTTTAATATTAAATACCTAAAATAAACATTTTATATTTAATAAAGTAAATAATAAATATTAATTTGATAGAAAATTGAGATTTTACCAAATAAAATATTAAAATCAATTAACATTAGATTTCTAAAAATACGCTTGACGGATGAGCAATAATGGGCACAATATTAATTTGCCCCATTAATATTTCAGGCTAAACTGTTCAAGAAAAAAAACTTTAAAGATATTAGCTCTTAAACGAATTGAGGAATGCTCTTTGATAAAATGAGCTGTGGCAAAATAAAAAAAGCTAAATAGATTGAATTATGGGGTACCATAAAAATCTTTTTGATTTCTATTCAATACACCGATTTCTCCAGCGGTTAAAACCTTTGGAAATATTACGATTTCCGATTGATCATTGTTGTGGTGCCATCTGCCAGAAAAAGGAGGTATTCCTCCGACATAAAATGTGTTGGTTGTACTCGCAGACATTGAAGGGGTGCTATTGGCTACCCTTGTACCGCTGAGCCAAATTTCCATTAGACTATTTCCTGCAACTAGGGCATATGTCCTGAGGTTACCAATGCTGGCAGAATTATTATAACTGAGGCGAGTATATGAATTACCGACATCAAAATAGAGGTTATTTCCTTCGTTAATGTGAGCTTGCCATCGATTTGAACCACCATCTGAATAGCCAAAAGATGAGGTATTACCAGTAGATGCCTCGGAAACTAAAGACGCTGTACCGATATAACCCGATCCGAACATTGTAGAACTGGGTATTGTAGCAGTCAATACTGTTTCATTTGCATTAATAAAGCGGATTGAGGCAATTGAATTAGAGGTTTCTAAGGTACCCAAGTTGACAATTCTAGGTTGTTGGCCAGGAGTGGATTGTGAAACATGCCTATTATTGCCACTTTGATCATACCAAATGGTTACCCAAACATTACTAGTGCTATAGAATGTACTAAACAATACCTCATCTCCAACAGAAAATCCCCTTCCGGAAGAGGTTATTCTTATAGTGCTGTTTTCGCTTACCACACCATTGGCATCAAAAGCAACATCTCCCTCTGGATTTGCACCTGCACCCGGCCTTTCGAGTCTTACTCTCATTGCAAATCCAGTATAATTTTTCCTTAATTTTCTTACACTATAAGCCACTGAGGCGGTGGTAGAACCGATTTGGTCAAGAAGATAGGTATTTGAACTATTCAGAGCCCAAAACATCTGTTGCGGGCCTTGAGCAAATGCTTCAAAGTGAATAGACATAAACATTAAGGCTGCTAAAAAACGTACTATTTGTTTTTCAAATACAATATAAAAATCCATCTTATAACAACCCATAATATACCTTTTGATTTGTCTCAATTGCATTTAAATCATTACCTACTACACCTGTAGGGAAAATAATTATTTCAGCCATCCTACCCGTCATAGGACTCATACTATTCACGGTCCATCCACTTGGTGCACCAATCCAAAAATTACTTGTCGTTGTTGTTCTTACTGAAGCTGGAAAACCAGAATTGGTAGCTAATGTCACTCCTCTGGCGCGGATTGTTGAAACAGTTGAAGTTCTTACAAGAGAATACTGACGCCACACATTTACATTAGAACCATTAGAAGCCACTACCCGATTATTAGATGGAGCGCAACAATTACCAGCATCGAAATACAAATTATTATCACTCCAGTTAATGTGTGTAGCCCAACGATTTGGTGATGGCAGCGATCCCGACGTACTAACTGCCCCAAAATGTGTTTGATTAAAAGTAGATGCTGTAAGCACCATAAATACACTTCCTTCTGCACCACTATTGGTCATTGTTTGAACGCTAACACCACAATCTAACCACTGATTTCCTGAAAATTCTATTGAAGGCGCTTTGCTTACACTAGAAGTAACCAACACGCCTGAATTTACAATCCGAGGTTGATTGGCAACAGTATTTTGTTGGGCAGTCCTATTATTTCCACTTTGGTCGTACCATCTCACTACTGTGGCAGAGTTACTTCCAATAAAAGACTTCAACCCTACAGTATCTAAATCGCCATTATTATTAAATCCAATATCACGAGTTGATCCAGTTGATGAATTCCGAACTCGAATTGCAAAACCTGTATAATTACAATTTAATCTGCGAAGACTATATGCACCTGATGGTTCTTCAGATATTTGCCTTAACAAAAGTGGACATTTATTCAATGCCCAAAACATCTGTTGTGGACCTTGAGCTATCGTGAATTTCGCAATAAAAATAATTGCGATAAAGATAGAAAGGCATTTCATTAGTTGTAATTATTCCCTATCGTCCACCAATAATTGGTACCGTCATAAAAGAAAGATAGTAAATCAACAGAATTAGCTGTTTGCGTAAGCGAAACTGAACCAGACCCGCCATTAATTACCCTCGATCCTGCTGGCAAATTAAGCGTACGGCCACCTATGCCATCTTGGGTTACACGGATTAAACCGTACATTCCGGCGGCAACATTGGTTATAGACAAAGTACCATTTGAAGTTAGACGAACACCTGCAGTAGCGCCAGATTGTAAATTCCAATTAATTGTACCTCCAACACTACCAAAATCTTGGTACGTAGAACTAAAACTTGGGGCGGAAATATTACTATCGGCTTTTATTTTGCCACCAACCTCAAGTGTAGCAGTATTAGATGTTTTCCCAACACTTACATTACCTTGTGTATAAATATCTTGTGTATTACTTGTTGCCTGAGTTGTTCCTCCAACAACATTAAATGGTTCCTTTGCAACTGAAGTGGCATTTATTCTCCTGATAACATTACCTGAAGTTATCATCAATACACTATCATTCAAGCTACCACTTTGCAAGCCAGCGATAGCTAAAGTATTGGATGCTGTTGTTGTAATAGTAGTAGCCTTAGTTAAGCTGCCTCCTAGTTGCACTGAATCGACTGTTTTTGTAAGTCCGTTATTAGCTGTTCCCGTAAGTCTACTACTAGAAATCCTTGCTAAAACGCCTGTACTGCCATTTGCAACTACAATACTGTCATTTGAGGTGCCACTTTGCAAACCAGCAATTGCTAAAGTATTAACTGCTGTGGTAGTAATCGTAGACGCAGCATTTAAGCTACCACCCAAGCGCACATCCTTTCCAGTTAAGGTCAAGCCGTTAGAGGCAGTAGTACTGTCCGTTTTATCTAGTCTAGCGCTAGAAATTCTTTTAATAATATTTGTTGCAGGGTCGATAGCCACCAAGCTATCATTTGAAGTACCACTTTGTAAACCAGCAATTGCTAAAGTATTAGCTGCTGTG